>Ga0207695_10000025_pt1 | contig 627211 bp, 480 predicted proteins | sample KBSC54metaG_FD_184354 | JGI IMG/M metagenome (GOLD analysis project Ga0207695, IMG submission 184354) | Corn rhizosphere microbial communities from Kellogg Biological Station, Michigan, USA - KBS C5-4 metaG (SPAdes) (version 2) | ecosystem: Host-associated > Plants > Roots > Rhizosphere >... | reverse complement strand
CGCGCGCCCGCCAGCAAGCCCCACATCCCCATCCCCGCCTTGCCCTGCCAGCTCGCCTTCAGTTCAGCGCCGACCTTCATCCCGTTCCTTTGTCTCCTGCAAACCACATGCACGCCGATTGCCACCCCCACCCGGATCACCAGATCATCGATTTACTTGAAGAGCCCTACGGCCCAAGTCTTAACGATTGCTTCTTCGCCCTAGCTTCGCAGCCCTCGCACATACGGGCCACCAGCAGCACGATCGTGCCAATTCAAGCAAATACCTAACCGAATGGTTGACGACGGGCTCGTCAAGTAAAAGAGCGCCTTGAACAAATTTTGTCGGATAAGGAATTGCAGTACTGGGTCCATCAGATTGCTGCATAGCTTCGCCAGTCGGCGCGAGGGTTCGGAACATTCACATTGCGATATCTGGGACAATAGAAAAGAAGTTGTGGCAAGACCTGGACGGACGGCCAAGCGCGGATTACCCTGGTAAGAAGTCGCAGATCAAGCATCGGAGGTACGACATGCCGCGCCAAGAGACATTCCTGACCGTCAATCAGGGAGATGAAACGGTCGAGGTCTTGAAGACCTACGATGAGACATTCGCTCGCGACGCATTTCGAAATATGGATGACGACGCGTTGGCTCACTTAGCCGCGTCGCTGAAGCCAGAATCCATATACGAGGAGAAAGACATCCCCAAGCCCGGCGACGAGGGCTACGAAGACTTCTTATGGGATGTCATGGTTGCCGACGCACGGGAGGACTGGAAGAACTTCTCGTACTTCGTCGTCACAAAATCGAAGGGCCAGAAGACCGAGGAGCTGTTTGTCTCCGGCGATTGGCCTACGGCGGAAGCATACGTCAAGTTGATGGGTCTGCCAGAGCCCGTGACATCCCAGAGCCCTGCCTAGTATTTTGAGACCCGATAGCAGCTTCACGACGTGCCGCTGATGATTCCAATAATTGACATTTTTGCTGGCCCTGGGGGGCTCGGCGAGGGGTTCTCATCTCTCGTCAACGATGCGAACGAGCGCGTGTTCAAGATCCGACTGTCGATTGAGAAAGAAACTCACGCGCACCAGACCCTTCAACTTCGCGCCTTCTTCAGACAATTCGCTCAAGGCGCAGCGCCCGAACAGTATTACGAAGTGCTGAAAACTGAGCGGACCATTCAGAGTCTCTTCAGCGCGTTTCCGCGTGAGGCAGCAGCGGCTCGAACAGAAGCAGTGCAGGCAACACTCGGGCCGGAGTCATGGGGAGCGGTCTCGTCCAAGATCGAGGCGGCTCTAAAAGGGGAGCGGGACTGGTTGCTGATCGGCGGACCTCCGTGTCAGGCCTATTCCCTAGTGGGAAGAGCACGAAACAAGAACAAAGAGGGATACGAACCACTCAAAGATGAGAAGCATTTTCTCTATCAGGAGTATCTACGAATCATCGCTAACTTTTGGCCTGCTGTATTCGTGATGGAAAATGTGAAAGGTCTTTTGTCGTCAAAACCAGACCCCAAACAAGATCCTATTTTCTCTCGAATCTTGGCCGATTTGGTTGCGCCCGCTGACTCTGAAAACTCATCATTGGCTCCTGAGGGGCGCAAGCACCGCTATAAATTATTCTCGCTTTCGCCGCGACGAAAGCCCGATGCGCCCGCCGGCAGCGATTTCGTTCTCCGAGCTGAAGAGCACGGAGTTCCGCAAGCCCGCCACCGGGTCATCATCGTCGGCGTGCGAGACGATTTCGGTGATTGCGAACCCGCAGCTTTGACCGCCTGCGATCCTATCCCAATCTCCAGTGTGCTAAGACAAATGCCAAAATTGAGGAGCGGTACCACCGAGGTCAAAGACAGTGACGACGCTTGGCTCAACCTGTTTTCAACAATCGAAGATCGGCGCTGGTTCAAGGGCATAGAAACACACAGCCCTGAAGGAATCTTTGAGGTCGCTGTAAACGCGAGCAGGAAGTTCTCCGTACCGGTCGCTGGTCGGGGCTCAGAGTTCGTCATGTGTGTCCCCCGCGTATCGCACCGTCAAGATTGGTTTCTGGACTCGAAGCTCGGAGGTGTCTGCAATCATTCCTCTCGCGCACACATCACGAAAGATCTTTATCGATATTTTTATGCCGCCTGCTATGCATCCATCCGGGACTGCTCACCGAAACTTGCAGACTTTCCGACCGACTTGTTGCCAGACCATAAGAATGTCGCGGACGCGATTATCAAGCAAAATATGTTCCTCGATCGCTTCCGCGTTCAACCATGGTCCAAGCCATCGACAACGGTGACCTCTCACATCTCGAAGGACGGACACTATTACATCCATCCGGACCCGAAGCAAGCTCGTAGCCTTACCGTACGTGAGGCTGCCCGGCTCCAATCGTTCCCTGATAACTATCTCTTCACTGGCCCGAGAACAGCTCAATACATCCAAGTTGGTAACGCGGTTCCACCATTACTGGCTTATGAAATTGCCAAATCGGTTTCCGCCCTCTTCGCAGAGAGAAAGTCTAAGCGGATCTAATGGATAGCTTGACGCCAGAACGTCGAAGCTGGAATATGTCGCGCATTCGGGGTAAAGACACCCGGCCAGAAATCATCGTCCGATCATTGCTGCACCGTCTCGGCTATCGCTTCCGTCTCAACCGGAAGGACATACCTGGAAAACCCGATATTGTGCTTCCCAAACATCAGACAGCGATCTATGTCCACGGCTGCTACTGGCACCGACATCAGGGTTGTCATTTGGCGTACACACCCAAGAGCAATCTCAATTTCTGGGGCAAGAAGTTCGCTAGAAATGTGGAGCGAGACTTGGAAGTGCGCGAATCGTTGAAAGGTACGGGCTGGAAGCAGCTTGTAATTTGGGAATGCGAGACGCGGAACGAAATAGAACTCGCCGCCAAGCTCACACGGGAGCTGTAATCACGGATGTCAGGTGCCTTTCGCCTCAGGAATCGACTTGGTCGGTACTGAGTAGCGCCTAGCTTTAATGACCGCCCAGCATTCCGGCTTCTTTGCCCATTCAGAAATCATTTTCCCATCCGCAGAAGAAAAGAGAGCGTCTCCGACCTCGCGCAACCAAGTCTCTGCTTGACGGCGGAACTGTGGAGAAACTTCCTGATTCTTCCACACGAGTTCGAAATCGAAATGTTCGCCAAGTAATACCGAGATGACGGACACCGTATAGGCGACGACATTGCCCGTAGCCTGCTTGAACATTTTGTGTGACGCCTTGTGCACGGCCTTATACAGAATTGCTTTCGACACCATCTCTTTATAGGTCGCTACGGTATTCACAGTTGGAACGCCGGCAGTCTCTTCATCATCGGCCAGTAAGTTCATGAAGCGTTCGAAGTTCTTCTGTGTTCCAAGACCGACCAGATCTGGCTTTTGATCCCAGGCCATCAAATACTTCGCCAAGTCAGTCTTCGTAATTCGCCGGGACGGTGGGATGGATTCTTTGAGCTTGCGGAGTTGAGCCGGAGTTGTCCCTTCGCGGGCCAGCAACGTGTTGTAGCTTCCTGTCGCCCTTTCATAAAACCAGCGCGAGACGCCATCTGGGCAGTACGTTGATAGGGCCAGCTTCTCAATCTCTACATGAAAGAGCTTATTCGCGGACAAGTCCGAGACTTTCACAGAATTTTGGCTATTCGCAAATTTGGAGATGTCTGCGATTAGCCGTTCCTCGTTAAGACCATCAGCTGAATTGAGCACGATGATCTTTGCGGGAACTCGGACTCGCGTCAGGTCGGTTTGAGGTTCTCTTTTCTTTGTAAAGTAGATCGAGGCCGTCGTCTGTCCGCCGTTGACGATCTGCATACCTTTTAGCCAGAGCAGGCCTTCCGTGCCTGAAGAATCAGTCCCAAGTTTTGCTTCGTCCGTGACGATGACAATTCCATTGTTGTACGCCATGAAATGCTCGGGATCGTTTCTAAGCGTGTCGCGAATGCCCTTGTTTACTTTGCCGGTGACACTTAGAAAGGAGCGTACGTTTGCTTCAAGGAGACGAGCGCCGTACTTCTCGTAGATTGCGAACAATGTTTCTCCGGGGATCGCAGTCAACGAATAATCATAGTTCGACTGCTCGCCAGGAACGTAAACGCACTTCAGAGCGCTTCCGGAAACCTCCTCAAAATTCACAACGATCTCATCGCGAGGCTTACCGGCGGACCAGTGACGATGAAGGCGTTCGATGTCGATCACTTCAAGCTTGATCGTCTTGCCCGAGACTTCACGCGGTTTGAACTGTTTTGCCTTGGCTTGTCTGTCAGTGAGCACATAAATTCGTATCTGATTGAATTTCGAATACAGCTCCTCAATAGTCTTCGCAAGATCGTAGACCTCAGGCTGACTTGAAGGATCGATATTCTGGGAGAGCTTTCCATCCGCGCATTTGCTCACGAACCGCAAGCATTGCTCCGCAGCGGTTTTGGTGTCGGAATCGCTGATCGTCCCGACATGATCCGACCCGTCGTAGATGCTCACAAAGAAATCAATCTGGTCGCTATCGTCTGAAAGAGCGTATCCAGTCAGGTGGAGTTGCGCGTTGCCAAGTTTGCCGTTGAAGTGGCACATTTGCGGATCAAACGTCATGCCGATGTCGGAAAGGTGCTCCATAACGATTTCGGCAAATATCAGCTCGGCATAGGGATACTCATTCTGAAGAGCGCCCAGACGGTTGCCGATCTCGGTTCGAACCTGTGCGTGCGTCTGTAGGAGAAATTCTTCGAGGGTCATTTTGGCTATCCAATTTCGTGTAGAACGTCGCTCAGGGCTAAGGCTGTAAACTTTGAGCCATCAATCTCAATACGGTAACTTGCGTCAACCACACCGACCGGAACATTCCCTTTGTTCAATCTTGGAAAGCTGTTCGAAATCTCGTATAGCGAAGTCGTGAGGTAAAAAAAATGCCTGTGATAACGACCTTCCAAAGCTTGATGATATCCGGCTGACAGCAGCTTTCCTTCAAAGTTCGACACTGCCTCCGGGGCAGTCCTTAAGGACTGCCGCAGAGAGTCGATGTGCTCCGGCAGGCGCAGGCCGCTAGCTGAGAGACTCAATTGGACCGCCGCGAGGTAAAGTGGCTGTACGAGGCTCTCGTCGAATTGGTCCAAAGAACCTACGTTGGCAGAAAATAGGCCGACTCGAGTTGAGCTCTTAACCTCAATGTCACCTCGCGGGCATACGAAGTCATGGAGCGAGTCAGAAGGCCCTTGCCACCAAGTGACTGCCTGCATCGCAGAGATCCCGTTGGCAATCAGCAGGCGTAGCACGTTCAGTTCGCCCACCAAACCTACTTCATCTTCGCCCTTTAGAACCCCGTCGTCTTCTCGGCTCATGAACCGTTGCCAGCTCACAATCCGCTCTATGACTGCTGCGATATGGTCAGCCTCGGTCCTTTCGCTTCGTTCTAGGACGGTCACGATGTCATCAAGCATCGCACTGAAAATCTCGACACTTGCCGACGGATGCCTTGTGATCGCAAGGCAAAAATAGCGACGACCTTGAAAAGGTAGTTCCACAAGCTCAAGCCGGAAACCTTTGCTTTGAGGCAAGGAGGACTGCTTCGGGAGTCCAGACACGGTGAAACCGATCAGCATCGACTCTTGATTGCTAGGCTGATGGCGACCCGCAAGCAGGAGACAATTTGAGCTCGTCGTGATGGGCAGCGTGTTCCATCCCGGCTTCGCCGTGTCCTCGCTCAAAGCACGCCAGGCCTCCGCGAACTTCAGTTCATTCGGATTGGCCATATTCCTGCTCCCAGAGGACGTTGTTAACTTTGTATTCGACCTTAGTTCCAGCCTTGCTGCCGGGAAAACTCAATCCAAAGGCCACAACGGGGATCGGTTCTTGCTCCCCGAGTTCGTGTGATTTATCCAACAGATAAAGCAAGAGGAGACCATTCTTCGGGGCGGGCACGCTTCCGTCCTGAGATCCGAATCCGCGGATGAATCGTATCGCTGGCCCATTCGGGGAATCTGGACGATTGACCCTGCCGCGTGCCGGATCAGGCTTGAAGGAATCGCGGCTGAGCTGAAGGGCCGCAGTCCATTGAACCTCATCCAGATCAATGGCCTCGTCACGGGGGGAGAGCAATCGCCCAATGGAATACCGTCCCAGCACTTCTTTATCCTGACGCACAAGTCTTCCGATACCTACGCCATCAACGATTTTGTCTCGACTCTTCGCATCCTTGCTGCCGACGAGTGCGATCGTCCACTTAGTTAATTCACCGACCTCGTTCATCTTCGAAATGAACTCGCTTAGCAGTTGCGGATTGACTCGGTTTGCCGCGGGATGCGTTTCATAACGGTGGAGGAAGTCAATGACTAAGTCTGAAGCAACTTCATTCCAAGCGAATCCCTGCCACCGTTCCTTACTACCCATCCGGTCCCGAACCGGGTCTATTTCGGGATTTGATAGTTGTGCGATCAGAGTTTGAAGGGCTTGGAAGTTTCTCTCCACGGTGTCGGTACGAAACGTTACGGTCTCCAGCAACTCACCGCTGAAGGAAATCATTAGATTCCGGGCAGTGCGCATCTTGACCTGAGAGGTAACCATCAAGCTGGGGTGCGACTGAACTCGTAGGCCGTACTCCAGCGGGGTCGAACCGCTCTGAGCCATGAGATCGAAGTCACGACGCAGCTCCTCACTCGCGTCCGCGATATGCCCGAACCACTCAATGAGCTCAGCGGTCGTATAGAGCCGGCAAAGATCGAGGTAACCGGGTCGGTATCCAAACCAGCGTCCCATCTGCATCAGCGTGTCGTACATCTTTGAGGCGCGCAGGAAGTAGCTGGTGGTTAGTCCCTCGAGCGTCAGACCACGAGCGAGCTTATCGCCGCCGATCGCGATGACCTTCAATCCTGTGCCTTCGTTTTCCGAGTAATCGAGTACGTCTTTTGCGGTCCCGTTGATCTTGCGTACGCTGATATCACCACAGACGGAGACAAGGCAGCCCAAGACAGCCCCCCAGTCGAAGGCTGGCGAGTTGACTTCTTCAGGAAGCAAAGCAGCAACCGCCGCTGACTTCGGCAGATAGTCGTTCTCCCACATTGTTCGTAGATCCGAGGTGATGCCATTGGCGTCGATATTGCGTTCCAACCGTTGGCGAATGCCGCCCACATAGGCCTCCACCTGCTGCCAGACGCGATCTTGAACCGCAGTGAAGCGAGTGACGTGGATAAGCATCGAGCAATGGTTAGAGCCTTGGCCCCTCAAGACACGGGCCGCGCAGCTCAAAACGAATCCGTGAATCGCCTCACGAACGGAAGGAGGAAGAACATCCTGTCCCTGCCACAAAGGAACATGGTCCGGCTTGTGCTTTGGCGGCATCCAGCCCAAATTGCTGCCGGGATCTAGATAATCGGAAACCGAAACACTGAGCGGAAGAGGACTCCGTGAACCGTCTTCCAGCAACGTACCGAAGACCTTGCTTGGCCCAACATATGACGAAGGCGCTGCTAAGTTGATGATGAAGCTTGATGGGAAGAGGTCCGGACCTTCCTCATTCGTCGCGCCGCGTTCATGAATGAATATGTTCGCAAACGGAGTCGCGGTGTACCCGACATACGCCGAATGCGTAAAAGAGTGCAGAATTGTTCGGATGAGCCGGTTGATCGCCTTTGGTTCATGTTCAGGATCGGGGTTTCCGTTTTCATCAACCACATTCTCGCCGGTGTCCACAGAAGCGTGATCTGCTTCGTCGTCGATTACCAGCAAGGGAAGATTGGTAACAAGCGGTCGGCCCGTGCTGCCATCTTTTGTGTTCGCTACCCGGTTCCGAATCCAATTCAGTAAGAGTGTCAGCACGCTCTTGTTTTTCTTAACTACAAAAAGCCAAGGTCTCTCCTCGGGACTGATGCCGAGGCTGCGGGCGACCGCGCGGTTGAAGTCCCCACTGTTTGAACGATTCGTTGCGTAATTCGGGCGAATCGCAGGGTCGGAGTCAATGAGCCCAACGCCAGCAGGTGTGAAATCGCTCGTATTTGCACGTGTTTCGTAACCAAGGAAGCCTTCGTCCAGCCTTACCTGCGTCTGGGAACGGAGGTTATTGTGGAGTCCGGCAAGGACCACGACAATCTTGTAACCGGCATCAGCCGCTTTGCTTATCAACCCCGTATAGCTAGAGGTCTTACCCGATTGCACGTGGCCGACGACCAATCCGCGACGGTCAAATGCATCTTGGCGAGTTGGGTCTTCAAGCAAACCCAGGATGGTATCGGTAGAACGATCGAGTCCATCCAGTGCAGTCTCTGAAATGCTGCTCTCCAAGAATTCTCGGTATCGCTGCCAATATCTCCAGCCTGCTTTTCGGTCGGTGGTGAGCCATGCCACATGGCCTTTTTCACTCTTGATAGTTGTGTCTTCACCAATCCAAACGCTGTAACGTCGAATCAATTCATCTTTCACCGCCGTCCGGTCGATCCCGATAGCCCAGGCGGGTTTTACCGCCAGAGCCTGGTCGATCGCGGCGTCTATGCGCTCGGAGTCAACGCTGCCGGGCTCTGCGTCCGCGAGCAGGAGCTGGGCAAACTTCACGATCTGTTGTTCGAGCTCTTTAGGACTTGCCATATTCGTCTCACTTTCTTAATCCAATGCGGAAAGCTCGGCTATCAGTTGCGGATAGGCTTGAAAGGGTTCAGTTCGCATCAGTCGCTGTTTGGCGTCCTCTGGGGAATAGTCGCGCTTCAACAGGGTCCGATAGAGGGAATGCAGCAAAGGACGTATCGTTTGCGCCTCCGCTTCGCCGACCTGTTGAGGAGTTGTCCTTTCCTCAACGGTGTCGAGCCATATACGCTGTACCGGGATCGTTGATTCCAGAATAGAGAGCATTGTGTCTACACCGCTATCAATTGCAAGCGGTGATTCGAGAACCGCTTTAATCGCCGGGTGCTCTCGGTTTACCTTGTACTTTGTTGTGCCACCGCTCACGACGGAATGCCACGCTTCGAAAACGGGCTCTTCATTCGGCCGGCGTTGTACGTTTCCCTTATTAGCGAAAACCAGACGGGCTCTCCTACGCGTGTCTTCTCCCAGAGAAAGTAGCCGCGCGCGGAGTGCTAAAGGAGGCCGCGCAATGGACTTTCTGATGTCGATCTTCCACTCAGAGTCACCTAGATTCTGAAAGTCGAGAGAGATTCGGGCGAGTCGGTGAATCTCATCCTTCGTCCATAGCCGAGGAGTTCCCAGCCCTAACCAGCTTCCGGCTACGAGCAACCGGTCATTTCGATACACATAGAATCCCTGCTGCGCGTTCCAACCGTTGACGCCTCCGGCGCTCTCATAGTCAGCTTTTGTCAGCCGATCCTTGTGTGGCATGACGAATGCCTGGGCATGGCAGACTCCGAGACTGCCCAAAAGCCTCTCCAAGGGAGATGACCATGACGGGCTCACTGAACCGGCATGGAATGGGTTCCAAGGCAGCAGCTTTTTCTCATTGATTCGGATTCGGAATCTTGGTTGGCTCCGTTCCAAGTATCGGTGAAACACCATGGAGAGGTGTCTTTCAATCCGATCTATAGCGTTAAGAAAGTCTTGTTCGGTACTACCCGGTGCCACCAACCTATCAAGGTTCTCCCAGAGTACGATTGTTCCTGGGTGTGCTTTCGGAAGCCTTTCGAGACTCGGAAGCGATTCGTCTTCGGCGCCTTCGAGAAGCCGCCAGACTCCGTCTTTTGCATCGGCCAGTACGTCTAAATCCCAGCAAAAGCAAGTTTCATTTAGAGAACTATCACGGCTCAGTACCGTGAGACGGCGACATTGCGAGAATGCAGCTGTCTTCATTCCCAGACCGAAGCGCCCCAAGTCCTTCGCATCACGGAGAACCAGAGGATTGGTTCCACCCAGATGCATCGCCGTTTCAAGCTCCGCTGAAGACATGCCACGGCCGTTGTCGACTATGGCTATGGAACTCTTGGCACCGTCCCACGCGAAAAACAGATCCACTTCGCTTGCGCTGGCGGATATTGAGTTGTCGATTGTGTCCGCGAGTGCGGTTTCGGGGGAATAGCCTAGTCCGCGTAGCGATTCAAGCATCGCACTGGCATTCGGAGGCGCGGATCGGAATGAACGATTCATGGTCTGGCCTTCAAAAAGGGTTCAAGAATTCGGCTTCGTACCGGGTGCCGCAACTTGCGCAGCGCCTTTGCCTCGATCTGTCTCACGCGCTCGCGCGTAACACCGAGAGACTGACCGACTTCTTCTAGCGTTTGGTCATCTGCGTTCTCAAGTCCAAACCGCTTGACGATAATTTCTCGTTCCTTAGGTGTAAGCGTCTTCAAGACCTTAGAGCTTCTTACTCGAAGCTCGCTAGCCTGTACGAAATGCCACGCATCTTCCGCTGAGCGGTCAAGCAGCATATTGGTAGCTGCATCGGGAAGATCGGCCAACGCCATGGTTTGGTCCGAGAAAGCGAGAATCTTTCTGACCTTCCGGACCGGAATGTCCAGTTGCTCCGCAATGCGATCTACGCTGGCTTCCTCATCTTCAGATTCTTCGATCCGCCTACACACGTAGAGAACTTTGTTGATGTTCTCAACCATGTGAACTGGAACACGAATAGTCCGAGCTTTGTCCGCTATGGCACGGGTTATTGACTGTTTAATCCACCAGGTTCCATAAGTAGAGAACTTGAACCCTCTGCGATGGTCAAACTTATCGACAGCCTTGAGAAGTCCCAAGCAGCCTTCCTGTATCAAGTCCGGGAGATCAACGCCACGTCGGGAGTACTTGCGAGCAATTGCGTTTACCAGACGCAGATTCGCTTCAGCGAAGCGATTCCGTAGTCTCTCGATCGTCTCGATGGTCTCGAGGATGGAAACACGGCACGAATGACCGTCACTTGATTGGCTATCCGCCAAATACACCATGAGAGGCTCAAGGAAGGTTTTCGATAACCGAAGCTCGCTTGCCGGAGCGAGAATAGCTTTCCGTTGCTGTTGTGACAGGCTGCTCCAGTCAACCGACTGCACGTGAAGAGAGGTCCGTTTGATGAGCTGCAGCGTCTTGTGCCAGTCATCCCGCAATGCAGCAGTCTCCGCCGGGTCGTCGATCGCATCCATTTCAGTTTCGTCGGTGACCGAGACTGCTTCAGTCTCTGCCGGGCCATCGTCGTCTGAAGAGTCGGCTTGAGTGATCAGAAGATTTCCGACGGGGAGGGCGCCACGGCTGATTTTGTTCGATACATCAAGAAGATAGGAGAGCGCGAGGGGATTGCCGAAGACCTCAACGGTGATGGAAAACCAAGCATCTTCGATTGCTTCTGCCAAACTGATCTCGTCTTCCGCGCTGAGGAGCTTTGCCCGGCCCATTTCGCGCACGAATGACGTATACGAGTCGAAAGTTGGCGACCAGAGGTCACCGAAGTAAGCGGCTGCGCTCTCTGCCTGCTCTAATTCATCTTCCGTCAGTTCGTCGACAAAAACGTTGACGATCTCAAGATCGATTCCTTCAGTGACTTCGATTCCGAGTTCATCGAGGACGCGGATCAGGCACTCGACAGCTTCATCATCTAGCTCTGCCGCCTCATTCCTGATTTCCAGAAGCTGCTCGGATGAAACTGCACCGGAGACGATGGCTGCACCAAAAAAAGACACCAACTCTGCTCGCAGAGAATGGAATTCCGCTTTGCGGATGCCTGCGAAAAGCTGATATTCGGGAAGATCCGCGTCGACATCCGACCAATCCTCATCCGGGTTGGAATACTCGAATTCAGCAAACTTTGCTTCGAGGGTTGTTGCGCGCGCGATGTAATCCGGGTCGCCGGCTGGCTCAACTGGCCCTGAATCAGCTTCCCAACCATCTGATTCGATCCCGGCAGCTTGCTGTAAACCCTCTTCCTTAATGGATTCCTGAGGTTTTGATATGAGGCTCTTGGTCTGCGCTGAGAGGAGTTCAACGATGTCGATGAAGCCATTAGCCTGAGCGATTTTTAGGGGATCTTTACCTTGACGATCGCAAATCGCTGGGTCTGCACCCGCTTCGAGCAACAACTTCGCTATTCCGATACGGCCTTTGCTTGCTGCGAGGGATAGAAGAGTCGTGCCGGATTCGTCCCGTGCGTTCACATCTCGCCCACGCTGGACGTGCATCTTGACCAATTCCTCGGAACCAGAGACTACGGCCGCCTTGAATAGAGGGTGCGGCCTTGGTCCATCAGCAAGGGGGGCTAGATGTTGCTCCGAATTTGGCCCAGACGACACCTCAAGGTTCAATGAGCTTTCCAATGAAAACGTGATGAAGACCCATTCTAGGTCAAATCCCAGTGCATACAAAGCTAGGCATCTCAAGACATTGTGGGGGAAGTTTCCCCTCACTTCAGCCGGATAGGGCTTCGTGAGCCGGCTCTCGCTACTCTCCTTCCTGCCAGGCCCCCGAGGCAGGTTGAGATTTGGTTGAAGGGAAGTTTTCTACTCACGTCATCTGGAGAGACGGAAAGGTGTTCCTCGACAATGCAAATGGTCGCTTCATCTGACCGCCCGTCACTTCGGTACAATCGCGCCATGCCGCTAGAGAGATATAAGTGGTCATTACTGACCAAACAGCAAGTCGGCGCTTACGTCGAGTACTTCGTCAAGATGGAACTCACGATGTTCGGGTTTCACGTCTACGGTACGGAAGTCGATGACCGTGGCGTTGACTTTATTGCTCAATTCGGTGATGGCCCGTTCCTGAAAGTCCAAGTAAAGTCCGTACGCGACTCTGGGTATGTGTTTATGGAGAAGAGCAAGTTCTCATTGCATGAGCATCGCCTTCTGGCGTTCGGCTTGCTCATCGAGGGACAACCACCGAACCTTTTCTTGATCCCATCCTTAGAATGGAGAAGCCCGAACGCACTATTACGCGACCGGGACTACGGTGGCGAGCTAAAGAGTGCTCCCGAATGGGGCATGAATATCTCGAAGAAGAACCTTACGCTTCTTGCGGCGTATTCATTTGAGAAGACCGCAGGAGCGATCATTCAGCTTTCTGAAAGTAGTCTTTGAGGTTCGACCGGACATGAGCGGGTCAGACGGTACCTCCACAAAACTGAAATCGATTGTGTCCGCGGAAAACGCAGCCTTGGTCGCCGCACTTCCCGCACGAGACCGGCGCTTGGCTATCTTGAACATTTGCCGAGCAGTGGACCTGGTTCGCGTTGCAGCTCGGGTGAGTGCTGAGGCGCGGGTGCTCAGTCGCTGGGGTGCGAACAAGGCACTGAAGTTGTGCCTGGATGGATTCGGAGCGTATAAGCGAACTTTTATGGTGCCATCTAGCCGCGAGACCCTTAGATGGTCTCACGCGTTTCTCCATCAATGTGGACGGATAGCGCTGTGTGAGCAGTACTTGGACTACGAATCGACCGGGCTGGGGAAGTTCATAGAGGACGGGACAGATGTGCGATTCTGCTTGACCCCGCGATACGTCGGCACCGAAATGTTGGACGTCGGCGAGTTCACTTGGTTCAACGCGCAACTGGATGCTTTACATCGGCCCCTGAAGACGATCTTGGATGACGCGACTCCTCGAATTGATGACATGATGCGGGGTCTCGTCTACATTTGGGAGCAACACTTTATCGGCTACAAGACGGCTCCGGAGATCGATGAATATTACGAATTACGAGGAATTCTTCTTGCGAAGCAGATGCCAGGGCACGATGCCTTCGACAACGAAGACAAATTTGGAGGTATCAACTTTGAAATATATCGAGCAGCGGCTTGGACCTTGGTTGGCTGGGGGATGAAGCATGAGCACTTTGCCTCTCTGCTCGCAAAAGGTGATGCTTCGCTTGACCCTCCCAACCTCCTGACGATTACATCTGATGTCAGTAGCCTCACAACCCAAATGGGTGCGGCACTCGGCATAACTGAGAGGGAGACGGAGGCAGCGTTGACAATGCTGCAGGCTCTCCCGAATGATCCGCCGGAGGTGTGGACAAATGGGCATTTCCCACCACCTCTGCTAAGAGTTGCGGAGGAGCAATACATACGATGTTTGTCGGGAGAACTTGGAAATCCCTTTGCGTTCATGCTGACTCAGTTACGGAGACTTCATCGATCCGACTGGGATGCTGCTGTAGGTGGAAGAGAGAAGCGCTTTCGTGACGAGCTTTACGACCTTTTCAGGGGAACACGCATGCAGACAGTTGATTCCAATATCAACCTAAGAATCGGCGGGAGACTTCTGACCGATATCGACGGGGCTGTATGGGATAGCGAAGCGCGTACGTTGGGTTTGTTTCAGTTGAAATGGCAAGACATGTTCGGCAATTCCATGCGGCAACGCGCTTCACGGATGAAGAACATGCAGACTGAAGTCGGCAAATGGATCGACGGCGTAAACGAGTATCTGCGCACAGCAACATGGGAGGAGATTAGGGTGGCCTTCAGGCTCCCTAAGGCCTGCGAACCCGTCTCGCAACACCTACTGTTTGTAGTAGGTCGGAACGCTACCCATTTTTCGGGTGACCAACGACCGGACGAGAGAGCTGCTTGGGCCGTTTGGCCGCAATTAGCAAGAGTCTCGTCGCAGATGAGCATTCAGGCTTGGGGACTGAATGACCTGCACAAAGCTCTGATCGCTGAAAGGCCGCACGACGCGGACATAGAATTGGGGACATTCTCATTCACTCTTGGAGACGTCACAGTCCACCTTCCTGGTGTTGCCGTCGAGGAGTCCAGTCTCAAAAGGAGTAAGGGAAAGTGAATCCGAGTCACTACCTCTTCTTCGATGAACGCCTTCTCGGTATGTGCGTGTTTTGCGGTGGGAAGCCGGACACTCGGGAGCATGTACCTTCGAAGGTGTTGCTCGATGACCCCTTGCCCGAAAATCTCTCGATCGTGGATTCTTGCGGCCGATGCAATCAAAGCTTTTCTCTGGATGAGGAATACCTCGCCTGTTTTTTAGGCTGCGTACTCGCCGATTCAACATCCTCGGAGCGGATGCCGCGTCCGAAAGTCAAAAAGGCGTTGGAACACAATCCGAAGATCGCGGGGCGAATACAAGCTACGCGCTCGGCTACTGCGGACGGGGCTTCTGTCTGGACTCCAGAACTGGATCGGGTCAAGAGGGTCATCGTGAAGTTGTCGCGCGGCCATTCAGCTTACGAATTGAGCCAGATTCAACTCGATGAACCATCCACCGTCATCCTCGCACCGCTTCTCACAATGTCGGTTGAAGCTTTGGAAGAGTTCGAGCGCGCCGGGGCCGGCGATATGCGAGGATGGCCTGAAATAGCCAGTCGAGCATTCCTTAGGGCAAGTGGAGCACCACCATTCGCTGATGCACCTGCTGGACCTTGGATCAGCGTCCAGCCAGGACAATATCGATACACCGTCGATGAGTTCGGTGGGGTGCGGATTCAGATTGTGATCGGAGAATATTTGGGCTGTGTCGTTGAGTGGGATTCCTAGAGCAAGCAGACCATTCGATTCGCGCGTCGTCTATCTGGAGTGGATCGCCGACCTCCTCCTAGATTCATCTCGCACCTTGCGGGCGCTAAGAGTTCTGTGCGTAGCCATGCGTAAGGCTGCAGAACTGTGAACGTGTAAGACCCCCTGGAAACATAGGGGTCCAGCGCATCTGCGCTCTATGCGGTGCTGTGGGAGTAGAGGCCATGGCACCCAAAATTCGCCGCGCCTCCCCGCCCACGTCGCTTGAGGCATCTCCCGCCATCGCTTTGCATGGCCGAGTTGGTGCTCGCCTCCGATAATTCGCGGCAATGAGGTTTGCTCGGGGCGTCGCCGCCGACCCCCGGGAGCTATCTTTACCAAACTTTGCAGTGGGAAGAGCATTTTTGCAATGTGTTTGGCTGAAACGAACGATCAGTCAGACTCGCAGGATGAGCGAAATCACAAAGCACCACCTCACCTACTCCGAGCTACCCGCAGAGGCCCGCGGCATGCTCTTTATTCTCGCGATGGGTACACTGGCCGCCTTTGGCGCGCGCAGACCGGACGAGTCAGAGCTCATGCCTGCACTTGAGATTGTCTGGAACTGGAATCGTCTTCGGCTGGAGGACCTCTCCGACCCCGCCCATATCACCGATGTGCTCATTGAGCACTTCGCACTCTTTCGCTCCGCGAAAGTTGGAGCACAATGACCACCAATTCCATTCAAATCTCTCCGACCCGGCGTCGCGAACTTGTGGCGCTCGGCATCTCTGCTGGTAAGTCGAACCGGGCCATCGCCAAGGAATTAGGCGTTCATGAGGTCACGGTTCGGCGAGACCGTCAGTTTCTTGCGACGCCGGCTGACCAGCGCCCGGCAAAAATGCCGCGGGCAAGAAGGCCGCCTCGCGCGCCGAACCCCGCTCTCCTCCGACGGCGTCGGTGGAATAAGATCATCGACCTTGCGCAGAGCTGGATGCGAGAGCAGACTGGCAGCCTCGCCAATGTCAACTACATTTTGGACAAGGCCGGCAGGAGACTGTACGAAAGCCGGAGTGCGCAGGCGAACCTTCCTCGTTCAGAAGCGGATCCCGCTGACTTGTTCGTCCAGATGCGGCCGAGGCGCGTGGAAGACGAGATGATGGGGCTGGATTTTCATGCTCTGTGGTTCGCCCGGTGGCTTGGCGTTTGTCTGCCGGCGCAAGAAAGGGAGCAGGACGAGGTCCTGCGCCAAACCTCCAAATGGGCGATGGCGGAGGCGGCGAGGGGCGGATTCGTATACTGAAGAGCAAATGGCTGAGATTCCCGATAAGCGCCGAAGGACCGATCTTGATCTCTTCATCCTCGCCCTGATAGACGGCGGGTTATCGACGCCGTATGAACTCCAAAAATCGGCCGGTCTCTCCCAGGGTGCAACGCTTCCCGCGCTCCAACGCCTGCTGGAGGCGCAGCTTGTTCGGCAGGGGAGGCCAGGGCCTCGCGGTCGAACCGACTATAAAGTGAGCGCTGCCGGCAAGAGGGCTCTGAGAGGCGGCTGGCAGCCTTTGATAGCGGCTGGTCCCAGCGGTGATCGGGATTCTGATCTTCGCGTGGCGCTCTTGGCGATGTTGGGAAGTGGAAATCGCCTCTTGGCCGCCGCTTTCCTCCGCAAGTCGGCGGACGAGAGGGAAAAGTTCCTCGCGGCCACCAACTTGACGAGTAGCTCTGATGCTGTGCCACCTCTGGCTCAGTGGTACACAGATCTCCGATCCAACACGGCGAAGGCGCTGCTAACGGCCGAATCACAGTCCATCCGTGCCATGGCCGAGGCACTGCCCAAGAGCCTGACCGCCAAACGTAGCCGCAACGCTGGCACCAGCAAGAAGCTGAAGGGTCCTTGAGGGTGTTCCAAAAGGCTGTTTAGGGGTTCTGATTCCTTGCGACGGGTCACCGGCTCTTACCCGGCCCCCTTGGAGTGCCTAGCTTTCCATCCTTGCTATAGAAGCGCGCATACATAATGGAAGCGCGTACACATAAATACTGAAACCCAGCCATACTTTATTTCATCTAATACACGAACAGCCGAACCGAGGCTTGATATCGGGCAGTAGGGAGCAGGCCATCGTCCGAGTGGGCTCCTTAGCGTAGAAGGTCACGACCTCCGCGATTATCTCCAATAGCCCTACTGGCCACACCCTCGGAGATCCTGTGCCCACTACCACGTCTCAGCGCGACGTTGTCGCAATCGGCAGCGCCGAAAACCATAAACATCCCCAACCCTACCTGACCGTCCCAGAGGTCGCCGCAATCTTAGCTGTGTCTGACGACACAGTCATCCGGCAGTTCGAGGACCGAGAGGGCGTCATCGACATCGGAACGCCGGGCCGAATGCACAAACGGCGTAAGAGAGCCCTGCGTATCCCACAGCGAACTCTGGAGCGGTACATTCACGAACGGCAAGTCCGTAGCAACCGCCGCAGGTAGCGTCAGGTTATGCCATTAAAGAGGCCACCCGCGAAGGGTGGCCTCTTCATTTGGGCCGGACCACTACACGTCCCAAGTCGCTGTGACCAACGCATCCAACCTGTCCTGGCGGCCTTGCACCCACTTTGCGTAACTCTTTTCTGTAGTTTTTACGCTCGTGTGGCCGAGGAGCTTTGAGACCTCCTGAATGGGCACGCCTTTACTCAACAAATCGCAGGCGAACGTGTCTCGCAACCGGTGGGACATCATGTTCCCGCCGCGCTCAATCTGTGCGGCCTTGAACAGCGGGGGCATCACATACTTCGTCCAGGACTTGACGATGTCGCCTGCCCCATCCCAGAAAAGGTAGTCCCCGACAGCCACGGAGAGAATCTCGCGGCCTACTTGCGGCGGCAGGACGATACTCACGTCTGTTCCGGTCTTCGTGCGTTGTGTGACGACGCGGTATTTGCCGCCGGCGTTTGTGAGGCTTGCTGTCGGCAGCGTCAACGCGTCGGTGATGGCGAGACCAGACCAGCGCATTAGTTGCACAAGCGCCCGCACCAGTTTTGCTGACGGCGGTGCCTTGAACTTATCCGCCGCATCGAGCAGGCGGTCATATTCGTCATCATTCAAGGGCATCGTTTCAACTTCGTCCACCGTGATCTTCGGCAGGGCGGGTATACGGGGAATCCATTCAGCCTGATAGCAATAAGTGAGGAATCCTCGGCAGCGCGTCCGCACGACCGAACGGGTCTGTGTGGACGGATACTGACTCTCCCACGTCGAGGCGTAACCGGTGAGGATTTCGCGAGTCAACCCAGCGACCATATAGACGCCTCGGCCCTCGCAGTAGTCACGTAGGCGGCCAAGCTCTCGCGTGTATTTGTTGAGGACATCCTCCGTGATGCCGGTGACCTTCTTGTCGGCGAGGAAGACCTCGAGGGCCTCCCGGATGGGCTTGGCCCCGGTCGATTCCGCCGCCGCCTTGCCGCTCAGGTGGTCTTCCAGGTCCCGCTTAACCTGCTCCGCCTCAGCCCACGAGCGAGTATTCGCTGGACGGCGGTGCCGTATGCCGTCCTGCGTCCAGCGGAGCCACTTTCGGCAATCACATCTCTTGGCGGATTCATCGCCCGTATTTTTGCAGCCGATACTGTGGCGCACGAAAATCGTTATCAGTGGGGCAGGAGTGGCCATCGCTTGTCTCCAAATCTGCTGTGGTCGCGAGATCAGTGGACACAAAATTGACACAAAAGTAAAGGCCATCTCTCGATGGCCTTTACTTTCAACGACATATTTTGGAGGCGCGGGTCGGGATCGAACCGACGCATAAAGGTTTTGCAGACCTCTCCCTTACCACTTGGGTACCGCGCCTCTGGACAGCAGCCCTGCTGGAAAGGCGCCGTGCGAAATTCATAACGGAGTGTATCGCAGTTGAGGGGTGTTTGGAGCGGGAGACCGGGGTCGAACCGGCGACATCTTCCTTGGCAAGGAAGCACTCTACCACTGAGCTACTCCCGCCCTGCCTTGTCAAGTATAGCCATGGAGTGAGGGTGGGGTCAACGCGTTTAGTGCGACACGGTGCCTCAGGCGCTGAAGCCCATTCTTTCCGCACGGCTGATTGTCAGGGCTGAAGCCCTGACCTACCATTACGTGGTCTGCCCCGGGGAGTCATAAAGGGTGCGACTCGCATATAGCGTGTCCGGTAACGAGGAGCGGACCCCGAACATACCGAATGACCCGCCACGCACGCTGCTGACCGGCAATGCACTCTGCGATTTACTGTTCGGGCTTACCGACGTTTGCGAGCAGGCGGCGGGTCGCGATGATCGAGGAGCGCTTGCGTACGACGCGGGGTGTGATGGTGATGAGCAGTTCGCCGGTATCCTTTTCGATAGACTTGGCGGTGCCTTGAAATCCGGGGATTTCGCTGATGCCGGGCAGGCCTTCGATCGAGTGCGCTTCCTGGTTCGAGACCTGGCTGGCCAGAAGCGCTGTCTGGCCCATGGGGATGGTGACGTCGGATGTGAGCTGCCGGCTGTTGAGCACGGGGATGCCGTTGAGCGAGCCCGCGCCGAGCGCCTCGATCTTCATGTCCAGATGGACGTGCACCTGGCCGGATTTCTCGGCCTGCGGCGTCGCCTTGAGTGTCAGGCCGAGGTCTTCGTACTGGATCTGCGGGATCGTCGTAGTCGAGCTGCCACCGAACTGCGACAACAGGTCGGCGGCGCTCTTACCGCCGATCTTGACGCCCGAGAGGGCGGAGGCGAGTGAGCTGCTGACGGCGCTGGAGTAGGTCGACGTGATGATGGGGTAGCGTGTGCCGGAGCGGAAGACGCCTTCGTGGTTGTCGCTGACGCGCATCTGTATGTCGTCCAGCAGACGCACGTCGGTGGAGTTGAGCAGCAGGTTGAAGCTCGAGCTGGAGCCGAGGAACAGTCCCGCGAAGGTGAGCCCGTTACCGAAGGTGCCGAGCAGGTTGGTGTACTGCGCCACGTTGATGGAGCCTGAGGCGGCGAGGAAGGCCAGCTCTTTGAGCAGGTTCTGCAGCGGCGTTCCGTTGAGCACGAGCAGGCCCGCGGCGACAGCCTGCTGGATGAGCGAGGCGTTGGCGTTGACCAGAGACTGCGCTTCAGCCGCGATGCTGAAGACGCCGGCGGAGGTGGGGAGCTGCGCGCCGATGTTACGCGTGTGGGTCTTGTCCACCTCGTACAGGTGGACTTCGAGCATGATCTCCGCGCCGCCATCGAGCATCTGCGCATAGGTGACTTGAAGGAGGTTCAGCGCCTCTTCCTTGCCGCGGATGATGAGGCGGTCTCCGCTTGGCTGCACCGCAACCTGCTTGAGGTCGAAGATGTTCTTCGCGATGTTGCTCATCTCGGTGAGCTGGTCCGCGGGCAGGCCGGGCATGTAGAAGGTCTCTTCCAGCAGAGGCTCCAGGCGGTCGCGAAGCTCCTGCGTATCTTTGGCGAGCAGCACGCTCTTGTCGTCGAGCGGGACGGCGAAGACGTGCGTCATCTTCTGGAGGACGCGGATGGCGGTGGGGAAGTCGACGTCTTCGAGCTCGAAGCGAAGAGTCTGTGTGGTGATGGAGGGGTCGAGCACGGTCCTGATGCCGAATGCGCCGTAGACCTCGCGCAGGACGGTCTGTACGTCACCGCGGTTGTGGAAGCTCTTTGTGCCGGGTGCGGGTTGGAGATGAATCGGCCCGCCGAGACCGGCGATTTCATCGGCGGCTGTGGACGCTATGGGCACGTCGGGAGCCGGTGTGGCTGGTTCCTCGAGATGCTGCGCGACGATCTGGTTGTCGGGGTCGAGTGCCCGGGCTTCGGCGAAGAGGTGCGTGGATTCTTCGGTGTGTCCGAGCAAGCGTGCCTTCGCGGCTCGCTGCACGAGAGCGGTGACGTGATGCTGCTTTGCGACGGCCAGCGAGAGCCCGTACTCAGGCCTGGTGGGGTCGAGAGCAACGGCGCGGGCGAAGCTCTGCTCGGCGGCTGTGGGATCGTTGTGCGCGAGCTGGCGCGCGCCGGCCAGGTAGGCGTCGTCGGCTGCGCGATGCTGACGCGCGGAGACGGGAGCGGTGGGCTTGGTCTGCTCGAGTGTGGGGGCTGGAGCGGCTGCTTCCTGCGCAGGCGCTGGAGGTGTCAGCACGAAGGCCATCGACGCGAAGACTGCGGTTGCAGTGACGCGCAGGGCGTGCGGCGCGCGGCGATGGTGGGGGATGCGGTGCATGGTCTTCAGGTTAGACGAAGCGCGCATGCGAAGGTGCCGAGCTATCGGCTGCTGGCGACGATCTGCATGCCGGGACGTACTGAACGAGGCGGACGGCGCAGGCCGCGCTTGATCTGCGCGGTGTTCATCTCGAGCTCTGCAAGTGTGCGGCTGAGCGTGTTGCGATGCATGCCTAGCTCTTCGGCGGCCTTGCACTGGTTGCCGCGATGGCGCGCAAGCACCTCGGTGATGTAACGCTTTTTGAACTCGCGCACTGCATCGGCGTAGGGAATACCGGCGGCGTGCATCTGGTAGACGAGGTTGTCGAGTTCGCGTTTCACGTTATCGCGCTTCCTTCAGGCGTGGACTGAATTACAAGTGTGCAGCTAAAAGCCCGGCTTGATCCAATCGGGCGTGGTGTGCTTGATGCGAGCTGCTCCATCGAGCAGCTTGTGTTTCAAGTCTTCCGGTACGAGGAAGGATACCGCATGTGCGCCTTGAAGAAAATATGGAGCCATTCGCGACTCGCGAATCCATGGTGCTGTGGGTAGAAATGCGGTGAAGGACATCAACACCGCGACGCCTAAAAGACATCCGCGAACAAATCCGAACACAGCGCCGCCCAGGCGGTCAAGCATTCCGAGACCGATTGCTGAAGCTGTCTTGCGAAGTAACCTTCCAGCGACGGTGAAGATGACCATAGTAACCGCAAGGATGCCAAGGAAGGCCGCGAACTGCGCGATGGACGGCGTTGCGATGAGCCCGGTCAGTTTGACCGCGAGCGCCTGGTAGCCCCAGCTTGCGATGAGCAGACCGACGATAAGCCCGGCGACCACGAAGGCTTCGCGGAAGAAGCCCTGCAGGAACGCCTTCACTACGGAGTAGGTGAGGAGAGCGATAAGGAGCCAGTCGAAGGGGGTCATGAAGGCACCTGGCCTGATGCAGAGCGTGTGGATACGCCGAGGTGTTCAAGCAGGCTGCTCTCAAGTGCGGGCAACTGGCGGTTCCATACGCCCCAGTCGTGGGCTCCATGAACGGTATCGAGCGTGTAGGGAAGGTTTCGTTCCCCAAGCATCGCTGCAAAACGCCGATTGGATGGGAGCAGGACTTCCTGCTCGCCGCAGGCCAGATACAAATACGTTGGCTGCGGTTCGGACGGCAGGTTCGCGACGACGAGGAAGGGATCGTCCTGCTTGCGCGTGGCGCTGCCCATCGGGCCGAAGGTGCGGCGAATGCCGAAGGATGTGAAGGGTTCTTGCCAGCGGTAGTGGCGTTCGGGCACATCGAGTGTGCCGCTGAGACTGCCGGCGAAGGTGAAGAGTTGAGGATGCTTCAGTGCGAGAATGACAGCACCGTAGCCACCGCGCGAGATGCCGATAATGGCGTTCTCTGCACGGTCGGTTGCGGCGACAGGGAAGCGCCGGCGCGCGTCGGGGATGATCTCGTCGATGATGTAGTCCTCATAGCGACGCTTGCTGCTGGAGGCGAAGTTGACGTAGTAGGAGTTTTCGCCGTCGGGCATGACGAGCATCACGCCGTGCGCGGCGAGGTCGGCGATGTCGGACTTGTCCGTCCAGGAGCGGTGATTGTCGCCTGCACCGTGCAGCAGCCAGACTACGGGGAGCTTCGCGCTGGGCGGATAGGTTGCAGGGAGGACGACGCGGTAGGTGACGTCGTGGCCGAGATCGTTGCTGTGGAAGCGGACGTCTTCCATGCGGACGCCCGCGGGGAGGTGAGGGTGGTCCGGGGCCGCAGCGCCTTTGGATCCGACCAGCGCCAGCGTGCCGAGCGCGAGGCCGCACAGGATCGAGGCTGCAATCTGTTTTTTCGAAAAGAACCGCACACTCGAATCATCGCCCGCGCGGAGTCATGCTGCAAGCGCCGCGCCTCCGCGCGAATATACGTGGTTAGCCGTTTGGAATGCGTTCGATCAAGTCCCAGGGATTACCGTAGAGGTCCTCGAAGACGACGACGGTGCCGTAGCTTTCCGAACGAGGCTCTTCGCGGAAGCGGACGCCCTTGCTCTGCATGCTGCGGTAGTCACGCCAGAAGTCGTCGGTGTGCAGGAAGAGGAAGACGCGACCGCCAGCTTGCCTGCCGATGCACTCGGCCTGTGCTGGTGTGGCGGCCTGGGCCAGCAGCAGGTGGGTCTGCGACGGGCCGGGCGGAGCCACGACGACCCAGCGCTTGTGCTCGTCCATGCGCGTGTCCTCGATAAGCGTGAAGCCGAGTGCGTCGCAGTAGAACGCTTTGGCTTCGTCGTAGTCGCGCACTACGAGAGCGATAAGACCGAGATACTGGTTCGACATGGATAGCTTGCTTTCTGCCAGCAGTCTTATGCGACCGCGCGTTGCGACTGCATCCGCCCGCCGAGCGAGACGCTGACGATCTTCGAGACGCCAGGCTCCTGCATGGTGACGCCGTACATCACGTCCGCCTGCTCCATGGTGCGCTTGGAGTGGGTGATGACGACGAACTGCGTGGTCTGCGCCATGTCGGCGATGAGCTTGGCGAAGCGGCCGACGTTGGTGTCGTCGAGCGGGGCGTCGACTTCGTCGAGGATGCAGAAGGGCGCGGGCTGGAACTGGAAGATGCCGACCAGCAGCGAGAGCGCGGTGAGGGCTTTCTCGCCGCCCGAGAGCAGGAGGATGTTCTGCAGCTTCTTGCCCGGGGGCGAGGCGATGATGTCGATGCCGGACTCGGCGGTGTTGGCCTCGTCGGTGAGCTTCATCAGCGCTTGGCCGCCGCCGAAGAGCTTGGTAAAGGTGGTGGAGAAGTTTTCGTTGATGACCTTGAAGGCCTGGTCGAACTTCTCGCGCGAGACCTCGTCGATCTCCTTGATGGAGGCCTGCGTGTTCTCGATGGAGTCGATGAGGTCCTTGCGCTGGGTCTCAAGGAACTCGTGGCGCTGCGCGGTTTCGGTGTACTCCTCGAGCGCCATCATGTTGACCGGGCCCATGGCTTCGAGGCGCTGCTTGAGGGCTCGGGCGGCTTCTTCTTCTGTGACGAGGGCTTCGGCGGCGATGCGCTCGATGCTCTCGTCGGTACGCAGTGTGGCGGGCTCGACGGCGAGGTCGTTGAGGCAGGTCTGCTCGAGGTGCTCGATGTCGGAGGAGAGCTTGGCAGCGCGCGCGGAGAGCTGCGAGCGCGTCTCGCGGAGGGCTTCCGTTTCGTGGCGGAGGTGGCGCAGCCGGTGGTCGAGGTCAGCCATGGCGGTGCGCAGCTCGGTGGCCTGGGCGGTGAGGGTCTCACTTTCCGCGACTGCCTGCGCGCGCGTTTCAGTGAGTGCAGTGTGCTGAGTTGCGAGCTCGGCGGTCTCGGTTTCGCGGCGCTGCTTTTCGGCCTGCGCGGTGGCGACCTGCTGATCGAGCTGCGCGATGCGCTGCTGCTGGCCGGCGTAGAGGCGGTCGGTCTGCTCGAAGTTCGCGTTGGCGTTGCGGCGGCGTTCTTCAAGGCCGGCAAGCGCGGCTGCAGCGGCGCTGGCGGCCTGCTGGAGCTCCTCGCGGCTGGCGCGGAGGGAGGCGATCTTCTCGGTGAGCTGCGCGACCTGCGCCTCGATGTTGGCGCGGTCGGCTTCGAGCTTGGCGGCTTCGTCGCGCTTGCGGGCGATGAGGTCCTGCTTCTGCTGGCGGCTGTCCTTGTTGCGTTCGGCGGCGATCTGCCATTGCTGCAGGCGGCTCTCGATGCGCGAGACTTCGGACTCCATCTGGCGCAGCGCGGCACCGGAGTTGGCGGACTCGCGCTCGGCGTCACGGCGCTCGTGGTTCTTCGCGTCGAGAGTGGTGGTGATGTCGGCGATCTCGCGGGCGGCGGCGGCGGTGGCCAGCTCGTTCTGCGCGAGCTCTGTTTCGATGGCTTCGATCTTCGTCTGCACTTCTGCGAGCTCGCGCTTGAGGGCAAGAGGGCCCTGTGCGCGCGGACGGCCGCCGGTGACGGTGACGTTGTGGAACATTTCGCCGCTGGGCGAGAGGAAGAAGGCGTGTGGGTGCTGCGTCGCGAGCGAGCGAGCGGTGTCGCTGTCGGCCGCGACGAAGCCGTTGCGCAGCTTGGGCAGGAAGTTCTCGAGCGAGGTGCCGAAGCCGTTGAGGACGCGGATGCAGTCGCGGAGGGCGACGGTCCCGTCGGGTGTCTGGGTCGAAGCCTGGGTGTGAGAAACGAGAGCGTGGACACCGGGTTCGGTGGCGTGAGCTTCGGCATGGACGAGGAAGGTGGCGCGGCCGGCGACGTCGGTCTGGAGCATGCGGACGCCGGCGTCGGCGGCGTCCCAGCTCTTGACGACGATGTAGTTGAGCTCGTCGCGCAGGAACTCGTCGACGACGTTCTCGTACTGGCCCTCGACTTCGAGGAAGTCGGCGAGAGTGCCGACGGGGGTGAGGCCGCCGGTGCTGGCGTTCTTCGTGGCCGCGCGGAAGATGTTGCGCACCGTGTCCGTGGAGTAGCTGTGCTCGCGGATGAGGCCTTCGAGTGAGCCGCGACGGCCGGAGAGGGAAGCGAGCTCGCCGCGCAACGCGTCGCCGCGGCGGCGCGACTGCGTCTCTTCGAGGCGCCGGGTTTCGAGTGTGTGGCGAAGCTCGACGATCTCGCCTTCGAGGCGCTTCAGGCGGGCGGTGACGTCTTCGAAAGACATCTTGAGCTGGCCGCGCTGGACGCCGAGCGTTTCGAGCTCGGTGCGCGCGCGGGCGGACTCTTCGGCCAAGCGCTCGTTCTCGCGGTCGAGACCGGCGAGCGCGGCTTCAGCCTGCGCCATCTCGTTCCCGGCCTGCGCGGCACGCTGCATCACCTGCATGGCGCTGCGGCGCTGGTTTTCAGCGAGGGCCTCGGCGGCGAGGACGTTGCGGGTGGCCTCGTGTGCCTGCGCCTGCTGGGCCTGTGCGGCGTCGCGCGAGGCGGTGGACTCGGCCGTGGCGTTCTCGAGGAAGCTGCTGTGCTGCTCGCGTTCGCCGGCGAGGGCTTCGAGCTGGCCGCGGGCCTGGGCGATGTCGTCGTTGGCGGAGGCGATGCGCTGGGTGAGGTCGGCGACGCGGTCGGCGTTGGAGGCGGTGCGTGCGGCGATGCGCTCTAGTTCCACTGCGGACTGGTTGGCGCGGGCGCCGGCTTCGCGGATGTTGCCATCGAGCTCGTAGCCGCGGGCGAGACCGGCGGAGTGCTCTGCGTCCATGGCTTCAAGCTCGGCGGACTGCGTGTCGATGAGGCCGGCGAGGCGTGTGATCTCGGTGGAGGCCGCGGCCTCCTCGGCGTCCATCTGCGTGAGGCGGCTGGCGAGCACGACGCGCAGCTTGCTGCGGAGTTCATCGCGCAAGGCGCCGTAGCGCTCGGCCTTGGCGGCCTGGCGCTTGAGCGTGGTCATCTGCTTGGTGACTTCTTCGAAGATGTCGTTGACGCGCGAGAGGTTCTGCTTGGCGGACTCGAGACGAAGTTCGGCAAGCCGCTTCTTGGTCTTGAAGCGCGTGATGCCGGCGGCCTCTTCGATGATGCTGCGGCGATCAAGGGGCTTCGAGGAGAGCAGTTGGCCGATGCGCTCCTGGCCGATGATGGCGTAGCTTTCGCCGCCGAGGCCGGTGCCCATGAAGATGTCCTGGATGTCGCGCAGGCGGCAGATTTTGCCGTTGAGCAGGTACTCGGAGTCGCCGGTGCGGAAGAGGCGGCGCGTGATGGTGATCTCGCCGGCGCGGACGGGGGCGCGGCCGAACTTGCGGCGGCGGATCTTGAGGACGACGTTGTTGGCGTCCGGAGCGAGGGAGGCTTCGGCGTTTAGTTCAGCGGCGGGGCCCTCGTGGTTAGGGTGCCCGCCGCGCTCCTCTTCGTCCTCGTCGATGGCTTCGGCTGCGGCAGCGATTTCTTCCGGCGTGGAGTGCTCGTGGAGGATGCGGCGCTTCTTGCCGGGAGCTTCGTAGGTGGTGCCGGGCTGGGCCTCGGCGACGGCTTCCTCGGTCTCTTCGGCGGCCTCGCGGCGGGCCTCGACCTCGTCCCAGTCGCCGGAGATTTCCTTGACGTTCTTGCCGTCGATGACGAGCTCAGGGCCGTGACCGGCGTCGTCGTAGACTTCGGGGTCGACCAGCGTGAGCGAGACTTCGGCCATGCCGGTGGCCTTGCGGTCGCGGGTGCCGGCGAAGATGACGTCCTCCATCTTGATGCCGCGCAGGCTCTTGGCCGATTGCTCGCCGAGTACCCAGGTGATGGCGTCCGAGATGTTTGATTTTCCGCAGCCGTTCGGCCCCACGATGGCTGCTATGCCCTGGCCGGCAAGCTGCACCTCGGTGCGGTCGCAGAACGATTTGAACCCGAGAATCTGGACTTTGCGGAGTTTGAGCACCGTGACACCTCTACCGTTCGTTCGTCTAAATGTATGTGGCACGCGGTGTGCGTGCCTTAGTGAATCGTAGCTTTGTGATTGGGTAGAATCAACATGGCCCACGCTAGATGTTGTGGATAAGGCGTCCCCGTCGCAAGATATTGGGCTGGCGGGGAAGATGCGCGGTTCGGCGGCGGCGGATGCATTGCGGGGATGGGAGCTGTGACGAGACCGCAACTCCAGGTGGGGAAATGGTGTTTCTGCAATAGAAAGAACGCCGTAACTTGCCACGGAGCAACAGCGTTTCTATAATCCGCATCATCACCGTAAGTTCCCGCGGCAGTTAAGGGGACGACCGCCTGTACATCTGCGCTCGCGGCATCTCAACAATTTATTCGTCTCCCGAGGAGTGTTTTCATATGAAGAAGGTCGTACTTGCTTCTCTGTTGGCAGTTGCTGCCGCCGTGCCCGTGGCTCAACTGGGCTACGCACAGGCTGCCGCCCCGGCCCAGTCGGCTGGCGGTGTCCAGATGTCGGCTGAAGAATATGCCGCTTACAACAATGCCAACACGCAGAGCACCCCGGCGGGTAAAGCCGCAGCTTTCGAGGCTTACCTGAAGGCCTATCCGCAGTCGGCGGTGAAAGAAGATGTGTTGCAACAACTGCTGTTTGCTTACAGCCAGATGCAGGACACCACGAAGGCTCTGGACGCAGCTGACCGGCTGTTGCAGGTGAACCCGCAGAACTTCCGCGCACTGGTTTTCGAAACGACGCTGCGCGGCCAGGCCGCATCGGCTTTGACCGATGCAACCGCCAAGCAGCAGGGACTGGATTCTGCGGCGGATTATGCGAAGAAGGGTCTCGCGGCTGCCAAGCCCAAGGACATGAGCGACGCGGACTGGAACACGCTGAAGGCCGCTGGTTATCCGGTGTTCTACAGCGCGATCGGAACGGCTGCTCTGAACAAGAAGGACGGTGCGGCCGCGATTTCCGCGTTCAAGTCCGAACTTGCGGCTGTCCCTGTGGCCCAGACCACGACCCCCGGTCCGCAGTTGCAGGATACGTTCTACCTTGCTGACGCCTATTACACCTCCACGCCACCCGATTACCTGAACTGCGCCTACTACGGAGCGCGCGCTGCGAACTACGCGCCGGAACCGTACAAGACCCAGTTCAGCAAGCTGGCGACGTACTGCTATCGCAAGTTCCACGGCAAGGACGACGGCTACGATACGGTGCTCGCGACGGCCAAGGACAACCTGAATCCGCCCGCCGGATTCCTGGAGGGCATCAAGCCGGCTCCGTCGCCTGCGGACATCGTCTCCAACCTGATCGCGACAACGCCGGACCTGGCTGCGCTGGCGATCTCGGACAAGGAGTACGTGCTGCAGAACGGCAAGAAGGAAGATGCGGACAAGGTGTTCGACACGATCAAGGGCAAGTCGGTTGAGTTCCCCGACGTGACCGTTGTCGCGGCGACCGCCGACCAGCTGCAGGTTGCCGTATCGGACGACGCGGTGCAGAGCGGGACAGCGGACTTCACCTTCGCGATGAAGGAGCCGTTGAAGACGGTGCCGAATCCGAAGGACAAGATTACGGTGTCGGGTACATACGATTCGTACACGCAGACACCGCCGATGATCAACATGACGGATGGTGCTGTGGTGGAGAAGAAGAAGCCTGCCGCGGCGAAGCGGCCTGCCGCTGCAACGCATCGCGCTCCTGCTCGTCACAAGTAGCGCCGAGCTGAACCAATGACAACGGCCTCCCTCGCGGGAGGCCGTTGTTCGTTGCGCGGTGATGACTAGCGGGACGACCGCCCGAGGCTGAGGAGATTGGCGAAGAGGCGGTAGGCGCCCGGGACGGCCTCAGGCAGTTGGCGGTACAGCGCGAACGCCGTGTAAACGTAATAACCCTTGCCGACACGAGCGACCAGCAGCCCGCCACGCTGTGGGCCCTGGCCGGTGTCGTGGGTCTCGGTGGGGGCTTCGTACTGCGGGTCCCATGAGGCGGGGAAGCCGTGGCCGCGCTCTTCAACCCAGCCACCGAAATCGGCGGAGGTGATCTTGTTCGGCGACTCGAGGACGCCGGAGGGCGTCGGCGTGAGCGCGACGGGAGCGACTTCTTCAACAACCCTGTCTCCGTCGCCCGCGAGTGTGATGGGGAAGGGAGCATCGCCGGGACGGAAAGCGTGAGCCTGGTACTGCACAATCACAGTGCCGCCGTTGCGAGCGAAGTCGGCAACGGCCTTGTCGGCGGCGGCGAGGTCTGAGTGAGCGGTATAAGCGCGGACGCCGAAAATCAACACATCGAAGACCGAGAGGTTGGCCGTGGTGAGATCGGCGACTTTGAGCGGCGTGGGGTGAACGCCGATGTTGTCGAGGAGTTCGGACACTTCGTCGCCGGTACCGGAGATGTAGGCAACACGCAGGTGGGGTGCAACATGCACATCGACGGGGACAATGCGGATCGTGGCCGGCGTAAACATGTTGGTTCGCGTCAGGCCCGAATAGCCTACAGGCATGAAGCCTTCCGTATAGGTGTGTTGGCCGATGGTTGCCGATGCCTTCACGATGGCGGGCCGGAGCGTGCCCTGAGGCAAGCTCAGCCTGAACAGAGGCGCGGTGTCGCTGAGTGGGACGCGGGCGGGTGTGGAGAGCCAGCCCGGAGGCATCTCAAGTTGCAGTGATCCGACGTTGTGCGTGGCGGCTTCAGCTATTGGGCGGACCGGGACTGTCACCGTGACTGCGGGGATGGCTACGGCCACTGCTCGGAAGGGCAAGGTGAGGCTGACTGGAGGAATGAACGCGAGAGGCTGCGGGCCGTCATGCACCACGCGGGCGACAGTGAAGTCGACGCCACGAAAGCTGAGCGTAGCCGATGCGGTGATGGCCGGAGGTGTTGCGGGAGCATTGCGCAGCACTGGGTCGCGCACCGTGTAGACGGGGGTTTCGACGGAGTCGCGCGAGAAGTAGGGGCGCGTGATGATCGATGTGAAGATGGGCTTCGCCGTGATGAGGCGCGTAATTGCATGCTGCTGCGTGAGGACGGGCAGCTCGCGGCCGCTGAGATCGGGATCGTCTGTGGCGTCGCCGGAGTTCTTGAGCCAGACGTTTCTCACGGTCAGCTCTTGCGGAGAAGTGCTGGTGAGTTGGGCGCGGACGGCGGTCTGCGTGCCGGCGATGATCTCCGCGCTGGAGGTTGTAGCGTCGATCGTGACGCCGAATGCCAGGGCAAGCGCCTCCTGGAGCTGCGCCTGCTTGATTCGGAGCTCGTGCAGCACATCGGCCTGCTGATTCGCCGGAATCGAGGAAGCTTCGACGCGCGCGATCAGGGCGGTGAGGCGCTGCAGAGCGTCGGCGAGAGCTGGCGCAATGGTCTCGGGCTTGGCGGTATCGTAGCGCGCCAAGTGGTCCGTGTCCGGTCCAGAGCATTGCGATACGCAAACTAACTTGGTCCTTTGCAAGTCTGCATTTTCAATTTGCGCACTGAGCAGTTCGAGTTCGCTGCGCAGGAATGCGGGCGCTGCGGGTGCTAGCGTGGCGATGCCGGCGAGCGATGTGTCTATGCCGTCGAAGAAATCTTTTTCAGGCGCGGAGCTGTTGCTTACGCGTGAGCCGTAGCGGGTGTAGCCGACATCGAAAGCGCCGGCGGGCGGGACGCGGATGCCCGCGCCGATCTGGGTCTTCTGCAGTGCGAGGCCCTGGCGCGCGAACTGCACGTAGGTCATGCCAAGCGCGTCGGAGGACTCGCCTTCGTGTATCTGAACGTTGGCCGTGGGGACGGCGTCGGACCACGTTTTCGTGACGTAGTTGTAGAAGCGGACGGGAAGGTATTGATCGGTCGCGTAGTCGTACATGCCCCTGTCGGAGACGCGCGCGAAGGGCACGCGGGCGTAGACCTTCAGCGGAGCCCAGGGCTCGAGGCCCTGCTTGATCTGGTCGGGGAAAACGTTGGGGTCGGCTGCGGCGTTGAAGACTTCCTGCGCCATCTGGCCGGAGACCTGGTGATGGCCATGGCCGTCCGTTGGGCCGCCGACGAAGACACTGGTGACGACGAGCGGACGGAAGAGGCGCACCGCGCGGACGGCGTCGTAGAGCACGCGCTCGTGGGTCCACTGCGCGAGGGCTTCTTCGCGAGTCTTGGAGAAGCCGAAGTCGACCTCGGTGCCGAACATCTGCTGCGTGCCGAAGTAGCGGTCGGCGGCGAGGAGTTCCTGTGTACGGATGAGGCCGAGCGCGTCGTTGAAGTCGCCGGTCATGAGGTTCTGTCCGCCTTCGCCGCGCGTGAGCGTGAGCATGGCTGCGCGCACGCCGTGGCCGCGGACCTCATAGGTGAGCATGCCGCCGTCCTCGTCGTCTGGGTGGGCGACGATCATCATCAGGCTGGCGCGTGTGCGGAGCTTGAGCAGCATCTGTTGCAGGCCGGCGGCACCCCGGTCGATGGGCAGCTCGAGGCCGGTGCGCGCGTTGGGACGCTCGCCGCGCAGGTTCGCGGGATCGGGCGTCGTGCTCTGCGCGAGAGAAGGGATGCTGAGGGTGAGTGCCAGTGCGAGCGGCGCAAACTTCATATGTTCTAGCTTCGCATAGGGTTGGGTAGAGGGAAGGAAAGAGCAACGGCGAACGCGAAGGACGCAAAGGACGCGGAGGTTCGCAACGGCAGCGGAGCTGACGGCAGGGTAGACTGGCGCGATGGCAGAAAACGCGGCGCAACTCGATCGGAGCCTGACGCTGCGCGGCGCCGTGACGCTGAACCTGCTGGACATGATCGGCGTGGGGCCGTTCATCACGCTGCCGCTGCTGCTGGCCGCGATGGATGGGCCGCAGGCGATGCTCGGATGGGTGCTGGGTGCGGTGCTCGCGCTGTGCGATGGCCTGGTGTGGGCGGAGCTGGGCGCGGCGATGCCAGAGGCCGGAGGGACATATCACTATCTGCGGAGGATTTATCCCGGGCGCGTGGGGCGTCTGTTGAGTTTTCTGTTCCTGTTTCAGCTTTGCTTTTCGGCGCCGCTGTCGGTGGCGAGTGGATGCATCGGACTGAGCCAGTATGCGACGTACCTGTGGCCGCGGCTGACGGGACACACGACCACGCATGCGCTGCATCTCGGCGCGTATAGCGCGGCTGTCAGCGTTGGCCCGACGACGGCTGTGGCGATCGCGGCTGTGCTCTGCGCGGTGGTGCTGCTGTATCGGAATCTCGCTAAGATGCGCGGGCTTTCGGCGCTGCTGCTCGGGTGTGTGCTGCTGACGATTGCATGGGCGGTCGTCACTGCCTTGCTGCATGGACACATCGGGCAGGCTTTTGCGTTTGCGCCGGGTGCGTTTCATCTGGACCATGCGTTCTTCACGGGGCTTGGCTCGGCCATGCTGATCGCGACATACGACTACTGGGGCTACTACAACGTGACGTTCCTGGGCGGTGAGGCGAGGGAGCCGGGGCGCACCATCCCGCGTGCGGTGCTGATCTCGATCGCGGTTGTCGCCGCGCTGTACCTGGCGCTGAACATCAGCATTCTTTCGGTGCTGCCGTCGCCGCGGTTACTGGCGCTGCAGAATATCGAGGCCAGGCGCGCGCTGTTGTCGCAGTTCATGCAGGCGGCGTACACGCCGTCGCTGGGTGCGGGCTGGGGCGTGGTGCTGGGGAAGGCCGCGGCGGTGCTGGTGATGGTGACGGCGTTTGCGAGTGTGTTCTCGCTGCTGCTGGGGTACTCGCGGATACCGTTTGCGGCGGCGCGTGAGGGCGGCTTCTTTGCAGCGTTCGGCAGGCTGCATCCGACGCGGAGGTTTCCGCATATATCGCTGCTGGCGCTGGCCGGTGTGGCGTGCGTGGCGTGCTTCTTCTCGCTGGGCGATGTGGTCGCGGCGCTGGTGGTGATCCGCATCCTGCTGCAGTTTCTGCTGCAGCATGTGGGGCTGATGGTGCTCAGGCGAACGCAACCGGATCTGCCGCGGCCTTTCCGGGTTTGGCTGTATCCTCTGCCTCCGGTGCTGGCGTTGATCGGATTCGCTTACATCGTGGTGTTCCGGCCGAACTTCCATCGCGAGGTCGCACTGGCGGCGTGCGTGCTGATTGCAGGCGTGCTGGCGTACGCGGTATGGTCGCGCTTCGAGCGGCCGGCCATCCAGGCGGGCGCGGAGAACGTACTGTAACCGGCAGCGCTTGCGTGGCGTCCTATACTTGTGAGGCCGCCGCGGCCTGCTGTGCCAGGAAGGAAAGTAGTCATGCTGATTCGCAAATCGTCCAACATTGCATCTTCGGAGATCACGCCGCGCTCCACGTATGAGGCTTTTCAGTCGGACCGCCGGCGGTTTCTTGCAGGCGTTGGTTCAGTCGGCGCTGCTGCTGTCGCCACCGCCATGTTCCCGCGCAGCGCGTACGCCGAGGCGACGAAGCTGGCGACTGTGCCCAGCCCTTACAAGGTGAACGAGACGGTCACGCCGCAGAAGCAGGCCCAGAGCTACAACAACTTTTACGAGTTCGGCACAGAGAAGAGCGAGCCCGCGAAGAACGCGTATACGCTGAAGACGCGGCCGTGGACGGTGTCGGTCGAGGGGCTGGTGCAGAAGCCGCAGACCATCGACATCGACACGATCATGAAGTACCGGCCCATCGAGGACCGTACGTATCGCTTCCGCTGTGTGGAGGCGTGGTCGATGGTGATCCCGTGGAACGGCTATCCGCTGGCCGAGTTCATCAAGTGGGTGAACCCGCTGCCGAGCGCGAAGTTTGTGCAGTTCATCTCGCTGGCCGACCGCAAGCAGATGCCGGAGCTTGGGTCGAGCGGCATCAATCCACCGTACTCGGAGGGGCTGCGTATGGATGAGGCGATGAACCCGCTTGCGCTGCTGACGTTCGGCTCTTACGGCGAGACGCTGGCCAACCAGCAGGGCGCGCCGATACGGATGGTCGTGCCATGGAAGTATGGGTTCAAGGGCGCGAAGTCAATTGTGAAGATAAAGTTTGTCGACAAGATGCCGCACACGACTTGGAACGATCTGAACTCCGATGAGTATGGTTTCTACTCCAACGTCAATCCGACGGTCAATCACCCGCGCTGGACGCAGGCGCGTGAGCGGCGGCTGGATGGTACCGGCGGCATCTTCCCAAAGAACATACCGACGCTGCCCTTCAACGGCTACGGCAACGAGGTTGCGGGGATGTATGCGGGGATGGATTTGAAGAAGTACTACTGAGCGCAGTGAATAGTGAATAGTGAATAAAGCGCCGTGGACGTAGTGTGCGCTGGGTTGATCCCGTAAGTTACAGGTGACTATGCCGGCGCGCGCTATTCCTTATTTGAAGGCTGTTGTACACCTGTTATGTTTGCTGCCGTTTCTTTGGCTGGTGCAGATGTACCGCAACGGCGCGCTGGCGAACGAGGCTGACCCGGTCAACTACCTGACGCACTTCACCGGCGACTGGGCGCTGTGGATACTGCTCGCGGACCTCGCGATTACGCCGGTGCGGCGGTTGAGTCCGGCGCTTTCGTGGCTCATACGATTCCGGAGAATGGTGGGGCTGTATGCGTTCTTCTACGCGACGCTGCATCTGCTGATCTACATCTTCCTATTCTCGGGCTATGACGTGCCGGCGGCGATGGAGGGCCTGCGTGCGGGGCATTTCGCGGAACCTTTCCGGCAGTTCAGCGCGATATGGCCGAGGATGCTCGATGACGTGCTGAAGCGGCGCTTCATTCAGGTGGGTCTGCTGGCGTGGCTGATCCTGCTGGCGCTTGCGGTGACGAGCCCGCAGCGCGTGCTGCGCGCGATGAGCGGAAAGAACTGGCAGCGGCTGCATCGGTTGATCTATATCGCTGGGGCTGCGGCGTGTATCCACTACTGGTGGCTGGTGAAGACCGGCGTACTGCGGCCGTGGAAGGATACCGCGGTGTTGACGCTGCTTCTGCTGGCGCGGGTTGCGTACTGGCTGTGGAAGCGGCGTGGGACCGCAGCGCGGGTGCCGGCTTAGCGGTTTCTGCGCAACTTGCTTGCAGCGGATAGGGTCTAAGCTGGTGGAGAGGTGCTGGCCGATGAGTCCATGTGCGCTGATTTTCGCTTGCATCATTGTGTTGCCGACGACTGCGGCTGTTGGACAGATGATGGATCCGGATGCCGAGCGCACGCCGCAGATGTCCGCGCAGAAGCCCTCGAGTGACGAAGCGCAGGCGCCGGATCCGGCGCAGAAGAAGGCAGCACGCACGTTCGCGGCGAAGCCGAAGAGCGTTGCGCCGCCCGCGAAGGCTGTAGTGCTGATGCCGCTGAATCCGCGTGAGCGCGTGGTGCAGTTGCTGGATCGCTTCAGCTTCGGCGCGCGGCCAGGTGAGGTCGAGCGCGTGATGGCGCTGGGTACGGACAAGTGGCTCGACCAGCAGATGAGTCCCGACACCATTGCCAATGACGCGCTGGACAAGCGGCTGGCGGATTATCCGACACTGAACATGAGCGCCGAACAGGCGCTGAAGACTTTTCCGGACAACGGCACGATTGCGGCAACAGCCGAAGGCAGGATTCCTTATCCGGCGGACCCGCTGCTCGCTTCGGTGTACGAAGTGCTAGTCTACCGGTGGGACCTGACGCGTGACCGCAAGAAGGCCGATGGCACGGGTCAGGCCGCGCCGCAGCTCACCGAGGCCGAGAAGGATGCGCAGAAGAAGGCCGACCAGGCGACCGCGGCGCGCATCTTCGGCGAGGTGTTTACGTTGCCGAAGCAGCAGCGCATGGCGGCGATCCTCAAGCTGCCGGTTGCGGAGCGCGCGGCGTTTACGGGCAGCATTCCGAACGAGCAGAAGTACCTGCTGCTGGCGGACTTCGCGCCGCGTGAGCGGGAGATTTTCACCGCTATGGCGGCGCTCGCACAGCCTTCGGGCAACATCGCGAATGAGCTGGCGCAGGCGCGGATTGTGCGCGATGTGCTCACCGAGAGGCAGCTGCAGGAGGTGATGACCGACTTCTGGTTCAACCACTTCAACGTGTTCATCGGCAAGGACTCGGACCAGTGGTACACGACCAGCTATGAGCGCGACGTTATTCGCAAGAACGCGCTGGGGACGTTCCGCGACCTGCTGCTGGCGACAGCGAAGTCGCCGGCGATGATGGTATATCTCGACAACTATCAGTCGATCGGGCCGGACTCGATTGTGAACGGTGTCGATCCGAAGAATCCGAATGCGAAGCGCGGCAACAAGGGGCTCAACGAAAATTACGGCCGCGAGGTGATGGAGCTGCACACGGTCGGCGTGAATGGCGGCTACACGCAGGGCGATGTGACGAACCTTTCGGCGATCCTGACAGGGTGGGGCGTCGATCGCGCCAACCAGGGCGGGCCGTTCGTCTTCGACCAGAAGCGGCATGAGCCCGGCGACAAGCAGTGGTTCGGGCATACGATCCGCGAAGGCCGCAATGCTGACGGCTCGCCGAACGGCATGGCCGAAGGCATCGAGGCGCTGAACATCCTTGCAGCGAGCCCGCAGACTGCGCACTTCATCAGCACGCTGCTGGCGCAGCGGTTCGTAGCGGACCAGCCTCCTGCCGCACTGGTGGAGCGGCTGGCCAAGACGTATCTCGGCACCGGAGGCGACATCAAGGCGATACTGCGCGCGCTGATTGCGTCGCCGGAGTTCAACTCGCGGCAGTACTTTCGCAACAAGGTGAAGACGCCGGTGGAGTTTATCGCTTCGGCGTTCCGGTCGACCGCGACCGAGCCGCAGAATCCGGGAGCGCTGGTGAACACGATCCGCACGATGGGCATGCCGCTGTACTATGCGCTTCCACCGACCGGATATTACATCACTGCCGATCAGTGGATGAACTCAGCGGCGTTAATCGACCGGCTGAACTTCGCGTACCAGCTGGCGAATAATAAATTCGCGAACCAGAAGTTCGATGCGCCGAAGCTGCTGGCTATGGGGCTGCTGCTGCCGGCGGTTGGTACGAAACCGGCCGGTGCGCATGTGATGGGTGTGGCGGCGGTGTCCGATGCGGCGCCGAGTGCCGGAGGCGCCGATATGGCGCTGCGGGTGCTCGAGGCGACGATGATCGGTGGGCCGGTGTCGCCGCAGACTAACCAGTTGATTCATAAGCAGCTGGAGCAGCAGCCGGCGACGGCGAGCGCGACCGATACGCTGAACCTGCTGACGGCGCTGGTGATGGGGTCGCCGGAGTTTCAGATGCGGTAGGCCCCCCCGTACTTTTGGGGCTAAAGTCTTCAATCTGTGTTGGTTGTGGGTGGACTTGTGGCCGTCCGCGGCCCCTCCTTTTGCTGCTTAAATGAAAACGCCCGGCGATGGCCGGGCTGTTCTTTGTCGCTGTATTCATTGTAATGCCGAGGTCAAGGGTGATGAGCACAGCAGGACGGGAATCTGAGACAATCAGGGCGGCGCCTGGCGCCCCGGGTCAGATAGTGAACGCATGTAAGCGAAACAATGTAAAGGTATTAGGTTCCGGTGAACGCACTCTGATGTTCGCGCATGGGTACGGCTGCGACCAGAGCATGTGGAGACACTTGACGCCGTCTTTTTCGGAGTATCGGGTTGTGCTCTTCGATTACGTCGGATCAGGCGATTCTGACGCTTCGGCGTTCGATCGGACCCGGTACAGCACTCTCAACGGTTATGCGACGGACGTGGTTGAGATCATCGCCGAGCTCGGACTGGAACGCGTCAACTTCGTCGGACATTCGGTGAGTTCGATGATCGGCGCGCTGGCGGCCATTGAGGAGCCGCACAGTTTCGAGTCCCTGACGATGATCGGACCGTCGCCGTGCTACATCAACGATGGAGAGTATGTTGGCGGTTTCGAACGGGGCGACATTGAGGGTCTGCTGCAGTCGCTGGAGAGCAATCATGTAGCGTGGTCGGCCTCCATGGCGCCCGTCATCATGGGCATGGAGAACGGCCGGGAAGTGGCCGCCGAACTGGAAGCGAGCTTTTGCCGCATGGACCCATTTCTCGCGCACCATTTCGCGCGGGTCACATTCCTTTCCGACAATCGCGCCGATCTTCCACAGGTATGCACCAGGACGCTGATACTCCAGTGCCAGAAAGATGCGATTGCGGGTGTTGAAGTGGGAGAATACGTTCACAAGTGTCTTCCGAACAGCCAATTCGTAGTGCTGGACGCAACCGGACATTGCCCGCACATGAGCGCGCCGCAGAAGGTAACGCAGGCGCTGAAAAATTTCCTTCAGGCATAACGACAGAAGCGCACTTGTTACAGACTCTCGGCCTCGAAATGCTGGACCAGTCTCCCTCCGGCCTGGCGGTTCTCGCCATGGACGGGACCATTCGCTTCGCCAACCCGGCGTTTCGTGCGCTGTGCGGGCTTGATGCTGCCATCAGCCCTGAGCGTCATTTCCAGCAGTCCCTCACAAAGGGCGCGGCGATGTTCTACGAGAACCAGTTTGTGCCTACGCTTCTTCAACGGGGCAGGATTGCGGGGATCTCATTCGAGATGAGAGGCCCGGCAGGTGAACAGGTTCCGGTATTCGTGAGTGCCGTGCTCCGGCGCGGCGAAGAGGGGACTCCCGACGACATATTGCTGTCGATTTTTGACGCGACCGAACGCCGGCTCTATGAGAAGGAGTTGCTGCGCGCGCGCAAGGAGGCCGAACAGCTTTCGGAGGTGGTGCGCCGCTCCTCGGATGCCATCCTTCGACTGGACCCTGAAGGGAACATTCATAGCTGGAATGAAGGCGCGCGAAAGATGTTCGGCTGGCCGTCCGACGAGGCGTTGGGTCGGCCGATAGCGTTTCTATTGGAGGACAGTGCAAAGATTCAGCTCGCGGACGCGATGGCACTGCTTGGCCGTGGAGCGCAGGTGGTGAAAGAGTTGACGTGCGTGAGAAAGGACGGATCGAGTCTGGAGGTTTCGATCAGCCTGACGCCACATCTTGAGGCTCCGGGAATTCTGGTCGCTTTCTCGGCGATCATCCGAGACGTCACATCGCAGAAACTCTCGGAGCGGGCACTTCTTCAAAATGAAAAGCTGGCTTCCGTGGGGCGCCTGGCAAGTTCCATCGCCCATGAGATCAACAATCCTCTTGAAGCTGTAACGAACCTGCTTTACATCCTGCAGTCGCGTCCGCTCGATTCTGAAAGCCTGCACCTGGTTTCCATTGCGCAGGAGGAACTGGCAAGGGTATCGCAAATCGCGACACAAACTCTTCGGTTCTATAAGCAAAGCAGCGGTCGAACTTATCTCGATCTGGCCATGCTGGCGGATTCGGTGTTTGCGCTCTACCGCGCGCGATTCACGAACGCCGGCGTGCTGGCGATCAACGATAGCGAAAGAGTGTCTGCACTGTTGTGTTTCGAAGGGGAACTTCGCCAGATCATGGTGAACCTTGTAGCGAACGCCTATGACGCGACGAAGACCGGGGGAAGACTGACGATTCGCAGTCGAGACACCACTATCTGGCCCGAGGGCTTGCGGGGTGTGCGGATCACGGTAGCTGACACCGGCACCGGGATGGACACAAGTACCCTGGATCACATTTTCGAGCCGTTCTTTACCACCAAGGGGATCGGCGGAACGGGGTTGGGTTTATGGATCACGCTGGGGCTGGTGAAGAAGAACCAAGGCCGAATTAAAATCCGCAGCAGAACAAACGGAGAGCAGCGGGGGACTGTCGTGAGCATGTTGTTTCCTCACTGTGACGATGCGGATCCCCGGACATAATGCCTTGCGGGCTTTGCGTGGTGCGTGGTTACCCACGTAATTATTAGCCGGACGTTCCATGTGCGCTATCGGGATTGGCCTAGAGAGTTGATCGACTTCAACTCGTCTGTCAGAGGAATTTCCTGCAGAGAAAGTTCCACATTGTTCACGTCTTCACTGCTCACGTTGACGAGCACCGTTTGGGCAGCGAACGCATTGCTATATATTGCCCGCTCTCCTCCGGATGGAGCAGGGAGAGGGACCATTTTGGAGATCGTCGCGTGGTCGCACGTCAGGCGGTAGGAGCCTGCGGGCACCTGGGGAAAGCGAAACGTTCCATCGTCTCCGGTACTTGCAGAAAACGCGGTGGACGGGTCGGTTGTATCGACGAGTGAGATGAGCGCGCCGTTCGGGATTCGACCGTCCGCCGCCCGAATTGAACCGCGGATCGCGTGAAATGCGTTGAGAGGAAGAGTGATATCGATGTCGCCAATTTCTTCGCCGGGGTGGAGATCGAAAACCTGCGCCTTGGCGCTGTGCGTGGTGTTTCCGGCATAGAAACGCGTGGCAGAGGGGTCAGGCGAGACGCCGCCCATATAACCGGTCTGAACGCCGTCCTGATCGTGCTTCGAGTCGCGGTTTGACGGCTGAAGGACGGCTAAACGGTATTTGCCCGGCTGAAGACCAGATAAGCGAAACCCACCACGGTCATCCGGTCCCAGGGACCGCTTCGTGAACTGAGACTCGACATTGGCCAGTATGTTCTGTTCCATGCGCGTCTCGTTGTCAGTGGCAGGTGCGTGAGTTCCGTCTTCCAGCATCAGCATGACCTGCGAAGCCGGGGCGCCATCGGGGTATCGGACATGGCCGCTGAGCGCGGCGCCGCGCTGGAGCAGAACGTCGAATTGCTGGGTCTGCCCATCGCTCAGCCAAACGGTACGGACGGGCGGTTGTCCATTCGGGACCGCCTCCGGCTCTTTGCCTGAACGAAATACCTTGTTCATCCCGTCTTGCAACGCCTGATGAATTTCAGTGAGGTATCCGGGGAGGACGACAGTGACGGTGTAGCGACCCGACGGAAGACCGCCGATGGAGTAGGTTCCATCGCTCGCAGTGAGCGTGGAGCCGCTGGCGTTCTGGGGCTGTGTGCCCCGGTCGGTAGAGGGAAGACCTTGTACCGCAACGACAGCGTTGCGGGCGGGGAGGTGGGTGTCGGCGCAGATGACGGTGCCGGTGATGCCGCTGTTATGCTGCGGCACGGCGAATGGCTTTGCGGGTTCAGTCGCCCACGTGGGGAGTTCCTGTGCGCGGATGGGGCAGGTGGCAAGTGTTGCGGCGGCGAAGAGGATGATGCGGACGGAGCGCGTCATGCGAACCAGTGTAGAGTGGCGGCGGTTCTGGTGGTGGCGTGGGTGTGTGCGCGGTGGAGAGCGAAGGCAAAAGCAACGACAACAGCAACAGCAACAGCAACGGCAACAGCAACAGCAACAGCAACAGCAACAGCAACGGCAAAATCTTTGACGCAAAGGACGCAGAGGAGAAACGCGAAGGACGCGAAGTAGAACAGGCAACAGCAACGGCAAACGCGGGTTTGCTTCGGGAATGACAAGAAAAGGACGGCGACGGGAGACGTAATCCGTGTGTGGGTGTCTGGTTTTTGCCGGTTCAGCTATTGGGAGCCGCTGAGGAGAATGGGCTTCACGAGCGTTTCAATCCTGGCGGCCATCTGCTCGGCGGGGATGCGGTTGGGGGTTTGGAGCCAGCGGCGGGCGGCTCCGAAAACGGCCCAGGCGGCCGTGGCGGCCAGCAGCGCTGGATCGACGCCCGGCTTTGGGTCATGATGCGCAGCGCCTTCCAGGAACATGGCCTCGATGACCGGGATGATGGAACCCTCGAGCGGCATTTTCGTCAATTGCGACGGGCAGCCGGTCATTTCGGAGAGATAGTCGCAGACGCCAAGTGCGATGGCGCGCAGAGCGCCGTCGCAGTTTGTGAGAGAAAGGCCGCGGCGGGCGACGAGGTCGCCGAAACGGGCGGCGGTCATGGCCTGCAGCAGCGCGTTCTTGTCCGTGTAGTGGAGGTAGAAGGTCGCCCGGTTGAGGGTAGCCTCGTCCGCGATCTCCTGGATGGAGATGTCCTCGAACTCCTTATTATTCAACAGCCTGAGCAGGGCCTCCATGAGCATGCGGCGGCTGCGCAGGATGCGGGGATCGAGCGTTTCGGTCGTTGTCTCGGATTGGAGAGCGTCAGCCATTGCCGTTTCAGGATACTGCCTCTACAGCAATAGATGCTTAGACGACATATGTCGATTTATTTTGAATCGACATATGTCTAGTAATAGTCATATGTCGCATAGGAGGGTTTACGCTATGCCCACACTGCTTCATGTCGATTCAAGCCCGCTTTATGGCAAATCTGTCTCTCGCGAACTGACCGGTGCGTTCGTCGCTCAGTGGAAGTCTTCTCATCCGGATGGAACGAGCATCGATCGCGACCTCAACTCCACGTCTATTCCGCCCATCAATGCTGAATGGGTGGGCGCGGTGTATACGCCTGAAGAGGCGCGCACTCCACAACAGAAAGAGCTGCTTTCGCTTTCGGACTCGCTGCTGGCCGAACTGGAGCAAGCCGACGAGTATGTGTTTGGCGTGCCGATGCATAACTTCAGCGTGCCGTCGGTGCTGAAGCTTTGGATCGATCAGATCTCGCGCGTCGGCAGGACGTTTTCCTATGCGGACGGAACGCCGAAGGGGCTGCTCGTGGGCAAGAAGGCGACGTTCATCATCGCGACGGGCGGCAAGTATGACGCCCAGACGCAGATGGCTTCGTTCAATTTTGTGGAGCCGTACCTGCGGTCCGTGTTTGGCTTTCTCGGCGTGACGGATGCGACCTTCCTCACCGCCGGCGGAACGATGGCGCTGAATCATGGGCAGGACCGTGGGGCGTTTCTCGCGCCGCACCTTCAGGCTGTGCAGACGCAGGCGCAGACATTGCAGGGAGGCCAGGCATGAAAATCGTTTCCATAGTTGCTCGCTATCTGCTGGGCTTGATGTTTACCGTTTTTGGGCTGAATGGATTTCTGAACTTCATCCATCAGCCGCCGCCTACGAATCCGCTGGCGCTGCAGTTCTTTGGCGCGATCATTGGGTCGCACTTTGCGGCGTTCTTCTTCGCTATGCAGCTGCTTGGGGGGCTGTTGTTGCTGTCGGGCTACTTCGTGCCGCTTGCGCTCACGATATTGGCGGCGGAGTTGTACAACATTCTGGCGTTCCACCTGACGCTGGCGCCGGGTGCCGCTCCGGCCGTGGTTGCGTGCGTGCTGTGGGTACTCGTCTTTGTGCAGTACCGGGAGAGCTTCAACGGTATCTTCAGCGCGAGGCCGGCGACGCAGGCGTAGGAGGCTTCGCAGCATGAGGTGTCTTCGTGCTGCGAAGTTCGCTACTCGGCGATGGCTTCGAACATGTCGGGAGACTGCGCGGCGGGTTGCGGGACCATGGTGGCCATGAGGGTGTAGTACTCGTTCTGGCCGTGCTCCAGGAAGAGGCCGCGGACCTGCTGCTCGAGGGGCGCCTGCGAGGCGTGAGCGCGGAAGGCCTCCATCTTCTTTTCGAAGACGGGGCGGATGTCGAGCGTGAGCGTCCACGGGGCGGGCAGGGGCTTGTGGCGGTCGGGGAGGAAGAAGTTGGTGGTCTGGTGGAAGAGGCGCTGGGCCTGGTGGATGGGGCCGCGGTCGAGGAGGCGCCTGGGGTGGCCGGCCCAGTGGAAGGCTGCGGTTGTGGCGGCCGAGACGGAGGTGTGGTCGGGGTGGGTGTTGGCTGCGCCGTCCATGCCGAAGGTGAGGACGACGTGCGGGCGGAAGCTGCGGATGCGCTCGACGATATCTCCGGCGACTTTGGAGAGGCTTTCGAATTCGAGCTGGGCGTCGTGGTAGTCGAGGAGCTCGTGGCGGGAGACGCCGAGGACGTTGCAGGAGGCGACGAACTCGTCGCGGCGCATGCGGCCGAGGTCCTGGTTGCTGGCGGCGGTGCCGCGGTTGGTGGCGGCCTGGCCGTCGGTGCAGCAGATGACGTAGGTCTCGACGCCGCGCTGGGCGGCGAGTGCGAGAGCGCCGCCGAAGGCGAAGCATTCGTCGTCGGGGTGGGCGCCGACGCAGAGGAGTCTCAGGCCCAAGTGGATTCCTCCAGGGCGGATTCGGTGGCGAGTTCGCCGGGAAGGCTCTCGGGTAGTCCTTCGTCGAAGAGCTCTTCGGCGAAGAGGTCGCCGGATTCGAGGGTTTCGTCGAGCGCGGCGTCGGGGTCGGACTTCCAGACCGGAGCGAAGCTGCGGCGGTGGAGAGGGCAGGGGCCGTGCTCGATGAGCGCGCGGCGGTGCTCGGGGGTGGCGTAGCCCTTGTGCGCGGCGAGGCCGTATTGCGGGTAGGTTTCGTGCAGCGTGCGCATCATGGCGTCGCGGTGGACCTTGGCGATGACCGAGGCAGCGGCGATTGAGATGCAGAGCGCGTCGCCGTAGAAGAGCTTGGTCTGGGCGCAAGGGTGGTCGAGGCGCATGGCGTCGATGATGAGGTGGTCGGGCGCGACGGGGAGGCCGGTGACCGCCTGCAGCATGGCGAGGCGCGTGGCCTGGTAGATGTTGACGCGGTCGATGGTTTCGGCGGTGACTTCGGCCACGCTGATGGCGACGGCCTGGCGGCGGATGCGGCGGTCGAGGCGCTCGCGATCTTCGCGGGTCATCTGCTTGGAGTCTTTGAGGCCGGCGCGGGCGAGGGCGGCGATCTTTGTGGGAAGAATGACTGCGGCAGCGACGACGGGGCCGAAGAGCGCGCCGCGGCCGACTTCGTCCACGCCGGCGATGGATTGGAAGCCGTGGTAGCGCAGGGCCTGCTCGGGCGCGTCGGTGCAGAGCAGCTGCTTGAGCATGCGCTGCTTGGCGGTGGCCTTGGTGACGTTCTGTTTCGGAAAGCGCCCGGCGGGTTTCATCGTCGATTCACAGTTTATTCTTTGTAGCGCGAAAAGGGGATGGTGCAAAATGTGGGCGGGCCCTATTCTTCCGCTTGCAGACCGTCGATAGGACATCCGTATGCCCAATCCTGCCCGTTTTTTCATTCCACTCATTGCCGCAGGTTCGCTTCTGGCCGGGAGCGTTTTGTGTGCGCAGGATGCAACTCCTACGCAGGCCGCACCCGCCGCGTCGGTGAGCGCGAGTAAAGCGAAAGCAAAGGAGAAGAAGGGCGAGTACACCGGGCCGGACACGGTGGTGGAGCTGGCGCCTACGCCGATGCTCGACGAGGAAGGCAAGCAGCGGCTGGATCCCGATGGCAAGCCGATGTTCAACGCGCCGATAAGGCAGCAGCGCGATAAGAAGGGGCATCCGGTCTTTGACGAGAAGGGCAAGCCGGTGATGCAGACGGCCAAGGATCTCGGTTATGACGAGCATGGCAAGAAGCTGCATTTCGAGAAGGAAAAGAAGGTGAAGGCCACGCCGGTATCGATCAGCCGCGGCGTGCTGACGGTAGATGGGCTGACCGGGAAGGCGGCGCTGAACTACGACATCGCTGACCTGAAGTACATCTACTTTTACGCGCCGGGGATCGGGATTACGGTGGTGTCGAATGCGCCGTTTCCGTTTGCGAAGGAGCAGCCGGCGGCGTTCGACGATAAAACCCTGACGGTGATGACGGACGGGCACAAGCTGCAACTGGCGTCGGACAAGAGGCTGCTGGGGAAGAAGCCCGAGTCGGCGTTTGTGCTGGTGGACAGGGAGTTTACGCTGCCGTCGAAGTTTCCTGTGATGGGGTATGGGCCGCTGCGCAAGCCGCCGTACGCGTGGCCGGGAGCGAAGCCGAACGAAAAGCTGGTGGGGCTGCTGGTGGAGCCGCCGCCGGTGCCGAAGGATCTGCTGCCGGTGCAGTTGCTGCATCCGTGTCCGGCGGGGCAGATGCGGGCTGCGGCGCCGCCGGTGCTGCCAGGGGAGCGCGCGCCGGAGAGGCCGTGTATGCCGATTGCGAAGGTGGCGATGGGCGGGAAGTAGGGGCTGGTGCGGGCGAGAGCAACGACGAAGGCAGAGGACGCGGAGGACGCGGGTAAAACAGAAACGGCGACCCGGGTGGGTCGCCGCTTTGATTGTTGAAGCTGAAAGCTTACGAGGCGCGCTCGACCTCGCGGAGACGGGCAGCCTTGCCGCGGAGGCCGCGGAGGTAGAACAGCTTGGAGCGGCGCACCTGGTAGGAGCGGACCTTCTCGACCTTGTCGACGACCTTGGAGTTGTAGGGGAAGATGCGCTCGACGCCCTGGCCGAAGCTCATCTTGCGGACGGTGAAGCTGCCCTGGGGGCCCTTCTTGCAGGCGATGACCATGCCTTCGAAGGCCTGGAGGCGCTCTTTCTCGCCTTCCTTAATCTTTACCTGCACGCGTACAGTATCGCCGGGGGCGAATGCCGGGAGGTCGGTGCGCTGGAACTTTTCGGCCAGCTTTTGCATGACGGGATGGATAGACATTGTGTGATTCCTTGCTTGAAGTCGCAGGACTTAGTTTACATCAAAATGGCGGATTTGCAGAGGGATATCCACACCGGGGCCATAGGAAATGTTTGAAGAAGATTACAAACATGTAGACGGACGCCCCATCCAACGTTACTGTACTACGGGGTGACGCAAGGAGCTGTCGATGTTCAACCTGCTGCCGAAAGATGAAAGGTTCTTCGACGAGCTGGAGCGATTGGCTGATGGAGTGGTCGATACGGCGAAACAGTTCGAGGCGATCGTCGCCAGATTTCCCAACCTGAATGGAGAGTTGAACAATATCGAGCGGGCGCGCATGGCGGCGCGCAAAGTGTACGCGGAGTCGTTGGTGCGGCTGGACCAGGCGTTCATTACGCCGCTCGACCGCGAAGACATCCTGGGGCTGATCAATGAGCTGTACGGTGTTGTGGACCGCGTGTCGGAGCTGTCGCAGAGATTCCGGCTGTATCACCTGAAGGACCTGCATCCGACACTGTCGGCGCAGGCGAAGAACCTTTCGACCATCTCCGGCGAGCTGAACGAAGTGATCCACGGGCTGCGCGCGCAGAAAAAGTTGAAAGATGTGAAGCCGGGCCTGGATGCGGTCTCGGCCACGATGGAGCTGGTGAAGCGCGACCGCGAGATCTTCCTGCGAGACCTGTTTGCGGGCGATCCGGATCCGTTAGAGGTGATCAAGAAAAAAGAGCTGCACGACCTGCTGGAAGAGGCGATCGAGCGTTGTGAAGAGGCCACGGAAACACTGGCCCGCGTGCTGCTGAAGAACGGCTGAGGGACGCTCCATGCCGATGGTTTACTTTGTCTTCCTGCTGGTTGGCGTTGCGCTGGTCTTCGACTTTTTCAACGGCTTTCATGACGCGGCAAACTCGGTCGCTACCGTGGTCACGACACGGGTACTGTCGCCGCTGCAGGCGGTGCTGTGGGCGGCGTTCTTCAACTTTGTGGCGGCGTTCTTCTTCGGCACAGGCGTGGCGCATACGATCAGCAACAAGCTGATCGACCCGGCGGCAGTGGATGTATACGTTGTGTGCGGCGGGTTGATTGGGGCCATCGTGTGGGACATCATTACGTGGCTTCAGGCGCTGCCGACGAGCTCGTCGCATGCCATTATCAGCGCCTATGCGGGAGCGGCGGTTGCGCGGTTCGGCTTCAGCGCGATCTTGCTCAAGGGATGGGTGCCGGTGCTGCTGTTCCTGGTGCTGTCGCCGATCATCGGGATGGTGCTGGGGTGGGGCATCATGACCGGGGTGAGCTGGCTGACGCGCCGCGCGGAACGCCACAAAGCCGAGCGGAGCTTTCGGCATCTGCAACTGGTTTCGGCGGGGCTTTACTCGTTGGGGCATGGCACCAATGATGCGCAGAAGACGATGGGCATCATTGTCGCGTTGCTGGCTGCGGCAGGGCACAGCGAGTGGACGAAGGGCAGCAGCTCGGGCTTCCAGGGATTGACGGGAAAGCACGAGATTGCGTGGTGGGTGATCCTGAGTTGCCATGCGGCGATGGCGCTGGGGACGATGGCCGGCGGATGGCGGATCGTGAAGACGATCGGCTCGCGCATTACGCCGCACCTGCGACCGGTGGGCGGGTTTTCGGCTGAGATGGCTGCGGCGGTGACGATTGGGCTCGCGACTATTGCGAAGGTGCCGATCTCGACAACTCACGCGATTGGGGGAGCCGTCAGCGGGGTTGGCGCAACCCGCGGGGCGCATGCGGTGCGATGGATCTGGGGCCAGAAGATCGCGTTGGCGTGGGTGCTCACGTTTCCCGGGGCAGCGCTGGTAGGTGCGGCGGGGTACGAGTTGGCTCACCTTATGATTCAGCCGTTTATTCAGTAACGCGGGAAGAGCTTCCGAGGTCGGCAAGGAACTCGCGGTCGTCGTCGCTGAGGTCAGCGCCGGCGAGGAGGTCCGGGCGGTTGGCGAGAGTCTTGGCGAGCGCAGCCTGGCGGCGCCATTTTCTGATGACGCTGTGGTCTCCGTTGCCGAGGACTTCGGGGATGGGGGCGCCGCGGAACTCAGCGGGGCGGGTGTAGTGGGGGTAGTCGAGTAGGCCACCGGCACCGTGGGTTGAGCGGGGAACGCCGTCCTCGGTTTGTTCAGCGGCGCCCTGGTCGCCCTCGCCGAAGCTTTCGTAGCGCGAGGAGTCGGCGTGGCCGAGGACTCCGGGGAGCAGTCGGACGACGGCGTCGACGATGACGGCCGCGCCGAGCTCGCCGCCGGAGAGGACGAAGTCGCCGATGGAGAGCTCCTCGTCGCAGAGGAGTTGGCTGACGCGCTCGTCGACGCCCTCATAGCGGCCGCAGATCAGGACGACGCGGTCGAGCGTGGCGAGCTGGCGGGCCCTTGCCTGCGTGAAGCGCGCGCCCTGGGCGGAGAGCAGGATGACGGTTTCTTTGGTCGTGTTGCGGATGGTTTTATGCGCGACGCCGAGCGATTCGACGCATTCGAAGATAGGCTCCGCCTTGAGCACCATGCCTTCGCCGCCGCCGAAGGGGCGGTCGTCGACCGTGCGGTGACGGTCGTGGGTGAAGGCGCGGAGGTCGTGCGCTTGGACTTCGGCGATGCCCTCGCGGAAGGCGCGCGAGACGACGCCGTAGTCGAACGGGCCGCGGAAGAAGTCGGGGAAGATGGTGACGATGTCGAAGCGCATAAAGCAGGGATTAGGGATTAGGTTACAGCTTAGCTTGTGGGGTCAAGGAGACCTTGGGGGAGCTGCATGGTGATACGGCGGGCGGCGGTGTCGACCGAGATGAGTTGGGCTCGGACGAGGGGGACGAGGGCGGGTTCGGCGTCGTCGGGGGTGCCGTTGAGGCGTATTGCGAGCAGGGGAGCGGCGTCGGGGAGGCGGGATTTTCCGTCGGGCGTGGTCGCGAATTCGACGTCGATCACTTCACCTGCGACAGCTTCCTGGCCGGAGTCGTCGCGGTTGTAGAGCGTGGAGCCGATGAGGTCGCTGACGTAGAAGGTGTCGTCGTCGAGGGCGGGGCGCTCGGATGCGGGCACCATGAGCTTCATGTGGGCGAGGCGCTCGGCGTCGTTGATGCTGTCGCAGCCGGCGAGCTTGATGACGACACGTCCGGCGTTGCGGCCGGTAGGCATCCAATGCGATTCGACACGAGTTCGCGCCGCCGCGGGTGCGGGGGCGTCAGCGTTAGCGCTAACGAGAAACACGCCATCCGGGTTGCTGAGCTGCTCAGGAAAATCGGTGTGCAGGTCGGCAAGGAGCTCGCCGCGCCGGCCCTGTGGGCGCAGCAGATGCGCGAGCATGATGAAACCGGAGGGAGTGGAGGGTTCGGGCGGCACAGTAGAGATTCTAGCTGTACAGCCCGGCCCCTGAACGCTGTTTATGCGTCGGAATCGTCCTGATCCGACTCGACGATGTCCAGCCCAAAGCGATGCTGCATCTTCATGCTGGCGGCGCCGAGGATGGTGCGCAGAGAGCGCGCGGTCCGTCCTTGTTTGCCGATGACTTTGCCAATATCACCGGGAGCTACGCGAAGACGCAGAAGCGTCGATTCGCCCTCTTGAATTGCTTCGACCTGCACCGCCTCTGGTTCATCAACCAGTGCTTTGGCAATTTCGGTCATCAACGCTTGCATATCGGGGACAGCGTTGTTCACTGCCTTGTTACCCATTAAATCTGCCATCCGCCTACCTCGAGAGAAGTTGCCCTCAGCGGTTCTCTGTACACCGGCTTCCCTCTGTGTGGAAGTCCGGCTGAACAGAGCTCTCCGCCCTGAGCGAGGTCACCAGTGCCTAAATAGTAACGGCCTGACCGACCACGCAAGTTCCGCTTTTGCGGCTCTTATATGGGCAGTGTACGCGACGGGGCCAAGGTTTTTGGGACTCTTTGGGCACCATAACCTGGTGCCTAAAGTCTACAGCGAAAGGTTACTAGGCCGTGGCAACTGCTTCGGTTTCAGCAGATTGATACTTTGCCAAAAGCTTGCCGACGCGGTCGGAGAGCTGTGCGCCCTTGCCGGTCCAATAGTCGATGCGATCACGCTTGAGATCGACGCTCGCGGGGTTAGTGCGGGGGTTGTAGGTGCCAACCACCTCGACCGAACGGCCATTGCGGGCGCGGTTTTTTTCGATTACAACGACGCGATAGTGGGGCTGCTTCCGCGCTCCAACGCGCGCCAAACGAATCATCAACACAGGGTATTTCCTCTCAAAACCTGGATATTGTTCAGGGCCGTAGATCTGGATCGAAACACGATGGACGTGCTGTCTACATCGCTGCCAGATTCGCGCGGGTCGAACACCTAAGTATCGCGGATTTGAGTGGATTCCGCAATCTTCCGGACGAAAATGTTACAAATCCCGGGTTTCCGGCGTGGGGAAGAGGAAGCGCAGCACCTGGTCGAAGCGCGCGGCCCAGGCCTCTTCGTCGTGGACGGCGCCCGGTACGCGCAGGTATTTGAGGTCGTCGCCATCCTGCCATCCGCGCAGGATGAGCCGGCGGTGCAGCAGGTCGGCGTCGCGCAGGTGGCGCAGGCCTTCGCCGGTGCCCATGTCAAGCCAGATTTTGAGCGCGGGTTTGGGGCGGGCATCGTTGACGAGGGCGAGGAGGCTGCGGTTATCCCACCAGATGCTGGGCGACATTACCGCTAACTTACCGAAGACGTCGGGGTACTCGAGTCCGAGGGCGAGTGTGATGAGGCCGCCGAGCGATGAGCCACCCAGGGCGGTGTTTTCGGGGCCGGCGAGGGTACGGAAGCGGCGGTCGATGAGCAGCTTGAGTTCCTCGACGAGCAGGCGGCCGTAGCGTCCGCCCTCGCCGCCGCCGAGCCTGGGGTCGCGAGTGGGAGTGTACTCGGCCATACGGCGAACGCCGGTGTTGGCGACGCCGACGAGGATGAGGGGCTCAATGAGGCCTTCGCGGGTGAGGCCGTCGGCGGCCTGGTGAGCGCGCCATGTGCGGTTTACAACGTAGGAGGTGCGACCGTCGAAGAGGTTCTGCCCATCGTGCAGGTAGAAGACGGGAAAGCGGCGGCGCGGCTGGGCACGGTAGGCCTCGGGGAGATAAATGGAGATGTCGCGCGCATCGGGCAGGAAACGCGAGCGGAAGTTGCGCAGGACGCGGTAGCGCGGGTTTTCGTCGAGCTCGTGGCGGGGCGCGGGTCCGCTGTCGTCAACTGTGGATGCGGGCTCAGTTGAACGATCTTCCGGATCGAAGCTCGATTCTCCCCACAAATTTGCCCACTCTTCCACATCTTCTGCAAACGATTCGTTCAACTTGGAGACACAACCTAGCGTGTAAAGGTACCCTCAGAGTAGCAGAGGACGCACGATGAAGAGGCAATACCACAAGTGGTACTCCGACCGCCTGGGCCGCGATATGGAGCTTCTGGTGTTCGGCCATGACGGGTTGCCGTCCGTCGTGTTTCCGACATCGCAGGGCAGGTTCTTCGAGTTTGAAGACCGTGGCATGGTGGACGCTGTCCGCGACAAGCTGGAGTGCGGGAAGCTGCAGCTGTTCTGCGTGGACTCGGTGGACGCGGAGAGCTGGTACAACCGCAACGTGGGGCCGCGGTGGAGGATTGCCCGGCACATGCAGTATGAGAGCTATGTGATGGAGGAAGTGTTGCCGCTGGTCCGGCAGATGAATCACCGGCCGCACCTGGCGTCGGTGGGCTGCAGCTTCGGGGGCTACCATGCCGTCAATATTGCGCTGCGGCATCCGGACAGGTTTACGGGGTTTCTTTCGATGAGCGGGGCGTTCGACCTGCCGTCGCTGGGGTTCCTGCACGGGTATCACGACGACGACGTGTACCTGAGCCAGCCGATGCAGTACCTGCCGAATCTGCATGATCCGTGGTATCTGGACCGGTATCGGCACAACACGTATGTGCTAGCGACGGGCGTGCATGACCAGTGCTGGAACGATAACGAGAAGCTGGCCGCAGTGATGCGCGACAAGGGTATCCCGGTGCGGCTGGATGTGTGGGGAGACAACACGGGGCATGACTGGCCGTGGTGGATGAAGATGGCGCATGAGTATCTCTGAGGCAGAGATTAGAGAATAGAGAGTAGACGGCGGTGCTCTTGGCTTGAGGCTGAGAGTGGGACAGGATTCAGCAAGGGTTTGGAGGACATCAGGTGAAGAAGATTGGCGTTTTGTTTGGCATGGAGAATACTTTTCCCGGTGCGCTGGTTGAAAAGATCAACTCGATGGAGATCGACGGTATCACGGCGGAGTTCGTCGAGGTGGGCGGCGTGGAGATGGCCAAGCCGTGCCCTTATGCGGTGATCGTCGACCGCATCTCGCATGATGTGCCGTTCTATCGGTCGTACCTGAAGAACGCCGTGCTGACCGGGACGCAGGTGATCAACAATCCGTTCTGGTGGTCGGCGGACGACAAGTTCTTCAATTATGCGCTGGCAGAGAAGATCGGCGTTGCCGCTCCGCGTACCGTGTTGCTGCCGCACAAGATGTTTCCGCCGATGACGGAGGCGAAGTCGTTTCGCAATTTGCAGTTTCCGCTGGATTGGGACGCGATCTTTGACTACGTGAAGTTTCCCGCGTTCCTGAAGCCGCATGACGGTGGCGGCTGGCGCGATGTTTTCCATGTACACAACCGGGAGGAGTTCTTCCGCGCGTATGACCAGACGCGCGACCTGGCGATGACGCTGCAGGCCGCGGTTAACTTCAAGGAGTACTTCCGGTGCTACGTTGTGGGGCAGAAGGATGTGCGCATCATGGCGTACGATCCGCGCCGGCCGCACGAGCAACGGTATGTGCTGGAGCCGCAGGTCTACCCCAAGGGTCTGCTGAAGCGCGTGGAGCAGGACGCTCTAACGCTGTGCCGCGCGCTGGGATATGACCTCAACACGGTGGAGTTCGCGGTGGAGGACGGTGTGCCGTACGCGATCGACTTCATGAACCCCGCACCCGATGCCGACAGACATTCAGTAGGCGAGGAGAACTTCCAGTGGATCGTTGAGAAGGTGGCGGACCTGGCGGTGAAAAAGGCGAAGACGCCCGTGAAGACGCCGGAGTTTCGCTGGGCGAGTTTCCTGGGCGCGGAGAGTGCGGCGAAGCCGAAGGCGGCTGCTAAGAAGGCTCCGGCGAAGAAGGCGGTAGCAAAGAAGACGGCTTAGCATGAGCCTGGAGATTTGGGTCGGAATGGTCGAAGTACGGCAGCTACCTGGCGTCGATCACCAGATCACACTAAGTGGAAAGGGAGCGTATACCCGGGTTACCTGCTGGGCTAGAGATCGTGAGGCGTACGAACTCAAAGTACGTGAGGTCACCGCAGAATATGGACTCTTTGTTGTCGAAGTGGAAGACGCCATGCCGTTCACGGAGGCACAGGAAAAAGATGATGTCAGTGACAAGTTAGCTGAGCAGGTTGAAGACACAAGCAAGGATGAGAACTACTGCATCTTTGGAACGTTTCATAACTACAGGACCGATAACTGAGGGCTTCAGTGATGCGACCAACGTTTTCTCTTGGCATTGAAGAGGAGTACCAGACGATCGATCCGGAGACGCGCGATCTGCGTTCGCATATCCAGACGGAGATGCTGGCGCAGGGCAAGCTGCGGCTTGAGGAGCGCGTGAAGGCCGAGATGCACCAGTCGGTCATCGAGGTCGGCACGCGCATCTGCGAGAACATCGAAGAGGCGCGCGAGGACATTTACGACCTGCGGCGCAACATGATCCACCTCGCCGAAGAGAATGGGCTGGTGCTGGTAGCGGGGGCGACGCATCCATTTGCCGACTGGCGCGCACAGGAGATTTATCCTGATCCGCGCTACGACAAGGTGGTTGAGGATTTGCAGCTAGTGGCGCGGTCGAACCTGATCTTCGGGCTGCATGTGCATGTGGGCATCGAGGACAAGGAAGACGCGATCCGCATCATGAACTCGCTGCGGTACTTTCTGCCGCATATTCTTGCGCTCTCGACCAACTCGCCGTTCTGGCTGGGGATGGAGACGGGGTACAAGAGCTATCGCGCGAAAGTGTTTGAAAACTTTCCGCGGACTAATTTGCCGGACACGTTTCATAGTTACGCGGAGTTCGAGGCGTATGTGAACCTGCTGATCAAGACCAACAGCATCGACAACGCGAAGAAGATCTGGTGGGATGTGCGGCCGCATCCTTTCTTCAACACGGTGGAGGTGCGGGTGTGCGATATCCCGCTGCGCGCCGAAGAGACGGTGGCGATCGCGGCGCTGATCCAGGCGACGGCGTGCAAGCTGTGGAAGCTGCACGAAGGCAACCTGGACTTTCGGCAGTACTCGCGTGCACTGCTGATGGAGAACAAGTTTCGCGCGGTGCGCTATGGGTTGGACGGGAAGCTAATCGACTTCGGCAAGCAGGAAGAGGTGCCGGAGCGCGAGTTGATCCTCGAGTATCTGCACTTCATCGACGACGTGGTGCCGGAACTGGGCAGCCGCAGCGCCATCAACTACATCTATCGGATGCTGGAGCAGGGATCGGGCGCGGACAGGCAGTTGAAGGTGTTTCGCGAAACCAATGATTTGAAGAAGGTGGTCGATTACATGGCGGCGGAGACGCGCGTCGGGCTCGGACTGTAGTCGCCAGGGGGACAGGATTGATCGATCAACAACACGAGGACGCCGGAACACGCGATGCTCTGGATAAATTGCGCAGGGATGGCGACGAACTCAGTAAGCCCCGTGCCATTGATTTCGCGGTGATTTTTCCGGGGGAAGAAAAGGCCAGCGAGTTTGCAAACCATTTCGAAACGCTCGGCTACATCGTGGAGAAAAATCCAGTGGATGATCGCGCGGAATACCCGTGGGATGTTCATGTGGCGACAGTGATGGCGCCCACATTCGATGGCATCAGAAACTTCGAATCGACACTGGATGCGATTGCTCAGCCGCTCGGAGGCAGAAATGATGGTTGGGGATGTTTCGCAATTAAAGAAGATGAGGCAGCAGGCGTGACGGATTTGAGCAAAATCGAGTTTCCTGAGGAGTTCCGCGAGGGTGCCCGCAATGCGGTGACGACGTGCCTGCGTATTCAGCCGGAAGAGAAGGTGACGCTGATTACCGATGAGGCCTGCATTACGATTGCGGCGTCGCTGGCGGCCGAGCTGGATAAGCGCGGCTGCACGTGGAATGCGTTTGTGCTGGAGCAGATTGCGCCGCGGCCGCTGAACGGCATGCCGCGCGAGGTGCTCGACGACATGGAGACGTCGCAGGTGAGCATCTTCGCCGTGCAGGTGCAGCCGAACGAACTGCGCAGCCGCATGGATATGACGGACGTCGTCAATCGCCGGCACATGCGCCACGCGCATATGGTGAACATCACACCGGAGGTGATGGTCGAAGGCATGCGCGCGGACTTCAACGCGGTGGATCGGCTGAGCCAGGTGGTGCTCGACAAAGTGCGGAAGGCGAGCTATGTGCGCGCCACGACTCCTGCGGGGACGAACATTCGCGCGGAGCTGAATCCTGCTTATAAGTGGTTCAAGACGTCGGGCATCATCAGCCCGGAGAAGTGGGGCAACCTGCCCGGCGGCGAGTGTTTCACCGCGCCGGGTGAGGTGAATGGCACGTTCGTGGTCGATGGCGTGGTGGGCGATTTCCTGTGTGCGCGGTATGGGATCCTGCGCGAGACTCCGCTGACGATTGAGATTGCGGCGAACCGGATTACGTCTGTGGCTTCCGAGAACAAGGAGCTGGAGCGCGAGTTCTGGAGCTACACGCATACGGATGAGAACTCGGATCGTGTGGGCGAGTTCGCGATTGGTACGAACATCGGTGTGTCGCGGGTGATCGGGAACATTCTGCAGGATGAGAAGTTTCCGGGGATACATATTGCGTTCGGTGATCCGTATGGAGCGCATACGGGCGCGCCGTGGAAGTCGACCACGCACATCGATGTGGTGGGGCTGGAGTTCAGCATCTGGCTCGGTGGGCCGGATGGGGAGGAACAGATCATGCGGGATGGGAAGTTCCTGGTCCACGGCTAAGGCAAAGCGAACGCGAAGGACGCTAAGGACGCGGAGGTTCGCAACGGGGGATGTGGCTGGATGATTGAAAGCTATCGCAGGCACTTCAATGCGCGGTTTACGCCGGAGAAGTATGCGGAGCTGCTGCGCCGGTTGGATGAACGGACGGGGACGCATATCGAGTTCCGCGTCGCCGAGACGCCGTGCTTCTTTCCGCGCGAGCTGATGGAAGAGATGGTGCAGGCCGGCACGGAGCTGACGCATCAACTGGTGGATAACCCGGAGTACATGCGGCTTTCGGAGCAGGCGATACCGGCGGAGTTTCGCGTGCCGAATGAGGATGCGCATCCGCATTTCATGACCGTGGACTTCGGGCTGGTGCGCGATCGCGAAGGCGAGCTGAAGCCGAAGCTGGTGGAGATGCAGGCGTTTCCGTCGATCTTCGGGTATCAGCCGCTGCTTTCGGAGGAGTATCTGGATGTGTTCCGGCTGGACCGGTCGCTGGAGTACTTTTTTGGTGGGATGAACGAAGCCAGCTACTGGGCGCTGATGCGGGAAGTCATTGTCGCGGAGCATGATCCGGAGAATGTCGTGCTGGCCGAGGTATATCCCGAGACGCAGAAGACGCTACCCGACTTCAGGATGCATGAGCAGAAGCTCGGCATTCGCACGGTGAACGTGACGGAGATGGTGAAGGAGGGCAGCCGGCTGTTCTATCGCGGCAAACGCGGGCAGCTGGTGCCGGTGGAGCGGATCTATAACCGCGTGATCGTCGATGAACTGGAACGCAAGGGCGTGAAGCTGCCGTTCGACTATCGCGACGAGCTGCAGGTGGAATGGGCCGGGCACCCGAACTGGTACTTCAGAATCAGCAAGTTCTCGATCCCGCACCTCGATCATCCGACGGTGCCGGCGGCGGTTTTTCTGGATGACTGGTATGCGGGCCAGGGGCGGGAGCGGCTGCCCCGGAATCGCGAGGACTGGGTTTTCAAGCCGCTGTACAGCTTTGCGGGGAAGGGAATCCAGTTTGGGCCGTCGGATTCGGATCTGGCGGCCGTGCCCAAGGCGCAGCGGCACGACTACCTGCTGCAGGAACGCGTGCATTTCGAGCCGGTTATCGCCACTCCGGAGGGCATGACGCAGGCGGAGATACGGATTCTGTACGTCTGGCCGGACGAGGGCGAGATGGTGCCGATGATCAGCCTGGTGCGGATGGGCCGGGGCCTTATGATGGGGGTCGACCACAATCGTGACCGAAAGTGGGTCGGCGGGTCAGCCGGCTTATTCCCCAAACGGGCAATGCCTACTGCAACGGAAGTCACGTAGAATTCTTCCTGCAAACCACATCAAATCGAAATCGCGCCGAAAGTAACTTTGAATTATGCCGAAAGGTAACTTAGGATTGCGCAAGAAGGTAACCTAGAAGCAGTGTCCACCTTAGACAAAACGATCCCCACTGATCCGGTTCGGACGGCCGTACGATTTCCGTTGCACCTCGACGTCACCATCTTCTGGGAAAAGGGTGACTTCCATGCTGTGACGGAGGACGTCTCGGCCAACGGCATTCTGTTCGGCGCCGACGACCCGCCGCCGGTGGGCTCGCGCATCGAGTTCAGGCTGGCGATGCCGGCGGAAATTATGGGCGCATCCGAAGACGTGATGCTGCACTGCATCGGCCGCATCGTTCGGCATCAAGTCACCGGCGGGAAGAGCCTTGTGGCCGCCGTGATCGACGAATATTCGCTAAAGGCTGAGCATCCATGAGAGTTGAATCACATAACGGGCACGTGCCCGTCACCGAGAGTACGGAAGAGACGCCGGGCCAGACTGTGCGCGTGATCCTTGCGGATTCGCAGGCGATCTATCGCGTCGGCATGCGCAAGATTTTCGCGCTGGAAGACGACATCCGCGTGGTGGCGCAGGCGGAGACGCTGGACAATCTTTACGCCGCGCTGCAACATTTTCCGACGGATGTAGTGGTGCTTGAGGCGCAGCTGATCAACGGCACCATCGACGCTATTCCGGAGTTCGTGCGCCGGGCGCCGGATGCGAAGCTGATTGTGCAGGTCTCGGAGAGCGACGAATCGAACACGGTGGAGCTGTATCGCCGCGGTGTGCGCGGTGTTGTGCCGCGATCGATCTCGCCGGACCTGCTGATCAAGTGCGTGCGCAAGATTGCGGCGGGTGAGACGTGGATCGACAACAAGTCCATCAGTTGGGTGATCGACGCGTACCGCTCGCAGGCCACGAACCTGACGAATCCGAAGACGCAGCCGAAGCTGTCGCCGAAGGAACTGTCGATCATCGGGTGTATCACGCGCGGGATGCGGAATAAAGAGATCGCGTATCAGATCGGGACGACCGAGCAGGTGGTGAAGAACTATCTGCGGAAGATTTACGACAAGCTCGGCGTGTCCGACCGCCTGGAGCTGGCGCTGTACTGCATGCATCACGAAACGCTGAAAAAGGGCAATCCGATGAATGAAGCGCCAGTGCCGATTGCCACACCGGCAACGCGCGGGAAGTTCTAGGCCGCAGCCCCGTTGGCCTTCCTGGACCAGCTACGCTCATTGACCAAGCCTCAGCGGCGCGCGTTTACGGCGTGCTTCCTGGGGTGGTCGCTGGACTCGTTCGACTTCTTCATCCTGACGTTCTGCCTGGATGAAGTCGCGGCACAGTTCGGCATCTCGCATACGACCGTAACGAAGAGCATCTTTGCCACACTGGCCATGCGGCCGGTGGGCGCGCTGCTGTTTGGCTGGCTGGCGGAGCGGTTCGGTCGGCGGCCGGTGTTGATGGCCAACATCGTGTGCTTCTCAGTGTTTGAGCTGGCATCGGGGTTCGCGCCGAGCTGGCCTGTGTTCCTGCTGTCGCGCGCGCTGTTTGGGATTGCGATGGGCGGAGAGTGGGGCGTCGGCGCGGCGCTGGCGCTGGAGTCTCTGCCGGCGAAGGGGCGCGGCTTTTTCTCGGGGCTATTGCAGGAAGGGTACGTCGCGGGGAATCTGCTGGCGGCTGCTGTGTATGGCGCGTTCGGATTGGCAATTACCCACTTCCACCTGCACGGATTCTTTGCGAGCTGGCGGGCGCTGTTTGTGGTTGGGGCGCTGCCTTCGCTGCTGGTGTTCTATGTGAACTCGCATGTGGAGGAGTCGCCGGCGTGGAAGTCGTCGCCGCGCGGGCAGCGGGCGACGGTGAAGCGCTGGTCGTTCCTGGCGGAGTTCATGCAGCACATTCCGAAGCTGCTGTTCCTGACGCTGCTGATGTTTGCGTTCATGTCGTTCAGTCATGGGACGCAGGACCTTTACCCACGCTTCCTGAAGCACGATCATGCGTTCGCCGCGACGACAGTTTCGCTGGTCGCGATAATTTCGAATATCGGGGCGTTTGCCGGCGGGGTGTTCTGCGGGACGATTTCGGAGCGGTTTGGGCGCAAGCGCAGCATTGTGGCGGCTGCGCTGCTGGCGATTGTCGTGATCCCGCTGTGGGCGTGGAGCCATACGGTGGTGATGCTGGCACTGGGTGGGTTCATGATGCAGTTCATGGTGCAGGGCGCGTTTGGAGTGATCCCGGCGCACCTGAACGAGCTCTCGCCGGGGCCGCTGCGGTCGGTGTTGCCGGGGTTGGCGTATCAGCTGGGGGCGCTGTTCTCGTCGTGGAACATCGTTGTGCAGTCGACGGTGGCGGATAAATATTTTGGCGGGAAGCTGGCGCCGGTGATGGCGGGGACGGTGCTGCTGGTGGGGCTGGCAGTGGCGCTGGTCACGGGCCTCGGGTCCGAGGCCAAGGGCGCGGACCTGACGACGGCGTAAAAACTTGCTCACGGCATAAGCGGTCTGCTATCACATACGGTTGGCTTGAAGCGGATGCAGGCGCAGTGTGGGCCGCATCTGAATCAGGCAGGAGATGGATATGCCCGCAGTTGAAACGCCCAGCACGCTGCACGCCGCGCAGCCGTTCCTCATACAGCAGGACTGGGCCGCCTATACGCCCGAGCAGCACGCCATATGGGCGGAGCTGGTGAGGCGGCGGCTGCCGCAGCTTCAGCAGCATGCGTGCGCGGAGTACCTCGAGGGCTTCGAACTGATTGGGTTGAAGGCCGACCGTCTGCCCGACCTGACGGCAGTAAGTGCGCGCCTGCAGCCGCGGACGGGTTGGCAGTCGACGCCGGTGTCGGGATTCCTGCCGGCGGATGCGTTCTTCGAGATGCTGGCCGCGCGGATGTTTCCGACGACCACGTGGATACGCAGCCGCGACTCCATGGAGTACACCCCCGAGCCGGACATTTTTCACGACGTGTTTGGGCATGTGCCGATGCACGCGCATCCTGTGTTCGCGAATTTCCTGGAGCACTACGGCAAGGTCTGCGCCGCGTTGACGGATGCTGAGGCTCTGGAGCGGATGGGGCGGCTGTTCTGGTTCACGGTGGAGTTTGGCGTGATCCGCGAGCGCGGGGAGATCAAGGTCTACGGCTCGGGGCTGATCTCTTCGCATGGCGAATGCACGCACGTCGTGGAGCGCGGGGCGGGGCTGGAGATTCGCGACTTCGATCTTGATCAGGTGCTCGACACGGTGGTGGACGTGAGCAAGATGCAGCCCGTGCTGTATGCGATTGAGAGCTTCGATCAGATTTATGAGGCGACCAAGGAAGCTGAAGCGCGGCTGGGGTGAGGGTTGCCGGCACGAGTGTTTTGGCGCCACTCACATGCGTAGAACGCTGATGAGCGCGATCATCGCCGCGGTCTGTTGGCGTCGGCTGGGATAATACAGAAAGAAGCCGGGGTATGGTGGACACCAGTCCTTGAGCACGCGGATGAGCGAGCCTTGCTTCAGGTAAGTCTCAACTTCCTGCTCTGCGACGAAGGCAAAGCCGACTCCATCGAGTGCTGCGCGGATGACGAAGGCGAGGTCATCGACGATGAGCGGCCCGGGTACTGCTACGGACAAGGACTTCCGGCCCTTCTCGAACTCCCAGCGGTAGAGCCCAGTCGAGCCATGCCTGAAATTGATGCAGCGATGTTCGAGGAGATCGCGAGGGACTCTGGGCAGCGTTCGCGATTCGAGATACTCGGGAGAGGCCACGATCGCCGGGGTCTGATCCGGTGAAACGCGGACGGCGATCATGTCTTTCTGGATGTATTCGCCGAAGTGGATGCCGGCGTCGAAGCCGTCCGCGACGATGTCTCGGCGGCTGTCGTCGGTGGTGATGTCGAGGACAACGTCAGGAAACTTGTGCGCGAGCAATCCAAGCTTCGGCGCGATGACAGAGGCGGCGAGGCGGGGCACGAGAAGGCGGACACGACCGGTTGCTTTGCCGGTTGAGCCGGTGACGGCCTGCAGGCCTTCGCCGATCTCCTTCAGCGCCGGTCGCAGACGTGCAAGCAACTGCTCACCGGCTTCTGTGAGAGCGACGCTTCGCGTGGTCCGTGCGATGAGGCGGGTGCCGAGGCCATCTTCAAGCGCACGGATGGCGTGACTGATGGCGGAGGGCGACACGCCCTGGCGCTTTGCCGCTCGCGTGAAACTCCGCTCTTCCGCGACGGCGACGAAGGTTGAAAGCGCAGCTAAGTCCGAAGGCACCATTTGTGAATGATACTCACAGAGTCATGCAGATTGAACACGCTATCTGGAGGCGCCTTGGATCATCTGACATAAGTGTTCGCCGTGTGGTGATTGTTGGGCGATAGGCATGGCTCTACGGAGGCGCATATGGAAATTAAGAGAGCAGGTTCGCAGGCGTCAGTGAAGGGCCCCGCGGAGTGGTTTACGGGAACAGTAAGGATCGATCCGCTGTTCACCGCTCCGGACCCGGCGTTGGTTGCGGGTGCGGCGGTGACGTTCGAGCCGGGAGCGCGCACGGCGTGGCATACGCACCCTCTCGGTCAGACGCTGATCGTTACAGCGGGCGCGGGCTGGGTGCAGCGTGACGGTGGAGAGGTTGAAGAAATCCGCCCTGGAGATGTCGTGTGGTTCGCGCCCGATGAAAAGCACTGGCACGGAGCGACGCCAACTACGGCTATGACTCACATTGCCATTCAGGAGAAGAAGGACGGCAAGGTCGTGGACTGGATGGAGCAGGTGTCCGACCAGCAGTACAGCCGGTAACGGAAGGGGACTCACATTGGTCACTGAACAAATCTCGATCGCGAACACTCCAGCTCGACAAGAGGCGCGTTGGAGTGCCATCGGTTCGATGGCAATGTGTGTGGCTCTACTGATAGCCGCAGAGTTCATGCCGGTGAGTCTGCTTACGCCTATCGCGCAGGACCTGCATGCAAGCGCGGGCGTTGCCGGGCAGGCCATCTCGATCTCCGGGCTGTTTGCGGTTGTGAGCAGCTTGTACATTGCGACGTTCTCCGCGCGGTACGACCGCAAGCACGTGCTTGTGGGCCTAACGGGGTTGATGGTGCTTTCGCTTGTCCTGATTGCGGTGGCACCGAACTTTCCCATCCTGATGGTCGCGCGCGCCATGCTGGGCATTGTGATCGGCGGGTTCTGGTCGCTGGCAACGGCGACGGTGATGCGTCTGGTGCCGGAAGAGCAGGTGCCGAAGGCGCTCGGTGTGGTGTACATGGGCAATGCCCTGGCGACGGCTTTCGCTGCGCCTTTGGGCAGTTACCTGGGCGGTGTGATCGGCTGGCGAGGTGTGTTCTGGGCGCTGGCACCGCTGGGTGCGGTGACTGCGATGTGGCAGTGGTTCAGTCTCCCGGGCATTCCACCGCAGGCTGCGAACCCGGTGAGCAAGTTGTTCCGGTTGCTGAAGAGACGCAACGTTGCGTTTGCAATGGCGGGCGTGATGCTCACGTTTGCTGGAGCGTTCACAGTGTTCACGTACCTGCGGCCGTTCCTTGAAACGCGAACGCACGTCACGCTGACGCAGTTGTCACTGCTGTTGCTTGGGCTCGGGATGGCTGGGTTTATCGGGACCTCTGCCGGAAGCGCACTGGCTAAGCGCCGCTTGTACCTTCTGCTCGGCGTGCTGCCGGTCCTGCTGGCTGCGGTGACTGGCTGGCTGCTGGTGACGCAACATATGCTCTGGTCGGTGGCGGCGGCCATGGTGGCGTGGGGTGCGATCAATTCGGCGATCCCGGTGTGCTGGTCGACGTGGCTGGCGAAGGGCATCAGCGATGAACCGGAAAGCGGCGGCGGCCTTATAGTTGGAGCGATTCAGCTTTCGATCATGTCCGGCGGTGCGTTGGGAGGCTACCTGCTGGATCGCACATCGATCACGGGGACATTCGTTGGCGGCGTAGTGCTGCTATTGGCGTCCGCATTGATCGTGGGGAATGGCAGGAAACTCGCGCCGGAACCGGGGGAATGACAGCAGGGCAGCGGCACGCCACGAGGGCTGGCGGTTCGAGCGTCTGCTGGGCCGATGTCCGGCATTTCTTGACCGGAGCGACTGCTGCGATTACCCTTGAAGTGTGAGACTTTTCCACACAGCCGCAGCCTGTTGTCCTCGCGTTGGCGCCGGGGTTTGCGCTGCTGTCCGCTCACTAGGCTGAGCGCTACGCAACGCTACCACCGAGTGCCCACGAATCTCGTGGGCCTTTTCATTTTGAACGGAGATACATTGAGCGATACACCCATCCCGGCCGCGACCGTCGCGCCGAAAGAGACTAAAGCCCAGAAGGCCGAGCGCTTGAAGCTCGAAAAGAACCCGTGGAACGCATGGGATGAGGTGCGCCAGTTCGCACGCCAGGGCCGCGACAGCGTGCTGTCGGAGTGGACCGGGCTCTACTTCAAGTGGTGGGGCATCTACACGCAGGGCGACGGCGTGGGCATCACCGGCGGCGTCGGCGGCGAGGGCAAGACGACCGAGTACTTCATGATGCGTATCGGTCTGCCAAACGGCCTGCTGACCGCGCACCAGTTGCACGTGATCGCCGACCTGACGCAGAAGTATGCGGGCGGCATCGCGGACATCACGACGCGGCAGAACATTCAGCTGCACTGGCTGACGATCGAGTCGCTGCCCATCGTCGTGGATGCGCTGACAGAGATTGGTCTCTCGCCCAAGGGCGCATGCGGCGACGTGGTGCGCAACGTTACGGGCTGTCCGCTGGCCGGGCTCAATGGGCATGAACTGATTGACGCTTCGCCGCTGGCGGTGGAGATTGCGCAGAAGCTGACGGCGAATCCGGAGTTCTACAACCTGCCGCGCAAATTCAAGATCACGGCGACGGGCTGCCCTTCGTGGTGCACGTATCCCGAAATCAACGACGTGGCGCTGACCGCGCTGAAGCGCACCCTCAACGGCAAGGAAGAGATCGGTTACAGTGTGCGCGTGGGCGGCGGCCTTTCCAATGAGCCGCACCTGGGTGAGAGGCTGAACGCGTTCATCCCGCAGGACAAGGCGTACGCGGTGGCGGAGGCGATCTGCAAGATCTTCCGCGAGCAGACCGACCTGCGCCAGAGCCGCACACACGCGCGCATCAAGTACCTGTTCATGAAGTTTGGATGGACGAAGGAGCGGATGCTCGAGGCCATCGAAGAGAAGGTGGGCTGCAAGTTCGATCCGTGCGAAGAAGGGCCGATTGCCGACGACATTTATCGCGACCACGTCGGCGTGCATCGTCAGAAGCAGGATGGGCTTTCGTATGTCGGCGCCACTGTGCTGAACGGAAGGCTGAATCCGGAGCAGCTTCATGCGCTTGCATCGCTTTCCGAGAAGTATGGCGATGGGCATCTGCGCGCGACGATCATGCAGAACATCGTGTTGGTGAATATTCCGAGCGAGAAGACGCAGGATGTGGTGAAGGAGATTGTTGGGCTCGGCCTTGAGGTTGAGCCGACGGTGTTCTTTCGCGGTGCGATTGCGTGCACCGGGACGGAGTTCTGCAAGCTGGCGATCGCGGAGACGAAAGCGTTTACGAAGTGGCTCGTGGGCGAGATGGAAGAGCGCGTGCCGGAGTTCGATCAGCAGTTGAAGCTGCATGTAACGGGATGCACGAACAGTTGCGGACAGAGCTGGATCGCCGACATCGGCCTCGAAGGCAAGAAGCTGAAGAAGGACGGCAAGATGGTTGACGCGTTCTACTTCTGCGTCGGCGGCGCGGTGGGCGAGCACGCGAAGATTGCGCGGCAGATCGGCTATCGTGCGGCTGCGGAGGATTGCCCCGAGGCTGTCGAGCGCCTGCTGCGCGGGTATCTTGCAGCTCGCACGCCAGGTGAGAATCTGCGGTCGTACTTTGCGCGCACGAGCGATGAAGAACTGCGCGCGCAGCTTGCGGGAGCGGTGGTTGCGGCGGTCGAGCGCGATCCGGCGCCGGTCGGAGGAAGGCATATTGCGGGCGACTAATCAGGGGGCTCGAAGGAGTTTGTTTCTTGCTGGCGCGCTGGCTCTTCTAGCGCACGCAAATGGAAACTTGTCGGCTCAAGACATTACGATTCGCGCCGTCGATGGGACGAACGGGAAGCCATTAACGAACCGTCATCTCAACCTTTTTGTATATGAAGATTTCGAGAAGCGCACCAATGTGCCCGTGAATGACGTGAGTACCGATGCAAACGGGTTTGCCGTCCTGCATCTTTCGCGCGGCCGATACCTTCAAGTTTTTCCTGACGGGATGACTCTTTGTGTCGCGACCCCAAATCTTGTTGCTCTTTCCGTCGAAAGTATTCAGACACATGGCGCGTCTTTAGAGAACATTTGCACTAAGAAGGTTCAACTTAGAACGAGGCCAAACGAAGTGATCGTATATGCACGTGAGGCAACATTTCGAGAAAAGATGGCGTGGTGATGAGATGAGCCTGTTCCCGATCTTCCTGAAGCTTGCCGGCAAGCCCTGCGTCGTTGTGGGCGCGGGGAATATTGCGGAGTCGAAGATCGAAAGCCTGCTTGCCGCGGAGGCGCGCGTGACCGTGATTGCGCCGGAAGCGTCGGAGCGCGTGCAGGCTTGGGCAGCGTCGGATGAGCTGACGTGGCAGCGGCGGGAGTATCGCGCGGGCGACCTTGTGGGGGCGTTCCTGGTGGTGGCTGCGACCGCGACGCCGCCGGTGAATCGTGCGGTGTTTGCGGAGGCTGCGGCAAGGGACATCCTGTGCAATGCGGTGGACGATCCGCCGTTCTGCGATTTTTATTTTCCTTCCGTGGTGCGGCGCGGCGAGCTGCAGATTGCGATCTCGACCGCGGGTGAGAGTCCTGCGTTTGCGCAGCAGCTGCGCAAGGAGTTGAACGCGCAACTGCCGCACGATCTCGGCGAGTGGCTGATGGAGCTGGGGCGGCTGCGGCGCGAAGTGACGGCGGTCGAGCCTATCGGCGAGCCGCGCAAGCAGCTGCTGCATGAGCTGGCTCAGCGCGAGGTCTGCGGCTACGACCAGTGTCCATCGCGGCTGCGGGCACGAGAGCACGCGCGCGAGCATGGGTTTGTGCTCGCCGGAGACAAGGGATGACGGCAGAGAAGGGCACGGTGTATCTCGTCGGCGCGGGTCCGGGCGATCCGGAGCTGCTGACGGTGCGTGCGCTGCGGCTGCTCGAACAGGCGGATGTGATATTCCACGACGACCTCGTGCCCGATGCGGTTCTGGCGCTCGCGAATCCTCGCGCGCTGGTGACGAGTGTGGGCAAGCGCTGTGGGCGGCCTCGCATAACGCAGCAGGGGATTCATGCGCTGCTGATCGAGTCGGCGCGCGCGGGGCAAGTGGTGGTGCGGTTGAAGTCGGGCGATCCGCTGGTGTTCGGGCGCGCAGGTGAAGAGATTGCAGCGCTGCGAGGCGCGAGCATTCGGTTTGCGATTGTGCCGGGAGTGACGGCGGCGTTGGCTGCGGGAGCGGCGCTGGAGCTGCCGTTGACCGATCGCAAGAGCGCGTCGAAGTTGGTCTTCTGCACGGGGCATCATGCGGCCGATAAGACGGATGCGGCGCCGCTGTGGAGTGGGCCGTTGCCGGAGGATGCGACGCTGGTGGTCTACATGCCGGGGCGCGATACGGCGCGGCTGGCGCGCGAGTTGTGCGAGGCGGGTGTCGCGGCGGACATGCCGTGCTGTGCGATATCGCATGCGGCGACTCCGCAGCAGACGCATGCAGCGTGCAGGCTTGAGGGGTTCGGCGAGTTGCAGTGCGGACCGGCGCCGCTGCTGCTGTTGGTGGGTCGCGCAATGGAGTCGTTGTTGATCGCAGATGCGACTGATGATGCAGTCGATGGTATCGTCGCGGAAGCGGTGGCGCATGAGGTTGAGGCGCAGCGGGTCCGGGCCTGAAGCCCCTCTGTTCGTCGGGATAATTCAGTGGCCTGAAGGCCACTGCACCCTCCGGTATCCAGCGATTTGCATCCTACCTGCGAGGAAGGCACGATGCCCTGGTATGAACTGACCGACGCGAAGGACCCCAAGCTCGACGAGCTGGCCAAGCAGTACAACCTGCATCCGCTGCACCTTGAAGATGCGCGCACGGATGACGAGCGCATCAAGGTGGACCAGACGGCGCACTACACGTTCGCTGTGCTGAAGCCGCTGAAGCTGACGCCAGAGCAGGCGGGCAAAGCGGGAAGCGTTACGTTTTCCACGATCGATATTTTTGCCGGCGTGCATGAGGGCGAGCCCTTCTTCATCACCATTGCGGACCCGAACTGCCCGACGACGGAGCAGGCGCTGGAGCGGGCGCGGCGCGAGGGCAGCGATGCGCGGCCGGGGCGGCTGCTGTACCTGATCCTCGATACGATTGTGGACCTGTATTTTCCGGGGATCGACTACTACGACGAGTGCATCGATTCGCTTGAGGACCGCGTGATCGCACAGCCTGAGCCCGATACGCTGCAGAAGGTGTTTGCGCTGAAGCGGGACTTGGTCGACCTGCGGCGAGTGCTGGTGGGGACTCGCGATGCGACGCTGCACCTACAGCGTGATCCGGAGTCTATTGTGGACGCGGAGCATCAGCCGTTTGTGCGCGATGTGTACGACCACGTGGTGCGGCTGCTGGACTCGGTGGAGACGCAGCGCGACCTGGTGAACAATGCGTTGGATATTTATCTGTCATCAGTGGCCAATCGCACGAACGAAGTGATGAAGGTGCTCACGGTGCTGGGCACGATTGTCCTGCCCGTGATTGCGATCAGCGGCGTCTATGGAATGAACGTGAAAGGCCTGCCATTCGAGGACTCTCCGCATGGAGCGCTCTACGTGGCAGGCCTTACTGCTGTTGTGACCGTTGCGCTGCTTGTTTTTCTCAAGAAGCGCAAATGGTTTTAAGGCTTGCCGTCTTCGTACAGTGCGCTGACATTGCACCGGAATGTGCGGCCGTCGGGCAGGAGCAGTTCGTACACGTCGAAGACCAGATAGGCCGGTGCGCGACTGGCTGCAGGGATGCGCCGCGCTTTGTAGTCGCCGACGGGAAGAAGGCCGTAGCGCAAGGCTCCAACGCCGTGTACGTCGGCCATGATGGCATCACCACTGAGTTTGTAGCGCTTGCCGTCGATCGTGACGTCGAGGGCCTGTTCCAGCGACAATTCCCGAAGGCGGCCCAACTCGGAGACCCGAACGTGGACGTTGACCGTGTAATCGGCTGGGTCGGGTTTCGGCTTCGATGCAGCGCTGGCGGCAGAAAACGAGACAAGAACCGTTAGCAGAAATAAGACGAACAGCTTGCGTTGCATGATGTCTCCGGGATACTCAGGGCTCGGACATTCAGCGACCGGCACCTCGACATTACTTCGGCTCGGACTCTTTCAGCAACTCGATCAAGTGATCCTTCCAGACGGCGGCCTGGGTGTGCGTGCCGTGGCCGCGTGTGGCGTCAGATATGGGGATGAGGATGAACTTCGCGTTGGGCATCTTCTTCACTAGCCGCTCCGCGATGCCGAGCTCGGGTGGGTTGATGAAGTCGTCGGCGGAGTTGATGTACATGACCGGGACGGTGATGCGGTCGAGGTGGGGTTCGGGGTTGTAGTTGCGCGAGGCATTGACGTAGTAGATGAGGTTGTTGGCGTCGGTGCTGGCGAGGGTGCGCGCGAGATAGTCGTCGACGTACTTCTCTGCGGCGGCGCGCGTGGGCGCAGCCTTCCAGTTGACGAGCGGAGCGGAGCCCATGAGGAGCAGCATCTCGTTGGCGGTGCGCAGGCCTTCGATGGGCTCGGTGGTGTACTCGCCGTTCTTCCACGCCGGGTCGCGCTCGATATTCTCGATGGCCATGTAGCGGGTCATGCGGTTACGGCCTGCGATCTCGGTGGGAAGGCAGGCGAGCGGCATCAGCGCGTCGGCGAAGCCCTGGTAGGTTTCGCCCCAGACAAACGCCTGCATGCAGCCCATCGACGTGCCCAGGATGAGGCGGAGGTGGTCGACGTGCAGGCCCTCGAGCAGCATCTGGTGCTGCGAGCGCACCATGTCGTCATAGTCGTACTGCGGGAACTTCATGTGCAGGCCGTCGGAGGGTTTGGAGGAGTCGCCCTGGCCGATGTCGTCCGGGAAGATGAGGAAGTATTTTGTGATGTCGAGGGGCTGGCCAGGGCCGAAGAGCACGCCGGAGAACTGAGGCACGAAGAGCGTGTGCGCGTTGCCTCCGGTGCCGTGGAGCAACAGGACGGCGTTGTCGACGTGGCCGGCGGCGTTGCGGTGGGGCGCACCGAGGGTGAGGTAGTGGAGCTTGAGCGCGGGGAGGGTCTCGCCAGTGCCGAACTTGAAGTTCTCGGCGATGTAGTCTCCGGGGGCGCCGGTGTAGGCGGACTTCGATGCGGCGGCGTTGGGGTTCGCGCCCCACCCTACGCCGCCCGCGGCGGGAATCGCCGGTGTTTGCGCGAGGACGGTGGCAGCGAATGTGGCCAGGATGAAAGCGAGAGCATGGCGTTGCGTCAGCATGGGCTTCTCCGGTGGTCGATGGTGATAGGTTGAGATTCCCTCAGAGGCTAAAGCCTCCTGTTATTGCGGCGAGGATGGCGGGACTGAAGTCCCGCCCCTTCATAACAAAATCTGCTGGCCCTCAAAAAATCGACTGAGGCGTACTTAGTTGGGCGACGTGCTGCGGCGCGGGCGTTGTGCGGTTGGTGTGCCGGAGTCGTCCGCGTCGGGGCGGCGTTCGGGTTTGGGGTAGACGGTGAGCGGCGAGAGCGGCTTGGTGATGTCGTCGAGCATCGCGGGGGTGCCTTCGATGCGCTGCAGAGTGGGGAAGCGCTCGCCGTCGTGGTAGTCGACGTCGATGGGCTTGACGTAGGTTTCGGTCTGGATGATGAAGTGGATGGGCTCGTTGGTGCCCTTGGCTCCGCGCACGGCGGCGCGCAGTTGATCGCCGCTGGCGACGCGGCCGTTGATGGCGATGAGCTTTTGTCCAGGGGCGAGCTTGGCTTTGTCGGCGGGGCTGCCCCAGCGCACGTCGGAGATGACGTTCTCGGCGCCGAGGCGCAGTCCGAGCGAGTACCAGACGTTGGCTCCCACAGGCGCGCGAGCACCTATGGCGGCGCGCTCGGTGGTGGTGGGCTGGTCGACGAAGACGAGCTTGTAACCACCGCGCTCGATGCCTTCGAGGTCGGCGTGCGGGTTGATGTTGTCGATGCGGTCGTGGAGGAAGGTGGCCCAGTCGTACGCGACGACCTGGTTGAGATCGCGGATGAGCTCGGCGCGGTCGTAGGGCACGATGAGCGGACCGGTGTTGCCGCCCTTGGCGAGGAAGATGTGGTGGAAGTCGGTGAGCGATTTCTTGCCGTCGCTGAGCTTGCGGATGAGGGTGTCGGCGTCGAGCCAGAGCAGCTCGCCTTCCTGGTAGTAGTCCTGTCCGCGCTTCCAGTTGGCCCAGCCCTGGCTGCCGCCGCGCAGGATGCTGGCGGCGATGGCGGTGTCGTCGGTCGAGCGCCACTGGCGGCCGGATTTGTAGTCGAGGTTCGCGGCGGAGGCGGCGAGCTTGTCGCGGTAGGTGGCCTGCGACTCAAGGCCGGAGCGCGCGGAGAGCACGTTGCCCATGTACTGCGTCATGCCCTCGTAGACCCACAGCAGCTCGCCCTGCTGCATGGTGGCGAAGTCGGGCTGGTAGAGCTTGTCGGGGCGGCGATACTTGCCGTTCCAGGAGTGGGTGAACTCGTGCGGCAGCAGGTCGGAGCTGCCGATCTGGTGACGGTCGTCCGCGAAGCCGAGTTCGCCGACACCGTTGTCAGAGGACTGGCCGTGCTCGAGGCCTTCGCCGCCCGCAACGTCAGAGAGCGTAAGAAGGAAGTGGTAGACGTTGTAGTGGTGCGAGGCGTAGGCCACGTCGGCTTCGTGGACGAGATTGTTGAGCTCGGCGAGGACAGAGGGGCGAAGGTTGGAGTCCGCGGGCTCATCGGAGACGACGTCGATGAAGTGCTTCGGCGTGACGTCGGGCGCGAGGGCGAACTCGTGGAAGTACTCGCCGGCGATGACGGGCGAGTCCTCAAGCTGTTCGACGGTGGTGGCCTGGAATTCGGTGGTGCCGCCGACCTTCGCGTTGGGGTCGTAGGTTCCCGTGGGCTGGAGCGCGGTGCCGATGCCCCAGCCCGCGGGGACGGTGACGCTGGGCTGGATGGCGATCTTCGCGACCGGTGTGTTCGCGGGGTAAAGCATCAGCTTCTCCCACTCGAGCACGGCGAGCTTGTCCGAGGCGCGGGAGTTCACAATGCAGTCGAGGTGCGCATGCAGCGTGGTGACGCCGGCGGGCACCTGGACGTGGAACTGGTAGAGGTCAACGTCGTCGCGGCGCCAGGGCAGGGTCTTGCCGTTGGCCGAGAAGACGACGCCAGTGATGTCGTCGACGGGGCCGGTGGGCCGGTGGTTGCCGGGGATCCACTTGGGCGTGGTGAGCGCGACGGTGGTGCCGCCTTTTACGGGGATATCGACTTCAGCGTGGTAGAGCTTGCGCGGCGCTTCAGTGAGGTCGGCCGTGATGCGGATGGGTTGCTGGGCGGCGAGGGGCAAAGCAGCGAGAGCGATGAAAAAGGTCTTCCGGAGCGTCAGGAGCATCAGGGGCGCGAGTCCTCTCATACATCAGATATCAGTATGAGAAAGGATACGTTATTGGATGGCTTCAGGACTCAGGTAGTGAGTCGGCAAATGAGAGCTATAATTTGGCGCACAGGGGTGCCCTATGTCTCTGCTTCGTGTTGTGTTGCTGGGTGTGCTGGCGTCAGCGTCGATTGCTCCCTTGGCGGCGCAGTCGGGTTCGAGAGGTGTGCTGGTGCCGCCCGCCGCTCCGCAGACTGGCCTGGACGGACGCGATCTTTCCGCGCTTATGGCTGCCCAGACAGCAGTAAACCGGCAAGCGGTGATAACGCTGATGCGTGATGGCCGCCAAGATAGCGGACGATGCTTTGCCATGCGAAGCTCGCAGTTTGCGGCAGAACCTGGGGCTCCCGATGTGGTGAAGCGGGTGGGGAACTCGACGTGCCAGGCGTCGAGGAGTGTCAGGTTGAAGACTGTGGAAACGCCGGGCGTGCGTTGACGCCTTGAAATGAAGACGGCGCGGGGTGTGCCCGCGCCGCTGTTGACCTGAAGCTCTCGCTCTAGGCGAGGGCTTTTTCTATGGCTGCGACGATGCGCGGGTCGTCGGGCTTCATGTCGGGGGCGAAGCGGGCGATGGCCTCGCCGTCACGGGCGACGAGGAACTTCTCAAAGTTCCAGAGGACGGCCGGGAGCGGAAGGCTGGGCGGCAGGTTCTGGGTGGAGAGGTAGTTGTCGATGTTGTCGCGGAAGTCCGGCGCGTCGGCTTCATGCTGGGGCATGGCCGAGGTGAGGATGGTGTAGAGCGGGTGCTGCTCGGGGCCGTTGACGGCGATCTTGGAGAAGATGGGGAAGGTGACGGGGTACTCGGTGGAGCAGAACTTCGCGATGTCTTCGTTGGTGCCCGGCTCCTGCGAGGCGAAGTCGTTGGCGGGGAAGCCGAGCACGACGAAGCCGCGATCCTTGAAGCGCTGGTAGAGAGCTTCAAGCGCGGTGTACTGCGGCGTGAGGCCGCACCTGGAAGCGACGTTGACGATGAGGAGGACCTTGCCGGCGTAGTCGGCGAGGGAGGTGGGCGCGCCGTTGAGGGTGGTGAGCGGGAGCGAGGCGAGATTGGACATGAGGAGATTATCGCTCAGGCCGCACTGGAAACTCTGCTGTTGAGTGCTGGCCTTATGACGCTCCACAGAAATTTTTGACACGCGTGAAACGTTGTGGCGATTTGTGTCACTACCAGATACGCGCTTCTGCGCTGGGGGCGATGCCCGCTGGCGGGATCGGCAACAAGCGCGCTGAAGTTTGAGCAGCGTGTGCGCGCAACCGCGCTGCGATGCAGGTTGTGGACGAAGCGGAAGGGGACCCAATTCGTCTCCACAAGGCAGGGACCGCCCCTCGGGTCCCTGCCTCTTTTTTTTCTCTATTCGTGTTTCGTCCGTAGACGCGTCCTGCTACTGAGCTTCCCAGGAATCCTGGGCCTCGACGATGCCGTCGATCCATATCCATTCGATCTTCTGGTACGTGAACGTGATCTGTTCACGCAAAGGAGGGACCGCGTTTCCGCCAAGCTCGTTGTCGTTCATGGACTCCTGGATGGAGGCGATGCTGGCGTTTGTCAATCTGATGGTGTACATCGAAGTCTCGGCGGCGCCCTGCTCGGCTCCTGAAGTCCAGAACTGCAGCTCCCAAGCGATCAGCGCTTCGTTGTTGATGAGCATGTTCCAGAGCAGCGGCGAGGTCTTATCGGTGTCTTTGAAGAGGACGATCGGCTGGTGCTGGCGTCTGCCGATGGCGAGGCCCGAGGCCGGATCCCGAGGTGACACGACCGCATGGCTGAAGGAATGAATGAGAATGCTGTTCTCTCTGCCCGCCTCGGTGACCGGGCCGTGGATGTCGCCCTGCTTCTGACCCTGCAATTTCAGGTACGCGCTGAGTGCCATGCGATGCTCCTTTGAGAACTGCGTCGACGGGGGCCGCGTGCGTCTGTTGATGCTGCCGCTTCAGGCCGGTGAGGTTGCGAGTAAGGGTGAGGTCTCTGCGGCGCGCAGCGCGGGACGGAGTTCGACGCTGACGATGGTAATGTCGTCGTCCTGACCGTACTCGATGGCGGCGTCCGCGATGGCTTGCGGCGGAAGCGAGGAGAGGCGGGCGAGCTCGTCGAAGCCGAGCAGATGGCCGCCGGCGTTGCGCGCTTCGGGGATGCCGTCGGTGACGAAGATGAGGCGGTCTGCGGGGTCGAGCTCGATGACCTGCACATCGTACTGCGCTCCCTGAATGATGCCCAGAGGTATAGAGCCGGGCAGATCCAGCGCCACGCCGTTGCGGAACGGCGGGATGTGGCCGGCGTTGGCGATGAGCATCGTGCCGCCGGGCCGGATGCAGGCGGCGATGCAGGTGGCGAAGTGGTCGCCGGAGCGGCCGAGCATGCGGTCATTGAGCGAATGCAAAATGGCGGCTGGGTCGAAGGTTTCGTCGGCGCGGGTGCGGGCCGTGCCCACCAGGACTGCGACCAGCATCGCAGCAGCCATGCCTTTGCCGGAGACGTCGCCGACGACGATCAGCAGTGAGCCATCTGGGTGCGGGATAACCTGGAAGAAGTCACCGCCGACGGTGCGCGCGGGGTAGTATGCCGTCTCGACCGTGAAGACCTTCGAGGCGATGGGCTCAGGAACGAGCACGCGCTGTTGCAGTTCGCGCGCCTGTTCGAGCTCCTGATTGACGGCTTGGCTCTCCAGCCGCTGCGACACCTGCGAGTTCACAAAGCGCCGCGCGACGAGCGCACCGATGACAAGCAGCAGAAGAACCAACGAGAGGTCCTTGAGGGTGAACTGGAACCCCATCGGAAAGAAGGCTGTGCGGACGTGGAACCAGGCGAGGAGCTCGGTGCTGAACATGCTGACGCAGAGCAGCAGGATGGGCGGGAGGGCCATGACCGCGCCGGTGCGATCTTTGCGTGCGCCCTGCAGCAGGGCGACAAACAGCAGGACACCAAGAGCGCCATTGCCTGTGGCGCGGAATACGAAGATCAACTGAATCACGCTCTGCGGGAAGTGCGTCGACACCGCGAGGAGGATGGGCGCCAAGACGGCCGCGATGGCGAACGCAACCATGGCGATGTCCAACCAACGTTGACGCCCGAGCCGGAACCAGCTCCGCCAGAAAATGATCCAGAAGACCAGGCTGGCCGCGCTGAAGCTATAGATGCCGATGTTGGCGAGCGACTGCGTGAACAGGTAGGTGAACAAGCCGATCAGCAGGGCCGGGACCGAAGCCCCCGTGAAAATCAGCGCCAGCGCCAGCCAGAGATAGGTGCGATCGGAGCGGTCGATCAGCCAGATCCAGAGCGCGCCCCCAGCCGCTATGAGCATCATGAACGTCACGAAGATGAAGATTACCGAGCTGATCACGCGGCCCACGATCTCCTGGTAACGGATGGATTCGATTTGCGAACGCAGACCGATGAGCGGCGTTTGATGCATACCGCCGCTGTCGCCTGAAGTGCCGGTGACGAGCACCCACGGCTCCATGTAGAAGCGGATGGCGAGGAGGATTTCGCCGTCGGCGTCGGGAGGTGGGAGCTGGAAGGTCAGGGGACGGGAGCGGAAATTTTCCACACCCGAGGCGGTGAAGTGGCCGAACTCCCCGAGGTATTGGCCGTTCGCGAATACCTGGTAGGAGTCGTCGGTGTGGTCGGGCATCTTGAGCCAGAGGGACTCCGCAGACGGGGCGACGCGGATCCGCAGACGGTACCAGGCGAAGCCGACAAGATTGGGATAGCCACGCGAACTCCACCCGGTGAGATAGCTGGCGTTGCCGTAACCGGGGTCGGTTTGGCCGGGCGTGGGGTGCAGGTCCATGGTGGACCAGGAGCTGTCGTTGAAGGCAGGGCTTGCCCACAGGAGCGAGCCGTTCGATTGCGGTGAATCGCCGGGCGTGAACTTCCACGGGCCGGGCAGGGCAGCAAAGGAGTCGCCGAGTCTGATCTCGGGGGCCGGCGCGGGCATGGTCTGAGCAGGCGCGTTGACACGCACCAGACCCAGCGCCAGCAGCAGGACAGCACACGCTCTTCGCATGGGTTGCAGACTAGCACGGTGCACAGGCCGTGGTGCGAAGAAGTTTAGCGGGAGAGCCTAGTCGTTGCTCTTGTCGCGCTGGTAGGGCTTCTGCATCAGGGAGCGCGCTTCGTTCACTGCGCCCTGCGTGTTGTCGTTGGTCTGGACGGCGAGGCGATACTCGTTGACGGCGCGCTCGCGCTGGCCGGTGACGTCGAAGATCTTGCCCAGCTCGATGTGGCTCCAGACTTCAGTCCATTTCGGGTCGCCGTCGCCGCGCAGGGCATCGCGGAAGGTGTTGGCGGCGGACTGATAGTTCTTCTGCATGAAGAAGATCTCGCCCAGGCGATAGTTGGCCAGAGAGCTGGCCTTGTTGCTGTCGAGCGCCTTCTGGTACTCGCCGATAGCGGCGATCAGGTCGCCCTGCGCCACCTGCTGCTGTCCGCGCAGAACGGCCACGCGCACGGCGAGGTCGGAGGTGGACTTCAGCAGCCAGTTGTCGGGGTCGATGGTGATGCGGCGCGGACGGCCGAAGGTCTCAACGGTGAAGTGCGACTCGTTGCCGGAGAGGTCGACGCGGCGGGTCTCGGTCTTGCCTTCGGTCTCAATGCGCAGCTCAACGGGCATCTTGAACAGGTCGAGGTCCTGGGTGACGGCGCCGACGGTGCGGAAGCCCTTGTTGCTGCCCAGTCGCATGACGGTGTACTTCTTCTCGAAGGCGGGTGCTCCGGTGCCGTTGACCCACTGCGAGAAGAACGGCGTCAGTTCAAGGTGCGACTGCGCTTCGGCGACGGTCTGGACGTTCGCTGAGCGGACGGGCTTGTCGGTGTATTGCGAGAGGATGCCGCGCAGGAACTTCTGGAAGACGTCATCGCCCATCTCCCAGCGAAGCATGTGGAAGACCATGGCGCCTTTCTCAAGCGTCATGGACTGGAACTGCGGGGAGAAGGGGTCGAGGCGGCCGAGAGTGGAGAGCGGGTCGGTGTCGTAGGCGAGCGCGCCGGCGGAGATGTCGGTGATGGCGTTCTGGAAGGCGGTCTTGCCGCTGGCATCTTCGAGATACATCAACTCGGCGTAGCGTGACATGCCGTTGGTGATCCAGGCATCGTTCAGCGTGGTGGGCGAGACTTCGTTGCCCCACCACTGGTGCGCGATGGTGTTGGCGAAGAGGCGCGCGTTGCCGCGGTCGGGGCGGATGGCGACGACCTCGGGACCCCAGGCGGCGGAGACGGCATCGCCGGGAAGCTCGACGACATCCAGGCGGCCGGTTTCAGCGGGGCCGAAGAGGCTGGAGAAGAACTCGAACTCCTTGGCGACGGTGTTGGCGAAGTCGTGCGCCTTGTCCTTGTTGGCTTCAGTGGTGAAGACGCGGATGTTGGAGATGCCCGGCGGGCTGTACGGCTCGCCGAACTTGCCGGCGACGATGCTGCCGGGGAAGCCGGAGCGCGTCCAGTTGAAGCTGTACTCGGTGTTCTTGCCGATGGCTTTCTGGCTGGTGTAGCCGGAGCCGATCACCTTCTCGCCGGTGGGGACGGTGATGTGCGTCTCGGCGGTGAAGCGGTCGGTGAAGAGGCCGGGCAGCGCGATGGGGAACCAGCGGCCGGCGTAGAGCAGGACGCTGATCGGGTCGGCGACCGCGGCGAGCTTGATGCCCTCGACGGGGCTGGTTTCGAGCGTGAGCGCGCCGGTGTACTCGAAGGTGAGCGACGTCGGGGTGTTCTTGACGATGGGCGTGAGCGGCGTGATGCGCACGGTGGAGTCGGCGGCGACGCGCTCGGAGGTGAGCGTCTTGCCCTGCGCGTCGGTGACCTTGGTGACCTGCAGGCCGTTGTTGAGGCCGAAGATCAGAACGGTCAGGTCGTCGAGCGTCTGGAAGCTGACGTTGACGGTGGCCGTGAGGTGGTTGGTCGCGGGATCCAGCTCGGCGCGAATGACGTAGTTGTTGACGTCGATCTGCTGGCGCAGCGGGACGGCGGCATTGGCGGTGGAAGCGAATAGTGCGACCAAAGAGAAGCAGATGGCAATGAAGCGGGCAACCATGCGGAAGCGAGTGAGCATGCGTGAAGTTCCTGTGGGCAGAGCTTGCCCGGTTCGTTGGACTGATTTGCCCATCACTCTTTAGACGCAGATTGTACGTCTTCAGACTTACACGGAGGGGCGAGAGCCGCGATGACGGTATCGGCCAGACGGTCGATGGAGTTTATGGAGGTCTCACTTTCGGCGGAGTTCGGCAGCAGCAGACGGCGGACCTCGGCGAGGCCGGCGATCTGGTCGGCGCGCTCGGGCGTGTCGGCGAGCAGGGGAGCGAGGGCCTGGGCGACGTTGGCCGCGGTGAACTGCTCCTGCAGCAGCTCGGGGACGAGGCGCCGCTGGGCGATGAGGTTCACCATGGCGATGGGCTGGTTGCCGGCGGCGTCGGCGAGGTCGGGGAACTCTAGCGGGTACTCGATCAGCGCGCGGGCCATGCGGTAGGTCAGCGGCGAAACGCGGTACACGACGACGAAGGGGTTGCCGATGACCGCCGCCTGGATGGTCGCGGTGCCGGACGCGACCACGGACGCGCGGGCGTGGTGCAGCGCTTCGCGGGCGTCCGGGACGAGGGTAAGGCGGAGGGTGGAGGCTTCAGGGCCGAGATACTTCAGGTGCTCGGCGTTGAGCTCGCGGAGGAAGATTTCGAGGCGGGCGCGGTCGATGGTGGAGGCGACGGGCAGAAGGAACTCGAAGCGTGTGTGAGCGGCGGCGTCGGAGGGGAGCTCGAGGTGGTCGCCGTCGAAGGTGATGCCGGAGGAGAGGGTGCTGATAAGGTCGGTGACGGCGAGCTCGTGCAGCACCGGCAGGTTGGCGCGGACCTCCTTCCAGCGACTGCCGGGGAGCAGCGCGATCCACATCTTCGCGGGGTCGAGACCGTGGAGGGAGGCGTAGTCTTCGCGAGTAATGGTGGGCAGGGCGGACTCGGCGAGGGGATGGCCGACGAACTCGGCTTCCACGCCGCGGTTGCGGTAGAACGTCTCTTCGAACGGGAAGATGACCATCATCTTCGAGACGCGCTGCTGCACCCAGCGCAGGCGCGAGCGCTTCCAGGCCCAGAGCTGCGGCGAGACGAACCAGATGACCGGCACTCCCGCCGCGCGCAGGTGGCGGGCGAGGCGGAAGTTGACGTCGGGGAAGTCGATGAGGACGGCGACGGCGGGCTTATCGCGCTTGATCGAGGCAACGAGCCTGCGGTAGCTCGCGTAGATGTGCGGGATATGCCGCAGGATTTCGCTGATGCCCATGACGGCAACGTCTTCGGCGCGGACGACCTGCTGCTGGCCCTCGGCGGCCATCTCCGCGCCGCCGAGGCCCGTGAAGCTGGCGGCCGGGAGGCGTTGCTTGAGGGCAGCGATCAGGCGCGCGCCGTAGTGGTCGCCCGAGGCCTCGCCGGCGGAGAGGAAGATGCGCGGGTTGGGGATGGTCGCAATGCTTTGAGTTTAGCTGGGCAGTGTCTGAAAAATGTCAGGAGGAGCGCGGTAGGATGTTGCGGAGGCGGACGTTGATGGCGAAAGTACAGCGGTTCAGTGCGGTGTTGGAGAAGGGAGACCGCGCTCTTGGATGGACGATCGCGCGCGTGCCGTTCGACCCGGCGAAGGTGTGGAAGGACATGCTGCGGCTGCGGGTGCGCGGCACGGTCAACGGGTTCGCGTTTCGCACGTCGCTGTTTCCGGATGCGCGGCCGGAGTCGCCGGGCGGGTTCTATCTGCTGGTCAACAAGGCCATGCAGAGCGGCGGACATGCGCGGCTGGGGCAGGTGGCGGAGTTCACGCTGGAGCCCGACCTTGAGGAGCGCGCGGCAGAGTTGCCGGACGAACTGGCGGTGCTGCTCGATGAGGAAGAGGGGCTGCGCGCGTGGTACGACGAACTGACCGAGTACACGCGCCGGGAGATCGGCAAGTGGATCAACGGCGTGAAGAGCGACGAGTCTCGCATGCACCGCTGCGAACAGATGGCCGAGCGCCTGCTGAGTGCGATGGAAGGTGAGCGCGAACTGCCGCCGGTGCTGGCGGCGGCGTTTCGCAGGCGGCCGAAAGCGAGAGCAGGGTGGGAGAAGATGACCGCTCTGCAGAGACGTAATGGGTTGCTGGCGATCTTCTACTACCAGACGCCGGAAGCCCGTGCTCGGCGGGTGGAGAAGCTCTGCGATGACGCGGAGAAGAAGGCCTAGTAACTGGCCAACGCGGGCCGCGCATCAATGAGGTGTGGCGTTGATCGCAGCGACTTGCCGTCATGCGGCAACCGAATGATAAACGTCGTGCCCTGGCCTTCAATGGTCTCGAAATCGATTGTGCCGTTGTGCTTTTCGACGATGACGGAGCGCGCGATTGCAAGTCCTTGCCCAGTACCTTTGCCGATCTCCTTGGTGGTGAAGAAGGGGTCGAAGATGCGGTCGCGGACGGCGGCGGGGATGCCGGGGCCGTTGTCGGAGATGCGGATTTCGACGCATGAAGGAAGCTCGCGCGTGACGACGTCGATCCTTCCTTTGTCGCTGTCGCGGGTAGCGTCGGCGATGGCGTGCGCGGCGTTGACGATCAGGTTCAGGATCACCTGGTTGAACTGGCCGGGCTGGCAGGAGATGTGCGGCAGGTGCGGATCGAGGTGGGTCTCCACATCGGCCACGTACTTCCACTCACTGCGCGCGACCGTTATGGTGCTCAGGATGGCACGGTTGAGGTCAAGGGGAATATTTTCTTTCGTGCCCGGATGCGAGAAGTCTTTCATCGCGCCGACCAGTGTGGAGACACGGGTGATGCCGTCGATGGTCTGGTCGATGGCCTTGGGGATCTCGCGGAGGATGTAGCCTGGGTCGATCTTCGCGATGCGCTCCTCGGCCTGTTCGAGTGCTGCCGGAGTCAGCGTATTGGCGCGCGCCGCGGAGAGCACGTCGGTGTAGACCCCTAACACTTCCACAAGGTCGCGGAAGATGTCTTTGAGGAAGCGGACGTTGTCGCCGATGTACTGTGTGGGCGTGTTGATCTCGTGGGCGATGCCGGCGGCGAGCTGGCCGACCGACTCCAGTTTCTGGGCCTGGAAGAGCTGTTCGCGCAGGGAGCGGCGCTCGGTCACGTCCTGCAGCATGCCCTCGTAGCGGACGACGCGGCGGTTCTGCCGTATCGCATGAAGGCTGGCCGATACCCACACGGACTCGCCGTTCTTCTGGCGGATGGGGAACTCGAAGTTCTTCACGCTGCCGAAGGTGCTGAGGGTGGATTGCAGCTCCTGGCTGCGTTCGGGGTCTATGGCTGAATGCCACAGGGAGGTTGTCATCTCCGCGATCATGGCGCGCGGATCGGCGTATCCGAAACACTCGGCCATGGCCTGGTTGACGGCGAGCAAACGGCCGTCCGGCGCAACCTGGAAGATGCCGACAATCGCCTCGTCGAAGATGCCGCGATACTTCTGTTCGGCGTCGCGCATGGCGGCTTCGTTACGCTTGGCTTCGCTGATGTCGCGGCCTACGCCCGCGAGACCGATAATGTTGCCTTTCGCGTCGCGCAGCGGGACTTTGGTGGTGAGGATCGACACGAGGCGACCGGAGGTGTCGATGTAAAGTTCTTCGTGGTCTGAAAGAGGTTGACCCGTTTGCAGAACCCGCCGTTCGGTATCCAGATACTTGGTCGCCTGTGCGGCTGGGAAGAGGTCGAAGTCGGTTTTGCCGATCAATTCTTCGGGAGATTTTGCGCCTGCCCCCACAGCTACCTGCTTATTGGCGATGAGGAACCGGCTGTGAGTGTCCTTCACGTACATGAACTCTGGAATGTTATCGATGAGAGCGCGCAGCATCATGCGCTCGTTCTCCAGCGCGGACTGCTGCGCCGAAATGCGGCGATCGATCAGCGAAATCAGCAGCGCGAAACAGAGGATGAAGACCGTCACCAAGATGCCGAGATAGGCGAGGGTGGATATATCCATTGACATGTGCAGATCGACGGGCCCCGGCATGGGCGTGAAGGATGTGGCTGCCATGCCGGTGTAATGGATTATCGGGATGGCGAGGCCGAGCGCGATGGCGGCGCCGAGGCGGCCTTTCCAGCCGTACTGGCGCTGGCGCGAAGTGAAGATAACCAGCACGCCGACCAGCGAGATCACCACAGCCAGAACAATAGACAGCGCAACCAGTGCGCGGTTGTAGTGATGCATTGCCTGCATGCGCATGGCGGCCATACCGATGTAGTGCATGGCGCTGATAGCCACCCCCATCAGCAGGCTTCCGCCAATGACATGCGGCGCGGAGAGGCGATCGCGGCTGACGACGTAGAGCGCAATGAACGAAGCGGCAATTGCGGCCAGCAGCGACCAGAGCACCGTCGGCAGATGGTAGGCGACGGCCATGCGCAGATCGAACGCGAGCATGCCAGTGTAGTGCATGCACCAGATGCCGCTGCCCATGGCCACCGCTCCGCCGAACAGCCACGCCACGCGTGCTGCGCCGCGATTGGCTGCAACCCGGCCGGCGAGCACGAGTGCCGTCCACGAGGTGAGCATGGCGAGGAGAAACGACACCGCCACCAGCCAGTAGTTATACGAGCCGTGAACGAGGGTCGTGCTCACCGGCGCTCCTCGCGACCAGAGATTGCGCGCTTCATGGAAGGTCTATCGGCAGAAGCCGCAACGCAGATAGTTCATACCGGGCGCGCGGATGTGGATTTTCCTTGGATTAGAAAATTTCCGCCATCTGGCCGATGAGTAGGCGAGTAAGCGTGGAGCGATCTGGGCGCAGGGGATGGCGATGGCCGAAAAGATTTTGTTTGTCGACGATGAAGCCGCAGTGCTGGAAGGCTACCAGCGCACGCTGCATCGTGATTTCTCAGTGGATACCGCGATCGGCGGCGCTCAGGGGCTGGCCGCGATGGAGCGCCAGGCTTATGCCGTAGTCGTCTCCGACATGCGCATGCCGGGCATGAATGGGGCGGAGTTCCTGACAAAAGTGCGTGCAAAGAACCCCGACACGGTGCGCATGCTGCTGACCGGATACACAGATGTCAACGCCGCGATGGACGCCGTGAACCACGGCAACATCTTCCGCTTCCTGACCAAGCCTTGCGAACGGGACGTGTTGAGCGCGGCGGTGACCAGCGGCATCGAACAGTATCGCCTGGTGACAGGTGAACGCGAGCTGCTGGAGAAGACCCTGATGGGTAGCATCACGGTGCTGGCCGACGTGTTGAGCGCGGCAAACCCTGAGATCTTCGGAAGGTCGAGGCGGATCGCGCACTTTGTGCGGCACATTATGGGGCAGTTCACGCTGTCGTCACCATGGCGGTTCGAGGCGGCGGCGACACTCTCGCAACTGGGTTGCGTGACGCTGGACTCCGAGATACTGGAACAGGCTTACGCGGGCAAGAAACTCGCGCCGGAAGACCAGGCTCGTTTTGACTCGCATCCCGCCGCCGCGATGGAACTGCTCTCGAAGATTCCCCGGCTGGAGGCTGTGGGTTGGATGATCGGGCAGCAATTGAAAACGCAGGTGCCCACGACTGTGCCGGACGTGTCGGAGGAAGATGCGAAGGAGCTCGCCTTTGGCGCCCGTATGGTGAAGATGGGCGTGGCGTACGAGGACATGAAGACGAAGCTGCTGTCCGAGGAGAAGGCGGTGGCGCATCTGCGCGGCCGCAACGCGGAGTTTGAGCGCGAGCTGCTCGCCGCGCTCAGCGGGCTGCGCGCAGCGGAGGTGACCAAGGTGCTGCGCAAGGTGCCGACAGCGCGGCTCAGGCCGGGCATGGTGCTGGACCAGGAGATCAGGAACCCGCAGGGCATGCTGATCGTCGCCCGCGGACAGGAAGTGACGACCACGCTGCTGATGAAGCTGGAGAACTTTGCTCAGGCGGGGCTGGTCGCCAAGGAGATGATGGCGTTCGTGCCGGTGTAACGCGCTCAAGCCGGGACGCCGAGCTCCTGGTCTTTGTATTGGAGCTGGTAGAGCTTGTAGTACAGGCCGCGTTCGGCGAGAAGCTGTTGATGCGTGCCCTGTTCGCGAAGCTGGCCCTTGTGCATGACGAGGATGGTGTCCGCGCTTTGTACGGTCGAGAGGCGGTGCGCGATGAGCACGGACGTTCGTCCGGTGATCATCCGCTCGAGCGCGGAGCGCACGCGGAGTTCGGTGTCCGTGTCGACGGAGCTGGTGGCCTCGTCGAGGATGAGGATCCCCGGACGGTGGGCGAGAGCGCGGGCAAATGAGATGAGTTGTTTCTGCCCGGTGGAGAGGGTCGAGCCGCGCTCGAGGACCGGCTCGGCGAAAGCGCTGGGCAGCGTACGGACGAAGTCGGCGACGTTGACCTGCTCGGCCGCGTTTTCGACTTCCTGGTCGGTGATCCAGTCGGAGCCGAGGCGGATGTTTTGGGCGATGGTCCCGGAGAAGAGGAAGGGATCCTGCAGCACGACGCCGAACCGGCGGCGGAGCGCGTTGAGGTCCTGCTCGCGGACATCGACGCCATCGACGAGAACCTGGCCAGCCTGCACGTCATAGAAACGCATCATCAGGGCGGTGATGGTGGTCTTGCCCGCGCCGGTGTGGCCGACGATGGCGGCGGTTTCGTCCGGGTGGATCGTGAAGGAGACGCCGCGGAGGATCCATTCGACATCGGCGAGATAGGCCAGCCACGGATCCTTTTCGATATTTGGATTGGCTAAATTGGGAGGATCGTCTGGAAATTGTTCAGTGATCTGCGCGAGCTGACTTACGGCGAATTCCTGGTCCTTATTGAGGCGTTGGTAGGTGAACCAGACGTTGCGGAATTCGATAGAGCCCGAGCCGTCGCCGACCGCGGGCGAGGCGGGGGAGACGATCTCCGCGGGTGTGTCGAGCAGCTTGAACACGCGTTCGGCTGCCGCCATCGCGGATTGCAGGATGTTGTACTTGTCGCTCAGGTCCTGGATCGGGCGGAAGAAGCGCTGCGCGTATTGGATGAAGGCGATCAGGATGCCGATCGTGACGGTGCTGCCAAAGCGGTGGATGAGGTCGCTGGAGACGCCGGACATGTTATGCAGAACGCTGATGCCGCCGCGCCAGATAACCAGCGCGATTGCGATGGAGCTCAACAGCTCGACGACCGGATAGTAGAGTGCGTAGGCGAAGATCGCGTCCGTCCAGGCCAGTTTGTTCTCGTGGTTGACGGCAGAGAAGTCCTTGAATGCGCGGGCTTCGCGGTTGAAGAGCTGCACCACCGACATGCCGGAGACGTACTCCTGCGTGAAAGAATTGATCTTCGCGGTGGCGGCGCGCTGGCGGCGATAGCTGTCGCGGACGTGGTTGCGGAAGAGCTTGGTCGCGTAGAGGATCGCCGGGATGACGGAGAGCGTGAGCAGCGCCAGCGGCCAGCTCATCCAGAGCATGATGCCGATGATCCACGCCAGCGTGAAGACGTCCTCGAAGATGGCCAGCACGCCCGAGGTGAACATCTCGTTGAGTGCGTCGACGTCGGAGGTGACGCGTGTGACGAGGCGGCCGACGGGGTTGCGGTCGAAGAAGGCCACGTGCATCGTCTGGATGTGGCGGAAGATCTGGCTGCGCAGATCGAACATGATCTTCTGCCCGGTCCACTGCATCATGTAGGTCTGCAGGAACTCGAGCAGGAAGGTGAGCGACAGCGCGCCGAGGTAGAGCGCGCCGATCTCGCTGATGCCGCGCACGGGATCGGGGCTGAGGTGGCGGCCGAGCCAGGAGAGCTTCGTGACGCCGGGGGTGAAGTAGGTGTCGACTGCGACCTTGACGAGATAGGGGCCGAAGACGTCGGACGCCGCCTTGATGAGGATGCAGATGGAGGACAGACCGGCCTGCAGTTTGTACGGGTTCAGGTAGGTGAGCAGGCGGCGCATGAGGCGGCCGTCGAAGGCCTTGCCGACGACGTCATCGTCCTGCTTGCGTGCGGGCGCGGCTGCGGCCCCGCTGGCTGCGCTGGTGTCCGTTACTGCGCCGTCGCCTGCGGGCTTTTGTGCTTCGTCTGCCATGTGCAGTCATTTTAGATGGGCTGGAGGGGCAGAAGGTGCGTGAAAGAATGGAGTATGCCGGTTCCACCGCTGGGCGTTTACATTTCCGTGCCGTTCTGCCGCGCGAAGTGCAGCTTCTGCAACTTCGCCTCGGGGGTGTCCTCGGCGGAGCGGATCGCCGGGTATGTGGAGACCCTGTGCGCGGAGATCGATGCCGCAACTGAGATCGCCGCCCGAATGGGCGCGGAGCTGCCGCGTGCGGTCGATACCGTGTACTTCGGCGGCGGAACGCCGAGTTTGCTCACGCCGGAGCAACTGCGGGCGGTGTTCGGGGCGCTGCGGCGTCAGTTTGAACTCAGCAGCGATGCCGAGATCACCATGGAAGCCGCGCCGGGGCAGATCGGCGATGACGTGCTGGCCGAGGCCATGCGGCTGGGCGTCAACCGCGTCAGCCTTGGGGTGCAGAGCTTTGTCGACCGTGAGAGTGCATCCGTGGGACGCACGCATACCGGCGAAAGCTGTCTGCGCGAGATCGCGCGGCTGGGTGCGGCGGGGCTGAAGGAAGTCGCCGCAGACCTGATCGCCGGGCTGCCGTACCAGACTGCGGAAAGCTGGCAGTATTCGCTCGAGACGGCGGTGGGAGCGGGGTTGACGCACCTCAGCGTGTACATGCTGGAGGTCGACGAGGATTCGCGGCTGGGGCTTGAGGTGCTCGCCGGGGGCACGCGCTTTCATGCGCACGGTGTGCCGAGTGAAGAGATTTCAGCGGAGCTTTACGAGCAAGCTTGTGGGTTTCTCGAAGCACGGGGCTTCCCGCTGTATGAGATCTCGAACTTCGCGGAGCCGCAGCATCAATCGCGTCACAACCGCAAGTACTGGGAGCGTGGACCGTACTTTGGGTTTGGGCTGGATGCGCACTCGATGCTGCAGGTGTCAGGGGCCAGGGCCCAAGGTCCAGAAGGCGTTCGTTTTTCGAATCCGGAGGAGATGCGGGATTATTGCGCCGCTGCATGGGGCGGTAATGTCGTTCGGGTTGACGAGGACGAGGCGTTCGAGGAAAGCATGTTTCTTGGTTTGCGTCTGCGCGAAGGCGTTTCGTTGGAGGCGTTGCGTGAAAGGTTTGGGGTCGAACGTGTTGCCGCTTGCGATGATGCCGTGCGCGAGATGGTCGAGGGTGGGTTGATGCAATCCGGCGATGGACGGGCGCGGCTGACGCTGCGGGGACGGATGGTTTCGAGTGAAGTGTTCGGAAGGCTTTTAGCGAGTGTGCCGGTTTGAAGGAAGGCGTTTCCGGTTGAGCTTCGAGTTCCGAGACGGACTTTCGTAAGGACGCGAACAAAGGAGAGCAGTGTGGAAGTGATTGATTTACGCAGCGACACCGTGACCAAGCCAACGCCCGCGATGCGCGCGGCGATGGCGGCGGCGGAAGTCGGCGACGATGTCTATAGCGAGGACCCCACGGTCAACCGCCTGGAGCAGCGTGCCGCCGAAATCTTCGAGCGTGAGGCGTCGATCTTTGTGCCGACAGGCACAATGGGCAACCAGATCGCCATCCGCCTGCACTCTCAGCATGGGCAGGAGGTTATCTGCGAGGCGCGGTCCCACATCCTCGACTGGGAGATGGCGATGGTCGCGGCCTTCTCCGGCTGCGTGCCGCGCACGGTGGCGGGCGAGCGCGGGGTGTTGCGGTGGAACGATATCGCCAGGGCGATCGCACCGAAGATTTACTACCGCGCGCCGACCGGGCTGATCGCCGTTGAGAACTCGCACAACATGGCGGGCGGCACGGTGACGCCGCTGCCGGTGCTCGAAGAGATTTGGGCGGGCGCGCGGGATGCGGGCCTGCCGACACATCTCGACGGCGCCCGGGTGTTCAACGCCGCAACCGCTCTCGGCGTCAGTGTCGCCGAGCTGACCAGCGGCTTCGATACGGTGATGTTCTGCCTCTCGAAGGGCCTCGGTGCGCCGGTGGGCTCGATGCTGGTCGGCACCCGCGATGCGATCGCGAAGGCGCGCATCTATCGCAAGGCGCTGGGCGGCGGGATGCGGCAGGCGGGCGTCCTCGCTGCTGCGGGTCTGATCGCGCTCGAAGAGATGCCCGTGCGCCTGGGAGAAGACCATGCCAATGCGCGGCTGATGGCCGATGCCGTAGCCGCCTGCCCCGCAGTCCAGATCGACCTCGGCAGTGTGCAGACCAACATCGTGATCTTCCGGCTCAGGAGCGGCGGTGCGGCGGCGTTCGTGGCGCGCATGAAGACCGCGGGAGTGCTCTGCAGCGCCATCGGCCCGGAGCACGTCCGGCTGGTGACGCACTACGACGTCGACCGCGCAGCCTGCGAGCGCAGCGCGGAGCTGCTGGTAGATTCTCTTCAGGCCTGAGCGGGCGGCGGCCCGGTGACCGGCAGAAAAATGGTCACGCTGGTGCCGTGGTCGTCGCGGCCGACGTTGCTGGTGATGGTGATCGTGCCGCCGTGTTTCTCAATGATGCCGCGGCTGACCCACAGGCCAAGGCCCGTGCCGCCTTCTCCCTTGGTGGTGAAGAAGGGCTCGAAGATGCGTTCGAGCGCGAGCGGCTCGATGCCTCCGCCGTTATCCGAGACCTGGATGACGATGCCGGTGCGCGGGCCCGACGGCCCGGCGTCGGCGGGCGTGGCGCGGCGGGCTTCGATGGCGACGGTGCCGCCGGGCGTTGCGGCGTCGGTGGCGTTCGCGATCAGATTAGTCAGCACTTGGCGCAGCTCTGCAGGGAAGCCGCGGACTTCGAGATTCTCGACCACCGAGCACTTGACCTTGATCTCCGCGTCCTTGAACTGGCGATCGAACAGCACCAGCACGCTGTCGATCATCTCGCGGACGTTCACCTCTACCGGGCTCTTGGCCTCGCGATAGAGGCCGAGCATCGCGCGGCTCACCTGGCCGATACGGTCAAGCTCCTGCTGCGCGAGGTGCAGAAAGTGGTCCGACGTGACGGGGTCGGTCTCCTCCTTGAGCAGGTAGAGCAGGTTGGCGACGGAATCCAGCGGGTTGTGGATCTCATGCGCGATAGTGGCGGCGAGGCGGCCGGCCACGGCGAGCTTCTCGGAAGCTAGCAGCGCGTTCTGGGCCTGGCGCTCCTGGGTGATGTCGCGGAACACGAGCACGACTCCGGAGAGCGCGCTGGTGCGGTCGCGGATCGGCGCTCCGCTGTCATTGATGTTGATCTCCGAGCCGTCGCGGCGGATGAGAACTGTGTGATTTGCCAGCCCGACGACGCCCTTGAGTCGCCGCACCTTGGCCACGGGGTTCTCAACGCGGTCGCGCGTGCTCTCGTTCACGATGTGGAAGACCTCTTCGAGAGGCTTGCGGAAGGCCTCGGCCTGCTTCCATCCGGTCAGCTCCTGTGCAACCGTGTTGAGCATCTCGACGCGCCCTTCCACGTCGCACACGATCACGGCATCGCCGATGGAGGTGAGCGTGGTGCGCAGGCGCTCTTCAGATTCGAACGTCGCCTGGGCATGGCGGCGCAGGCCGTCCAGCGTCCCTTGGTAGGCTTCCGAAACGCGGCGCAGGCGGCTGACCGTGAAGACGCTGATGAACACGCCGACGGCAAGCACAAGAAAAACGAGGACAACGATCGTGTGGTCGACCTGCTTGCGCCAGTTTACGATTTCCCTGCCGCGCATATCGCTTTCGCGATCGAGCACGTCAGCCACACGCTGCCGCAGCTCGTCCATCTGACGCTTGCCCGCGAGGTTCAGGGGCACATTGCGCGTGTCCCATCCGCTGGGTATGCCGGCGATCATCGGCTCGGCGAAGCTAATGCGCCAGGACTTTTCTGCTTCCGTGATGGCGTCGACCCGTCGCGGACTTTCGTTCTGGGCTATGAGGGTCCGGCGCAGCAGGGTCAGGGTTTCGGCCAGTGGAGCGGCGGCGTCATGGTACGGCTGCAGGAACTGGCGATCGCCGGTAAGCTGGTAGCCGCGCAGCCCGCTTTCCTCATCCACGATGAGCTTCTCGGCGCGGGTGGCCGCGGCGATGCCCTGATCGGAGACCTGGATGGTCGTGACCGTCCGCTGCGCGCTGCGTACCTGCCACACGAGGATGGAGGAGACGAACGCCAGTGCCAGCACCGGAAGGAGCAGCGTCTGCGCCAGAATACGATTGAACTGACTGAGGTTCACAGAATCCCCGGGGATCGAGCGCCCGTGTGGTTTCCCACGTTATTCCTCGAACAAGCCTTTCAGTTTCTGGAGCAGCGCCGGTGCACCTTCTCCTTTAGTCATATAAACGTTGACCAGCCGGGTGATCTCGGCCGGCAGGCCCATATACGCGGAGAGCAGGAGGATGGGGACGTGCGGTTTGCTCTCGCGCATTTTCGCGGCAACTTCGCCGCCGTGCATGCCCGGCATCGAGTAGTCGAGGACGACGGCATCAATGCTGTGGTCGTTGAACATGGTGAGACCGGTGGCGCCGTCGAGGGCTGTCAGGACGGTGTATCCCGAGCGCTCAAGTATGAGCTTGCGGACCTGGAGGCCCACAACTTCGTCATCGACGCAAAGAACAACATGACCGTCTTGTGACAATGAGCCCCCGGAATCCCTTCTACTGCCGTGAGGATATCACCGGGGTAATGCGTTTTCACTCCCCCAAAGGAGTACGGAAGTACCCTGTTGGCGCACCAAGGTCTATGTCGCTATTCCAGGAGATAAGTCGTGGCACGAGAGGATAATAGAGGCCGAGGATGACGAGCCTCGGAGCGTCAGGAAGCGCGCGCTGCGCATAGGCGTAACTCGAAAGTTGTGCCTCGTACTTGGCCTTCTCCTGCGTGGCAAAAAGTTGGGCGGAACGCGAGCCCTGTTCGGTGGTCTTGAAGTCGACGATCCACAGGTGCGTGGCGCCCTCGGAAAGCGGATCGGGACCGGCAAGGAAGGTGCGGTCGACACGCATTTCGGCCGAGCCGGCGGCGGCGAGGCGGAGCGCCTGCTCGCTGTGCGCGGCGGGATGCGGCGAGAGGATCCAGCGGCCGGTCGGGTCCGCAAGGGCGTGCTGTAGGGCTTCGAGCGAGCGTTGCGCCAAGCGCTCGAGGGCCGCCGGCGCAAGGCCTTCGGAGCGCAGGCTTGCGGTGAGCCGCGGAAGCCAGCCCGGCAGTTCGGCCAGCAGGGCCGCGCGGTCGGGGCGGGCTTCGAGCCGAGTTGCGATCAGCTGCAGATAGCGGTGCACGACGTTGCCGAAAGCGCGCACAGCGAAGGAACCCTCTGGGCGCTCGAATGCCGGCCCTTGTCGCAGGGCGGTCGCCGGAGTGTAGGGCAGGCGATTTGCGGCGGCGGCTTCGAAGCGCGCGTGGGGATCAAAGGTGAGAGGCAGGCGCTGGAGGAGCGGATGACCCTTCGAGGCAGGAGCTGACTCGGCGGAGGCTGCGATGGCAAAGTCTTGTTCATCGGGTTCGAGCGCCTGCTGGAAGATCGCGGCAGGCTGTTCGAAGTGCGGCTTCGCGGCCTCCCAGCACGCCTGGAGAAGCGTTCCCGGTTTGGCGCACAGCTCGCCGTCCTTCTTGCGGGTAGCGGCTGCGAACAGGTGCAGCTCTTCGCGGGCGCGTGTGCAGGCGACGTAATAAAGGCGCTTGCGCTCCGCGGCGTCGCGCGCGCTACGAATGCCGGTCAACCACTTGTGCAGGGCGTCGGGCTCGCCGCCCTTGCCCCAGATCGGCGCCAAGATGACATGCGCGGCCTCCTCGTCGGAGGAGTCGAGCTCCAGCCAATTGAGCAGCTCGCTGCGGCTGTTCTGGCCTTGCCGCTCGAGCGCCGGGACGAGGACGACGTCCCACTCGAGGCCCTTGGCCTTGTGGATGGTGCTGAGGTCGACGAGACCCTCGCCGGATCGCGGCTCGGCGTAGAGGCGGCTGACGCCGGCGTTGAGTTGGGCGAGGTCGACCCGACCGCCCGGCTCCTCGACCTCGCGGAGCGCATCGAGGAAGAGGGCGACGTTGGTCAGTTCGCGCGCAGAGAGCGTGGCGTCTCCACCCAGGGAGCGCCAGGTGCGCTCTACCCAGGTCGCGGTCGAGCTGCGGCCGCGCTGCGCGAGGGCAGCTTCGAGGATCGGCCATGTGCGGTCGAAGACCCGGCGACCGTCAGGTGTCAGCAGATCGCGGCGAGAGGGGATGACGGCGGGGAGAGGTTCCGTCGCGGCTTCGGGATGTCCGCCGCCGGAGAGAGCCAGGAGATCGGCAAGGCCGAGGCCGCACCACGGAGCATGGAGCACGGCCAGCCAGGCGACGCGGTCAGCCGGATGCAGCAGCGCGCGGGTGAGAGCGAGGGCGTCCAGGACTTCGGGCCGGTCGCTGAGCTTCTCGATTTCGAGAGCGCGGAAAGGGATGGTCGCGCCGGTCGCATCGGGGCGGTCGAACTCAGCGATGATGGGGCCAAGGTGGGTCCGCACCCGCGCCAGAACAGCGATCCGCCACGGCTCGGTGCGACCATCCGGCAGCGGACGAGCTCGCCAGCTCTCAACGACACGCCGTATCGCACGGGCTTCTTCGAGTGCGTGCCGGCGCTTGTCGCGCGAGGTATCCCGAGGGACTCCATCGGAATTGAAGTCCTCCATAATGCTCGTGTTCCAGGCTGTGTCTGTAGCTTCACTTGAAGGTTTGCGGATAGCGTCGGCATGTACGAAAGGAACGTCCAGCGCTTGACTGTTCGCAGTGGCGTCATTCCCGGGGAGCGGGAAAATCAAGCTGAAGTCGTGGTTGAAGTTTCGCACCAGATCGGCCTGGGAGCGGAAGTTTGCAGTGAGCTGCAATGCGCCGAGGGGAACGTCGCCGATACGTTCTTCGCGGATGGTGCGGATGAAGCGCTCGACCCGGGCCTGGCGGAAGAGGTAGATGGACTGCTTGGGGTCGCCGACGAGGAAGAGCGTCTGGCTGTGGCCGTCCCAGCTGCGGGAGAGCATCTCGATCAGTTCGTACTGGCTGGAGGAGGTGTCCTGCATCTCGTCGACGAGCAGGTGGCGCAGGCTGCTGCCCGCGGCGCTGGCGAGGTCGGCGGCGCCGCCGTCCGCGCGGAGGGCTTCCTTGGCCGCGAGCGCGAGTTCGGTGAAGTCGCATTGGCGGCGCTCGGCGAAGAGGACTTTCAGCTCGGCGAGCGCGCGGAGCAGGAGATGGAAAAGCGCCTTGGCGACCTCCCATTGATCGTCGGGATAGCGCGCGGGCGGGAGCGCGCGGACGGCGCAGAGCGCCTCACGCAACCGCTCATTGCCGCGGGCCTGCTCCAGGATTTCGGACAGCCGCGCCTTGCCCTCGGGCGTGATCTCGAAGCCGACGTCGGCGCGCGAGATGCGGTTGCGCCACTCGCCGTCCTTTTTGATGAGGAGTCCGATCAGCGCCAGCCAGTGCTCCAGGTGCTCGGCGCGTTCCTCGGGCGGGTCGTGGCGGTTGGCGCAAATGGCGAGCGGCGACTCCCGCTTGAAACCGGGCTCGCGGCCCAGCGACCCGGCCAGCCAGGCCAGCGCGGCGAGCATGTCTGGCGGCATCGCTTTTGCCGCGCGATTCAGTCCAGCGCAGACGATCTGTTCCAATGCACGCTCTAACTTAGGCCGTACCTCTTCATCCAATACGCGATCTTCCAGTTGCGGCCCCAGCGGCACCAACTCGCCCCACTGCTCGCGGGTCGCGAGCATCCGGGCGAGCAGCGTTTCGCAGTCGGCGAGCGAGCCGTCGCGGTGCAGCAGCACGTTGCGGATGGCGGCGCTGAGCGCGGTGTCCGGTCCGCCGAGCTGCATCAGGGTGCGCTGCGCGGCGAGGCGGTAGAGCTGCTCGGGGTGGTCGTACGGCGTGCGCGGCGCGCCGCTGCCGGAGAGCAGCGGAAGGGTATTGGCGATCTCCGCGCATACGGAGTCGATGGTACGGATGTTCAGCCGCTGCGGCCGGTCGAGCAGACCCCAGCCGAGCGCAGCGTCGCGCTTCAGGGCTTCGGTGGCGAAGGTGCGTGAGGCGGAGTCGAACGGACTCAACCCCTCAGCGACTGGCAAAGCCGCGCAGTGAAGCTGCTCCAGCACACGCTCGCGGAGTTCGGCTGTGGCTTTTCGGGTGAAGGTTATGGCGAGGATTTCTTCCGGCTGGCTGACGCTCTCGTGTGCGAGCAGCTTCAGGAAGCGCTGCATCAGCAAGCCGGTTTTGCCGGAGCCGGCGGGCGCTTCGACTATCCACGAGGCCGTCACATCGAGTGCCCGCTCGCGCGCGAACTGGTCGGGCGGCCCGGAAGACCGGGAGGTTTCGGGCGCCGACGGGAACTGGAGTACCGCGGCTTTACTCGACATCGGCGGCCTCCATTTCTTCTTCATCATCGGTAAAAGCGGTCACATCCAGGCGGCACAGCAGGCGCTGCTGGCAGTGTTGGCATGTGAATGGAAACTCTTTTGGATCAACGTCCGCAGCGCCAGAATGAAATCGATGGGCGAGCTGCTCCAGCACATGCCGCCACGCTTCGATCTGTTCGCCCAAAGTGCCGTACTCCATGGACGTGGGCTTGGGCAGGTGTCCACTCTCGGCGTATCCCAGCCACTTCATGTCCTTGCCGGGGCGCACCTTCGCGAAGGCGACGCCCTGCAGGTTTTCAGCCTCGGGCAGCACCGCGTAGAGCGGCAGCTGGGGGTCGTCGGGGCGCTCGCCCTCCCAGTCTTTGGGTGAGGAGCGGGCTCCGGTTTTGTAGTCGACCAGCAGGGTGCCGTCCGCGACTTCGTCGATGCGGTCGAGCCGCAGTTTCAGCGTAAGAGGGCCAACGGCGACCTGCCGCTCCTGCTCGCGTTCGAGCACGCGGAACGGGGTGCGGAGCAGCTCGCGCTCGAGCCACTGCAGCAGCACCGAGCGCAGGCGATCTTTCTGAACGCCGATATAGGCGTCGTCCCACGGGCCTTGAGGCGAGACGCTTCGGGGCAGCGCGGCGTCGATGACGCGGCGCAGGACCGCGGCACGTTCTTCGGTCGACATGCGGCGCAGGGCGTCCTGCGTTTCGACCTCGCGCCAGAAGCGGTTCATGGCGTCGTGCAGGAAGATGCCGCTCTGGCGGGCGTCGAAGCCTGGCGCGGGAGCCTCGAGCGCGCTGGCCCCGAGACGCATCTCGGCGAACGCGCGGAACCCGCAGGCGGCTTGCAACTTCAGCACCAGCGACCCGCCACGGACGGTGGTTGAAATCAAGGGAGGCAGCGGGGCTGCGTCCTCCACTTCTTCCAGGGCAATCGGTGTGGGGTCGATCGGGGCTGCGAGCTTCGCCGCCTCCATCTGTCCCCAGCCCAGAGCTTCGACCACGGGCGACAGCCGCTGGGCTCCGCTCTCGTCCTCGGCTGCGTAGAAGAAGAGCACGTTGGGCGCGCTGGCGATCAGCCGGGCGGTGGCCTGGGTTGCGCGGGCGGAAGTCAGCGCCGGATCGGTGCCGGGCATACCGCGCTCATGCTGCAGCGGCCAGCCGAGCAGCGGATTGGCGCGCTCGGGCGCAGGCCAGATGTCGGCCGTCGCGCGCAGGAAGACGACAGCGTCGAAGCTCGATCCGGCGGCGTCGGCGGGAGTCATCACGTGCACCACCGCCTCGGCCGAGCCGTGCGCGGAGGACGCCGCACGGGCCTGGCGCTCCAACGCTTCCAGGGCGGCGGCGAAGTCAACGCGCGCGCCGATGAAGTCGAGAGTCGCGATGGAGTCGAGCACATGGTCCCACGTGCGGGCGTCGCTGAACTCCTGCGCGTTGAGGGGGCGGTCGCCGGGCCAGTTCGCGTCGTGCAGGATGCCGCGGAAGAACTCCGCCCAGTCGGCGTAGCCGGCTCGGCCCGGGAAGCGAGTGCGCGCGGCCAGCGCTGCGAAGAGCGTCGCGAGCGCCGGCGGGGCGTCGAGCCGCGCGAGGCGGGCGACCTCAAGCTCCGGGCGGAGCATCGGGGTCTGGCGCAGTGTGAAGGCGTCGAAGGCTGCACGTTCGGGGATCTCCTCCATGCTGCCGATGTAGGGCGAGAGCAACAGCGCGCTGACGCGTTCGATGGGCAGTGGTTCGGCGACCCAGCGGATAAGGTCCAGCGCGGTCGCGGCCATGGCGGTTTCGGCCAGCGGCGCTCCATTGCTGAAGGCGAACGGCGCGGAGGAGAGGTCGGCGTCAATGGCCTGCAGCTCCGGCGCGAGTACGTTGCGCAGGACGGCCTCAAGCGCGGCGCGTTCCTCGTCGAGCTTTGGTGCGATCAAGGCGACGCGCGGGACCCCGCCCTCCGCCGCTCGCGATGCCACGAACTGCCGAATCCAGCGGGCGGCCGCGAGGAGTTCTTCCTGGGGATTGGCCGCGCTCACGACCTTCCGCAGTGCGTCGGGCTCAGGGGCGCACTCGACCTCCAACCGCTCGATCATGCATCCGCGGTCGCCGAGTGCAGCCAGCAGAGCAGTCCGCGCCGGTGTGTCATCGTCGAAACCGATCAGCAGCAGCCGTGCCGGCACCTGCAGAGCGCCCTGCCGGACGTGCTCGCGGAGCGCGGCGGAAAGTTCCGCGGCGGAAAGATACTGCTGTTGCTCGCAGCGCCTCCGAAACGCTGCCGCCCAGGCGGCGAACGTCCGCGAATCGTGGGTGATCGCGAAGCGGCGCAGGTCGTCGAGCGATTCGTAGCTGGCCGCGAGCCGCCACGCCTTCTGAGCAAGTTCGGCGAGAGCGTCCGGCGAGCCGATGCCCGGAGCATCCGGGGAGGCGGCGATGATCTCGCGCCACAGCAGGTGCTCCTGCGCGGGGTTCAGCAGCAGTCGCAGCTCCACGCCGTCGGTGACGAGGCCGCTCCACAGCGAGGCCAGCCAGGCGTTCCAGGAACGCACCTGCGCCGGCTCCCACGCGGTGAGCCCGGCAGCGGCTTGCGCCTGATCAAACCGCGCGCGCAGGTCGGCGGCGGCGCGTTCGTTTGGAGCGAGCACAACCGCGCCCGGGCCAAGATCTCGCACCCACTCCATTACGTTCGCGAACGGCTCAGGCATGAACTACAGGTTATACGTGTGCCTTCTCTGGAAAAGGCGGACCGGAGAGCCCGGCGGCCTGGGGCAGCGCAAGCTCCGGCTGGGGCGTCAGGAAGGAGATCGCCAGCAGCGCCACCGTGGCCAGGAAGGGGACGACCATTGCAAGGCGCAGCGACCCGACGTGCGTCGAAACAATGCCCATGAGCCAGCTCAGTGCGGCGGCTCCGAGGCCGGAGACGGCCAGGATGAACCCGGCCTCACGAGCCGGTGGACGCCGCCGCATAAGGAGAGCGAAGGTGGAGGGGAAGAATGGCGACAGGCTCAGCCCCAGCAGTATGCAGCAGAACGCGAGCGACCGCGCCGAGCTCAGGCTGGCCAGGACCGGAATCAGCAGCGCCGCGCAGATCAGCCCGGCGCGCTGCAGGGTGCTCTCGCGGACGCGGCGCAGAATCATCGAAGTCAGGGCGCGCCCAGCGGTCAGCGCCGACCACAACACCACCAGGGCGGACTGCCCGCCCAGCGAAGGCCCTGTCGCGTAACGCACCGTATAGGTGGGAATCCACTGCGAGAGGCAGGTTTCAAGGCCACCATAAAGGAAGAGCAGCAGGCTAAAGGAAACCAGCGCGCGCCGCGCCAGGGCCCGGGGCTGCGTTTCCGAACTGGCGGAGGTTTCGGCCGGCAGACTCGCACTCTGCAGCCGGCCGCCGATGGCGACGACAATGAACGTGGAAGCGAAGGTCAGCAGCAGGTCGCCGAGCGAGTGGTGCGGCAGCAGCGCCGCGACAAAGATCCCGGTAATGACCGCGCCCAGGCTCCAGAAGAAGTTGATGATCGAGAGCGCGGAGCCGGTACGCGCGCGGTAGCGGCGCCCGGCCAGGATGTTGGTCGCAGCGATGAGCTGGCCGAGGCCCACGCCGCACATGAACAGCGCGAAGCCGCCAGTGATCAGGCCCTCTGCGAACGCGAACGCTGCAAAGCCCGCGCAGGAGAGCAGCAGGCCGAGAAAGATGCCGTTGCGCAGCCGCTTAGGGACGGTGGATCCGCCGACAAACGCCCCGATGAATTTTGCAAAGAGAAGGAAGCCGGCCTCGCGGTCGGAGAGGTGCCACTGGTGCGAAAGCGTCGGCAGTATCGGCCCGAGCAGGACTGTTCCCATGCCCGAAAGCAGGAAGCCCGCGCAGAGCCAGGGGGCGGAGGGGCCGGTTGAGTTTTGTTCCGCCGCTGTGTCGATGGGACGCTGTACGCTCAAGAACGCTGGCTCCGAAGTGCACGGTGCGGAGCTGTTCGGGGACGCGGAGGAGCGCCATGGTATTACCGTTCCAGGCCCGCAGTAGCCGCCGCACCCGGTCGGCTCTGTTCGAGGAACACTGCTGCTCAGATGCTAGCACGCAGTTTCCGGATGCGTTAAACTTTGCGGCGCGTCTGGTCTATGATCGTCCGTCTATCATGGATGCTGTGAAGCATAGATGCACGAGGCGCGGAAGCGTGCCGCAGTCAAGGATGCGTGCCGCCGGTTTGCGGTGGTGTAGTGCAATGATGGTGTTGATTGTCGCAGCGACCGTGAGCCTGGCAGGATGCAACAGCAGGTCGGCGCCCCAGCCGGCGGCAGAGAAGCAGTATCCCGTGCGCGGCACGGTGATGGGCACCGACACCGGCACGGGCGAAGTGCTGCTGAACCACGAGGCAATCCCCGGCCTGATGCCGGCGATGACGATGCCCTACAAGCTGGACGACCCGAGCATCATGTCGGAGCTGCACGCCGGCGATCGCATCACCGCGAACCTCACTGTGCGGGGTTCCGGCAACGCTGAGAAGATGAGCCTCGACCACATCGTCATCATCGCGCAGGCCAGGCCCGATACGCGGCCGAAGGTCCTGTACCACGTGCCGAAGCCGGGCGATGTCGTGCCGGACTTCCCGCTGCTGAACCAGAACGGCCACCTGATCCGCATTGGAAAACTTCGCGGCAAGGTGGTGCTGCTGACGTTCATCTACACGCGCTGTCAGATGGCCGACTTCTGCCCGAAGATGAGCCGCAACTTCGCGGAAATCGATAAGGCGCTGGCGGCGGATCCGAAGGTCTACGACCAGACTCATCTGCTCAGCATCAGCTTCGACCCCGAGTACGACACGCCCGCCGTGCTGCGCAGTTATGGCGGCGCGTACACCGGCAACTACACGCGCGAAAAGTTCCAGCACTGGGACTTCGCCGCGCCCTCGCCGGGCGACCTGCCGAAGCTGGAGGAGTTCTTCGACCTCGGTCTCACTGGCCAGGGCGCATCGCTGATGCATTCGCTGGCGACGGTCATCGTTGGCAAGGATGGTAAGGTGGTGGCCTACTATCCGACTAACGACTGGACGCCGGAGACACTGCTGAAGCAGATTCGCGAGGCCGCGGCGGCGTAGGACAACCGAAACGAAAGAGGATGGCGATGGCGAAATTGACGGTGGCGTTTGGCGTACTTTTGATCCTGCTCGGAGCGGCGAGTTACATCCTCACCGGCAGCGAGCATCCGACGGCTCTGATTCCGCTGTGGTTCGGGCTGGTGCTGTGCGCGGCCGGCGTGTTCGCTAATACCGAGAACAGCAGGAAGCGCATGCTGTGGATGCACATCGCCGTCAGCATTGGTCTGCTCGGCTTCATCGGCAGCGGGGTGATGGCGGTGAAGGAGTATCTCGCGGCCAACGGTGGTCCGCAGGCGCATCCGGCGGCGGTGGAATCGCAGGCGGCAATGTGCGTGCTTTGCGGTGTGTTTGTTGGGCTGTGCGTGCGGTCGTTTATCGCGGCACGGCGCGCTCGCGCGGCCTAAGTACGCGGGCCGACGTACACTAAGGCCTACATGGGAAGCTTTGGACATTCAAGTATGGGTGGCGGAATGCGCGCCGATCGGCCTTCGCGAGGCACAGGCCGGGCCACGGGTGCGGACATGACGAAGTCTCGCCCTAAGCCGAAGCTGAAGAAGGTGCTTCCGGAAGTGTGGAAGCTGGTGAGGCCGCGCGTTGGGTTGCTCTCAGCCAGCTTCCTGCTGATGATCATCAACCGCGGTGCGTCGTTCGCGCTTCCGCTCTCGTTCAAGCCATTGGTGAACCAGGTGTTCACGCTCGGGCGCATGGACCTGCTGCCGACGATCATTGCGACCGTCGTGGGAGCCACAGTGCTGCAGGGGATTACCTCGTACGCGCTGACGCAGATGCTCTCGAAAGGCGGGCAGCGGCTGATCTCGGAACTGCGGACGCAGGTGCAGGAACATATCGGCCGACTGCCGGTCGCGTTCTACGACGAGAACAGGACGGGAACGCTCGTGGCGCGCATCATGTCCGACGTTGAAGGCGTACGCAACCTTGTAGGGACGGGCGTGGTCGACTTCATCGGCGGCATCCTGTCGGCGGTGATCGCGTTTGTGCTGCTGATCCGGATCAACCGACTGATGACGCTGCTGACGTTCTGTATCCTTCTGGTCTTCGGATTTATTTTGCAAAAGGCTTTCAAGACCATCCGTCCTATCTTCCGCGAACGCGCGAAGATCAATGCGGAAGTTACGGGACGTCTGACGGAGTCGCTGGGCGGCGTGCGGGTAGTCAAGGGTTATCACGCGGAGGCCAGCGAGTCGCGAGTGTTCGCGGCGGGCGTGCAGCGGCTGCTTGCCAACGTGGTGAGCTCGCTGACGGCGCAGTCGATTATGACACTCTCGTCCACCGTGGTGTTGGGGCTGGTGGGCGGGCTGGTGATGTATCTCGGGGCGCGCGAGCATTCGCTGGGGCGGCTGGATACGGGATCCTACTTTACGTTCACTTTCCTGCTGGCGTTCCTGGTCGCGCCTATAGCGCAGCTCGTCTCTATCGGGACGCAACTCACCGAGGCTCTGGCCGGGCTGGATCGTACGACCGAAATACTCGCCGAGCAGGAAGAAGACTCCGAACCGGGGCGGCTGCTGGACATGGGGACGATCCGTGGCGAGGTCAGTTTCGATAACGTCAACTTCGCGTACGAGGCCGACAAACCCGTCCTGCACAACATCAGCTTCGACGCGCAGCCGGGCACGGTGACAGCCCTGGTCGGGTCATCAGGCTCGGGGAAGTCGACCATCATCAGCCTGGTGTGCGCTTTCCACACGGCGCTCGGCGGATCGGTGCTTGTCGATGGCCTCGACCTCGCCGATGTGAAGTTGAGCAGCTATCGGCGTCAACTGGGCGTCGTGTTGCAGGAGACGTTCCTCTTCGACGGCACGATCCGCGAGAACGTGATGTTCTCGCGCCCCGACGCGACCGCAGAGCAGTTCGATCGCGCATGCGAGATCGCCCGCGTGGACGAGTTCGCGCTGCGCTTCCCGGAGGGCTTCGAGACCATTGTCGGCGAGCGCGGCGTGAAGCTCTCAGGCGGGCAGCGGCAGCGCATTTCGATAGCACGCGCGATCCTCGCCGACCCCCGCATCCTCATCCTCGACGAAGCGACGAGCTCACTCGACTCGGAATCCGAGGCGATGATCCAGCAGGGCTTGGGCTACCTGATGCAGGGGCGCACCACGTTCGTCATCGCGCATCGCCTCTCGACCATCCGCCGCGCGGACCAGATTCTGGTCATCGAGCAAGGCAGAATCCTCGAGCGCGGAACGCATGAGGAGCTGTACGCCATGCGCGGGCGGTACTTCGACCTCTATACCCGGCAGCATGGGCTGGAGACGAACCTGTTTCTCGCGCCGGGTGAGGGTGATGGCGGGTTGAGCGAAGATTTGGCTCCGGCGTAAAACGGTGTATCTGCGGCTCGTTCCTACGGACAACGCGGCGGCGATCCAATCGGCTCTAAGTGGAAAATCGAGGCACGTCGGCAGCGCCGTCATGTCTCCCACGAGGAGTTTTTATGGGACTTATTTTCAGTCGCAATCGCAACAAGTTGAAGGGCAGACGGCTGGCGATTCTCGCCACCGATGGTGTGGAGCAGATCGAACTTACCAGTCCGATGAAGGCGCTGCGTGAAGCCGGTGCGCAGGTCGACCTCATCTCGCTGCATACGGGCAAGATCAAGGCGTGGAACCTGGTGAAGTGGGGTGACTCGTTCAAGGTGGATACCGCGGTCGCCGACGCGCGCAGCTGGGACTACGACGGCCTGCATCTTCCGGGCGGCGTGATGAACCCCGATTTCCTGCGCATGAACGACGACGCGGTGCAGTTTGTGCGCTCGTTCTTTGCGACGGGGCGGCCGGTGTCGTCGATATGTCACGGCCCATGGATGCTGATTGAAGCCGGCGTGGTGAAGGGCCGCACCCTCACCTCGTGGCCGTCGATCAAGACCGATCTGCGCAATGCAGGCGCAACGTGGGTGGACGAGGAGGTCGTCGAAGACAGCGGCCTGGTCACCAGCCGCGGTCCGCAGGACCTCCTCGCGTTCAACAAGCGCATTGTGGAACTGTTCCAAACCTTCTCCGGACGCATGCAGAAGGCTGCCTAGTCAACGCGCTACTGCTGCGCGAGTCCAAGCTCGCGCAGCAGAAACGCGTAGTCGAACGCGATCTCCTTCAGGTAGTCGTAGCGGCCCGACGCGCCACCGTGGCCCGCATCCATGTTGGTGTGCAACAGCAGGGGTGTGTCGTTGATCTTGAGTGTGCGCAGCTTGGCGACATACTTCGCCGGCTCCCAGTACATCACCTGCGAGTCATTGAGGCTGGTCTTGACGAGCATCGCCGGCACCGCGGCCGCGTCCACCTTGTCGAGATTCTCGTACGGCGAGTAGCTGTGCATGTACGCGAAGGCTTCGGGCTCGTTCGGATTACCCCACTCTTCGTACTCGGCGACGGTCAGCGGCAGGCTGGCGTCGAGCATCGTGTTCATGACGTCAACAAACGGCACGTGCGAGAGCACCGCTCGGAAGAGGTCGGGCCGGGCATTGGTGACCGCGCCCACCAGCAACCCGCCGGCGCTGCCGCCTTCAATCGCCACGCGCGAGCGGTCGCCGTAGCCTTCGAGGCACAGAAACTCCACGGCTTCGACGAAGTCCGTAAATGTGTTGCGCTTGGCCATCATCTTGCCGGCGTCATGCCATGGGTCGCCGAGTTCGCCGCCCCCGCGAATGTGCGCGTACGCGACGACGATGCCGCGGTCCAGCAGCGAGAGTCGCGACGCGCTGAAGCCCAGAGGCAGCGCATAGCCGTAAGACCCATAGCCGTAGACGTAGAGCGGCGACTTGCCATCCTTGTGGAAGCTCTCGCGGCGATACACCAGTGAGACCGGCACCTTCGTTCCGTCGCTCGCCGCAAACCACAACCGCTCCGAGGCGTACAGCGAAGCGTCGAAGCCGCCAGGCACATCCTGCTGCTTCAGCAGCGTGGACTGCTGCGTGGCCACGTCGTACTCGAACACCGACGCGGGCCGCACCAGCGACTGGTAGGCGTAGCGAAACTTCACCATACGGAAGTCGCGATTGACCTCCGCGGAAGCCGCGTAGGCAGGGTCGGGGAAGCGGATGTCGTTCGATTCGCCAAGCGCACCCGCGGCGTCCAGGCCGATAACGCGCAACACGGGCAGGCCGGTCTCGCGGTAGGTTGCGACCATGAAGTTCTGGAAGAGGGCGACGTCTTCGAGCGGCGCATCCTTCTGCTCGGCGATCACCTCTTCCCAGTGCTCACGCCCGGGCGTCGCCACCGGCGCGCGCATCAGCCGAAACTGCTCCGCCTCATGATTGGTGTGGAGATAGAAGTACCCATCTCGGTGGTCGGGGTGGTACTCCTCGTCATCGACGCGCGGAGCGATGAGCTCAAACTCGCCTTCGGGGCTGGCGGCCTCGAGGAAGCGCGCTTCATTGGTCGTATGGCTGCCGGCTTCGAGCAGGATGTACTTGCGGTCGCGCGTACGTCCCACGCCCAGGTTGAAGCGCTCGTCCGGCTCCTCGAAAACCAGCACCGGGGACCCACCCAGCGCCAGCCGATGCAACTGGTTCTGGCGCTTCGTCTGCTCGTCTTCGGTGGTGAAAAACAGTGTGGCGGAGTCCGCCGCCCAGGCCAGCGAGCCGACGCGTTCGGCGGTGTCGGGAAGCTCTGCGCCCGTGCTCAGGTCGCGGATGTGCAGCGTGTACTGCCGATAGCCCGTGTTGTCGCTGGTGTAGGCCAGCAGCCGCCCGTCGGGACTGACGCCGATCGCCCCGAGCGACATGAACGCCTGGCCCTCAGCCAGCTTGTTCACGTCGAGGATCACCTGCAGCGGCGCGTCCCGCTCGGCAGCCGGGCGGCGCAGATAGATCGCGTACTGGCTGCCCTTGGCAGTGCGCGTGACATACACCCAGTCGCCGTCGCGGTAGGGCACCGACTCGTCGTCTTCCTTGATGTGCGACAGGATCTCGTCGTAGAGCTGCGTCTGCAGATCGGCGGTGTCTTCCATCACGGCCGCGGTATAGGCGTTCTCGGCTCCGAGATACGCGGTCACTTCGGGCGAGCCCTTGTCGCGCAGCCAGGCGTAGTCGTCGGTGAGGTCTGTGTCATGGATGCGGGTGGTCTTGGGGCGACGTTCAGCGACGGGAGGGGAGGGCAATGTTTGTTTCACGAAAAACTCCATTGGTTACAGCATAAAGTGTGCGGGGGCGCGAGCAACGCGCGCTGGTCTCCGTGAGTCTGAATCCGGGGTAACTATTTGAACGAGCGGCTGTTGCCGTTCCAGGAGAAAGACCATGAAGACCAAGACCCTGACGATGTGCTGCGCTATGCTCGCTTGCGCGGTAACGCTTCTGCCTGCGCGTGCGAAAGCAGCGACCGATGACGACAAGAAGTTCCTCGCAACCGCCGCGCAGTCCGACGTGAACGAGATCAAGCTGAGCGAACTGGCCGAGCAGAAGGCATCCAATTCCGCGGTAAAGAGCTTCGCGAAGAAGATGGTCACCGAGCACAAGGCGATGTCCGCCAGCATGAAGCCGTTCGCCGAGTCGTGGGGTCTGACGCCGCCAACGGACGTCGACAACGATCACAAGGACGAGTGGAACAAGCTCAACGGCCTTTCCGGCAGGGACTTCGACAAGGAGTACATGGACGCCATGGTCAGCGATCACGCCAAGGCCCTCGACGCCTTCACCTCCGAGGCCAAGGACACGAAGGACGCCAAGTTCAAGGCTGCCGTGCTGAAGGGCAAGACCCGCGTCGCCGCGCACAAGAACATGGCCTACGACCTGAAGAAGAAGCTGTAGCCCGGCACCTCCGGTTTTCGCGCTGCATCAAAAATGGCCCTCGGCAATTCAGAGGGCCATTTTTACGTTTGTCCGCACGCCGCTGCAGGACAACAGGCGGAACCACAGGGGCATCGCATGTTGCAGAACAAGTCCGCGCCGCGGACGCGACATCGGGTCGCGGGCTGCCATCGCGGAACGGGAGATTCAACAATGTTTTACAAGAGAGCAGCGAGTCTGATTCTCTGCGGCGCCAGCGCGTTGAGCGTCGCCGTGTTTGCCCAGAGCTCCGGGCAGACGAGCTCCAGCACCTCGGCCAAGGACAAGATGTTCGTCAAAACCGCCGCTGAGGGCGGTCTGGCGGAAGTACAACTCGGCCAGCTTGCCGCGCAGAAGGCGAGCAGCCCTGACGTCAAATCCTTTGGACAAAAAATGGTCACCGACCACACCGCGCTCAACGACTCCATGAAGCCGATCGCCGAACGCATGGGGGTCACCGTTCCGACGACGCTGAGCGCCAAGGACCAGGCGCTTTATGACAGGCTGAACGGCATGTCCGGCGCAGCATTTGACCGCGCCTATGTCAGGGCGATGGTCGCCGATCACCACAAGGACCTCAAGGAGTTCACCGAAGAGATGAACACCACCAAGGACCCCGACCTCAAGGCCGCTGTCACGCATGGGCACGACGTGATCAAGGAACACACTGACATGGCCGACCAACTGTCCAAGTCGAACGGCGGCATGGCCGGAATGAATCACGGCGGCTCGCAGTCGCCGTCGCAGTAGTTGCAATGGAACGCTCCCTGGGGCCCGCGGTGCTCTTCGCGGGCCTTTCCTCTTGGGGCGAAGGGTGATCGCGGAACCACCGGTGATCGCGCGGCGTACCATAACACTGTGAGAGTTCGACTCCTCAGGATGACCCTGCCGCTGACCGTGCTGTTGAGCGGCTTTTTCTTTGCCTCCTTCGCGACAGCGGAGTCGGTCGACAAGCTGCCGAAGCCGGCAAGCTATGTCAGCGACTACGCCAACGTCTTCGATGCGGCCACGCAGCAGCAGATGGAAGATCTCTGTGCGCAGGTCAAGACCAAAGCCAACGCGGAGATCGCGGTCGTCACCGTAAACGACCTCGGCGGCTCGCCGGTCGAGCAGTTCACTCACGACCTGCAGCAGAAGTGGGGCGTCGGCACCAAGGGCACGGACCGCGGCATCGTCATGCTGTTCGCCATCCACGACCGCAAGCGCTGGATCGAAGTCGGCAACGGCTTGCAGGGCATTCTCAACGACGCCAAGGTTGGCGACATCGGCCGCAGCATGGTGCCGCAGTTGCAGCAGGGAGAGTACGGTCCGGCGGCGCTGAACGGCGTACAGCAGATCGCAAACACCATTGCGGCGGACGCTAACGTGACGCTGGACACACCGGTGCACCACACATACCACCGCGAAGCGGCGCGACGCAGCGGCGGTCATGGCTTCGGCATCGGCGGGGTTATTTTCCTGGTCATCCTGCTCTTCGTGCTTTTCAACGCCGGCCGCGGAGGACGCGGCGGCGGTGGAGGCGGCGGAGGCAGGGGATGGATGTGGTTCCTGCTCGGCAGCATGCTGGGCAGCGGGCGCCGAGGCTATGGAGGCGGATACGGTGGCGGCGGTTTCGGCGGCGGTGACAGCGGCGGCGGAGGCAACGATGGCGGCGGTTTTGGCGGCTTCGGCGGGGGCGACTCTGACGGTGGCGGCGCAGGTGGAAGCTGGTAAGGGCGTAAGCTTTAGCAATGCGCGGAAACGCGCGAAAGGATGAATGATGAAAGCTGCATGGGTTGGCATTGGACTTGTTGTTCTGGTGTTGATTGGTCTGCTGGTTGTCGGCGGAAGCTATGTGTCGACCAAGAACAACCTGGTGTCTATGAACGAGGCGGTCAACCGGACGTATCACGACGTGGATGTCGAGCAGCAGCGCCGGCTTGACCTGATCCCGAACTTGGTCGCGACTGTGAAGGGCTACGTCAAGGAAGAAGAGACGGTGCTGACCAACATCGCAAACGCGCGCGCCGGCGTCATCGCGGCCGGCTCGGATCGCGCCAGCAGCATCCAGGCCAACAAGCAGCTCGACGTGGCGATCAGCCCGTTGCTCCGACTGCAGGAGGCCTACCCGAACCTCCGCTCGAATGAACAGTTCGTGCGGCTCTCGGACGAGTTGGCCGGCACGGAAAACCGCATCAAGTTCGCGCGCCAGAAGTACAACAAGACGCTCGAGGAGTACAACGTCAACGTGCGCCAGTTCCCGAACAGCGTCTGGGCGAACATGGCGGGCTTCCACTACCGCGACGAATACTTCACCGGCGACGCGGCCAACAGGAACGCGCCGACTGTCGATTTCAACAAGTAAATTCGCGCATTCGGGAACGGCCATCGCTTCGGCGGTGGCCGTTCCTTTTCGGGCACCTGCGCGCGGAGCGCCGGATGGGGTAGGTTAGGGGTATGGCTGCGCGCAAAAAGCCGGCGACCACCGTCACCGCTCCCGTGGGTTCTCCCGCGGCGACGAGCGTGTCTGCGCTGGTGGGTATGCCGGTCGTGGACGCCTCCGGCAAGGGCTGCGGCCGGGTGCACGAGTTCGCCGTAGACGTTCCGCGCGACGGCTCGCATGTGCGCGCGCTGATCCTGCGCCGCCGCCAGAGCGGCAAGATGCAGGAGCTCTCGCTGCCTGTCGAAAACATCGACTCTCCCGGTCCCAACGCACGGAAGCTCCGCGCCAAAGCCGCGCCCACGCCTGCGGGCGAAATCGGCGACTTCCTTCTGCTCGAGCGCGACCTGCTCGACCAGCAGATCATCGACGTGGACGGCCACAAGGTCGTCCGCGTCAACGACGTCAACCTGGTCTGGGAGCTGCCCGCCGATACCGGCAAGCCTCTCGCCCTGCGCATCGCCGAGGTCGAAGTCGGGATGCGGGGCGCGTCGCGGCGGCTGCTCAAGGGCCTGCCCAACGTCGCCGTCAATGGCGTTTCCGACCGCTTCAAGCAGCGCGCGATTCCCTGGGAGTTTGTCGACCTGATCGTGCGCGACCCGGCCCGCCGCGTGCGCCTCAAAATCGAACAGAAGCGGCTCTCCAAGCTCCACCCGTCCGACATCGCTGCCATTCTCGAAGAGCTCGCCCCGGCTGAGCGCGAGGCCATCTTTACCAGCCTGCCCGAGGAAACCGCCGCCGAGACGCTCGAAGAAGTCGGGCCGAAGGTGCAGAAGGAGTTGGTCGAAAAGCTCGACTCCGACCGCGCCGCCGACATCATCGAAGAGATGGATCCGGCCGCTGCCGCCGATCTTCTCGCCGAGCTTTCCGACGAGCACTCCGAGGCCATCCTCGAAGAAATGGAGCCGGAAGAGCGGCAGGATGTCGAGGAACTCCTGGAGCACGAAGAGACCTCCGCAGCCGGCCGCATGACCACCGACTACGTTTCGGTGCTGGCGAACTCCACGGTGACCGATACCATCGCGGCGATGCGCGCCTTCGAAGGCGACGCCGACACCATCACCGAGGTCTATCTGCTCGACGAAGACGACAAGCTCAAGGGCGTCGTTCCGCTGGCGCGCCTGCTGATGGCCGAGCACAAGACCCCCGTCGCTTCGCTAGCCGAGGGCCACAACGTCAGTTGCAATGTCCACGCGCGTGACCGCGAAGTCGCCGAGCTGTTCGACAAATACAACCTCCGCTCTCTGCCGGTGGTCGATGCCGAAGGCAAGATGGTCGGCGCGATCCACGCCGAGCAGGTCATCGCGCAGCTGCTCGAGGCATAGCGGATGACCCCTGAAGCACCGCTGAAGATTCTGTACGTCGCCGGACTCTCGCTGCATGACTCTTCGCAGTACCGCGCGTGGGCGCTGGAGCGGCTCGGGCACAACGTCGTCCCGCTGAATTTCTATCCTTACGAGTCCAGCAATCCGCTTATCCGCAAGGTCGTCCACCGCATCGTCGCAGGCCCCGGTGTCGCCCGTTTCAATCGCGACATCCTCGCCACCGCCGAGCGCGAGAAGCCCGACGTCTTCTGGGCCGACAAGCTCCTGTGGCTGCAGCCCGCCACACTCGACCGCCTGCGCGCCATGGGCATCGCCAGCGTCAGCTACATGATCGATAACCCCTTTGGCACACGCCAGGACCCCGGCTGGCGGCTGTACATGAAGGACATCCCGCACTTCGATCTGCACGTCGTGCAGCGCGACAAGAACATCGCCGACTACAAAAGCCGCGGCGCGCGCGACGTCATCAAGATCCAGACAGCATACGAGCCGACCGTGCACTTTCCGCCGCCGCCAGACTGGAGCGACGCGGAGCGCAGCCGAGGCGTCTCGTTCATCGGCACGCCCTACGACGACCGCGCGCAGTTCCTCACGCGGCTGTGGCGCGAGTTCGATTTCCCCGTAGTCATCTCCGGCGATTCGCAATGGAAGCGCAAGCTCGACGCCGAAGCTCTCACCGGGCTCTACACGGGCGGCGAGCTCTACATGGAGGGTTACCGTGAAGGCATCTGGCGCTCGAAGATCAACCTCAGCTTCATCACCCACGCCAATCAGGACGAGTTCGTGCACAAGAGCTTCGAGATCGCAGGCTGCGGAGGATTTCTACTCGCCGAAAGATCGGCAGGGCACATGGCGCGCTTTATCGAGGACGAGGAAGCGGTCTTCTTCACCGGCATCGAAGAGTGTGTGGAAAAGATCCGCCGCTATCTGCCAGATGAGGCCGCGCGCACACGCATCGCCGCGGCCGGCTACGCACGCGCTGTACGCGACGGCTACCACAACGATGCGCAGGTGGGAAAGATCATTGAGCGCGTTCGCGGGATTTTGACGGACATGAAAACGTTCGATTAACGGTGCGCATCTGAAGAGCGGTTACTCTAGTGGCAGTGATGATCGTGACCCCACAATTCGAGGTGACTGAATGACCCGGTGGAAGCGCTGGCGGATGAGCATCATGCTCTTCCTCGCGGTGCTCGGACCAGGCTTCATTACGGCGAATGTGGACAACGACGCGGGCGGCATCCTGACCTACTCGCAGGCCGGCGCGCAGTACGGCTACAAGCTGCTGTGGACGATGATTCCGATCACGATCGCGCTGATCGTGGTGCAGGAAATGTGCGCGCGCATGGGCGTCGTCACGGGCAAGGGCCTCAGCGACCTCATCCGCGAAGAGTTCGGCCTGCGCATGACGTTCATCATCATGGTGCTGCTTGTGGTCGTGAATTTTGCCAACGTAGTGACGGAGTTTATCGGCATCGCTGGCTCGCTGCAGCTCTTCCATATAGCCAAGTACATCAGCGTTCCACTATGCGCGGTTGCTGTGTGGGCTTTGGTGGTCAAAGGCGACTACAAGGGAGTGGAAAAAATATTCCTTGTGGCAAGCGTGGTCTATTTTGCGTACATCATTGCGGGTGTGATGTCGCAGCCGGACTGGCATCAGGCGCTGGTAGAGACGGTGAAGATTCCGGAGCGGTCGGTCTGGAAAGATGAGAATTATCTGTATATGGTGATCGGGGTTATCGGAACGACGATCACGCCGTGGATGCAGTTCTACCTCCAGGCCTCCATCGTGGACAAGGGCGTGACGGTGAAGCAGTACAAGGCGTCGCGGCTGGACGTCATCGTCGGCTCGTTCTTCACGGACATCGTCGCGTGGTTCATCGTCGTAGTGTGTGCCGCGACGCTGTACTCCCACGGCATGCGGAACATCAACGTGCCATCAGACGCCGCAGAGGCAATGAAGCCCGTTGCAGAGCGGTATGCGCCGATCCTTTTTGCCGTGGGGCTGTTCAATGCGTCGTTCTTCGCCGCATCGATCCTTCCGCTTTCGACCGCTTACACGGTGTGCGAGGGGCTGGGCTTTGAGGCAGGGTTGGATCGAAACTTCAAGCAGGCGCCGTTCTTCTACTGGCTGTACACGGCGCTGATCGCCGGCGGCGCGGCGGTGGTGATGATCCCCAAGCTGCCTCTGGTGCAGGTGAGCGTGCTTTCGCAAGTGCTGAATGGCGTGCTGCTGCCGTTCATCCTGTACTTCATGCTGCGGCTGATCAACAAGAAAGAGCTGATGGGCAAGTACACCAACACGCGCTGGTTCAACGTCGTGGCGTGGGGGACGGCGGTGATCGTGGTGGGACTGTCGCTCGTGCTGGTATGGCAGGGTGTTGCGCCGATGTTCGGACGCGGATAACGGCCGACCGGCTAAAGCAGCTTGCCGTCTGCGAGGTCGCGGATGAGGCTCAGGTCCGCGGCCAGGAAGTCGAACTCCGGCAGCTTGCTGAGCGGGCACCACTGCATCCGCTGGAAGATGCGGTTTTCCATCTCGCCTGAGAACTCAAGCACCCGGAAGAACTGGATTTCGATCGCACCGCCGTTGCGGTAGGTGTGGCGGAGGGTGGCAATTCGGTCGCCAACGACGGCGTCGATGCCGAGTTCCTCCTGCAGTTCGCGGGCGAGCGCACCCTGCGGGGTTTCGCCCATCTCGATCTTGCCGCCGGGGAACTCCCACTTGAGTCCCATGGGCTGGTCGGCGCGGCGCTGGCAGATGAACACTTCACGCGCCGGAGGGTCGCCGCGCAGGATCAGCGCCGCGACGACGTGCCGCAGCGGCTTGGCGGGGACTTGCGGTCGGCGGCGATCCAGCTTGCGTATCGGTTCCTTCACGTGGTTCCAGTTTAGACGGGGGTCGCTGCCATTTCGATGCGTGGCGTTGAAGCTAACTGGCTAAAGGCGCGACGGACGCAGGATAGTACACGGGCCAGCCTTCCTTCGTCGCCCGAGCCACCAGGTCCGGCGTCGGGTTCACCGGGAACGCCTGCCGCGCAATCGCGAGCATGGCCGCATCGTGCACCGAGTTGCCGAAGACCGCGTCCGGCGCGGTGATGCCCGCGCGCTTCAGCGAAGCGACCTTACCCTCGTCGGTCGGCACATCGATCAGCCGGTTGGTCGCGACTCCGCCGACGGCCTCGGTGCGCGCTGCCAGCACACGGTTGGCCGGAATGTTGAAGCGCTTCACACCTTCTTCAACGACCCAATCGCACGTCGAGCTCACGGCCCAGATGTCGACGCCGTCCTGCTGCAGTTCGGTAACCAGCTGGAGCATTTCGGGGAAGATATTTTGCTCCACATTCTCGCTGAAGAAGTCGGCGGCGGCTTTTCGCAGCACCTCGATCTCGATCATCATGTAGACCTGCACCATCTCGCCGCAGATAACGATCTCGGAGACCTCGCCCCGGCGGTACTCCTCATAGCGCCCCTTCAGCCAGGTGACCATGTCGGGCGGAATCAGCCCGTGGTCCATGCTCCACCACATGAAGGCGGAGCCGGCATCGCCGGCCCACAGTGTGCCGTCGCAGTCGAAAACGGCGACCCGGGGCGAAAGCGCATGCACCTGGGCGAAAAAGTTCGTAGTTGAAAGAATATGTGCTGTTTCTGAAGGCAAAAGCGGACTCTCCCGGGAAAAATAGTGCGAAACTCAAGTAAAGCAGGCCCGGCGCGTGGATGCAAAGACGCACGCGGTCAAACCGGATTCGCGCCGAGTTTGGTACGCTGCTAGGGCTGAACTTTTGCTGAACGTAGAGTTGCCAAGGGAGTTGCAATGTTGAATGCCGATCGTCTTTTTCCTGCCGAATCTTCGGCGCGCGCGGTGGCTGTAAAGCTGTATGACACGGTCCGCGATCTTCCCATCATCAGCCCGCACGGGCACACCGACCCCCAGTGGTTCGCCGACAACCAGCCCTTCCCCGACCCCTCCGCGCTCTTCATTCAGCCCGACCACTACATCTTCCGCATGCTGTACTCGCAGGGCGTTTCGCTCGAATCGCTCGGCATCCCGCAACTCGACGGCAAGCAGGTGGCCGACCCACGCGAAGTGTGGCGCATCTTCGCGCGGCACTACTACCTGTTCCGTGGTACGCCCACGCGCCTCTGGATCGACTATGCCTTCGCCGAGCAGTTCGGCCTCAAGGAGCGCCTGAGCCCCGACAACGCCGACGAGTACTACGACATCATCGACAAGAAACTGCGCACGCCGGAGTTCCTGCCCCGCGCGCTGTTTGAGAGCTTCAACATCGAAGCGCTCGCGACCACCGACGCGGCGTTCGACACGCTCGAGCAGCACAAGAAGATCAAGGCCTCCGGCTGGAAGGGAAGGGTGCTGCCCACCTTCCGCCCCGATGCCGTCATCGACGTCGAGTACGCGGGCTTCCGCGAAAATCTAGACAAGCTGGCCGAGGTTTCGGGCCAGGATGTTTCGACATGGAAGGGCTACCTGGACGCTCTGCGCCAGCGCCGCGCCTACTTCAAGCAGAATGGCGCCACCGCCACTGACCACGGACACCTTACGGCGCTGACTGCCGACCTTTCCCAGGCCGATGCTTCGGCTCTCTACGAGCGCATTTACACCGGCAAAACGAACCCCGGCGACGCGGAGCTCTTCCAGGCGCAGATGCTGACCGAGATGGCCGGCATGAGCGTCGAGGACGGCCTCACCATGCAGCTGCATCCGGGCTCCATCCGCAACCACAACCGCAAGCTCTACGAGAAGTTCGGGCGAGACAAAGGCGCGGACATTCCCTCGCCAACGGAGTACGTCCACAGCCTGCAGCCGCTGCTTTCGAAGTACGGCAACGAGCCGAACTTTACGTTCATCCTGTTCACGCTCGACGAGTCGACATTCTCGCGCGAACTCGCGCCACTGGCCGGTCACTACCCCAGCCTGCGCCTCGGTCCGCCGTGGTGGTTCCACGACTCGCCCGAAGGCATGATGCGCTTCCGCGAACAGGCCACCGAAACCGCCGGCTTCTACAATACGGTTGGCTTCAACGACGACACGCGCGCGTTCCTGTCGATCCCTGCACGCCACGACGTCGCTCGCCGCGTCGACTGCGCTTTCCTCGGCCGACTCGTCGCGGAGCATCGCCTCGATGAGGATGAAGCGTTTGAGGTCGTGAAGGAGTTGACAGTGGGACTGGTGCGGAAGGCTTACAAGCTCTAAAAGCTACTGCTGCTGGTACAGCCGCACATAGTCGACCCACATGCTGCCAGTCTTCGGCGTGGTCTCATCAACCGTCCCGGCGAACCCCGCCTCGCCCACCGCGAAGTTCAGGATCACGTAAAACGGGTGGTCGTAGACCCACTTCGTTCCCGCGGGCAGGCTTGTCGGCGTGACGACGAAGTACGGCTTCGCGGGGTCGTCGCGATAGAACTCCATGCGATCTTTCGACCACGTCATGCCGTAGGTGTGGAACTGGCCATCATCGATGCGTCCGCTGTTCGGAAATGCGAACGTGCTGCCGATGCCTTTACCACCCGAGTAGCCCGGGCCGTGCACGGTCGAGGACGTCGTACCGGCGCCGTACTTCTGTACCCACTCCATGATGTCCTGCTCGCCGCACTGCGGCCAGCCCGCGGTATCGCTGTCTTCGCCGAGCAGCCAGAACGCCGGCCAGAATCCCGCGCCGGGCTCCATGCGCAGCCGCGCCTCCACGCGGCCGTACAGCAGTGCGTGCTTGTGCATGGTCTTCAGCCGCGCCGAGCTCCACAACTGCCCGTTGTGGATCGTCTTCAGGACGAGGTGCCCGTCGCCATCTTCGAACAGGTTCGGATCGCCGGCCTCGCAAGGGCCGTCCTTCTCCTTCGGCAGGCAGTACCACTGGATCTCGTGGTTGCCCTTCGGTCCCCACCCCTGCACAAAGTTCCAATCCGCCGCGCTGGGCAGGGAACCGGCCGCGCCATTAAACTCGTCGCTCCATAACAGGCGCCAGTTCTGCGCGCGGGCAGCAGGCATCATCATCAACACAGCGCCAACAGCTGCCACATGCATTTTCAAACGCGACCGGCGGACAAACGATTCGCGCGCCAAGCTGCGCGGGTTCGAACTAAAGCAGCTCATGGCGGTATCCTAACCCCGCGAGGATTTTTTATGAGCATGTTTTTTGCGGCGGGATCGCCCACCACCGAACTCACTCCCGCCGAATACAAGGCCGGCCTCTTTGAAGCTCTCAACAAGCTCGGCGAGCGCAAGAAAGTCCTGGCTGTCCCACCCGACTTCACACGCTTCCACTCCAAGGCGGGCGACCTCACCGAGATGGCCTGGGAGTTCTACGGCGACCGCATGACCGACGTGCTGCCCGCGCTCGGCACGCACACCGCCATGCCCGACCACCAGATCGCCACCATGTTCGGCAAGACGCCCCGCGACCTCTTCCGCGTGCACAACTGGCGCGACGACATCGTAACCCTCGGCGAGGTGCCCAGCGCATTCATGCTCGAGGTCAGCGAAGGCAAGCTCGACTACACCTGGCCCGCGCAGGTCAACAAGCTCCTCCGCGACGGCGGCCACGACCTCATCCTTTCCATCGGGCAGGTCGTTCCGCACGAGGTCGTCGGCTTCGCCAACGGCAGCAAGAACATCTTCGTCGGCACTGGCGGCGTTATGGGCATCCATCGCTCGCACTTCCTCGGCGCGGTCTACGGCATGGAGCGCATGATGGGCCGCGCCGACACGCCCGTCCGCCGCGTGCTCAACTACGCCAGCGAGCACTTCGCGCAGGATCTGCCCATCGTCTACGTGCAGACCGTCGTCAACAAGAACGCCGACGGCGACCTCGTCATGCGCGGCATGTATATCGGCGACGACGCCGAGTGCTTCGAGCAGGCTGCCGCGTTGAGCCTCAAATGCAATTTCCTCATGATGGACCGCGAGATCCACAAAGCTGTCGTCTACCTCGACCCGCACGAGTTCCACTCCACATGGCTGGGCAACAAGAGCGTCTATCGCACCCGCATGGCTCTCGCCGACAACGCCGAGCTGATCGTCCTCGCGCCCGAGGTGCACGAGTTCGGCGAGGACAAGCAGATCGACAAACTCATCCGCAAATACGGCTACTGCGGCACGCCCGCGACGCTCGAAGCGGTGAAGAACGACGCCGACCTCGCCGGCAACCTGAGCGCCGCCGCGCACCTTATCCACGGTTCCAGCGAAGGCCGCTTCACCATCCGCTACTGCCCCGGCCACCTCACCCGCGAAGAGATCGAAAGCGTGCACTTCGAGTACGGCGACCTCGCCGAGTACACCGCGAAGTACGACCCCGAAAAGCTAACCGATGGCTGGAACATGGTGGACGGGGAAGAGATTTTCTACATCTCAAATCCAGGATTGGGGCTTTGGGCCTACAAGGGCCGCTTCACGGAATGAGAGGCAGCCCGGGAGCCGCCGGCACTCCTGGCGGAACCCGGAGCACCGGTCAGACGGGCCGAGTTGCGCTGTCTTACCTCTGGTGCGTATCCTGTGGGACGTCACCAAGTAGACAATTATTGTGAATCAAAGTGGAGAGTGTCATGAGTAACGGGTTGAAGTTGCCGAAGTTTTCCGTGGGTGTGGGTGATCGCTTCGCTCACCAGGCGAAGGCGCAGCTGGCTGCGTGTATCAAGGCCGCCGGGGCGGGTGTGGAAGTGGTGCCGGTGTGGAATAAGTCCAACCGTGAGCACACGATCATCGGTACGGACCCCAACCAAACCCGCAAGGCTGCGGACGCCGCCGTCAACGAGCTGGGCTGGACTAAGCCGTACTTTTTGGACGCCGACCACATCAACCTGAAGACCGTTGACCGCTTCATCGCCCCATGCGACTTCTTCACCCTCGACGTCGCCGACGAAATCGGCAAAGCGGCCAAGCCCGACGATGTCGACGCCTTCGTCGCACGCCACCCCGAGCTCATCGGCGAGGTCACCATCCCCCACATCAATGAACCCTTCAAGACCGACGAAGCCTTCGTGAAGGGCGTCGCCAACAAGTTCCTCGCCGCCGTGCAGGACGCCGGCAAGATCTACCGTTACATCGTCGAGAAGAAAGGGGAAGGGAACTTCGTCCCTGAAGTTTCGATGGACGAGACCGACTTCCCGCAGACCCCCGTCGAGCTGCTCATCATCCTCGCCGCCATCGCCGACGAGAAGATCCCCATCCAGACCATCGCGCCCAAGTTCACCGGCCGCTTCAATAAGGGCGTGGACTACGTCGGCGACGTCGCGCAGTTCACGAAGGAGTTCGAAGAGGACCTCGCAGCCATTGCCTTCGCGATCAAAACCTACGGCCTGCCCGACAACCTCAAGCTCAGCGTGCACTCCGGTTCTGACAAGTTTTCCATCTACAAGGCGATTCACGATGGCGTGCAGAAGTTCGGCGCCGGCGTGCACTTGAAGACCGCGGGGACCAACTGGCTCGAAGAGCTGATCGGCCTGGCGGAATCCGGCGGCGAAGGCCTGGAGATCGCGAAGGAAGTTTATCGCGAAGCCTACGCCCACTCCGACGAACTCCGCGCACCTTACGCCACCGTCATCGATATCGATGACGCCAAGCTGCCCAAGCCCCAAGAAGTCGACGGCTGGACCAGCCAGCAGTACACATCGGCACTGCGCCATGACCAGTCGAATCCGGCTTACAATCCCAGCTTCCGACAACTGCTGCACGTCGGGTTCAAGGTGGCCGCCAAGATGGGCCCACGGTACCTGTCGGCGCTGGAGGCCAATGAGGACGTGATCGCGAAGAACGTTACGGAGAACCTGTTCGAGCGGCACATAAAGCCGCTCTTTCTTGGCGTTTAGACTTCCAAATCGGCGTAAACAGGTCTACAGTTAGCAGGCCGCTTACAATGGATTCAGCTTGTGTACGAACTACGAACTAATGGAGGCAGTTGTGGATCTTGGCTTCACCATCCCGGAAAAGGGATCACTCGATTTACTCTCGCTGGGAGCGCTGATACATAGGCTCGATCCCGGTATTATCCCGTTTCGCAAGGCGACCAATCTTGCCGTGCACGTCTCCGGCGGAGAGTTCAACGTCGCGGCCAACCTCGCCGACGCATTCGGCCAGACCACCGGCATCGCCACCGCGATGGTGTCCTACCCCGTGGGCGACCTGATCGCGGAGCGCGTGCGCGGCATGGGCGTAAAGCCCTTCTACAAGAAGTTCGCGCATGACGGCGTGCATGGGCCGAACATGGCAACGGTGTACAGCGACCAGGGTCTCGGCGTCCGCGCCCCGGTTGTCTTCTACAACCGCTCCAACGAGGCTGCGGCGCTGCTCAAGCCCGGCGACTTCGACTGGAAGGCGATCTTCGCCAGCGGTGTGCGCTGGTTCCACTCGGGCGGCATCTTCTCGTCGCTCTCGGCGACGACCTCCGCCCTGGTCATTGAGGCGATGCAGGCAGCTCGTGCCGCGGGCGTGATCACCTCCTTCGATCTCAACTACCGCGAGAAGCTCTGGAAGCCGCAGGGCGGCATGGCCCGCGCGCACCAGGTGCTGGGCGAGATTGTCGATAACGTCGACGTGCTGATCGGCAACGAAGAGGACCTGCAGAAGGGCCTCGGATTTGCCGGGCCGGATGTGGAGAAGGGCGACAAGGGTTCAGGCTCGAAGCTCGATACCGGCGCATTCCTGGCGATGATGGAGCATGTCGTCAAGCGCTTCCCCAAGACCAAGGTTGTCGCCACGACGCTGCGCCACGTGCATACCACCAACCACCACAGCTGGAGCGCGGTGGCGTGGGTCAACGGCGAGGCTGTATTCGCTCCCACCACGGAGCTGCAGGTGCTCGACCGCGTAGGTGGCGGCGACGGCTTCGCCTCGGGCTTCATCTACGGGTTGCTGAATGGCGAAACGCCGCAGCAGGCCGTCAACCTCGGATGGGCGCATGGCGCGCTGATGACAACCTTCCCCGGCGACACCACGATGGCCACGCTCGACCAGGTCGTCGCGTTTGCCAGCGGAGGATCGGCCCGGATTCAGCGTTAGAGTGCGGACGAGTGCGCTGACGCCGTCGGCGCACTCGTCTATCTTTTCAGTGCCTGTCGGGGTTCGACGATGATCGTGATTCTGATGGGCGTAAGCGGTTCCGGAAAGACCACCATCGGCATGTGCCTCGCCGAGCGCGTGGGTTGGATTTTCGCCGACGCCGACGATTACTTTCCCCGCCTCATGAAGCAGAAGATGGCTGCTGGCCATCCGCTGACCGACGAGGACCGCCTCCCGTGGCTTCGCCTGCTGAACCGGCTGCTGCGCAAGTGGGACAGGGAACAGACCAACGGCGTGCTCGCCTGCTCGGCGCTGAAGGAGAACTACCACGATGTGCTGAAGAGCGGAATCGCCACGCCGATCGAGTTCGTGTTTCTCGATGGGTCGAAGCAGTTGATCCAGCAGCGGCTGGAACACCGCCACCACGAGTACATGAACCCGAAGCTGCTGGACAGCCAGCTGGCGACGCTCGAGACTCCGGACGACGCTTTTCGCATCGTGAACGACCGGTCGCCTGATCAGATTGTCGACCAGATTTTGGCGAAACTTGAACCGACACATTTCCGTTCGCTGCATCACCCTACCGACAAGATTTCAAGAGAGAGAGGAAGTAACCCGATGGGACATCCGTTATTTGATCTGAGTGGCAAGACTGCCGTAGTTGTGGGCGGAACATCCGGCATTGGCCTGGCCATGGCGGTAGGGCTCGCGGAAGCGGGCGCCGATGTGGTGGCCAGCGCACGCCGGCAGGAGCAGGTGGACGAGGCTGCGGCGCTGATTGAAAGCAGGGGACGCAAGTCGCTCCGGCTGACCTCCGATGTTGGTGACCGCGCGACTCTGCAGCATCTCTTCGACGAGACGATGAAGGCCTGGGGCAAGGTGGACATCCTCATCAATTGCGCGGGCAAGCTGAAGCGCGCGCCGACGGTCGACTTCCCCGAAGCCGACTGGCAGGACATCATGGACACCAACGTGACCGGCACGCTGCGCGCCTGCCAGATCTTCGCGCCCCAGATGCTGGAGCGCGGCACGGGCCGCATCATCAACATCGCCTCCCTCAACACTTTCGTCGCGCTCAAGGAAGTCGCCGCCTACGCCGCCAGCAAGGCTGCCATCGGCTCGCTGACGCGCTCGCTCGCAGTGGAGTGGTCGGCGCGTGGTGTCACTGTCAACGCCATCGCTCCCGGCATCTTCCGCACGGCCCTTAACGCCGAACTGCTCGACAAGAGCGAGCGCGGTAAGGAGCTCCGCATGCGTACGCCCATGAACCGCTTTGGCAACACGGCAGAGCTCGTCGGCGCTGCCATCTACCTCGCTTCCGAGGCGGCATCGTTCGTCACCGGTGAAATCATGGTCGTCGACGGCGGCTTCCTAGCCAGCGGCGTAAACCAGTAGTTCCGCCAAGCCTGATAGGCCCCACCTCGCGTCACTAAACGGAGGGTGGAGGGGCCAATCTTGCCTCACGTAATTGGTTGGGCCGGGATCCGAGTTTGCCTCGGGTAACCGAACAGGTAGGGGTTCGATCTAGCCTCCCGTAACCGGATGGTCAGGGGGGCGACGTTGCCTCACATTACCGGACGGGCAGGGGTTCCGACCTTGCAATAAAAACGGAGGGAGCAGGGGCCTTCAGGCCCCTGAATCCCGCGTCACCATGATCTGGGCTTCAGCCCCGGCCTTCGCGAAGAGTTTTCATCGTCGCCCTCCACGCTGCATCCTAGTAAGCATGAGCCGCAAACGCCTCGCCTTGTCCTTAGCTGTAGCCGGAGCCACAACCGTAGCCGTTGCCGGAACCGCCGCTACCGTCGGCCTCGGCGCGGCCGCGTTCTTCGCCGTGCGTGCTCTGCGTAAGAAGCCCCTCACCAGCCGCCCCGTGGTCGTCATCACCGGAGGCTCGCGCGGCCTGGGCCTCGCCATCGCCAGCCGCTTCGCGCAGGATGGCGCACGTCTCGTGCTCGCCGCGCGCAACCGCGCCGAGCTCGAACAGGCGCAGGCGCACCTGCTCGCCGAGCACCCCCACATGCAGCCCGAGGATTTCTACCTCGTCGATGTCGATCTCACCCACTCCGCCGACTGCGAGCGCCTCATCCTCGAGACCATCGTGCGCTTCAGCCGTATCGACATCCTCGTGAACAACGCCGGCATCATCGAGGTCGGCCCCCTCGAGTCGCAGCCAATCGAAGCCTTCGACCGCGCCATGCGCATCTACTTCTACGCCGCGCTGCACACCACCTACGCCGCACTGCCTCACATGACCTCGCAGCTCCCCGGCAGCGGAGGCTTCGCCGGCCGCCGCGCCACCATCGTCAACGTCACCAGCATCGGCGGCAAGGTTGCGGTGCCGCACTTGCTGCCGTACTGCGCGGCCAAGTTTGCAGCGGTGGGCTTCTCCGAAGGACTATTCGCCGAGCTGCGCCCCAAGCAGGTCCACGTCACAACCGTCTGCCCAGGCCTCATGCGCACTGGCGGCGAAGACCACGCGCGGTTCCTCGGCAAAAGCGAACTGGAGGCGCGCTGGTTCAAGCTCGCCGCCAAGACTCCCGGCCTCTCCGCCTCCACGAAGTACGCCGCCAACCGCATCTACAACGCCGTGCGCTACGGCCGTGCGGAGATCACCATCACGCCGCAGGCCTGGCTGGCCGCGCGCTTTGCCGGGGTCGCCCCGAGCTGCACGCAGCGCATCAACGCGGTGGTGAACAACTACATGCTGCCCTCGGCCCCCGGCGAGCGCTGACCGCGCACCCTCGCCTCCTGTAAAGTTCGATCAGGCCTCGAGGTTCGCGTGCAACAGGATCACCAGCAAGTCCAGCCTTCTATTCCCACACCTATCGCTCCGCCGCAGAGGTCGGGCCTGCGCATCGCGGCGGTGGTGTTCCTCGTCGCCGCATCGCTGCTCTATGTGCGCTCGCACGTATTCCGCGCGCCCAAACATCTCGATGTTGCCGCGCTCGATATGCGCAAGCTGAGCGGCGATCCGCTCGAACCCGCGTCATTTCAGGGCAAGGCTGTCGTTTTAAACTTCTGGGCGCCGTGGTGCGGACCCTGCCGACTGGAAACTCCGGCGCTGCAGCAACTCCAGGCCGGCCACCCTAACGACCTCGTCGTCATCGGCGTGGACGACGACCCGGAAACCTACATCGAGGCCGCCCTCTTCGCCACGACGCGCGGCGTTACATATCCGCTAGTGCGAAAAAACGCCGCAATGCTCAACAGCATCGGCGCCACGGAAACCATCCCCACAACCTTCTACATCAACTCATCCGGGGCGGTCGTCCACACTACGGTGGGCGCGGTCTCTGAAGCCCGCATGGAAGCCTACGCAAAGGACGCGCTGCACCGCTAGCGGCTAGACCCCGGCCAGCATCTCGGCCCGCGGGTCCTCCGGATTCAGCTTCTGCAACTCGCGCAGTATCTCCTTCGAGCGCTCATCCTGCACCTTCGGGACTACTACTTTGACTTCGACAATCTGGTCGCCGCGCACGCCCTCGCGCATCGCGCTGGGGACACCCTTTTCGCGCATCCGCAGTTTCTGCCCGCTCTGCGTGCCGGGCGGAATCTTCAACTGCGTATGACCCGCGCCGCTGCTCGCCCCGTCGATGGTCGGCACATCGATCTTCGCTCCCAGCGCGGCTTCCATCACCGTCACCGGCACCGTGATGTGGATGTCGTCGCCCACGCGATGGAACAGCTTATGCTGCCCGACCTTGATGATCAGGTAGAGGTCGCCCGCCGGCGCACCCTCCGTGCCCGCGTTGCCTTTGCCGGCCAGGCGTATGCGCTGCCCGTCGCGCGTGCCGGGCTTAATGCGAAACTCCAGCGGCTCCAACCGCGTAACCACGCCCGCACCGTCGCACGTCGGGCAGGAGTTCTGCACCTTGCCGGCTCCGCCGCAGCGCGGGCACTGGATGTTGAACTTCATGCGCCCGCCCATCTGCGTCACCTGGCCTGAGCCATGGCACTCCGGACACTCGATGCTGCCGCCCACCACCGCGCGCCCCTTGCACGTCGGACACTGCTCTTGCCGCTGAATCTCCAGCCGCGTCACGCCGCCGCGTATCGCTGTCCAGAAGTCCACCTGCACCTGGTATTCGAGATCGGTTCCGGGCTGCGGCCCCCGCGGCTGACGCCCGCTGAACATGCCGCTGAACACATCCTTGAAGCTGCTGCCGAAGCCCGGGCTCTCCTGCCCGCGCCGGCCGCCGCCGCTGAAATCGGAGAAGTCGAACCCTCCGAAATCGAACGGCACTTCCTGTCCGCCACCACCGCCGCGCGGTGCTCCGCCGAAACCACCGAAGCCGCCGCCATACCCGCCGCGCGCCGCCGCCTCTGCAGCTGCCGGGTCGATGTTGTCCGAGTAGAAGCCGAGCTGGTCATAAATCTTGCGCTTCTTCTCATCGCTCAACACGTCGTTCGCTTCGGAAATCTCCTTGAACTTCTCCTCGGCCTTCTTGTCGCCGGGGTTCACGTCGGGGTGATGCTTGCGCGCAAGCTTGCGGAAGGCCTTGCGTATCTCTTCCGGCGTCGCCATCTTCTTGACGCCGAGCGCGCCGTAGTAATCCTTTTGCTGTGTTGGTGCCATTGTTTGTTCCTCTACGCTGCAATTGCCTTTAGAGCGCCCGTCTTGCGATCCCGCGGTGCTGGCCTCACCGCCTGATTGATCTTCTTCAATGACGTATAACGTGCGAGTTCGAGGTCGTAATCACTCTGCAAGCCCATCCAGAATTCTGCCGTCATGTGAAAGTAGCGCCCGAGCCTTAGAGCCGTGTCGGCGGTGATACCTCGGCGCTCATTCACAATCTCGCCCACTCGCGTTGCAGGAACCCCAATGGCAATAGCAAGTGCATTTGCGCTGATGCCGAGCGGAACCATAAATTCCTCCCGCAGCATCTCGCCGGGGTGAAGCGGCGGACGCTGGCGCTTGAATCTCCGCTCGGGAAGATTAGTGATAGTCGACGATTTCGACCTCATAGGCATTTTGTCCCTCCCACTGGAAGCAAATCCGAAATTGATTGTTAATGCGAATGCTGTATTGCCCCGATCGATCACCTTTCAGGGCCTCGAGTCGATTGCCGGGTGGATTGACCAGATCGCCCAAAACCATCGCCCGATGCAACGCTCGCAGTTTCCGTTCAATGATCTGTTCAAGGCAGGCATATCGTCGACTGTGCGCACCATCGAAAATCTTTTTCGCTTCACGATCTGCGAAGCTGACGATCATGTCAGGACTATATCACGCGAAACGTTATACGCCGCACGTTATCCAGCCTGGCACACCGGGCACCAGAACAAGTTCCTCCCGGCGAATCCTTCCATCTTCATCACCTTCGTCCCGCAGATAAAGCACGGCTTCCCATTGCGCCGGTACACATAATGCGCCTCTTCCTTCAGCACCGGCCCGCGCTTATGCGGTCTATCCTTCGCGAGTGTCGTTACAATCCGCCGGTCGACCATCCCGGCGCGCATCAGCGGGCCGGCTTCCTTCCACATCTTCTTCAGCACCTCTGGCGCAACGTTCGATCCGGGCGCGAACGGACTCTGCCGCGCCCTGAACAACAGCTCCGCGCGGTAGATGTTGCCAATCCCTGCAAACACATCCTGCTCCATCAGCAGTGCCCCTATGGCCTTTTTGCTCTTGGCAATCTTCGCGAACGCCCGCTCCGGGGCGTCGCGGCCCAGCGGATCGTCGCCGAGAGGATCAGGCCCCAGCCGCCGGCTGAGCGTCTCCCACTGCTCCTGCGTGTAGACCGTGCAATCCATCGGCCCGCGCAGTTCCACCCACGCCACCTGTTCCGCCGGGATGTTCCCCGTGCCATCATCCTCCGAGTACCACGCATGCCGGCTGCTCTGTCCAGCCGCCGCAGGCTTCTTCACCGCGGCAGCGTTCCACATCCGCAACCTCAGCGCACCCCTCACCGGCGGCAGCGGCCCCGAGCCCTCCGTAAAATCCCCCTGCAGCCCGAGATGCACATGCAGGATGCGGTCCTTACCGAAGTCGTACCCCAGATGTTTGCCGATGGCCATCACGCGGAGCAGCCTGCGTCCATCCAGCACCGGCCCGTCGGTGAACCTGCCCTGCGGCCCGTCGACGCGCACAACCTTTCCCGCAAAGGCCGCGGCGTGGCGCTCGGCCCAGCGGTGAATCTCGTTGCCTTCAGGCATCCACACCTCCGCCTTCAATCGCGCTCGCGTCAGCCTTCGCCCGCGCTTCCTGCTTGCGCTGCGAACGGTTCATCCGCCGCCGCCTTCCACCCGTCTCCAACTCGTAACGGTAGTGCTCCAGTATGCGCTCCGGAGTCCACAGCGCCCAGTGGTTCGCCTTCTTCGCATCCATGCGATGCAGCTGGATATCGTCCATCGCGCGCATCAGTTTGCGCAGGTCACTGTAGTGGTCCGAGTAGCTGCTCTCGTCGTCCTCGATCAGCGCACGCAGGTCCACGTACACCGGCTGCGCCCATTCATAGAACGTGTGCCACACGTCATACACATCCAGGTGGCCCTTCTTCACCAGCAGCCCAACGTGCTCGTAGAAATCCAGCACCTCGAACGCGCTCACCGGAGGATCGTGCAGCTCCCACGGCACTAGGCCCGCCTCATTCACGCGGTCCTGCGCAAGCTGCTTGCGCGCCAGCGCAAACGACTCGCTCAGAAAGAAGCTCAGCTGCTTTTCAAGATTGCTCACCGAGCGGTAGTTGCGCTCATTCTTCAGTTGCAACCCGGCATAGCCTATCGCGGCCACACTGGTTACCACAAAACCACAGTTCGCAACCGCCTCTACCGCCAGCCAGTTCACCATGCGCGTTCCTCGTGCTTAGTCCTTCAGATGCAGAAAGAGCCGCGACCCCGAGCAGGGGCCGCGGCTCTTCAAACGCCCTGGGTCCTAGTTCCAGACCGCGCTGGCCTTGATGGCCTCAACGTTGAACATCTGGTCCGGCTCGGCGTTGCGCATGTTGCGCGCGAACTCTTCAGCCTCTTCGCGGGTATCGAAGTGGGTGCGGGTATAGAGCTGACCGGCACGCATGGCGTCGCAGCGCCACACCATCTCGGTTGTCTGTCCCAGCCCGAACATCCCGATCCACTCAAAACCGCCGTGGAGTGCCTGGTTGTTTTCTGTCCCGTCGCTGTTCATCGCTCTACCTCTTCCCCTATTGGACGCGTAATGCACGTCATCAGGTTCCACTTGTTTCAACACACATTTGTCATTCTTGATGCGGTGCAACTTCGCGCGTTTTAGTTTCACCTTAGACAGCGAGGAGGAGCGCCCGTCGCCGGACATCTCCTCCTCGTAGTACGCACCGCAAAGCAATTCAGTTCTGCAATTATTTGTGGTCGGCGTCGACATACTCCGCGTCGATGACGCCTTCGTCCTTCTTCGCTTCATCGGCAGTTCCCGCCGCAGCTTCAGCGCCATCGGTCGGAGGCGTCGCCGCGTTAGCCTTGTACATCGCCTCGGCGAGCTTGTGGCTTGCCGTCGTCAGGCGTTCGCGGGCCGCATCCAGCTCTGTCGCCGAAGGATCGCCGGTCAGCGTCGTCTTGGCATCCGCGAGCGCCGTTTCCACGTCGCCCTTGTCGCCCGCCGCTACCTTGTCGCCGCTCTCCTTCAGCATCTTCTCGACGTTGTAAACCATCGAGTCGAGCTGGTTGCGAGCTTCGATCTTGTCCTTCTGCTCCTTGTCCTCGGCCGCATGCGCTTCCGCGTCCTTGGCCATGCGCTCGACCTCTTCCTTGCTCAGACCCGAAGAGCTCGTGATCGTGATCTTCTGGTCCTTGCCCGTGGCCTTGTCGTGCGCCGTCACGTTGAGGATGCCGTTCGCGTCGATGTCGAACGTCACCTCGATCTGCGGCATGCCGCGCGGGGCGGGGGGGATGCCGCCCAGCTTGAACTTGCCCAGCGTGCGGTTCTGCGCCGCCATCGGACGCTCGCCCTGCAGCACATGCACCTCAACCTCGGTCTGGTTGTCGGCCGCGGTCGAGAACGTCTCCGACTTCTTCGTCGGGATGGTCGTGTTGCGCGGGATCATGCCCGTCGCCACGCCGCCCATCGTCTCGATCGAGAGCGTCAGCGGAGTCACGTCCAGCAGCAGCAGGTCCTTCACCTCGCCGCCCAGAACGCCCGCCTGTACAGCCGCGCCGATCGCCACAACCTCATCCGGGTTCACACCCTTATGCGGTTCCTTGCCGAACAGGTCCTTCACCAGCTGCTGAATCTTCGGCATGCGCGTCTGTCCGCCGACGAGAACGACCTCGTCGATCTTCGACGCATCCACGCCCGCATCCTTCAGCGCCTGCTTGCACGGCCCAACCGACTTCTGCAGCAGGTCGTCGACCAGCGACTCCAGCTTGGCGCGCGTCAGCGTGCGCACCAGGTGCTTCGGTCCGCTCGCGTCCGCCGTGATGAACGGCAGGTTGATCTCCGAGGCCTGCGCCGTCGAGAGCTCAATCTTCGCCTTCTCAGCCGCGTCCTTCAGGCGCTGCAGGGCCATTTCATTGCCCTTCGCGCGCAGGTCCAGGCCGCTCTCACTCTTGAACTCCGTGATGAGCCAGTCCACAATGCGCTCGTCGAGATTGTCGCCGCCCAGGTGCGTATCGCCGTTGGTCGACTTCACCTCGATCACGCCGTCGCCGACCTCGAGGATCGACACGTCGAACGTGCCGCCGCCGAAGTCGTACACGGCAATCGTCTCGTCCTTCTTCTTGTCGAGCCCGTATGCCAGCGCGGCCGCAGTCGGCTCGTTCACAATGCGCTTGACGTCGAGGCCCGCAATCTTGCCCGCGTCTTTAGTCGCCTGGCGCTGCGCGTCGTTGAAGTAGGCCGGCACCGTGATGACCGCCTCGGTCACGCTCGTGCCCAGGTAGTCTTCCGCCGCCTTCTTCAGCTTCTGCAGGATCATCGCCGAAATCTCCGGCGCGGTGTACTCCTTGCCCTGTGCAACGACGGCGACGTTGTCGCCCTTCGCCACAACCTTGTACGGCACCATCTTCAACTCATCGCCGACTTCATTCAGCCGGCGGCCCATGAAGCGCTTGATCGAATAAACCGTGTTCTCCGGGTTCGTGATCGCCTGCCGCTTGGCGACCTGTCCCACCAGCCGCTCGCCGGTCTTGGTAAACGCCACGATGGACGGCGTCGTGCGCCCGCCCTCTTCGTTGGCGATCACCTTCGGCTCGCCGCCTTCCATCACGGCGACGCAGCTATTAGTCGTCCCGAGGTCAATACCTATAATTTTTCCCATAATTTTGTCCCTGTCCTTGGGCGAATCCGCCCGAAACGTGTTGTCCAGCCAGTCCGAAACTCGTGTCCAGCTCCAGTAGTGTCACATGTGAGTGACTTACTGTCAATGTATATGATGTCGCTTGCAGCAATTGCGATGCACCCCCGTCCCCCCGACGAGCCACTGCCTGCAGCGGCCGGGAAAAATGACAAGGTGATGAAGAAAACTGTGCGGGCTTGTACGTAGACTTCGTTCTACCAGCACCTATGGCCTACCCAACGAAGACCCGCTCGCTCCTCCGGTTGTTCGCCCTGGCCCCCGTCACAGCCCTGTTCTTAGGATGCGGCGGCACTGCGCCCCCGCCCACGATTACTTTTCCGAATGTCACCGGGAACTGGGAGTTCCAGGTTGAGATCCCCTTTACTGTGCCGCCCGCTGGTACTGTGCCGCCCGCTGGCGCGGGAACTCTCGTCCAGAAGGTCTTTGGAAGTCTCTCCTCCAATGCCGGACGCATCACCGGCACCCTGAACGCATGGACGGGCCTCATCGACCTGAGCGGAGGAACCGTGATCGGCACCGCTCCGTGCGTGGCAACGAATGCCGACCTGGCCGTCACGGGGACCGTCGACCAGTCCGGCAACCTGAACCTGACCATGCCGATTTCCGGAGGGGTTGGCACTATTACCGTGGCGGCCGCCACGCCCACATTAGGGCTTTTGCACGGCACGTTTCAAATCGTCGGCGGCGCGTGCGCTCAAGCGTCGAACACACTGGTAGCATTCGAAGTGCCCAACGTCACTGGAACGTACACCGGCACCTTGACCCAGGACATTCTGCCTCCTGGTACTTCGTCAATGGGACCGCTTTCGGTCACCGCGACCCTTGTACAAGTCTCCGCACCCAACGCCGATGGGCAGTATGCCCTGACCGGGACCGTCACCGCGACTGGAGGCTGTTCTTCGACGCTCTCATTCAACCAGGGAATCGTTTACGGCGCTGAGTTCCAGAGTGTCCCTAATCCTTCAAACTTGGTGCCTGCAACGGGCGTGTTCTTTCATGGCAATGCGAGCCGCCCGAATGCTCACGGCATCATCGTCGCATTCAAGGACACATCCGCATGTGGGACCAGCCTTTTTAGCGGCGTCCTGCTGCCATAGCCGTAAACGTCTCACGCAACCGCGGCGGGTTCCGCAGGCGGAGACTTCCTCAGCAGAAAGTACACCAGCAGCAGCGTCGCCCCGATCCCCCCAACCACCGCCTCCACCGCCCCCACTCCGCGCGCGCCCCACCTGTCGCCGCCCCAGCCGTCCAGCCGCAGCATGTACAACACGGGCACATTCCCCAGCGAGTTGATGATGCTGTACCGTCCGCTGCCGCTCTTGCCCGACTTGCCCAGGAATTCCAGCACCACCGCCGTAAACATCGCATAACAGGCCCCGACGGTGAACAGGTAGCTGGTCACGCCCGCGTAGTAGGTCAAAGGCGACATCGGGCCCAGCCACAGGATCGCCATGGTCGCGCAGTTGATCAGGGACACGATCATATACATCACCGATGCCCGCGCTCGCGTATGGATCAGCGCCATCACCCCCGAGCCGCCGGCCATCAGCAGCCCGCCCAGCCATCCGTTGACCCAGGCGACGTGGTCACCCGGCACCCGATACTGTTGCGCCAGCCCCGTCAGCAGCCCGATTGCCGATCCGCTCGCCATCGGGAACGTCATGCAGGCGACGTAGGGAAGTGCTCTCCAGTGAAAGAACGTCTCCTTACATTCTTCCCAGATGTGCCGCATCGTCCCACCGAACGTCCCCGTGGAAATCTCCTGCTGCACCGGCGCAAAGAATCCGAACAGCGTTGGCACGGCGATCATGGCGGCGGCCGCGAGCGCCAGCACATCCCGTCCCACCCGCGGATAAAGCCAGATAATGCCGCCGGTGGCGAGCGCCCCGAAACCCATCGACCCGGCCTGGTAGAAACTTCCGGCTGTCTTCTTCGCACCCACCGATCGCATCGCGCCCATCATGCCGCCGCAGCTTGAAACCACCAACTGGCTCAGGCAAGCGCTCGCGAACATCAGCACCAGCGTCGTGCGCGACGACAAGTCGCTCCGGTGGAACGCCAGCCCCATCAGCACCGCCGCCGTCAGTCCGCCGAACAGTAGCCACGTCCGCCGCCGAATAAAGAAGTCGGTAATCGGCGCCCACAGGAAGTACCACGTCGTCGGAAAGGCCAGCAGCGCGATGAGCGCCGACTGCCGCCCCGTACTCACATGCTGCTGTGTCAGCAGATAAGCCAGCACGCCGCCCTGCACCACGCCGTTGGCAATCACGCCCGAGGGCGCGATCAGCAGCCCATAAATCCACGGCCGCTCGGGGCTCACCGCGTCCTGTGCTGCCGGGAGCACAGCTTCCACCTGCCGTTCGCTGGAAATCATTCCTCCGAAGCTACCAGAAATCCCTTGGAGCCCGCAGAGGTTCCACGCCACAGAGCAGGGAAGACCGCCCGTCGTCGAGATGGACAGTCTGCAACGGAGTTATCGGCTGATGAACGGACTTCGCTTCCAGAGCAAGCCAGCCAGCAAAACGACTCCCGAGCCGAGCAGCAACAGACTCGGCGGCTCCGGCGTCGCTGTAACCAGCCCACCGGAAGTCTCGACAAGACTGTCGGTGGAGAGGGTGCCAGCAAAGTAGTCGGTCTGTCCACGTGGGAAGTCGAAGGTGATGGCGTCGTTGGCAAGATCCAGGTGCAACTTCGGCCGCAGCGCCGGCGGCAACCCGCTCAGCAGGCCGGAGTACATGTCGAGTGTCAGGCCATCGAGCGTCGGAGCCGATAGCTGGTTGAAGTTCAGGTTCACCGTATCGTTCACTCCGGCGTACCCAAATTCGGCAGTAAACGTCGAGACGTTGCCAAAAGCATCGACGCCGCTGAGGCCGGTATCGAACCCCATTAGCGCCGTCAGCGCGGAACCCGGCGGCTGAAAGTCCAGAGACGCCAGCGCCGCACCCTCATTTGTCTTGTCCCCGTTCAGTGGAATCCAGGCATTGCCGGCTATCAGGTTGCCATTCTTGTTGTAGGTCAGGTTCACCTGGAATCCGCCCCCTGCAGCCGGGCCGACTGATGCAACGTTCGTATTGAACGCGTGGTTGATGGCAGCAGCGATGGCGTCAGCCTTGGCCTGCGCGCCCCCATTGCGTGCGATCCCCGTGACATGCACCAGGACATTTCCATTGGAGTCGGCACCCAGACCAGGAAACACACCGGGGAAGTGAACGTAGACATCGACCGTTGAACCCCCATGGGGAGTACCGACCGAAAGGTGACCGGGTCCGGCATAAGCCAGCGGAGTGAAAGCGAGGGTTACCAAAAGGCATATTGACAAATTAGAAGATTTAGTCATGTGCGCCTCGTATGGAGGCACGCTAGGCGTAAGCCGCAGCACTGTCAAGGGAAAAGGGATGGGAAAACAGGGAAAAAGGCGATATATGTCGTGCAGATGACGTGCGCGAAGTGGAAATGCTGTGCAAATCGTCAGGTGGTGAGGTTACTCGTGCGCCGGCATTGATTCATGCAGAATCGACGAACGTTGGCGGTAACTACCTGCGCGGCGAAACGCGATCCTGCAACGTGCATCCAATTCCCATCCTCGCCTCCCACGTGAGGCCTCACGGAGCATCCTCTCGAAGCATGGCCGCAGCCGCCCAAGCCGCTCCCGCCTCCAGCGCCGAAGCCGTCACCCAGGGCGTCAACCCGTGGCTCATCGCCGCCTCCGTCATGCTCGCCACCTTCATGGAGGTGCTCGACACCGCCATCGCTTCGGTCGCGCTGCCGTACATCGCCGGCTCGCTCTCGGCGACCAACGACGAAGCCACCTGGGTGCTCACCAGCTACCTCGTCGCCAACGCCATCGTCCTTCCGGCCTCCAACTGGTTCTCCCTCCGCTTCGGCCGCAAGCGCTTCCTCATGACCTGCGTGGCCATCTTCACCGTCTCCAGCTTCGCATGCGGAGCGGCCTGGTCTCTCCCCGTCATGCTCCTCGCGCGCGTCGTCCAGGGAGCCGGCGGCGGCGCGCTGCAGCCGCTCTCGCAGGCCATCCTGCTCGAAAGCTTCCCACCGCGCAAACGCGGAGCGGCCATGGCCGTCTTCGCGTTCGGCGTCGTCGTCGCTCCGGTCCTCGGGCCCACCCTCGGCGGCTGGCTCACCGACACCTACTCCTGGCGCTACGCCTTCTACATCAACATCCCCATCGGCATGTTGGCGCTCTACATGATCAACCGCTTCATCCACGACCCCGCATACATCCGCAACACCAAGGCCCCCGCCTTCGACAACCTCGGCTTCGGCCTCCTGGTCGTCTGGACCGGCGCACTGCAAATCGTCCTCGACAAGGGCCAGGAAGTCGACTGGTTCGGCGCCGTCTGGCTGCGCTGGGCCTTCGTCGCCATGATCGTCGCGTTCATCTGGTTCTGCTACCGATCGTGGGTCTGCAAGTACGCCATGGTCGACCTGAAGGTGCTCAAAGACCGCAACTTCATGCTCGGCTCGATCCTCATCTTCCTCTTCGGCATCGGCATCTACTCCACCGTCACGGTGCTTCCACTCTTCTACCAGGAGCTGCTCGGCTACACCGCCTTCACCGCCGGCCTCGTCGTCGCTCCACGCGGCCTCGGCGCGATCTGCGGCATGCCCGTCATCGGCTTCCTCTCCAACAAGCTCGACCCGCGCTGGCTGCTCACCTTCGGCTTCATGACCTTCGGCCTCACCACGCTCTACTTCGGGTCCATCACGCTCGACGTCTCACCGACAACGCTGTTCCTTCCGATCCTCATCACCGGCTTCGGCCTCAGCTTCGTTTTCGTGCCCATCAGCACGGCAGCCTACGGCACGCTGCGCAACGAGCAGATCGGCAACGCCAGCGGCCTCTTCAACCTGATGCGCAATGTCGGTGGTTCCATCGGCATCTCCATCGCGACCACGCTGCTCACCCGCCGCAGCGCCGTCCACCAGAACGAGATCATCAACCAGGTGCCGCAGTCCGGCCAGGCCTTCCAGAACTCCGTCCACGCGACGCAGGGCGCACTGACGCACCATTTCGGCCCGTCCAACACACTCCACCCGGCGCAGGCCAGCCTCTACGGTCAACTCGGCCGCCAGGCCCTCAACTGGGCCTTCGTCGACGTCTTCCGCTGGCTCTCGCTGCTGTGCTTCTTCTGCGTCGTCGTGGTCTGGTTCTTCAAAAAAGTAAAGCCCGGCAAAGGCCCCGCCGGCGCCCACTAGCAGCAGCCGCCGAGGGAAGGGAACTACGCGGCCCCCAATTCCTCTACGCGTTCTCCGCCGCGCCATCAGGCAAGAACAACCGGAACACCGTCCCCGCGCCTTCCTTGCTGCGCACGCGAATCGATCCACTGTGCTTGGCCGCGATATCCTGCGAGATCCAAAGCCCCAGCCCCGTCCCGGTAATCCCTTTGGTCGAAAAGAACGGCTCGAAAATCCGTGCCTGCGTCTCCGGGCTCATCCCCGCGCCCGTATCCGCCACCGTCAGCACCACGCCGCGCGCTCCGCTCACCCTGTCCACACCCGCTGCGGTACGCAGGATCAACCTGCCGCCTTCGTTCACCATCGCATCCATCGCGTTGCCGACAAGATTCGCGATCACCTGCCTAACCTCTCCGCTTTGCATCATTACGCTGAGGTCGGTGCGGAAATCGCGCACCACCTCGATCTGCGCCCGCTGCATACGCGACTCCAGCAGCGTCACCACGGTCTCGATCAGTTCGCGCACATCCGTCGCTTCGCTCTTCGTCGACCCGCGATAGAACCGCAGCGTCTGCATCGTGATCTGCGAAACGCGATCGAGCTCCTTCTGCGCCAGGTCCACATACGAGCGCGCATCGTCAGGCAGTTTCGTCTGGCACACGAGGTACAGGCAGTTCGTAATCGCTTCCAGCGGATTGTTGATCTCATGCGCGATCGCCGCCGCAAAGCGCCCCGCCACTGCGAGCTTCTCCGTCTGCCGCAGCGCTTCCTGGCTCTTCTTCTGCAGCGAAAGGTCAGCGACAAACGCCGCATACTGCCGCTGCTGCACCTCGGCTCCAGGGTCCAGCAGGGCAACGCCGATCAGCACATCGACCGTGCTCCCATCGCTCGTCCTGCACATCGACTCGAAGGGCGCTGCATTGGACACACCATTGGCGCAAGCCGCCTGCGCCTCGAGAATGTCGTCGCACAGGCTCTCAACCGTGACGCTGCCATTGGCAAGCTCCGCTGCCGGTCTCCGCAGCAGGCGCGCGATCGCCTGGTTCGCATACAGGATGCGGCCGCGATAATCGTTGAGCAACAAACCCATGGGCATCGCGCCGACGAGGTGCCGAAACCTCGCCTCGCTGGCCAACAGCGCGACTTCAGCAGCGAGCTTTCGCCGCCGTCCACGCGCTTCCTTCAATTCGCGCTCAACAGCCGGCACCAGCCGGATCAGGTTCTGCTTCGAGACGTAATCCTGCGCGCCGGCGCGCATCGAATCCACCGCCGTCTGCTCCGACACCGCGCCCGACAGCATGATGAACGGAATGTCCATCCCGGACGCCTTCACCATCTGCAGCGCTTCCGGCCCGCTGAAGTTCGGCAGGTTGTAGTCGGCGAGCACGATGTCCGGCGGCTCTTCAGGCGTCAACGCCGCCTTCATATCGATCGCCGTTTCCACGCGCACCATCGACGGCGCAAACCCATTACGCCGCAGGTGGCGCTCCACCAGCGCAGCGTCGTCTGGATTGTCTTCCACCAGCAGGATCTTCAGACTTTGAGGTTCTAACTCTTCGGCGGGCATTCGTTGAGCACCAGCCAGTACATCCCCAACTGACGCGTCGCTTCCGCAAAATCGTTGAAGTTCACAGGCTTCCGGATATAACTGTTGACGCCAAGCTGATAGCTCCGCACCACATCGCGTTCTTCGTCAGAAGACGTCAGCACCACCACAGGCAGCGTCCGCGTTTCTTCCCTCTCGCGTATGCGCTTCAGCACCTCGAGCCCATCCAGCTTGGGCAGCTTCAGGTCCAGCAGGATCACCTGCGGCTTCAGCGGGTTCTCGCCGCACAGCAGGTTCACGGCCTCTTCACCGTCCCGCGCCACGCGTACTTCGTTCACCATGTTCGACTTCTTCAGCGCCCGAATCGTCAGCGCTTCATGGTCGGGATCGTCTTCTACCAGCAAAATCAGCTTCGTATCGGTCATCGAATTCATCCTAGCGTAAACCAAAAAGTTGCTCCACTTGACTCGACACTCTCGGCCCATATGCGCCCATGGTGACGCCGTACGACGCGCGCCACGGTCGCCAGACCAATGCCAGAGCCCTTGAAGTCCTTATCTCCATGCAGCCGATTGAACGCACCAAAAAGCTTTTCCTTGTAGTGCATATCGAACCCGGCCCCGTTGTCTCTAACGAAGAACGCCTCCTGCGCCTTGTCCCATCCGAACTCGATCTTCGACTCCGGCTTCTTTGAGCTGAACTTCACCGCGTTGCCCAGCAGATTTTCGAGCGCTACGCGCACCAGCTTCGGGTCGGCCTCGGCGCTCAGCCCCTCCTGTATGACGAACGCAATCTTCTGATCGCGGTTCTGGTCTTTCAACTGCCCCGCAACAGACTCCGCTATCGCCGTCACATCCACCGTCTCGCGTTCAATCTCTGCACGTGTAATGCGCGAGAGCTGCAGCAGGGCGTCGATCAGCCCGCCCATCCTCTGCACACTGGCGCGCACGCGGCCGATGTAGTCCTTGCCCTCGGCGCCGACGACCTCGCCATAATCTTCTTCGAGCGCGAGGCTGAAGCCGTCGATCGTCCGCAACGGCGCGCGCAGATCGTGCGACACCGAATAGCTGAACGCCTCCAGCTCCTTGTTGGTCGCTTCCAGTTCCGCCGTGCGCTCCTGCACGCGCCGCTCCAGCGTCTCGTTCAGTGCCTGTATTTCCGCGGCTTTACGCTCCACTTCAACGCGCGAAATCGCCAGGCTCTCCGCAGTCGATTCCGCCGACAGTCGCAAGCCGCGCTCGCGCGCGAAGTAGCGGAACATGCCCACGATCAGCAGCAGATCCAGCGCGCTCGCCAGCGCCATCGTGTAGCGCACGTTGCGTGCCGCCGCAGCCGAGTCGATCATGCGGCCTGTAAGCAGGCTGCGTTCCTCACCCTCCATCCGGTCTGAAATCTCGCGCAGCCGATCCATCTCGGCCTTGCCGTTGTCCATCATCACCGTGACGTGAATGCTGTCCAGCGTCCCTTTCGCCGCGCGTATTTCATTCACCTGCTGCAGCAGCGCGAACCGCTGTTCCAGCACCGCACGCATCTCTCCCGCGCGCGCCTGCTGCTGCGGGTTGTCCACGGCCAGTTGCCGGAAAGCGGAGATCAGCCCCGGCAGGTCGCGCTGCGCAGCCAGATAAGGTTCCAGCAACTGCGGATCGCCCGAGAGCAGGTAGCCGCGGCTGCTGCTCTCCGCGTCCTTCGCCAGGCCCATGATCAGCTCAACCTGCGTGATCACCTGCCATGTGCGGTCGATACGGTCGCGGCTGCGTTCCAGCCGCTTCACTGAGCTCAACGCCATCCACGCATTCGCCGCCACAAACAACACCGCCCCGATAAGAACGATCGGCACAAGCCGGCGGTTCAATCTCATCGTCGCGGTCTCGTGCGTTGTTGCGCGCGCTGTGTTGTCGTGCGGTGATGCCATCGTACAAACTTATCCTGTCGTGCCGGACTGCAGCTATGTCGCCGTCGCGTGTTGTTCTTTAGTCAGATGCAATAATCCCCTCTCGCATCGCACAACCAGGCAACTATTCCACCGGCTCCCGGCACCGGGGTTCCGTACAATGAATTGAGCCGCCTTCAACGTGCATCGCGAAGCCCCGGTAAGACTTTCAACCCACCGATTTTTGAGGAACCCATGGCTGTACTTACCGACGCTATAAACATCAAGCGCAAAATGTTTTTCGAGTATGAGAATGTCCCCTACACCTGCCTGGAGAAGGACATCTCCACGCCCACCGCGCGTGGCGGACAGACCCTCGTGCGCCTGAAGATGCGCAACATGCTCACCAACGCCGTCATCGACAAGACCTTCAAGGCCGGCGACAAGTTCAAGGAGCCCGACCTCGAAAAGGTCCCCGCATCCTACCTCTACAGCGACTCCGACGGCTCCTACTTCCTGGATCAAGACAGCTTCGAAACCCTCTCGCTCAGCCCGGAGAAGGTCGGCGACGCACTCGACATGCTGCTCGAAGGCACCATCGTGCAGATCGAAAAGTACAACGGCAACCCCATTGGCCTCGAGCTGCCCATGCACGTTGAGCTGACCATCACCTACACCGAGCCCGCGGTCCGCGGCGACACCTCCTCGGGCAGCGTTACCAAAGCGGCCAAGCTCGAAACGGGTGCCGAGATCCGCGTCCCGCTCTTCGTCAAAGAGGGCGAGAAGGTAAAAATCACCACAGAAACCCGCGAGTTCTACGGCCGCGTCTAACGCGCCGTCAGGCGTTGCTCTTGCCCTTGTTTCCGGCGGTCGCATATGCCTCGGTCCACGCTGTACTTCTGCTTTACGTGAGGCCGCTGCCCTTGCTTCCGCTTCATGTCGTTGCTTTTGCCGTTGCTTCTGAGATAGGTCCGGGATTTATCCCGGACATCAAAGCAACCACAAATTCGGGGCTTCAGCCCCCGGGACATACTCTCGCCCGCACTCGACCGCGTCCTGCGGCAACTCCCTGAATCGCACCCCCCGGGGCTACACTCTCTTCAACGTGCCCACCATCTTCCACCCTGCGCTCCACCCGGTGTTCGAAACCCTCGCCTACATCGGCGGCTACACCACCTACCGCATCCAGCGCGAGCACCACGGCGACGCGCTCTCCGACGAGCGCCGCTGGCTCATCATCGCCACCACCGCCGTCGGCGCTCTGCTCGGCAGCCGCATCCTTGGCCTCCTGGAGCAGGCGCCGCACATCGGCCTGCACTGGCGCCAACTCCTCATCCCCGGCGGCAAGACCATCGTCGGCGGCCTGCTCGGCGGCTGGCTCGCCGTCGAGCTCGTCAAGCGCCTCGCCGGCATCCGCTCCCGCACCGGCGATCTCTTCGCCGTTCCGCTCTGCATCGGCATCGCCATCGGCCGCATCGGCTGCTTCTTCGCCGGCCTCGCCGACGACACCTACGGCACGCCCACGACGCTCCCCTGGGGCGTCAACTTCGGCGACGGCATCCCCCGCCACCCTACGCAACTGTACGAGTTCGTCTTCCTAGCACTCCTCGCCGTGCTCCTCTACCGATGGAACGCCAAGCCGCACCGCGAAGGCCTCATCTTCCGCGCCTTCATGGCGGCCTACCTCACCTGGCGCCTCCTGATCGATTTCATCAAGCCCCAACCCCTCGTCCACGGCCTGAACATGATTCAATGGGCGTGCATCGCGGGCCTGCTCGCGTTGCTCGCTGGAGAAGTCGTCGCTCAGAGGCCAAACGCATGAACGATCAACAGCCTTACCGTGCTTCGCGCAAAGGCCCGCTTTATCTCATCAGCGTGTCCGCTGTCGCTGGACTAATCGGCGCGGGATTGTGCGGTTTCATCCCTCATACCGGCGCGGAGGATCTCGAACGCGCCATACTTGGAGCGATTGTCATCTGCGCAAGTGGCATTGGTCTTCTCTCGGGCGTGGTGTGGCTTCTCTCAAGAGTCACCGCTCCAGGGCCTTCCGCGTGAAGACCTTCGCAACCCGCAATTCAAAAGGAGCCGCTTCATGTCTGAGACCGCAAAACGCTGGAGCATTCCCGCAAAAATCACGACCATCTCAGCTTGCGGTGTGATCTTGAGCCTCGGCCTCTGCGCTCTCTCCGGCGGCCCGGCAATCGAAGGCGGCGGCAACGCCCTAGGCGGCGGCGCCCTCATCATGTTCCTCGGATCTGTCCTCGGTCTGATCGTCGGACTCATTTCGCTGGTCATTCAGGCATTCACCGGAAGGAACGGATGAGCACAAAATGGGCAGAGAAACCCACATCCGCAAAAGCCACGACCGTGTTCGCAGTTATATTTCTGGTCTCTGCCGGGCTATGCGGAGTGAACTTTCTAGCCGCCCTCGGACTGAACTCGACGGCAGAGGGATTCCTGAGCATCACAGGCTACGCCGAACTTGTGGGCATGGTCGTAGGCCTCACGGGTCTTATCGCAATAGCTTTCATCAGTCTGCTTCGATGGATCATCCGCCTCTTCTCTCCGCCTCCTGATCGAGGTGGTGAAAGCTAACACCTTCAGGAGCGCTGTCCTTGTGACACTTCAGAAAGTGTCCTTAGCGCTCCCCGTCCTCACTTCTGCCGGCCTACTATCTTTCTAGGAAATCGCCCTCCATGTTCGACCAGTCAGAGTCGCCGGCACCCGAAGAAAGACCGAGCATCGCCAGACCTCTCATCGGGGTAGCCATTTGCACCTGCCTCGCCGCTATCTCATTCCAGCTCGGTATCACGACCATGTGCGGCCCAGGTAGCGGCGGGTTCAATCGAGGCGATAGTTCCATGAGGCCCATTACCGTCGTGGCTATCGTTGTCCTCTTCGGCTCGTTGATGGGCATGCTCGGCTGCTTTGCCTGGTTCCTCTTTGCAGTCATCGATCGCTGGAGGGCATCCCACTGAACCCACCCCACCCCAAGCTTACCGGCATCTCGAAAGCCATCACGATTCTGGCGGTCATAGCTCTGATCTCCTTCGGCCTGTGTAGCGTCAACCTCGTTTTCTTTAGCGATTCGTCGGGCGCAGTAGCCGATATCTCTGGCGCCATAGGATCGTTTGCGATAAGTGCCGTGATTATTTGTCTAATTGCAATCGTGGTACTCGCATTCGTGAGAATTATCCGGCGCAATATCCTCAGCTAACCTCAAGGTGATCACCCCATGGCAAAAACCCGCGACTACATCTTCTACGACACCGCCGTCTCCATCTGCACCACCTGCTTCCGCCGCGTCGACGCCAAGATCGTCTTCGAGGACGACAAGGTCTTCATGCTCAAGCGCTGCCCCGACCACGGCTTCGAACGCGTGCTCATGGCCGACGACGTCGACTACTACCGCCGCTGCCGCGAAGTCTTCATCAAGCCGCCGGAGATGCCCGACCACTACAACACGCCCGTCAAATACGGCTGCCCGTACGACTGCGGCCTCTGCCCCGACCACGAGCAGCACTCCTGCCTCACCCTCATCGAAATCTGCGACGCCTGCAACCTGAGCTGCCCCATCTGCTACGCCGACAGCGGCACCCACCGCACCACCTACAAGCCGCTCGCGCAGATTGAAGCCATGCTCGACGCCGTCGTCGGCAACGAAATCGAGCCCGACGTCGTGCAGATCTCCGGCGGCGAGCCCACCATCCATCCGGACTTCTTCGCCATCCTCGACGCCGCCAAGCGCCGCCCCATCAAGCACCTCATGGTCAACACCAACGGCATCCGCATCGCGCAGGAAGACGGCTTCGCCGAACGTCTCGCCGGCTACATGCCGCAGTTCGAGCTCTACCTGCAGTTCGACTCGCAGCGCCGCGACCCGCTCATGCAACTCCGCGGCGCCGACCTCCGCAGCATCCGCACCAAGGCCCTCGAAAAACTCAACAAGCTGAACATCTCCACCACGCTCGTCGTCACTGTCGAGCGCGGTGTCAATGACGACGAGATGGGCTCCATCATCGACTTCGCCCTCAAGCAGCCCTGCGTCCGCGGCGTCACCTTCCAGCCCGTGCAGCAGGCCGGCCGCCTGCAGAACTACGACTCCGCGCAGCACCGCTTGACACTTACCGAGGTGCGCAGGCGAATCCTTGCTCAAACGTCCGTCTTCAAGCCCGAAGACCTCATCCCCGTCCCCTGCCACCCCGACTCGCTGGCCATGGCCTACGCCATCAAGCTCGGCAGCAAAGTAGTCCCGCTCACCGGCATGATCTCACCCGACGTCCTCATCAACGGCGGCCGCAACACCATCATCTACGAGCGTGACCCCGCCATCCGCGACCACATGTTCAAGCTCTTCTCCACCAACCACTCACCGCAGTCGCAGGCCTCCACGCTGCGCGAGCTGCTCTGCTGCCTGCCGCAGGTGCTCGCCCCGCGCAACCTCGGCTACGACAACCTCTTCCGCATCCTCATAGTGCAGTTCATCGACGCGCAGACCTTCGACCTCCGCTCCATCAAGAAGACCTGCATCCACATCGCCCACCCCGACGCCAAACGTCTCATCCCCTTCGACACCTACAACATGTTCTACCGCGATGGCCTCGAAGAGTCCCGCCTCAACCCTCTCCGCGAACGCACCCTCGCCTCCGTCTAAACTCTGCTGTTGCCCTGATATAGACCTTAGCCCCAATGCATCTGCTGTTGCCTCTGAGATAGGCCTGGGCTTTAGCCCAGGCATTCAGCACAACCCAAAAATCGGGCTTCAGCCCCCGGGACAGCTCTGCCGCAGACGCATTCAGCTACCCTTCATCTTCGCCGAGTAGTCTTATGACTATGAGACTGGCGTTCCTCGCACTTTTCACGGCCTCCATAGTTTCCCAAGCCCAGGACACACAGCCTCCCACGCAGCGCATCGACATCGCCGCCGGAGTCCCGCTGCGAATCCGCGTCTCGCGCACGGCGCCCGTCCGCCTCGGCGCGCGCGTCTCCGGCGTCCTCACCCAGCCCGTCTACGTCCACGACCGCCTCGTCCTCGAAAAGGGCGCCATCATCTCCGGCGTCGTCACCGAATACGTTCCCGTCGAGCGCCAACTCCGCGCCCAGGCTCTGCTCAACGGCGACGTCACGCCCCTGCACAATCCCGTCGTCGACTTCGACCAGGTCCACATCGCCGCAACCGGCGCCGACATTACCCTCAGCTCCCGCGCCATCATTCGCGACACCAAGATCGTCCGCTTCGTCGCCGCCGCTAAACGCCCCTCGCTCATGCAGCAGGCGAAGACGATTGTGAAGCAGCGCATCCAGGAAACGCGCGACACCGCGTTCGGCCCCAACAAGAAAGACCGTGCCCTCCGCCTGCTCTACAGCCAGCTTCCATATCATCCGCAGCGCATCTGGGTCGGCACGCAGTTCATCGCCGACCTCACCGTCCCCGTCACCATTGCCTTGCCAACGCAGCCTCCCGCGGAACTTGCCGCCGACCCGTCCTACGACGGCCGCATCGTCTCCGCGCGCCTCGCCGATCTGATCGACTCGAAGGAAGCGCACAAGGGCGACACCGTCATCGCCATCGTCACGCAGCCCCTCTTCGACGCCGACCATAAGCTCGTCCTCGCCGAAGGCGCCGAGCTCGAAGGCACGATCCTCGCCAGCAAATCCGCCCGTTCGCTTGGCCGCAACGGTCAGCTCCGCTTCGCCTTCCGCGGTGTCAAACCCGAGGGCCAGCAGCAGGCCACCACAGTCTACGGCACCATCACCGGCACCGAAGGCTCGCAGACCGCCAACGTCACCGTCGACTCCGAAGGCAACGTCAAAGCCAACCCTGACAAGAACCGGTTCGTCGCTCCGCTGCTGCTCGCCGCCACCGCGATGATGGGCCACGACGACGACCACCACGGCGGAGGAGATAGCAACGTCGGCGGTTCAACCGTCGCGTCCAACGGCTTCGGCATCATCGCCCGGGTCGTCGCGCTCACGACCACCAACTCCAACGTCGCCAGCGGCTTCGGCGCCTACGCACTGGCCAAATCCATTTACTTCCGCTTCCTCACCCACGGACACGATGTTTCATTCCCGAAAGACACCCAAGTCGAAGTTCAGCTCTCCGAGCGCGAGGGCGCCATCAGTCACTCCCCGTAGGGCACCCAGATATTCTTCACCTGCGTAGCATGACGCAGGAAATATCTGCCCTCGCTCTGCGCCGGATCGAACCAGTCCACCTGCCGTCCTTCGTTCGTCCACACCTGCTTCAGGTTCCCAATCGACCCCAGCTTCACCATCGCGCTCGCAGCCTCATCCCTGAAGCTCCATATCGCATCGATGTCGTCATGCTCCGCGAGCGTCTTGCCCAACTCGCTCGCCTTACCCGCCACAATGTTCACCACGCCGCCCGGCAGGTCGCTGGTGTCGAACACCTGGTATAGCTCGCCCATCAGCGTCGCGCAGCGCTCGCTCGGCACGGCGACAACGGTGTTGCCGATCGCAATCGCCGGCAGCACCAGCGACAGGAACCCCAGCAGCGGAGCATCATCGGGGCACAAAATCCCGACAGTGCCGACCGCCTCCTTCATCGCCAGCGTCACCATCCTGAACGGTGGGTTATGCACCGAGCCCTCGTACTTATCGGTCCACGCCGCGTAGCTGAACGTCCGCTCCACGCCATAGTCGAACTCGATCGCCGCCTGCTCCTGCCCGACGAACGCGGCCAGCTTCTGCACGATCTCCGCTCGCCGCTGCACCATGTTCTCGGCGATGAAGTACAGCACCTGCGCCCGTCCATGAGCCGTCGTCTTCGCCCACTTGCCCGCGCCGCGCGCCGCTTCCACGGCGTTGCGTATGTCCTTGCGATTGCCCAGCGGCGCCTCGCCCACTAAATCGCCGTTCGCCGCATACACGGGAAAGCTATAGCCCGAATCCGGCCGCGCCTGCTTGCCGCCGATGTACTGCTTCACGGTGCGGTCGATGAAATACCCAACGGACGCGCCACGCTCCTCATCGAAACCTTCCGGCTCTTCCACCACCGGCTCGGGCAGGGAAGTGACCGGCTTCGCTTTCAACTCCTCATGCAGCCACGCCGGCTCCAGGTACTCGTACATCCCCTCCTTGCCGCCCTCGCGCCCATAGCCTGACTCGCGATACCCGCCGAAACCAGCCGCCGCATCGAACAGGTTCGTCCCATTCACCCACACCACACCGGCCTTCACCTGTGCGGCAACATCAAGCGCAACATTGATGTTCTCGCTCCATACGCACGCCGCGAGCCCATACGTCGTATTGTTCGCCAACTCCACAGCCTCAGCCGGCGTGCGGAATGTCATTGCCACCAGCACCGGCCCAAAGATCTCTTCCTGCGCCACAGTCGACGCAGGCGACACGCCGGTCAGCAGCGTCGGCTTCAGGAACAGTCCCTTTGACGGCATATCGATGTCCGGCTGCCAGCACGTCGCGCCTTCCTGCACGCCAATCTCGACCAGCGACTTGATGCGGTCGTACTGCACCTGGTCGACGATCGCGCCGATATCGATGGCCTTATCCAGCGGCGAGCCCACACGAAGCGACTCCATCCTCACGCGCACCTTGTCGTACAGCTTCTCGGCCACGCGCTCCTGCACCAGCAGCCGCGACCCCGCGCAGCACACCTGCCCCTGGTTGAACCAGATGCCGTCCACCAAGCCCTCAACGGCCGAGTCCAGGTCCGCATCGTCGAAAACAATAAAGGGACTCTTGCCACCCAGCTCAAGCGAAAGCTTCTTCGTCGTCTTCGCGGTCACCTTGCGGATGATGCGCCCAACCTCGGTCGATCCCGTGAACGCAATCTTATCGATGTCCGCATGCTCGACAATCGCGGCCCCGGTCTTGCCATCGCCGTTGATGACGTTCAGCACGCCCTTCGGCAGCCCGATCTCATCGGCGATTTCCGCCAGTGCAATCGCACTCATCGGCGTAAACTCTGCCGGCTTCATCACCACCGTATTGCCCGCAGCCAGCGCCGGCGCCACCTTCCACGCAAACATCAGCAGCGGAAAGTTCCACGGAATAATCTGCCCCACCACGCCCACCGGCTTATACCCGCGAAACTCGCCATCAAACCCCGAGTCCTCCAGCGTCCCCAGCAACTGCGCCCACCCGGCGTGATAGTAGAAGTGCCGCGCCACCAGCGGAATGTCGATATCGCGCGACTCGCGTATGGACTTGCCATTGTCCATCGTCTCCAGCACGGCCAGCCGCCGCGAGTGCTTCTGCACCTGCCGCGCAAACGCATAAAGATACCGCGCCCTCTGATGCCCGCTCAGCGCCTGCCATCCCGGCAGAGCCGCCCGCGCAGCCTTCACCGCACGATCGACATCCGCCGCATCGGCCGTCGCCACCTTCGCGATCACATCACCCGTCGCCGGGTTCCGCGTCTCAAAACTTGCGCCGCCAACCTTGGTCCACGCGCCATCAATGTAGTGCCCAAAGCTGCGCTTATGCGCATCGAGCCACTTCGTCACTTCACTCGCATCTTCCGGCGCCGGTCCATATTCCATGCTGTAAAACTTCTCCACTACGCTGCTTGCCATTTGGAAACCTCTGTACTCGTCTTACTTTCTTGTTGTCATTCCGCAGCGAAGCGGAGGAATCTGCTTCTCGCCCGCGTCACCCAGACTTTGTCATCCTGAGCGGAGAGATTCGCGTACTTTGCGAATCTCGCAGTCGAAGGACCTGCTTACTGCTCACGCTGCCACTGCGGCAAATCCCTTTCAACCATCAATCTCACAGCTGCTGCTGTAAAACGAACTTCTCCGCAATGCTGCTACTCATCCAAGCCTCCAACAAATCCCTACGCTTCGCGCCGATCATTATGGGACGACCACAGCGCCAATACGAAACACGCCGCGCACGGGATCAGGAAGTACATATAAGGATCAACTCCAGCTCCTTTGTAATCCTCATCTAGCACCCAACGGTCCTTCGGCTGTCTATCGATCAGAAACTTCTGACCCCAAGCTGAAATGCGGCAGAAAAACAAGACCAAGAGTATGAGGGCAGTACCTGGAAGAAACCTCGTTCTTGTACTGGCGTCCCACATGATTACCTACTTGCTGTTCGCTGTTAACTGTTGGCCGTTCGCTGCTTTTACGCAATCGGGTGCCGATACGCCGCCGAATACCTTCCACTCACATGGTGCTCCAGCTGCCGCTCGATATCCGCAAGCATCGAGCTAGCCCCATACCGAAACAGTGTCGGCTCCAGCCACGGCCTGCCCAGCTCATCCTTCATCAGCGCCATCCAGTCGAGCGCCTGTTTAGCCGTCTTGATCCCGCCCGCCGGCTTATACCCAACCGACATCCCCGTCCGCTCCGCATACTCACGAATCGCCCTTACCATCACCAGGCTCACCGGCAGCGTAGCATTCACGGCCTCTTTCCCGGTCGACGTCTTGATGAAGTCCGACCCGGCCATCATCGCCACCCAGCTCGCGCGCGCCACATTGCGCAGCGTCAGCAAGTCGCCGGTGCCGAGAATCGACTTCATATGCGCCGCCCCGCACGCCTCCTTGAACGCCGCGACCTCGTCATACAGCGCATTCCACTCACCGTTGAACACATGCGCACGCGTGATCACGATATCGATCTCGCTAGCGCCGGCTTCAACCGAGCGCTTGATCTCCTCCACGCGTTCCGCCAGCGGCGACAGCCCGGCAGGGAAGCCCGTCGACACCGCAGCCACCGGTATGCCCGACCCCTCCAGCGCCTTCACCGCCGTCTCCACAAACGCGTGGTACACGCACACCGCGCCCACGGTCAGCTTCAACTCCTCAATCCCCAGCGCCTTCACCAGGTGGTCCTGCACCGGCCGCCGCGCCTTCGCGCACAACCGCTTCACGCGCTCGGCCGAGTCGTCCCCCGACAGCGTCGTCAGGTCCATGCACGCGATCGCGCGCAGCAACCACGCCGCCTGCCAGTCCTTCTTCACGCTCCGCCGAGTCCCGATCGTCGCCGCCCGCCGCTCCACCGCACTCGTGTTGACCCGAACCTCCTCGACCCACTCGAGATTCAACGGCATCCGCCGGTTCGGCTCGAGCGTCCGCCCATGCAGCGTCACCGGAACGCCGCGGCCAATCTCGTGTCCACTCGGCGCAGCCTGCGCACTCTCTTCCGCCTTCTTCAGCAACTCTTCCTTCACGGCCATAAGCCCGCTCCCACGCAAACAGTCCGGCCCGCCGAAGCCGGCAGGCCGCAAACATCCGAGCTAAGAGTGTATACCCGCGCCTAGCTCAGCACCGGCGCCTCTACCCCCAGCACCTCCGCAATCGCCGCCACCGCCAGGTTATGGTCCTCCCGCTGCGGCATCCCCGACACGATCACCGTCCCCACCGGCCCCACGCCCTTCACCCACAGCGGAAACCCGCCGCCATGCGCCGCATAGTCCGCCAGCGCGAGCCCGTGCCGCCCTTCCATCGTCTCGCCATCGCGCTCCAACCCGCGCCCCACCGCGTACGAGCTCTTCCCAAACCGCCGCACCGTATTCCTCTTCCGCCGAATCCAGTCCGCCTGCCCCGGCGTCGCCCCCACCGTGGCCGCCGTAAACAACACCTGCCCCGCCAGCTCGATCTCCACCGTCCCACCGGCGCCACGCTCCACCAGCATCCGCCGCATCACACCGCCCAGCCGCCACGCCGTGTCCGCATCGAACCCATCCCACCGCAGCAACTCCTCCTGCCGCGCAATCACCGCCAGATCATCCACCACACTCATCGCGCACCTCGCCCACCATTGTCCCACCCGCGAGCCTCACGCGCTGATCTCGTCCAGCATCGCGTCCAGCGACACGCGCGCATCCTTCAACGCCTCCCGAGACCTCTCCAGCCTGCTGATCATCAATGCCCCCTCCAACGTCGCAATCATCGTATTCGCCACGCGCTTGGCCTGCGTTCCGCGTTTGATCTCCCCGCGCCGCACGCCCTCGCGCACAATCACCGCCAGCCTCTCGCGCCAGTCGCGGATCCCCTTGAGCGCAAGTTCGCGCAACGCCGCGTTGCCATCGTCGGCGTCGATCGCCGTATTCATCAACGGGCATCCCCCCTCCACCGCCGACGGCGTCTCCACAAACCGCCGCACCATCGCACGCAGCTTGTCCACTGCGTTCGGAATCGTCTCCAGGTGGTCGATCCTCAACTTCACACTCTGCGCCACCGCATAGCGAAAAGCCTCCACCGCCAGCTCTTCCTTGCTCTCGAAGTGGCGATAGATCCCACCCTTCTCCAGCCCCGTCGCGTCCATCAGCTCCTGCAGCGAGCAGCCCGCGAACCCGCGCCGGTTAAAGATCGGCGCCGCCTCCGCGATGATCCGCTGCCGTGTCGCTTCACCTTTCGTCACAGCCATTTACCTCGCGCCCCACAGCATATCCGAAAAAAGACGCATCGGTCTCTTTTCTCTTACATCAGATGTAAAAGAGACCGAACGGTTTCTAATTCCCGAAGCCCCGCAGGAGCCCCATGGCCGCCGCCGTCGCCGATCTCCCCGACCTCGATCTCCCCGCGCCGCCGCCGCCGCCCTCGCCGCGCGACACTCGCAGAGCGCCCGCACGCCCCATCATCAATCCCTGGATCGTCGCCCTCACCGTCACCATCGCCACCTTCATGGAGCTCCTCGACACCTCCATCGCCAACGTCTCGCTCCCGTACATCGCCGGCGGCCTCGGCCGTTCCTACGACGAGGTCACCTGGATCCTAACCACCTACCTCGTCGCCAACGCCGTCATCCTCCCCATGTCCGCCTGGCTTTCACGCGTCTTCGGCCGCAAGACCTACTACATGGCCTGCGTCGCGCTCTTCACCATCACGTCGCTCCTCTGCGGCATCGCACCCTCGCTCGGCATCATGCTGCTCGCGCGCGTGCTGCAGGGCATCGGCGGCGGCGGCCTCGCCCCGGTCGAGCAGGCCATCCTCGTCGACACCTTCCCACCCGCCAAGCGCGCCTCCGCCTTCGCGCTCTACACGGTCGCCATCGTCACCGCGCCGGCCATCGGCCCCGTCCTCGGCGGCTGGATCACCGACAACTTCAACTGGCGCTGGGTCTTCCTCATCAACATCCCCATCGGCCTCGTCTCACTCTTCCTCACCAACCGCTTCGTCCACGACCCACCCTCCTTCGCCGAAGAGCGCAAAACCGTCCGCACAGCCTCCGGCAAACTCAACGTCGACTCCCTCGGCATCGCACTCATCGCCGTCGGCTCCGGCGCGCTCGAGATCCTCCTCGACCGCGGCCAGATCGACGACTGGTTCGGCTCCACCTTCATCTGCTGGATGGCGGCCAGCGGCATCGCCTGCCTCGTCGCCGCGGTCTTCTGGGAGCTCCGCGCGCCCGACCCGGTCATCGACTTCCGCCTGCTGAAAATCCGCAACTTCGCCATCGCCAACGTCTTCTACTTCGTCTTCGGCTTCGGCCTCTTCGCCAGCACGACGATGATCCCGCAGCTGCTGCAATCGCTTTACGGCTACCGCGCAATCGACGCCGGCCTCGTCCTCGGCCCCGGCGCCTTCGTCATCACGCTGCTCGCTCCGGTCGGCGCTCAGCTTGTGCAGCGCGGCATCGTCAACGCGCGCATCATGCTCTTCGGAGCCCTCATCGTCGTCGGCCTCTCCATGCTTCATTACAGCCACTTCAACCTGCAAACCGACTACGCCCACTACGCCTGGGCGCGCGCCCTGCAGGGTCTCGGCTACGCGTTCTTCTTCGTCCCGCTCTCGGTGCTCACCTACTCACACCTCACGCCGGACCAGAACAACCGCGCCTCATCGCTCACCAACTTCTTCCGCAACTGGGGCGGCAGCTTCGGTGTGGCCTTCATCACCACCATGGCCGAGCGGCGCCAGAACTTCCACCAGGCCCGTACCGGCAACAACCTCACTGCCTCCTCCGGCCCCTTGCACAGCGCTATCCAGAACACGGCCGCCTATCTTCAGACCCACGGCTACTCGCACGCCGACGCCCTGCGCGCCTCGACGCTCCACTACTACAACCAGCTCCTCGCCCAAACCCGCCTGCTGGCCTTCATGGACTGCTTCTACATCATCGGCGTCATCACACTCATCGCGGCCCCGCTGGTCTGGCTCACGAAGAACTTCAAAGTAGCCGGCAACGCCCCAGCAGGGCACTGAGCCCCACAGCGGTAGCCGTCATCACCAAAGATGTGCCATGAGATACTGATCGCCTCCGAAGCTAATACGAGGCAAAACGTGCTGGAAAAGGCCAAATACGCTACAGCTCACTGGTTGAGATTTGACGCTATCCGCACACCCGATCAGCTGTCGCTTTCCGGCCAACCCAGCGGCGCTCTCAGTTGGAAGACTGGTCCTAGCGGCCCGGTAGGTCCTGACGGCTACCGCCTGCCCAGCGAGATATGGTGCGCCGTCGGGCTCTTCCCCAATCTGCAGTCCGCCACGGCTGCCATGGAACGGCAGGATGACTTCATGCCCTTTGCGTCCAGCGCTGTCGAGTCCTGGCATCAACTGCTTCTCCCCATCAGGTCTCAGGGTGTCAGCAATCATCTGGATCGCGATTGTCCGGGCGAGCTGTTCGACGTTTCTCCGGCCGATCCGGGCGGAAGCCTCATGGTCATGACTACGGCGGGCTACGTCCCCGGCCCGGGACTCAACGCCGCGCGCCTCATCGCTTTTCGCCGCAATGTCGATCTGGTCCAGGAAGCACTCCAGCATGCCGAAGGATGTCTCGCCAGCAGGCCCTTCACACCCCACACCGTCGGCGATGATGGATTTACCTTCAGTGTCTGGCGAGACGATGCTTCCATGCTCAACGCCACGTATCGCGCCGGTGAACATCGAACGCAGATGGACAGGCATAAATCGGAGAACATGTTCGATCGTTCTTCCTTCACACGCTTCCGCATTCTCCACGCTGTCGGGCAGTGGCAGGGAAGGGATCCATTGGCGGTTTGATGGCAGAAGACACACCCCGCAAACCCCGGCAGGACACTGGTCCCATTTGAAATTGAGCTACTTCGAAATCGGGCTATTTTCAAAATTGTCATTCTGACCCTGAGCTTGCGAAGGGGAAGAACCTGCTTCATTCCCGCAGAGCCGCAGATGTTTAGGACGTTCAGGGCAACGCGGACAACCACGTCCCGGTAGGTCCGGGCTTCAGCCCGGACACCAAGCCCCACCACAAATCCGGGCTTCAGCCCCTGCGACCACATCTCCAACCCGCCTCAGAACCGGGTGGCCCATCCTTCGCGCATTCTGCGAAGGGTGGGGTATCGCGCAAAGCGCGACCGCTCTCTTCAACATCCCCACAAATCTGTCATCTCGACCGAGGGCTTCGCGTTCTTTGCGAAGCCGCAGTGGAGAGACCTGCTTCTGCAATGGTCGTTGCTTGTTCTGCGCCAATACGGACACAAATCCGGGGTGACCCATCTACACGACGGCTTCATGTCGTTTAGATGGGCATCGCGCGCTGCGCGACGCTCTCCTTCACACCGCCACAAACCCGGGTGGCCCATCCTTTTGCAGCTTCACGCAAAGGGTGGGGTATCGCGCAAAGCGCGACCGCACTCGGCACCGCTCCGCAACGCCGGCACTCCGCAGCTCCGCCACTTCCGAGCCTCCACTGTAAGCTCAACGCGTCACAACTCTGCGCTCTTGATAACCGACCTCACCAAAGATTACGAACGCCGAGAACATCGGCGACACTCAAACACCATGGACGATTCGCCCATCTAGGACAAACACGTCTCGGTAGGTCCGGGCTTCAGCCCGGACACCAGGCCCCACCACAAAATCGGGGCTTCAGCCCCGGAACCGCCATTGCGGTTTCGCCTTGTATTCGCACAAAGTTCAGTCTAAAGTAGAGTAACTCTGAACTTTTGTGTTGGTGACTTGGTCAGGCGTGCAGTTACGCGAGGACTGGGCATCATGCATCGTCGAGGCGCAAGTCTCGGTCGAGCGGAACGGGCCTTCGGGTACATTCGCAGAGAACAGACCCGGCACCCCTGACAGTAAGTTAGCCGTAACCATCACAGTTCTTGGTGCCCGTTGGGCGGCTGGTAGCACTTATTTCTCGGGAGGGTCGGGCAGGCGCTTGCATGACTTGACTCGCGAATCAAAAAGGTTACGATTCGAAAGGAGAAAGCCATGAAGGTTGCCCCCAAAAACGTGCCATCAGGGCGCGGAGCATTCGCGGATGTAGGAACTTTATCGCGAATGCACTGACTCTTGTGTTGGTGACTTGGTCAGGCGTGCAGTTACGCGAGGACTGGGCATCATGCATCGTCGAGGCGCAAGTCTCGGTCGAGCGGAACGGGCCTTCGGGTACATTCGCAGAGAACAGACACGGTCAGGCGGTCGGGTTTACCAACGGGACCAATAGGCATGGCAAGTACCCTTGAAGCTCTAGTCCGAAAGCGTTCAACTCTCACGCGCGCATGGTTGGCGATTCAACGCAACGGCCGCCTATCAAAGTCGCCAGAGACCCGGGCCGAGATAAAGGCATTCGCGGAAAACTCTACCGTTCATCTCGAGCGAATTCAGAGCCAACTTCGAAAGACGACGTTTGTTTTCAAACCAGCTAAGGGGGTCAAGGCCAAGAAGCCTGGCAAAGCTGGGTTTCGACCGCTGGTCATCGCCCCAGTGGAATCGAGAATAGTCCAACGTGCAGTACATGACGTGCTTCTGACCGTGCCGGGAATCGAAGCTCTGATCCGTACGCCATATAGTTTCGGCGGAGTCAAGAAACATGAAAACGATGAGTTTAGTGCAGTGCCAGCAGCGATCAAGGCTGTTCTCGAAGGAATTGGTAGTGGCGGTGCATACATTATGCGATCCGACATATCGAAGTTCTTTACGCGAATTCCGAAAGCGGAGGTTCGAAAAATTGTAGCGGCGGTGATTGAGGAGCCGGGATTCTTGAACTTGTATGACCAAGCTGTCACTGCGGAACTCATCAACATGAAGGAGCTTCGTGAAGACGCGAAGGCATTTCCAATCGAAGATCTTGGTGTCGCGCAAGGCAACTCCTTGTCGCCGTTACTTGGGAATCTTTTGCTCAAAGACTTTGATGAACAACTGAATGCAATCCCTGGCATCCGCTGTATTCGTTACATCGATGATTTCATCTTGCTTGGCCCGAATAGATACGTTATCGGGAAGGCCTTTGAAAAAGCCAAACAGCTGCTAAATAAGTGGCAGATGACCTTAGCCAAAAACAAAACCGAAGGTGGAAGCTCCCAGCAGCGTTTCGAATTCTTGGGAATTGAATTCGATGATGGCTTTCTCAGACCATCATCGGCATCGCGTGCTCGGCTCCACTCATCGACAAGGAATTTGCTGCTGGAGTCTCAGAAATCGCTGTTGAAATACAAATCAACAAAAGTTATTGAAAAACGAGAGGCGGTATTGCGCACGCTCGTGACGCTAAGCGACACCATGAATGGTTGGGCAATGCACTACAGAATCTGCAACGATTCCCTGTGTTTACAGAAACTGGATGGGCAGATCGCTAAGCTTGTAGACGAGTATCTGGCGGTCTATAGGTCAGTACGGAACAATGTTGGAGTCGATTCCACTTGGAGTCTTATGGGGATACAGTCCTTGGACGCAGTGGAAAAGTCGAGCTTCCTATGGCCAAGATCGAAAACTAAGGCGCACACGTCGTGAAGCCTCCGGCGGTTCAAGTGGCAATGGCAAAGCCACCACGCATCCTCATCACCCGCTCCCCCCACCAATCCTCAGCCCTCGCCGAGCGCCTCCGCGCGCTCGGCGCCGAGCCCATCCTCATCCCCACCATCGAGCTCGCCGACCCCACCACCTTCGCCCCGCTCGACGCCGCCCTCGCCCACCTCGACACCTTCCACTGGCTCCTCTTCACCAGCGCCAACGCCGTCGAAGCCTTCCACCACCGCGCGGGGATTTCTGGCCCCTGGCCCCTGAACCCTGGACCCTCAGTAGCCGCCATCGGCCCCGCCACCGCCCGCGCCCTCGAAGCCATCGGCCTCACCCCCACCCTCATCCCCCCACAGGCCATAGCCGAGTCCCTCGCCGACGCGCTCCTCCCCCGCGCGCTCCAGCCCGACGGCTCCCCCACGCGCTTCCTCCTCATCCGCGCCGAGCAGGCCCGCGAGCACCTCCCCGAGACCCTCCGCGCCGGCGGCGCCGACGTCACCATCGCCCCGGCCTACCGAACCATCATCCCCGAGGGCTCCATCGACGCCATCCGCGAGCTCTTCTCCCGCCCCGAAACCTTCCCCGACGCCATCACCTTCACCAGCTCCTCCACCGCCCGCAACCTCTTCGCCCTCGTCGAAGCCGCCGGCGTTTCTCTCCCAACTCACCCCAACTCCGTCATCCTGAGCGAAGCGCGTAGCGGTCATCCTGAGCGCAGTCGAAGGACGAAGGACCTGCCATCCTCTCCACACCCGGCAAACAGCTCGGACCGTTCAACCCCCGAGGCCCTGCCGAAGCCCGTCATCGCCTCCATCGGCCCCATCACCTCGGCCACCCTCCGCGAGCTCGGCCACCCACCCCACGTGGAAGCCACCGAAGCCAACGTTTCCTCGCTAGCCGAAAATCTTGTCAAGTACCTCGACCTGTGGAAAACGCCCTAAGCAACTGAATAGAAGCCACATGCAGCAACCGCTGCAACTGCATTTTAATTCGCCAGACTCGCTACAATTAAAGCAGTCCACAAATTCAAACCAAACGGTTTGACCGTCGGAGTCATCGCATCGTTGTCCCGCAGACCCGGAGACTTCAGCGCAGACTAACGCAGACCTAAGACCAGACCTAAGCTGTTTGTTTCGAGACTTTGAACCAAAAAGATAGGGTGTAGGGGGTACCCTAATGCGAGCTCCACGTTTTATCCGCTGAGTTGCACAGCGTCTCCAGCGAGCAGTCCACACACCGCGGCTTCCGCGCGATGCACACCTCGCGACCATGATGGATCAGCTCATGCGAAAACTGGATCCAGCGTTCCTTCGGAATCACCTTCATCAGGTCCTGCTCAACCTTCACCGGATCATCGTTCTTAGTCAGCTCCAGCCGTCGCGACAACCGCAGCACATGCGTGTCCACAACGACGCCCGAAGCAATCCCGAACCACGATCCCAGCACAACATTCGCGGTCTTCCGCGCCACGCCAGGAAGCTGGATCATCTCCTCAACCGTCTGCGGCACCTTGCCGCCGAACTTCTCCACCAGCACGCGCGCCGCACCCTGGATGTTCCTGGCCTTCGCGCGATAAAAACCGGTGGTCTTGATCAGCCGCTCGACCTCCGCAGTCGGCGCCTCAGCCAGCGCCTTCGGCGTCGGATACATCCTGAACAGTTCCGGCGTGGCCTTGTTCACACCCACATCGGTGGTCTGCGCAGAAAGAATCGTCGCAATCGTGAGCTCAAAAGCATTCCGATGCGTCAGCGCACACACCACATTCGGATAAGTCTTCCGCAGCGCATCCAGGATCGCCGCAACGCGCTCCGGCGCCAGCGGCTTCGCAGTCTTCCCGCGCTTCACCTTCGCCGCAACCGGCTCGCTAGCCGCAATCGCGCGTGCCTTCTTGGCAGGGACGCCTTTCACAGCAGCCTTCCGCGCCGCACCCGAAAGCCGCTGCGGAGCCACCAAGCCAGACTTCTTCACCGCAACCGCTTTCGCCTTATTCACTATTCACTACTCACTATTCACTGCTTCTAACCCAGTCGATCCAGCATTTCCATCGGCGTCAACCGCACGCAGCTGAAGATCGGAAAATCCTTCAGCGTGTACATGCTGATCTCGGTCTCGCGAAGCTGCTGCACAAGATCGACGAAGTCATCGGGGAAGTTGGTCTCGAACGCCACCACGAACTCCTGGTCGTCGATGCCGAACGAATATGTCGTATTCAGCTTCACGCGCGGATACGAAAGCCCCACGCGAATGTGCTCATCCATCAGCCGCTTGCGTTCGCTCATCGGCAGCAGATACCACGGCCGCGTCTTCCAGAACGGGTAGATGAAAATGTACTTCTGTCCGCCGGGCCGAATCGCTCCGCGGCCTTCGCCTTCGCTCTCGTCCTCGCGGCCGATCTGGTACTGCGAGCGCTTGGTCATCGCCAGGAAGTTGTGCGGCGTGGACAGATAGCCTCCCAGCGGAGTGGACATCAGCTCACTGCGCATCTGGTTCAGCTCGTCGACCGCATAGCCGATCGACCACACGCACATGTCCACATCGCCGCGCGTGCCGATCGTCGAATACGTCAGCGACAGGAACTCGCCGACCTTGTTCCAGCGCTCCAGCACATCGGCAAACGCCTGCTTGTGCGCGGCCTTTTCCTCAGCCGGCAGGCGGCGCCATTCTGGCAGCACCTTGTAGAAGCTGAAGCACACAATCTGCCGCTTCACCGGAGGTTTGGATGGATCATGCGCTGCGTACGATGATGCGGGCCTTCCGGCCGCAGCCGGAGAAGTCGGTTCGGCGACCGCGGAACCTGTAACTGAATCTGCCATGTTGAACATCACTCCTGAACATCTTGATGCTAGCAAAACCCGAGCGTCGCGCCGTAATCGCTATACTGAAGGGGAATGTCTAAACTTATCGCATTCCTCCTTGGCCTCAGCGTAGGCGCACAGTACACGGTTGTGCTCGTGCTGATGGCGATCCAGTCTGCCTGCGTTCCGATTCCGTCGGAGATCATCATGCCGTTCGCCGGTTACGCTCTGGCGCACTCGCAGTTTCAACTCATCGTACTTGCCACACTCGCCTCTCTCGCCTCGAACATCGGCTCCATTCCCGCTTACTGGATGGGCGCGAAAGGCGGAAGGCCGCTGGTTGAGCGCTACGGCCGCTACGTGCTGCTCAGCAAACGCGACCTCGACCTCGCTGATCGCTTCTTCTCGAAGTATGGTTCCATCACCGTGCTCGTCGGGCGCATGCTGCCTATCGTCCGCACGTTCATTGCGCTGCCTGCAGGCATCGCGAAGATGAACCAGCTGCGCTTCCACATTTACACGTTCATCGGCTCGTGGCCATGGTGTTACGCGCTGGCGTATATCGGCATGAAGCTCGGCGACAAGTGGCAGACCGACCCGCGTTTCCAGGAGATATTCCATCGCTTCCACATCGCTGTCGAAGCCGTGATTGTCGTTGGCATAGTCCTCTTCGTCTGGACACACTGGAAGAACCGCACCGGCGCGACCGACGCATCGGCTTGAGGTGAGTATGGCGCTAAGGTCCGCTGTCCTCAATCCGGAGATGCCCTCATCTCCGGCGAAGGATGCGTCCCAATCGAACGCAAAACTGGTCCGGCATTTCCCGGCCCTAGACGGCCTTCGCGGCGCTGCGGTGATCGCAGTGTTCGTCTATCACTACGGTGCAGGCGGTACATCCCACAATCTGTTCCTCCACGGGCTAGGAGTTTTCGTAAAGGTCGGTTGGGCGGGTGTCACGCTCTTCTTCCTTCTCTCTGGATTTCTTATCACTGGAATCCTTTGGGACTCTAAAGGAGAATCGCACTGGTGGCGGAATTTTTATGTGCGTCGCGCTCTACGCATCTTTCCGCTGTATTACGGTTCGCTGCTTCTCGTGCTTCTCTTCTCAGCTCTGCGCGGAGAGTTCGGCTCAGCCGTTCGGCTCATCTGGATTCCCGCACTGTATCTTCAGAACTTCCCGCATCTAGCCGAGTTGCAAACCGGAATTCATGGTTTGACTCTCTACCATTATTGGAGTCTGGCCGTTGAAGAGCAGTTTTATCTCTTATGGCCTCCGCTGCTCTTTCTGATGTCCGGTCGCAAGCAGGCGGCGCGTTTATGCCTCGTTGTCTTCGGCCTCTCGCTCCTTTTCCGGATTGGTATGTGCGTCGGCAACCCGGTATGGATGAATTATGACGACACGCTTCCAGCGCGAGCGGGTGAGTTGGCTCTTGGCGGGTGGTTGGCGATAACTTATCGTGGGCCTTCCTGGGAGAGCCTGCAGCGCGCGCTGCCTTACGCGGCCATCCTCAGCGCCGCAACTGTGTTCTTTGTGGCATGGCGCGATCGCGGATTCGAGTTCTACGGCCCGCTGCAACTGACGCTCGGTCTGCTTGCCATCACGATCTTTCTGGCTGCTGTTCTTGCCCGGTCTTTGAAGCCTGGAATACTCCAAAGAATGTTCAGTGCAGACTGGCTTCGCTGGGTCGGACGAATCAGTTTCGGCATATACATTTTTCACGCACTGTTCCTGAATCTGTACACCGCAATCACACTCCGCCTGGTCCCTGTTAGCCGGGGGATGATGTTCAATGGCATAAGGTGGCTTATAGCCGCTGCCTGTACGGTTGCGCTTGCATGGCTCTCGTTCAACTTTATGGAGCAGCCTTTCCTGCGCTTGAAAGTGCGCTTTGCCGCGCATCGAGGACGAAACTAGACGGCTGCTCCGAGGTTTGCTTTGGCTAAACGGCGTGAGCGATACTAAAGCGTCCGACCAACGGAAATCCGCTCCACAGAAGGGTAAAGCCACCGAATGTCAACACCCCAAGCCGCCGCTCCGAATGCGGCGGATATCAAGCCTGCCACAGGAAAGCTTGGAATCATGATCCCCGGAATGGGAGCAGTCGCGACGACGCTCATCGCCGGTGTAGAGGCTGTGCGTCGCGGCTTCGCCAAGCCCATCGGCTCGATGACCCAGATGGGCACCATTCGCCTCGGCAAGCGTACCGACGACCGCACGCCGCTGATCAAGAACTTCGTTTCGCTCGCCAATCTCGACGACCTGGTCTTCACCGGCTGGGACATCTTCGGCGGCAACCTGTACGACGCTGCGAAGACCGCGCAGGTGCTCGACCGCGACCAGCTTGAAAGCATGCGCCCGTTCCTCGAAAGCATTGAGCCCATGCCTGCCGCGTTCGATCAGCGCTGGGTCAAGCGCCTCGACCCAAGGGTGCAGAAGGTCGGAAAGAACAAGTGCGACCTCGCCAACCAGATCCGCAACGATATCGCGGAGTTCAAGACCAAGACCGATCGCCAGGTCATGATCTGGTGCGGATCCACCGAGATCTACATCGAGCCCAGCGCCGTTCACCAGACACTCGAAGCTTTCGAACGCGGCCTCGTCGAGGACGATGAAAACATCTCGCCATCGATGCTCTACGCCTGGGCCGCGCTGAAGGAAGGCATCCCGTTTGCAAACGGCGCGCCGAACCTCACGGTTGACATTCCTGCGCTGCAGGAGCTCTCGAAGAAGATGAACGCGCCCATCTGCGGCAAGGACTTCAAGACCGGCCAGACGTTCATCAAGACCATCCTCGCTCCGGGCTTCAAGGCGCGCCAACTCGGCGTCGCCGGCTGGTACTCGACCAACATCCTCGGCAACCGCGACGGCGAAGTGCTCGACGACCCCGACAACTTCAAGACCAAGGAAGTCTCGAAGCTCGGCGTGCTCGAGCACATCTTCCAGCCCGAGAAGAACCCCGAGCTCTACGGCGACATCTTCCACAAGGTGCGCATCAACTACTACCCGCCGCGCGGCGACAACAAGGAAGGCTGGGACAACATCGACATCTTCGGCTGGCTCGGCTATCCGATGCAGATCAAGGTCGACTTCCTCTGCCGCGACTCGATCCTCGCGGCGCCGCTCGCACTCGACCTGTGCCTCTTCATGGACCTCGCGCAGCGCACGCCGACGCTCCGTGGGCTCGGCATCCAGGAGTGGCTCAGCTTCTACTTTAAGGACCCCGACTCCGCGCCCGGCGTCTACCCCGAGCACGACCTCTTCATCCAGTCGATGAAGCTCAAGAACACGCTGCGCCACGTGATGGGCGAGGACCTCATCACGCACCTCGGCCTCGAATACTACGGCGACTAAACGCGCCCGCTTACACGGAGGCCTCGCGGCTTACTGCGAGGCCTTTTCTATTCCTGGATCACGCTGACGATCTCCGGCCACAGCGCCTTCACGCCGTTCTCCGTCTTCACCGACACCGGCAGGACCACCTCTTCACCATGCGCTTCTTTCAGCGCCTTCAGCGCCTTCGTCAGCGCATTCCCCGACAGCCTATCGCTCTTCGTCCCCACAACGATGTGCGGGCGCTGCATCTGCTTCAGCGCAGTGAGCAGCAGCGTATCGCTCTCCTGCGGCGGAATATTCGTGTCGACGAGGCACACGCACAATGCCAGCGTCTCGCGCTCGTTCAGATACGGCTCGATGAACGAAGGCCACTCCGCGGAGATGGACTTCGAAATCTTGGCGTAGCCGTAGCCGGGCAGGTCGGCAAAGATCAGCGACGGTCGCACGTTATGCTTCGACGGCGTGCCTTCGTGCAGCGCGAAGAAGTTGATGGCGCGCGTACGCCCGGGCGTCGACGACACCTTCGCTTCTTTCGAGCCGAGCAGCTTATTGATCAACGACGACTTGCCCACGTTGGAGCGGCCGAGGAACGCAACCTCTGGCGCGCCGCCGGTGCGGGCCTCGCTGGGGAAGTGGTCAGGGCTCATGGCCGAGAGCAGGAACTTTGGTGTGAAACGCATAGGATTACAGCTTACCGGGTTTCGCATTCCGTCCATCGATAGAATGAAGGCTTCGAGGTTTATATGACTGAACAGAACGCCGCGTTCAAGCACGCGATGATGCGCGAAATGCACGAGCAGCCGGACGCGATCCGCGCGACGCTGGAGCGGTATGTTGCGGGCGACGGTCTGAACGCCGACGCCTTCGGCTCCGCGGCCGAGTGCTTCGCTCGCCACAAAGACCTCGTCATCGCAGCCAGTGGATCGAGCCGCCACGCCGGCCTTGCCGCCGAGATCATGCTCGAGGACGCGGCCGGGCTCTCGGTCGACGTCGAGTACGCCAGCGAGTACATCTACCGCTCCACCAACACCAAGCGCGACCCCGCGGTGCTCGTTGTCTCGCAGTCAGGTGAGACCGCCGACACCTTGGCGGCGCTGCGCGAAGCCAAACGCCGCGGCCATCCGACGCTCGCAGTCACCAACGTTGCCAGCTCCACCATGATGCGCGAAGCCGACGTTGCTCTCCCCACGCTCGCGGGCGTGGAGAAGGCCATCCCCGCGACCAAGAGCTTCACCACGCAGCTTGTCGTGCTGCGCTTGCTCAGCCTGCTGGCGGCGGAGACCCGCGGCACGATGACCCAGGTCGACGCCTGGGCGCAGATCGCCGCGCTCAAGCGCCTGCCCACGCAGATGGAGCGCCAACTCGCGCACTGGTCGCGCGAGACCGAGCGCCTCGCCGAGACCTACAGCTCCGCGAAGACGCTGCTGTACCTCGGCCGCGCCATCCATTACCCCATCGCGCGTGAAGGAGCGCTGAAGCTGAAGGAGTCCTCCTACATCCACGCTGAGGGCTACCCGACGGGCGAACTGAAGCATGGCCCCAACGCGCTCATCTCGGACGAGGTGCCTCTGGTGGTGCTCGCCACCGTCGACAACGCGGATTCGGAATCCGTGCAGCGTTACGAGAAGACCATCGGCCTGCTCGACGACATGCGTACGCAGGGCGCGAAGACTCTCGCCTTCGGCAACGCGGGCGACGAGACGCTGCGCGCACTCGCCACGGAGGTCGTAGAGATCGAACCCGCCGACGAGTACACGCTGCCGATGTACGAAGTGGTGCCGCTGCAGATGTTCGCCTACTTCATGGCCGTGAGGAACGGCGTCGATGTGGATCGGCCGCGCAACCTGGTGAAGTCCGTGGTGCGGGAGTAAGCGACGCCTCGGCACATCTTCTGCCGCGCCACGTACACCGCACGCTCGTTTCGCCCGTCAAACTAGTCAGCACACAACGCAGACGCCACCCGCTGCCGCAATCCGCTTCAAACCCAGGCGTTCGAAGGAGAATCATGGCGGCATCTGCACTCCCCGAGCCGCTGCCGGGCCGGTCAAGATTCAAGCTGGCGCTATGGATAGCGCTCGGTCTCACGGCGCTGTTCGTCCTCATCACCTCCGAGATTCTTCTCTTCACCGACTACCCCATGTACCACGCCTACCGTCTGCAGGTCATCGCAGACCGGAGCCTGCTCGTTCCGCATACCGTCGCCGGCAGCGTGGCTCTGCTCGCGGGTCCTCTCCAGTTCTCCTCGCGTTTCCGCCAGCGTCATCTTCAACTGCATCGCGTCCTCGGCCGCATCTACGCGGTCTCCGTCGTCATCGGCGCGGCGACGGGCGTTGCTCTCGCTGCCGGGCGCCCGGGGTTTCCCGGCACCTGCATGCAGGCTGCTGCCTGGATCGTCTGCACGGCCGCGGCGGTCGTCACCGCGCGCAATGGCCACATTGCGCAGCATCGCCAGTGGATGGCGCGCTCCTACGCCGTCACCTTCACCTTCGTCTCTAGCCGCGTGCTCAACCTCTGGCCGCGTTACTGGAGCCACCTCGGCGACTCGCTGTCCGCCGTCGGTGTCATCGCCTTCACGCTCGCTTCGCTGCTCGCCGTCGATCTCGGCCTGAACTGGCGCGAACTCACCACCCACCGCTCCTGAACGCTCCATGAACATGAGACCCTGACCACTATGACATCGACCGAACGACCGGGTCCCGCGCAGCTCCCCTCCACATCAGACGAAGTGCTGATCCTCGGAGGCGGAGTGGCAGGCTGTGCCGCCGCCATCGCGCTCGCCCGCAAGGGCCGCCGCGTCACGCTCATCGAACGCGAGAGGACCGCGAGCCACAAGGTCTGCGGCGAGTTCCTGAGCGGCGAGGCCCTGGAGGATCTGCACGCGCTCGGCATCGATGTCGCCTCGCTCGGCGCCGTGCGCATCGACCACGTGCGCCTCGCTGCCGCCCACCGCGCCGCGGAGGCGCCCCTTCCATTTCCCGCAGCCTCGCTTACGCGCAAGGCCCTCGACACGGCCCTTTTTGCCACGGCCATCGACGCCGGTGTGTGCGTAGAGCGCGGACGCACCGTGCAGGCGCTTGGCCGCGCAGCCGACAACCTTTGGCAGATAAATCTCGACGACGGCACCACCCGCTCCGCCCAAACCGTCTTCCTCGCGACCGGCAAGCACGATATCCGCGGCCACCGCCGCCCCGACGACCCCAGGCGCTGGATCGCCTTCAAAATGTACTTCCGCCTCGCCCCCGCGCAGACCGCCCAACTCGCGCACGCATCCGAGCTGATGCTCTACCCGGGCGGCTACGGCGGCATCCAGCCGGTTGAAGACGGCATCGCCAACCTCTGCTGCGTCGTCCAGCAGAAGCACCTCGCGCGCGGGGGCCATCGCTGGCAGAACTTCCTCGCCAGGATCCAGCAGGACTGCCCGCACCTCGCCATGCGCCTCGCCGGCGCGGAGCCCCTGCTCGACAAGCCCATCGCCGTCACGCACATTCCCTACGGCTTCCTGCGGCCGACAACCGACGATGGGCTTTTCTGCATCGGCGATCAGGCCGCCGTCATCCCGTCCTTCACGGGTGATGGCATATCCCTCGCGTTGCATACCGCGCGCCGTGCCGTCTCCGCGTATCTTTCCGGGGAACCGGCGCCGGTCTTCCAGGCGGGCCTGCGTTCCGCCCTCCTGGCCCAGATGCGGCTCGCGGAGTTCGCCGCCGATGCCCTGAACAACTCTCTCGCGCGTGCAGTCCTTCCGTTCGGCCTCAGGCTCTGGCCCGGCGTGATGGGCGTCACGGCAAAGCTGACGCGCATCGCGCAGCACACCGCGGGCGCTTCAGAGGCAATCGCCGGCTGAGATCAAGCCCACCAGTACCCCCGTCCGAACTATTTAAAGACGCTCCAGCCCTGTCGATTCAGGCTCCAGAAGAGCGTTCCGAGCGCTGCAGCCGCGTAAGCAATGAGCCCGAGACCTGGAGCGATGTGGTTGAACAGAATGTCGCCAAACCCGAAGAGCATCGCGTAGACCATCGTCGACGCGAGAATCCAGTGGAAGAAGTGGAAGCGCAGCGTAGGCGTGTTGTCGTTGGGCGCTGCGAAAGGTCGCCAGCCAATTGCCGCTGGACGCACGCGATCGTAGAAGGTCTGCAGCGTCGCGCGCGGCTCGGGCTTGGTCAGCAGCGTTACCGTGAGCCAGATGCAGGTCGTCAGCGCCGTGGTAATGAGCATCAGCCAGGCGAAGCCGTGAGGATCGTCGGAGTTGAGAGGCTGCAACGCGAGCGAGTTGTCGACCGTGTGCAACAGGCGCACAACAGGCATGCCGAGACTCGACTCCAGCGTGAGTGAGATGGTCGCAGCCGCAGTCATAGCGGAGATCTCCGACCACGCATTGATGCGCCACCAATACCAGCGCAGGATGAACACCAGACCAGCACCAGCGCCAAGCGCTAGCAGGAACTTCCACGCCGCGGCGATCGACGCTCCGTGGGTCTGCATGTACCACGTTGCGCCCGCTGAGAGCAGCGCGACGAAGATTGTCGCAATACGCGACGCGTTGACGTAATGCCGCTCCGACTGGTTGGGCTTAAGGAAGCGGCCGTAGATGTCATTAACCATGTACGACGCGCCAAGGTTCAGGTGCGTTCCGATGGTCGACATATACGCCGCAGCAAAGCCCGCGAGCATCAGGCCGCGAAGGCTCGCAGGCAGATAGTGCACCATCACCCAGATGTACGCGCCTTCCATACCGCCTTGCGCCTCGGTCGGCGCAGGAAGCAGCACGAGCGCGACGAGAGCCGTCGCAATCCACGGCCACGGACGGATCGCGTAGTGGGCGATGTTGAACCACAGGGTCGCGCCAAGTCCATGCTTCTCGTCCTTGGCGGAGAAGATGCGCTGGGCAATGTAACCTCCACCGCCAGGTTCCGCGCCTGGATACCAGCTCGCCCACCAGTTGAGGCTGAGCAGCACGAGGAACGACAGGAAGAAGCTGGAGCCGAAGCTGGGGATAAAGGCGAGCGTGTCTCGCGCATGTGTTGCGTCAACGGGATGCACGAGGTCGAACGCCTGGATGCGCGTAGTGAGTTCGCCCATACCGCCGATCGCGTGGATAGCGAACACGGCGAGCAGGATGACCATGGACATCTTGAGGACGAACTGGACGAGGTCGGTCCAGAGCACAGCCCAGAGGCCCGAGACAGTGTTGTAGGCGAGCGTCAGCGCCAGGCAGATGAAGACGCCCGTAAGCTGCTGCTTCGTAGTGTGGAGGCCAAGCGTGAGCGTGAGGATCTTGACCATCGCAAGGTTCACCCAGCCCATGATGATGGTGTTGACCGGAAGCGCAAGATACACAGCGCGGAAGCCGCGCAGCAAGGCCGAAGGCCAGCCTGCGTAGCGGATCTCGGCGAACTCGATATCGGTGAGGACTTGCGAGCGGCGCCAGAGCGGGGCGAAGAAGAAGACCGTCAGCATGCCGGAGAGCGCGAAGCTCCACCAGAGCCAGTTGCCCGCGATGCCCTGACGGTAGATCAGGCCCGTAACGACCAGGGGAGTATCCGCTCCGAATGTCGTCGCGACCATGGATGTGCCTGCGAGCCACCACGGCACGCTGCGGCCGGACAGGAAGAACTCCGATACGTTGCCGGACGCGCGGCGCATGTAATAAAAGCCGATGGCGAGATTGACGGCGAAGTAGAGGACGACAACGAGCCAGTCTACGAGCGTGAGTTCCATGGTGCCTTTCATGCGGTGCCGAGTTGGTAGAAGAACAGCTTACGCGAGCAGGGCGCCTGTGCGCGGGGTATGATGATGGCGAATCCGCATATGAGGCCCGATGGTGAAGCGGGAGCTCGGCGCTGAGGAGGATTCGTGCGGCTGCTGCGGCCGATATCGGGGTGGGTACTGGCGGCATCTGCGGTGGCGTGCGCGGGCCAGGGCGCGCTGCTGCTGCCTTCTGGCGTGGCTTACGACTCGGGCGGCAATCTCTACGTAGCAGATGCGCACAAGCACCAGGTCGTCGAACTCACATTGTCGGGTGCGACGACGGTGGTCGCGGGCACGGGAGTGCAGGGGTTCGGCGGCGATGGTGGAGCGGCGGTACAGGCGCTGCTAAATGCGCCGCAGTCCATTGCAGTGGGGAGCGATGGGACGGTGTACATCGCCGATACGGGCAACCAGCGAGTACGGGCGGTCAGCGCGGGCCTCATACGGACGGTTGCGGGAAGCGGCGTGCGCGGCTTTTCGGGTGATGGCGGCGATGGGCGGGCGGCGATGCTGAGCGGCCCGCTGGCGCTCGCGGTGGATACGCAGGGTGCGCTGCTGATCGCGGATAGTGGGAACCATCGGCTGCGGCGGCTGGCCGGTGGCGTGTTGACGACGGTGGCGGGAACCGGAGTGCAGGGGTTTGCGGGGGACGGCGGTCCGGCGACTGCGGCGGAGTTGGACACGCCGGCGGGCGTGGCCGTGGGGGCGGATGGGCGGGTGTTTGTGGCCGACTCGCATAACCATCGGATTCGTGTGATTGCGACGGACGGGACGATCACGACGCTTGCAGGCAGTGGAGTGCGTGGGTTCGGCGGCGATGGAGGCCCAGCCACAAGTGCGATGCTGTGGCTGCCGCGCGGACTGGTGGTGATAGGTGGAAACGTTGTGTTTGCGGACTCGGACAATCAGCGTCTCCGGATGATCGATGCGCAGGGGATTATTTCGACGGTCGCTGGCAGTGGCGTACAGGGCAACTCGGCGGAGGGCGCAGTCGGAACGGCGGCGGCGCTCGATTCGCCCCGCGGATTGGCGGTCTCGGGGTTTGCTGCGCCCGTGTTTGCGGATGCGCGCAACGCGGCGGTCCGGGAGGTGGCTGCCGATGCGAAGTTGTACGCGTTGCTGGGTGGAGCTTCGCATCTGGCGACCGTGACGTTGAATGCGCCGTCGGCGTTGACGTATGGGCAGGGAACGATCGGCGTGACAGTGGGAGGAGCCGCGCCGCTTGCGCAAGGAACCGTGGCGCTGCTCGATGGCGGAGCCACGGTGAGTTCTTCGACCCTCGCAAATGGTGCGGCCCTGCTGGCGGCAGATACGCTGACCGCGGGGCGGCACACGCTATCGGCGGCCTTCGCGGGCGATGGCGTACATGCGGCGGCGGCGAGCGCGGGTCTCGTGTTGGATGTCGCTCCGCTGCCGGTGGTCGCGACGGCGCAGGCAGTGACCATGACGTATGGCAGCACGACGCCGGCGCTGACGGGAACGTTGTCGGGGTTGCTGGCGCGCGATGCTGCGAATGTTGCCGCGACCTTTGCTTCGAGTGCGCCGGACCTTGCGCCGGTGGGAACTTATCCGATCACGGCTTCGCTGAGTGGAGCGGCGAGCGGAAACTACAGCCTCAACCTGAGTCCGAGTTCGGGCACGTTGCAGGTTGTGCCTTCGGCTGCAGTGGTGACAGTCGGCACGCCGGCGGCTGCGTACTCGGGTTTGCCGCTGACCGTGTCGGCAGCCGTTGGATCGGTAACGCGTGGGACGCCGACAGGGAGTGTGACATTCAGCGATTCAGGCAGTGTGGTCGGCTCGGGGAACGTGCTGAACGGTGTGGCGACGGTGGTGTTGCTGGCGCCGAGTGCGGGTGCACATGCGATCACCGCCGCATATGGCGGCGATCATAACTTTCTGGCGACGTCTTCGACGGTGGCCTCCATCACCGTGAGCGCCATGCCGGACTTTGCGCTGGCGGTTGCCGGGAACGGAACGCAGACGGTGCTTGGTGGAGCGATTGCGACCTACATACTCCAGGTGGCGGGGCAGCCCGGCCCGTTCTCAGGCAGTGTGACCATGAGCGCAAGCGGCATGCAGAAGGGCGCAACGGTCGTGTTCTCGCCCGTGGCTGTGGTCCCGGGGAGTGCGTCAGTTCCCGTGACGATGAGTATTCAGACGGTAGTGCTGGCGCGGCGGAGTGAGACAACCACGGTATGGTTCGCTGCGCTGGTCGGGCTGGTGATGGTGGGGCGGCGGCGCAGGCGCCTGATCGGTGTGGTCGCCCTGATGGCACTGGTGGGATGCGGCGACAGGACGTTTTCAGGCACGCAAGGCGTGGCGCAGAGTTTTCCGATTACGGTGACGGCGACTTCGACGAACATGGCGGGAGCGGTGGTGACGCATACCGCGTCAGTGGTCCTGGTAGTGGAGTAGTTGAAGCGCGCAGACACTGCGTTGGTATAGCTGCGTTTCGGTCTTACGGTTTTCAGTCCACAAAAAAAGCAGACGTTGAGGCATGGTGTTCGTCCTATGAAGGAGCAATGCAGCACGTACCGAGCAGTGGGCGGTTGAGGCCGATTGCTGCGACAATCTAGATGTGGGACAAGGCCGGTGACGGTTGTAAGGGAGCAGGGATGAAGCAGAGTTTGTGGAGAGCCGTTCGTGGAGCGAAGGCCGTTGTGCCGGCTATCCTGCTGGCTGGTGTGGGGCTGGCGCTGGTGGGCTGCGATGGCTTCTTCGTGAAGGAGACCACGGGCGGGGGAACGACGACCGGCGGCACCACGGGCTCGTATGCGTATGTGGCGAACAATGCGAGCGACACGTCCAAGCTGTCGATCTATGCGCTTTCGGGCGGGACGTTGACGTCGAGTTCTACGTTTTCGCTGGGTTATGCGCCGTCGGCGCTGGCGATTACGCCGGGAAACACGTTTCTGTATGCGGCGAATCCGAATACGCAGACGCTTGCGATCTATGTGTACTCTATTGGCTCTACGGGGCAGTTGACGGCAGCCAACGGCGGCAACGCGGTTGCGCTGAACGTCGATACGGTCGCGATGGACATCTCACCGGATGGGAAGTGGCTGTTCGCGTTGGATGGGTTACAACAGCAGATATCGGAGTACCAGATCAACACGACTACCGGCAGTCTGAAGCAGGTGGACGCGGTCACTTATCAGGCTGGGAACCAGCAATTGGTGACGCCATCGGCGATCAAGGTGGGACCGAGTGGCGCGTTTGTCGTGGCTGCGCTTGGGACCGGGGGCGACCTGATCTTTCCGTTTGCAACTTCCACCGGAGCGCTGTCACCGTATGTTTACCTTGCTCCGCCGATTGTGGCTCCGCCAGCGTTGGAAGGCGATTACGGGGCGACACTGGATGCCAACAACTTCCTGTACATTGCTCGCACGTCGGGCTTGTCGGTTTACACGCTTTCGAGCGTGGGGGCTCCGACGATCGTGAGCGGATCGCCCTTCGCGACGGGTACGGGGTCGCGGTCCGTATTGCTGAGCGGGAGCGGCACGTATGTGTATACGGCGAACCAGGCGGATGGGACGATTTCGGGATTCAGCATCGACTCGAAGGGCGTGTTGACGAAGCTGTCGGGTTCTCCGTTTGCGAGCGTGCCGACGGTGTCGGTGCTAGGGCGCGATAACAGCGGCAAGTACATTCTCGCGGGAGGCTATGACAGCGCGGCGGGGTTGAAGCTGTATACGATCGGATCAGGCGGGGTGTTGAGTCCGGCAGCAAGCGCCGCGACGGGGACCTCGACGTCGGTTCCGATGGTGATGGTGTTGACCCGTTGAGCGTGATGCGTTGCACCGAGTTTCGAGAGGAAGTGGCAGCGAGCACGCGGTGCAGACAACTGCGGTCGCGCCGAGGGCATCGTCCGAGTATGTATGTTGCACGTTGCGGTATGGGTGGGGCGGGTGCGCGGAGTGGAGCGGTGCGCAGCTGTGTGTTAGTGACGGCGATGCTGGCGATGGTGTTTGCGGGCGGATGCTCGCGGTTTCAGCGCAAGCCTGCGGATAAGTATGTCTACGTGACGGCGCAGCAGGCGTACCTGGTCGACCGCGTGGCTGCGGTGTCGAACCGTGTGGGCAATGTGAGCAATGGCGAGAAGCTGGTGGTGCTCGACCGTGCGCGGCACTGGGTGAAGGTGAAGACACCGCAGGGGCAGGTGGGGTTCATCAAGGAGAAGGACGTCGCGACCCAGGAGACGTATGAGCAGTTCGACGGGATTACGAAGGAGCATGAGAAAGACCCGGCAATTGGCACGGGGACGGTGCGCGACCAGGCGAACCTGCACCTGGCTCCGGGGCGCGATACGGCGCACTTTTTTCTGCTGGCTGAGGGCGACAAGGTCAAGCTGCTCTCACGGGCGACTCTGCCGAAGGTGGCTCCGGGAAGCGTGGCGGCTGCGAAGCCTGCGGCGAAGGTTGAGCCTGCGAAGGCTGGGGCGAAGGGAGCTGCGGCCGATGCGGCTGCGCCGCCTCCTCCGGCGATGGAGGACTGGTGGCTGGTGCGCGATACGAAGGGGCACACGGGCTGGCTGCTCTCGCGGATGATGGAAGTCGACGCGCCCGAGACGCTGCTGCGCTATGCCGAGGGACAAAGGATCGTGGGCGCGTATGTGCTGGAGCATTTGAACGATCCTGAGTCGGGGCAACTGCGCGATGGGCAGCCTGACCCGGATATCCCGGTGTATGTGACGGTGTTGAGTCCGTACAAGGCGGGGCTGCCGTATGACTTCGACCAGGTGCGCGTGTTTACGTGGAACCTGAAGAAGCATCGGTATGAGACGGCGTTTCGCGAAAAGAATATCGAGGGTTATCTGCCGGTGACGGTGAAGCAGATGACTGATCCTTATGGACACGCGCCAAATTCGGCGGTGCCGTTGCCGGCCTTTACGTATCGGGTACTCGCGGCAGAGGCTCCGCAGCCAGTGCCGGATGCGGTGACCGGGATCGTGAAGCCGGGCAAACTGGTGGAGAAGACGTATCGGCTGGAAGGGAATATTACGCGGCGGATTCTTGCGCCGGGAACGCAGCCGCCGGCGGAGGCGCATCCGATGCCGGAGCCGGAGAAGAAGGGCGCGAAGAAGAAGGGGAAGCGGTAGGGCTTCGGCCGGTGTCGGGCTGTGGGATCAGGAAGCCGACCAGACTGTTTTGACCCGCTTATCCAGCACGACGTACTCCATCTGAGCGATGACGGCTCGCGTGAGCAGCTTGCGGTGCCGCTTGCCCGGTAGCTGGCTAATCATCCATCCCCAGGCTGACTGGGCCTGCTCGGAAAGGTCGAGGCTCACTTCGGGACCTTTGGCGATGTCCGCGATCGTTGTCTTGATCTCAACCTTGGGGAAGGATGAGCCCTGGATTTTCTGGTGAATCGCGGACGCGATCTTTTCGACTTCTTTTGTTCGTGCCAAGGGGATGCAGCCGTTCTTGCTGAAGTCCGTCAGTGCTTCGGCGAGCCACACCCGGTAGTCCTTGACTTCTGATGATTTGCGGAGCTTGAGCGCGTTGGCGAGCACCTCGGCTGGGTTGGCGCTGGTCTGCAGGAGCATCGGGAAGAATGTTGGCGTAAAGGGAATGTCCGCGGTTTTTAGTCCGCTTACTTCGCCGAGCTTTGCGAACAGATCGGGCTCGAGGTGGTGTGCCGGGCTTTGCTTGAGAGAAAGCGCGAGGAAGAGACGTGAACGCTTGGGCTGCATGAGATGGTCGGAGCCGGCGAGCTCGGCGTAGCCGCCGAAGATGAGGCCGCCGAGAATGAAGGATGCCAGGCGCTCTTCGGTTTCGTTCTGAAGTTGGAGTCCATCGAGCTGCGGATACCAGGCGTAGCCTGAGGTGGTCAGCTCTCCGAGGATGTTTTGCGCGTCCGCTGCAGTTACGCCTTTCGTGCCCGACGTGTAGAGCTTCTTCAGTTCGTCGATCGCAGCGTTCTTCACTTTCATGTAGACGTTGTGCTGGACGTTCACATCGACGAGGATGTCGCCCGTCTCGTTCACCGTGTCGAACACGGTCTTGTTCAGGTTCTGGGACATGTCGAAGCTGTCGGCGTAGTTGAAGACCGGGATTTGCTCGTGCAGGATGATGCGGTCGAAGAAGGTGCTGAGAGCGTGGATGTTCTGGGTGAGGAGATCCCATGCCGCCGCTTGGTCCCACGCGAGCATCTGATTGGGCGCGCCGTTTGCGCCGCCGATGAAAATTTCACCGCAGCGCAGGATCATGGGGTCGACGACAGGGCCGCCGATTGCGGCGATGGCGTGCCAGTCTTCCGGCTTCTCGACGGATAGTTTCATTGGGAACGCTCCTGTGCTGAGTGCCTGCTTCTGGCGGGATTTGCGAGGGGCTAATTGTAATGGAGTCGGGGCTCGTCAGCGGAAGAAGCGGCTGATGGCGTCGACGACGATGTCCTGTTCGTCTTCGCGGAGTTCGGGGTACATGGGGAGGGCGAGGACTTCGGCCGCGGCGCGCTCGGTTTCGGGGAAGTCGCCGGGTTTGTAGCCGAGGGAGGCGAGGGCCCGCTGCTGGTGGAGCGGCAGGGGGTAGTAGATTTCGGTGCCGATCTGCTGCGCGGCGAGGTGGGCGCGGAGGGCGTCGCGGCGGGGCGTGCGGATGACGTACTGGTGGAAGATGTGGCCAGCGCGGGGGGCGGTGAAGGGGAGGACGAGGCCTTCGACGGTGGAGGCAGCGGCGAGGCCGGCGTTGCGGAAGAGGGTGTCGTAGCGCGCGGCGAGGGCGCGGCGACGGTGGTTGCCGGCGTCGAGATAGCGGAGGCGGACTTCGAGGACGGCGGCCTGGATGGAGTCGAGGCGGGAGTTCCAGCCGACCTCCTCGTGGAAGTAGCGGACCTTCATGCCGTGGGCTCGGAGGGAGCGGATGTGGGCGTCGGTGGCGGCGGAACGGGTGGTGACGAGGCCGGCGTCTCCGTAAGCGGCGAGGTTTTTGGTGGGGTAGAAGCTGAAGGCGGCGGTGTCGCCGAGGCTGCCCGCCGGGTGCGAGTTCCAGGTGGCGCCGAAGGCCTGCGCGGCGTCTTCGATGACGGCGAGGTTGCGGTCGGCGGCGATGGCGGTGAGGGCGTCCATGTCAGCACACTGACCGTAGAGGTGGACGGGGAGGATGGCGCGGAGCTTGCGGCTGGCGGCGATGGAGCGGACGGCCTGGGGCGAGAGGTTGAAGGTGAGGGGGTCGATGTCGGCGAGGACGGGGGTCGCGCCGCAGCGGAGGATGGCGCTGACGCTGGCGAAAAAGCTGAAGGGGCTGGTGAGGACGGCGTCGCCGGGGCCGATGTCGAGGGCGGCCATGGCGAGCCAGAGGGCGTCGGTACCGCTGGCGCAGCCGGCTGCGAAGGGCACGCCGCAGACGGCGGCGGCGGATTGCTCGAAGCGCGAGACTTCCGGGCCGAGGATAAAGCGCTGCGAATCGCAGACTTGGGCGATGGCGGCGAGAACTTCTTCGCGGATTTCGGCGTATTGACGGGAGAAATCCAACATTGGGACGGGCTGGATGGCGCGGGTTTCGATGACCTTTGTCACAGTGAACATCCTAGAGCAATTCGTCCGTGGCAAACGATTGTGCGAAGGTAGAAGCATTGTGCCCCTGGTCTGGTGCATAATTTCGAGGCTGATGCATTGTGTTGAATCGCGTGTGGCGGGCGATGCGTGGTCCGCTGTAAGAAGATCTTTTTTGTTTGTGAAACTTGGTTTGCGTTCTAAACGTCAAAGAAACTTGTGCAATTCGTTCCATCCTCGTATGGTTGTTTCTCTGGAAGAGGGCTGCTGTACTTAGGCTCTACGCCGAAGAGGCGAGGGTACCTGTTCACGAATTAACCCCAAAAGGAGATCGGCCCAATGGATGCCAAGCCGGCGCAGAACATTCAGGACACTTTCCTGAATACGGTCCGCAAGGACAAAAGCCCCATCACCATCTACCTCGTCAGCGGCGTGAAGCTGACTGGTAAGATCCGCTCGTTCGACAAATACTCGGTGCTGCTGGAGAACAATAACCAGGAGCAGTTGATCTTCAAACACGCGATCTCGACTGTTGTCAGCGGGCGAGCGGGAGCGCACTTCGAAGCGCGATCGAGCGCGGAGAGCCGCGAGGCGCGGCCGCTGGTTGCGGCTGAGCCGGCGGTGCACTAAATTTTCGGGCCCTCCGTCTATTGTCGAAACACATCCAGAACGAAGTGAGCAAGCGCGCTCCGCAAGATGCGCGCGAAGAAGCGCTGCTGCGCTCGCGGCAGCAGGCGACGCGGGAACTCGCGGTGCTGGTGGCGGTGGAGTTTACCAGCGGACGCAAGCGCGTTCCGAGTGCGGCGCAACAGGCCAAGGCCGCCGCGGCGCTGGGTGCCGGCGTCAGCGTGGAGGATGTTGCCGAACCGCTGAAGACCAACAAACAAGCTGCTGAAGAAGACTTCGACGCTGCGCTGGCGGAGTTCCAGGAACTGGCGCGCTCGGCCGGTGCGGTGGAGGCGGCGGTGCTGGTGCAGCGCAGGCCCAAGCCTGATCCGGCGACGCTGGTGGGCGGCGGCAAGCTGGATGAGATTGTCGGTGTGGTGGCGTCGACGGGTGCGAGCCTTGTGCTGTTCGACCACGACCTGACGCCCTCGCAGGCGCGCAACATTGAAGCGCGGCTGCCATGCACGGTGATCGATCGCAGTCAGCTGATCCTTGACATTTTTGCGCGTCATGCGCGGACGCGCGAAGGCATGCTGCAGGTGGAACTGGCGCAGCTCCAGTATCAACTGCCGCGGCTTGCGGGTAAGGGCAAGAGCATGTCGCAGCTGGGCGGCGGCATTGGAACGCGCGGGCCGGGTGAAACGCAGCTCGAAACCGATCGCCGCAAGATCAATACCCGGATCGATCATCTCAAGGAGCAGCTTGAAAGCGTGCGGCGGATTCGTCGGCAGCAGAGGCAGCGGCGCGAGGCTGTGCCGGTGCCGACGATCGCGCTCGTGGGGTACACGAATGCGGGGAAGTCGACGCTGTTCAATGCGCTGACTGGGGCGGGCGTGCTGGAGTCGGAGCGTATGTTTGCGACGCTCGATCCGAAGCTGCGGCAGCTGCAGTTGCCGTCGCGGCGTAAGGTTCTGTTGTCGGATACGGTCGGGTTTGTGCGTGATCTGCCACATGCGCTGGTGAGCAGTTTTCGCGCGACGCTGGAAGAGGTGGAGCGCGCCGAGTTGTTGCTGCATGTGCGCGACGCGGCGAGTCCAATGCTTGAAGAACAGCGGGCGCAGGTGGAGGCGGTGCTGGCGGAGCTTGATGTGTCCGGCAAGCCCGTGCTGCAGGTGTTGAACAAGATCGACCTTGTGGCGCCGGATACGGTGCTGCCGCCGGGGGCGATTGCGGTGTCGGGGCTGACGGGGCAGGGGCTGACTGAGTTGGTTGCGGCTATGGATGCGGCGCTGGTTGCCGATCCCTTGTCGACGGCGAATTTTCGGATACCGCAGAGCGAGGGCCGCGTGATCGCGGCACTGGAGCGTGGAGCCACCATCGACCGGCAACGGTTCGAAGGCAATTTGTTGTACATGGCGGTGACCGGGCCGGCTTCGTTGCTGCATCGGTATCGGCGGTTTTTGGCGCATGAACAGGAGCGCGGCAAGGCGGATACGGCGGCGTGAGGGCTCTTGTATTCCCATGACCGGTTTGGGTTGGGGGAAGAGTTCCGAGTCGCCAGTCGTGGCGCTTAACAAGTGCAGGCCGCCTGAACGGGGAGCGGAGGTGGTGTCCCCTGTCACGCGGCCTACACGACCCGGAACCGGGTCTCGGGTGGTGTTTTGATTTTACCCCTGTTGGCGGGGTTCGGCGCAGAAAATTGTGGGCGGCATATGCCTATTGTGGGAATGGCCGCTTATCGGCCATTCGCTGCGTTTATCGCCACCACCCTTTTGACACTCCACAGACGCGTTTGTTACAACTGAGGGGTAACAACGCCTGCAACTTAGCTTGGTAACATCATGTTCGAGCGCATGCAGGCGCGGGTTTCGGCCTCGCCGCTGCCCTCCGGCTCTACCCAGATAAATTCATGGACATCTTGCATCAACTTGGCGGTCTTGTGCTCGGCTCTGTGCCGACCATGATCTTTTTCATTCTGCTGGTGATTCTCTATGGCGTGCTGGTACGGCGACCGATGGAGAAGGTGCTGGCAGAGCGCCGTGCGCGCACTACCGGAGCGGTGGAGCAGGCACGGGGGGCGATCTCGGTTGCTGAAGCAGAGACGCAGGTGTACGAGGATAAGCTGCGCGCGGCGCGGGCTGAAGTGCTGGCGGCGCGTGAGCGTCTGCTGCAGCAGTGGCATGCGGAGCGCGATGCGGCGCTTGAGGAAGCACGCACTGCAGCGCAGGGCCGCGTGAGCACGGCACGCAAGCAGATTGAAGATTCCGCCGCGATTGCGCGGCAGCAGATTGAGAGCGCTACAGAGATGTTGAGCAATGAGATTCTGCGTGCGGTGCTGCCGCGTGGCGTGAATGCGCCGGAGGCCAGCCGGTGAAGCGCAACCTGTTTCGTGGATTGTTTGCAGCAACGTTGTTGATGGGCGCGATGGTTGTTGGCGGAGCGCTTGTCCAGGCGCAGGAGCCCGCATCGCAGAGCGCGACCTCGGGCGAGCAGAGCACGCCGCAGGAGCAGGTTCCCGAGAAGAAGGTTGAAGGCCAGGACGAGAATGAAGCTTATCGCCACTCGGCCACGGTGACCAAGCTGGGCGCCATGCTGGGTATGCAGCCTGAGGCTGCGGCGACGGCGTTCACGCTGTTCAACCTGGCGGTGCTGCTGGGTGGCGTTGGATACTTCATGGCGAAGTCGCTGCCGAAGGCTTTCCGCAACCGCAATACGGCGATCCAGAAGCACCTTGTGGATGCGCGCACGGCAACTGAAGAAGCGACAGCGCGGCTGAGCAGTGTGGAGGCTCGGCTTTCGAAGCTGGATGAGCAGATTGCCGCGATGCGCACGCAGTCGGAAGCGGACTCGGCGCGCGATGAGCAGCGCATCAAGGCGAACATCGAAGAAGAGAAGGCCAAGATTCTTGCGGCTGCCGAGCAGGAGATTACGGCGGCGACGACGCAGGCGCAGCGGCAGATTCAGCAGTACGCGGCGGAGCTGGCGATTGAGCATGCGGCCAAGAAGCTGGTTGTGAGCGCCGAGACTGACCGGCTGCTGGTGGAAAGCTTCGCGCATCGCCTGGGCGGCGATAAGGGAGGGCAGAACTAAATGGCTGCCGTTGATTCCCGCTACGCGCGCGCGCTTGCCGCAGTGGTTGCTGAACAGAAGCTCGATGCACAGGCTGTGCAGACGCAGTTGAATGATTTTGCGGCGACGCTTGAAGACAGCGCTGAGTTGCGTGAGATTTTGCAGGACCCTTCGATCCCGGAAGAGCAGAAGTTGAAGGTGCTGGACGGGATTGCAGCGCGGATTGGGATGTTCCCGGCGGTACGGAATTTCGTCGCGGTGATTACGCATCATGGACGTCTGCATGAGCTGGCATCTATTCTTTCTGCGTATCATGCGATTGCGGATGAAGCGGCGAATGTGACCGAAGCCGAGGTCGTGAGCGCTCATCCCCTGGACCAGGGAACGAGGGCCTTGCTGGAAGAGCAGATTACGCGGCTGGCGGACGGGCAACGAGTGAAAGCAACGTATCGTGAGGACGCTGATCTGCTGGGCGGCGCGGTGGTCCGGATCGGCTCGACTGTATATGACGGCTCGGTGCGCGGACAGCTTCAACAACTGAAGCAAAGATTGATAGCGGCAAGAGCATAGACGAGACAGTTTCGTAACGGAAGAAAAGGACAGCATGGCAAAGATTCAGGCAAACGAAATTACCGAGCTGCTTCGCCAGCAGATTCAGAACTACGAGCAGCGCGTCCAGGTTGACGAGGTTGGCACGGTCATCTCGCTGGGCGACGGTATTGCGCGTGTACACGGCCTCGACAAGGTGATGGCCGGCGAACTGATCGAGTTCCCTCATGGCATCATGGGCCTCGCGATGAACCTGGATGAAGACCAGGTGGGCGCGGTTGTGCTGGGTGAGTACAGCGAGCTGAAGGAAGGCGACCAGGTCAAGCGCACGGGCAAGATCATGTCGGTGCCGGTGGGCGAGGCGTTGATTGGTCGCGTGGTGAACGCGCTGGGTGCGCCGATCGACGACAAAGGGCCGATCAATACGCCGCACTCTCTGCCGGTGGAAAGACTGGCTCCGGGCGTGATTGCGCGTAAGTCGGTGACCGAGCCGATGGCGACGGGTATCAAGGCCATCGACACGATGATTCCGATTGGCCGCGGACAGCGCGAGCTGCTGATCGGCGACCGCCAAACGGGTAAGACGGCCGTGGCGCTGGATACGATCATCAACTCGGCGAAGAATGACCTGATCTGCATTTATTGCGCGATCGGGCAGAAGCGGTCGTCGGTGGCGCAGGTTGTGCAGACGCTGGAGAGCTACGGCGCGATGGCGTACACCATCGTGGTGGCCGCGACGGCTTCAGAGCCGGCACCGATGCAGTACCTTGCGCCGTTCGCTGCGACCGCGATGGGCGAGTACTTCCGCGATAACGGCAAGCATGCGCTGATTATTTATGACGATCTGTCGAAGCACGCGGCGTCGTATCGCGAGATTTCGCTGCTGCTGCGCCGTCCGCCGGGACGTGAAGCATATCCGGGCGATGTGTTCTATCTGCACTCGCGTTTGCTGGAGCGTTCGGCGAAGATGTCGGCGGAGAATGGCGGCGGAAGCCTGACGGCTCTGCCGATCATTGAGACGCAGGCGGGTGACGTGTCGGCGTACATTCCGACGAACGTGATTTCGATCACCGATGGACAGATCTTCTTCGAGACTGATTTGTTCAACTCGGGCGTGCGTCCGGCTGTAAACGTGGGTCTGTCGGTGTCGCGTGTAGGGTTTGCGGCGGCAATCAAGGCAACCAAGCAGGTGGGCTCGACGCTGAAGTTGGACTTGGCGCAGTATCGCGAGCTGGCTGCGTTCTCGCAGTTCGGTTCCGATCTCGACAAGGTGACGCAGAACCAGCTGAACCGCGGCGCGCGTTTGACGGAGCTGCTGAAGCAGCCGCAGTTCAAGCCGCTGACGTGGGTGCAGCAGGTGGCGATCCTGTTCGCTGGAACGCAGGGTCTGCTGGACGATGTTGAAGTCCGCGACATCCGCGCGTTTGAGGACGGTTTCTACGACTACATGGCGAATGCGCAGGCGCAGGTGATGGCGGACATCGAGGCGAAGAAGGCTCTCGATGACGACATTAAGGGGCGGCTGACGGATGCGATCAAGCAGTATAAGCAGGACTTCCTGGCGGCTCGCAAAGACGCTGCCAAAGAGACGGTGAAGGCCTAAGGACCGATGGCAAACGTACTCGATCTACGGCGTCGCATCCGCAGTGTGAAGAACACGCGGCAGATCACCAAGGCCATGAAGATGGTTTCGGCGGCGAAGCTGCGGCGTGCGCAGGAGCGCGCGATGCAGGCGCGGCCGTATGCGCGGATGCTGACGAATATGCTGGAGTCTCTGGTGCGGCGCAGCGACTTGATCGACGGCGCCGGGGACGTGATGCACCCGCTGCTGTTGGAACGCGAAGAGAAGAATGTGCTGGCGATTGTGATTGCCGGCGACAAGGGATTTGCGGGCGGGTTCAACTCGAACATCGGCAAGGCGGCGCAGAAGTTCATCGACGAGCGCCGCGCGCTGGGGCAGAACATCGACCTCGAGCCGGTGGGCAAGAAGGCTATCGGGCTGTACAAGAAGCGCTTTCCGGCCGCGAGCTACGAGCACAAGGAAGAGCTCTACGATAACGACCTGGCCAAGCATATCGAGGACATTCGTCACCGCGGAGAGCCGATTGAAGTGGCGGCGGAGCATCCGACGATGCTGTTGAAGATCAACTTCGACGATGTGGCGGCGATGGCTAAATCCATCATTGCGCGCTATAAGTGTGCTGAGATCGATTCGGTCTACATCGTCTTCAACGAGTTCAAGTCGGTGATCCAGCAGCGCGTGGTTGTGGAGAAGCTGCTGCCGATCCGAAAGCTGGGTTCCCCGGAGATCACTGTCGCTGAAGAGATGACCGAGGAGCAGAAGGAAGCGGCTGGAAAGGCGGCGCTGAGCGCGGGCGTTTCGTTGAATGAGCCGGAAGAGACGGAGATCGAGCGCGAGGCGAAGAAGTTCGGAACGTCGGAAGTGGACTACATCTTCGACGAGGATCCAGACCGGCTGTTCCGGCACCTGATGCCGCGGTATGTGACGACGCAGATTTTCCATGCGCTGCTGGAGTCGGCGGCTGCGGAACATGCGGCGCGTATGACGGCGACCGATGCGGCGACGAAGAACGCGGGTGAGTTGATCGACTCGCTTTCGCTGACGATGAACCGGGTCCGGCAGGCGGCGATTACGAAGGAAATTATTGAGATTGTGAGCGGAGCGGCAGCGCTGTAAGTACAGAAGCAGATCCTCCGCGTTGCTGCGGAATGACAATTCCAAAGGTTTTGGACGGGTAGAGAAAAGTTATGGCAGAGAATATCGGAAAAGTAATCAGCGTCAGCGGCCCGGCTGTTGACATTCAGTTTGAAGAAGCGAGGATGCCGGCGATCTTCCAGGCGATCCGCATCGTCGGTGACGGCTTTGTGACGCCCTCGCCGGTGGACGTGGTGGTCGAAGTGCAGCAGCACCTTGGCGAAGGCCGCGTGCGCTGCATCGCGATGGTTGCGACTGAAGGTATGGTCCGCGGGATGAAGGCGATCGATACCGGCGGCATGATCACGGTTCCTGTGGGGCGCGAGACGCTTGGGCGAGTCCTCAACGTCCTCGGTGAGCCTGTTGATGAGCTTGGGCCGGTGAATGCCAAGGTGCATATGCCGATCCATCGGTCGGCGCCGGCGTTCGACGAGCAGTCGACGTCGGAAGAGATGTTCGAGACGGGCGTGAAGGTCATCGACCTGATCCAGCCGTTCTTGAAGGGCGGAAAGATTGGCCTGTTCGGCGGCGCCGGCGTGGGCAAGACGGTCGTCATCCAGGAGCTGATCAACAACGTTGCGACCAAGCATGGCGGCTACTCCGTGTTCGCCGGTGTGGGTGAGCGCACGCGTGAAGGCAACGACCTGTGGCATGAATTCCAGGAGTCCGGCGTTATTGATTTGAAGGACTTCTCGAAGAGCAAAGCTGCGCTGATCTACGGCCAGATGACCGAGCCCCCAGGGGCGCGTCTGCGGGTGGCGCTGACCGGCCTGACTGTCGCTGAGTACTTCCGCGACGAAGAAGGCGCCGACACGCTGCTGTTCATCGACAACATTTTCCGGTTTACGCAGGCGGGGTCGGAAGTTTCGACGCTGCTGGGCCGTATGCCTTCGGCCGTAGGCTACCAGCCGAACCTTGCCACCGAAATGGGCGAGCTGCAGGAGCGCATCACGTCGACCAAGAAGGGCTCTGTGACTTCGGTGCAGGCTGTGTATGTGCCCGCCGACGATCTTACCGATCCGGCTCCGGCGACGACGTTTGCCCATCTGGATGCGACCACCGTGCTTTCGCGTCCGCTGTCGGAGCTGGGTATTTATCCGGCTGTCGATCCGCTGGCATCCACGTCGCGCATTCTGTCTCCGCGCATCGTTGGGCAGGAGCACTATGACGTGGCGCAGGGTGTGAAGCGCATTCTGCAGCGCTACAAGGATCTGCAGGACATCATCGCGATCCTTGGTATCGACGAGCTTTCGGAAGAGGACAAGCTCACCGTCGCCCGCGCTCGTAAGGTGCAGCGCTTCCTGTCGCAGCCGTTCCATGTGGCGGAAATCTTTACCGGCATCCCGGGCGCTTACGTGAAGGTCGAGGACACGGTGCGCAGCTTCAGGGAGATCATCGAAGGCAAACATGATGACATTCCTGAGCAGGCGTTCTATTTGAAGGGCGGCATCGAGGATGTGTTGGCGGCTGCCGAGAAGATGAAGGCAATGGCTTAGAAGCAGTGAGCAGTGAATAGTGAATAAGGCGGGCTGGTGCTGGAATGCATGGCCCGCTGCTTTCACAAGTGAAAGATTGGGATGGCTGAGAATACGGACAATTCGGGACTGTTGCAGGTGAGGCTGGTGACGCCGAACCGGGTCTTGCTGGATGCGACGGCGGCTGCGGTGGAGCTGCCGGCGATGTCGGGGTACCTGGAGGCGCTGTATGGCGCTGCTCCGCTGCTGGCAGAGCTGGGTGCAGGCGAGGTGCGTCTGCATGGCGGGTCGGCGGGCGAGCAGATTTTCTTTGTAGCGTGGGGCTTCGTTGAGGTGCTCCCCGAGCGCGTGACGATCCTTGCGGAGACGGCGCTGCATCCCGAAGAGATCGATCCGGCAGAGGCGCAGGCGGAGCTCGCAGCGGCAGACAAGCTATGGGACGAGGCCGGCGACGATCAGGTGAAGTACGACGCAGCCAATGCGGCCAAGCGCGTTGCGGAAGAAAAGATCGCGAGCGCGCAGGGTCGGCACTAGAGGCAGCTATCACGATTGAATAAAAAGCCCGGCATTCGCCGGGCTTTTTGTTTGCAGCAACGACGGTGCCGCATCTCTCATTACTTATGAAAACCGTGCTTGGGGTCGTAGACAACATGGACGAGGTTGTCCCGATAGTCGATGGTGATGACGAGCTCGCGCAAGGTGGGGAACCCGATGAGGCCTGAAATTTCGACGCCGGAGCCGCGCCCCAGGTTTGAGGTGTCAACCGCGAGCGTGTTGCGCAGCGGTTGGGCTACCCTGGCGAAGGTGATGGTGAGGTTATCGGTTTCGGAAACCTTGGCGACTTCGCCGCTGATGCCCTTTACGCGAGCGTCGCTGCCGCCGACGCTTGTGACCTCACGGACCGCGGCCGGTGAGATGATCGTTTGGCTCGATCCAGTGTCCATGATGAACAGCTTGGATGGCGTTTTGCCGATGAGTGTCGAAAAGATGAGGTTGTGGCCGTAGCGAAAGATCTTTGTCCAGTCGCGCATCTCGGGTGCGATGTAACGGTCGCGCGGGATGGCCTGGGTGTTCTCGTCGGCACCAGCGGTGTCGAGTTCGGGCGATTGGGAGGCGGTGTCATCCGGGCGTTTGGGCAAGGGAGCGAGACGCACTTCGCGCGAAGGGACGTCGAGCGTGACGAGCCAGGAACTGAAGACATCGGCGCCGATGAGGCCGTCGACTTCGAGGACGTTGCGCTTGTCGAAAACACGGACGAGGCAGTTGTGGAACTCGAGCTCGCCGATGCGGATGCTGTCTACGTGAGCCAGCAACTCGCGGGTCAGCCCGTGGTCGCCGAGGCCGCCACCGAGAGTCTCGGCTTCGGCGACGATTCCAGCCGAAGCTGCTGCAGACCTGCTGATGAGAAGGCCGGAGGCTCCGGTATCGATCTCGAAACGTTTGCGATGGCCGTTGAGTTGGATGTCGAGGCCCGCGGCATACATGTCATAAGGGCCGTTGGCGATAGGGACGATGGGGAACTTGGTGGACTCGACGGGCCGGACGACCTGACAGGAGCCCTTAGTTTGAGCGCGGGCCACGTCGATGGCGCGTTGCAGCGAGGCGCGCTCTTCGCTGGAGAGTTCTCCGCTTTCGAGGCGCTCGGTTAGACGGGCGACGCGATCCTCAGCGGGCACCTGGATGCGCGAGGCTGCGGCGCGGGTGAAGGTAGTGTCATGAGGGGACAAGCGGTGAGCGAGGTCCAGCTCCTTCTGCGCGCTGGAGTACATGCCGCTGAGACGCCAGTAGCGGGCAATGTCGAAGTGGACGCGGGGATTGCAGAGGTCAAGCTGGGAAGCGGCCATCAACGCAGACGCAGCCTCGTTGGTTTCACCGCGGCGAAAGTAGACCTCGCCGAGAACGTCCTGGAGGACAGCGTCCTGCGGGTGCTCGGCAACGCTCTTTTTGGCGGCGTCAAGAGCTTCCTTGAGCTTGCCGGTTGCGAGTTGCGTGCGGATGAGGCCGGCTGTGGCAGCTGAGCGTGCGTCCTCGGTGGTGGCGGCAGCAAGCTGGGCTCGGAAGAGGGTTTCGGCGGCAGTGAAATCGCCGCGGCGGAAGGCGCGGTCGGCGTCAGTTTCGACGACCTCGGTGACGGAGCACAGGCGCTTCGTCGCGGCGGGCGCCGGGGCTTGGCCGCTGACGGCTTTTACGGCTATGAAGGCAAGGATGATGAGAGCGCTTGCTGAACGAGGGCTGAGGGGGAGCATGGTGCGGAGGGACTCCTTGCAGATCTGGTGAGTAGTGCATGGCGATGCCGCGGATTATGCAGGCATGATACATCCGGCGTTGGCAGCGAAGAGCCAACAGGTAACAGGCAAGCCCGGCGATTGCCGGCTTACCTATTCCTTGTGCCGTTCGTTTGGAACTGCTCAACGGATGAAACGGTTGACGTGGTCTGCGCCGAGGCCGATGGCGGTGTAGTGGCGGCGCGCGGCTTCGAGCTTGGTGAAGACGTCCTCGTAGCCGGTGGGCTGGCCGACGGGGTCGAGGTACGTGTAGCCGCCGGTGTTGTGAAACCAGGTAATCATTTCGGGGACGTCCTCGGGGACGACGAGCGTGTGCATGTCGCCGGGTGGCTCGTAGATGTAGGAACCCTGCTCGGCGATCCAGTCGTGCTCGAGGTAGCGCCAGCTTCCGCGGAGGACGAGGGCGTGAACAGGGCCGGCGTGGCGGTGGCGATGGAGGACGCCGCTCTGGCGGACGCGCAGGAGGTTGACGAAGTAGCCGTTGCTGGTGGACAGCAGGATCGGCTTGAAGGAGACGGTCGGCGAACTGGGGACCCAGAGGTGGTCGTCGGCCAGCCAGTCGTTAAGCACGCCCGGGAGAACGACGTCGGGAGGTGTGGGGGTCATGGCTGGATCCTTGTGGCCGAGGTGGAAGACCACTTGATGGGTTCGACACGCCCGACGAGGAGAGCCCAGCAGGCGGCGCCGAGTAGAGCGGTAACCCCGGTAACGATGAACGCCACGCGCAGGCTCCCGTTGCGCTGGACGATTGCCCCCGCAAGCCAGGGGCCGACGATGCCAGCGAGGTTGGCGATGCCGTTCTGGAGACCGGTCCAGCGGCCTGCCATTACGGGGCCGGCGAGCGTCTGGCTGATGGCCCAGTGGTTTCCCGCATATCCGCCAAAGCCGGCGCAGGCGATGAGGAAGATGACCAGCGCGGCGGGGGAGGTGACAGGGACAAAAGCGATCAGCCCGAGCAGTGAAGCGCACCCGAGACCGAGCGTGACAGCAGCTTTGCGGACGCGGGTGGGAGAAGCTCCGCGGGCGATGAGGAAGTCAGTCAGCCAGCCGATGAGCACGGTGGTGACTGCGATGAGGAGAAAGGCGGCGGAGGTGAGATGGGACATCTGCGCGATGGGGAGGTGGGCCTCATGCACGAGGTAGGAGGGGAGCCACGCGAGCAGGAAGTAGTAGAAGTAGTTGCCGCAGAAATGTCCGATAAAGGTGCCCCAGGCGGAGCGGAGGCGAAGGATTTCGAAGGTGGTGGCCTGGGTGGATGCGGCCTCGGCGGGGATGACTCGGGTGCGCGGCATGACAGCGAGCCAGGGCAGAACCCAGAGCAGGCCGCCGGCGCCGAGCACGAAGAAGAGCGAGCGCCAGCCGAAGTGGACGATGAGGACGCCGCCGAGGAGGGCTCCGGCGGACGGCCCGAGCTTGGTGCCGGCGTCGATGAAGGAGTTGGCGCGGCCGCGGTGGTGTTGCGGGAGTTCGGCGAAGATGCGGGAGTAGCAGGGATAGGCGATGGACTCTCCTGCACCGAGCAGCAGGCGCGCGGCGAAGATAGACGTGAAGCCCGAGAGGAAACCAGTACCGAGAGTGGCGGCAGTCCAGAGCAGATAACCGCCGAGGAAGACGTAGCCGACCGGGAAGCGGTCGGCCAGCCAGCCGGAGATGCCGAAGAGCTGCAGGAAGGCGTACGTCCAGGAGAAGGCGGCGAGCAGCGAGCCGATCTGCAGAGGCGAGAGCGAGAGTTGCGGGGCGAGGAGCGGAGCGGCGAGCGCGAGATTGCTGCGGTCGACGTAGTTGACGACGACGGAGAGGACGAGCAGGGCGACCACCAGCCACTGGCGGTTGGAGAATGCTGGAGTTTTTTCTTCTGCGAGCGTCATGCGGGTCTCGGGCGGCTAGCGGAACGTCTTGTCGTCGATCTTGCTGAAGTCTGCGTCGTTGACGACGCCGATGGTGACGATGGCGAAGGTGAAGACTTCGGTGGCGGGCTCGAGATGGCCGGCGATGACCTTGTCGGGCGTGGCGAGGGTCATGTGGGCGTGGATGCGGCCATCGATGACGTAGCCGTTCATGCTGACGAGGTCGGCGGGTTTGGTGGGGTCCGTGGTGTAGGTGTCGTGGGAGGGGAAGTCGCGGTTGGAGACCTGGTGGACCTCGTAGCCGCGGACGGAGCCGACGGCGGAGAGGATGACGCCGTTTTTGATGTGCTCCTGCGCGACCATCTTCTCCATGCCGGCGAGCAGGTTGGCCTTGAACTTGAAGCGTAGAACGACGATGCGGTCGAAGTGGGCGGTAATGCCGTAGACGTCGGGAACGGCGGGGCTGTTGGGCTTGGCGTCGTCAGCGGGATTTTTGGCTGGGTTGGGGAGGTCGCGGCGGGTTTGCTGCGCGCTTAGGGGAGCGGCTGCGGCGAGCAGAAGGATGGCCAGCCTGAGAACAGGTTTCATGCGGTGTCCTTGTGAAGCGGGCGGAGGATGCGTGGGCGCTGGCAGAAGTGCGGATGGAGCGATTCATCGTAGGGTTGGCGGACGGCAGGCGTCAAGGTGGCGTGGGTTCGCTGAGGTGCTCCATTCGCAGACGCAGCGCCGACCGGTGCCTGGAAAAAGGAATTTCGCTTGCACGTTGCGATGTATACGGTGTATACATGGATTCGAAGTATACGGCGTATACCTATGAAGCGATCTGCAAAGCCCGATGCACCGAAAACCGGCACAGCCGCTTCTATCCTCAGAGCTGCGCGAGAACTTCTTGATAAGCAGGGCATTGCCGCAGTCGCAATGCGCAGTGTGGCGGAGCGGGTTGGCGTTACGCCGATGGCGATCTATCGCCACTATGCAGACCGTACCAGCCTGCTGAATGCGGTGGCGGACGAGGGCTTTCAGGAGCTCGCGGGCCGAGTGCAGAGAGTTCAGCTCAAGGGCGATGTTGAGCACCGGCTGATGCAGGTGGCCGACGTGTTCCTGGATGCCGCGCTGCGGTTTCCGAGCCTGTACGAGCTTATGTTTCTTGTGCCTCGTGAGGGAGCGCGTGTCTATCCCAGGGACTTTGTGGCAGGGCGCTCGCCGACTTTCAATCCGACGGTGAACATTCTGGATGAGGCGATGCGCAAGGGCGAATTGCGGCCCGACAATGCGGTGGAGATTGCCTTCGAGCTCAGCGCGATTTCGCATGGGCTGATCATGCTGTTTCTGGGAGGCCGTATTGCCCAGAGCAAGAAAGAGTTTCGTTTGCTTTTCCAACGTTCGTTCAGGAGATACCTCGATGGCCTTCGTCGATAGACGCCCTATGTTGTTCGCGACGCTCGCTCTTCTTTCGACGGCCGCGCTACTGCTTGCAGGGAATGGCATGAACCCCGTGTGGCCGCTGATGTGGGTCGCGCCGATCCCGGTTCTGCTGCTGGCTGCGGAGACAAAGTCGTGGCGCATCGCGGCCGGAGCCGCAGCACTCTCGATGCTTCTGGGTAGTCTCACGATGCTGCACTACCTGCATTTCGTACTCCATCTTCCGGTTATGGCATGGCTGGTTCCATTTTCGATTGCCTCGCTACTGTTCGCCGCAGGTGTTCTTCTGTTCCGCGGTCTGCTGCATCGCGGGGCGGTGTTCAGCGCCGTCATTGCGCTCCCCGCGTTTTGGACAGTATGCGAATTTCTGGCCAGCTTCGCGCCCACGAACGGCACAGCCGGCAGCCTGGCTTATACGCAGGAGCGCTTTCTACCCATCCTGCAAGTTGCTTCGCTAACTGGTCCGTGGGGCATCACGTTTCTGCTGTTGCTGTTTCCGTCGGCGGTTGCGACCGCGGTCTACCTCCGGCGCCGAAAGCTGCGGGGCGTAGTGCCCGTCGTCGCATCTACGCTGGCTTTTCTCGTGACTGCTATGTTGTTCGGCGTACTGCGCCTGGCGACGCCGATCTCGCAGCAGAAGATCAAGGTGGGGTTGCTCGATACCGATACGGTGGAGTTCGCCGACGCGGCTTCCGAGATGCAGAACCTTATACAAGGCTATGCGGTGCAGGCTGAGCAGCTCGCACGGCAGGGAGCGGCGATCATCGTTATGCCGGAAAAGACTGGCGTGCTGCTCGACCGGGACATGAAGACCGTTGACCCTGTTCTGCAATCTGTGGCCGACAGGACAGGCGCAGTTCTCGTCATTGGCGTGGTGCATGTAGCCGGGCGAGAGTCTTTCAACGAGGCGCGCATCTACACACCGGACCGGCCGATTGCCACGTATGACAAGCAGCATATGCTGCCGCCGTTTGAATCGCAGCTGACGCCCGGGACGTCACTGGCGCTGCTGTCGAGGCCCGCAGTCCCGATTGGTGTGGCGATTTGTAAGGACATGGACTTCATTCACCCGGCGCTCGACTATGCGCGTGCCGGCATTGGCCTGCTGCTCGATCCGGCCTGGGACTTCAACATAGACCGCGCCTGGCATGGACATATTGCCATCATGCGTGGGGTGGAGGGCGGATATGCGATCGCGCATGCAGCGAAGGACGGATTCCTGACAGTGACGGATGACCGGGGCCGCCTCCTTGGCGAGGTAAGGACCGACAATGGGGCGTTTGCTTCGCTCCTGGTGGACGTGCCGCTGCGTCACGACCGGACAGTCTTCGAGCGCTTCGGGACGTGGTTTCCCTGGTTCGCAGGGATACTCCTGCTGGCTAGTGTGGTGCGATTGCTGACGGCAAATCGAAGGGCGCAAGCCGTTTCTTGATAATTGAAATCGCCTCCAAGTTTTGGTCGATCAGCAGAAACTGCCGCCCGTTGCGGGCGGCGGCCAGTCCGGTGGTGCCGGAGCCGGCGAAGAAATCGAGGACAGTGTCGCCGGGGTTCGAGTGGACGCGGATGATGCGCTCGATGATGCCGAGCGGCTTCTGGGTGGGGTAGCCGGTCTTTTCCTTGCCGGTGGGGGAGACGATGGTGTGCCACCAGACGTCGGTGGGGGTTTTGCCGCGGGCGGTTTTTTCGGGGCCGACGAGCGAGGGGGCCATGTAGGGGATGCGGTCGGTGGCGGAGAGGTTGAAGGTGTAGTCGGTGGGGTGTTTGGTGTACCAGAGGATGTTGTCGTGCTTGGCGGGCCAGCGGCGGGTGGGGCGCGCGCCGTAGTCGTAGGCCCAGATGATCTCGTTCTGGAAACAGGCGCGGCCGCTGGCGGTTGAGGTGGTGAAGATTTCGTCGAGCAGGACCTTGCAGTAGTGGACTTCGCGGGGGTCGATGTGGAAGAAGAGCGAGCCCGTGGGCGTGAGGACGCGGTGCGCTTCTACGAGGCGCGGACGGAGGAAGCCAAGGTAGTCGTCGAAGGTGTCGGCGTAAGCGGGCATCTCGGCGGTGCGCTCTGTGCGGTACCGATTGCCGCCAAAGCCGGTGCGGTCGCCGTCAGCGTCGCGGACGGTCTTGATGCGCGCGCGCTTCTGGGTGACGCCGGTGTTGAAGGGCGGGTCGATGTAGATCAGCGGGATGCTGGCGTCGGGGAGCGCACGCAGGGCGGGGAGGTTGTCGCTGTGGATGATGCGGTTCACTGAGGTTCAAGTGTGGGGGATGGGGAGGGGGGAGCGCAATGGGCTTCTGCAGAGCGAAGAGTGTAGAGCGAACAGTGAAGGGAGTGGAGGCTGTGCGGGTATCGCGCGGGGTGCGTTGCCGGGGGTTGGGGGCGGGCTGCTACACTCGGATTCTTCTGGAGATGGGCGCGCTATGAATCCTCGTGAGCATCGCATCGGCGTGGTTGGGGCAGGGACGATGGGCAATGGAATTGCCCACGTGTTTGCGCGCGCCGGGTTCGAAGTGACCCTGTACGAGGTGGCGCAGGCGGCGCTGGACCGCGGGCTGGCGACGATTCGCACGAACCTTGACCGCGAGGCGGCGAAGGGAAAGATAGACCCGGCAGAGGTCGAGGCGGCTCACGGCCGCGTGCGGCCGACGCTGGTGCTCGGTGAGTTGGGTGGGTGCGATTTTGTAGTGGAGGCCGCGACGGAGAAGCTCGCAGTGAAGCAGCAGATCTTTCGCGAACTCGATGCAGTGCTGGGAGCGGAGGCGATACTGGCTTCGAATACGTCGTCGATCTCGATTACGAAGCTGGCGGCGGGGACGGGGCGCGCGGAACGGGTGATTGGGATGCACTTCTTCAATCCGGTGCCGGTGATGGCGCTGGTGGAGGTTGTGCGCGGGTTGCAGACTTCGGATGCGACGTTTGAGACGACGCGGGCGCTGGCGCTTGAGCTGGGCAAGACGCCGGTGGCGGTGAACGATGCTGCGGGGTTCGTGTCGAACCGGGTGTTGATGCCGCTGCTGAACGAGGCGATGTTTGCGGTGATGGAAGGTGTGGCGACAGCGGAGGCTGTCGACGAGGTTTTCCGGCTGGGTATGGCGCACAAGATGGGGCCGCTGGCGCTGGCGGACTTTATTGGCCTCGATGTTTGCCTGGATATCATGCGCGTGCTGGAAGATGGTATCGGCGACCCGAAGTACAGACCATGTCCTCTGCTGGTGCGGATGGTCGATGCGGGCTGGCTGGGGAAAAAAACAGGGCGCGGTTTTTACTTGTACCAGTGAATAATAGGTTTCAATAGTGAATAATGCTGGAGTGGAGACAACTGTGGCGAATGAGCTTTATTTCGAAGACCTGCATCCGGGGATGACGTTCCCCTCGCTGAGCAATTACAAGGTGACCGCGGCTGAGATCAAGGAGTTTGCGGAACGGTATGATCCGCAGCCTTTCCACCTGGACGAGGCGGCGGGCGAGAGCTCGTTCTTCAAGGGACTGGCGGCTTCCGGCTGGCTGACGGCGGCGATCGTCATGCGGCTGCGCGTGCAGTCGATCCGGATTGCGGGCGGAATGATCGGCGCAGGCGTGGAAGAGATGCGCTGGATGAAGCCGGTGCGGCCGAACGATGTGCTGCGGACGGAGGCGGAAATTCTAAACGTGCGGCACTCGGCGTCGCGGCCGACGTTTGGCGTGGTGCGGTCGCGGACGGTCGTGTTCAACCAGAGGGATGAAGTGGTGATGCGGTCGATTGTGAACTTTTTGGCGCCGCTGCGGAGGCCGGTGTAAGGGCAGGGAACAGCGAACAGGCAACAGCTAAGGACAACAGCTAGGAGCGAGGAGCCGCCGTTGGTTCCGTGACGGTCCCCCGGTGGATTTCCTGTGGGCGAATCGGCGTAGAGTTAATGCGTGCGGATGACGGTTTTAGCTTCGGGTTCCAAGGGAAATAGTACGGTGGTGGCGTCCGCCCGGACGCGGATTTTGGTGGACGCTGGGCTCTCGTGCCGCGAGCTTTTGAAGCGTATGGCGGCTGCCGGCGAAGACCCCGAGGCGCTGAGCGCGATCCTGATTACCCATGAGCACCAGGACCATGTCGCAGGCCTCGCGGTGCTGGCTCGACGGTTGAAGATTCCGGTGTTCTTTACAGAGCCGACGCATCGCGCGTGGGTGAGGATGCTGACGCCGCGGACCACGATGAGCTATGCCAAGTGGCTCGACCATTTGCAGGCAGAGAAGGAAGCGCGGGCGCAGGCGGTGGCCGCGAGCCAGACATCAGGGTTCGGGGGCCAGGGTCCGGACAGCGGTTCCGTGGCGGTGCAGACCGTTGAGCTTTCCGGTGAGGCCGATCCGGATTTCGAGTTGCCCGTGGATGCGGATGAGGGGTGTGAGCCCGAGGAGACGCGGGTGGCGGCGAAAGTCGACCCTGCGTTCCTACCCGCCGTGGAGTATTTTCGCGCGGGGCAGCCGTTCTCGATTGGCGACATCGACGTGAATCCCTTCACTATTCCGCATGATGCGGCCGATCCCTGCGGGTTTGTGTTTCACACGCGAACGGAGAGCATACGCATGGCCGTCGCGACCGACCTGGGGTACATTCCGCCCAACGTGAAGCAGGCGCTCAAGAATGTGGATGTGCTGCTGCTGGAGTCCAACCACGACCTCGAAATGCTGAAGGATGGGCCGTATCCGTGGTCGGTGAAGCAGCGGGTGCTGTCGCGCGTGGGGCATCTGTCGAACGATGCGGCGGCGGAGTTTCTGCTGCGCGATTATGACGGCGGGGCGCATACGATTGTGCTGGGGCATCTGTCGGAGTCGAATAACCTGCCGGAGCTGGCGCGGCTGGCGGCGGAAAAGGCGATTGGGGACCGGATGCGGTTGCTGGGCAACAGGATAGTGCTGGCGGCTCAACATGAGCCGTTGGAGCCGATTTGTTTGTAGCGGAGGTTCCGCTCGTCACTTTTCAGCACCTTTTTGGGTTTTGGGGCGTCTTTTATCCACGGGCCTTGGGAATCAAAAGAGCTTCTCGGCCATGTGCATATCCGCTATGCCTGAGGGCGTAAGCGGAGTAAAATAAAGAGTCAACGATGCCTATCAGAGCCGTTCCATCTCGCCGCCGTTCAAATCACGATGCCTGCAATGACCCGGTGGTCGGGGCGATTCTTTCGGGTTGGCGGTACGACATCTCCGGTATCTCGCCGGCGATGCGCGTAGATTATGAGGAACATCTCGCCGGCTGCGGCCATTGCCGTCGCCGGCAGCGGATTCATCGGACGGTCGATGTGCTGCTGCTGTGCGCGACGACGCTGTCCTTTGCGGCGTTCCTGCTCGCCGCGCTGGTCATGCACCGGCTGGAAGTGATGACTCACATCGCTGCTCTGCACGTACCGCTGCACCGCGCCGCCGCACTGACGCGCCTGCCGGCAAGCATCACGGTGAGCCTCCAGGCTGTGGCGATTTCCGGGCTGGTCGTCTCGATGCTGTTGTGGGTGCTGGTTGCGATTGCAACGCCGATTCCCAGCATTGTGACGGGGTACGTTCGCCAGCGTGTGTCGCCGGAGACGCGCGATCGCCTCTCCAAACACGCCGCGTAGGCCGGCCGCGGATGACGGAAGAACAACAACGGGACGTCCACTACCGCGTAGAGCACGACACGACGGCTGACCAGTCGACGGCGGTTGAGGCTGGAGCGCAGAAGTCCCCGTCGCTCCTGGATGCTCCTGCCACCTACGGCCTGCTGTTCCTGAATCTGCTGTGGTTTGCGGCGATGCTGCGCTCCGGCCCGTACCTCGCCGACTGGCATCAGCACCGTTACTGGTCGATTTTGACCGACCAGTTCAACATGACGGTCCTGAGAAACGCCGGTGGATGCGAAGGCGCCCTTGTGCTGGGCTTCGGCCAGTGGTGGCGGGTGCTCACCGCGACCTTCGTACACCTGACCCCGCTGCATCTGCTGGTCAACATGTGGTGCCTTTGGAACCTTGGGCTGCTCGGAGAGCCCCTGCTCGGGCGGCGCGGGCTGGTTTATGTCTACATGCTGACGGGGATTGCCGGGAACCTTTGCTCACTGGCGAAGGACGTCTTCATGCATTACGACGCGATGGTTGTTGGGGCGTCGGGAGCGGTGTTCGGCATTGCGGGGATCCTGATTGTGTTGCTGTCCAACCGCAAACTGTCGCTGCCATGGAAAGAACTGCGCGGGTTGAGGCGGTCGGTGGTGCAGTTTGCCGGGCTGAACCTGCTGATCGGACTTCTGCCGCAGATACTGCTCCGGCTGGTGCCCGGAAAGGCCATGCACAATCTTCCGCCCAGCCTCGATCAGCTCACGCACATCGACAACATGGCGCACCTTGGCGGGCTGGTGTGCGGTCTGGTGATGGGGCTGCCGCTGTTTCCCAGAATGCTGGTAGGCCGCGCAGGCTACCGCGAGCGGCAGAGGATCACGTTTGCCTGGACCGGCTTTTTCCTGATGCTGTTCGCGTACGGGGTAGCGAACTTCAAGGGCAAGTAAGGCGGCAAGCGGATTTGCTGCGGAAAATCCGTGTCAAGCCCTGCCAACAGGTAAGCTCAACAAAACAAGAAGCATAGCGTCTGCATATTATTTCTCTCCAAGCCGTACAATAGAAGGTAGCGATTAAGTGCAGAAATGGGGCCACCGGCGTAACGCGCGGGCGGCTTTTTGCTTTATGGTCGCAACTCGCACATTTCAGCTACTTTATCCCTAAAGTAGCCCGATTGAGGACTTTACGGGCTAAGTATGCTGTATCTGTAACAAAACAAGGATCCGCCGCCGCGCTGGGGGGAGGGGGGTGGGCAAATCACATCAGCTTTGCCTGCCGGAGGCGTCTCGCTGCGTGTGCCTTCAGCGGAGTGTAACAAGTCGATCGCGCCTGAATTCGTAACCTAGCTGGTCAACGAAGTGGCGGCGAACTTTCGGACCATGGCGAGCAGCAGTCGCCGGTCGCTTTCGCTCAGGTGCGCAGAGTAGCGCTGCACTTGCGTAAGAAAACGGATTTCATCCTCGTTGAGCGAGAGGCCCGGGACCTCGCGGGCGGGCGCAGGCTGGTCGTCGAACATCTGGCTCAGCGGAAGGTCGAGTGCAGAGGCAATCTTTTGCAGGGTCTCGATGGAGGGCACGGTGTGGCCGTTCTCGACGCGCGAGAGGTAGCAACGCAGCAGGCCGGTGCGCTTTTCGATGTCTCCCTGCGACATGCCTTTTTGCAGGCGAAACGCTCGGATCGTGACGCCGATGTTCATCGATGCGGGCTCCCGGGAGACTGGCGGCGCTGAGGCCGGCAGGGCTATGTGCATATGTGCCATTAGCGGTAAAGTAACGGCCCTGAACGAAAGAGGCAAGTGGCAAATTTTCTTTTTCGTACCATCGCAGATTCTTGCAGCCGGAGACAAGTGGCGGGAGTGTAACGGGCTCCTACAGCGGCTTGTGGAGGCGCTGTGGAAAACCACTATCCCATGTACATTCCGCCGTTTACGTCGAGGGTGTGGCCGGTGATGTAGCCGGCGCCCTCGGATGCGAGAAAAGCGACGGCGGCGGCGATATCGGCATCGGCTCCGACGCGCTGGAGCGGAATGTGCGTGGTCATGGCCGCCTTCTGCTCGTTGGTGAGGATGGCGGTCATGGCTGTTTCGATGTAGCCGGGAGCGACGGCGTTGACGGTGATGCCGCGGCTGGCGAGCTCGCGGGCGAGGGACTTGGTGAGGCCGATCATGCCAGCCTTGGAGGCGGCGTAGTTGGCCTGGCCGGCTTGTCCGATTTCGCCGACGACGGAGGTGATGTTGATGACGCGGCCCCAGCGGGCCTTGAGCATCGCGGAGGCGCAAGCCTGGGTGAGCAGGAAGGCGCCGGTGAGGTTCGTGGTGAGGACGTCGTCCCAGTCCTGGCGCTTCATGCGGAGCATGAGGCCGTCCTTGGTGATGCCGGCATTGTTGACAAGGATTTCGACTTTGCCAAAGTCGGCGATGACCGCTTTTGCACAGGCCTTGATGGAGTCTTCGCTGGCGACGTCGAGGGCGAAGGCTTTGGCGGTACCTCCGGCGGCGGCGATTTCGGCGGCGACCGCTTCGAGCTTGTCGAGATTGCGTGCGGCGAGAGCGACGGTCGCGCCGTCTTTGGCGAGTTGCAGGGCGCAGGCGCGTCCGATGCCCTGCGATGCCCCCGTGATGAGGGCGATCCGGCCGGTGAGTCCAGTCATTTAAATCTCCAAGGTCGTATTACTAAAATAAATCATCCGAAATGCAGGGTAGCGGGCACGATATTCTGTTGCGAGTCATGTCTGAGCGCAGCGAAGAAAAGCTTTCCGCAAACTCCACCGAAGTCTACGCCATTCACGGCGCCGAACCCGAAGTTCTAGCGTATGCGATGGCCAAATATTCACGGTCGGCGCTCTCGATGAAGGAGTCGCTGACCGAGATCAGCACTCAGCGAGCGGAACAGTTTCTCAACACCTTCTACTTCCAGTATGGGCATCGGTCGATTGCCGACCTGGCGCATATACCGTTCGCGATCGAGCGGCTGAGCCTGCTGGCCGCGATCACGGTGGTGGATGAGACGCGCTGGGATGGTCAGGAACGGTCGACGCGGTACCAGGACTTTCGCCGCAGCGGATGGTACACGCCGCAGCTTTCGGGCGCGCAGCGCGAGGCGTATACGGCGGGGATGAAGGCGCTGTTCGGGGCGTATGAGGCGTTCGGCGGGCATATGTTGACGGCGCTGAAGGCGGCGATACCGTGTCCTGCGGAGATGAAGCCGGAGAGCTACGAGCGCACGCTGAAGGCGCGGGCGTTTGATGTGGCGCGGTACCTGCTGCCGCTGGGGACGAATACGTCGCTGGGGCAGATTGTGAATGCGCGGACGCTGGAATCGCAGGTGTCGCGGCTGCTGTCGAGTGAGTTTCCGGAGATTCGCGAGATTGGAATGAAGCTGCGCGCGGCGGCTTCTGAGCCGGCGTGGAATGTGCAGCGGGCGGCGCTCGAAGAGATGGCTGGCGAAGGCAATGTGCCGCAGGAGGCGACGAAGGAGATCCTGGAGGACTTCCTGCGTCCGGTGCGGACGGCGCCGACGCTGGTGAAGTATGCGGAGCGGAGTGAGTATGTGTGCTCGAGCCGCAAGGAGTTGTGCGCGGCGGCGAAGGAGTTGATGCGCAGCGCGGATGGGACGCCCGCGCCGATCTATCCGGCTCCCGTCGTGGATCTACTGGACGACGATGAAGACCTGGAGGTGGAGATTGCGACGTCGCTGTTGTATCCGGCATGCCACTACTCGTACAGGCAGATTCGCGGTGCGGTGGCGGCGCTGGGCGAGGTTCGACGGAACGAGATATTGAAGCTTGGCGCGGCGCATCGCGGGAAGCACGATGAGCTGTTGCGGGCGTTCAATGCGGGGCATGGGTTCCGGTTCGACATACTGATGGATGTGGGCGGGTTCCGGGATATGCATCGGCACCGGCGGTGCGTGCAGCTGCTGCAGGAGTTCTCGGACCACCATGGGTACGATGAGCCGGGGTGTCCGGGGCAGCCGACGCTGGTGGAGGCTGGGCTGGATGGGGAGTATGCGGACGCGATGGCGTCGGCGTACGCGGCGTATCGCGCGATGCGGGACTCGGGCGCGCCGGATGCGGCGCAGAATGCGCAGTATCTCCTGCCGCTGGGGACACGGTGCAGGGCGCTGTTCAAGATGGACTTCGCGGAGGCTCTGTATATCGCGGAACTACGGTCGGGGGTGGCTGGGCACTTCAGCTATCGGCGCGTGGCGTGGGAGATGTATCGGGCGATCGCGGCGAGGCACCCGGCGCTGGCAGGGCTGTTCCGGATTGAGGATGTGCATGTGCCGGTGGATTTGTTGAAGAGATAGACCCTCCCGCTCTATGTGGAAGTCTTCTCGGCGAAGCGGAAGGGGTTGAAGTTGGTGTGGGTGTCGAAGGCGTCGGTGTGTTCGATGCGTTTCAGCCCGTTGATGACGAGGTAGGTGAGAGGGGTGGCGAGGACTTCGTAGGCGACCTTGATGAGGTAACCCGTGCCGATGATGCGGAGAAGTTCGTGCGGAGTGTACTTGCCGGCGAAGGTTAGCGTGATGACGAGGGTTGTGTCGACTGCCTGGCCGACGACGGTGGAGCCAACGGTGCGCGTCCAAAGCCAGCGGCCCTTGGTGATGAGCTTGAGGCGGGCCATGGTGTAGGAGTTGGCGAACTCGCCCGCCCAGAAGGCGATGAGCGAGGCAATGAGGATGCGTGGGAGGAAGCCGAAGACGGTGAGGAAGGCGGCCTCGTTGTGCCACTCGGGGTCGGCGGGGAGCGCGATGACGATGGATGCGACGATGTACAGCAGCGCGGTGCCGAAGAAGCCGAGCCAGATGGCGCGGCGGGAGGCAGCGTAACCGTAGACCTCGGTGAAGACGTCCCCGAAAATGTAGGTGATGGGGAAGAGGACGACGGCGCCGGAGACGGGGAACGGACCGTGGCCGAAGATGGGGCCGAAGAGGCAGATCTTCTGGGCGAGCAGGTTCGAGACCAGGAGGATGACCACGAAGGTGGTCGTGAGGGCGTCGAGATAGCGGAAGCGGCGCATGGGGAAGGATAGCGCGCCGTGTGCCGCGGCTCAGAGTGTCTTGTCGACCAGGGCTTTCATGGTGAGGGCGTCCGGGGTGTTGAGCTGCTCGAGGCCGGCAGAGACTCCGCGGCGGTCGCGCTCGCTGCGGTTCTGGCTGACCTTCCACTTGCCTTCGAGGCGGTCGATGACGAACTCGAGGCCGACAATGCCTCTGGAGAGCGTGTGGACGAAGTCGGTGGGCGCATCGTCGATGCTCCAGGGCGAGGCTGAGGGGCTTTCATGGATGTCGGTGAGGGTGCGCAGGTGGTCGAGCAACCAGGCGGTGTCTTCGACAATTTTGAGGTGACCGTAGGCGTGTACGACGGCGTAGTTCCAGGTGGGAACGACCTTGCCGGTCTCCTGCTTTTCGGGGTACCAGGAAGGCGTGATGTAGTGCTGCGGGCCGGCGAAGATGGCGAGGGCGTGGATGCTGCTGGAGAAGTCGCGCCATTGCGGGTTGGCGCGGGACAGGTGGCCTTTGAGCAGGCCGAGGGGCGCGGCGGTTTCGTCGAGCACGAGAGGCAGGTGGGAGGCGAAGAGGCCGGACTGCGCGAGGGTGATCAGCGAAGCGAAGGGCTGGGAGCGGATGAGGCCGTGGAGGACCGGGATGCGCGTTTCTTCGAAGGCCTTCGGGATGTACATGTTTTCCTCTGCGTCCGGGGTGCTAGATGTAAGGATATCGGAGCGGCCGGGGCAGGAGTCGGGGCGCTTGTTCCCGATTTGGGCAGGTATCGGGCTACTTTCGCTTTTCTTTTGCTTTATTTCCGGTTTTGGTGCTAGACTCTGGTTTTACTTGGCAGACATTCCAAGCAATCTATTCAAGGCAGTAACAGGAGACGCATAACGTGGCAGACGACCGCAGCAAAGCCATAGAAGCCGCACTTTCGCAGCTGGAAAAGCAGTTTGGCAAAGGGTCGGTGATGCGGCTTGGCGCGAAGGAAGCGGTGGGGCCGATCTCGGTGATTTCGACGGGATCGATTTCGTTCGACGCGGCACTGGGTGTGGGTGGATTCCCACGTGGGCGCGTGATCGAGATTTTTGGACCGGAGTCGTCGGGTAAGACGACGATTACGCTGCAGGTGATCGCAGAGGCGCAGAAGAGCGGCGGGCTGGCGGCGTTTGTCGACGCGGAACACGCGCTCGATCCGCAGTACGCGCGCAAGCTGGGGGTCGATACGGACAACCTGCTGATCTCGCAGCCGGACTATGGCGAGCAGGCGCTGGAGATCGTGGAGGCGCTGGTGCGGTCGAATGCGATCGACGTGCTGGTGGTGGACTCGGTAGCGGCGCTAGTGCCGAAGGCGGAGCTCGACGGCGAAATGGGCGATTCGCACATGGGCCTGCAGGCGCGGCTGATGTCACAGGCGCTGCGGAAGCTGACCGGAACGGTTTCGAAGTCGCGGACGTGTTTGATCTTCATCAACCAGATCCGCGAGAAGATCGGTGTGATGTTTGGCAATCCCGAGACGACGACGGGCGGCAAGGCGCTGAAGTTTTACTCTTCGGTGCGTATCGACATACGGCGCATTGGGGCGGTGAAGGAAGGCGATGTTGTCGTCGGCTCGCGCACCAAGGTGAAGATCGTGAAGAACAAGGTGGCGGCGCCGTTCCGCGATGCCGAGTTCGACATCCTGTACGGCGAGGGGATTTCGCGCGAGGGTGATGTGCTGGATCTGGCGGTGCTCCACAACATCGTCGACAAGGCGGGCGCGTGGTACAGCTACCAGGGCGAGCGCATTGGGCAGGGCCGCGAGAATGTGCGGACGTATCTGAAGGAGAACAAGGATACGTTTGCGCGCGTGGATGCGGAGTTGCGTAAGAAGCTCGGCATCAAGGCGGCTGACGATGCGGTGGTTCCGGCTGCTCCGGAGAACGGGGCGGAGAAGGCGCAGGAAGTGGTGAAGGCGAAGCGGTAGTCTGTGCGTGAATCCGATACGAGGCTGATTTCGTTGCTGGGCGGACTTCGGCTAAAATAGGTCTTGCACGGAGAGTTGGCAGAGCCCGGTTGAATGCACCTGACTCGAAATCAGACATAGTCGCAAGGCTATCGGGGGTTCGAATCCCTCACTCTCCGCCACATATCGATTTCAGACCTTCGACACAGTTCAGGAATCTTCCAAACCCCCAGAGAAATCTGGGGGTTTCGACTTTGGTGTGCGTTTCACTGCTGTCGGATGAGTGCGGTGTCTTCGGTGGCGGCCCATTGGTGGAGGTCCTGGTGGGTGAGGGCGGCGGCCATTAGGGAGGGGAACTGGTCTGGGGTGCAGGCGAAGACTGGGCAACCGAGAGCGGCGATCTGGCTGGCGTGGTTGGTGTCGTAGCCGGGGTGGCCGGCGTCGGAGAGGGCGAGCAGGACGATGAGGTTGACGCCGCTTTGCTTGATGGATGCGGCGCGCGCGAGCATAGCTTTGGAGTCGCCGCCTTCGAAGAGGTCGGTGATGAGGATGAGGTGGGTTTTGGCGGGGTGTTCGATTTGCTGCTCGCAGTAGGCGAGGGCGGCGTTGATGTCTGTGCCGCCGCCGAGCTGGATGCCGAAGAGGACTTCGACCGGGTCGGCGAGTTGCTCGGTGAGGTCGACGATGGAGGTGTCGAAGCAGATGAGCGTGGTGGAGAGACCCGGGAGAGATGCCATGACGGCCGCGAAGATGGACGAATAGACGACCGATGAGGCCATGGAGCCGGACTGATCGACGCAGAGGATGACGTTGTCGAGATTGGCGCGAGTCTTAGAGCGGCGGCTGTGGCCGATGAGGGTTTCGGGGACGATGGAGCTGTGCGCGGGCTGGTAGTGGCGAAGGTTGGCGCCGATGGTGCGTGGCCAGTCGATGTCGGCGTGGCGCGGGCGGCGGGTGCGCTGGGAGCGGTTGAGAGCGCCGCGGATGGTTTCCTGCGTGTTGTATTCGAGGCGCGCGAGCAGGTCGGCGACGACTTTGCGGACCACCATGCGCGCGGTTTCCATGGTTTTTTCGGGGATGGCGGAGCGAAGGGCGATGAGGTCGGCGACGAGGTGAACGTCGGCTTCGAGCGTGGCGAGGAACTCGGGCTCGAGCATGAGCGACTTGAGGTTGAGGCGTTCGAAGGCGTCCTTTTGGATGACCTGGACGATGGTGGAGGGAAAGAATTCGCGGATGTCGCCGAGCCAGCGGGCGACGCGGGGCGAGGATGCGCCGAGGCCGCCGCGGCGGTTGTTGGGTGTGCCGTCGCCGTAGAGTGCGGAGAGGGCGGCGGAGAGGCGGCGGTCGTCGGGCGAGAGGCCGGCGTTGTCGTCGTCGTTGCCGAGGGCGAGTTGCCAGCGGCGGAGGCGTTCGGCCTGAGGCAGTGTGCTCATACGGGCTCTCCTATGCCGAGGATCTTGTAGAGGAGTGGAAGCGCGGCGACGAAGGCCGGGTTGACGTCCTGTTGGGTCGTCGCCGCGGAGGCGGTGGATTGCTGAGGACCGTGCTTGAGCTTATCCAGGAGCCTGCGCCGAGCCGTAGTGTCGAAGTTGGAGAGGCTGCGGCGCAGGAGCGGAAGAGCCGTGAGAAACTCTTCAGACGACAGCGTACAGAGCCACGCGTCGACGAGTGAGAGCAGTGGCGCGTCTTGCAGGATGATTTCTGAGCCACCCCGCAGGAAGGCTTCGAGAAAAGCGCCGGCGTGCTGCGGAGAGCCAGCCGCGGTGTGCCGCGCGAAGGCAACGGCGACGAAGTCTACGGACCAGATGCTGCGGTCGTGGAGACGTCGAAGGCTGAGACCGGCGACGGGCGCGACGACCTGATCGTCGTCGATGAGATGGGCAAGCTCCGCGTTCCATGAGGCGGAGAGAGCGGGGTCGGCGAAGAGGGTGAGCGCTTCATCGAAGGCTTCCATGGCCTCAATGCGGGCGGCGGCTGTCGGCTCGTCGAGCGAGCGTGAACCGATCCGGACGCCGGCGTTGATTTCGATGGAGAGCGACAGGATGAGAGCGCGAAGCGCTTCTTCGGGCAGCTTGCGAGCGGAGCCGTAACGGAGCACGCGGACCAGCGGAGAGACGGCGCGCATGAGGTCTGTGATATCGCTAGCGCTGACGGCGGCAGCTTGTAAGAGATCGATGCAGGCAGTGGCCGCATCGGGAAGATCGGCGATGAGCGCGGCGTGGATGAGATCGGCGAGCGTGGTGACGGAGTTGGTATTGCGAGCACGTTCGAGCGTTGCGTTGGCGGCAGCCTGTTCGATGGTGACGCCGTAGATGAGGGCTTCGGCGAGCGCGACGGAAAGCTCGGGCTGCCAGCTTAGCATCCAGACTTCACGAAACGTTCCACGAGAAGAGTGCGCGTCGAGTAGCTTGCCCCACGCGACTCTAATCAGGTTGAGGCGATGCAACAGAGTTGATTTGAGCAGCCCGGCTTCGGTTCGGAGGTCGAGCCGAGCCTCGAGCTCGAGGACTTCCGGCTTGAGGCGTGTCTTGCGTTGCCAGAGCAGGAGGTCCCGCGCGAGCGGCATCTGTGGAACGCGGTCGCCGATCTCGCCGACATGCTGACCGATGTAAAGCTTTTGCTCGATCACATTGAGTGGAGCGGGATTGCCGTGGCAGAACGTAGCGAGGGATGCCTCACGCATCTCCGCGAGGCCCGGCATAGCCAGATTGCGCATGGCGGCGAGGCCGAGCGCGAGGTGTGTAGCGTCAATAGCGGATGCGGTAGGCGCGGGATAGCCTTCGTGGCGCAAAGTCTGCGCGGTGCGCGACTGCCAGAGAGCGGCGAACTCCTGCGCGTCGGGCACTTGGGGACGGGCATAGAGCGACCAGAGATGGCGATACCATCCGGGAGAGATGACACCGGCGCCGTAGCCTGAGCGCGTACTGAGGCGGCTGTCGGTCCACGGTACCCATGTGGCTTCAACCTTGATACGCGGCAAGTCTTTGATGAGGGTACGGTCGTCCGCGGCTTTGATTTCTACACGAAGAGCGCTGAGGTGCCACGCGCCGCAGACGACGGCGATGTGGCCTTCGTGTTCTTTCAGCGCAGCGCGAATGTGGGTGCGCATGAAGGCCTCACGCCGCAGGTCGCGAGCTTCATCGGAGGGGTCGAGGTGAAAGGTCTCTTCGTGGGCGCGGGCTGCGGTCATGGCCGTTTCGATCGCGGCGAAGACGGCCAGCGCGTGCTCGCCGTGGTTCCCGCCGTGCTGCTCGATAAGGCTGTTCCAGAACGCTTCGCCGTCATCGTAACCGGCGGCGGCTGCGAGAAGATCAAGAGCGTCAGGACGAGACGACGGAGCCGATGGTTCCGGGCGTGTTGGCTCTTCGGCGGTTGCCTCCGCGGCACGCTGCTGCGAGAGTGCAAGGGAAACAGCGGCAGGCCAGTCGATGAACCGCACCGGGCGTTGATGTTCGAGCGCCCAGTGCATCGCCTGCCACTCTGGCGAGAACTCGGCGAACGGCATGAAGCTGGCGGACTTGGCATCATCGACCGCGTGGAGGAGCATCGCGACGGGTGGTTTCATCCCGGCTTCCACGACGTACTGGATAAGCGGGTCGCCTTCCGGCGGACCTTCTATCAACACGCAGACAGGGTCGAGCGCATCGAGCGCCTGACGCAGCAGCGCGGCCGAGCCTGGGCCATGGTGGCGGATGCCGAGCAGATGCAATCGCTCGTTCGTCGAATTGTTCTGCGCAGCCATAACCGCTAGAGAACCTCGCGGATCGCGGTGTAGAGATCCAACCATCCGTCGCGTGTGCGTACGACGCTTTCGAGATACTCCTGCAGGGCGACTGTGTCCTGCACGGGGTCTTTGACGACCGCCCCGACCAGGTTGGGCGCGAGGCTGTCCGCATCAAGAACGCCTTTGCCAAAGTACGCGGCGGAGGCCCACGCGCTGACGCCGACAGAGATCGCCTCCGCGGTGGAGAGTGAGCCGGTAGAGGTCTTGAGCTTGGTCTTTCCGTTGAGAGTCTTGCCTTCGCGCAGTTCGCGGAAGAGCGTTACGATGCGGACCATCTCCTGGTCCGCCGGTTTGATCGACGGCAGGCTGAGGTTGGAGCCGATCTCCTGCACACGCTTGAGCACGATGCCTACCTCTTCATCGAGTGTCGCGGGTGACGGCAGAACAACGACGTTGAAACGTCGCTTGAGTGCGGAGGAAAGATCGTTGACGCCTTTATCCCGATTGTTGGCGGTGGCGATCACGTTGAAACCGCGGCGCGCTTCGATGGCGCTGTCGAGCTCCGGTACAGGCAGCGTCTTTTCCGAGAGGATGGTGATGAGGGTGTCCTGCACATCCGATCCCATGCGCGTGAGTTCTTCCAGGCGCACAATGCTGCCGTCCTCCATGGCGCGGGTCAGCGGCGTCTTCACCAGCGCTTCTCGCGATGGGCCTTTTGCGAGCAGGAGCGCATAGTTCCAGCCGTAGCGGATCTGGTTTTCGTCCGTGCCGGCGGTGCACTGGATCATGCGCTGCGATGAGCCAGAAATGGCGGCAGCCAGATGCTCGGAGACCCACGACTTCGCCGTGCCAGGCAGGCCGAGGAGCAACAGCGCACGGTCCGTGGCCAGCGTGGCAACAGCCGTTTCGATCAGGCGGCGATTGCCCACGTACTTCGCGGAGATGGGCGTGCCGTCCGGCGCTTTGCCACCGACCAGATAGGTGACGACGGCGGGTGGCGTGAGACGCCAGTTCTCGGGACGCGGGCGCGCATCGCCGGCGGCCAGGGCGCTCAGTTCGGTGGCGTAAATTTCTTCGGCACTAAGGCGAAGGCGATCTGTCGTTGGTTCAGGCATGAGGTTTCGAGTTCTCCAGGGCATCGAGTAGATGAAGCAGAGGCAGAGCAGTGGAAGTGTGTACGGTGTCGAAGGCTTCGAGCCGGGCACGAAGGGCTTGACGTTGCGAAGCAGGACAAAGCGAAGCGACGACTTCCATCCAGAATTGAGTGTGTGCTCCCGTGCCTTTAGGGTGGTCCGCCCAGTCCGAACCAAGTGCGTTCTGGATCAATAGCTCAGGTGCAGGCCCTTCCAGCATCTTGTGCAGCCAGCTCCATTCGGTATAGCCCCACGGCAGCTTGCGGCCGTACGGACGGATAAGAATCTCTGCCCAGCGCAGGCGTTCCGCGCGCGTCATCGCGCCGAAATCCTGAAGGCCGCTGAAGCTGATCAGCTCCCACGCGTTCGGCAGGTGGTCGATGATCGATGCGAAGAGATCGAGCCGGTTGTCGACGGTGGCGATGAGCGCCAGCGCCACCAATAGATTCGTGTCCTTCGCTGAGGCTTCGACGAGCTCTGCTTCGTTCAGCGAGAGCGCCTGGGTTAGCTCCTCCAACGTCACCTCCGCGAAGGCCTCGCGGATCCAGATCGGCGCAACCTGCTCCTTCGCCGTGGTAGGAAGCTCCAACTTGAGGACGTGCCGCTTACGCAGTAGCCCGGTCTCCTTACGGGTAATGCGTTCGAGAGCCGCGTTAACTGCGAGGTTCTCTGTTGACGTAACACCCAGCTTGGCCAGCAGGCGTTTCGCCGTCTGTCGCACGCGCGGGCTGCGGTCCTTCTGCAACCCTTCGAGAAACGGCTGATCGGAAGAGCTGAGACCGATCTGCATCGCCTGCAACAATCGAGCACGGGCGTCAGCTTTATCCTGTTGCCAAACGGCCTCCAGCAGCGTGCGCGCGTGATTCGCGTCAGTCCTTCGCAGGGCTTCGAGAAAGCCTGCGCGACGGCCGAGAGTGGTCTGCGTCCAGTTGGTCTCGTCGAGAAGGTCGCGGTCGTAGTATCCGGCGGTCTCCGCTGTGTCGTCCTTGGAGCGGGCCCAGTGCTGCGCGGTGGCGCCGAGTTGCTCTGCGTGGCGGCGGACGAAGGTGTCGATCCTGGGCAAGTCGAACGGATGAGGCCGCAGACGCAGTTCATCCATCACGCGCGCGATAGCCAGTGTCGGATGTTCCGTCACATTCTTGCCTGCCAGCAGCCGCAGGAAAGGACGGCGCAGGGAGTCAGAAAGAAGGCTGCGATCATCTTCGACGACGGGTTCGAGGGCGAATTGAGCGGGCACTCCAGGACGCTCGAAGCGGAGAGCCTGGCCGGTGAGGCTAAGTGCATGTAGTGCGGCCTTGGGATTGGTCCCGAGCTGTGGCGGAAGCGGCTGTCGTGCGACGCCGGCGAGCAGCGAAGGCAGAGCCTCAGTCTTGAAGATGGTCGGGCTCATGCGTTCACCCATCGGCCCAGCGAAGTCTGCGCCCAGCAGAGCGTGGCGTGGTAACCGTTCCAGAGCGCAATGCCGTCGAGCGTATTCAGGCTGGCGAGCGGGAGTGCAAGCGCGGATTGCGCCTCCAGCAGAGGAAGTGCAACGCCGTCGTCAGCGCTGCAAAGGAAAAGTGCCTCACCGTTGCGCCGGACTCGAGCGTTACGGAACGCCAGCGGCCACGCGCCAAGCCATGGCAACTCCGCGAGCGCCTGCTCGTAACCGGCATACGCGCTGTCGAGCGACGCGGACGCAAGTTCGAAATCCGCCGTTACATGTTGCGCTCCGCCAACCGTGCGGACGATCTGTGCGCGCAGTGGCCTGGCGGAAGGATAGAAGATCAACTCGGCCTCAATACGGTCTCCGGTCATATAGCCGCTGGTCGCAGCGCCGGTGGCGACAGGAATGAAGTCGAGCAGCAGAGCGAAGCGCGGTGCAGTATCTCCAGCAGCTTCGCGCCAAAGCCAGGTCTCTACACGGCGCAGACGGTCCGGCTGAACTTCACTCAGGGCAGCGACAACGTGCCAGATGCCATTGAATCGCAAAGCGGTCTCGTCGGCGAGCAAGGCTTCGCGCGTAATCGACCAGCCGGCGGCCTGGCGCACGTCAGCGGCGAGAGGCGGCGGAAGCTCTGTCTGGCGGCGATAGGCTTCCGCAAGCAGGTAAATCTGGCCGAGTTCCTGAATCGCCGCGATGGGCCGCGCGGGTTCATGGAGAGTGAAGAGGCGCGTCGGCAGTGCATCGAGCCGCGTTGCCAGCCCGGGAGCCTTGGCATCGACGAGCCGCTGCGCAATGGAGCGGCACTCTTTGCTGCCCTGCGCGACGAAGGCCGCAATGCCTCGGTCGACCTGATCGGCGAGCCACTGGTCGAGATCGTCGAGGCCGGCAAGAATGCCAGCCTCGCGGTCGGAGCGGTTGCGTTCGCGTGCAGCGGCAGCACGCGCCTCTGTCTTGGGATCGGCTGCGGAGGCTTGTTCGTCCTCAAGCAGGTGAATGGCGGGCTTAGTCCTGGTTGGGCCTTCCTCTGCGAGCTTTTCGGACGACGCCGCGGAACCGCGACGACGACCGAGCCAATCCTTGACCCACTCAGGCACGGCGGCAGGAGCGAAGGAAACCTTGCCTTCTGCGCGAAACCACATCAACGCGAGTGAGTGTTTGCAGGGAAACTTGCGGCTGGGACACGTGCACTTGTAGCCGCTATCTGCTTCCGAGACGACGACTCGATAGGGAGTGGAGCCCGAGCCCTGGCACTCCCCCCAAACCAGACCTTCGCCCACGGCAAGAGTCGGCCAAGTAGCCGGCTTCAGCAATTTGCGAGCTGCGGCCAGCGACGATTGATCCGGAGCCAGCGCCTCAATTCTCTCCAACGTGAGGGCCATGCAGCGATGGTAAATGAACGACAGTACGAACGAATCGGCCTGTGTGTGGTCTTGGAAAAACCACGGAGTGAGTGGTCCCTAAAACGTGATGCTGTGAGGTAGGAGATGTTTAGTGGGGGTACATTTGGGGGTACTTTCTGAATTGAGGCTTGCAAGTCATTGATGTGAAACGTTATGAAGTGCGGTAGGAATCCCTCACTCGATACAGTCCAAGAATCCTCAAAACCCCAGAGAAATCTGGGGTTTTCGTCTTTTACAGTTCTGGGCGATAGGGGAAGCATAAGCTGAAGAGTTGTGCTCAGCCCGAGTGTGAACGGTTTAGAGGTCGCCTTTGCAAGAGAACAGCCCGATGCTCACCAACTTGGTGAGCATCGGGCTGTCTTGGTGCAGTGATTAGTGTTGCGGGTTGCGGCGGTTAGAAGTAGAGTTTGGCGCCGAGTTGGATGATGCGGGTTGCATAACCGCCGGCCAGACCGTTGTTGATCTTGCCGAAGGTGGTTAAGTTGTTGCGTGCGAGCCCGATGGTGGAAGGATCGGGGTTGTAATGCTTGAAGAAGTTAAAGAAGTCGGCGCGGATCTGCAGACTGCGACCTTCGCCGAATTGGAAACCCTTGGTTGCGGAGAAGTCGTCGTTGAGAACACCAGGAAGCCGAACAGCGCCTGTACGTGGTGCTGTGCCGAACTCTCCAGGTTGTGCGACCTTGAAAGCCGCCGTGTTGAACTGGGCGGTGGGTGTTCTGCCTGAGCGACCGAGGTTTGCCACCTGGCCCACAACGCGGTCCGGGCGTGATGCGATCCCCGTTGCGGTTGTCTGTGCAGTGTCGGTTACGGCTGCGGGAATTCCGGAAACAGCGCTCAGGATAGTGGAGACCTGGAAGCCGGAAAGCAGCAGCTTTTTGTATCCGCCGGAATGTTGGAAGAAGGGTATGTCGTAGAGCACGGTTCCGACGAAGCGGTGAGGTATGTCGAACAAAGACACCGAGCGGTCTGTGCTCGGTGCGTAGACGTTGAGGGGAGCTGCGCCGTAGAAGCCGCCACCTACTGCACCGCCAATGTCGGCGGGACCGGAGATGGACTTCGACCAAGTATAGGAGGCGAGAACATTGAGCCCGCGACCTACTCTGCGCTCCACTTTGGTCTGGAGCGAGTTGTAGTCGGAAGAACCGGTGGAGTAATCGGCTTGAACGTTGCGCGGGAAGTTCTGGTTGGGTCTTCTCGCAGTCACTGAAAGGGTGGTGGTTGCAGGATCGATCGGCACGGGGATATTGACGTTCTGGGTGACGAAATTATGGCGTCCTAGAGCGCCGACGTAGCCGGCCTCTGCGCTGAACTGACCGGGCAACTGCATCTGGAAAATGAGGTTGAACTGCGAAGTCATCTGGTCCTGAAGGTGCTGGTCCATTTCAATCGCAAACGGATAGGTGCTGGGTCCGCCGGCAGTCACGCCAGGGAACGGGTTGGTGAAGATGAGATTCGGAAGCTTGAGAGCGGCGTTGCTGCTGGTCGCACCAGGATTGCCGGTGAGGGACGCGCCGGCTTGCGCCTGCGCGCCTTCAGCCATGGCAAACCATGCATTGTCGATCTCCGGGGTGAAGTAGAGGCCATAAGCTCCGCGGACGACGGTCTTTTTGGTGGGCTGCCAGGCGAATCCGATACGCGGCTGGAAGTCGTGATAGACAGGCTGAATGAGACCGCGGCCATAGGGCGAGTTCGCCGGTGTGGCGACCGCGCCGGGATTGAGACCGTCCGCGCCGACGTAAATGTCTGCGTACTTGTCGTCATCCTGAGTATAGGGAGCGTAGTGGTCCCAGCGGATGCCGAGATTGAGGGTCAAGCCCGGGCGCACCGTCCAGTTGTCCTGGAAGGAGTAGGCCTGGATGAGGCTGGAGATATTGGTGCGCGTAACGGTGGGGTTGATGCTGTCGCCGCTGACGTAGCCGAGCAGGAAGTCAAGCAGCGCAGAGCCGGTGTAGCGGCCGTCGAAGTTGAATGTGCCGTGAGGATCGCGGGCCTGGCTGAAGAAGTCTGTGCGACGGCCGATGTCGACGCCGAACTTCATGAAGTGTTTTCCGCGCTGCCAGGATAGGCTTTCGACGAACTGGTTGATGCCGTTGGCGCGGTTTCGCGGACCGATATTGCGCAGGTTGCCGAACAGGCGATAGCTCTGGCCGCTGCCGTTTATGGTGGTGTTTACGCCGCCGTAGAAGTAAGGGTCCGAGGACGAGAATGGAATCTTGAGGATGCCGTTGGCGATATTGTAGGCCGGGTTATTGGTGGTGCCGAAGGTTTCAAACTCCTTGAAATCCTGCCGTCCGTAACGGAAGTCATTGACGATGGTCGGCGAGAAAACGTGGGTTTCGAAGATGGCCAAGTGCTTTGTGACCGCATCGTTGTCGTCGTTGTCGTGTCCGAAGAACGAGACGCCGTTGGTGAAGGTATCGTCGTAGATGTAATGACCGCCGATACTGTCTTTCTTGCTGAGGGTGTGATCAAGACGACCGATGTATTGATGTTGGAAGTTCAGGGTCTTGACCGGCGTTGTGGAATAGTTGGTTATCAGAGACGGGCCGACCGCGCCGGCGATGGTGGGCAGCGGGGTGATGGATGGCTGCAGCAAGGCCGCCGAATTTGCATTCAGCGTGATTTTGTCTCCGATGTGATAGGGCGTGCCTGTGAATGGGTCGATGACGCTGGCGGTTCCGACGAAGATGCTGGAGTCGAGTGTGCCTCCGCGTACCGTGGCATCGGGTAGCGTCGCTTGTTGCGGTAATGCGCCGTTCAGGAGGTAACCGGCCTCTGCGTTCACGAAGAAGAAGGTCTTGTCATGGCCGTTATAGATGTGAGGGATAACGAGTGGACCGCTGAAATTCCCGCCAAACTGATTCCGGTTAAGTCGCGAAGGTGTAAAGTCCACTTTTGCGATCGTGTCGTACGTTTGTGTAAACACGTTATTGCGATTGAACTCAAAGATCGTGCCATGAATTTTGTTCGCACCGGATTTGATGATCTGGTTTACGTTCGCACCGGCGGCCGCTCCGCCGTCCGGACCACTGCTGCTGGTATCCACGCGGAACTCGGCGATCGCATCGACTGAAGTCGAAAAGCTGAACGTGAAAGCGTCATAGTCCATAGATTCGATGCCGTCGATGATGTAGCGGTTCTGGGTATCGCGCTGTCCGTTCACCTGGATAGCGGTTGAACCAAAGTTTGGGTCGGTAGCACCGATAGATCCGCGTCCGCGGCGTACCGTGATGGAGCCCGAAGCACCGGTATTTACGCCGGGAATAAGCTGGGCCAACTGGATAAAATTGCGCCCATTCAGCGGAAGATCGACGATCTTCTTTCCGTCGATAACTTCGCCTACACTGCCGTGCTCAGTCTGCAGGAGAGTCTGAGCGGAACTGGCGGAAACCTCGACCGTGTTTGTAACCTCGCCGACCGAGAGGCCGAAATCCTGACGTGCTGTCTGGCTGGCGTCGAGCACTATACCGGTGACGCGTTGCTGTTTGAAGCCGGCCATCTCGACACTGAGTGCGTAGGTTCCGGGTGCGAGTGAGGGGAGGGAATATCTTCCGTCGGTTTCGGTGGTCGTGCTTCGAGAGGTGTTTGTGGCTGTGTTCACCACGGTGACGGTTGCGCCTGATACTGATGCCCCGGATGCGTCGGTGACATTGCCGACGATTGTTGCGGTGGTCTGCTGCGCGATGGCCATCGGAGTTATCACTGTGGCGAGCAGTAGAGTTATCGCCAGCTTGAAAATTGAAGGTACTTTTCCGGCTTTTGTGGTCAAGGTGTTCAAGTGGTTTTTCATTTGGTGTCCTCGTTCGCTTTTCGGTTGCGACGTGCTGTTTTGGATTCGTGTTCACAAACGCGCGGAGACAAATTTCTTTCAGCGCGGGCGTTGGGTGTGGACAAAATGGCCTGATGAAAATTGCGCTATTGGAATTCATTCAGATTGCGACTGTCAAATGTTCGGAGTTGAGAATATATGCGGCTCCGAAATAAAGAAGTCTTTTGTAATGAGAAATTTGGGTGCTCTGGCCTGGGACTCGACCGCTCCACGAGAGTGGGATTGCACGAAACAGCTGGGAGTTAGCGTTCACTCATCGAGTGAGCGTTTGCGACGGTGTCAAACGCTTTGATGGATGGAAGAATGGGCCGGCCTGCGGGCGCCGCTCCTCGGGAGAGGAGCGACGTGGTTCTAACGCGCGCTCGCAATTACTACATGGATCTTTCCCGAGATTGCGGGTCTGGCGGTGAGGCGAATCCGGAAGGCTTTCGCACCCCAGTTGCGAACCAGCTCCGCGTTTTCGAGCGGCATGGTCTCTACGGAACAGGTGAGCAGACCTGGGTCGAAGGTAATGCGCAGGGGAGGCGTTGTGGCGCTGTTCGGAGGATCGATGGTCTGACCCCAGATAGGATTCGCTAACTCCAATATGCCTTTGGATGGCTCGGTGATGGTGCAGGTAGTGATGAAGTTGAGCGTGACCGCTGTGGGTTCTTTGAGAACGTAGCTATCCGTCAGCTCGACTGTGTCCGTCGCGCGAGTAAGTCGCAGGGTGCGTTGCCACGACTTGAGCTTCGCCGCCGGAGGATAGGCGGTACCAAGCTCCATGGAGAGCTCGGCTGTGGCGGCGCTCGTTTGGTAGTGAATATCGGTGGCTCGGAACTGCGGGCCGACGCCTTGATCGATGCCGTCGCCGGGAGTGACCTGGCCCGGCGCTGGTCCGGTTTGTTGCGCGGCTTTGCCGGGGCGGACGTTGCCGATGGTGGGGAGATTGTGCCAGCTCGATTGCGTGGTCGCGATGTCGTAGCGGTGGATGTCGAAGCTCTTCTTCTGGTAACTCTCCTGGCCGAGGTCGATGAGCATGGGAAGGCCATTCGAGTAGACCCAGAAGCTGCCGGTGTCGTTATGCGAATGGCTCTTGCCGTTATCGGAGGCGATGCAGGCGAGATAGAGTCCGGACGTTGAGCCGGCGTGCTTGCGTGCGGCTATGATGCGGGTGTCGGGCAACCAGACATCGCGATAGAGCGGGGGCGGTTGGATGGCGTGCTGGCGCAACTCGAATTCGTCGAAGAGCGAGGGCAGGGTCGATGGAAGATATTGCGGAGGGATGGTGCTCAGGGCGTAGTTCACAACTTCATCGCTGTGGAGACGTTTGCCCATGCGGAAGAGTCTGTCCGCATCGGGGCGGATGATGGAACTGGCGTCGCCCTGATTAATGTAGAACTCGCCGGCGATTTGAGTACGCGGCATGTAGAGCGCCATCTGAAGCATGAGCGGATGGGAGTAGATGTCGACCTTGCCGCTGGTGGCCGAACGCAGCAGCTCAAGAGCTTCGAACATGGCGCCGGTGGCGACGCTCCAGTAGCCGGGACCTTCTTCGCAGCCTCCGTCGTCCGGATAGCTGTTGATGAATTTGTCGAGGCAAAGGAGGATCTTCTCGACGCTCCTGGTGCGACGCGCGGGCAGGTGATCGAGGAAGAGGACTGTCGTGAGCCAGTTCCAGCAGATCCAGGCGTCCCAGTTGTTGACGGGTTGGACTTCGCCTTTGGCGGGGTCGACGATCCAGGGTAGATCGTGGCGCGGCTTGCCGCCGGGAAGACCCGTCCACATGAAGTTTTGTTTGAGGCATGGGTCGATGATGCGGCGTTCAGCTTCGAAGATGCAGCGCTCGCGCACGAGCGGGTTGACTTTGTCGAGTGTGTCGCCGAGCAGGTAAACAGCGGTGGCGACGAGCGCGGAAGTCTGCGCGGCGAAGAGATCGACGATGGGATCGCGCGGATCGGGCAGGCCGAGGTCGGCCTTCTGGATGTAGAGGTGCGCGGGGACTCCCCAGAAACTTTCTTCGCATGTGGCCCAGAGGCCGTTGACGATGTCGTCGACGAAGCGGCCTTTGGCTTCGACGCACTCGGCGTAGAGCAGCGCCTGGAGAGCGGCCATGCGTAGGTTCCGGATAGCTTCGTAGTCGCCCCGAATGCCGAAACGCGAATAGCGGAGAAAGACTGTCGCCGGCATTTCGGGCCAATGAAATTCGAGGTACTTCTCTCCATCCTTCAGCAGCGCGGCGCGGGTGTCGGGGTGAAGCGCGTCCCAACCGGCACGGTCATGGATGGTTGGGAATGGATGATAGGCAGAGAGGGAGAGCAGCGAGGATCTGATTGCGGCGCTGCTGTATTTCGTTGTGAGTAGGTTGCGCTGCTTGCCGCGTGGGGCGGCTGAGTCTGATGACACGGGAAGAACGAAAGCGTGGGCCGGGAGAGCGGTTGATGCGAGGGTCGCCGCTGAGAGGGCGACAAACTTTCTGCGCGAAGGCAGGGGGATGGAAGGTGCTGAGTCGTGCATGAACACTCCGGAATCGATCTTCGACGACTGCGAGGCGAGAGGGTCAGGCGTCACCACCGAACGCCGTTCGTCGAGTGCTCAGAAGTATACGCACGACGATGCAGAGCGATCACTCCGAGCGGAACCTCGAGTGTGCGATGCGCCGGAGCGGTGAATCAGGAGGTGCTTTGCAGGGGTTTGGAGATGGACTCGAGGCTCTTGCCGGCCGCTTCGACGCCGATGAAGTGTTCGCAGGCGGCGCCTGCGAGCATCAGGACTGCGCCGATTGCGTAGCCTATGCCGACGTTGGCCTTGGAGTTGGTCTCGATCAACATGCCGAAGAGCAGCGGAGCGCCAACACCGCCGAGGAGAGTTCCGAGCGCGTAGAAGATGGCGATCGCGAAGGCGCGGATCTCGAGCGGGAAGACTTCGCTGACCGTGAGATAGGCGGCGCTGGCCGCCGAGGATGCGATGAAGAAGATGATCGTGAAGGCGATGCCGAGGCCGCGCGCGGCGAAGGTTCCGTGCATGAAAGGCAGGATGACGCCAGCGAGCAGGAGGCCGGCGGCGGCGTAGGTGGCGGTAATCATCGGCTTGCGGCCTATCTTGTCGAACAGGCGGCCAAGTGTCAACGGCCCGAGGAAGCTGGCTATCGCGAAGGGCAGGAGATGCATGGGGAGTTCGCGGTCGCCGACGTGGAAGAACTTTTTGACGACGAGGCCGTAGGTGAAGAAGACCGCGTTGAAGAAGAAGGACTGCGCGACCATGAGCACGAGGCCGAGGATGGAGCGCTGCCGGTTCTCGCCGGCCATATTGCGGAAGATGTCGGCGAAAGGCGTGTGGTCGCGCACGGTGATCTCGAGCTCTTCACCTTCGGGTTCGGGGAGCTGGTCCGATGAACCGTTGGATGCTCGGTTCTCGATGTCGCCGACGATGTCTCCGGCGTTTTCCTCTTTGCCGCGCAGCATGAGCCAACGAGGGCTCTCCGGAACGGAGAGGCGGAGGAAGAGGACGCCGATGCCGAGCGTTCCTCCGAGTCCGAAAGCGTAGCGCCAGCCGGTGTTCTGGGGGAGATGGCCGCTGAGTAGGAACATCGCCGCAAGTGAGCCGGCAGTGGCGCCGAGCCAGAATGTGCCGTTGACGATGAGGTCGACGGTGCCGCGCAGCTTGCCGGGGATGAGTTCGTCCACGGCGGAGTTGATGGCGGCGTACTCTCCGCCGATGCCGACGCCGGTGAAGAAGCGGAAGAGGGCGAAGCTGAAGAGGTTCCAGGAGAAGGCGCTTGCGATGGTGGCGAGCGAGTATGTGGCGAGCGTGACGAGGAAGAGTTTGCGGCGGCCGAGGCGGTCAGTGAGATAGCCGAAGAGCAGAGCGCCCGTGACTGCGCCAGCGAGATAAGTGGTGGCTGCACCGGTGACCTGCGGATCTGTGAGATGCAGACCGGAGCCGCTTTCGAGGATGCCGGAGAGCGAACCTACAAGCGTAACTTCGAGGCCATCGAGAAGCCATGAGGTGCCGAGGGCTGTGATAATGCGCCAGTGCCAGCCGGACCATGGAAGGCGATCGAGGCGCGCGGGGATGTTGGTTTTGATGGTGCGGTCTTGTGTCGCTTGGGCTGAAGGCATGGATGTCCTGGTGGGCTACGATTCTTTGCGGATAATGCTGATGCCGCCGTTGCGTTCGAGGATCGCGTAAGCGACCTGGTCGAAAGAAGCGACGCCCTTGACGCGGGCTGCAGCTTCAATCTCGGGACGGTTGATCCGGGCTTCCTTGATGACTTCCTGCTGCCACTCACCGTTGTTGTAAATGACCAGGGGGGTGCCGTCGATGATGGCGCCGAAGCGGGGGAAGCGGGCCTTGCCCCAGGAGACGCAGCGGTGCATGAAAGCGACAGTGATGACGGCGCAGGTGCAGTTCGTTACGGAGCGGTCCTGGCCAACGGTGGCGAGGATGGCGACGCCGCCAATGAGGAAGACGATGACGAACTCGAAGAGCGCCATCTGTGCGCCGGGACGACGCGCCAGGACGCGCACGATCAGGACGAGGAAGAAGTAGCCGACGATGGAGTGAAGTATGGTGCTCATGGCTCAGGGAAAGACGAAGACAGAGGCTTCGACGGGTGAGGCGTCCTTGACCTGCACGGTGAAGTGGTGGAGGCCGGGAAGCGTGGGCATCAACTGTAGACGGACGTCAGCGGGCGTACCGGAAGCGGGGAAGGTGTAGGTGATGCCGCCGTTTCCGACGGTGGAGACGGAAGGTTGCGGAGCGACGCGCTGCGCGCCCAGTGGCTTGATGACGGAGTCGCTCACGAAGAGTTCCACCTTGCCGTCGTGAATGGCGGAGGGCTGGATGTGGAGCGTCATCATGGAAGGCGTTTGTGCTCGCTCGATCCGCTCGTACTCGAGTGTGAGTGTGTTGTCGGCGGCGGTGCGCTTCCGTTTGGCGAGCGGGCCGCGGCCGAAGACGCCGAGAAGATCGCAGAGCAGAATGATGGCGAAGAAGGTCCAGATGATGCGTTCGAACCGCCACCATCTGCGCTGGAAGTCGAGGTCTTCGCCGACAGCGGCGCCGCCCTTGACCTTAGGGACGGAGTCTTCAACGGGACTGGTGAAAGGAGCGGAAGGCAAGGGAATAACTCCTATTTTGAGCTTGCTGAGTCAGAAGAGGGAATGATGCTGATCTCGCCGTAGGATTCGAGGGCGGCGGTTTCGATGCCGTCGAGGTCCTTGATGCCCTGGTCGCGTGCGGCTGCCATGACGTCGTCGTCCTGCACACGCATGCGGATGAGGGTCTCGGTGCGCCATTGGTTGTTCTCAAGCAAGACCATTGGGACGCCATCGAGAATGCGCAACATTCTGGGTGAGAAGTATCGCAGCAGCGCAAGGGCATAATGGCAGGCTGCGATGGTGATGATCTGGCAGATGGCGTTGGTCATCGAGGCTTCATCGCCGACGATGCCGGTGAGTGTGAGGCCGCCGAGGAAGAAGACGAGCACAAACTCGAAGGGCGTGAGCTGCTTGCCGGGGCGGCGGCCTACTACGCGGACCATCAGGACGAGGAAGAGATAGCCGAACGCAGCGCGAAGGATAGTGAAGAGGGCCAAGCGGCCTCCTGTCAATCGTGCGCGGAGTTGTACGTGCGAGCGTGCTTGAGGCATAAGAAGCATGCGGTCGTTGAGGGGTTGCCGGAGCGGCGGCAGGCGCGATTTACGCGCCGATGTGGCGTGAACACTGCCGATTTCCACTCAGGGGAGTGCGGGCGAAGGGTGGGTTTGTGTGTCAGCGGAAAATTTCGCGGGGATTTCAACTATCCCAAAAGCAGAGAAGATGCATCACACCATACGACTTGATCCGGGGTAATTTGCGAGCACCCTGGGAAGCACGTCAGTCTATCGGAGGCATCGACCGGTGAAGACGTGGCGGGGGACTGTGCGGGTTCTTTGTGCAGGCCTTCTTTGCACCCTGGCGGTGGCGGGCTGCAAGCGTCATACACAGCAAGTTGTTTCTCCAGAGCCCGTGGGCGGATCAATGCATCCGTACTCAGGGACGCTGGATCCCGATGATGGGCAATGGGTGCGAGCGACGAAGGACTACGCGAACACCCGCTATAGCTCCCTGGATCAGATCAACCAGGGCAACATTGCGCAGCTGAAGCTGGCGTGGAGTTTCTCCACGGGCGTGACACGCGGGCAGGAAGCTGCGCCTATCGTGGCGGGCGACACGATGTACGTGGTCGCGCCGTGGCCGAATACGTTGTTCGCGCTGGACCTGAACAAGCAAGGGGCGTTGAAGTGGAAGTATGAGCCTAACCCCTCGCCCGCGGCGAAAGGCGAAGCGTGCTGCGACTGGGTGAATCGCGGTGCGGTGTTCGATGGCGGCCGCGTCTTCTACAACACGCTGGATGGCTTCACGGTCGCAGTGGATGCGGCTACCGGCAAACAGGTGTGGAAGACGCATCTTGCCGACATCACCAAGGGCGAGACCATCACGATGGCGCCGACGGTGGTGCATGGCAAGGTGCTGGTGGGCGACAGTGGCGGAGAGTTCGGCGTGCGCGGATGGTTGGCCGCCGTGGATGCGAGCAATGGCAAGGTGCTGTGGCAGGCCTACAATACGGGGCCGGATAAGGACGTGCTTATCGGACCGCGGTTCAAGCCGTACTACAAGAGCGATCAAGGTGTTGATCTCGGTGTGAAGACGTGGCCGCCGGATGCGTGGCGTATCGGGGGCGGAACGGTGTGGGGTTTCGTTGCGTATGATCCCGCGCTCAACTTGGTTTATTACGGAACGGCGAATCCCGGGCCGTGGAACCCGGAGGTGAGGCCAGGGGACAACAAGTGGACCTCGGGCGTGTTCGCGCGAGACCCGGATACGGGCGAGGCAGTGTGGTTCTACCAGATGTCGCCGCATGATCTCTACGACTGGGACGGCGTGAACGAGGACATCCTGCTTGATCTGCCATGGGGCGGAACGCAACGCAAGGTGATGGTGCGGCCCGATCGCAACGGCTATGTCTATGTGATCGATCGCGCGAGCGGACAGGTGCTCTCAGCGAACCCGTATGCGTACATTACGACGACTACGGGGGTCGACCTGCAGACAGGCGAGCTGAAGCATGTTGCGGACAAGGCGCCGAAGACCGGACAGGAAGTGCGGAACATCTGTCCTATGGCTCCGGGAGCGAAGGACTGGCAGCCGTCGTCGTTCTCGCCGCGAACGGGGCTCGTGTACATCCCGCATGAGCAGATGTGCATGGATGAGCAAGGCACCGAAGCGAACTACATTGCCGGCACACCATACATTGGCACGATCGTAAAGTACTATCCGGCGCCCGGTGGACAGATGGGAGAACTGACGGCGTGGGACCCGGTCGCAGGCAAGCCGGTGTGGAAGATCACCGATAAGTATCCGATATGGAGCGGGACGGTGACCACGGCCGGCGACCTTGTTTTCTTCGGCACTTTGGATGGATGGTTCAAGGCCGCGGATGCGAAAACGGGAAATATCCTGTGGCAGTTCAAGACGGGGTCGGGGATCATCGGACAACCGGTGAGCTATCGCGGGCCGGATGGGAAGCAGTACATTGCGATCCTTTCGGGTGTTGGAGGATGGCCGGGGTCGATCGTCTCCGGGAACCTGGATACGCGCGACGATACGGCGGCCAACGGATGGGGAAGCGCGCTGCATGATCTAAAGAGTGTGACCACGGCAGGAGGAACGCTTTATGTGTTCGCGCTTCCTTAGGCTGCTGTTATGTTGCGCGATGCTGGGCGCGGGTGCGGCGCATGCTGCGCAGCCGCCGTTACGTGTGTGCGCGGACCCGGATAATCCGCCGTACTCGATGCGGGATGGATCGGGTTTTGACAACCGGATTGCGAAGCTGCTGGCGCGACAGATGGGACGTGAAGCTGTGTTCGTGTGGACGCGCGAGCGGCGCGGCTTCATGCGCGAACAGTTCAACAAGAATGCGTGCGACGTGCTGCCCGGGGTGCCGGTGGGCATGAGGACGGTGCTCGCGACCACGCCGTACTATCGCTCGACGTATGTGTTCGTGACCCGCGCGAGGGAGAACCTGCGGCCGGTTTCGTTCAGCGATCCGAGGCTGGACCATCGGCGCATCGGGCTGCAGATTATGGAAGAAGACCTTTCGCCGCCGTCACTGCCGCTGATCCGGAGTGGACATGCGGCGGAGCTTGTGGGGTTTGATTCTTTCGGCTCTCGGGCGAGCGATATTGTGCGGGCGGTGAGCGATCGGCGAATCGATGTGGCGGTGGTGTGGGGGCCGTTGGCCGGCTACTACGCGGCGCGGGAGCGTGGGCTGGAGTTGGCGCCAGTTGCTCCGCAGGTCGATGCGGGGATTCCGTTTACGTTCGCGCTGGCCATGGGTGTGCACAAGAAGGACACTGCGTTGCGCGATGAGCTTGATGCGGCGATACACGCGAAGCAGAAGGAGATTGACGGCATCCTTGCTACGGCGCACGTGCCGATGCTTCCGCTTGGGGAAGGAGGGAAGCGATGAAAGCTTTCCTGATACTGATATTGGTAGCTGGCGCGGTGGGGTGCAAGCGCGAGGAGCGTGTGTTTGACCCGGGGACGAATGCCGCTCAGCTTGCGAACAGTGTGAAGGCGAACGAGGTGCAGGCGGGCGGTCTGGGATACACAGCGACGCAGGGCAATCCTTATGAGAAGAGTGCCTATGCGGTTGGGGAAGGCAAGCGGCTGTTTGCGGCGTACAACTGCAGCGGCTGTCATGCGAGCGGCGGTGGAGGGGCGATAGGGCCCGCGCTTACGGACGATGTGTGGATCTATGGCAGCCACTCGGATCAGATTTACTCGACGATTGTGCAAGGGCGCGGCAATGGGATGCCGGCGTTTGGCGGAAAGATTCCCGACTACCAGGTGTGGGAACTGGCCGCGTATGTGCGCTCGCTGAGCGGACAACTGCCGAGCGATGTTGCTCCATCGCGGAGCGACAACATGCCGATCGCGAAGGCGGAGCAGGGTCGCCAGAAAGAACATCCCTCTGACGAAAACGTGCAGCCTGTGCAGCACCCGGAGCACCGCTGATGATCGCGCACTCCATCTCGCTGGCGCTGCTGCTGGGTGCGGTTCCGGGGTTCAGCAGTAACCAGAGCTCGCTGAATCCGGCGGGGCCGATGGCTTCGCACATTGAACATACGTTCACGCTGATCTTTGCGATTACGGGCATCGTATATGTGCTGGTGATCGTGGCAATGATGGTTTCGGTGTGGCGTAATCGTGTTGTGGACGCGGGATTTCCGGCGCCTCAGCCGACGAGCGCAGAGAGTGATCGGAAGGCGACGCATGCGGTGGCTGCGCTGATGGGACTAACGGTCGCGTTGTTGTTCGTGATGCTTGTCGCGAGCTTCCTGACGAGCCGGGCCATCGGAGAGATGAATGGACGCGCTCCGTTCGAGGTGGATGTGTATGGGCATCAGTGGTGGTGGGAGGTGCAGTACCCGAGCCCTGAGGCGGACAAGACGGTTGTTACGGCGAATGAGATCCATGTGCCGGTGGGCACTCCTGTACGCATCCACGGAACATCGCGTGATGTGATCCACAGCTTCTGGGCGCCGAACATTCATGGCAAGCGCGATCTGATGCCGGGCTACGACACCGACATGGTCGTGCAAGTGGACCAGCCAGGGCGCTGGCGCGGGCAGTGTGCGGAGTTCTGTGGACCGCAGCATGCGCACATGGCGTTCCTGATTGTTGCGGAACCGATGGAGCAATATCATGCTTGGCTGGATGCGCAGGCCGGAGCGCCACCGGCTCCGATTACTGCGCAGGCACTGCAGGGCAAGGCGGTGTTTCTTTCTCATGCATGCGTGATGTGCCATACGGTGCGTGGAACGACGGCGGGTTCACGGGTGGGTCCGGACCTGACGCATGTTGCGAGCCGCGACACCATTGCGGCTGGGACGCTGCCGAACAACAGCGCCAGCATGGCGGCGTGGGTCAGCAACGCGCAGAGCATCAAGCCCGGTGTGCGCATGCCGCCGAATCCGATGTCCAGCGAAGAGCTGGGGAACCTGGTTGCTTACCTGGAGACGCTGCGATGAGCGCGGAAGTGTCGAAGGCCGAAACGGCAATGACTACGGAGGACCTGGAGCATCATGCGCGGCTCGAGGAGGTGTGGCGTGAGCCTGCGGGATTCTGGGGATGGTTCAAGCATGTGCACCACACGTCTATCGGCAAACGGTATGTGGTGACGGCGTTCGCGTTCTTTCTGGCTGCGGGTCTTCTTGCCGGTGTAATGCGGTTGCAGCTCGCGTTCCCAGAGGCCCATGTTCTCGGCCCCGACAAGTACAACCAGTTTTTCACGATGCATGGCAGCACGATGATGTTCCTGTTTGCCGTGCCGATGATGTTTGAGGCGCTGAGTGTGTACCTGGTGCCGTTGATGGTGGGTGCGCGCAACATCGCTTTCCCGCGGCTGAATGCGTACAGCTATTACCTGTACGTGATGGGCGGCATTATGTTCTATGTTGCGTTCTTCTGCAACACGGGCGCGGATCGCGGATGGTTCGCGTATGTTCCGCTGTCGGGGCCGGACTACGGGCCAGGCAAGCGGCCGGACTTCTGGGCGCAATTGATTACATTTACTGAAGTGTCGGCGCTGGCGGTTGCTATTGAAGTGATTGTGACGGTGTTCAAGCTGCGCGCGCCGGGGATGAGTTTGAACCGCATACCGATCATGGTGTGGGGAGCGGTGGTGACGGCGTTCATGGTGATCTTCGCTATGCCGTCGATCATGCTTTCGAGCACGATGCTGCTGCTGGATCGCACGTGCGGCACGCAGTTCTATAACCCTTCCGTGGGTGGAGACGTGCTGCTCTATCAGCACTTGTTCTGGTGGTTCGGGCATCCGGAGGTGTACATCATCTTTCTGCCGGGAGCCGCGATTGTTTCGACCATCATCGCGACGTTCAGCCGGAGGCACGTGTTCGGGTACCTTGTGCTGGTGCTCTCGACAGTGTCCATTGGGTTTATCGCGTTCGGATTGTGGGTGCATCACATGTTCGCGACGGGTATTCCGCAGATTGCGGAGAGCTTCTTTACTGCAGCCAGCATGATGATTGCGATACCTTCGGGGGCGCAGGTGTTCTGCTGGCTGGCAACGCTGTTTACGGGGAAGATTGTTTTGCGCACGCCGATGTGGTGGGTGCTGGGGTTCATGTTTACGTTTGTGATGGGAGGCATGACGGGAATTTTTGTGGCGTCGGTGCCGGTGGACCTGCAACTGCACGATACGTATTTTGTTGTCGCGCATTTCCATTACGTGCTGATCGGCGGCGCGGTGTTTCCGCTGTTTGGGGCGCTAACGTACTGGTTCCCGAAGGTGACGGGGCGCATGCTCAACGAGAAGCTGGGGCAGTTGAGCTTCTGGCTGTTCTTCATCGGGTTCAATGTGACATTCTTTCCAATGCACATCGCGGGTATTCGCGGAATGCCGCGCCGGGTCTATACGTATCCGGCGAACATGGGATGGACGCTGTTGAACCAGATCGAGTCGCTGGGGTATGTGCTGCTGTTTATTTCGGTGTCGCTGTTCCTTTGGAATGTGTTCACGGCGCTCAGACGCGGGCCGGTTGCGGGATGGAATCCATGGGGAGCCGGAGGGCTGGAGTGGGGCACGAGTTCGCCGCCGCCGATCTATAACTTTCTGCATCTGCCCACTGTGAATGGGCGTGAGGCACTGTGGGATGCGGCGCCCGATCAGCCTGTGGTGACGGGACTGCATGAGGATTCGCGGGAGTTCCTGACGACGCGCGTGCTCGATGCGGAGCCCGATGCGAAGGATGAGTTTCCGGGGCCGACGATATGGCCGTTCCTGGCGGCGCTCGCGACGACGGCGCTGTTCATCGGCAGCATCTTTACGCCCTGGGGAGTGACGATCGGCAGCGTGCCGCTGGCGATTACGTTGATCGGATGGTTCTGGCCGGAAAGGCAGCCGGCGGCGCGGCGGAGAGCGAGGGAGATATGGAGCAAAGCCTAGTGGTGCAGCCGTCGCCCGCGCGTAAGGCGCTGGATGTGTCGGGCGTGCCGTCGGTGGCGTTTGGCGCGCGCAGCATCACGTGGTGGGGCGTGGCGGGCATGATGGCCATCGAGGGCATGGTGTTCGCGTTGATGGTGGCGGCGTACTTCTACCTGAGTACGCGGTCGATAGAGTGGCCTCCGCATACAGATCCCCCGCTGCTGTTCTGGGGAACGCTGAATACGGTGATCTTCCTGGTGAGCGCCATACCGAATCTCTGGTATGAACGTCGAGCGAAGCAGGGAGACCTGAAGGCGGTGCGCATCGGGCTGGTGCTGGCTACGCTGTTCGGGCTGGCGAACATTGTGGTGCGCTACTTCGAGATGCGGCACCTGAACTGCGACTGGAGCATCGATGCGTATGGCTCGGCGGTGTGGACGCTGATGGGGCTGCACGTTGTCCACCTGCTGACGGACTGGGTGGATACGGCTGTGCTGACCGTGCTGTTCTTCCGACCGAGCCTGGTGGAAGGAAAGCGGTTCGTGGATGCGGCGGAGAATGCCGGGTACTGGAACTTTGTGGTGCTGACGTGGATCCCGATCTACCTCGTGATCTACTGGGCGCCACGCTGGCTTCACGCGTGAGGGAGGGTGACATGCAGACGACCGATGCTGTACAGAGCGCGGCGACAGAGCAGCCCAGATCGCGGGGCGCTGACGTTGCTCTATGGGTCGGGATACTGCTGCCTCTCCATGCTGCCGGGTTGAACACTATCGTGGGATATATGGTGGCGCATCACACGTGCAATGCGAACCGGAAGACGTCGCTGGTGATGGTGTCGATTGTGGACCTGGTGCTGGCCATCGCGAGTGCGGTGCTGGCGAACGGGCTGCGGTCGCGGTTCCAAGGGGCGGTGGATGAGCAGCCCGAAGATGGGCGGCGGCTGTTCATGGCCAACCTTGGGCTGCTGGTTTCGGGGCTGTGCTCGCTGATCATTCTCGCGGGCCTGATCGCCACGGTGACGCTGAACCCATGCGATTGATTGCGATGCTTGCGATTTGGCTCGATGCGGACGATGCGATTACGCCCGCGACGCTGTGGAGTTTCCAGAGCTGGCGGTGGGATGCGGGGATAATCGTCCCGCTGGTGGTGTTTGCTGCGCTGTATGTCGTGGGAGCGATGCGGCAGCGCGCTGCGCTGGGGCGGCGCCATGTGTACTTTGCGCTGGGGTGGCTGTCGCTGGTGGTGGCGCTGGACTCGCCGCTGCATCCGCTGGGCGAGCAGTTGTTCAGCGCGCATATGTTGCAGCACGAGATCCTGATCCTAATATCGGCGCCGCTGATTGCCGCGTCGCGGCCGGGCGCGACATGCCTGTGGGCGTTGGTGCCGCGGCATCGGGCGGGTGTGGGAGGATTGGTGCACCGCATTGAGAGCATGAAGGTGGTGCGGATGTTGACGGCTCCGCTGACTGCGTGGATGGTGGAGGCGGTGGTGCTGTGGGGGTGGCACATTCCGTCGCTTTACCAGGCGACGCTGACGTCTGACTGGGTGCATGCGGCGCAGCACCTGAGCTTCTTTCTGAGTGCACTGCTGTTCTGGTCGGCGCTGTATGGCGTGGGGCGTTCGGCGATGCAGTATGGAGCGGCGACGTTTTATGTGTTTGGCACTGCCGTGCATTGCAGCGCGCTGGGAGCGCTGCTGACGTTTTCTACCGTGATCTGGTATCCGGCGTACGTCGGGCGAACGGATGCGTGGGGATTGACGGTGCTGCAGGACCAGCAGCTTGGAGGCTTGTTGATGTGGGTGCCTTCGGGGCTGGTGTTTATTGCGGTGGCGCTGGTGTTATTTACGCGCTGGCTGGCAGAGTCGGAGAAGAGGACAAGGCTGGGCAGTTTGCAGGAAGTAGTGGATGGAAGGCAGAGGATAGAGGATAGAGGATAGAGAGGCAAAGGCAGGGCAGAGTTCAACTGTTCGAGAATTGCTGTGGATATTCTCTGAATATTATTTATTTGAACTGCGAAATACATTTGCTAACTCACGTTGTGTTAGCGATAGCTCAATTGAAAAAGCAAACGGGCGTCATCGGTTGTGATGACACCCGCTCAACATATACGGCGGAAGTATCAGGCGGCTGCGGAAACTGCCGGCGCGCTCAGGTTGATCTGGGTGGAGAGTTCGGTCAACAGCGCGTCAGCATTCTTTTCTTCTTCGAGCGTTCTTTCCAGCAGGGCTGCATCTTCGGTTTCGCCGAGCAGGCTGGCCCATGTGCGCAGGGTGCCGTAGACAGCGATCTCGTGATGCTCCACCTTGTTGCCGGAGGCGAGGAGTGAAACGTCGCGTACGGACTCGTTGTCCGCATCGCTGGCTTCACTGCTGGCCTCTGCGATAAGTGCCGCAGTGGCTTTGCACTTCACGTCATCGGCATCACCGCGTTCGGCGCTGAGGATCTGTTCAAGCCTGGAGATATGACCTCTCGACTCTTCCAGATGTGTGCGGAAAGCTTCTCTCAGTTCGGGGTTTGTGGACACCTCGATCATTTCGGGCAGTCCCTTGTCGACGATTTGTCTTTCGCTGCTTAGTGCTTTGCGCAGCCCTTCGAGATACAACGTCCTGAGATCGTTCACATCAGCGGAAAACAGGCCCATGATTATTCTCCTTGTAACGTAATTCGCGGTCTCGCTGGAGAAGGCGAAATGGTATGCACCGAGTAAGTGGATTGTGATTTTCACGCGGCAGACGAACGGAGCCGGTGCGTCGACGTGCTGGGTAGTGAGATGCGGGAGCAGCGTGAACTGTCGCCAAGAAGTTTAATCGTCGTGAAGCGAGATTCTAGGGATTTCCCTAGTTCCAGATCGCGGTGCCGGGCCGATACCTTGAAGATGTTGCCCGGAGTTTGGCGACGACTCGGAGGAATACATGGCACAGTACAAGGGACAGGTGAGGTGGTTTAACAACGCGAAGGGTTATGGTTTCCTCGGTCGCGACGGCGGAGCGGACGTTTTCGTTCATTACAGCTCGATTCAACGCGACGGATACAAGACCTTGAAAGAAGGCGACGTTGTTGAGTTCGATATCATTCAAGGCGATAAAGGTCCCCAGGCCGACCAGGTCGTCAAGGCATCCTGAAGAATTTGTGCACGCGGATGGCGTCCCGATTGGGGCGCCTTTATTTTTGTCCGGAAGCGAGGGCGATGGCGGTGCGGAGGTGTTCGGAGAGCGGGATAGGTGCCGGCAGATTCGGCGGGTGCTAGGCGCGCAAGCGGACGGCCCAGCCCAGGCTTTGATAGTCGGCGGTGCGAAGCAGGAGTTCGCGGTCGATTGGCTTGGGTATGAAGTTCCAGTGCTTCTCCCGGATTTCGCGGAGCGGAAGCTCTGAGGGTTCGGCGCCTGAGATGAGAAGCACGGGGAGTGCGGGCCGGTTCTTTGTCAGGTGTCTGGCCATCTCGAAGCCGTTCATTCCCGGCATCTGGAAGTCGGTGATCAGCATGTCGAACGTTATTTGCCGGGTGATTTCGATGGCTATAGCTGGGCATTCCGCGCCCACCACGTTGTATCCCTCGCGAATGAGAATAGCTTTCAAGAGCGCGAGAATGGTCGGGTCATCGTCCACAAGCAGAATGGTGCTGGTAGCCCTGAGATCGCGAAGAGTGGGCTTCTTGAGGTCTGGACGGACGATGTTTGAAGCAAGCATGGAAGGGGCCCCGAATGACTGAATTTGGCAAAACACGCCTGCGTACAAAACTATCTACGCGATGCCCTGCATGTAACTAGGAAAAGCCCTAGGTGGGGAAATCGTCTTCGGCGCGTGAGGTCTATGCTGTAGGAGACACGACAGAGAGCGCAGGGGAAGATGGCCGGGACAGACAAGAACCTTGGAAATGGTGTTAACGCGAGCTCGAACGGCGACTCGCCCTCTACAGACCTGAGCCTGGCGCTGTCGCAGGCCGGGCCGGAGATTGAAGCGCCGGACGTGGTTGCACTGGCGCATCAGCGCGCGATGGAGTCGAAGCGCGACGGGCACGCCGCATCGCCTGAAATCGTCGCCAGTATCGACGAGGCGCAGCAGGCTCCAGCGCTGGATTGGCCGGTGGTTGCGGTGGGCGCATCGGCGGGCGGGCTGGAAGCGTTCCGCGAGATACTGGAGAACCTGCCGCCGGACACAGGCATGGCGTATGTGCTGATTACGCATCTCGCGCCTGACCACAAGAGTTACATGTCGGAGATATTGCGGACGGTGACGACGATGCCGGTGCTCTCGATTGAGACTGGCGTGGTTCCGGAGCCGAACAAGCTGTACATCCTGCTGCCTAACGAGAACGTCGCCCTGAAAGAAGGGAAGTTTCAGGTGACGGCGCGGCCGTCGCCGCCCAGACCTAATCTAGTGGTCGACTATTTCTTCCGTTCACTGGCCTCAGAGCAGAAGAACCATGCTGTCGGCATTGTGCTATCCGGGGCGGACTCGGATGGAGCGTCGGGGCTGCGCGCGATCAAGGGTGAGGGCGGTATCGCCATCGTTCAAAGCCCCGAGACGGCGCGGCACAACAGTATGCCGCGCAGCTCTATTGCAGCCGACCACGTGGACTGGGTGCTTAGCCCGCCGGAGATCGCGGCTGAGCTGGTCCGCATTGGCGAGCAGTTCAAGCTGGACTCGATCCGGGCTGTTGAGCGGGGCGAAACTTCCGCAACCGATGAGCAGCACTTCGATCGCGCGCTGCAGATGCTGCGCAGCGTGGCGGGCATCGAGTTCAAGCTCTACAAGCCGCAGACGCTGCGACGCCGGATCGCACGCCGCATGGTGCTGTTGCGGATCAACTCGCTCTCTGAATATGTGCGGCACCTCCAACTGAATGCGGAAGAACTGAAGACGCTGCACGAGGAGGTGCTGATCAACGTCACGCGCTTCTTCCGTGATCCGGAGTTGTGGCAGGCTTTTCAATTGACTGTGCTGCCGAACCTGCTCAAAGGCCGGCCGGTGGAGAAGCCGCTGCGCATATGGTGCGCGGGTTGCGCCAGCGGAGAAGAGGCTTATACGCTGGCGATCTGCATCCTGGAGTACCTCTCAAACAACGCGCTGGACACGCAGATCCAGATCTTTGCGACCGACGCGTCGGACTCGGCAATCGACATGGCACGCACCGCGATCTACCCGGAGACGCTGGCGGCGGAGCTTTCGCCGGAGCGTATGCGGCGGTTCTTCGTGAGGGTGGAGCGCGGCTACCAGGTGTCGAAGAGGGTGCGCGACACCTGCGTCTTTGCGCGGCAGAACCTTTCGAGCGATCCGCCGTTTTCGCATATAGATATTCTGAGCTGCCGGAATGTGCTGATCTATTTCAACCAGCTGCTGCAGCGCCAGGTGATGATGACGTTCCACTATGCGCTGGAGCGGAACGGCTACATGCTGCTGGGGATGTCGGAGAGCCTGCGCGAGTATGGCGGCATGTTTGCCACGGTGGACCGCAGGAACAAGATTTATTCGAAGATGGGGCATAGTCACAGCAGCGGGCTCGACCTGCCGCGGTACTTTGCGCGGACGCATGTGCCCGCGCTCTCGCCGGTGAAGGAGGCGTACAACAATTGGGAAGACCTCGACCTGCAGCGCTCGGCGGACCGCGTGGTGCTGTCGCGGTTCAGCCCGCCGGGCCTGATCATCGACGACGAGATGAATGTGATCCAGGTGCGAGGCCATACAGCGCCGTTTATTGAACTCCCATCCGGCTCGGTGACGTGGAACCTGCTACGGATACTGAAGGAGGAGATTGCCGGGCAGATCAGCGAGCGCGTGCAGTATGCGATCCGGGAGAACATTCCGATCACGATTTCGCCTGTTCACCTGAACAGTGTGAGTCTGCAGAAAGATTTGCAGATCGATGTGCTGCCCATCTCTGCGAGTGCGTCCCAGGCGCACTTCTTCCTGGTGCTGTTTCAAGGCGCGCAGCAATCGGCAGCGATGGTGCCACCTGCGCTGGCTGCGTCCGGGCCGCCGACGCCGCTTACTGAAGACGAGAAGGATGCGCTGAGCGCGCAGTTGCGGCTGGACCTGAGCACGACGCGGTTTCACCTGCAGTCGCTGATTGAAGAACGCGACGCGCACAACCAGGAGTTGGTGTCGGCGAACGAAGAGATTCAGTCGGCGAACGAGGAGCTGCAGAGCTCGAACGAAGAACTGGAGACGACCAAGGAAGAGCTGCAGAGCGCGAACGAAGAACTGCAGACGGTGAACGAAGAACTGCAGCAGCGCAACCTGGTGCTGGCCCAGACGGGCAACGACCTGAGCAATCTGCTGAACAGCGTCAATATTCCGCTGCTGATGCTGACCAACGACTTGAAGATCAGGCAATTTACGCCGCCGATGCAGCGGCTGCTGAATGTGCGGCCGGGTGACATAGGGCGGTCGATCAGCGAGATACGTTTGCAGCTCAGCATTGAAGACATTGAGCCGATCCTGCTGGATGTGATGGAGACGCTCGGCACGCGCGAGGTGGAGGTGCAGGACAGGGAAGGGCGCTGGAACCTGCTGCGCGTACGGCCTTACCGCACGTCGGAGAACCGTATCGAGGGGCTGGTGGTCGTGCTGGTGGATATCGACCAGCTGCGGCGCAGTCAGCAGGAGCTGCGCGAGTCGCGCGACTTTGTGGCGTCGGTGGTCGAGAGCGTGCCGGTGCCGATCGTTGTGCTGAGCGATGACTGTACGATTCGCACCAACAACACCGCGTTCTCCGAGTTGACGCGGATGGCGCCGAAGGACCTTGGCGGGCGGTCGCTGCCGGACCTTGTGAACCACCTCTGGGGCGTGGATGGCTTCAAGGACAAGCTGACGGAACTGGCGACGGCGAACGGGCTGCAGAGGCTCGAGTTCGAACACCATTCAACGACGTCCGACCACAGGATTCTCTCCATCAAGGCGCAGGTGATTTCGCCCGAGGGCGACAGGGTCATCCTGCTGCTGGTTGAGGACATTACGTCGCGGCGGGAGGCCGAGGAAGCGCTGGCGCGGCAGAAGCAGTCGCTGCAGGAGGCGGTGGTCGCGGCGGCGGACAAGCTGGACCGGACGCAGGAAGAGCTGCGCGTGCTGACCGCTCATCTGTTCACCGTCCAGGAGGAAGAGCGGCAGCGGGTCTCGCGTGAGCTGCACGACGATGTGAGCCAGCGGCTAAGCGCGCTGGAGCTGATGCTGCAGGACCTGAAGCACGACAGGTGCACCGCTGAGGACCGGCAACAGATCAGCACGGTGCGCGATCATCTGCACTCATTGAACGACGACGTACGGCAGATATCGCACAGGCTGCATCCATCCATACTGAATGACCTTGGGCTTTCGACGGCGATCAAGGCGTTGGTGACGGAGTTCGGCGAACGCGAGGGTATGCCGGCAACGTTTATCGGGCAGGATGTTCCGGAGAGTGTGCCACAGCCGGCGGCGACGTCGATGTACAGGATTACGCAGGAGGCGCTGCGGAACGTGGGCAAGCACGCCGGCAAAACGCATGTGAAGGTGCTCTTGAAAGGATCCGAACAGAGTTTGCGGCTGGAGGTGCTGGACCTCGGCATCGGCTTCGACCAGGAGGCGGAACTGCGTCCCGACGGTCTTGGCCTGATCAGTATGAAAGAACGCGCCAGGCTGGCGCAGGGGACGTTCACGATCGAGTCCTCGCTGGGTGCGGGCACGAAGATTGTGGTGGATGTTCCCCTGACGAACCATGCGTAAAACGATCCTGATTGCGGACGATCATTCGCTCATCCTGGAAGGCTTGTCGCGCCTGCTGGCGGCGGACTATGACATCGTCGGGACGGCGAGCAACGGGCGTGACCTGCTGAGGCAGGCGCAGACCCTGCGGCCGGATGTGATCGTGCTGGACGTTGCCATGCCGGAGTTGAACGGCATCGAGGCCGCGCGGCAGCTCTCGCAGATGCTGCCGAAGACGAAGCTGGTGTTCGTGACGCAGCAGCTCGACCGGGACTACGTGCGGGCGGCGTTCCAGACCGGGGCGAGCGCGTATGTGGCGAAGCAGTCGGCCTCGACGGAGCTGCTGGCCGCGATTCGCATGGCGGTTCACGGCAGGTACTATGTGACGCCGCTGATTCCGCTGAGCACGAAGAACGGGCTCGAGGACCCGCGAACCAACCCCGCGGCGCTTATCGGCGGGCAGCTGACGGTGCGGCAGCGGGAGGTCGTCCAGTTGGTGGCGGAAGGCAAGACGATGAAAGAGATTTCGACCGCGCTGAACATCTCGGTGAAGACGGTGGAGTTTCACAAGAGCAGCGTGATGAACGAGTTGGGGCTGCGGACGACCGCCGACCTGGTGCGGTATGCGTTGGCGCAGGGGATAGTCAGCGCGTAGAGCTCATCTGTAACGATCCACGTGTGATCGCAGCGAAATCGCATTGGCCTACGCGGACTTTCTTCTAAAGCGGAGTGCCTGGTAAGGCTTGCCGGGCAGCTTGATTTTGGTTTTGCCGCTGTAGGTGCCTGGCAGTGGCGTGATTTTCATCTCCCACGGATCGATGGCTTCTGCGGTAAAGGTGCCCTCCGGGAGCGGGAACTCGTAGAAGATGGGCTGGTGGAAGTCGGTGTAGTAGAGGATGTTCTCGACGACTTTGCCCGTTGCGTCGACGCTTGTCGCGTTGAGGTAATAGGGGGCGTCGGAAGCTTCCAGGCCGGTGCGCTTCGCACCTTTGCCGGCCGTGTCTTCGAGAAGCTTGCGCAGGAACGCAATGCGCGCGGGGCTGGTTCCGTGCAGCTTGCCGCCGTGCGACCACCATAGTGTGGGCGTGGTGTTTTCGTCGAAGGCCTGGTTGGGGTCGAGGTACGTTTCGCCGTGCGTGACATAGCATCCGGCGACGACGCCGAGCCAGAAGCGGTTACTCATCTCCTCGCCGGAGATGTTGCCCCAGCGGCGGTTCAGGTTGCCTTCGTACATGATCTCGTCGAATACGATGGGCTTGCGCCAGGCCTTGAGCCATCCCGGCGCGTTTTCGAACTTGTCGGTTTGCAGACTCGCGTGGGTGACCCATGGGTGCGAGTAGTCGTACATGACATGCGAATAATGCACGGAGCGAAGATGGGCGACTGGGTCCTGCTGGGTGACGATTTGAAAGAAGCGGTCGAAGTCCTGCGTGGACTTGGCTTTCATCAGGTCGAACTCGTTGGCGAGCGACCACCAGACGTTGCGATACGCGGAGAGGCGCGCCAGCACGTAACGCAGGTAGCGGTCGTCCGCTTCGGCCGGCATGGTGGCGTAGCCCCACCGATCATAGGGATGGAAGAGGATGAGGTCGGCTTCGATGTTCAGCTTGCGCAGGTCCGCGATGCGTTCTTCGAGGTGCGCGTAGAAGGTGGGGTTAGGGCGTGAGAAGTCGCTGACACCGGCAGCGTTTCGCTCGAACGGGTAGAGGGCCGGTTCGTTGTGGTTGTACTCGTAGCTCTTGGGGAAGACGCACATCCGGATCTTGTTGAAGGGTGCGTCACGCAGTGTTTCGAGCGTCTGGCGTTGCAGTTCGTCGCTCTGATGAATCCAGGCGTAGCAGGTTGTTCCGAACGGAAAATAAGGTGTGCCGTCAGCGTAGGCGAAGTGGTGGAGGTTGCGCACCGAAACAGGGCCGTGCGCGCCGGGCATAGCCGCGGTGCACCGGAACCTACCTGTCTTGTTGTCGAGCGATGGCGTCGTGCTGTGAGTGGTGTAGGTCCAGTCGCCCTCCGTGTCGGGCATGAAGCGAAGCTTGTATTTGTCGGTGCCATCGTAGAATCCGTCCACTTCTACAGTGCGGTGGCCGAGCGAGAAGGTGGCGGTGAGTTGAACGTCGACGAAGGGATTGCCTGTTGAGGGTCCAGTCAGCGTGGCTTCGAAAACTTCCCAGCGCGGAACAGCGGAGCCTGCGGCCTGCGCGGGTGTTTCGGCTATGACGGGCACGGAGGAGGCAAGGGCGGCGAGTGAACCGGCGGAACTCAACTTCAACATGTCGCGACGATTGATCGAACTCATTGGGGAAGTCTAACCGCGGCTTTGCGCAATGCGCGAGTGAATAAGGAGCGATGTGTGCCGCGTTTCGGAACGAATTTTCTTTTCGCTGTGAGCGCGATGTCAAAGCAATGATGCGTCGTGTAAAACAGGTGCATCGGTAACATGCCTTTGCGCTAACGAGTGGGCTCAACGCGGAGCATCGGCGAACATGGTGCGAGGCGAATGGAGAAGGGCGACGGCGTGACAGAGTCGGAAGAGATGATAGCGAAGCTCCGCAAGGCGGCAAGTGCGGTGCGGATTCATGCGTTGCAGATGGTGCATCATGCCAAGCTTGGGCACCCGGGTGGGGACTTCTCGGCCGCGGATGTGCTGGTCACGTTGTATCTCGGTGTGCTGAAGATCGATCCTAAGAATTCCGAGTGGCCGGACCGCGATCGCTTCGTCATGAGCAAGGGGCACTGCTCGGCAGCGCTGTACGCGACGTTTGCTGCAGCGGGGATACTGGATGAAGCGGCGCTCGCAACGTATATGGATCCGCTATCGAAGCTCAACGGCCATCCGGATCGCAACAAGGTTGCAGGTGTGGAAGCGAATACGGGGCCGCTGGGACACGGGATGCCGATTGCGGTGGGATCTGCGTTGGCCGCGAAGATGCAAGGCGCGAGCTGGCGGACGTTCGTGATGACAGGCGACGGCGAGTTGCAGGAGGGGAGCAACTGGGAGGCAGCGATGTGCGCCGCGCAATACAAGCTCGACAACCTGGTGCTGATCGTTGATCGCAACCGGATTCAGCAGGGCGACTTTACGGAAAACACGATCAACATGAATCCGCTCGCGGACAAGTGGCGAGCGTTTGGATGGAGTGTGGTTGAGGTGGATGGCCATGACTATGGCGAGCTGCTGCGTGTGTTCGGTTCCACGCCGCTAGAGGCCGGCAAGCCGACGTGCGTGATTGCGAACACCATCAAGGGGCACGGCGTCTCGTTCATGGAGAATAGGCCGGAGTGGCACCATGGGGTGCCTTCCGATGCGCAGTTGGCTGCAGCGATTGAAGAGTTGACGAGGGCCGCGGCATGAGCGTCGAGGTAGAGAAGAAGGCAGGAACGTTCGATTGCCGCGACGCGTTCGCAGCGACACTTGAGGAGATGGCAGCTGCGGATGAGCGCGTGTGCGCTGTCGTCAATGACTCGGTGAGCTCTACCAAGCTGAAGGGGTTTCGCGGGAAGTTTCCGAACCGGTTTGTGAATGTCGGTATCGCGGAACAGAATATGGTGGGTGCGAGCGCGGGCCTGGCGAATGGCGGCATGATCCCGTTCTGCTGTGGGGCGTCGTGCTTTCTTACGGCGCGCTCGATGGAGCAGGTAAAGGTCGACCTTGGATATGCGAAGAACAATGTGAAGCTGTGCGGCATGTCGAGCGGCATGGCGTATGGAGGGCTTGGACCGACGCATCACTCCATCGAGGACCTTGCGTGGACGCGGGTCATTCCGAACCTGATGGTGGTGGTGCCGGTCGACCCCGCAGAAACGCGCGCGGCGATGCGTTGGGCGAAGGAGCACCAGGGGCCGGTGTTTCTGCGGATCAGCAGGATGCCGGTGCCGCAGCTGCTGCCCGACGATTTCGTGTTCAAGCCGGGCAAAGCTGTAATGTTGCGCGAGGGCGATGACGTAGCGCTGCTGGCGAACGGTGTGCTGGTGACGCGCGCGTTGGAGGCGGCGGAGATGCTGCACGAACGCGGCATTGAGGCGCGAGTACTGAACATGTCGAGCATGGCGCCGATGGATCGCGACGCAGTGATTACTGCAGCGAAGGAGACCGGCGGAATCGTGACCATTGAAGAGGCTTCGGTGTATGGGGGACTAGGCGGTGCGGTCGCAGAGATTGTGGCTGACGAACATCCGGTGCACGTCAAGCGCATGGGCGTACCCGGCGTGTTTGCGCCGACGGGCAGCGCGGAGTTTCTGCTGGAGCACTTTGGGTTGACGGCGAACGGTATCGCAGCGGCGGCGGTGGAGTTGCTCGACAAGGTGGCTGCGGGATGAGCGGCGGGTGGATTCTGGCCATCGATCAAGGCACGTCGAATACGAAGGCCTTGCTTGTTGGGCGCGATGGTCAGCCTGCGTATCGCGCATCTGCCGCGGTGGGAATTTCGAGTCCGCATCCGGGTTGGGTTGAACAGGATGCGCTCGCACTTTGGCAGAGTGTGCTGGATGTTATTGCCGAGTGTTTGCGATGGGTGACGCAGCAAGGCGGTCGCATTGAGGGCGTGGCGATCTCGAATCAACGCGAGACGGTTGTGGCGTGGCAGCGCGCGACGAGCAGGCCGGTGGGGCCGGCGATTTCATGGCAATGCAGGCGCAGTGCGGCGATATGTGAGCAGCTGAAAGCTAATGGGCAGGAAGCGATGTTGCGAGAGCACACCGGGCTCGCGATTGACCCGCTGTTTTCTGCGAGCAAGATGCGGTGGCTGTTGGAGAATGTGCCGGGGCTGCGCGAACGGACAGAGCGTGGTGAGATAGCATTCGGGACGGTGGATAGCTGGTTGATCTGGATGCTGACCGACGGCCGTGTTCATGCGTGCGATGTGTCGAATGCATCGCGTACGCAATTGCTCAACCTCACGGCTGCGGATTGGGATGGCGAGCTGTTGCAGTTGTTCGGTGTGCCGCGCGCTGTGCTTCCGAAGGCGATGCCGTCGGGCGCGGTGTATGGCGAGTGCGCTGTTGAGGGGCTTCGAGGCGTTCCGATTGTCAGCGCCATGGGGGACTCCCATGCGGCGATGGCGGGGCATGCGAGCTTCGCTCTGGGAACGGTAAAGGCGACGTACGGAACGGGTTCTTCGCTGATGACGTTGTCACCGGGAGTTCCGAGCATGTGCGAAAGCTCCAAGCTGGCAGGGACGATCGCGTGGGGAGTATCGGGGGGCGGGGTGCAGTATGCGCTGGAGGGCAACGTCTCCATGAGCGGGGCTGCGGTGCAGTGGGTTGGCGAGTTCCTGGGCTTGGCGGATCCGGTGAACGACACGGTGGCTCTTGCTGCAATGGCGCAGAGCAGCGGCGGCGTGTACTTTGTGCCGGCGATGCTCGGGCTCGGAGCTCCGCACTGGGACAGCGCCGCGCGTGGGACCATAGTCGGGCTCGAACGCAGCAGCCGTTCCTCGCACCTTGCGCTGGCTTCGCTTGAGGCGATTGCGTTCCAGGTGCGCGACGTCTTCGAAGCAGCGGCGGAGCAGGCTGGCTGCGACTTGCCTGTGTTGCATGCGGACGGTGGTGCAACGCGCAATGACCAGTTGATGCAGATGCAGGCTGATGTGCTGGGGCGGCCGGTGGTGCGGTCGGGGCATCAAGACTTGTCCGCACTCGGTGCGGCTTGGTTTGGAGGGCTGGCGCTCGGATGGTGGCCGTCGCTCACGTCTCTCAGTGGCTTGGTTTCTGCCACAACGACGTTCTATCCCGAGATGGCGGAGGACGAGCGGGAACAGCGATACGCAGGATGGAAGCTTGCTGTGAAGCGCGCGCGGCTACAGGAGACGCACGCGTGAGCGCCGCCGGTCAAGGCGAGGTCGTGCTGGAAGCTCTGGGCATGACGAAGCTCTATGGCGCGCAGGTTGCGCTGGATGATGTGACGTTTCGTGTGCGGCGTGGTGCCGTGAATGTTTTGATTGGCGAGAATGGCGCGGGCAAGTCGACGCTGATGCGCTTACTCGCAGGCGCAGAGGAACCCACTGCTGGACGAATCGTGATGCAAGGCGAGACGCTGCAACTCCGCTCGCCACGTGACGCTGCCGCAGTGGGTATTGCGATAGTTCACCAGGAGTTGGCGGTGCTCGACAACCTGGACGTGACGGAGAACATCTTTGCGGGGCGTGAACTGGTGCGCGCGGGTGTGCTGGTGGATCGCGGAGTGGAAGAGCAGAGAAGCAGCGTCGCGTTGAAAGATATCGGCATGCCGATGGATCGGGAAGCGATGAAGTATCCGTCGGAGGAGTTGTCGCTTGGCTGCAGGCAGCTTGTGGAGTTGGCGCGCTCGCTCGCGCATGGAGCGAAGGTGCTGATACTCGATGAGCCGACTTCGGCGCTGAGTTCCGCGGAAGCGGAGGTGCTTTATCGCGTCGTAGAGGATCTGAAGGCAAGTGGAGTTGCTATCGTCTATATCTCCCATCGGCTTCATGAATTGCTGTATCTCGGCGACTACTTCACGGTGCTGCGCGATGGGCGGGTTGTCGGTGAAGGTGTTCGCGGAAGCGTGGATCGTACTTGGATCGTCGAGCGCATGAGTGGAAGGAAAATGCATGCGGCCGCTGCGCACCGTGCGTCACCTGCGTCTGCTGCGACGGTGCTGACGGTTTCTCAATTGAGCGCGCAGCCGTCGGGTCGACCTGCGGTTCGCGATGTGAGCTTTTCAATGCGAAAGGGCGAGATCGTTGGCATCTACGGACTCCTTGGAAGCGGGCGCACTGAGTTGATGGAAGCGCTCGCAGGATTGCGGCGTCCGGAGTCCGGCACTGTTGAGGTATGCGGCAAGCGCGTGGCTTTGGATAGTGCGGCTGCCGTGATTCGGGCTGGCATCACGCTGGCTCCGGAAGACAGGCAGAGAGACGGGCTGGTGCCCGATCTTTCGATTCGCGAGAATATCAGCCTCGCATCGTTGAATGATTTTTCGAGTCGCGGCTTTGTGAGGCGAGGCAATGAGGCGGAGCGTGTGAAGGAAGTTGCGGCGCAGATGCAGATCGCGGCCTTTGATCTTGAGTTGCCGGTGACGACGTTGAGCGGAGGCAACCAGCAGAAGGTGGTGCTGGCGCGATGCCTGATGCGCAGACCCGCGGTGCTGTTGCTGGACGAGCCGACTCGCGGCGTCGACGTTCGCGCGAAGGCGGATATCTACGCGGCGCTGCGAGAGCTTGCCGCGCGGGGATTGAGCATTCTGTTCACAACGTCGGAGATGGAAGAGGCTCGGCAGTTTGCTGACCGCGTGCTGGTGATGTCTCGTGGCAGTATCCTCGCGGAGTTCGACGCGGCCAATTTGAGCGACGAGAGTTTGTTCGCGGCGGCCAGTCCTGCTGTGGGAGCAAGTTCATGAAGAAAATGGGATGGGCCGATGTGATCGTGCTGCTGCTGAAGCTGCGTGCACTGGTTGTGCTCGTTGCGCTCCTCATATTGTTCTCGACACTTACGCCGACATTTCTGACTGCGAACAATCTATCGATCCTCGCGAAGCATGTCGCCATCAGCGCGCTGCTCTCGGTAGGAATGACATTCGTGATTCTCGCAGGCGGTATCGATTTGTCGGTCGGATCAGTTGCGGGGCTGGCGGGCATGGTCGCGGGAGGTTTGCTGACGGTAGGAATTGGTGGACATCCAACAGGTGCTGTCATAGCAGTTATCGCTGCTCTGCTTGTGAGTTGTGTCGTTGGACTTATGAATGGCGTGATGGTCACGGGATTGGGCATTGCTCCTTTCATTGCTACGCTAGGCACGTTGTACATAGCGCGTGGAGCTGCGCTGCTGCTCTCGCATGGAGCGACGTTTCCGAATCTTGCCACGCAGCATGCGGGTTTCTCATGGCTGGGACAGAGTTTCTTTCTTGGGCTTCCCGTGCCAGTGTGGATGATGGCCGCCCTTGCGGCGGGCGCTGCCGTGGTTGCGCGACGGACGCCGTTCGGGCGACATGTGTATGCGGTGGGCGGCAATGAACGCGCTGCACGGCTTGCCGGCATTAGCGTGAAGCAGGTCAGGATACTGACATACATCTTCTCGAGTCTCTGCGCAGGGCTGGCGGGACTTGTGATCGCGTCGCAATTGGAAGCGGCGCATCCGGCAACAGGGGAGAGTTTTGAGCTGAATGCGATAGCCGCTGTCGTGCTGGGCGGGACGTCGCTGATGGGTGGACGCGGTTCTATCGGCGGATCGTTGATCGGTGCGTTTGTAATCGGCGTGCTCGCGGACGGCTTGGTGATGATGGGCGTATCGGAGTTCTGGCAGATTGTGATCAAGGGCATTGTGATCGTGTTCGCTGTCACGGTGGATCAGTTGCAGGTGCGTGTGCAGACGCGGCTGATGCCTGCGTTGTTGCGCAGCCGTTCCAACCTGCGGAAGGTCGCGCTGTGAAGCTTGGGCCCGTTGCGCTTCTGTTCGGGTTGACGATGCTCGCCGGATGTCGCGCCGCGGATCGGCGGCCACTCGTGTTTGTGCTTGTGCCATCACAGGACAATCCGTTCTTCAGGGCAGAGGCGGACGCTGCGGCCGTACGGGCTGGCGAGTTGGGATATCGGGTTCGCGTCGATGCGCACAATGATGATGCTTACCGGCAGGACAACCTGATCGATGCGGCTATCGCGAGTAACGCTGCGATTCTGATCCTCGATAACGCAGGAGCGGACTCGTCAGTTTCGGCGGTCCGGCGCGCGGCGAAGGCCGGGATTCTGTGCTTCCTGATCGATCGCGAGATCAATGCGCGTGGGATTGCAAAGGCGCAGATTGTGAGCGATAACGATCAGGGAGCGAGGCTGGTGGCGCAGGAGTTTGCCCGAGCGTTGGGCGGTCGCGGAGAGTATGTTGAGCTGCTCGGGCGCGAGAGCGACACGAATGCGCAGGTGCGAACGAAGGGATTTCACGCGGTTCTCGATGGCGTTCCGGGACTGAAGCTGGTATCGGCGCAGAGCGCGAAGTGGAGCCAGGCTGAAGCGTTTTCAAAAACGGAGACGATGCTCCAGGCGCATGGCAATATTGTCGGCATCATTGCCGGCAACGATACGATGGCGCTCGGCGCAGCTGCTGCGGTAAAGGGCGCGGGGATCAAAGGCATAAGGATTGTTGGGTTCGATGGGAGTCCGGATGCTGTTGCTGCGATCAAGTCAGGAGAGATGCAGGCGACGGCGCTGCAGCCTGCTGTGCTGATCTCGCGTATGGCGGTGGATGAGGCGGATCAGATGCTGAAGACAGGCACGACCGGCAAGCCGGAGATGCAGGTGATACCGTGCGATCTGGTGACGAAGGCGAACGCGATGGAGTATCGGAATTTCGAGCGCGTTGCGGCGAACAATTGAGATGGAAGGTGAAGGCGATGGTTGGAGCGAAGGGAATGACGCTGGGTGTGATCTTCGGGAACAGGGACTTTTTCCCCGATGGACTTGTCGCTGAGGCACGCCGCGATCTGGTGCAAGTGCTGGGAGAGCTCGGTGTGGAGATGGTTGCGCTCACGGCAGAACAGAGCAAACTCGGCGCGGTCGAGACGTGGCAGAACGCGGTGGCATGTGGGGAGTTGCTGCGCCGCGAGAAGCAGCGCATCGATGGTGTGCTGGTGTGCCTGCCGAACTTCGGTGATGAGAAAGGTTTGGCCGACGCGTTGCGGCTGAGCGAACTCACGTGCCCGGTGCTGGTGCAGGCGTGCCCGGATGACCTCGATCAATTCGGGTTAGAGCGGCGGCGCGATGCGTTCTGCGGAAAAATCTCAGCGTGCAATAACCTGCGTCAGTATGGGATCAAGTACTCGCTGACGCGGGACCACACCGTTGCGATAAAGTCGGAGCGCTTCAGGGAAGATCTTGTGGAGTTCCTTGCGGTGTGTCGCGTGGTGAAGGGGCTGCGCCGCGTGAGGATCGGCGCTGTGGGCGCGCGACCGAATGCGTTCAACACGACTCGCTATAGCGAGAAGCTACTGGAGGCTGCGGGGATCAGTGTCAACACGATTGATCTGTCAGAGGTGTTCGGACGCGCAGCGGAGATTGAGAGCTCCGATGGACGCGTGAAGCAGCGCATTGAGTTGATCCGAGCTTACGCGGACAGTTCGGCGGCTCCGGACGAGAGCCTGGTGCGGATGGCGAAATTCGCTGTGGTGCTGGATGGGTGGATGGATGATCTCGGTCTGCAGGCGACCGCGATCCAATGCTGGAGCAGCATGCAGAAGAACTATCACGTGAACGTCTGCACCATCATGAGCATGATGAGCGAGCAGATGATGCCGAGTGCGTGTGAGGTGGATATCGCCGGCGTGATCAGCATGTATGCTCTGCAACTCGCGAGTGGGAGGCCAAGCGCGCTGGTGGACTGGAACAACAACTATGGGAGCGACGAGAACAAGTGTGTCTTCTTCCACTGCGGCAACTGGGCCAAAGACTTTCTGCCGGACATACGGATCGGAACGGCGCCGATCCTGGGAACGGTGCTGGGTGAGGCAAATACCGTCGGCGCTCTCGCGGGGCGAACTCCGGCGGGTCCGGTGACGTTCGGGCGCGTAAGCACCGATGACCTGACCGGGAGAATTCGCGCCTATGTTGGCGAAGGGCAGTTTACGGATGACCCACTCGATACGTTTGGAACGAAGGCGGTAGTGCAGGTGCCGCAGCTTCAGGCGCTGATGCAATACATCTGCCGTAACGGGTTCGAACATCATGCTGCAATGACTGGGGCACACTGCGGTGAAGCGGTGAGGGAAGGGCTCGGCAATTATTTGGGCTGGGATGTTCTTCGGCACTCGTAAGAGTCGCAGTGGATGCGCCGCGGTTTATAGGAGCGACACAGGAGAGGGAAGGTGTGTGCCATCGATGGTAGTGGACCCCCATACCGTGGAATGGGTTTCTGGAGGAGTGCTTCCTTCGGGCTTTGAGATGACCGGGAACCCCCCGGGACGAAGTCGTGGATCTACGCTATGAACGCGCGTCGGTTGAGACGGAGCGCCGTCTGTGGATGGCTGCTGGCTGCGAGTTCTATAGCCGCGGCCCAGATAGCGTTTGTGAATCCCGGCGCGACCCTGGATCCTTCCCGCGCGGTGGCGCATGTGCAGACGGTAGGCAGCTTTCACGAGACGTTGCCGGAGGAATACATCTGGACTGCCAATGACGCTGCCGTGGCGACAGGTGTAAAGCAGCTCAGTCAGCTGAAACGCGATGACTGGAAGGTGGAACCACACTTCTTTCGCGCGAGCTTCGGACTGAACCCGGTGCCCGCGAGAGCCACTTTGTACGTGGCGGGCCCGCGTCGAGCAAGGGTGTTCATCAACGGTGTAGCGCTCCCGGAGATGCACTACGCCGGCGGTCATCATATGAGTTTCGGCACCATGGCTGCCGATGTTGGTCCCATGTTGCGCGCGGGAACGAACGTCATAGCGATGGAGGTGGTGCGCGGCTACGGAAGTCATCATCATACGAATGCGCTCAAGACAGCCTGGCTGAACTCCGGTGAAGTGCTGGCGGTCAAGATCGTCCGGGCGGCCGAGAGTGTGGCCGCGCCGGCGGTGTTGAAGAGCGATGCGCATTGGAAGAGTATCGTCGGCGCTGAAGACGGATGGGAGCAGCCGGGCTTCAACGATGGCGCGTGGAAGCCGGTGGTGAGCCTTGGCGGCATTGAATCCAGCGCGGATTTCTTTCAATGGAATGCTGATACCGGGATGTATAACTGGCCCGGATATTTCGGCGCTGCGCCATATATGGCTGCTTATCGTCTTGAGCCAGTCGCAACAACGCGGCGGGCGGACGGCGTGTTGCTGGATTTTGGGCGCGAGTTTAGCGGGCGCGTCGTGTTGATGGCTGGGCGAAAGGATGTCAGCGCGAAGGTGCTTTATGGCGAATCGCTGGGCGAATTGGAGAAGGCTTCATACGTTGGCGATGTCGCGCTTCATGCGACCGCACGAAGTGAGGCTCGGGGACCGAAGTCGGGCCTGCGGTATGCGCTGGTCAGCTTCGATGGCGATGCCGCTGATGTGAAGGTTTGTGCGGAGGGCATCTACTATCCCGCGTCGCAGGTCGGATCGTTCGAGTCGAGCGATGCGCGCTTGAACAAAATATGGGAGAGCGCTGTGTATACTGCGCATCTCTCGATGCAGGACTCGATACTGGATGGAATCAAGCGCGATCGTGGACGGTGGATTGGGGATGATGAGGTGATCCATCGCGTGGTGGGCGATGTGTACGGCGATGCGCGGCTGGTGAAGACGGGGCTTGATGATGCGATTGGGCTTGCGCCGGTAACGGAGCCGGTGAACGGATTGCCTGGGTACTCGGCGTGGTGGGTGGTGAGTGAGGCTGAGTATGTGAGGCGATGGGGTGATGTGGCGCAGTTCAAGAGCGTGCAGGCGCGAATGCTGGAGCTGCTCGCAAGGATGGACAGCGATCTGGATGCGCGTGGCGTGTACGCGGCGGCTTCGGGTGGGAAGCCGTTTGTGGATTGGTCGAAGGACTTCAGTGGCGACTCGGCAGAAGCTCGGCGTGCGGTGCACTTCGAGTACACGCTGGCGTTTCGGGATGCGGCCTGGCTGCTGCGGTTGGGTGGCGATAGGGTGAATGCGGCCAAGTGGGATAAGCGCGCGGATGCGATGAATGTGGCCGCGCACAAGTATCTTGCGGATGATGCTGGAGGTTACGGAGACCGATGGCAGACGAATGCGATCGCCGTGCTTGCGGGGGCGGTGACGACGGATGCGCGACGAGCGGCTGTGTGGCGCGTGCTCGGGCGGACTGTGGCGGGCCGCAAGCCTGGAGATGTGATTACGCCGTACTACGGGAGTTATCTTCTGAGTGCGATGGCGCAACTTGGTCATCGAAGTGAAGCAATGGAGTGGATGAAGGGCTATTGGGGAAGCATGCTCGACGCCGGCGCGACGAGCTACTGGGAGGCTTGGGATCCATCGTGGGCGGGAACTGACCCGCATTCGAAACTGGAAGCTGATGACAAGGTGGGCTATAACGCCAGCCTGGCGCATGGCTGGTCGAGCGGACCGGCAGCGTGGTTGACGGAGGAAGTGCTGGGTGTGAAGGCGCTTGAACCGGGATTTCGTCGCGTGCAGATTAGGCCGGAGTTGGCGGGATTGAAGTGGGCGAAAGGAACCGTAGCGACACCACAAGGGCCGATCAGCGTTACGGCTGGCGAGCGTGAGTGGAGTGTGACGTTGCCGTCCGGAGTTGTGGCTGAGGTGGTGCTGCCGAAGGGCAGGGTTGTGATGAATGGGAAGCGAGTGGAAGGTGAGTTGGTTGAAGATGGTTCGCGACAGAGGGTGATAGTAACGACTGCCGGTCACACCGTGTTTGTTGTGAACTGAAGGTGGAGGGACGATGTTGAGACGCTGGATGATGTTGGGTGTGATGGCGCTGAGCGCGGTGAGCGCTGGTGCCCAAACGGCCGCTGCGAAGGATGGGTTCATCTTCCAGCCGCTGTCGAGTGGAAAGGCGTTGCCAGGTACGCAGCGAGATAGTCATGCGTCCACGCTTGTGGAGTTGAAGGATCATGATGTGTTTGCGGCATGGTTTTCAGGGACGAAAGAAGGCGCGCTTGATGTGGCGATCTACGGAGCGCGTCTGCATGGTGGTGTGTGGAGCGCGCCGGTGGAGTTGGCGCGGGCGGATAAGGTGGCGTGCTGGAATCCGGTGCTGTTCCATACGAAAGATGGTCGGTTGTGGCTGTACTACAAGTTCGGAACGCGACCGAGCACGTGGGAAGGCGCGAGGAAGTGGAGCGACGACGAAGGCAAGACGTGGAGCGCCGAGGAGCGGCTGCCTTCGGGAATACTTGGGCCGATCAAGGACAAGCCGCTGGTGCTGGCTGATGGAACGGTGGTGAGTGGATCGTCGGTTGAGAACGGTAAGTGGAACGTTTGGATTGAGCGCTCTACTGACGGTGGGAAGACGTTTACCAAGTTTGGGCCAATCACTCTTCCAGAAGCTTTGGATATTCCTGATGCGGGAGCGCAGGCGGCGAGCGCTCAGGTGCAAGCCACGGGCGAGAATGATGAGGGAGTTCATACAAAGCTGTATCCGCCCTCGAAGACAACGGTCGGGATTATTCAGCCCGCGGTGGTTTGGCTTGGTGGACATCATCTTCGCTTCTATGCGCGTGGGCACACGAAGGCTGCGCGGATCGCTGTGGCGGATTCGATGGACGATGGCAAGACGTGGACGCAGGCGCGATTCATCGATCTGCCGAATCCTAACTCGGGCATCGATGCTGTGCGGTTGAAGGATGGACGCATTGTGCTGGTGTTCAACAACAGCTACAACACGCGCACGCCGCTGAACCTTGCGGTGAGCGAGGATGGTGAACATTTCAAGGTGTTCAAGACGTTGGAAGATGCGCCTGGACAGTATTCCTATCCGGCGATTGTGCAGGCCGCGAATGGTGATCTGTTGATCACGTATTCGTGGCGGCGCGAGACGATCAAGTTTGTGCGGGTTGCATTGAAGGATGTGCCACGATGATGAAATTTGAGATTGCGGTTGTGATGGTGTTGTGTGCGGGATTGGCTCATGCGGCGAAGCCTGCGGTGTGCGATGTTCGCGGTCCTGTGGCGGACGGAAAAACTAAGGATACCGTCGCGCTGCAGAAGGCGATTGATGCGTGTGCAGCGAAGGGCGGAGGCAATGTAAGGCTCAAAGCTGGGACGTATTTGAGCGCGCCGCTGGAACTGAAGAGTCATGTGAAGCTGATGCTGGAGAACGGAGCGACGCTGCTGGGATCGGCGGATGAAGCGGATTATCCTTTGCGGTCGGATGCGGCTTGGCGGAGAGTTGCGCTGATTCATGCGGATAAGGTTGAGGACATCGGCATCGTTGGAGCGGGAACTGTCGATGGACAAGGGCAAGGATGGTGGACTCGGCAGATGACGCGCGTGAAGGGATCGCCGGAAAATCCGCGGCCGATGCTTGTGGATATTGCGAACTCGAAGAACATTCTGATCGAAGGTGTGACGCTGCAGAACTCGCCGCAATATAACGTGATCACGTTTCGGTGCGATGGGCTTACGGTGCGTGGAGTGAAGATATTGAATCCTGGGAAAGGTGCGCCGAATACCGATGGTATCGATCCGCTGTCGACGAGTCATGTGTTGATTGAGCACTCGACGATCGATACTGGCGATGACAATATCGCGATCAAGAGCGGGCTTGTGGGGCGTGATGAACCTTTGCTGCCGAGCACCGATATTACGATTCGAGATTGCGTGCTGCGTAATGGACATGGACTTTCTGTGGGCAGCGAGACTGCTGGTGGAGTGCAGCGCGTGATCGTGGAGCGAGTGAGCTTCACCGGGACGCGGCAAGGCATTCGCATCAAGAGCGGACGCGGCAGAGGAAACGATATCGGCGATTTTGTTTATCGCGACATCACGATGGATGGTGTCGAGACGCCGATCCAGATTACGGCTTACTACACGGGCGGCAAACCGGATGGCTCGTCGCAGCCTATGGCGGAACATACGCCGCGTTTTCACGATATTCGGATTGAGAACCTGAAGGCGGTGAATGCGAAGTTTGCGGCGACGATCCTGGGACTTCCGGAGAGCCCAGTTAAGGGGTTGGTGCTGAAGAATGTTTCCATCCAGGCTGAGCATGGCGTGGTGGCGAAGTATGCGGATATTTCTGAAGAGAATGTAAAGGTGGCGGTTGCGGGTGGAGAGGTGATGGACAAGGGCGCGGGGGTTGTGTTGAGTGTGAAGTGATGCGGCAGGGTACCCCCACCCCCCCCGGGGGGTACCTTGTACCGAAGTGCTTTAGAATCACGGGCTCCGGGGCGGGCACCCGTTCTAAAGTATTGAATATAAAGAGGTTGCTTGCAAAGTGTTCCTGCGTAAAGACTTGTGAGGTTCTGGGTGGACAGGAGCTTAGACCTCAGAGGATCTGAGCGTAGAAGGGCCTGTGGTTCGGTTCAGTTGTGAGTGGGACTACTTCAATTGTAGATAGATGGAAGGAATAAAAATGCGGGCAACGCCCGTGGCGTTTCGCTTTTGTTGATGCGGGTTTTGTGAGTTTTGCACAGACGTGGGGGCTTGACAAGATTTTGGGCGGTGACTGGAAAGCGAAAGGGGAGATGCTGAGCATCTCCCCTTTCGCTTTGTGTTGAGAGTGATTGTTTAGAAGACGACCCGGAGACCCTGCTGAAGGACGCGGGGAACGCTGGATACGCTGGTGATAGTGCCGAAGGTGCCGCTCGTTGGCGACGTGTTCGGAGCGCCGAAGCTGGTGTGGTTGAGGACGTTGAAGGCTTCGAAGCGGTACTGGACTTTGAAACGCTCGCCTACCTGGAAGTCCTTGAGGATCGAAGCGTCGAGGTTGTTGGTTGGATCCTGCCGTCCGTAGAAGAGGGGGAAGGTGCGGAGGTTGTAGGTGCTGCTGGGTTGCGCAGTCGAGAGTGTATTGAAGAGCGTCTTGTCAAAGGCGCCGAAGTATTGGCGGGGATGGATCTTCAAGTTGGGGTCATAGGCTGTGCCGTTGGCGAAGTACGGAAGACCCCACGACAGCGGAGCACCTGATAGGTACTGGTAGATGGTGTTGACTGTGAAGCCGCTAATGAACTCTTCGAAGATACGGGGACCGTGGGCCAAGAGCGCGCGGTCGCGGCCGATGGGCAGCTTGTAGACATTGGTGATGGAAAGATGACTCGGGAAGTCCGAAGCGTTTTCCTGGTAGGTGAGGGGGCCTCCGCCGTTGAGCTGGGCGGTCATGAGGTTATGTGAGTAGGTGTAATTGACGTTCGTCGTCAGGCCGTGGGACGAACGGATGTAGAAGCGGAAGAGCAGAGCGTTATAGAGACCGGACTGGCCTGGAACAAGTTGTTCGGTAACGGTGGAGTACTCGGGGAATTGACCGAGGAGCGTCAGCTTGCTGACGGTGGACGCGGTGGCAAGAGTTCCGGTGACACCGGGCTGGCCCTTGAAGGGGTTGGCGACCGCGGCGCTGAGGTTGGCCTGGACCGTTGGGTCGTTGGTGGGCGACTTGCTGAGGAATGGCAACTGCGAGATGCAACTGATGCAATTGCTGTAGGACAAGTGGACCTGATGATTGCCGATATAGCCGAGGTTAATCATCATGTTCTTCGTAAGCTGCACCTGCATATCGGCGTCCCAACGCTGCGAGTAGGGGACCTGAACGTTCTTGGGGCGGAAGGTGATGCTCGAGCCGAGGTTCTGGTTGACCCCGAGCGAGGAACCGGTGGGTTTGATGATGGGGTTGCTCGACGGGAAGGGATCGTTGAGCGAGGTGGCGGGTGAAAGGTTGGAATTGTTGGTAGCCACGAGAGTGGTTGTGGAACTGTAACCGTAGGTCTGAGGCGTGTAGTAGTCGTTGAAGGGGTTGACGTAGATTCCGAACCCGGCGCGGAAGACAAACTTGTCTTTGAACATGGGCGGGGCGAAGGAAAAACCGACGCGAGGCGAAGCGTACATAGTGGGCGTTTTGTACTCGCTCCGGTCATTGGGCGAAGCGTAGATTACGCCGCCGGTGGGAGCGAAAGATCCGGTGGGCATCTCCGCAAACGCGGTGGTTGCGTAGGCTGCTTTAGCGCCAGCAGTGGCTGAGTTGACGATGGCTGGGTCGAAGCCTATGACCGCACGGTTCTGGCTTTCGTTGATACCGGTTTCGGTTTCAGCGCGAAACCCGATATTGACGGACAAATGCTGGTTGACGCGCCAGTCGTCCTGGATGAAGGCGCCGTAGTACCAGTTGTTGTAGGTTAGCGGCGGAGCGATGTTGTACGTGCCGCTGACGGGGACGCCGAGCAGGAAGGACGCAAACGAGCCGCCGTATAGCGGACCGGCGAGGGTGGTTCCGGCACGGAGGAAGGTGCTGTCGAAGCCGAAGGTGCCGGAGGAGTATCCGGGGGAGAAGGTGTTGTTCTTGTTCTGCCGGATGTCAGGGCCGATCTTGAGGGTGTGGTGTCCGCGGACCTTCGTGAAGGCCGAGAAGAACTGGATGGTATCAAATGCGGCCAGGGTGCCGGGCTGAGTGCTAAGTCCGGCGTACCCGAGATTGGTCGATCCCAATTCCGTGAACTGGAGGCGAGGCAGAGCGGTGGAAGCGTTCTGGTTGAGGTAGCTGGGATAGCCGAGCGAGGAGGCCTGGAAGCCCTGGCTGGGAAGGCTGCTGTTTTTGTACGACCGTGTGAGGCTGATGCGGGCGTCGATGGTGGCGGTGGGCGTGAAGGTGTGGACGTAGTCGAGCAGTCCCCCCTGATAGACGATGTAGTTGCGGGAGCCAGTGGCGATGTTCTGGAAGATGTTGCTGGAGGTCTGGATGTATTCGCTGCGGTGAGTCTCGAAGAAGAGCTTGTTGCTGTCGTTGATGCTGTAGTCGAGACGGCCTGCCTGCGAGGTGTAGTTGTTGGTGGTGGGGACGTTGGAGAAGAAGTTGTTTTCTCCGTCTGCCGAGCCGGTCTGGTTGGGAAGCGGATAGTACTTCAGATACGCCGTTGCGATAGAGTTCAGGCGTCCCTGCGGAATGACGTTGTTGGCCAGCGGAGAACGCAGCGTTTGCCCGGGGCAGTTGGGATCCGGCGTGCCGGTAGAGGGGTCGAACAACTGATAGTTGTTGTATGTGGTGGTGTACTTGACGCCACCGACCGTGCAACGCGTGCCGGTGACCTGTGCGCCGACAGCAAGCAGGGCGGAGAAGTCTCCGTTGCGCTCAGCGGCGGTGGGAACAGTGGAGGTGATGGGGTTGGGTGTGGAGCCCTTGAAGCCCTCGTAGGAGTACAGGAAGAAAAGCTTGTCCCTGCCGTTGAAGACTTTGGGAATCCACACCGGGCCGCCGATGTATCCGCCGTACTGGTTCTGGCGGGTTGCGAGCTGCTTTGAGCCGTTGGAGAACCAGCGTGTGGGGGCGTTGATCGCGGAGAACTCGTTGAACTCGCTGATCGCGCCGTGGAAGCTGTTGGTGCCGGCCTTGGTGACGAGGTTGACCGTGCCGCCCGAGGTGTCACCGACGCTGGCATCGGATTCGAAGAGGTCGACGCGGACTTCGCGGACGGAGTCCTGCAGCGGGCTGAACGCGGGAAGGCGGCTGGAGTCCGTCATGTTGGGGACGCCATTGAGGAGATACTCGTTGGACTGCGAGTTGCCGCCGCCAAGGGAGTAGTCGCTGGCCGCCGAGTTATCGAAGGGCCGAGCCTGCACAACGGAGTTCTTCTGCTTTGCAACGACGCCGTACATGGACTTGGCGAGGCCGAGAGGGGAACGGCCATTATCCGGGAGGTCTTCGACTTCTTCCGCGGTGAGGACCTGGCCAGAGGTGGCGGTGTTGGTCTCGATGAGTGGAGTGTCGGCGGTTACGTGGACTTCTTCGTTGATGGAGCCGACGTTGAGGGTAGTGTCCGCATCGAACTTGTCACCGGTTTTGAGAGTGATGCCATCGCGGAGCGATTTCTGGAATCCGGGAGCGGCGACGGCGATGCTGTACTTACCCGGCAGAAGGAATGGAACGGTGAATTCGCCGGCGGAGTTTGATGTGCTGTGGACGGAGACGCCAGTTTCAGTGTTGGTAACCGTCACGCTGGCCTTCGGAACGATGGCCCCGGTGGTATCCGTTACGCGGCCGGACATCGTGGCGCGGAACTCCTGGGCGAAGCCGGAGGTGCAAACGAGGAAGAGAACGAGGAGAAGTATGCGTTTCATTTTTTGGACTCCAAAAGTTAGTCAGGACGCAGGTGTGATTGTGCGTCCCAACAATAGGGAGCCACTGGAATGACGGTCAAGATGGTTTTGGAAGATATGCAGCGGAATTCAGGAAAACGCGGCCATTACTTTCATAATTGAGCGGGCGGAACGCATTTATCCCGCATATCGGAACGCAATTAACGGCTGGCGATGCGTGCGGCGGCTTCGAGGACGGCGTTGCGGGTCTCTTTTTCGCGGGCGGCGGTCATGCGGACGACCGGCGTCGAGAGGCTGATGGCGGAGACTACGGGGAGCCCCGGGGACTGGATGGCGGAGGCGAAGCAGATGCCGCCCATGATGGACTCTTCGCGGTCGGCGGCGATGCCGGTTTCGCGGACGTCCTGGAGCTCGCGGAAGAGGTGGGCGCGGTCGGTGATGGTGTGCTCGGTGCGGCGGGAGAGGCCGTAGACTTCGAGGATCTGGTCGGCGAGCGCGCGGCTCTGGAAGGCGGTGATGGCCTTGCCCATTGCGCTGCAGTGCGGCGGGAGGACGCGACCGATGCGGTTCGACATGCGGATCTCGTGGTAGGTTTCGACCGAGTCGAGGACGTGGATGCGGTCCTCGTAGAGGTAGGAGAGGCTGGCGGTTTCGTTGAACTGGTTGGCGAGACGCTCGAGCTCGGGGCGAGCGCGGTCGCGGAGGGTGTTGGCCTGCTCGACGAGCCAGCCGAAGCGCAGCTTGGGGGCGAGCTGGTAGGTGCCGTCGACGGCCTGCTGGAGGTAGCCGTGTTTTTCGAGCGTGAGGAGGACGCGGAAGAGGGTGGACTCGGGCAGGTCAGTGCGTGTGCCGATGTCCTTGAGCGCGAGGGGCGCTTTGCCGTCGAAGCAATCGAGGACTTCGAGCGCGCGGCCGATGGAGCGGAGGTAATACTGCTCGCTCGATGCGGTGTCGGTGCTGGACTGCAGGGCCCACTTGGGGATGCGGCGGCGGATGGACTTCTCGGGGAGGATTGCCGTTTTCGTTTTAGTAGCCATGAGTGCTGTCGTCGACCTTGAACGATTTAGTGTATCGGGACTTTTATACGGCGAGATGACTCAGGAAGCAATAATTTTCATTTGTGCAACTTTAGTTTGACACCCCTGAGGCCGCTGTGTAGAACGGACTCGACGCAATCAGATGGGGATAGGATTGGCCACTCCATGCTAACGCAGCCGCGCGGCTGTGGGCCGACAGAACGGAATGAGGGAACGGATGAATAGACGGGAACTGGTGAGGATGGGAGCGGGAGTGGTTGCAGGGACGCTGGCTCCGGCGGGTGTGGCGAAGACGGTTGTGGCGGCTCGCGAGGGTGAAGAGGTTGAGCAGTGGGGCGTGTTTGAGGCGTCGGCGAAAGGGCCGGAGGGAGGGAACCCGTTTGTCGATGTGACGTTTGGAGCGAAGTTTACGCTGGGGAGCCGGACGGTCGAGGTGCCCGGGTTCTATGACGGCAAGGGTGTGTATCGGGTGCGGTTTTCGCCGGACTCGGTAGGGCGATGGACGTATGTGACCACCGGGAGTGCGAAGGAGTTGCAGGGACATGCGGGCGCGCTGACGTGCGTGGCTCCGAAGGTGGGGAACCGTGGGCCGGTGGGAACGGCGCATGGATATCACTTCCAGTATGCGGATGGGACACCGTATTTTCCGTTTGGGACGACGTGCTACTCGCTGGCATTCCAGGGCGATCCGCTGGAGCAGGAGACGCTGGATGGGTTGAAGACGGCGGGGTTCAACAAGGTGAGGCTGTGCCTGTTGCCGAAGCCGCAGGGCAAGCGCAAGCCGGTAGCGATGCCGTTTGAGCATGCGGGGGCGGTGCTGCCGGCGGGGGCGGAGGATCTGGCGGATGGGTCGAAGAGCAAGGAGACGTTCGATCTGACGCGGCTGAATCCGGAGTATTTTCAGCATGTGGAGGCGCGGATTCGGGACCTGTGCGCGATGGGAGTGGAGGCGGATGTGATCCTGTTTCATCCGTACGATGCGTGGGGTTTCAAGGCGATGCCGGCGGAGGCGGACGATCGGTATCTGCGGTACGCGGTGGCGAGGCTGTCCGCATACCGGAATGTTTGGTGGTCGATTGCGAACGAGTACGACCTGGTGAAGACGAAGACGATGAAGGACTGGGACAGGTTCTTCAGGATCGTGCAGGAGAGCGATCCGCATAGCCGGCTGCGGTCGATCCATCACAGCCATACGATCTATGACCACTCGAAGCCGTGGTGCACTCATGCGAGTCTGCAGGAGTCGGATTTTGAAAAGTCGGCTGAGCGGCTGGCGGCGTGGGGCAAGCCGATCATTTATGACGAGATCAAGTATGAGGGGAACATTGCGGCGCGGTGGGGGAACCTGTCGCCTGAGGAGATGACGTACCGGTTCTGGCGGGCGACGGTCGCGGGCGTGTATGCGACGCACGGCGAGACGTATGCGCAGCCGGATGGAGCGTCCATGTGGTCGGATGGCGGGAAGCTGCGCGGGACGAGCGCGGCGCGGATTACGTTTCTGCGCAAGCTGCTGGAGAGTACGAAGACGACGGGGTTGATGGCTCCGGAGACGCAGTACTACCTGAATGCAGGGAATCCTGGGGAGCTTTATTTGTGGTTCTTCGACTATCACTGCGTCGCGGAGTATACGTTTCCGCTGCCGGAGAAGGGGACGTTCAGGATGTCGATGGTGGACCCGTGGGCGATGACCGTGACGCCGGTGGCAGGGACGTTTACGGGGAAGAGCAAGGTGGCGTTGAGCGGCAAGCCGTATATGGCGGTGCTGGTGCAGAAGGCTTAGCTCGCGCCTGAGGGAAGACGGTTTGGAATGAGCTCAGAGCGCAGAGGTTTTGAGCTTAGAGGAAAACGATGTGTGGAGGTGTGATGAGGGTTTGGGTGCTGCTGGCGGTGGTGTGTGTTTCGGCGTCGGCGGCGCCGGTGAAGGTGGTGACGGCGAAGGGTGCGTCGGTGCGCGAGGTGTATGGCGCGGAGCGGCTGCGCGTGGCGCTGGTGGGGGTGAAGGCGCCGGTGGGGGCGAGCGTTGTGGCGGGGGTTTGGTCGGCGCCGGAGCTGGCGCAGTACAAACTGCCGGAGTTCTGGCCGCAGGCTAAGGAAGCGTTCCTTATACGGCAGGTGGGGAAGACGTGGGTGGTGTCGGGGAGTGATGCGTCGGGCGTGCTGTATGGCGAGCTGGAGCTGGCGTCGCGGGTGAAGGCGGCGGGGGCGCTGCCGGAGGGGATCGACGATACGGAGCATCCGGTGCTGAAGCTGCGGGGTGCGGCTATCGGGATGCAGAAGACGGAGCTGACGTACGACAACGCGGAGTACGACTATCCGTATACGCCGAAGGACTTTCCGTTCTTCTATGACAAGGCGGCGTGGACGAAGTATCTCGACATGCTGGCGGATGAGCGCTACAACGCGATGTTCCTTTGGAACGGGCATCCGTTTTCGAGTTTGCTGAAGCTGCCGAAGTATCCTGAGGCGCAGGAGCTCTCTACGGCGCAGTTGGACGCGAACATTGCGATGTTCAAGTGGCTGACGGCGGAGGCGGACAAGCGCGGGATATGGGTGCTGCAGGGGTTCTACAACATTCACCTGTCGCATGCGTTTGCGAAGGCGCACCACATGGCGTATCACTTGTCGACGCCGAACCCGGAGGCGAGCGCGTATACGCGGTATGCGGTGGCGGAGTTTACGCGCGAGTATCCGAATGCCGGGTTGATGATGACGCTGGGCGAAGCGCTCTCGCCGCATAAGGGCGCGGAGTGGCTGACGCAGACGATCGTTCCGGGTGTGAAGGATGGGATGAAGCAGCTTGGGATTACAGCGGAGCCGCCGATCGTGGTGCGGGCGCATGCGACCGATATCGACGATGTGATGCGCGATGTGAAGCCGCTGTATTCAAACATCGACACGATGTTCAAGTGGAACGGCGAGTCGCTGACGTGGACGAATGTGCGCGGGCCGGTGCTGGATCGGTTCAAGATGCTGGCCGAGAACTCGAACATGGCGATCGCCAATGTGCACCTGCTTTCGAACCTGGAGCCGTTTCGGTGGGGCGATCCGGACTTCGTGCGGCAGACGCTGGCGAACTTCCAGCGCGATGGAATCGGCGGCTTGCACTTGTATCCGCTGCGGTACTGGGAGTGGCCTGTCTCGGGCGACCGCACAACGCCGCTGTTGATGCAGACCGATCGCGACTGGATCTGGTTCGAGAGCTGGGGACGGTATGCGTGGAACCCCAACCGCGATCCTGAGAAGGAGCACGCGTACTGGGCGGCGCGGTTTGCGGAGAAGTATGGAACGCCCGAGGCCGGAGAGAAGCTGCTGGCCGCGTATACGCTGGCGGGGCCTGCGCAGCCGCGGCTGCTGCCGCGCATCGGGATTACGGAGGGCAATCGCGAGGCGTTTGCGCTGGGGCTGACGATGCCGCAGCTGATCGACGCGGCAAGGTTCAATCCGGCGCAGACGCTGTGGACGGGCGATGCGCCGGCGGGCGAGAGGCTGGATGAGTACGTTGCGGAAGAGGTGAAACATCAGCCTCATCATGGAGAGACGCCGCTGGGTGTGAGCGATGAGGTGCTGGAGGGTTCGCGCAAGGCGCTGGAAGCGGCTGAGGCGGCGGCGCCGTTTGTGACCAAGAACAAGGATGAGTATGCGCGGGTGATGAACGATATGCGCGCGATCAATTTGCTGATGCAGTTCTACAACGTGAAGACGAAGGCCGCGGAGCAGGTGATGCTGTTTGGGTATGACCACGATACGGCGCGGCTGAAGCGTGCGGAGACGCTGCTGGCGGAGAGCGTCGAGGACTATCGCAAGCTGACCGATGTCGCAGGAAATGCATATCGCACGGCGACGAGCATGTTGACGAGCCAGCGGCAGATTCCTTTCCGCGGCGCGCCGAACCAGTTTCCGAACTGGAAGGAATGCCTGCCGATGTATGAGAAGGAGTTGGCGACCTTCAGGCTGCGGATGACGCAACTCGCTTCAGGTAAAACGGACACGGCGGAGAAGGCGAGCAAGCTGCCGGAGGTGGCGTTCACGCTGAAGCCCGGGGCGGGTGAGGCGTTCAAGGTTGCGGTTGGGGAGAAGCTGTTCCAAGGGGGAGCGGCGATTACGGCGGTGGCTCCGGAGATTGAGGGGATGCAGGGGATTCGCATCTCGCCGAATGAAGGTGGGACGCTGCGGTTCGATCTTGCCAAACCTGCGCAGATTCTGGTGGGGTTTGTGAAGAGCACGTCGAAGAAGAACTCGGTGCTCGATCCGGAGACGGAGCAGTGGAACCTGGTGCTGTTGAATGCGGTGAGCGCGGTGAAGACTCCGACGATGGCGGTGTGGGCGAAGCCGCTGCCCGCGGGCGCTAATGAACTCGACCTGGGCAAGGGGCAGTATGTGGTGCTTGGGTTTATTCCGGAGGACCTGCATGTGAAGACGCGGGTCAATTTGACGCAGACTTCGGATGAGGGTGGGGCGATCAATTTGGATTGGTTGTTTGAGTAGGAAAGTTCGCTGGATCGCTGAGAGCCGTTTGGGCTGCTGCGAACAGATCGGGGTCCGCTGTGATGACGGTCAGAAAATCGTGGCTATCGGAGAGGTAAGTTAGCGGAGCGATGCGCTCGAACTGAGTCCAAAACAAATCTCGTAGACCTTCGGTACGTTCGAGAGGTGGGGAGTAAAGAGCAGGTTGACGAAGACGCGCACTTCGCCGGGAGGGGTGGGAATGAGAAAACTTCCAGCCTCAATTTTGCCAAGGTCGAATGGTTCTGTATTGACATACCACTCGTCGAAGCCGGCGGTCTCGATCGATTCGATCTGGGTGACCAGCGGGCTGTACGAAATGTTGTCGTGAGAATGCCAGCCTTGCGCGGTATCGATTTCGTTGAGCCGGTAGGGTCCGCTGTCGAGCGAGGTGATGGCGACATATCTATCGAGGATGGCTTGTGGGCAGAGGGCGAGGAACTCGTCCAGCCACAGATTCGCGCTGACCAGCCATTGGTATTTGCCGCGGGAGCCTAGATGCAGTTCAACTTCGCCGGAAGCGGCCATGGCGCAATCATACTTCGCTACTTTTGAGGCGCATCTGAAGATGGCTCTTCCGTTCCAAGACTGCTTTTGGAGCTGTGGGTTCCGTGGGGCACGGTTGCCGAGGCTAACGGGGAGTCGTGGCGGAAAGCGTCGAGCTTAGGCGTCGGGGTGGGGAACAAGCAGGTCCTTCGATAGCGGCTGGCGCGGCGGGGCTGTGGTGCGTCACCGTATGGGGCTAGAATCCGGCTATGGAGATTACGCGTGTTGGCTCGCAGCCCTCAGGTAGGGGACCGGCAGAGTGGTTTACCGGGACTGTACGTATCGATCCACTTTTTACGGCGCCCGATCCGGCGCGGGTTGCGGGCGCGCATGTGACGTTTGAGCCGGGAGCGCGGACGGCGTGGCATACGCATCCGCTGGGGCAGACGCTGATTGTGACGTCCGGGTGTGGATGGGCGCAGCGTGAGGGTGGTGCTGTGGAGGAGATTCGTCCGGGAGATGTGGTGTGGTTTGCGCCCGGCGAGAAGCACTGGCACGGAGCCGCGCCGACTACCGCGATGACGCATATTGCACTTCAGGAGCGGCTGGATGGGAAGGCCGTGGAGTGGATGGAGCATGTGAGCGACGAGCAGTATCGGCGGTGAGGGCGTTGTTAGCCGGTAGGCGATTGCGGGGCTGACGGATTAGTGGCTGAACGGGTCGAGCTTCGTCGTTGGCGTGGGAAGCAAGCAGGTCCTTCGGCTGCGCTGCGCTTCGCTCAGGATGACAATGTTATGGCGGGTGGAGGAGAGCGGTCGCGCGCGGCGCGATGCCCACCTTAGCCGCAAAAAGCGCGGCGAAGATGGGGCACCCGGAGTTGTGGCCCCAGTTGAGGAAGGCCAGGGCTGAAGCCCATTTTTGAGCTGGCTGTTCACCGCGGGCTGAAGCCCGCTGCTACTCCTACTCCGGCAAAGCGGTCCAGTACACGGTAGTCAACGTCTGGATCGTTCGGCGGTTAGAGTTTGGGTGGGTCGTGGCGTTGGAGGAGGCGGTCGGCTTCGGCGGCGGTGATCTTCATGAAGCTGCCGTGCTTGCAGCCGGCGGGGAGGTCGATCTGGGGGGTGATGTCTTCCCAGTGCTTCCAGTCGCGCGTGGCGACCGCTTCGAAGCGGGCGGGGGTGCGGTAGTGGTCGTAGAAGACGACGACGCGGTCGCCGACGCGGATGGCGCTGGGGCCTTCGGACCAGGGCTCGTTGATGAAGCCGGAGATGTTGTGCATATCCCAGGGGCCTTCGATGGTAGGGCCGGTGGCGACGCGCTCCTGGAAGGTGAGCGGGTCGTATGTTTGCTCTTTGAAGATGAGGCGGTAGGGCTGGCCGGGCTCATGGAAGATGGTGGCGTCGATCACGATGTAGCCGGGATCGAAGAAAATGGCGGGCTTCGAGAAGGTGTTGAAGTCGGGCGTGAGCGAGTACCAGATGCGATGGCCGTCGTTGGCGGCGGTGGCGTCTTTGAGGGAGCTGGACCAGATGATGAGCCACTGCTTTTTGGTCGCGTCCCAGTAGGTTTCGGGGGCCCAGACGTTATTGACGTTGGGGAAGTCGGCCATGATGGGGACCTGCTTCTGCGGGGACCACGTGATGAGGTCAGGCGAGGAGGCGGTGCCGAGGGAGTTGCCGCGCCAGTTCCATGTCCAGACCATGCGGAAGGTGTTGTCGGGGGCGCGGGTGAGGAAGACGTCGCGCATGATCTCGCCTTCCTTGGGGTTGGGGCGGGCGTCGGTGGGGGCGAGCCAGGGCTGGCCGTCGTTGAGCGGGGTGTAGTGGAGGCCGTCGCGGGAGAGGGCGAGGTAGATGCCCTGGTTGCCGGGTTCTTTGAAGTAGGCGAAAAGGAAGGCGTCCTGGGCCGCGGCGGTGAGGGTCAGACCGAAGAGAAGTGCGGCGACGACAGAGAGCGGTCGTTTGCTACCGCAAACGATGCCCACCTTAGGCGCAAAAAGCGCGCCGAAGATGGGGCACCCGGTTCTGAGGAGGTTCAAGTTCATTTGGAGTCCGGGAAGGTTACGTCGAGGAGGGTTTTGTTGCGCCAGTGGGAAATGGCAATAATGTGGCCATTTTCGCCATATTGCTTCCACGTCCAACCCGCTCCCTCGTAGTCATGAGTCTTTTCCCACACGGCTTTTCCATCTTCGCGGAGAAAGAATTCGTTGCCTACAGGTTCGCCGTGGGAATAGGTAATTTGCCACATCAGTTTGCCATTGGGATAGTAGGCCCACTGTGGACCGTCGAGGACGAGTTTGTCGGACGCGGAACACTGTTCGGTCCACCTCATATATACCTTGCCGTTAGGATACTTTTCTTCGCGCGTATGGTCACACGCCGCTCCTGCGTCTCCGGGCTCATTGTTGATAGCGTCCGTTTCCGCTTCGGATGCCATGATCCAAGCTTCGTTCATCTCGATTTCGTAGTTGTTGGGATCGTTCTTTGAGGTGACGACGTGGATGATGCCGTCCTTGCTTTGGGTGGCGGTGGTGTAGCCGACGGTTGTGATGTCCTTAGGGAGGTGCTTGATGTGCCAGGTCTTGCCTTCGTCGGAGGAGAGGGCGACCTGGGCTCCTTCGTCATGCTTTTTAGGGCGGCCGGTGGGGTTCTGGTCTTCGACGAAGAAGAGCTTGCTATCGGCGAGGCGGATGATGGAGGGGCGCTCGCCGGAGCCGAGGACGTCGAAGGCGGTGGCGGACTTGGTGTAGGTCTTGCCGCCGTCAGTGGAGACGGCGAGGGGCATGCGCTTGTCGATGGCGGAGTTCTTCCCGCCCCAGGCCATGAGGGCGCCGTCGTTGCGGAAGACGATGGTGGAGTGGCGTCCGCCGGTGCGGCCGCCGGTGTCGTACCAGGTCTTGCCCTCGTCGTGCGTGACCCAGACGGCGGAGATGGAGGAGTTGCCGTCAGGCTGCTTGCCGGTGGAGTCGGTGGGGAGGTAGATGCTGCCGTCAGGACCGCGGACGACGCTGTTGATGGGCTGCGAGACGTAGCGGCCGATGGGTTCTGGGAAGTGCGGGATCTGGACTGGGGACCAGTGGACGCCGTTGTCCGTGGAGGTGGTGTAGTAGAAGGGCGTGTTGCCGATGAGGCGCGGGGTGCCCCAGAAGTACCAGATCTTTTTGCCTACGGTGTCGTTCCAGATGACTGGGGCGGCGTTGGCGGCGTCGGCGAAGAAGGGGAAGGGTTCGGGCATGTCCCAGACTTCGGAGCCGGCGCGGCGGCGCATGGTGATGACCTGCTGGTCGGGGTCGTCCTCGGACTTCTGGTTGTTGTAGTAGGCGGCGAGGAAGTCACCGTTCGGGAGCTGCTGGATGGCGGAGTTGTGCCAGTTGATGCCGAGGCCGCGAGGGAGGCCGAGACGCCAGCCTTCGTTCAACATGGTGCGGCCGAGGTCGGCATGGGTCTTGGGATCGAACTTGGCTCCGATGTCTGGGAAGAGCAGGCGTGTGTGGTAGTAGGGCTTTGCTGGGTCGGGGCCGGTGGTGGGCGAGGTGGTGGTTTGCTTGACGGCGGTGGAGAGGAAGGGCACGTAGTCGGGCGCGTACTTGAAGGCCGGGGTGGGCGCCTGGACGACGCGGAAGGTGACGTTGCCGGTGTCGGATGTGAAGGCCGGGGCGAGGCTGGCGCGGTTGGCGGGACGCGCGAAGTAGGGCGAGGTGGCGGGCGGGCCTTCGTCCTTGGAGGACTTGGCGGCCTTGGAGTCGAGGCCGCCGCCACGGAGGACTTTCATGAGGCCGTGAGCGGGGCCGGCGGGGTTGACCTGCGGCTCGGGGCGGTAGGGAGCGTACCAGTCGAGGGTCCACTCGGGACGGCCGACTTCCATGTTGGCGATGCCCCAGGGGTTGGGCTGGTCCGGGGCGAGGGGCGTGGCTCCGGTGGAGTAGACGGTGTGCGAACCGGCGCGGGCGACGTACTCCCACTCGGCTTCGGTGGGCAGGCGGTAAGGCTTGCCCTCCTTCTTTGAGAGCCACTGGCAGAAGGCGTTGGCGCGCTCCCACGAGATGCCCGCGACGTAGGTGGGGTGCACGGGGTTCGGCTTGTAGGAGGGGTCGAACTGCTGGTACTGGGCTACGGTGACCTGGGTGGTCGCGATGGCGAAGGGTTTGGTGATGGTGACCTTGTGCGCGGGGACTTCGTCGAAGTCGCCGTGGGGGTAGCGGGCGGACATGACGCCTATGCCGTCGGTGATGTTTTTGGGGAGGGCTTCGGCGTCGGCGCCCATGGTGAAGGAGCCGGCGGGGATGGGCTTGAGGTCGATCTTTTGCGCGAAGGTGGGGGTGGTGAGGAGCGCGAGGGCGATGAGGGTCTTGAGGGTCACGGTACTCCTTGAGGTCGAAACAAAGGCAACAGCAAGCAAGAGCAAAATCTTTAACGCAGAGGGCGCGGAGGAGAAGAGGTTAGTTAGGCAGTGTGGTTTTTAAGGGGCCCAGGGTGGGGCGGGTGGTTAGTTTTTTGCCGTCGGCGAAGATGGTTAGGCCGCGGCCGCGGTTGTAGTGTTTGCCGGTCTGGTCGTAGAGGATGGTGAGCAGGTGGCCGTGGTAAGGGAGGCCGTCGAGGGCGAAGTAAGTCCAGGAGCCTGCGGGCAGGAGCGGGTGGAGGATCAGGCGGTCAGGGTCGCCGGGGTGGGCGGGTGTGGGTTGGGGGCGGAGGCCGATGAGGCCCGTGATGAGCGGGTCGGCGAAGCCGGAGTGGTTGTAGTAGTTGCCGCGGCCGACCTGCTTGTTTTTGGCAATGAGCATGCCCTTGGCGATCCACTCGTCGGTGTCGGCGTCGAGGTCTTCGTCGATCCAGTCGATGGTGCGGCCGCTGGGGAGCTTGAGGTGCTGCGAGAGGACGTAGTTGGAGAAGAGCTGCAGGTAGTCGCGCGGGGCGATGTAGGGCTGTGCGGGGCCGTTGAGGAGGTTGGCGAGGGCGAGGAGGGTTTGCGTTGTGGCGTAAGGCCAGGACGGGCCGTTCCATGTGCACTGGTCGGAGGAGGCGAAGCGGAAGCGCGGGCTGCGGCGCTCGGCGGTGGTGGGGCCGTATTTGCCGGCGAAGCCCTGCGGATCGAACAGCTGCTTCCACGCGATGGCGCGGCCGGCGGGTGGGATGTCGAACTGCCAGGGGATGTAGCCGATGAGCTCGCGAGTGCCCGAGAGTTGGAGCTGGGTGCCGGGATCGAGGAAGCGCTTCTGCTTGCGGATGCCGGAGTCGGCGGAGGGTGAGAGGTCTTCGTAGAAATGGTCGCGCGGGTTCCAGAGCTTTGCGTCCATGAGCGCGGAGAGGTGGTCGGCCTTGGCGGTGTACTCGGACTGGAGGGCGGGCTGGTGGGCGCGGGCGGCGGTGGCGGCGATGGCTTGAGCGTCGGCGACCATGTAGCTGTTGAGCGGGGGACGGTAGCCGTCGCCGCCGATGGATTTCTCCATGGCGTCGCGGGTGTCGATCTGCCAGAAGAGGCCGACGGCGGGGTCGAGGTTGGAGGCTTCCCAAGCCTTGTAGTTGGCGACCATGGCGGGGAGGAGGTCGGTGGCGAGCGCGGCGTCACCAGAGGCGTTGGCGACGGCGAGCACGCTGGCTGCGATGGGGGTGGAGTACTTGCGGGGGTCGGCGTCGGGCGAGAGCCAGAAGCGGGCGTCGTCGGAGGCGATCTTAGGGTTGCGGAGCCAACGGGCTTCGCCGAGGTGGAAGGGGGCGGCGTCGGGGAGCGCGCCGAAGAAGCCGTCCTTCATTTCGGGCTTGGGGAGCCATTCGGTGATGACGAAGCCGCGTTTCGTCGAGACGAGGTGCTTCTGCCAGGCGTACCAGCGGAAGTAGTACATCTCTTCAAACTGCTTGTCGGAGCTGGAGAAGAGAGGGATGTTGGCTTCGAGCCATGGCCACTCGTCTGCAGGCGCGTTGCCGGTGGCTTCGTGCTCGTCGGCAGCGAACTGGGTGACGTAGTGGTGGAAGGTGTTGGGATGGAGGAGGGTGAAGGGTTTGGATTGTGCGCCGAGGCACGCGGACGCGGCGGCGAGGGTTACGGCGGCGAGCTTGCGGGCGAGGGGCATGATTCGGAAAGAAGTCTAGCGGGTGAGGCTGAGCACTAGCAAGACATTTTGGAAGTTAAATGTATATTTTGGAAATAGTGGTGGCACCAGCGAGTGCGAGAAGCGAACGCAAAGGACGCGAAGGACGCAGAGGAAACGCCACGGCAGTGGTGGCGGTGTTGGAGGAGAGGCTTGTGCGGGGCGATTTCACGTGAGACTCACGCGCGGTGGAGGCCGTAGAAGGCGTCGCGGTAGATGGATTCGGCGTCCTGCTGAGTCATGGCGCGGAGGTTGTTCTTCATGAGGCGGGTGACGCCGATGCCGGCGGCAGCGAGGGCGGGCAGCGCGGATTCCGGAATGCGGAGCGCGGAGAGGCGCATCTCGAGGCCGGTGGCGTCGATGAGTTGCCAGAGGCGATCGATGCCGGACATGGCGGTGAGCTGCGGTGTCGATTGCGGCTTGGCGCCGAGAGCCTGGGCGATGATGGCGTAGGGCTCGGGTGTGGCGCCGATGTTGAAGCGCAGTACGTGCGGCAGCAGGATGGCGTTGGCGTGGCCGTGAGGGATGTGGAAGCGGCTGCCGAGCGGGTAGCTGAGTGCGTGGATGGCGGCGGTGTTGACGGGGCCGAGGCAGAGGCCGCCATAGAGGCTGCCAAGTGCGACGTCGGTGCGGGCGGCGAGGTTGGAGGGTTCGCGGACGGCGCGCGGGAGAGAGGCGGCGATGAGGCGGATGCCGTCGAGTGCCCAGGTGTCGACGAGCGGATGCGCGAAGTTGTTGGCGTAGGCCTCGATGCAATGGGTGAGCGCGTCAAGGCCGGTGGCCGCGGTGACGGCGGGCGGCACGGTGAGCATGAGCGCGGGGTCGATGAAGGTGGCGTCGGGGACGAGGTAAGGGCTGATGACCGCCTTCTTCATCAGCTCGGCTTCGTCGAGGAGGATCGCGTTGGGGGAGACTTCGCTGCCCGTGCCCGCGGTTGTGGGGATGCAGATCAGGGGCAGGGAGCGGCTGGTGAGGTTACCGATGCCGAAGGCTTCGCTGAGGGGCTGCGGGTTGTTGCAGAGGGCGGCGATGAGCTTTGCGGCGTCGAGTGGACTGCCGCCGCCGAGGCCGATGATGGCGTCCGGGTTGACTGCGCGCGCGGTGGTTAAGAGTGCTTCGAAGTGGGTGACGGTGGGTTCGGTGCGGGTGGTGTCGTCGATGTGGGCGTTGGAGTGGAGTTGTTGTGCGTGCGCGCGGTTGGATGGCGAGGTGATGATGAGCGGGCGCTGGATGTTGAGCGCGATGAGGTGGTCGCGTGCGGCGGCGAGGGCGCCTTCGCCGAAGACGAGCTTGGGGACCTGGTGGAGGGTTAGCGGCATGGCTTCCTTCCGAGTGCTTGCGGGGTGGTTTTGATGAAGAGTTTCGAGTTGCGGGTTTCGAGCTGCGAGTTAGTTGCCGTTGAGGTTGTGGGTGATGGCGGATTTGCGGTTGGAGAGGATGTGGGTGGCGTCGGCGAGGGCGTCGGATGCGGCCTTTTTCAGGCAGGCGATGTCGTTGGTGCAGAAGAGGAGGTCGATGTCGAGGGAGAGCCAGAAGGCGACGTCGGCCTGGCCGCAGGCGCTGGCGATGGACTTGCCGTGGGTGCGGGCGGCGCGGACGATGTCGGCGGCGGCGGCTTTGACGACGGGGTGATCGGTCTGGCCGGGGAAGCCGAAGCTGGCGGCGAGGTCGGCGGGGCCGACGAAGAGGTCGACGTCAGGGACGGCGGCAAGGTCGTCGAGGCGGTGCATGGCGTCGACGGTTTCGATCTGCGCCATGAGGCAGAGGTCGGTGTTGAGGTTGCGCTGTTTGGAGACGACAGAGTCGGTGATGCCGAAGTCGACGGCGCGTGAGACGGAGAAGAAGCCGCGTGCGCCTTCGGGGGCGAAACGGGCGTACTTGCGGAGCTCCTGCATCTCTTCAGGCCGCTGGATCATGGGGACGTCGAGGATGTCGGGACCGCACTCGCAGGCCTTGAGGACGTTCTCGCGGCGGGCGTCGGCGATGCGGATCATGGTGAGCATGCCGGTGCCTGCGGCCATGCGGCAGAGGTCGGCCGCTTCGGCGAAGGTGATGTGGCCGTGCTCCATTTCAATCCAGATGGCCTGGTAGCCGAGGTGGGCGCAGATCTCCATGAAGATGGGATCGTAGAAGTACATGGCCGCGCCGAGAAGAGTTTTGCCGCCGTTCTGCTGTACTGCCTGCCGCAGACGATTCATGGTGTTTCTCCTGCAAGTTCTTAGTTGTTGGTTCTTAGTTGTTAGTTCTTGGTTGTTAGGGCTTCAGATTGATGGAGGGCTGGGGCCGCGATGGATCGTTTGCGGGTGAAGAGCCAGTCCCATAGCGTGAGTGTCGATTCGGTGGAGCGCGGCGGGAAGACCGCGACGGCGAGGCCGACGAAGAAGAGCAGCAGGTTGCCAACAGCGCCGATGGTGTACTCGTGCCAGGGATAGTTCCAGGCGTGGAGGTTGAGGCTCTTGCCGCCATTCATGGTGAGCGTGGCGTAGGCCGTGAAGGCGAGACTGACGAGGATGCCGGCGACCGCGGCGGCGCGTCCGGCGCGGCGTGAAAGGAAGGCAAGGAGGAAGAGCCCGGCGAGGCCGCCGGCGACGATCGCCGTGGCGGTGTAGTAGAGGGCAAGTGCGGAGCCCTTGGTTTCGGAGAGGCGAAGCGCGACGAGGATGGCGAGCGCGCCGGAGACGACGACGGCGATCTTGCCGCAGCGGAGGCGCTCGCGGTCAGTGGCCGCAGGGCGGAAGTAGCCGTAGAAGTCCTCGACGACGATGAGGCCGAGGCAGTTGAGGTCGGAGGCGAGCATGGACATGGCGGCTCCGAAGAGCGCGGCGAGGAAGAGGCCGGCGACGCCGAGCGGCATGTGCGAAACCATGTACTGCGGGAAGACCTGGTCGGGGCGGGTGACGGCGGCGGGGAGGTGCTCGCCGGAGAGCTTGTAGAAGGCCCAGAGGAGAGAGCCGATGAACATGAACGCTGTCCAGATGGGAAGGCAGAGCGAGGCGCCGAGCCACATGCCGCGGAGAGCGGAGCGGTCGGTGCGGGCGGCAAGATAGCGCTGCACGACGGTCTGATCGGCGGTGTACTTCTGGATGTAGAAGAAGAGGCCGTAGATGGCCATGGTCCAGAAGGTGGGCTTGGAGAGGTTCCAGGTGAGGCCGCCGAGGCTGGTCTTGTGGTTGGCGGCGATGACGTGGATCATCGCGCCGGGTGTGGTGTGGCTGGCGAAGAGTAGAAGGATGATGGTGACGGCTACGCCGGTCCAGAGCAGGAAGCCCTGGACGACGTCGGTCCAGATGACGGCTTCGAGGCCACCGATGAAGGTGTAGAAGATGGTGATGACGCCGAGCACGATGATGATGAGCGCAATGGGCCAGCCGGTGATCCCGGAGACCGAGAGCGCGAGCAGGTAGAAGACGAAGCCCATCTTCGAGAAGTGTCCGGCGGCGAAGGCGAAAGAGGCGTACATGCGGACGCCGGTGCCGAAGCGCTTGCCGAAGTACTCGTATACAGACATGGTGACGACATGGCGGAAGAACGGCACGACGACGGGGCCGATGGCCGCGATGACCGCGACGAACATGATGCCGGGGACGAGGAGTGTCCAGTCGCCGGCGTAGGCGGCGCCGGGATAGGCGATGAAGGTGACGCTGGTGATGATGGTCGCGAGGAGTGAGAGGCCGGCGGCCCAGCCGGGGACGGAGCGGTCGGCGATGAAGTAGGTGTTGGTCGTCTTCTGTCCGCGCGAGACGCGCAGGCCGATGGCTATCAGCGTGAGGAGATAGGCGGCGACGATGATGATGTCGAGAAGGTGCATAGGTTGTGGTGAAGCAACAGCAAAGGCAAAAGCAAGAACAACGGCAAAAGCTTTAACGCAAAGGTCGCGGAGGACGCGAAGGTTCGCAAAGGAGAACGAACAACAGCAAGGACAAGAACAACAGCAACAGAAGAAGCAGATCCCTTCGCTCCGCTACGGGATGACAACTCTATGGGGTGTTGGCATTGAGTTTTCCTGTGGCCATGCGGGCGGCCAGGCGCATGGCGGCTTTCATGTTGGTGGCGTCACCGAGGTTCTTGCCGGCGATGTCGAAGGCGGTGCCGTGGTCGACGGATGTGCGGATGATGGGAATGCCAAGTGAGACGTTAACTGTGGCCTCGAAGTCGATGAGTTTCATGGGGATGTGGCCCTGGTCGTGGTACATGGCGACGATGAGGTCGAAGTCGCCACGGAGGCCGCGGATGAAGATGGTGTCGGGGGAGTGGGGGCCGGTGCAGTCGATGCCGAGGGCGCGGGCTTCAGCGACGGCGGGGGCGATGAACTCGGAGTCCTGGGTGCCGAAGAGGTTGTGCTCGCCGGCGTGGGGGTTGAGGCCGCAGACGGCGATGCGCGGCGGGCGCTGACGCATCAGCTTGAGGGCGTCGTTGCCAAGCTGGATGGTGCGGACGATGCGCTGCTGGTTGAGTTTGCAGGCCTGCTCGAGCGCGATGTGGGTGGAGACGTGGACAGTGGCGAGTTTTTCGGAGACGAGGAGCATACGCGATTCGGTAGCGCGAGTGAGCTCGGCGATGTACTCGGTGTGGCCGGAGAAGGCGCGACCGGAGAGGGTAACGGCTTCCTTATTGAGCGGGGCGGTGACCATGGCGTCGGCATCGCCGGAGAGGCAGAGCTCGGTGGCGCGGCGGACGTAGTCGATGGCGGCGAGGCCGTACTCGGCGCGGAGGTCGCCGAAGGTGAGGGTGTGGTCGGCGGTGAGGTTGTCGGTGGGGATGAGGGTTGCGGGGAGAGCGGTGATCGAGATGCCGGTGGTGCGGGAGGCGGCGTCGAGGGCGGCCGTGTCGGCGATGAGGAGCCAGTCGGCGACGGGGGCGAGCGCAGGGTCGGAGAGGGCCTTGAGGGCGATCTCGGCGCCGATGCCGGCGGGGTCTCCAATGGTGATGGCGATACGGGGCGTGCGAGTCATGCGGTTCCTGAAAGGGTGTTGAGGATGTGGGTGAGGGCGTCGGATGCGCCGAAGCCTCCGGATTTGGTGACGACGGTGCGGCCGTGCGCGAGGCCTCCATCGATGATGCCCCAGGGGATGCCTGGAGCGATTTCGCCACGCAGTGAGATGGAGTGCGCGCCGAGGGTGCGGAGGGTGAGCAGCGCGGTGTCGCCGCCGGTGAGAATGAGGGCTTCGGGGTTGAGGTCGGCGAAGCGGGAAAGAATGCCGGGAGTGTCGGCGGACTCGCTGCGGATGATGTGGGGGGCCGCGGTGGGCTGGTGCTGCTTGAGGTGTGCGAGTTGGAGCAGCGTGACCGTGTGTTGCGTGCCGACGATCAGGAGCGAATTCGAGGCGACCGGCAGGGGGTTGCGCGGCTGGGCTTCGATGCTGCGGCGGGTTGCGGCGAGTGCGTGGGCGAGGCCGGCGGAACCGGCGTACAGGATGCGCTGCGGCAGGGCTTCCGCGGCGGTGACGAGGGCGGTGAGGTCGTCGTCGGTTTCGGCGTCGCAGATCGCGATACGGCAGCCTGAGGCTGCGGCGTGGGCGAGAGCGCCGGGTTGCATTACGACTGTGATCGCCGCGCGTTCGCTGAGCGGGAACAGGGTGCGCAGCGGAAGGCGGGTGCCGAGGCCGGAGGCGGGAAAGACGTACAGGACGCCGTCGCGGACGACGCGGTTGAGCGCGGGGAAGCTGGGGGCGAGGATGATGAGGTCCGCGTCGAGGGAGAGCTGCGCGGCGAGGAGTTCGGCGGCGATGGGGCCGCGGCCGGCGGAGTCGATTTTTTTGAAGAGCAGGGCATCGGTGGAGAGATGCGCGGCGCAGTCCGCGACCGCGTGTGCGGCCGCTGCGGAAGGCAGGTTGCGGGAGTCGGTGTTGAAAGCCTGCACGGCTTCGGGGCTGTCGGGGTCGGCGACTGCTCCGAGCCAGACGCGGACGGAGCTTTGGTTGAGGAAGGCCGCGGCGGCGTCGCAGGCACCAGTGAGGTCGTCGGCGATGAGGAGGACACGTTGCGGCGCCGCCGGTGACGATGTGGTGGAGGCGGCGGGATGGGTTGCGATAGCAGGCATGGAGCGGCAGCGAATTATTTTCGAGAGTATACGTTTAGTTTCAGATTGGTGTCACGCGAAAAGCGAGGGGTGCGTTCCGCATGTTGGCCGTCGAGGGCGGCCGGGCGGAGGAGAACAGGCGACGGCAACGACAACGGCAGAATCAGGTTCCCTTCGGGAATGACAAACAAGAAGGGCAAGAGCAAAGGCAGATTCGCTTCGCTTTGCGCTATGGGGTGTGGGGGTGGAAGTGGGAGTCGAGGAAGTTGATGTACTGGTCCCAGTCGAAGGCGGTGACGTCGTGCTTGCCGGTGCGGACGTGGTAGGCGACCAAGCGCGCGGGGTCGGTGGGGCGGTCGACAGCGGGCATGGTCGAGACGGAGATTCCGGGTTCGCCGAGGAGCGCGTAGACGCGGGAGGCGCTGAGGGCGGAGAGGAACTCGCCGCGAGGATCAGACCAGAGGTCGCCTTCGGCAGAGGCGACGTAGACGGGGCGCGGGGCTTCGAGGGCCAGGAGGAGGTTGCCATCGGCGGGGATTTCGGTGTCGCGGCCGACCCACTTGGCGTAGTTGGCGCAGAACCAGTAGGGGAAGGAGTGCTGGAGGTGCTCGACGTTTTCGCCTGTTGTGCGGCGGAGGAGGGATTGGCCGCCCTTGCCGGACTCGGTGGAGAGGAGCGCGGCGAAGCGGGTGTCCTGGGCGAAGGCCCAGTCGACGGCTTTGCCGAGGCGGGAGTGACCGGTGATGGCGACGCGGTGTGCGTCGACTTGCGGATCGGTGGCGAGGTAGTCGAGGGCGCGGGAGAGACCCCAGCCCCAGGCGGCGAGGGCGCCCCAGTCGTCAGGGGCCGGGGCCGTCTGGCCGGGAGCGAAGAAGGTTGGGCGAATGCCGAGTTGCCAGGAGTCCTTGAAGTCGGGCTCGATGTCGCCGTAGTAGATGGTGGCGAAGCCGTAGCCGTGGGCGATGAGCTTTTCGACCTGCCACTGTTGGGTTTGTTTGCCGCGTGAAGCTTCGTCGGGGACGGCGAGGTGGGGCGGCTCGGTGGATTTCGGCGGGCGCGTCCAGGTGGGGTTGAGGCGGATGCCGGGGTCGGCGACGACCGTGTGGTTGCCGAGGAAGTTGAGGCCGAGGACGATGGGGATTTTGCCGGGCTGGTTGGCGGGGAGGTAGAGGAGGATGTGCTCTTTGGGGCCGGCTTCGAGCTTGTCGGAGAAGTAGAGCGTGATCTGCTTGCGGATGACGATGGCGTCCGGGAGGGAGACGCGGTTGGATTGCTCGTCGATGTGCGCGCGGAGTGGGAGGTGCAGGGCCGCGGCGGGCGTGCGGCCGAAGACGTTCTCTTCGAAGAGGTGGATGATTTCGGCGCGGCGGGCGGGCCATTGCTGCGGTTTTGTGATGGGCTTGCCGGTGGCGGAGGTGAGGGGATCGAGGAGCGTGTAGGGCTTTACTGCGGCCGCGTCGCAGTTGTAGCCGGTGGGGCACTGGGCGTGGGTGGTCGTGGCGAGAGCGAGCGTGAGGAGGGTGGCGAGGGTTTTCATGGGTGGGCTTTCGTGGCGCGATGGGCGATGAGTTCGTGGTTGAACGGTCCGGGGGGTTGTGGTCAGTTGAGAGGGTTGCAGGTCCTTCGGCTGCGGCTCGCAAAAGCGCGAGCCTTCGCTCAGGATGACGATTTTGTTAGTAGTTCAAAGAACTGCAACGAGTGATGTCGCTCACTCTATCTTTCCTTCACTCCATCTTTCGGTCCTGTATCTGTCGGTCCTTCATTGCATTTATCTCCACATTCGACTGTTCTCATTGGGGCACCTGGTGCGTGGCGCAGGATGCCGCGTTCGATATGCGGAAGACGTAGGCGATGTCGTTGGGCTTTTGTGAGGGTAGCGTGATGAAGAGGCCTTCGGGTTTCTGGGTGAAGGCTAGTTTGGCATTGCTGCCGAGGAGTGTGACTGAGCAGACGGGGTGCGGGATGTAGGGGAGGCCGCTGGCGAGGATCTTTATACGGAGCGTGCCGCTGGAGGGCCAGCCGAGGGCGGTCGCGTAGAGCGTACTCGGGGAGTGCGGCGATTGGTCTTTGGGGACGGTGAAGCGGATGTCCTCAGGTGTGTAGGTCTGGATGTCGGTGTTCTTGGCGCCCGTTTTGCCGGGTGAGTTGGTGCCGAACTTTGTGGGGCCTTCGCCGAAGACTGCGAAGGGGCGCGTGTTGTAGATGGCCTCGCCGTTGACCTTGAGCCAGTCGCCCATCTGCAGCAGGACGGACTTCGCTTCGTCGGGGATGGTGCCGTCGGATTTGGGGCCGACGTTGAGAAGGAGGTTGCCGTTTTTTGAGACGGTGTCGACGAGCTGGTGGATGAGCGATTGCGCGGTGCGGTACTCGTCGTGCTCGGCGTAGCCCCAGGAGTGGATCGAGACCGAGGTGTCGGTTTGCCAGGGGAGCAGGCGGAGGGCGTCGAGCTTGCCGCGTTCGATGTCGAGAGTGGCGGCGTTTGCCGGCATGGCTTCGATTTTATAGGTGAGAACCGGGTGCTCGTGGTGCTCGGCGCTGCGGTTGTAGTAATAGGCGGCGAACTGGCGGAGGTAGGGCTCGAACTCGGGCTGGCCGTCCCACCAGTCGAAGTAGATGAACTCGGGGTGGTACTTGTCGACGATCTCGGTGGAGCGCGCGAGCCAGTCTTCGAGAAAGGCCTTGTCGGGCGGGAGCCATTGTTCGAAGTGGCTGGGATCGGGTTCCTTGGTTTCGTCGGCGGCGCCGGGGAGGGCCATCTTCGCGGCGGGGCTGTAGAGGCCGGCGTAGCGCGGGTCGCTGACGTCGGAGGGGAAGGTGCGGCCGAGGCCGTACCACCACCAGTGCTCGGCGCGATGCGATGAGGCGCCGAAGTGCAGGCCGCGGGCGCGGGCGGCGGTGGCGAGCTCGCCGACCACGTCGCGGTGCGGGCCCATTTTGGCGGCATCCCAGTCGGTGAAGTCGGAGTTGTACATGGCGAAGCCGTCGCAGTGCTCGGCGACAGGGACGACGTAGCGCGCGCCAGCGCGGGAGAAGAGGTCGACCCAGGCGTTAGGGTCGAAGTGCTCGGCTTTGAACATGGGGATGAAGTCCTTGTAGCCGAACTTTGATTGCGGACCGTAGGTGGCGATGTGGTGCTCGAAAGCCTTGTTGCCGGGGACGTACATGTTGCGGGAGTACCACTCGTTTCCGAATGCCGGAACGGAGTAGACGCCCCAGTGCAGGAAGATGCCGAATTTTGCGTCCTGGAACCAGACGGGCGTGCGGTAGTTGGCGAGGGAGTCCCAGTCGGCGTGGAAGGGGCCACGTTGGGTGTTGGTGTGGACGGTGGCGAGTTGGTGCTGGATCTTTTGGGTCGGCGTCTGGGCGAGAGCGGGGACAGTCAGGAGAGCGGCGGCTAGTGTCGGTATCAGTTTCATGCGGGGAAGAATTCTCGCTGGCTTGGAGGTTCAAGACGAACGCAGAGGACGCGAAGGATGGCGCGAGATGAAGTTTGCATTGAAAGATGCCGGGCGCGCAAGGTAGAAAGATGCGCATGAAGCGGATGGCTGGTTTGGTGGCGGCGTTGGTTGCGGTGGGCGTGTGCGGCGTGGGACAGGCTCAGGTGCAGAGGACGGTGGTGTGGAAGGCGAAGTGGATCGCGGCGGCCGGAGCGGATGCGAAGGACCCGGTGATGCCGCTGTTCTGCAAGAGTTTTGTGTTGAAGAAGAGGCCGCTGAAGGCGCGGCTGTATGTGTCGGCGCTGGGGCAGGGGGAGGTGCACCTGAATGGTGTAAAGGTGGGGCAGGATGAGATGGCGCCGGGGTGGACCGACTATCGGAAGACGGTGCGGTACGAGGAGTATGACGTGACGCCGATGCTGACGGTGGGCGAGAACATCGTCGGGGTAATGGTGGGCAATGGGATGTTCAACGTGGTGAAAACGGAACACCGGTTTACAAAGTTTGTGGGCAGCTTTGGGGTTCCGAAGGTGCTGCTGCAGCTTGAGATGTCGTATGGGGATGGGCGTCGCGAGGTGATTGCGAGCGATGCGACGTGGAAGAGTGCGCCGGGGCCGATCATGTTCTCGTCGATTTATGGCGGAGAGGATTATGACGCTACGAAGGAGGTTGGGGCGTGGGACCGCGTGGGGCCGGGGTTCCGCGATGCGGACTGGAAGGATGTGGCGGTGGTCGATGGGCCGGGTGGAAAGCTGGAGCCGGAGGTCGCGCCGCCGCTGCGTGTGTTGAAGACGTACGCGACGGTGGCGCAGAAGGAAGTGAAGCCGGGAGCGGTGGTGTATGACCTGGGGCAGAACTTTGCGGGGTGGCCGGAGATTACGGTGCGCGGAGCGAAGGGCTCGACGGTGAAGATGATTCCGGGGGACCTGCTGAATGCGGATGGCACGGTGTCGCAGCGGAGTTCGGGGTCGCCGGTGTGGTTCAGCTACACGCTGAAAGGTGAGGGCGTGGAGACGTGGCATCCGCGCTTTACGACCTACGGGCAGCGGTGGGTGCAGGTGGAGTGGAAGGGCGAGGGCACGGTCGTCGCGATGAAGGGCCAGGCCGTGCATTCGAGCTCGGCGCAGGCGGGGACGTTCGAGTCGTCGAGCGCGATGCTGAATGCGATACATAAGCTCATCGTCGAAGCGATGCACAACAACGAGGTGAGTTTGTTTACGGACTGTCCGCACCGCGAGAAGCTGGGTTGGCTGGAGGAGACGCATCTTGTTTCGTCGGGGTTGATGTTCAACAACGACCTGCGCGGGCTGTACGCGGCGACCGATCGCAACATGGCCGATGCGCAGCATGAGGATGGCGATGTGCCGACGATCGCGCCGCAGTACACGCGGTTTGGGCCGAAGTTTGCGCAGTTCGACGACTCGCCGGAGTGGGGGAGCGCGGTGGTGCTGGCACCGTGGGCGGCTTATCGGTTCTATGGCGATGTGGGGGAGTTGGCGAAAGCGTATCCGGCGATGGTGAAGTACGTGGCGTTCTTGCAGAGCAAGGCGACGGATGGGATCGTGGCGTATGGGCTGGGGGACTGGTTCGACATAGGGCCGGGAGCGCCGGGGGAGAGCAAGTTGACGACGCCGGGAGTGACGGGGACGTTGATGCTGTACGAAGATGCGGCGGACCTGGCGAAGATTGCGGCGCTGCTGGGCAAGAGCGAGGATGCGGCGAAGTATCGCGCGCTGGCTTCGCATGAGAAGGATGTGTTCAATGCGCGGTTTTTCAATGCGGCCGCGCAGGTGTATGACAAGGGCAGCCAGGCGGCGCAGGCGATGCCGCTGGCCTTGGGGATAGTGCCAGAGGGCTCGCGTGCGGCGGTACTGGAGAAGCTGGTTACGGACATCCACGCGCGTGACGACCACACGACCGCGGGTGAGGTGGGGTTCGCGTATATTGTGCGCGCGCTCATACAGGCGGGGCGCGGGGATGTGATGCTAGCGATGATGATGCGGAAGGACCCGCCGAGTTATGGGTCGCAGCTGGCCGCGGGAGCGACGGCGCTGACCGAGGCGTGGGACTCGAAGACTGGGTCGCAGGACCACTTCATGCTGGGCGCGGGAGAGGAGTGGCTCTATCGGGGGCTGCTGGGGATCGATGTGGATATGTCGCGTGCGGATAAGAGCGCGAGGCTGACGATCAAGCCGCAAATGGTGCAGGGTGTGGAGTGGGCGCGGGGGGCGTATGCGTCGGCGATGGGTATGGTGAAGACGGAGTGGAAGCGCGAGGGCGGTGCGGTGGAGGTGACGGTGACTGCGCCTGCGGCTGCGACGGTGGTGTTGCCGGCGGGGGCGGTGGTCGAGGGGAATAGTGGGAGGCGCGTGGGGGACAAGTGGGTGGTGGGGGCTGGCGTGTGGCGGTTTCGCGTGAAAGAGTAGGCTGGCAGGACGCGGAGGTGCGCATGGCTGCATCGGATCGAGAAGAACTGTTGCGGGCCTTTGAGCAAGGGCGCACCGACCTTGTCTTCGATTTGGTCGAAGCGGGTGTGGCGGCGGATTATCGCGATGGTAACGGCGTGAGTCTGGTGCAGACGTGTGCTTACTTTGGGGACGTGAGCGCGATGCGTTATCTACTGGCTCGTGGGGCAACGCTCGAGTCGCTGGGCAATGACTATGGATTGAACGCAGCCGTGTTTCATGGACACTGGAGACTGTGTCTGTTTCTTCTGGAGCGTGGGGCGGACGTGAATAAGGCCCAGGAAGATACGGGAGAGACGCCGCTGCATTCGGCTCTATGTAAGACGGATCGGCTGGTGTATGACCGCGTTCTGCAAGTGCTATTGGCGCACGGTGCGAACCCGAATGTGGAAACGATTCCTGGAGTGGAAACGGGAGCGTTCATGCGCGATTGCAGGACGAAGGGCGAGACTCCGCTGCATCGCGCGGCGGCGTTTGGTGGAGAAGACGCGATCAAGATGCTGTTGAGTGCGGGAGCTACGATCGATGCACGGGATGCAAACGGCGACACGCCGCTTTCGTGGGGAAGCTGGTATGGGCGGCACGATGATATTTTGCGGTTGCTCTGCTATGGAAGATTTCGGATTCGAGCAGGCCGCGAAGGGATGCGAGCGAACTTGCTGGGGAAGCCCTAAATTCACCATGGCTTGGAGCGGGCGACTGCGATGCCGCGGACTTCGTTGGGCCACTTGCCGCTGACGGCGCAGTAGAAGTGGTAGAGCGCGCCGTCGTGGAAGATGACGGAGGGTTTGTGGGCGTGGGTTTCATCGATGGTAGAGGGGGCGCCGGTGTCTATGAGGACTTCGGGGGACTTCGTGAAGTGCAGCGGGTCGGGGCCGGTGGCGAGGAGCTCACAGGCTCGACCGGGGCGCTGGTAGCCGAGGCCGAAGTAGAACATGGCGTAGTCGCGGCCATTCTTCACGACGTAAGGGTTGGAGGCGAAGCGTGCGTCGCGGGCGTCGTGCGGGCCGTTGCGGAGGATGGGGTTGCCGGGATGGCGCTGCCAGGTGATCAGGTCGCGTGATGTGGCGACGCCGGTTTGCTCGTGCCAGCCGCCGCCTTCGGATTTGGGGAGCGTGTCGGTTTTCGCGTTGTAGTAGAGGTAATAGGTTCCGTTGTCGAGCAGGAGGTCGGGGCGGTAGAGGCCGCCGTGCTCCCAGGGCGCGCCGTCCTGTGGGAAGAGGATGGGGTCGGTGAGGTCCCAGTGGAGGAGATCGTGCGACCACGCGAGGCCGATGACGGCGGCGCCCTCTTCGTAGCCGGCGCCGGGATAGGCGTTCCATGCGGCGAGGTAGCGGCCGTTGATTTTGATGGCGTCGCCGCGGGAGTGCAGGCGCTTGTCGCGGAGGATGCAGCTCATCGCGAGGTTGAACTTCGTGTACTGCGAGGCGGGGTTGCGCGGGCCGACGAGGGCTTGCCGAGTCCAGTGGATGAGGTCGGGCGAAGTGGCGAGGCCGGTCTGGTAGCCAGTGCCGTCAAAGCCGATGTAGAGCATGTTGAATGTGTTGTTGGCGAGGAAGACGATGGGGTCGTCGACGCTGCGGGAGTCGAAGTCGCCTTCTTTGTTAGTGGCGGAGAGGATGAGGTTGGGGTACTTGAATAGGGTGCGGTAGGGGGCGAGGGGATCGGAGGCAAAGAGCGGCGAAGGCGTGGCCGTGGCTGCGGCGAGAATCGCGGAGTCGCGGAGGAAGCGGCGGCGAGTGGTCATGGAGTCTTCTTCTTCTCGCCTATTACGAAAGTCGCTTGATATATGCGGAGGACAGCGACACCTTCTGGAGGCAGTTCGAGGGTGCGCCCGGGTTGCGATGCGTCGAGAAGGTTCGATAGGGGGAGAGAAAACGTTAGGTGGTTTGTGGCAACGCGGTTGTGGTTGATGACGATGAAAATATCCTGACCGTGTCCTTTGCGATGACAAACTTCTACGTCCGCCGGCAGAGGGGAGGTAAAGAGGCGGAACGGTGAGGCCGCCTTGGGGATGAGTGGAGCGAGGGTTTGTGCCAGTGTGGCGTCGTCGATGAGCGCGCCGATGTAGGTGAGGCTTCCGGTGCCGATGGAGCGGGTGATGGCGGCGGGCTTGTTGTCGAGCCAGCCGTTGGCTTTGCCGTAGGTGAGGATGACCCTGGTGTCGGGAGATGCAGTGGAGAGTTGTTCGGCCCAGATGGATGCGGATCCGGTGCCGACGGCGATGGGGGATTCGAGCGCGTAGAACTGTTCGACGCGGCCGCCGAGGGCTTCGGTGAGGGGGCCGGGTTGGCGGTGGGGATCGAGAGAGTTGTAGGCGTCCTTCATGCCGGAACGCGGGCCGAGGATGAGGTTGCCGCCTTGCTTCACGTAGTCGAGGAGGTGCGTGGCGAGTGATTGAGGAATGACGTTGAGGCTGGGGGCGACGACGAGTTTATATGCGCTGAGCGGAGCGTTGGCGCTGACGACATCGACTGTGCGGCCGTTCGCGCGGAGGACTTTGTAGTACGCCAGGAGAACTTCGAGCTGGTCGTAGGCTTTGTTGTGGGGTTGGAAGTCGATGGCCCATCGGGAGTCGTAGTCGACGAGCAGTGCGACGGTTGCGATGGGCGTTGTGCCTTCGATCGCGGCGGATGCTTTGCGGAAGTCTTCGCCTAGCTGCTGGACTTCAGGGTAGAGCGGGAGCGGTGTGCCGTCGGGGCCGACGAGGCCGCCGTGGTACTGCTCCTGTCCGTTGAGCGCGCTGCGCCATTGCCAGTAGAGCAGAGCGTCGGCGCCGTGGCCTATGGTTTGCCAGGCGAGTGCGCGGGTTTCGCCGGGGTCGAGTGCGTTGTTGAGCGGTGACCAGTTGACGGTGCCGGGTTGTGTTTCCATGACCCAGAAATTCTGGCGCTTCCATCCGCGCACGAAGTCGTTCATGAAGGCGTTGCGCAGGACGTTGAGGTGGCCAGTGCCGACGTAGTCGTCCCATGAGGCGAGGTCGAGCTCGTCGTTCATGGCGTAGTGGTCCCAGTTGTCGCTCCAGCCCAGGCCGCCGACGTTGGTGGTGATGAACTGGCGCTTGCCGGCGAGCGCCCGGATGGCGGCGAGCTGATCGTGCTGAAAGCTGTGCCACGTGGCGGTGACGAAGTGGCGGTGTTCGAGCATGAGGCCGGGGTTGCCGGCAGCGGCGTTGAGCGGGATCTGCGACCAGTCGGTGTAGGTTTGCGACCAGTAGGCGGTGGCCCAGTGCTGGTTGAGGTTGTCGAGCGTTTTGTACTTGGCGCGGAGGAAGTCCTGGAACTGTTTGCGGGTGGCGGCGTCGAAGCTTTCGTCGGTGTACTCGTTGCCGATCTGCCAGCCAATCACGTTGGGGTCGTGGCCGAAGCGCTTTGCGAGCTGCGTGGCGATGGCGATGCAGAAGGTGCGGTAGTGCGGGCTGGAGTAGGAGAACTGGCGGCGTCCGCCGTGCTCGCGCAGGTGGCCGTCGGCGTTGGTGCCGAGCGTGTCGGGATATTTGCTGGTGAGCCATGCGGGCGGTGCGTCGGTGGGTGTGCCGATGACGACGGCGATGTGGTGCTTTTCGGCGAGGCGGATGGCGCGGTCGAGCCAATCGAGATCGTAGTGACCCTCGCTGGGCTCCATGCGCGACCAGGCGAACTCACCGACGCGCGTGACGTTCATGTGCGCCTGCTCCATGAGCGCGAGGTCGGCGTCCCATCGCGATTCGGGCCACTGCTCGGGATACCATGCGGCGCCGAGGAGAGGAGCGTGCGGCGTGGTGTAGGTTTGCGCGGAGCCGGCGGCCGCGAAACACAGCAGCAGCACGAAGAGGACGAGCGGGAGGCGTTTGGGAGGCATGGTGTGTGCGTTGATGCTGCTCGCGGAGTGTATGGCTAAGAGCGATGCGCGAGTGAGGTCATCGTAACCGATGGAAGATTTGGAGCGTGAGCGGAGGAAGATGCGGGCTGCGATGGTTCCGCAATCCGGCATAATGCGGAGAGGCAATTTTGATTTTCACGGCGGTGCGTTGCGCGTGTAGAGTGCAGACGCTGAGAGAATCCTTGTTGTAGAACGTGAGGCACCCCTGTTGCAGAAACTGGCCCTGATCCATACGTCCCCTTCGCTGACGCCGATGTTCCAGGAGTTGTGCGCGACGCTGCTGCCGAACGTCACCGTGTTTCACATGGTGGACGAAAGTCTGATCCGCAACACCGTGGCGGCGGGGCGGTTGGAGAAGGTGACGATGCGACGCGTGATCGCGATGGTGGAGTCGGCGGGGATGGCCGGCGCGGATGCTGTGCTGGTGACGTGCTCGTCGATTGGTGAAGCCGTGACGATGGCGGCGAAGCTGTTCGATTTTCCGGTGCTGCGCGTGGATGATGCGATGGCGGAACAGGCGGTCGCGACGGGACAGCGTGTGGGTGTGCTGGCGACCCTGAAGACGACGCTGGAGCCGACGACCGCGCTGGTGCGGTCGAAGGCGAATGGGCACGGTGTGACGATTGTGGACCGGCTGTGCGAAGGTGCGTTCGATGCAGTGATGGCAGGCGATGGCGCGAAGCATGATGCGATCGTTTGCGCGGCGTTGAAGACGATGCAGAGCGAGGTGGACGTGATCGTGCTGGCGCAGGCTTCGATGGCGCGGGTGCTGGCGCACATGGAGCCGGGATGCCTGAAGGTGCCGGTGCTCTCTAGCCCGGAGCTGGGCGTGCGGCGCGTGGCCGATGTGATGCAGGCGCGCGGGTGAAGAAGCGGCATGGCGTGCTGGCGCTGCTGTGTGCGGTGTCGGCGATTACGTTCCTGGACAGGTTGGCGATTGCGGTGGCGGAGCCGGGAGTACGGCGCGACCTGGGGCTGAACGCGAGCCAATGGGGATGGGTGCTGAGCGCGTACGTGCTGGCCAATGCGCTGTTTGAGATTCCGTCCGGAGCGATGGGTGACCGCAAGGGCAGGCGTTTTGAGCTGACGCGGATCGCGGTCTGGTGGTCGGGATTTACGGCGCTGACCGCGGCGTGCAGAAGTCTGTGGCAGATTGCGGCGGCGAGGTTTTTGTTTGGTGTGGGGGCGGCGGGCGCTTATCCGAATGCGGCCGGGGTGATTGCGCGATGGTTTCCGAAGCGCGAGCATGCGCGGGCGCAGGGGTTTGTGTGGGGGGCGAGCAGGCTGGGTGGGGCGCTGGCTCCGCTGCTGTTGGTGCCGCTGCAGGCCGCGGTGGGATGGCGATGGATGTTTGTGGCGCTTGGGGTGTTGGGTTGCGTGTGGGCTCTGGTGTGGGCGATGTGGTTTCGCGATGATCCGGCGGCGATGCGAGGCATTGCGGCTGCGGAGGTGGAGGAGATCGCGCAGGGCGGGGCCGCGAGTGGGCGGCATCGCGTGCCGTGGAGAGAGCTGTTTGCGCTGCCGCAGTTGTGGCTGATCACGCTGGCGTACTTCTGCTATGCGTGGGGGAGCTGGTTTTACTTTGGTTGGTTTACGACGTGGCTGGTGCGGGGAGCGGGTTTCAGCGTGAAGGAGATGGGCGTGTTCGCCTCGTTTCCGTTTGTGTTGGGCTTGCTGGGGAACCTGGTCGGCGGCGCGGTGAGTGAGCGGCTGGTGGTGCGGTATGGGCGGAGGAAGACGTATCGCTGGGTGACGGGCGTTTGCCTGGTGGCGACGGCGTGTCTGCTGGCTGCGATGAGTCTGGCGACGGGCAAGACGATGGTCGTGGTGCTGGCCGCGCTGGGGCTCGGCGTGATGGACCTGATGCTGCCCTCGGCGTGGGCGATGTGCATGAGCCTGGGTGGGAGCTTTGGCGGGACGGCAACGGGTGTGATGAACACCGCCGGTAACCTGGGTGGATGGGTGGGCGCGATTGCGTTTGGGTACGTCGTGCAGTCGACCGGCAGTTATAGCGTGCCGCTGAGGTTGATTGCGGCGATGGTGTTGATCGCGGCGGTGCTGTTTTCGCGGGTGGACTGTACGAGGGGTTTGGGGGAGCGCGCGGTGGAGGCTGTTTAGAGCGCTTCGGCGCGGCGTACTCTTTCGAAGAAATCGACGGGGCCGATCTGGCCGCCCTTGAGGACGAATTCCGCGTCGTGGAACACGGGATCAGGCGAGTGGGCGCGGCAGAGCGGGGCGCCGGGGGCGAGGCAGGAGAGTGCCGTCAGAGCTTTGATGGGCAGGCGCTGGATGGCGTGGCTGGAGGTGTCGCCTCCGCAGAGCACAACGCGGCGGAGGGGTGAGTGCCGGATGACCCGCTCGACGAGCGAGCCGAGCGCGCTGCCGAGGGCGTCGGCGTGAGGCGGGGTTGAGTCGCTGAGGGGGCCGAGGGCGGTGTAGAGGATGGGGCTCTTGTTCGCGGCGATGGCTGCGAGCGTTTGATCGACAGCGGATGTGAGAGCCGATGGGTCCGTGAGGAGTGTGGCGGCGTCGAGGGGGATGCCGTGGAAGCCGGTGGCGAGGGCGTGTTCGATCTGCTGCTGCGTGATGGGGGAACAGGAGCCGCTGACGACTAGTAGCTGGTTCGGGCGGGGGGCTTGTTCAGTTTTGAGGGGTGAGTCGTTTAGTGGTGAGGGTGGGTTGCTGGGGATGAGGTTTTGTTTTCGCCAGGTGGGGATGAGGCTTTCGGTGAGTCCGGAGCTGCCGATGGCGAACAGGGGTTGCTGTTGCGCGTGATGCCAGAGGAGGACGCCGGTGGCAGAGAGCGATGCTGAGTCGAAGCCGTCGAAGAGGATGGCGGCGGGGTTTGTGGTGAGCGCGGTGTCGAGTGCCGTGGAGGAGATGTCGCGAAGATCGAGGAGCGCGATGGGGAGGCTGGTCTGCAGCGCGAGGTGCTTGCGGAGGTCGGCTTCGCCCATGGGCGTGACCGGATGGCGGCTCATCGTGGGGTGTCGGTCGATGCGGTGGACCTCCGCGCCGGCACGTGCGAAGAGGTTCCCGAATACGACGTAGCGGCCGAGATGCGGAGCGCCGACGACGATTGGGACGAAGCGCGGATGGAGCGTATCGATGCCGAGCTCCAGCGCACGGCCGATGCTGCCGACGTGGGGGGCGCTGTCGAAGGTGGAGCAGGTTTTGTAGTGGACGATGGGAGCGCCGAAGGATTGAAGCGTGCGGAAGATTGCGGGGAGGTTGGAGGACATCCACTCGGGCGAGCGGCTGCGGCTGTCGCCTGCGATGCCGATGGCTTGAATGTTGGGGAATTCGGCGAGGTCTTCGGGGCGGGGTGGCGTGAGGAAGAGGACCGCGGGGACACCGGCGCGGGCGAGAGATTCGAGCACGTCGGTGGAGCCGGTGAAGTCGTCGCCGTAGAAGGTGTAGAGCATAAGGGCAGAGGATAGAGTGTAGAGAGTAGAGAAGAGCAAAGGCAACGGCAAGTGCAGAAGCAGGTCCTTCGCTGCGCTCAGGATGACAATGTTGGTCTTAGGGGATGAAGCTCGCGATTAGGCAAAGGTTTCTAGGGCGGCTTTGAGTTCTGGGTGCGTTTGTGCGTAGGTGGTGAGGTCGATGTTGAGGGTGGCGGCTTGCCAGGCTTGTTGCAGGCTGCGGACGCCGGCGGCGGGGCCGCTGGGGTGGGCCATGATGCCTCCGCCGGCGGCATAGATGAGGTCGGTGGTGCCGAGGGCGGCGAAGGTGGCGGGAGCTTGCTTCGCGGACTGGCCGGACGAGAAGACGGGCATGACTTCGCAGCCTGGGTGGGGCGCTGGGAACATGGGCGTGAGGCAGGCGCGGGCGGAGGCGATGACCGAGTCGTCGGGCTCGCAGAACTTGTTGCTGAGGCCGTTGACGTGGGTGTGGTCGATGCCCGCGAGGCGCCAGAATTTCTGGAACGCGACGAAGGACATGCCGATCGCCGGCGAGCGGCCGTACATGCCCCAGCCATTGCGGTGGCCGTGGATGATGAGCTGGGAGTGTGCGCGCAGGACCTTCATCGCTGGTAGGCCGATGGAGTTCATGCTGACCATGGCGCTGTTGCCGTGGTGCTGCAGGATGAGGTCGTGGCGGAGGAGCATTTCGTCTAGATCGCCGGTGATGTTGGCGGCGTACATGACCCGCTTCCCGGTGCGGTCGGCGTGGGCGTTGATGACGGCGAGCACGGCGGGAATGCGCTCGGCGAAAGCGCAGTGCGGGCCGTCGGATTGGAGCTCGTCGTCTTTGATGAAGTCGATGCCGGCTTCGACGAGCGTCTTGACTTGCGCGGCGGTGGCTTCGGGCGTCATGCCGACTGACGGCTTGATGATGGTGCCGATGATGGGGCGGTCGTAGACGCCCGTGGCTGCGCGGGTGCCGGCGACGCCGAACTGCGGGCCCTGGTAGCGGGTGAGGAAGGCGGGCGGGAGCGTGATGTCGAGGAGCTTGAGGCCGGAGAATTGCTTGAGTTCGGAGAGATTGCCGGCGACCGTCGCGAGGAGATTCGGCAGCGAGGGGCCGAGGTTTTCGAGAGGCCATGAGAGGGTGACTTCTGCGGTGCGGCGGATGCCGTCCCAGTTCTTCGGCGTGCCGCTGCCGGGGAGCGATGGCATGGCCGCTGGCGCGAGCTCGCGGATGGATTCGACACGCGCGGCGTAGCGCTCGCGGAGCTCGTCGGTTTCTCCGGGCACGCGGATGAAGGTGCCGGTGGACTGCTCGCCGGCCATGGTTGCGGCGGCCTGGGCGAGGGGGAAGGCGGTTTCGATCCAGTAGGTTGCGGAGATTCTCATGGGGCAGGGAATAGGGAGTAGGGAATAAGACTGCGCTGCAAAAGTGTGCGGTTCTGGTTGAACGGTTCGAGCGATTTGCTGGGTGTGTGCGGGGTTGCAGGTCCTTCGGCTTCGCTCAGGATGACGATGTGGTGGTTAGGTGTCGAAGTAGGTGTCGTAGGTTTCGGATTGGATTGTGTAGAGGGGGCGGAAGGTGCGTTGGGTGTTTGTGTAGGTCTGGGGGGTGATGGGTTTGAGGTCGAGGTTGAGTTTGGGGCGGGGTGTTGGGGTGCCGGAGGTGTTGAGGGCGACATACTCGACCGGGCCGCGCATGAGGGCGACGGTGTTGGGGTGCTGGTCGTCTATGGGTTCGGTGCGGAAGGTTTGGGGGAGGGTGAGGGTGATGTGGTCTCCGGGCACCCAGCGCTGCGGAATAGAAACGAAATTGCCGGGCTTGAATGCCCACGGATCGGGCTTTCCATTGAGGGTGAGCCTTGCATCCTTGGCCCAAGGAGGAATGCGGAGGTTGAGAGTGAACCGAACAGGTGCGGCGGGGTCGATGCGAATGACGACAGTATCGCCTGCCGGGTACGTAGTTTGTTGTGAGAGTTTCACAACCACATTGTTTTGTATCCAAGTTACTTCGGACGGTGTGTAGAGATTGACATACAGTCCAGTGGGCGACCGGAAGTAGATGTTGAGGGGGTAGTCTGCAACTGTTTGTGCCAGCGTGCCGGAGCAGCAGGGCCACTTGCGCTGGTAGAAGACCTTGGTGGCGTGCGGGGAGTAGGTGGAGTAGTAGGGGTAGTCGCCGTCGGAGTCGGGGGATTTGACGGCGAGGATGGTGTTGAAGAGGACGCGCTCGAGGTTGTCGCCGTACTGCGGGTCGGCCGTGAAGCGGAGCAGGTAGCGCGCGAGCTTGGTCGCGGCGTAGGCGCCGCAGGGCGTTTCGAAGTGGTCGACCGTGGTGGAGAGCGCGTTGTAGAGCTCGCCGCGGTGCGGAGTGATGAAGGTCTCGTTGGGGCCCCAGCCGCCGGAGGCGAACTGCTGTTGCGTAGTGAGGAGGTGGTGCGCGTTGATGAGTGCCGTTTTGTAGCGGGCATCGCCGAGGGTGAGCCAGGCCGTGGCGCCGGAGCTGAGCGCGATGGCGTGCGAGTAAGCGTGCTGGCCGGGGAAGGGATCGTCTCCGGCGGCGAGGGGCGAGAAGAACTCCTTGTCGAGGAGGTAGCGGCGGGCGAGCTCAGTGAAGGCGGGGTTGCCGGTCAGCTCGGCGGCGGTGAAGAGGTTCTCCGGCATGACGAAGGTCTCGTCGTAGGGCGGATCCTTCTTGCCGATGCGGTCGCGGCCTTTGGCGGGAAGAAGCGGCTGGGCGCCCGCGAGGACGCGGTTGAGGAGGTCGCGGCTCTCGGGGATGTTGGAGAGGGTGAGCGCGTCGATGAGGCCGGCGAAGTGCTTGTCGAGTGTGTAGCAGACCCAGAGGTTGGTTTTGGGGCGGATGATGGATTGGTTGTCGGGGCCGAGGGTGGCGGCGAATCCGGTGACGAGGTCCCGGACCTTCTGATGGCAGGCGGGGTCGCCCGTGGCGGCGCCGAAGCGGGCGAGGCCGGAGATGTACTGGCCGAGGCCGTGGCCGGGGACGAAGCCGTCCGTGTCGTACCATCCGCCCATGTCGCTGCCGGGCGAGGGCAGGCCGGCGCGCTGGCGGTAGACCTTCAGCAGGCGGTCGTTGGAGAGCGAGAGGTAGTGGGCGTGGATGGCGTCGTAATGCTGCTTGAGCGGGCCGCCGGTGAGTGTGACGGCGCCGTAAGGGAGCTGCTGCAGGGCTTCGCGGGGAGACTCGAGCGCGGCCAGCGGGGCCATGTGCGCGGCGGCTGAAGCTGCGGCTGCGGACTTGAGGAAGCTGCGGCGGGTTAGGGAGCTGGTGCTCATTAACGACGAGGGAGCCTTTCAGTGGTGAATATACGCGGGGCCGTCCGCGGCTCACGCTATAGTGTCGTGCGGGCTGGCGGTGTTCCGTTTTGCGGAACGGCCGGGCCGGCTACAGGCTCGCGTGGGAGCGGGTGTTCTGGAAGCCGACTTTCACGTCCAGGCGGTCGTCGAGTGGGTAGATGAGGTCGACGTTGCGGGCGGTGATGAGCTGGTGTTTGACGAAGACGGTGGAGGGCGGCGTTTTCTTCTGGAGGATCTGGAGGGCGAGCGCCATGATCTCGTCGCCGTAACGCTCGGGGAAGTAGGCGACGGTGCCGATGAGGCTGGTGCCGGGGTGGCGGAGCTCGGCGCGGGCGTCGGGGATGGCGTTCTGGCCCATGACGGCACAGAGGTGGCGGCCGCCGATCTCGTCGAAGGCGCGCAAGGCAGCAAGGGCGCAGACATCGTTGACAGCGCCGACCAGGGTGCGGCGCGCGGGTGCGCGGCGGAGGAACTGGCGGAGGACCTCGAGGACTTGTTCGAAGTCGCCGCGGCCGTTGAGGTGGGCGACGGGGACGTTGGCGATCTGTGGGAGCTCGGCGCGCAAACCGTCGACGAGGCCGGTGATGCGGAGCTCGAGCAGGGAGCCGGCGATGGGGAGCTCAAGGAGGAGGAGCTGGTCGACCTTTCCGCCCCAGTTGTCGCGCGCCCAACGGCCGAGGGCTTTGCCGCCGATGATTCCGGCTTTGTAGTTATTGGCGCCAAAATAGGTCGCTCCGGGATGTGGAATTTCGATGGCGATGACGGGGACGTTGGCTTCGAGGAATTTCGACGAGAGCACGGGGGCGACGCGCTCGTAGGTCTGGAACTCGAGCACGAGGTCGACGCGCTCCTTGATGAGCAGGTCGGCGTTGCGGATGGCTTCGCGGGCGGAGTAGCGGTTGTTCACGGTGATGAGTTGGACGTGCTCGCGCGCGGCGGCGACCTCCATGCTCTTCATCACTTCGCGGCAGAAGTCGGAGTCGCCCTGGGCGGCGAAGCCTATGCGGAAGGGACGCGCGGTGACCGGGCCGAAGCGGTTGCGGTAGACGCCGGAACCGGCGCGCTCCAGCAGCCCACCGTGGATGAGCGTGCGCAGGAGGCGGAAGACGGTGGTCTTGGGCAGGCCGGTGCGCTCGATGACCTGGGCGAGGTTGAGCTCTTCGCCGAGATTGCGGAAGGTCTTCAGGACCTCGCAGGCGCGGAGGACAGTTTGCGACTCGTTGCGATCGCCCTTGCGCTCCTTGACTGCGGGGAGAACGTCGCCCGTGGTGAGGGTGATGGCCTTACGGCGGGGCTTGGGCGGGGCGGCGGTCGGGGACTTGCGGCGGCTTGTAATCATGACGCGGGAATCCTACATTCCGCGAGACGGAACTTGCAAGAGTTAAAGTGAAAGTAATTTTTCATTATCGAAAATTGACTCGAAAAGAACGTGTTTGCCAACCTGAACGGCGCGTGGGTATAAGGGGGCGATCCAATTAGCTCGGTGAAGAGGTGTCGTGCGTGAGGAATGAACGGGTTTTGGCGGCGGCGGTGGGCGCTGTGGTGCTGGCGGCGGTGGGAAGCGCGATGGGGCAGGACCTTCCGGTGGAGCACGGAACGAGCCGGGCGAGTGTGAAGGTGCTCGACCTCGCGAAGGACGCGACCGGAGCGCGGCTGGAAAAGGACGTGCATACGCCGCTGCCGGAGGAGTACATCTGGACGGCGAGCGGGGACGCGGCGACGGGAAGCGCGGTGATTTACAAGTTTCCCGGCATGATGGAGCAGACGGAGAAGCACTATTTTCGGCACAGCTTCGATGTGGCGAGCGTGCCGCAGAATGCGACCTTGTATGTTGCGGGGCCGCGGTGGGAGCGGGTCTGGATCAACGGGCAGCTTGCGGATGAGGTTTCGAGCGACACGAACTCGCCGCTGGGTGTGCATGTGTTTGCGACCGATGTGGCGAAGTATCTGCGGCCGGGGAGAAACGTGATTGCGCTGGAGGTGGTGCGCGGGCGCGGCGTTACAGGGTTTGCCAACTCGGCGATCGTGCGGCAGCAGACGTTTGGACAGGTGGTGGCGGCGAAGATTCTGCCGGCGGCGAAGGGTGTGGATGCGAAGCCGCTGATGATCTCCGACAAGAGCTGGAAGAGTGCGGAGAAGGCTGCGGCGGGGTGGGAGAAGCCGGAGTTCCGCGATGCGGGATGGAAACCGGTGCAGAGTATTGGTGGGATCGAGAGCTCGATCGAGCTGTTTCAGTGGAACGCCGATGCGGGGATGTATGACTGGCCTGGGTATGACGGGATTTCGCCGTTCCTTGCTCATAAGCAGATTGCGGCGAGCGAGGTGAAGACGAGCTTTGCGGGGCGTGGGAAGTTTGAGAATGTCGCGGCGCTGACCGGAGGCGCTGGGACGTTCGCGTTGAAGTACGCGGCGGATGGAGGCGATGCGCCGAACATGCTGCTGGACTTCGGGCGCGAGGTTACGGGGCGGCTGGAGATTGAGTCGGACTCCGATGCTCCGGTGCAGGTGACGTTCCAGTATGGCGAGAGTGAGAGTGAAGCGACGAAGGCGCCGTATCTCGGCGTCAACCTGTTGACGATCCCGCCGCATGGTGTGGGGCATGGGTCGAAGACGGCGTTCCGATATGTGAAACTGCGGTTCGTGGGCGGGCCGGCGGAGATGCGGTTCAAGTCGATTCATGTGGACCATGTTTTCTACCCGGTGAAGTACCAGGGGAGTTTCGAGTCGAGCGATGCGGAGTTGAACACGATCTGGGAAACCGGAGCTTATACCGCTCACCTGTGCATGCAGGACGGGTTGTGGGACGCGAGCAAGCGCGACCGCGGGCGTTGGAGTGGGGACAACGACATCAGTGGGCGCGTGGTCGATGCGGTATTTGGCGATCACTACCTGGTGGAAGACACGGAAGACCGGCTGATCGGCGAGGCTCCGGTGACGCAGCATGTGAACGGGATTCCGGGGTACTCGTCGTACTGGTTTACGACCGTGGCCGAATACTATCGGCACACTGGGTCGAAGGAGTTCCTGGCGAAGACGCATGACCGCGCGGTGCAGCTTCTGGAGCACATCGACAAGGAGTTCGACGAACGCGATTTGTATGTGAACAAGACCAAGGTGTGGCTTTATGTCGACTGGTCTCCGGAGTTGAATGGCGATACGCCGGAGTCGCGGAGGGCGAGCGAGTTCGAGTTTTATCGCGGGTATCGCGAGGGCGCGTGGCTGCTGCGCGAGATGGGCGATACGGCGAATGCGGACAAGTACGAGAAGCGCGCGGCGGCGATAAAGGCTGCAGCGGATAAGTACCTGCTCGATCCGGCGACGGGAACGTATGGGCCGCGCTGGCAGACCAATGCGATGGCCGTGCTGAGCGGCGTTGCGGGGCCGGAGCGGTATGACGCGATCTGGAAGAACGTGCTCTCGAAGGTGGGACACACGCCGTACAGCGGGTTGATTATTTCTCCGTACTACAACTACTACGTGATCAGCGCGATGGCGAAGATGGGACATCGCAAGGAAGCGCTGGAGTGGATCAGGATGTACTGGGGCGGCATGATCGAGGAGGGCGCGACCAGCTTCTGGGAGGCCTACGATCCGACCTGGTACAAGGAGGACTTTCATGCGTCGCTGCAGTCGGATAACCGCAGCGGGTACTTTGTGAGCCTGGCGCACGGATGGAGCTCGGGGCCGACGGCGTGGCTGATGGAAGAGGTGCTGGGGATCCATGCGACGGGCGCGGGGTTCAGCACGGTGGATATTCGACCGGACCTGATGGGGTTGAAGTGGGCGCGCGGGGCGGAGCCGACGCCTCACGGGTTGTTGAAGGTTGATCTGAAGCCCGGCGTAACGACGGTCGATGTTCCCGACGGCGTTGTGGCGCGGGTGTTGGTTGAGGGGCCGAAGGTGAATGGGAAGGTGCAGGGGAACGGGCCCGTGATGCTGGAGAAGGCCGGGCATTATGTCGTGGAGGCTCGGTAGGGGGAGTGCGGCCCACCCATCGCGCCAAGTGCTGCGCGATGAATGGGGCACCCGCATTTGTTCATGTGCGGAAGAGAGCGGTTCGCTTCGCGAATGCCCACCTAAACGACGATGAAGCCGTCGTGTAGATGGGGCACCCGGATTTGTGGTGCGGTGATTACGCGAAGGTGAGGGTGTAGATTTCGTTGCGGCGGGTGGGGAATTTGTAGAGGCCGTCGCCTGATGGGGTGAGGGTGGGTTTGTGGGAGCGGCCGGTGACCGAGTGGAGCTGCTGACCACGTGGGACCGCGATGGTGCAGTCGCCGTCGAGCGATGACGTGAGGGTGGCGTGGGTGGCTTTGCCGGTGCGCCAGGAGAGGTCGACTGTAAAGCCGCCGCGGGCGCGGAGGCCGGCGAAGCGGCCGTCGGGCCAGGCGGAGGGCAGCGCGGGGAGCAGGCGGACGACGCCGGCGTGCGATTGCAGGAGCATCTCGGCCATGCCGGCGGGGCCGCCGAAGTTGCCGTCGATCTGGTAAGGCGAGTTGGCCTTCATGCCGCAGACGTCGAAGAGGTTTTCGCGCGTGGAGAACCGGAGCAGCTCAAGGAGCTGCTGATGGCAGCGGTCGCCGTCTTCGAGGCGGGCGAAGCAATTGATGATCCAGGTGCGGCTCCACCCGGTGCTGCCACCGCCGGCGGCGAGGCGGTGATCGAGCGTGGTGCGGCAGGCCTTCGCGAGGTCGGGTGTGCTGCGGAGGGTGATCTGGTCGTCGGGGTAGAGGCCCCAGAGATGCGAGATGTGGCGATGGCCGGGCTCGGCTTCGGGGAAGTCTTCGGGCCACTCCTGCAGGCCGCCGTAGTGATTGGTCTTGTAGGCGGGGAGGCGCGCCGCGGTGGCGGCGAGTTGCTCGCGCAAGGGGGCGTCGACGTTGAGAAGCTCGGCGGCTTTGGCGGTCTGCGTGAAGATGGCGCGGGTGATGGCGAGGTCCATCGTGGGACCCATGCAGAGGTGCGCGGACGCGCCGCTGGGGAGCTTGTAGGCGTTCTCGGGTGAGCAGGAGGGGCCGGTCGTGAGGTGGCCCGCGTTAAGCGCGCCGTGGGGGGCCTCGACGAGGTAGTCGAGGAGGAAGGTGGCGGATTCCTTGAGGCGCGGGTAGGCGCGGTCGCGGAGGAAAGCCGTATCGCCGGTATAGAGATAGTGGTCCCACAGGTGCGTGGTGAGCCAGGCGCCGCCCATGGCCCAGATGCCGCCGCCGAGCGTGTCGATGGGGCCGGCGTCGCCCCAGAGGTCGGTGTTGTGATGAACGACGGAGCCCTTCGCGTTGTAGTAGGTCTTTGCAATGCGTGTGCCGGCGGGGCGGGTGGAGTCGAGCAGGTCGAAGAGCGGGGCGTGGAGGTCGCCGAGGTTGGTGCGGTCGGCGATCCAGTAGTTCATCTGGGCGTTGATGTTGATGGTGTACTTGGAGCCCCAGGGCGGGTCGACCGACTCGTTCCAGATGCCCTGCAGGTTGGCCGCGAGCGTGCCCGGGCGGGAGCTGGATATGAGCAGATAGCGGCCGTACTGGAAGTGGAGAGGGAAGAGTCCGGCGTCGTCGGCGCCGTCTTTGACGCGCTTGAGGCGGACGTCGGTGGGGGTGCTGGCGTTGGTGTCGGGGCCGAGCGAGAAGCTGGCGCGGCGGAAGATAGGTTGGTAGTCGGCGAGGTGGCGGGTGCGGAGTTGGGTGTAGGGGCGCTTGGCGGCGGCGGTGAGGTTGCGTGTCACGGCGGCGCGCATTGCGGTGAGGTCGCCGGTGTTTTCGGCGTCGGGGCCGGAGGTGGCGGGGTGACGGAAGGACGTGGCGCAGTCGATGAGGAGGGTGACGGCGGTGGCGTGCTCGATGATGAGCGCGGATGGAGGCGATGGGGGAGCGGGAAAACTGGCGCTCTTGCCTTCGGCCACGAGGAGCAGCTCGGAGTGAAAACGCACGCCAATCTGGTGCTCTTTGACGGGAAGGTTGGGATTGTCGTTGACGGGGAGGGCTTCGCCATCGAGTGTGAGAGATTGCAGAGTCGGCGCGAAGACTTTGATTGGTGCTGGGCCGGGGCGGTCGAGCTTTGCGGTGAAGGAGAGGCTGTTGGGTTTTGACGCGGTGAGGCGCATGACGATGACCTGGTCGGGTGCGGAGACGAAGACTTCGCGGGTGTGGGTGATGCCGGCGTGGGTGAAGGTGGTGGTCGCGATGGCGCGGTCGAGGTCGAGGGAGAGGCGATAGTTTTCGACCTTTGTTTCGGGCGTGATGCCCATGGGGGAGAAGTCGAGGTGGAGGTCGCCGAGCGTCTGGTAGCAGGGCATGCGACGCGGGAGGGAGAACATGCCCGTGGTAGCGAGCTTCTCGGCTTCCTGCACTTTGCCGGCGAAGAGGAGCTTGCGGATTTCTGGCACGGCGGTTGCGGCGGCGGGGTTGTCGCGGTCGCGGCGCTCGCCGTCCCAGATGGACTCCTCGTTGAGCTGGATGCGCTCGACCGAGGGGTTGCCGAAGACCATGGCGCCGAGGCGGCCGTTGCCGACGGGCAGCGCGTCGGACCAGGTGGGGGCGGGGCGGTTGAAGAAGAGCTTGAAGGTGGACCAGTCGGTTGCGGCTGCGGGCGGCGCTGTGGGCGCGGCGAAGGCACGGTGCTGCGAGAGCGCGGCGCTGGTGAGTGCGGCGTTGCGGAGGAACTTGCGGCGGCTTATGCGGGACATGGCTTCCTATCGGCTGGAGAGTAGAAGGGCGCTGTCCGGGGACAGCATGAGTGTGGCGTTGGCGATGCGGAGGTTTGAGGGCGCGAGGGTAATGTCTGACATGGCGTCGAGCGAGGGCGCGGTGAGCTGGGTGGCGTGCCAGTGCTTTTGTGCGGCCAGGTTGCCGGTGAGGGTGAGGGCGGCGGGCGAAGTTGTCTTGTTGATGACGGCGATGAGATCGCCGTTGCGGGGCGTGCGTGCGGCGTAGGCCGTGATGCGGTCGCTGCTGCATTGGAGGTTGGCGGGGAGCAATGTTGAACCGGCGAAGTGCTGCGCGAACTGCATGCCGAAGTACTCGGGGCGTTTGCTGAAGCCGCTCGATGGGCTGCCGACGATGGGCGAGTAGATGCCGTTGCCGCCGCCGTGCATGTTGACGCCGGAGAAGCCCAGCGAGGCGAAGTGCAGCATGACGTCGGCACACCAGAGGGCGGAGGCGAAGACGTCCGAGACGCCGGCCTGACCGCCGTTCCAGCAGGAGTTTCCTTCCGACATACGGAATGGAAGTTTGGCCGTGCGCATGGCGTCTTCGATGACGGAGACGTTGGGCCACTTGAGCGTGGTGAGCGCGGGGTTGGGGCTGAGGAGGTTGTCACGTGTGGCGGCGGGGTTGCCGGCCGGGCCCATGGCGTAATAGTGGCCGGTGAGCATGATGACGTCGGGGTGCCTGGGGGCTTCGGCGGCGAAGGCTGTGAGGAAGGTGAGCTTGTTGGAGATGTCGGGTCCGGCGAAGCGGGCGGAGGGGAGGCGGGCGACGATGGCGGCGTGGAAGTCAAGCCACTCGCGGATGAAGTCGTCGGGGCCGTAGGTTGCGGGGCGATAGCGGTTGCGGAAGGAGTCGGGTTCGTTGCCGATCTGCAGCGCGGTGAGGCGCGGGCCAAGGATGCGGTGTGCGGCCTCGGCTTCGACGGCGGCGTTTTCTTTTGTGCCCTGGCCGAGGTTGAGGCCGTAGATACAGCTCCAGCCGGTGGCGTCGAGGAAGCCGCGCAGATTGTGCAGTGCGAAGGCGGTGGTGGTGGTGCCGCTCTTGACGGTCTTGCTGGTGTCCGGGCCGAAGGTTTCGAAGGGCGGCGGTGTGGTGGGGGCGGTGTCCGCGTTGGAGTATGTTGTGAACTCCGAAGAGCCGCCGCCGATGCGGAGCACGCCGTGCGGAGTGAGCTCGCGTAAGAGTGCGATGAGGGGCCTGTTGGCCGCGGAGAAGAACGCAGGGTTGGCGAGCTGCGCGGCTTCGTAGCTGAGGCCGGTGAAGTCGAGTGGAAGGGTGTGGAGTTGCTTGTCGGTGTCAATGGAGAGTGTGCCGGTGATGGGCGCTTGCTGCGCGTGGGCACGCCGAAAGGCTGCTGTTGCCGTGACTGAAGCGGACAGTGCGAGGAAGTTGCGGCGGTTGAGGCGCGGGGTCACTGGGCGGGCTCCGTGGTGAGGGTGAGGATCTCGCCGGGGGCGATGGTGATGGGGTTGCTGGCGGAGAATGCGGTGCTTTGATTTTCTGCGTAGAAGCTGGTGTGCTCGATGGTCTTCCAGCTTGGAGCGGAGGGCCATGTGAGTTGGAGGGTCTTCGCGCTCGTTGAGCGATTCATGGCGACGAGCGTGGTTTGTTTGCCGTCGGCGAAGGCTGTGGCGAGGGTGTCCGGGTCGGCGGAGTGGACCGCGATGCGGGTCATGCCGTGCTTGATGTGGCGGCTCCACGCGCCGAGTACGCGGAGCTGGAAGCTGGAGGCCACGGGGATGTCGCCGCGGGTGCGGTCGGGTATGAGGAGGGAGCGCGAGCTGCCGAAGGTGGGCTGTTCGACGTCGAGGATGAGCCAGCAGTAGAGCAGCATTTCGGCGTCTACGAGCGTGAGGTCCTTGTGATAGAGCTGGCCGACCTGGAAGGCGATGCGGTATGAGGGCTCCTGCGCTTTGCCGTCGTTGAGACAGATTTCGGTGGAGAGGAAAGGCTTGCCCGCGCTGGCCTCTTGCATGGAGAGCAGACTTTTGTCGTAGAGGTCGGGGTCGGAGAGGAACTGCTGGAAGTCGTACTGGTGTGCGGCGGTGAAGTCGGTTGCTTTCCACGCGTCGGGGAAGGACTTGAGGGCCTTGACGCGATCGATGGCCATGGAAACGTAGGGAGCGTCGGCCATGTGGATGCGTGTGGAGGCGAAGCCGGCGCGGTCGAGCTCGCGGCGCAGGATGGTGGTCATGCGGGCGAAGACTTCGGGGGCCTGCTCGACTTCGTTCTCTATGCCTACGATCTGCGGAGCGGAGCCGGAGCGCTGCTGGAGCAGGCGGCAGTAGCCGACAACGATGCGCGCGTAAACTTCCGGGTCGGCGGCGGTGCGGACGGGCTTCTTCCAGGCGTCGAGCAGTGGCGGAGCGCCGGCGGGTGGTTGCCAGGCAACGGTGGCCCACGGGGGCAGCGCCCACATTTCGTAGATGACGCTGCCGCCGAGTTGCAGCGCGCGGCGGCTGTAGTCGAAGTCGGAGACCTCGCCGTTGGGGAAGTTGTCGCCGTAGTAGTGGGGCGTGGCGTCGGCGAGGTTGTCGATGTTGGAGAGGTCGGGCTTGAGCTCGGTGCCCATCGGGTACTCGCGGTCGATGAGCAGGTTGTAGCGGCGCATGATGTCCCAGTAGAGGCGCTTGCCTTCGTCGCTGAGCGAGGCGTACGCGGGGACGCTTGGGCTGCCGCCGAAGCCGAGCATGGTCTGGTGACGATCGTGCGCGTCGACGGTGAGCGTGGTGGACGCGGTGGGTTCGCGGAGGAGATGGCCGGCGATGATTTCGTGTTCGGTGCGCGGGGCGTGCAGGGCGAGCTGGTCGCGGGTGATGTCGAAGACGCAATGCTGCGTGAGGATTACTGCGCCGTTGATCAGGATGGTGAGGGTGAGGTGCGCGTCGAGCACGACAGTGAGGCTGCGGGCGTGGCCGGTGAAGACGCGGGTGTCGTCCTGCGTGGTGCGCGTGGGGCCGCGGTCGGAGAGGCCGGTGGAGTTGTAGAAGCGCTGCGTGACGTGAAGCGAGGATGGTGAGAGCGAGACGGTGAAGCCCGCGTGAGGGCCAGTGAAGATCCAGTCGAGTGTGGCGTGCTCGGGGAGTGGCGTGTCGAGCTCGATGGTGCGGCTGAAGAAGACGGGAAGCTGGCGATCGAAGTAGGCACGCGCGACTTCGTCGGGGCGTGTCCAGCCGGGGCCACGCGGGCCGTCGGAGACGAAGTGGAAAGTGGCGGTCGCCGACTGTGCCGAAGGGTGGAATGCCGGCAATGCGATGGGTTGCTGCGCGCCGGCTGAGAGAGCGGCAGCGAACAGCACGAGGCGTGCGAGAAGGGCGCGAACAGTGGGGTGCAGAGCGGGACTCCGATAAACAGAGATGATTATGCCGAGCAGAGCGATAGCACTGTCAAGGAGAAATGCTTCACCTTTGAAAACGAAGATTTCCTGGTGAAAGCAGGACGGTTGAGGTGCCATACTGCTTGAGACATACTCCGTGTGGAGTGGAGGACGAACGTGCTGAAGACGGGAATATTGAATCCGGCCTTGAACTCGCTGCTGAGCCGCGTGCGCCACACGAATACGCTGGTGATCGCGGACCGCGGCTTTCCGTTCTGGCCGACGATCGAGACGATCGACCTGGCGCTGGTGGATGGTATACCGACGGTGCTGGATGTGTTTGCGGCGATCTCGGCGAACTTCGTGGTGGGGAATGTGTGGATGGCGGAAGAGTTCCGCAATGCGAACGACGCGATGGTGCGGCAGAGGTTTGAAGCGATGCTGCCGCCCGTGACGTGGGAGCCGCATGTGAAGCTGAAGGAGCGCGTGCCGCGGGCTATTGGGCTGGTGCGCACGGGAGATATCACGCAGTACGGGAACATCATCCTGGAGTCCGCGTGAAGCCTGTGCTGCGGCATATAGCGAACCTGTGGACGTTGATGGGGCATCCTTCGCGCGAGAAGGAGTGGAGCCTGGATGAGAAGCTGCGCGCGATCAAGGATGCAGGGTTCGATGGCGCGTGTTGGGCGCCGAGTGCGGAACTGCATGAGGGGGCGCAGCGGCATGGATTGATTTTTGTTGGTGGCATAGCATCGGGTGATCAGGCGGCGTTTCCTTCGTTGCTCGAGGAACTGAAGAGGTACGGAGCGCACCATGTGAATGTGCAGCTTGCCGGGGATGAGGTGCTTACTCCGGAGGCGTTGCAATTGACGCTCGCCCTGATGGCTGAAGGGAAGCGAATGGGTCTTGAGCCGGCGATTGAGACGCATCGCGGGACGTGCACCGAGACTCCGGAGAAGTTTTATGCGTTAGCCGATGAGTACGAGCGCGTGACAGGGGAGTTGCTGCCGACGTCGTGGGACTTCTCGCATTTTGCCGTGGTGAAGCACCCGGTGCCGCAAAATTTTGTTGAGCGCCTGTTGGTGCGGGCTGATCTTGTTCAGCGCGCGCAGCAGTTTCACTTCAGACCGTTCAACGGACATCATGTGCAGGTGCCGATCACGGATGCGAATGGCAGGTTGACGCAGGAAGTGGTGGATTGGCTGCCCTTTGCGGAGGCCGTGCTTCGCTGCTGGATTCAGGGCAACAGCGACAATGGGCGCGAGATTTTTGTGTGCCCGGAGCTGGGGCCGGTGGAGGGTGGGTATGCGCTTTCGACCTTTCCGAATAGCTGGGAGGATGCGAAGGTGCTGCGCGTTGAGATAGAGAAATTGTGGCGCAGGGTGGTTGGGTAGCATCAGGAAATTTCGCGGCGGCGGTAGTCGGCTGGGGAGCAGCCGATGACGCGGCGGAAGACGCGATGGAATTGCGGGTAGCTGCCGAAACCCGCTTCGAGCGCGGCGTCGAGCATCGTCTGGCGCTGGCCGGTGCCGTAGATTTCGAGGAAGCGCTCGATGCATTTGCGGTTGCGGAAGTCGACCATGGCGAAGCCGGTTTGTTCTTTGAAGAGGCGGCTGAGGCGGGTGGCACTGAGGCCGGCCTGGTGCGAAAGCTCGTTGAGGGCAAGGGGAGCGGTGCTGTCGCGGATGAGGCGGGCGGCGCGCTCGACTGCGGGGTGGATGTCGCGCATGGGAACTTCCGCGGCGTTCTGGAAGCAGTGCCAGGAGTGCAGAAGCGCGTAGTTCAGTCCGGCGTTGAGGAGGCCGGGCTGGGAGGCGGAGTCGGCGAGCTCTGCCAGGAGGGTCTCGAGGCGCTGGAGGTCGTGGTGCGTGAGGCGGCGACAGGAGTCGTGGTCGGGCTGGGGCTTCAGGAGAGCGTGTGCGTAGGCGTCCGTCGCGGTTCGCTTGACGGCGCGGCGCTTGAAGACAGCGATCCACATCTGGAAGTCGGCGGTCTGCTCGAATAGCACGTGCTCCTGGGCGGGGAAGAGCCAGAGCAGATCACCGCGGCGGATTTGGTAGCGGCGGTTGTTGAGGAGATAGGTGCCGTGGCCACGGGTGACAAGGTTGAGCTCGAGCTCGGCGTGGGTGTGGCGCTGGTTAGCGGCGGCGGAGTTGCCGTAGCGCCAAACATTGCCGTCGAGCTTTGCGGGGAGATGAAGGTGTTGACGCATGGCGACAAAAAACGATAACAAGTTGTGCGGGAAATGAGAAGCCCATCGTTGTGGCGGAGGCCTAAAGTTCCTCGCATGAACATTACTGAGGAACAGCGCGAACTCTATCGGACCGAGGGATACATGATCCTGCCGGGGGTCATTCCGGCGAACATGCTGAACATGCTGCGGGAGGAGTGCTCGTATTACCTGGGCTACTACGACTCGCTCATGGATGCGAAGGGTGTGCAGGTGGAGAACCTGAGCCATCGCGGCAAGCGCTACTTCATCAACAACCGCTATCGGTTGAGCAATCGGCTGTGGCAGTTTGTGTTCAGCGACCTGATGGCCGAGGTGGCGAAGGCGACCGTTGGCAACGAGGCTTACCTGTTCCACGAGCAATGGGTGGTGAAGGGTGCGGAGCAGGGGATGAAGTTTTCGTGGCACCAGGACAGCGGCTACGTGAAGTGGTATAACCCAACGACGGAGCACAAACCGTACGTTACGTGCTGGTGCACGCTCGACGATGTGAGCGAAGAGAATGGCACGGTGTACCTGCTGCCGCACTCGCGGGGCGGCACGAAGAAGCGGATCATCGAGCACCTGAAGGAAGACGGGACGAACGACCTGATTGGATATACCGGCGATGATCCGGGCGATGCGGTGATTGTGCCGGCGGGGAGCATCGTGGCGTTCGACAGTTTTGTGTTTCATCGCAGCGGGCCTAACAAGACGGAGAACATGCGGCGCATTTACCTGCCGCAATATAGTGGCGCGCCGATCACGCGGCCGGATGGAAAGCCCTGGGCAATGGCGACACCCTTCCTGAAGGATGGCAAGAATATTTACAATCACGCCGAAGATAGCCCTGAAGCGTACGGTCCGTTTCCGGACAAGGCCAAAGACGCAGCATAAAGTGAGAGAAAGTCTGGCCCGCCTGGGCCGTCTATGAAGAGCGCCGTCCTTACGACACGCCTCAGCTACACCGCCAGTGAGGTGGCAGGACAGCTTGTCTTCTGCGTGATTTCGTTTTACCTGCTGAAGTTTTATACGGATGTGTACGGCATCAGTGCGACGGCGGCGGGATCGATCCTGCTGCTGGCGCGGCTGATCGATGCAGTCGATGCGCCCGTGTGGGGTATTGTCTTCGATAAGACGAAGAGCCGCTGGGGGAAGAGTCGGCCGTGGTTCCTGTGGTTGTGCGGGCCGTTTGCGGTGTTCGGGGTGCTGACATTCGTCACGCCGAACCTGGGAGAGAACGCGAAAATTGCCTATGCTGCGTGCACCTATGTTGTGTGCAGCGTTCTGTATACGGGCATCAATACGCCGGTGACCTCGATCCTGTCGGCGCTGACGCCTTCATCGCATGAGCGCGTGACGTTGACGACGTTCCGGATGATTGGCTCGAAGGCGGGCGTGCTGTTCGTCAACCTTACTGTGTTCAAACTGGTGGCGTGGCTGGGGCACGGCAATGACCGCAAAGGGTTCATGCTTGTGATGCCGCTGTACGCGTGCGGGACGCTGCTGCTATATCTGCTGGCGTTTCGGAATTTGAAGGAGAGTGTCGGGCAGGAGACGCAGCGGCTTTCTGTGCAGGATAGTTTTTCGGCCATGAAAGGCAATGTGCCGTGGTTCATCATCTTCGCGAGCAGTCTTCTATTCTGGATTGCATTTATTGCACGGATTTCTTCGGGGCCTTATTTTTTTCAGTACGTGTTACATCGGCCGGATTTGACCAGCATCGCTAATAGTCTCGATGTTGTATCGCTGGGGAGCATTCTGTTTCTTCCGCTCTTTTGCAGGTGGACTTCGAAGCGTAATGTATGGGCGCTGAGTTTGATGGCTTCGGTCCTGGCGCAGATGGTCATACAGTTGGGCGTGGGCAACCGCTCTGCCGCGGTCGTGATGACTGGGTGGGCGTTGGGGTTTCTGGCCAGCGGCGTGGCGATGGCGATGCCGTTTTCTATTCTTTCCGACAGCGTGGATTATGGAGAGTGGAAGAGCGGGGTGCGCGCCGCGGGCTTTCTGACGGCGATTGGCGCGGCGTTTTGTCTGAAGGCCGGCAGCGGTCTGGGTGGAGCTTTGCCAGCGTGGATACTGGCGCATTACGCCTACGTGCCTAATGTGGAGCAGACCGCGCGCTCGCTGACGGGCATCAAGATGAGCTTTGTGTGGTTGCCGGCTATGGCGTATGCGCTGGCGGTGGTTCCGGTGCTGTTCTATCACCGCTACGAACGACTGGAGCCGCAGATACGGCGCGAACTGGACGAGCGGCGGAAGCTCGCGGCCGTGATGAGCAGTAGCGTATAGGCGGTCCGAGATTCTTATGTACACGCTAAAGAGCAATGACGGTGCGGCGGTATTTGAAGCTGGTGAGAGGCGGTTGCGCCTGGCGTTTCCTTCTGCCGGCATTGTCCGGGTGACATGTACCGAAGGCAAGGAATTCAGCGATAAGCCGAGCCGCATCGTTGTCGGTGGACAGGGGCTCACGGTGTTCGAGCTTCGCGACGAGGAGGATGAGTTTGTTCTTGCGACCGCGGAGCTTAGGGTTGCGTTGAATAAGCGGACCGGCGCGCTGAGCTATTTGGATTCGAGCGGCGGGCTGATGCGCGAACCGGAGCGGGGTGGGAAGTGGCTCACGGCGAAAGCGGTGACGCGCAATATTTTCGATAAGAGTGCGGGTGTGGCGTCGGCGCAGAGTATCGATGGAGCGCGGGCGGAAGCGAAGAAGTATCAGAGTGTGTTCGACAGGATGGCGTTTGAAGCGAAGCTGGAGTTTGTGTTCGCAGAGGATGAAGCGCTGTTTGGGTTCGGCTCTCATGAGGAAGGTTATGGAAACCTGCGGGGCAAGTCGCGTGAGCTCTATCAGCAGAACATGAAGGCCGTAGTGCCTTACTTCGTGTCGACGCGCGGGTATGGCGTGCTGTTCGATTGTGGGTCGTTGATGACGTTTCATGATGACGCGTATGGATCGTACTGGTGGGCCGATGTTGTTGATGAGTTGGACTTCTACGTGATTCGTGGGGAGTCGTTTGACGATGTGACGCGTGGTTACCAGCGGCTTACAGGCAAGGCACCGATGCTTCCGAAGTGGGCGTTCGGGTATGTGCAGTCGAAGGAGCGGTACGTCAATGCTGCCGAGATGCTCGATGTGGTGCGTGAGTATCGGCGACGGAAGGTGCCGCTGGATGCGATTGTGCTGGATTGGAAGTCCTGGCCGAATGGCGCGGGGTGGGGGCAGAAGAGTTTCGATCGGCTGAGGTTTCCGGAGCCTGAGGCATTCACCGCAGAACTGCATGCGATGGGTGCGCGGCTGATGGTGTCGATCTGGCCGATTATGACGGGCGGATGCGAGAACCAGCGTGAGTTGCAGGGACGCGATCTGATGCTTGGCAACCAGGCGACCTATGATGCGTTCAACGCGGAGGCGCGGGAGTGCTATTGGGAGCAGGCGCGGCGTGGGTTGTTCGCGAAGGGCATCGATGCGTGGTGGTGCGATTGCACGGAGCCGTTCGAGGCCGACTGGGCGGGTGCGGTGAAGCCGGAGCCTCATGCGCGGCTTGCGTTGAATACGCAGGAGTCGAAGTTGTATATCGATGCGGCGGAGATCAATGCGTACTCGCTGGCGCATTCGCAAGGGATCTATGAAGGGCAGCGCGGTGTGACGTCTGCGAAGCGGGTGGTCAATCTAACGCGCTCGTCTTATGCCGGGCAGCATCGTTATGGAACGATTACGTGGAATGGCGACATCTGCGCGACGTGGGAGACGCTGCGACGGTGCATTCCAGAGGGTGTCAATTTTTGTGCGTCGGGCGAGCCTTACTGGACTGTGGATGTGGGTGGGTTCTTCATCGACAACAAGCCTGAGCTCTGGTTCTGGCGCGGGGATTATTCGGATGGGTGTCGCGGGCTGACGGACATGAATGCGCTGGAGCCCGATCCGAAGGATACGGGGTGCCGCGATCTTGGGTATTGCGAACTGTATGTGCGTTGGCTGCAGTATGCGGTGTTTCTGCCGATATTCCGGTCGCATGGGACTGATGCCGCGCGGGAGATCTGGCGGTTCGGTGAAGAGGGCACACGGTCTTATGATGCGATTGCGCGGTATATACGGCTGCGCTATGAGTTGATGCCGTACATCTACTCGACCGCCGCGCAGGTGACGTTGAACAGTGCGTCCATGATGCGTGCGGTGGCGCTGGATTTTCCTGGGGATGTTGCGACGCACGATCTTACCGATCAATATATGTTCGGGCCGGCGCTGATGGTGTGTCCGGTGACGGAGGCGATGTACTTCGGGGCGGGGTCGCGTGAGTTATCGGGAGTTCCTGAGTTTCGGGATGTGTATCTGCCGGCGGGGCATCAGTGGTTCGACTTCTGGACGGAGGCGGTGCATCAGGGCGGAAGGATCATTGCCGCGGAGGCGGAGCTCGAGACGATTCCGGTGTACGTGCGTGCGGGGTCGATTGTGCCGATGACCGAGGCGATGCAGTTCACAGATGAAGTGCGGGATGCGCCGTATGAGATTCGTGTTTACACGGGAGCGGATGCGGAGTTCACGCTCTATGAGGACGCGGGCGACGGGTATGCGTATGAAGATGGTGAGTTCGCGCTGGTGAAGGTGCAGTGGAATGAGGAAGCGGGGGAGCTGACACTTTCCGCTCGCCGGGGTGGGTTTCCGGAGTTGGTTGCAGAGCGGGAGTACGGGATTGTTTTGATTTCTGAAGGGCATCGGGAAGTGCAGGCGGTGCTGTATAGCGGTGAGGCATTGCGGGTAAAGAAAAGATAGCGATTGGAGAAGTGATGAAGATTGATCGACGTTCCGCTGGGTATTGTTTCGTAGTTGCCGCGATGATTGTTGCTCCGCTTACAAGCTCGGCTGCGCGGAGGCTGGCGAAGGACGCGGTGGTGATTGCGATTGCGCCGGGGGGGAGCGATAGTGCGGATGGGACGGTTGCTCATCCGTTCAAGACGCTGGAGCGTGCGCAAAGGGCAGTGCGGCTGGTGAATGGCGATCATGATGTGCTGGTGCAGCTTGGCGATGGAGTCTATCGGCTGGAGAGGCCGCTGATATTTACCGCAAAGGATGGTGGGCGCAATGGACACATGGTGTCGTGGCGCGCAGCGGCGGGAGCGCATCCGGTGTTTTCGGGTGCGGTGACTGTTACCGGATGGAAGCTGTTCGATAAGGAGCGGCAGATCTATGTGGCGGATACGCCTGCGGGCCTCGATACGCGACAGCTGTGGGTGAACGATCGGCTGGGGAGTGTGGCGTCGATTGAAGTGCCGCGCGCGGCGGTGGACTTCACGATGCAGGGCATTGTGCTGAAGGATGCGAAGTACGACTATCTTGCGAAGCTGCCGAACCAGGACAGGATGGAGGTCAGCGCGACAGGGTTCTTTACGAAACGCATTTCGCCTGTAGAGAAGGTTGAAGGGCGCACGCTGGTGATGAAGCAGCCGGCGTGGAATAACAACATCTGGGGATACGACACGTTGAATACGCCATATCATCCGGAGCTGGCGCATCTGTATCTTGCGAATGCGCTCGCTTTCCTGACGAAGCCGGGACAGTGGGTGATCGATCCGGCCAAGGGGAAGCTCTATCTGCGGCCTCCGACGGGTGTGGATGTGGAGCACATGGATGTTGAGTTGCCGCGGCTGACGGTGTTGATGTCGGTGGGTAACAGTCTCGACGAGCTGGTGCAGGACCTGGAGTTTCGCGGTATTCGTTTCTCGCATACGACATGGCTTGGGCCGTCGAGCGAAGAGGGTTATGCGAGCCAGCAGAGCGGATCGTTTCTGACCGGAAGGGCGCTTGCGTATCCAGCGAATCCTCTGGACGTGTGTACGCATGGATGCCCGGCGTTTGAGAGCGTGCGGAACGAGTGGAGCCAGATGCCGGCGTCGGTGCAGGTGTCGGCTGCGCAGCGTGTGACGTTCGATGGAAATGTGTTCGCGCACCTTGGGCAGTATGCGCTGGGGATAGGCAACGATGCGGATGCGATGTTGAGTGGCACGGGGCTGGGCACCGGTGACATCACCGTGACGGCGAATGTTTTTACGGATCTTGCGGGCGGGGCGATTCTTGCGGGAGGCGTGCGGCGCGACGCGCATCATCCGCGTGATGTGCGGCAAGTCAACCGGCAGTTGATTGTGAGGAACAATCGCATACGCTCAGTGAGCAAGGACTACTTCGATAACAGTGCGATACTGAGCACGTATGTTACGGGCGCGGTTATTTTGCACAACGACATTTCGGACGCGCCGTATGATGCGATCGATGTGGGCTATGGATGGGGCATGCATGATGCGGGTGGGAATCCTAACTACCGCGTCAATATGCATGGCTATGACTATAAGCAGAACCTGGTTTATGAGACGCCGACGACGCATCGCGATGTGGTGGTGGCGAGTAACCGTGTGCATGACGTGAAGAAGCTGTTCCATGATGGTGGCGCGATCTATAACCTGTCGGCGAGCCCGGGGACATTGATCACGGAGAACTATGTGTTCGACATTCATGGGCTCATCGGGCTTTATCTCGATGAGGGGTCGCGCTACGTTACGGTGCGGCGAAACGTTGTGCAGGACCCGAAGGCGGAGTGGCTGAACATCAACACCGTGCACAATGCGTATCCGCTGAGGATTTCGCCTGACAATACGGCGACCGATAATTGGCACGATAGCGATAAAGTGGGTGGGCTTTGGAATAACTATCAGAATGATTTGATCCTGAACGATCACCTGATTACGGATGGGAGCTGGCCGGCGGATGCGAAGCAGGTGATGAAGGATGCTGGGATCGAGCCTAGCGCGGGGCCGGTGGCGTATGGGGATGCGCAGCCGTGAGGCGGTGGCAGAGGCATACGGATTCCTGGACGTTTCCGGCCGATTGAATATCTATATGTCGCGCTTTCAGCGCTCAGAGAGTCTTTGGGCCTTGTACCTGGGCCTTCGGCCCAGGCTGTGATATCGGCGGGCCTTTGGCCCTTGATCACGTGGATGCGTCGGACCATGACGGCTTCCAAAGCCACTCTGTCAAGTCTTGCAAGCCGTCGCATTGGGCTATACAAAACGAGCCGGCGGAGAGATCGCTCCGCCGACGGAGAGCCCTATAGCCGGGCCTTCGGCTGTTGATTACACGGTTGTACCGGCGATGATGGCTTACAACCTTCTCTGTGAAGTCTCGCGAGGGTTCGCATTGGGCTATGCAAAAAAGTAGCCGGCGGAGAGACCGCTCCGCCGGCTGAAGGAGAGACCACACTTGTTAGAAGAGGAGCCGCGCGCCGAGCTGGATGGTGCGAGGGAGGTTGGCCTGCGAGGTGATGGTGCCGAAGGCTGAGCTGGTGGGCGACAGGTTTGGAGCGGCGAACTGCGGATGGTTGAGAGCGTTGAAGAAGTCGGCGCGAAGCTGAATGCGCAGACGCTCCGTGATGCGGTTGTTCTTGATGAGCGACATATCGAGAGCGACGATGCCGTCCTGGCGCGCATTGGTGACCTGCGTGGGCAGCGTGCGAATGTGCGTGCCGGCGACGGGCTGGTTGCCGCTGACGCGATCGAACTGCGTGACATCGAAGGCGCCGTCGGGGGAGTGCGGATTGACCTTGAGGTTGTTGAGGTTGGTGCCCTTATAGATCACGTCGCCCCAGGCCAGAGGAGCGCCCTGCGGCTGGAAGGTGAAGATGTTGTTGAGCGTCCATCCGCTGGCCAGATAGCTAGCGACGGGGTAGGGAACCCTGATCTGGCGGCCTTCGCCGAAGGGCAGCTCCCATGTGCCGGCCATGACGAGATGCTGCGGGCGGTCGTCGGAGGAGATGCGCTTCTCAGGCATGGCGTCCTGGGGGTTGAGGTAGGATACGCGCTCGAAGCGCTTCGACCACTCGTAGTTCACGAGGAAGCGGACACCGTGTGAGAGGCGCTTTTCGAGGCGGGCTTCGAGCGCGTCGAAGAGCGAGTTGCCGGCAGGGTAGCTGGACATGGTGACGGTGGTGAACTCGGGATAGGGCAGCAGGAGCTGCTGTCTCGTTGTCGTGGAGCCGTTCAGCGAGGAACCGGCGATGCCGCGAAACGGGTTCGCCACGTTAGCTGTGAGGTTGTTGACCACCGTCGTATCGCGCGATTGGCCTACGCTGAGATACTGCGCGGGGACGTAGTTGATGTTGCGGGACACACCGTTGTGCAGGCCATGCTCGCCGACGTAGCCCATCTCGAAGAGGACCTTGCCAGGAAGCTCCTGCTGGATGTCGATGTCCCAGCGCTCGGCATAGTCGTTGAGCAGGTTCCTGGGGAAGAAGCTGACGGCCTGACCGAGATTGGTGGCGAGGCCGAGGGATGCGCCCGGAGGTGTTGTGAGGCCGGTGGGGAAGGGATTGGACAGCGTGCCGTTTGGAGTGAGGTATCCATCGAGCGACGCCTGTAGCTGCGTGGTCTGGTTGAAGCCGGTAGCGATTGGATCGACGCGTCCGACGCTGTTGTTGAAGATGCCGAAACCGCCACGAATGCTCATGTTATGGATGGGCGTGTAGGCGAAGCCGATGCGTGGGCTGAAGTTTGTCGCTGTGGTTTGATAAAGGGCGCGGTTGCTGTTTTTCGCGAATACAAGGCCTCCGGTCAGTGTCGAGGGGAAGCTCACGCCACTGACAGGACTGGAAGCGAAGTTGGCTTCAGCCTGAGCGCTGATGGGATTGGTCGCGGTGGTATCAAAGCCGACGACACCTTCGTTGTGGCGCTCGGTGGTTGGAAGGTCGCGCTCATAGCGGAGCCCGAGGTTCAGAGTGAGGTTCTTGAAGACGCGATAGTTGTCCTGCGCGAATATGGCGTAGTACTTGGATTGTGAAATCTGCTTGCCGTTGATGTCGAAGCTGCCGGTGGTGGGCAAGCCGAGCAACATCGAGGCGAACTCCTGTCCGATAGTAGCTGCGGCCGAGTTGTCATTGGGGCCGTTGGTGAAGCCCTGGCCGCCGTTCAGACTGAACTGGTAAAGGCCGGCGGAGTTGCCGTAGCGGAAGCTGTACTCCTTGCTGAGACGTAGATCGGCGCCAATGGCGAGGCTGTGTTTGCCGACGACATGATTGACCGTCGTGAAGAATTGGAAGCTGTCGTAAGGAATGTAGTCGCCTTTGGAGTAGCCGAAGTCGACGAACTTGGTGCCGCTGGTGACAGGGAAGCCCAGAGCCGTTGAGGCTGACACAAGCGATGAGGGGAAACCGAGCTGCGAGAAGTCGTAGCTGTTTGCCAGCGGACGGGACTCAGTATTGCGAGTCCAGTTGGCGCGCATGTCCCACACGGTATTGGCGCTGAACGTGTGGACGAAATCTACAGTGGATCCCCAGTTGGGTTGGATCAGGATGCTGCCGGTGGCGATGTTGTTGAAGGCGTTGTTGGCAGCGTGGTAGCGGTCGTTGTGGCGGAAGGCATAGAAGACCTTGTCGCGTGTGCTGATGTTGTAGTCGATGCGGCCCATCTCGCTGTCGAAGGTGTCGATGCTGTTACCGGGGTAGAAGTAGTTCGACTCGCCGTCCGGTTTGCCGGCGGGGATGTTGGGATTCGGGAAGTAGCTTGCGAGGTTCTTGCCGACCGCGTTGAGGCGGTTTGCAGGAATGATGTTGTTCGGGAAAGGCTGGCGCACTACGCGTGAGCCGCTCTTGACGCCCGTGGCGGGGTCATAGATGACGATGCCAAGAGGCAGCAAGGCGGAGAAGTCTCCGGCGCGCTCAGCGGCAGTGGGAACGGTGATGATGCTGGGTGAAGGCGTGTTGTCGGAGATGCCTTCGTAGGCAAAGAAGAGGAAGAGCTTGTCGTGGCCGTTGTACAAATGCGGGATGCTGATGGGCATGCCGATGGTGCCGCCCCACTGGTTGAAGTGCGTGACGGACTTGCGGATGGGCGTGCCGGTGACGTGCTTGTTGAAGTAGGGTGTGTCGTTGAGTGCGGAGATCTGGTTGAACTCGTAAAGAGTGCCGTGGTACTGGTTGGTGCCTGAGCGGGTGATGTGGTTGATGGTGCCGCCGCTGGTGTGGCCGTAGGCTGCGTCGGCCTGGAAGGTTTCGACTTTGACTTCCTGCATCGCGTCCATGGGCGGGCTGAAGGCGAGGGTGCCGTCGGCGCCGCCGTCCGGCGAGCCGTCGATGAGGATCTCGTTCTTCTTGGAAGCGCCGCCGCCGAGCGAGATGCTGGATGGGCCGCTGTTGTCAAAGGGGTGATTGAACTGCGGGTTGCCGGTGGAGATGGCGCCGTAGGCGAGCTGGCCGAGGATCATCGGTGTGCGGCCGTTGACGGGCATGTTCTCGATGTCTTCCGCGTCGAGCACCTGGCCAGTGGAGGCGATGGTGGTCTCGAGCAGAGTGTTGTCCGCGGCGACGGAGACGACTTCGGTGCGGTCGCCGATGGCGAGCGTGACGTCGACGGCTACGTGCTCGTTGGCGGAGACGATGACGTTGTCGTGCACCGTGCTTTTGAAGCCGGTGAAGGTGGTGGTGATGCGGTAGGTGCTGGGCGCGAGGAAGGGGAGCGAGTAGTCGCCGTCGCCGTTGGTGTCGGCCGAGTAATTGGTGCCGGTGGCGGTGTCGGTTGCGACGACGTGCGCGCCGGGGACGATGGCGCCGGCGGTGTCGGTGACGCGTCCGTTGACGGTTCCTCTGAAGACCTGAGCGGCGGCCGTTGAGACGAGGCCGAGGCCGAGAAGGCACAACAAGATAGCGCGTAAGGTGCGGAAGGTTGAAGTCATGAAGATTGTCCTCGGAAGTGGAGAATGATGATTCTGGCGGTACGTTGTCAAGCAGTTTTTGCAGTATTTTGAAAATAGAGCGGCAAATGTGAAAGATAACTTTTGGGCGATAAGATTTGCCGTGTATTGCGGTGTGCTTTGCCGTTGCGAATCAGAGTTGGAATCGTGTGCGCGGTTCTGCTGGAAGGGAGGCTCGGATGAGACCGCATTGCGGAACTCTCTGTGGAGGGAATCTCATCTTGCGCTGCCCTTCTTGAGCCAGTCCTCTGTGAAGGTGACGACCTTGATCGTCTGGCGGCGGTAGGTGTAGGCGGCCATGATCTTGCCGTCGGCGCGCTGGATGATGGTGGGGTAGGAGTATTCTTCGCGGCCGGGCTGCTTGGCGTCGCGCTCGGCCTGACCGTAGCCGGGGCGTCCGGTTTCGAGGTCGCGGATGGTCTTCCAGGTCTTCCCGCCGTCTTCGGAGAGGGCGACAGAGAGAGGCTTGCGGAGGCCGCCTGTGGGCTTCGGGCCGGAGCGGTCGACGAACGAGTTGTTGAATGCCATGACGAGGTTGCCGTCATGCAGACGGAAGACCTGTACGGACGCGTTGTTATTGGGGAGATCGGTTTTGACGGGCTCGGTCCACTTGCAGCCGTCGGTGGACTCGCTGCGGTAGATGCTGTCGGCGGCGCGGCTGCGGAAGAAGGCGACGAGGTGGCCGGGCGCGAACTGCGCGACGGTGGGCTGCACCTTGCCCTGGCTGCCGGGGATGAGGCATTCAGTCCAGTGGGCGCCGTTGTCGTGGCTGAGTTCGGTGGAGGAGTAGTTGGTCTCCGCGCCTTTGCCGATGCCGGCGCTGGTGACGTAGGTGAGTGGGAGCATCCATGTGCCGTCGGGGAGGGTGACGATGGGGTGGCGGGTGAAGGAGCCGGGCTTGTCGAAGAGGAGCTGTGGGGCGGACCAGGTGACGCCGTGGTCGGTGGAGGTGGCGTGCAGGACGTGGGCGTTGGCCTCGCCGATATTGGCGGCCTGGGTGGTGTGGAAGAGGTGGACCGTGCCGTCAGGGGCTTCGAAGATCATCGGGTTTTGATAGGACTCGCCTTCGTGGCGATCGATGAGCTGAGTGGGCGTCCATTGGTGCGAGCCCCTGGGGAGGCGCGAGATGACGATGCCAACGTTGGAATTGCCTTCCCACGTGCCAGAGAACCAGACGCAGAGGACGTCGCCGTTCCTGAGCTGCAGGAGGTTCGCGGCGTGGGAGCTGGGGTAGAGCACTGGAAGCAGGGCAATGGTGTTTCCGGTGGCGGGGTCTTTGCGCTCGCGACCGTCCGCCTGGGCGAGGACGGCGGGGTCGAGGAGGGGCTTTACTGCAGGAGCTGTCTGGGCCCGGGCGATCTGCATAGTGAAGGCCGTGGATACCGCGAGCGCGATAGCCGGGAGGTCTCTGAAGAAACGCATCATTCGAATCCTTTTTGCTGGCTTTGGGACGGTGTGGGGCGGCCCAAGCGTAACGCATTGGAGTATGAAATGGCAATCGACGTACAAAAATGAAAGTTATCCGATTTCGGTAGGACAGCTATCAACCAATGAAGGTCGCTCGGCTTTGATTCGAAAGTGCAGGATGGCTGTTGCGGGTGTTCCGAATTTGCGCGGAATACGTTGTGCTGGGGCGCGGAATAGGCGAACTGCTGGGTAGTTTTTGGTCAATCATGTCGTGTTTATGAAAATTGCACATTAAAAGTAAAAATTACTGTTGACAAAGCTCGGTGACACTTTTTACTGTCACGGCCATGAAATCAGCGAGTGAATCCCTATCAGTTGAAGAGTTTGCAGTTCTCTTTGGAGGTTGGACCATGCGGATACATAAGGCACTGTTTGCGAGCTTGCTGCTCGTAGTTTTCGCCATCGCGCCGAGCGCGTTCGCGCAGTTTTCGAGCAACCTGCAGGGCGTGGCATCGGATAACACCGGGGCGGTGATCCCGGGGGCGGAGGTGACGCTGCGCAATACCGAGACAGGTGTGACGCAGGTGACGAAGACCGGGTCGCAGGGCGACTACCGATTTGTGAGCCTCGCGCCCGGACCGTACGAGGTGACGGCTACGGCGAGCGGGTTTGGAGCGCACAAGATTGCGGTGACGCTGATGACCGGGCAGACGATGAATGTGCCGGTGACGCTGAGTGTGTCGACGCAGTCGGAGAATGTGCAGGTGACGGACCAGGCCCCGGTGCTGGATACGGCGGACAGCCGCACGCAGTTGACCATCGACCAGGACGCGCTGGACTCGCTGCCGCTGCCGGGCAGGGACATACTGGCGCTGACGTCGCTGGCTCCCGGAGTGACGGGGCTGGGTGTGATCGGAAGCGGTGGCAATGGGCAGTCGAACGACAACTATGCGGCGGAGACGCAGGTGACCGCGAGTGCGAATGGGCGCAGCAGCGTGGGCAACATGTTCGTGCTGGATGGGCTGGATATTACGAGCAACATTACGCCTGGCGTGCTGAACCTGGTGCCGAATCCGGACACGATCAAGGAAGCGACCGTGCAGGTGAACATGTTCGACGTGCAGTACGGGCGGAGCAGCTCGATTGTGCAGGTGATGACGACGCGCTCCGGCACGAACAAGTTCCACTTCGTGGCGAGTGAGTACTACACGGCGAACTGGCTGACGGCGCGCACGGAGTTCCAGCCGAAGGAGACGACGAAGTTTCCGCCCTTTCACAGCAATAACATTTCGGCGACGCTGAGCGGACCAATCCCCAAGGTGCATGAGATGTACTTCTTCACCGGATGGGAGCCGCTGGGCGCGCTGACGCAGAGCACATCGACGACGACGTATGAGGATCCTGCGTTTACGGCGTGGGCGAAGACGGCATGGCCCAACTCGCTCGGCGTGAGCCTGCTGTCGCAGTACCCGGCGTCGAATGTGTCGACGACCAGCGTGGCGAAGAAGGGCATCGATCTTTTCCCCACGACCTGCGGAACAGCCGCGGCGTCGAACATTCCGTGCACGCTGCCGGTCATCGACAACGGCGTGTTCAACGCGACCAATACGCGTAACGCGCTGCAGTACAACGTCCGCGTGGATAAGTATTTCAGCAAGGACCGTGCGTATGCGAACTACTATCGCACGGCTCTCGACCTGGGTGGGCCTGCCGTGCGCGTCGGCCATGAACAGCCGCAGCACTATATTGTGCGGTCGCTGCAGGGCAATGAGACGCATACGTTTTCGCCGAGCACGCTGAACGAAGCGGCGTTCGGTGTGCTGCGGATGGAAGGCCTGATCAATCCGACGGGGCCGTTTCATGTACCGATTCTCACGGTGCAGAACGGCTGGGGAACACAGATCGGGGTGAGCAAGGCGGACGAGAACTATATCCAGTACCACTACGTGTGGCACGATGCGGTGACGCACATCATTCGGTCGCACGATCTGAAGTTTGGGTACGAAGGCTTCTGGGGCGACAGCCACCTGATGTTCGCGCCGCTGAACTCGCTGCCGACGTTCTCGTTCCTTTCCGTGGCGGACTTTCTGCAGGACAAGGTGTACCAGGAGAGCGGCCTCTCGTATAACCTGCTGACCGGCCAGCCGGCGGGAGACCTGGGCGGAAGCTATCGCATTGTGGGCAATACGACGGGCATCTACGCGCAGGACACATGGAAGGCGAACAAGAAGATCACGCTGACGTATGGCGTGCGCTGGGATGACTTTGGGAATCCGAAGCCGGCGAATGGGTCGATTGAATCGAACTTCTTCTATGGTCCCGGAACCACGATCGCGCAACAGGTGGCGAACGGTTATGTGAAGCAGGTCTCGAGTGCGTTCAACAATGCGATCACGGCGTGGAGCCCGCGTGCGGGCATCGCGTGGGACGTGACGGGGTCTGGCAAGTGGCTTGTGCGCGGCGGGTTTGGGCTGTATCACGACTGGGTGACGCTGGGTAATGTGCAGAATGAATTCGCGAACCCTCCTGCGGCTTCGACTGTGACCTTTACGACGGGAACGACGCAGGCTCCCATCTATGCGCTGGGCAAGAGCGATGTGTATCCGTACGGGTTTACGTATCCGGCAATTCCGACTTCGGGGTTGAATGATCACGGAGGCATCGTTGGCGTGCAGTCGAATGTTGCGGGCAACGATCCGAACCTGAAGGCCGGCAACACGATGAACTATACGGCGACGCTGGAGCGCGGGTTGGGGTTGAACTTCTCGATTGCGGCCGGCTACTCAGGGTCGCATTCGAACAACCTGTTTACGGACTTCGCGGGACATACAACGAACGCATTCTATGGCGTGGACATCAACAACTTCCCGGGCAGCCTGATTGCGAATAACGGCAAGCTAGTGCGGTTGAACTCGAACTTCGGGTCGATTCGTTATACGGTGAACGGACCAACGTCGACGTATAACGCGTTCATCACCGAAGTGAAGGGACGCTTCCTGCATCATGGGTTCATCGATGCGTCGTATACGCACTCGCGCTCGTATGACGATGCGGGGACTTATCCGACGGTTCAGTCGAACACGCTGAACTACAGCCAGTACTGGGCGCCGTCGAACTGGGATACGCCGAATCGGCTGTCGCTTGCTGTGGCGTATGAGCTGCCGCACATGCATACGGGACCGCGGTTCATGCAGGAGTTCACCAATGGATGGAAGCCGAGCGTGATCACGATCCTGCAGAGCGGAACGCCGTTCACGGTGCTCAACACGGCGGCGTATAAGTCGACGCTGGTTCCGGGAAGCCCGGTCACCAGCTCGGCGAGTGGCGACTATAACGCTGACGGACTCAACAGCGATCTGCCTAACGTGCCGACATACGGCTACAAGATCGCGACCAGCCGTAATGCGCAGTTGGCGAGGAATGCCGATCTGACGCCAATCGCCAGCGGCACGCCGGGGTCGGCAGGTGTCTTCAACGCCGTTACCGACTTCACAGCTCCAACGACAATTCCCGGTGAGGGCAATGAGGTCATCAACGGCTATCGCAATCCGGGCTATGCCAACACGGATTTCGCGCTGTTGAAGAACACCCACATCTGGGAACATTCGAACCTGCAGCTTCGGGTGGAGGTCTACAACCTGTTCAACCGGGCGAACCTGGGCGGCATTTCGTCGAGCCTGACGAGTGCGAGCTTTGGCAAGGCGACGAGCCAGTACAACGCTCGGTTCCTGCAGTTGGGAGCGCGGCTGGAGTTCTAACGATAGAAGGAGAAAGGCCGCAGCTGCTCGCAGAGATTGCGAGTTCGCTGCGGCCCTTTCTGCTTAAAGGATGATGCTGACAGGAACACCGCGGAATGCGGTGGGCTTGCCGGTCGTGTTGCCGGCGATGCTTGCGGTGAAGTTGCGGGTGGTGAATGGATGCAGCGTTGAGCCGGGAGCGAGAGTTAGCGAGAGCGTGCGTGTGTGATCGTTCCAGCGGATGTCGATGGCCGAATGAACGCCGCGTGTGTGGTCCATGGATATACCGTCGTCTTCGTAGAGCGCGAACTGCGCGTCGCTGCCGGGGTAGATGTGGAGTTCGAGCGGCGCGGTTGATTTTTCCAGCGCGGATTGCTTCACAGGGCCGAGCGGGAGGATGGTTCCGGCGCGGACGTAGAGCGGGATTGTGGCGAGATCGACGGCGCGTGTGTGCGGGGCGCCTCCAGTAATGGGCTGGCTGGTCCAGTAGTCGAACCATGTGCCGGCGGGGAGATACGTCGTGCGCTCGGCGGCGGATTTCGCGGTGACGGGAGCGACGAGGAGGCTCTCGCCCCAGAGGTATGCGTCGTCCACCGCGACGGCTTTCGGGTCATCCGGAAAGGCGAGCCAGAGTGCGCGCATCAGTGGCATACCGGTGCGGTGCGTTTCGCGCGCGGCGGAGTAGAGGTAAGGCAGTAGCTGGTAGCGGAGGTTGAGGTATTTGCGACAAATCTCTTCGACCTCGGGGTGATGCAGGTCGGCTGGCGCAGGCAGAAGTTTGGGGTCGTCTTCGACGGGGCCGACGCCGCCGCGGTCCCAGCCCCAGGGCAGGCGGAGCATCCACGTGCGTCCGTGGGAGCGGAAGAGCGGGCAGAAGGCGCTGAACTGGAACCAACGCACGTAGAGCTCGGCGGTGAGCTCTTTGGTGGAGAAGAAGCCGCCGGTGTCGGTGCCCCAGTAGGGGATTCCGCTGAGCGCGGTGTTGAGGCCGGCGGCGATCTGCGTGCGCAGCGTTTGCCAGGCGGAGTTCACGTCGCCTGACCAGAGGAAGCCGTACTGCTGCAGACCGGCGTAGCCATTGCGCTGAATGGAGAAGGGGCGAACGTTGGGGCGCTGCTGCAGCGCGCCTTCCCAGTACATGCGGTTGCGCGTGAGGCGGGCTTCGGGTGCGAGCTCGTCGCCGTCATCGACCCACCAGCCGTCGATGCTGGTGCTGAATGTGGGGACGTGATCGAGCCAGTAGCTGGCGGCGGAGTCGGGGTTGGGGTCCGGTTGCGAGACGCGGCCGTGCAGGTCGAGTGGGACCCCGAGGACGTGCAGAACGACGCGCATGTTGTCTTGGTGCATCTGCTTGAACATGGTCTGCGGGTCGGGGAAGATCTTCGGGTTGAAGGCGAAGGAGGCGTGACCGGTGTTCCAGCCGGAAGGCGCGAAGCCGGTGCCGAGATAGATCATGACGTCGCAGGGCAGCTTCTTTTCGCGGAACGTGCGGACCTCGTCGAGGACTGCCTCGCGGCCGGCGAGCGTGCGGTGCGACTGCTGGTAGCCGAAGGCCCAGAGCGGCGGCAGGTGTGGCATGCCGGTGAGCTGGGCGAACTCGCTCAAGATGGTGGCGGGGTCGCTGGCGAGGACGAGGAAGATGTCCTGCGCTTCGGCCGCGGAGGAGGGGCGGAAGACGCCGCGAGGGCCGGTGAGGTCGAAGGTGCCCATGGGGTGATGGAAGAAGAGGCCCCAGCCGCGCGGGCTGATGAGCCACGGGATGGGCGACCGGCCGCCGTTGATGAACTGGTCGGGCTTGAACTGGCCATTGCGCATGGCGTCGACCACGCCGCGGCGATCGAACTGATGGCCGCCTTCGCCGAGACCGAACACGGGCGTGTCGCGGAGGTCGAAGCTGACGCGGGCGGTGTCCGCGTCGAAGGTGAGGCGCTGGCGTGGGGCTCCGGATTCTTCGATGGTGACGGTGAGAGGATCGTCCGTGATGCGGGCGTTGAATTTTCCCCACGACAGAGGTGGGGTCGGGGCGGACTTCAGTTTGTGAGTTGGTGGAGGCAGTGTGCGGTCGCGGAGACCTTCGCCGGTGAAGGCTTGTTGCGGCTCGTGATGCGCGGCGGCGGGGAGGAGGCTGATGCGGAGGGTGTGCGCGGTGATGGGCGTGAGTGAGAGTTCGACGGGGACGCCGCTGAGGTTGAAGGTGTGTGAAGCGGCGGGAAGGGAGCGTGTAGTCCACGCGCCGGCTGCGGCGCCGATGTGCTGGAGGAAGGTGCGTCGGGAAAGCGGCTCGTTCATTTGGGGCCCTGTGGGAGCGTGGTTTGCAAGATGCCGATGTCTTTGCGTGAGGCCTTCTTCACGCCATCGACAAACAGCGTGAGGCCGGCGCCGCGCCTGTAGTGCTTGCCGGTGGCGTCGAAGAGGATGGTGAGGATGTGTCCGTGATAGGGCAGGCCGTCGAGCGCGAAGTATGTCCATGAGCCCGCTGGCAGGAGCGGGTTGAGGACGATGCGATTGTCCTCCCGCGGGCGCAGGCCGATGAGGCCGGTGATGAGCGGGTCTGCGAAGCCGGAGTGGTTGTAGTAGGCGCCGCGGCCATCGAGCGGGCTATGGCGCTCGTGCAGCAGGCCGCGTGAGATCCATTCGCCGGTGTCGGGGTCGAGCGCTTCGTCGACCCAGGGGATCACCTTGCCGCTGGGCAGCCTGAGTTGGTGCGAGTGGACGTAGTTTGCGAAGAGCTGAAGGTACTCGCGGCGGCCGATGACGTCCTGCGCGGGACCGTTGAGGAGGTTGGCGAGACCGACGAGCGTCTGCGTGGTGGAGTAGCCCCACATGGGTCCGTTCCACTGGCACTGGTCGTTGTTGGCGAAGCGGAAGCGCGGGCTGCGGCGCTCGGCGGTTGTGGGGCCGAAGTCCCCGGCGAAGCCCTGCGGATCGAAGAGCTGCTTACATGCGACGGCGTGCGATTCAGCGGGGATGTCGAAGTACCACGGGATGTAGCCGATCTCCTCGCGCACGTTCACGAAGGCGAGCGTGGTGTGCGGGTCTTTGAACTTCGGCTGGGTACGGATGCCGGAATCCTTCGCGGGCGAGACGACCTCGTAGAACTGGTCGCGCGGGTTCCAGAGCATCGTCTCGACGCGCTGCTTCTGTGCTTCGGCTTTTTGTTCGAACTCCGCGGCTAGGGCGGGCTCACCGTGCCGTGTGGCAAGGCGCGCGAGAGCTTTGGCGTCGCCGACCATGTAGCTGTTGAGCGTGGGGCGATAGCCGTCGCCGGAGATGCTGACCTCCATGCCGTCGCGCGTGTCGATGGACCAGAAGAGCCCGTTTGGATCCTGATGCGAGGTCTCCCAGGCGTGATAGTTGCGGATGAGATCGGGGAGCAGGTCGAGGCCGAGCTTGTTGTTCCCGGTGGCGAGCGTAACGGCGTTGACGGAGTCGGCGAGTGCGAGGCTGAAGTCGCGGTTGTGGGTGGCGTCGGGCGATAGCCAGAAGCGGGCGTCGTCGTCGGCGAGCGTGGGGTCGCGCAGCCAGCGGGCTTCGCGCAGATGATGCGGCACCGCGACAGCGACGGTGTTGCCGTAGCCGGCCCACTTGACGTTGAACAGGAACTCGTTGAGCAACTGCCCGCGCGGCGAATGCACGATGTGCTTCTGGAAGGAGTACCAGCGGAAGTAGTACGTCTCTTCAAACTTTTTTTCGGAGGATTCGAACCATGGGATATTGGCGAGCATCCACGGCCACTCGTCCGGGGCGTCGTGGCCGATGGCTTCTTTCTCTTCGTCGTGGAACTGGGTGGCGTAGTGGTGGAAGGATTCGGGCTTGAGAATGTGGGCGGTTGCCGATGTACTTTGCGGATGGGCGAATGTGCAGAGAAGCAATGGAGCGAGGGTTCGCAAAGCGAGACGGTGAAAGGAAAACGGCTGGGGCATTGCGGGGCTCTCCTGGAGCACGCGAGGATCAGTGGATGAAGTCGTTGTGAGCGAGGTTTGGATATTAAAGATCCGACGGAGAGGATTGTCATTTCAAAGCGGCAGAAGGTCAACGCCGATGTTGCTCGCTTCAGGCGAAGGCATGGATGGCGGGGAAAACCGCAGTTTTCTGACGTTCTACCTAGCAAGACGGAGCGTGGAGTAGCGATGTCAGGATGTTGAGTTCCACATGCCGGAAACTGCTTTTAGCTTCTGCGAGGCAGTGTCGAGTCGGAAGCGGTGGCTTCAGAGACTGACCGTACTGAATCGAGGAGTTGTTGCAGGCTGACCGCCGGGACGGGCTTTCCGAAGTGCCAGCCCTGTCCCATCATCTGCATGCCGGCAGCGCGGAAGTAGGCTGCCTGCTCCGGCGTTTCGATGCCCTCCACGACAACCCCGAGGCCGAGCTGCTCGGCCATGTGCAGGATCTGCGGGATGATGGACTCGGTGATGGCGGCGGTGCCTACCGTGGCTGTGAACGTGCGGTCGATCTTGATGGCGTCGACGGCGAGGTCGCGCAGATAGGCGAGGCTGGAGTAGCCGGTGCCGAAGTCGTCGAGATAGACGGTGTATCCCGCATACCGGAGGCGCGCGATCATTTCGATGGCGAAGGATTGATTGGTGACGGAGCGCTCTGTGAGCTCAAAGCCGAGTGCCGAGCGGGAGATGTTGTGTTGCGCCACGAGCATCTCCACGGCGTCGAAGAAGATGTTGTCCTCGAGGTCATGCGAGGTGATGTTGATGGTCAGGCGAAAGTCGCCGCTGGAGAGCAGGCTTCGCAGTTCGGTGAGTGCGCGGCTGAGCACCAGGCGGGTGATTTCGGTGACGAAACCTCTTTGTTCCGCGAGCTCAACGAAGACCTCCGGACTGACGGCTTCGCCTTCTTCGGAGGTCCAGCGGACCAGTGCTTCCGCTCCGATGATGTTGCCGGTTGCGATGTCGACGATGGGCTGGTAGACCAGCGCCAACTCGTCTTTGCGGATGGCTCGACGGAGCTGCTGCTCCTGGGACCGGTGGCGCCTGTAGAAGAGCAGGACCGCCAGTGCGAAGGTGTCGCCGATAGAGGCGCCGGCGAGCAAGACCAGCCAGCGCGTGCCGCTGCTCTCGGCCATCATAGCGTCGCGTGTCTCGCCGGCTACGACACAGAAGCGGGCCTCAGTGGAGCAGCGTGAGTGGTAATAGGTGCCCTGGCGCTCGACTTCTTTGCCGGCGAGTATCTCGCTCTTCGTGAGTGGAAGATTGTTGCCGAAAGCCTGAAGTAGGGTGCCCGAATTCTTGTCGTAGAAGTAGGCTGCGTAGGTCTGGGAAGGTGTGCTGAGATTTTCGAAGGCGCGCGGATTCAGGACGACGTCCACATCCTTCACCTGCGCGATGAACGCTTTTTCGCCCTTGCTCACCTTGACCGGGGCCCAGGGGTAGACGAGGGTGTTTCGAAACGATGTCGCAGGGAACGGCATGTTTTCCGGGGGATCGAGGACGCCGAGCCCGCTGGAGCAGATGAACATGTTGTCGCGGATTCGGCCGATGTCTTTGATGTGGTCGGTGCGGAAAACGAGGCTGCGCATCAGCTCGAGCTCTTTGGGCGAGCAAAACTGAAGATTGTCGTGCAGCACGGCGCCTATGACCTGCTCGGCCTGCTGGCTGATTTGTGAGGCGGTGCGGTCGAGGCTTGCGGCGTACTGGTCCAGCTCGGCTCTGCCGTCGTTGAGGCGAACTCTCCCGCCGTACCAGGCGGCCAGTCCCAGGCCGACCGCGGTACCGAGGATGAGAATTCCGAACTGGAGAAGACTCTTGCGGTTCATACTCCAAGCCTCAACGCGGTCGCGAATCTTCAAGCGAAAACGGATGCAACCGGGACGTTACCCACTTGCACGTACGGAGGTTCGACAGGGGCTGCGACGTAACTCGCCTCGTTTTCGTACTTTACATCAATGCATCGACGGCTTGAAATTGCACTATTGGACGTCGTGCAGCGAACCCACGGCAGAGTTCAGGCGAATGACAAGAAGCAAGAAATAATTGCGCATGATCGATATCCAGCGGGGTCAGACCGGTTCTCCTGTGCGAGGACGCATTCGACGAAGGGTGTCGGCTCGCACGCTGCGAGATTGGGGTGGTCTTCGGGAGGTCTCCCAAGTGAGATAATTTTCCCGGTCGTAAATGGAGGAAATGAATGCGGATTGGGATGTTGACGGGCGGAGGGGATTGCCCCGGTTTGAATGCGGTGATTCGTGCCGCGGTGCGTAAGGGTGTGCTGCATTATGGCGATGAGTTTGTGGGGTTCCGGGAAGGGTGGCGGGGCGTGATCGACGACCGCACGATGCCTCTGGACCTGGAGACGACCAGCGGGATCCTGCATCGTGGAGGAACGATCCTGCGCTCTTCGCGTACGAATGTGAAGAAGATCGAGGGCGGTTTCGAGCGCTGCCTGAAGGTGATCGAAGGACACAAGCTGGACGCGCTGATCGCAATGGGAGGCGACGATACGCAGTCGATTTCGGTGGAGCTGGCCAAGCGCGGCTTGCGGTGTATCGGCGTGCCGAAGACGATCGATAACGATTTGAGCGGAACGGACATTTGCTTCGGGTTCGATACGGCGGTGAGCATCGCCACGGAGGCGGTGGACCGGCTGCACTCGACGACAGAGGCGCACAGCCGCGTGCAGGTAGTGGAAGTGATGGGCCGCGATGCGGGCTGGATTGCCATTACGGCCGGGATTGCCGGGGGCGCGGACGTGACGCTGACGCCGGAGAAGCCCATCGACATGGATGACGTGGTGCGGCTGCTGAAGGCGCGCTGGGAGAGCGGAAAGAAGTTTGCCATCGTGGTGGTCGCGGAGGGCGCGAAGATGCCTGAGCATGAGGGGCAGACGTCTGTCGGAAACAAGACGGACTCGTTCGGGCATGTGCGGTTGAGCGGGATTGGGCAGGTGCTGGCGGAGGAGATCGAGAAGCGCACCGGTTACGAGACACGCAGCGTGAACCTCGGGCATACGCAGCGCGGCGGCACACCGACGGCGTACGATCGCATGCTGGCGTCGCGGTATGGCGTTGCGGCTATCGACCTGCTGCACGCGGGCAAAACTGGGCGGCTGGTGGTGTTGAAGGGAACTGAGATCACCGATATCCCGCTTGAAGATGCGATTGCGAAGACGCGTACGGTTGGCGAGGACTTGTTTGCCGTGGTGCGTGGTTTGCAGCCGAAGGCGTAAGGGCGGCAGACCGGGTTCGTGGCGAAAATAATTGGGCGCATTGCGAAGGTGAGGTGTCGCTTGAGGCATCTCAGGAAAGATATGAACGTGCGCTTCAACTTTGCTCGTGTCCGGTCTGCCGCTGTTCTTTTTGTGATCGTGCTGTTTCCGTTTTGCAATACCGCCGGCGCGTACTCGCTGCTGACGCACGAACAGCTGATCGACCTGACATGGAAAGATTCGATTGTTCCTCTGCTGCTGAGCCGGTATCCGACGCTGACGCCGGCCCAGCTTGAGCATGCGCGCGCCTATGCGTATGGCGGCTGCGTGATTCAGGACATCGGCTACTACCCGTTTGGCGACGCTTCGTTTTCGAACCTGACGCACTATGTGCGGTCGGGGGACTTTATTGTGAACCTCTTTCGCAACGCCGGGAATGCGGATGAACTGGCGTTTGCGGTGGGCGCGCTGTCGCACTATATCGGCGATACGGTGGGGCACTCGCTGGCAACGAATCGCGCTGTGCCGATCGAGTTTCCGAAGCTGGGCAGGAAGTATGGCAAGGTCGTGAACTACGCGCAGGGCGAGCGGCAGCATGTTCAGACGGAGTTTGCTTACGACATCAATGAGATCGCGCATCACCGGTTTGCGCCCGTGCACTACCTGCGTCATGTAGGGCTGGAGGTGCCGACGAAGCAGCTTGCGCTGGCGTTCTATCAGACGTATGGACTGGGCGAGGACTTTACCGGCAAACGCGGACGCCGGGTCAATGTTGGGGGATACCGGTTTGCGGTGCGGGCGTTCATTCCGCGCATCGCTTATGCGATAACTCTGCTGCACCGGAACCACGAGCCGGATGATCCGCAGTCGCCAGAACTTGCTGCGATTGAGAAGGACATCGCTACTGTTTCAGCCGATAACGACTGGGACTCTTACCGCCGAAAGGCCGGCATCGGCACGTACACTCTTGCGGGATTCATCTACATCGTGCCGAAGATCGGGCCGCTGAAGCTGGCGGCGGTAAAGGGGCCGACGGCGGCCACTGAAGCGGAGTACATCCACAGCGTTTCGGTTTCGGTGCGTGCGCTGCGGCGGGTTCTGGCGCGGTTTACGCCTCCGCCGACCACAGTATCCACCGCCCCGGCAGCCGCGGCTGCGGATACGAAATCCGAACCGCCGCCGAGCCAGCCGGCGCCTGCCAATCCCAAGGCGCAGCAGGATATTCCTCGGCAGTCCGCCGACCCGCGCCATCCGCTCCCGAACCGCGACCTCGACACGGGTGTTGTGGTGAAGCCGGGAGGCTATCCCCTCACCGATTCGACGTACGCCGATCTACTGCACCGGCTTGCGCAGCAGCCTCAGGTGCCAATTCCTCCGGCGCTGAAGGAGGACGTTCTGGCGTTCTACTCCGACCTGAATGCGCCCTTCACTACAAAAAAGAACCCCCAACTCTGGGCGCAGGTCCAGGCCGACCTTGTCACTCTTCAGAGCATTTCCACCAGCAACGAACCCGACCCGTTCGCGACGTATGGCGATGACACAGGCGATCCCACGGCCGATCCGGACGCGAAGCCTTAGGTCAGCGGAGGGCTTCCGCATCTTCCGAATAGCGGGCGATGTCATCGGCTGAAACGTCGATGTCGAAGCCGGTGAAGAGGCCGGCGATGCGGTCATCGCTGAAGCCGCGCTCGCGCAGCAGACGAATCTCGTCGCTGAGCATGTGGATGACTTGTTGGGCGGAAAAGCGCTCCTCATCGGAACCCGCGGCCTGCCGCAGTTCGCGGGCTGCCAACGCTACCTGATCGGCGGTGTACATACGCTCGTTTGGCACATGCTCTCCTGGATGCTGCGTTGCGGTGCGACTGTGCATGAGATAGCGATTCGGGGCGGCGGCGTTGGCCGGAGGCGCAAAGTCTCCGCGGGAGTACACTGACGCCTGAACGTCAGTGCATGCCTAAGGAGCGCCCAGCCGCGATGATTGTTGCCGCCGAAAATGAGTACGTCGACCTTGCCACGCCCACCGGCCGTATGCGGACGCACATCGTCCGTCCCGCTGCGCCGGGGCGATATCCGGGCATCATGCTGTACTCGGAGATCTTCCAGGTGACGGCGCCCATCCATCGCACTGCTGTGCTGCTCGCAGGACATGGTTACGTCGTGGCGGTGCCGGAGATTTATCACGAGTTCGAGGTGGCGGGCACGGTGTTTCGCTACGACCAGACTGGTTCGGATCGCGGCAATGAGCTGAAGACCACCAAAGAGTTGAAAGCCTACGACGACGATGCGCGCGCTGTGCTGGCGCATCTTGGACAGCGCTCGGACTGTACGGGGCGGCTGGGTGTGATGGGCATCTGCATCGGCGGGCACCTCGCGTTCCGCGCGGCAATGAACCCCGAGGTCTTGGGCACGGTCTGCTTCTATGCGACCGACATTCACAAGGGTGGGTTGGGGAAGGGCATGGCGGATGACTCGATCACGCGTGCGGGCGACATCAAGGGCGAGCTGCTGATGGTGTGGGGGCGGCAGGACCCGCATATTCCGACCGAAGGCCGGATGAAGGTGCTGGCACGGCTGAATGAGGTGGGCACGCGCCTGAACTGGCATGAGGTGAACGGAGCGCACGCGTTCCTGCGCGATGAAGGGCCGCGGTACGACCCTGAACTGGCGCGCTCGATGCAGGGGCTGGCGCTGGACTTCTTCCATCGCACACTGGCGGTGGGGTCGATGTGGGACGCGTCATCGAACGCGAAGGGTGCTGCGGAAACTCGCCACTGACGCGCTAGGAAAGATATTCGCGCAGCCAGGGGTCCTGTGTGTGGACGAGCTCTCGCGTGGTGCCGTCGAAGACGACGCGCCCTTCGTGCAGGACGAGGAACGTGGTCTTGTCCTCGACGCCGTTGTCTGGGATTTTTTCCATGCGACCGCATTCGGGGTTGTAGCGATGCGTGGCGAGCGTGAAGGCGTCCTGCAGGCGGTGCGTGATGAGCAGCGATGTCGTGTGGGTGACGTCGCGCTGCTTGACCACCAGCTCGATGATGGTGGTCGAGGTGATCGGGTCTAGGCCGCCGGTGGGGGAGTCGTAAAGGATGAGGTCGGGCTTGTTGATGATGGCGCGCGCGATAGAAACGCGGCGCCGCATGCCGCCGCTCAGCTCCGAGGGGAACTTCGCGATTGCCTTTTCCAGCTCGACGAACTGCAGCGCTTCCACAACGCGGCGGTGTGATTCGGTGGGGTCGACACGTTCTTCGTTGAGGCGAAAAGCGACGTTGTCCTCGACGTTCAGGGAGTCGAAGAGAGCGCTCTCCTGGAAGACCATGCCGACGTGCGCGCGCATCTCGTACATCTCAGCTTGCGTCATGCCGCTGAGCGATTTGGCAAAGATGAGGATGTCGCCGGAGTCGGGCAGCATGAGGCCGTTGGCGAGCTTCATCAGGACACTCTTGCCGACACCGGCAGGTCCCAGAATGATGCGGGTTTCGCCGCGTTTGACGCGGAAGCTGATGTTCCGGAGGACGTGGTTATCGTCGAAGCTGATGGAGACGTTGCGGAACTCCACCATGGGCGTATCGGTTTCGAGTTCTACTGGCGTCGACTTCACCCTTGTGACTGAGGCCATGCGTTACCTGCCGAAGATGCCGATCATGAGCTGGGTGACGAGGAAGTCGAACAGGATGATGAGCACCGAGGAGACAACGACTGCCTGAGTCGTCGCGCGGCCCACGCCCTGGGTCCCGCCCTTGGTGTTCATGCCGTAGTAGCAGCCGATGGTGGCGATGATGAAGCCCGAGAAGAGGGGCTTGACCAAGCCTCCGATGACGTCGCCGTGATCGAGCGCCATATAGGCCGTGTGGAAAAAGGTCGAGCCGTTGAGCCGCAGTAGGAACACAGAGATGAGGGCGCCGCCCGCGGTGCCGCAGGCGTCGGAGATGATGGTGAGGAAGAAGAGCATGACCACCGTCGCGACCAGGCGCGGTGTGACCAGCTTGCGGGTGGGGTCCGTGCCCAGGGCGCGCATGGCGTCGATCTGCTCGGTGACCTTCATGGAGCCGATTTCGCTGGCCATGCCGGAGGCGTTGCGGCCGGAGACCATGAGGCCGGTGAGCACCGGGCCGAGCTCCTTGACCATGGAGAGCGCGACGAGGCGGCCGGTCATGCCGACGGCGCCGAACTCCTTGAGCGAGACGGCCGCCTGCAACGCCAGCACGCAGCCCGTGAAGAAGCCGGTGAGCACGACGATGGGCAGCGAGCCGACGCCGATGGAGTCCATTTGCGTGAAGATGTCTGCCCAGTAGCGTTTGCCGGAAAACATGTTGGCCACGGCGCGCGCGGAGAGCAGCGTGTACTCCTGCACGGAGGCAACGATGCTTTTGGCAAATATCTCTGGGGACAGAAGTTTCATGAAGGCTTCGTACGGCTCAGAGTATCAGATGCGGGCGACCTTCTGTGGTTGCGTTATGGGTTCCGGGGAACCCGGGAGGCGGATGAAATGCGAAAATAGGATGATGTCTGAATGGATGACAGCGGCGGTGCTCCGCGGCAAGGAAGATCTCCGGGTGGAGAGTGTGGCCGCGCCGGTCGCCGGGCCGGGCGAACTCGTGCTGCGGGTGGAGGCTGCGCTGACCTGCGGGACGGATCTGAAGGTCTATCGGCGGGGTTATCACGCCAAGATGCTGACCCAGGATCGGCTGTTCGGACACGAGGTTGCTGGTGTCGTGACGCAGGTGGGCGAAGGTGTTGCCGGATTCCGCGTGGGGGATCGAGTGGTGCCGCTCAACTCCGCTCCCTGCGATGCGTGCTTCTTCTGCCTGCACGGACAGCAGAACCTGTGCGAAGACCTGCTGTTCAACAACGGAGCTTATGCCGAGTACATTCGCGTGCCCGCGCGCATTGTCGCGAAGAACACGCTGCGCGTACCGGATGCGATGCCGCTCGAGCACGCGGCGCTGACCGAGCCGCTGGCCTGCGTGATGCGCGGGCTGGAGGAGTCGAATGCGAAGGCCGGCGATACGATGATCATGCTCGGCGCCGGGCCGATTGGGCTGCTGTTTATTCATGCCGCCGCGCTGGCTGGAGTGCATGTGATTGCGGTGGTGAAGCGCAGCGACCAGGTGCATACGGCGCGGCGGTTTGGGGCCGAGCAGGTGTTGCGGATTGGGGATGTCGACGATCCTGTTGCGGCGGCACGTGCGTTGACGCCGGAAGGCCGCGGGGCGGACATTGTGATTGAGGCGGTGGCAACGCCCGAGGCGTGGCAGTGGGCGACGCTCATGGCGCGCAAGGGTGGGTTGGTGAATCTGTTTGGCGGGCCGCCTGCGGGGACGACTGTTGAGTTCGATACGAACCTGCTGCACTACTCCGACCTGACGCTGAAGGCAAGCTTTCATCACACGCCCGCGACGGCGCGAGCGGCGTTCAATCTGCTCGCGTCAGGGCGGTTTCGCTGCGAGGATTTCCTGACTGGAACGGCGGAGATCGGCGATCTGCCGGAGGTGTTTGCGCGCATGATGGTGCGGCCGGCCGAAGGTATCGCGCCAGAGATCAAGACGGCGATCTTTCCGCACGGCCGCGAGGTGCGGCCATGACTGCAGGCTTGCCGCATCTCGTGGATGACGATCTAGTGGGCGCGCCGGAGATGTATCGCACGCCGAGCGTGCGGCCGAGCGTGGCTGAAGCGCAGGCCTGGTGCAAGCACCTGGCGACGACGCACTACGAGAATTTCCATGTGGCGACGCTGTTCCTTCCGGCGGCGCTGCGGCCGCATTTTCATAGCGTGTATGCGTTCTGCCGGACGTCGGATGATCTCGGCGATGAGGTTGCCGATACCAACACGGCGACTCGGCTGCTCGGGCAGTGGCGCGCGATGCTGCATGAGTGCTTCGCGCAGCCGGAGACTTCGAAGCATCCGGTGTACGTGGCGCTGCAGCCAACGATTGAAAGCTGCAAGCTGCCGCGCGAGCCGTTCGATCACCTCATCTCGGCGTTTGAGGAAGACCAGGTGGTGACGCGGCATCCTTCGATTGCGAGCCTGGAACGCTACTCGCGCTACTCGGCGAATCCTGTAGGGCGGCTGGTGTTGCTGGTCGCCGGGTATGGGTCGCCGGAGTGCTTTGCGCTGTCGGACGACATCTGCACGGCGTTGCAGCTGGCGAACTTTTATCAAGATGTTGTCGAGGATGATGAGCGCAACCGGCGCTATCTGCCGGCGGATATCATGGCGAAGTTCGGCGTTACAGATACGCAGATTCGCGAGCGGCGCTGCGACGAGAATTTCCGCCACATGATGAAGTTTCTCGTTGAGGAAGCACGCGGGCGGCTCACGCGCGGTGAGCGCATTGTGAAGCTCGTGGATCGTGATCTCGCGGCGACGCTGGCATTGTTTGCACGCGGTGGGCATGCGATTCTCGATGCGATTGCAGCGCAGGACTATGACACGCTGCGTGGGCGTCCTGTGGTGACGAAGGCGAAGAAGATGCTTCTGCTGGGCGGTGCGCTGACTGGGAAGCTTGGCGCGATGCTGCTGCCCTCGCGGCGCCCAGCACGCAAGGTGCGCTCGTGAACGATGCTCGCCTGGTGGCTGCTTATGCGGCGTGTCGCGCGATCGCGAAGAGGGAAGCGAAGAACTTCTACTACGCCTTTCGCGTGCTGCCGCAGCATAAGTCCGACGCGATGTGCGCGGTGTACGCGTTTATGCGCAAGGCCGATGACCTGGCCGATGATGAGTCGATGTCGCTCGATGCGCGGCGCGAGGCCATGGCAGAGTGGAGTGGGGCCTGGCGGGCTTCGCGGAGTGAGCCGACGGACGATGCAGTCTTCACGGCGTTGAACGATACGCAGAAGCGGTTTGGGATTTCGGACGAACTGCTGGAGCAGCTTGTTGCGGGGACCACGCTCGATCTTGAGCCAGAGCCTGAGGGTGTGCGCACGCTGGTGATTGAGGATGCAGCGGGCGTCGCGCGAACGGTGCAGGTGTACGAGAGCTTCGCCGCGTTGCATCAGTACTGTTATCTGGTGGCGTCGGTGGTGGGGCTGGTGTGCATACGCATATTTGGGTACAGCGATCGGCGTGCGGAGCAACTGGCTATCGATACGGGCATTGCATTTCAGCTGACGAACATCCTGCGCGATGTGCGCGAAGATGCGGAGCGCGGGCGGATTTATCTGTCGGCCGATCTGCTCGCGGAGTATGGCGTGGAGCCGGCGCATGTGCTGGCGTTGGCTTCGAGTGCGGCGCCGAGTGCGGCCGATCTTGCATTGCTGGGCGCTGTCGAGAAGCATGCGCAGGCGATGTATCGCTCCGGCGATGCGCTAATTCCGCTGCTCGATGCGGACTCGCGGCCCGCGATGCGTGTGCTGGTGCGTATCTATCATCGGCTGCTCGATCTGATTGCGCGCGAGCCTGCGGCGGTGTTTCGGGCGCGGGTATCGGTGCCGACCAGTGAGAAGCTAATGATTTTGGCCGGTGGAGTCGCGGCGTCGGTGAAGGCGCGTGTGCTGGGATGAGTGCAGCGAACCAATCCGATGTGCTGATTGTGGGGGCCGGTGTTGCCGGGCTGGCGGCGGCTGCGGCGTTGTCGAGTGCAGGAGCGAGTGTGTCGCTGCTGGAACGCAAGCCTTATGTCGGCGGACGCGCATATTCGTACCCGCATCCGGCGCTGGAGGAGGTTATCGACTCGCAGCATGTGCTGCTGGGTTGCTGTACGAACCTTGTCGACCTATGCCGACTGAGCGGAGCGGACAAACATATTCGCTGGTATGACAAAATCACGTTTCTCGAGCCTGCGGGCGAGCGGCGGGGGGTGCAACGCAGCGACATTGGGCGGAACTTTCTGCCGGCGCCTGGACACTCGGCGCTGAGCTTCCTGCGCGCGCCGATGTTGTCGCTCGCGGACAAGGCGCGCATTGCGCTTGGCTTGATGCAGTTTCTGCGTGGATATCCGGCGAGCGATGAAGAGCCGTTCTCGGCGTGGCTCAAGCGCACGGGCCAGAGCGAGCGCGCGATTCTGCACTTCTGGGAGCCGGTGATTGTCGGTGCGCTCAACGACGGATTTGACTGCTGCTCGACGCGCTACGCGGCACAGGTATTTCATGAGTCGTTCCTGAAGTCTCCGGAGGGTGGAAGGCTCGGCATTCCAACGCAGCCGATGTCGGAGTTTTATAACGCGGTGGCGAGGCTTGCCGAGCAGCAGGGGACTGCGCTGCATGTGCGCTCGAGCGTTGAGTCGATCGCGCGACTGGCCGATGGTCGGTGGCAGGCTGTGGCGCTCGACGGCGCAGTGCATGTTGCCGAGAACCTTGTGCTGGCGCTGCCGTTTGAGCAGACAGCGCGGTTGATGCAGTCATTGCCCGCGGACGATCCTGCGCGCGAGTCGATACTGCCGCTGACGCAGCGCTTTACGCATGCGCCGATCACGACGCTGCATGTGTGGTTCGACCGCGAGGTCACGCAGCTCGATCATGCGGCGCTGCTGGATACGCGCATTCAATGGATGTTCAACAAGACGCGGATACGGCGTGACGAGCCTGCGTCGGGCGAGCCGGGACAGTATCTCGAACTGGTGATCAGCGCTTCGTTTCCGGAGCTTGGACAAACGCGCGAGCAGATACTGGCTCCTGCACTGGAAGAGCTTGCGAGTTTCTTTCCGGCAGTGCGCGAGGCGAAGGTGTTGAAGTCGGGTGTTCTGAAGGAAGCGCGTGCAACGTTCTCCGTTACGCCGGGGCTGGATGCGTTTCGTCCGGCCGCGGCGACGGCGAGTGCGGGACTGTTTCTAGCCGGCGACTGGACCCAGACTGGTTGGCCGTCGACGATGGAGAGCGGCGTGCGCAGTGGACGGCTGGCGGCTGAAGCGGTGGCCGCTGCGTGTGGGAGTCCTGCGCGGTTCCTTTCCCCCGACCTTCCCGCGACCGGTTTTATGCGCCTGTTTGCGCGGCGCTAGAGGCCTGCCTGCGCTGCGCTGAAACTCAGTCGAGTTCCGGTTCGTCAAACAAATCTCAAAAAAAAATCTTTCGGCGGGCGCAACTTACCTCGGCCGGTGCTGTTTACTGAGGACATTAGCAGGAATCCTCTGCGGTGCAACCAGTTCCGCCCGCGCTTTCGCGTGGAGGCCATCATGCGTCTTGACGTTCGCGTTGCTCTATCTTTCGCCGGCGTGTTGGCTGTAGCCGGATGTTCGTCGGGCGGGAACCCTGCGGGCTCGACACCGCAGATCAGCGTTACTGTGTCCGGCCCTTCGTCGACTCGGTTGCTGACCACAGCGCAGTTTTCGGCTGCAGTCGCGAACAGTTCAAACCAGAGCGTGATCTGGCAGGTGAATGGCATCAGTGGCGGCAACTCGACGACCGGCACGATCTCCGCGACTGGCCTGTATACCGCGCCGCTAACGCTGCCTTCGCCAAACAGTGTGACGATATCGGCTACGAGCCAGGCTTCGGCGAGCGCGACAGGTTACTTCTCTGAGAGCCTGTTGAATCCTTCGCCTGTGGTCAGCAGTGTCGTTGTGACCGAGGTGGGAACGACGACGAGCTTTCTGGTCGATGTTGCGGGCAGCGGGTTTGTTGCATCCTCTGCGATTCAGATTGCGGGTACGTCGGTTGCGACGACATTCGTTTCGGGGATCGAACTGCAGGCCACGGTGACCTTGCCTGCGGGCACGACCAGCGTCAATGTAGATGTCTCGAACCCGAACCCAGGTGCGCTGCTTTCGAGCGTGGTGAATGCGAAGGTTACGGTTGCGCTGGCATCTGTTACCGCAGCGGCGCGGATACTCGACCAGGCGACGTTTGGGCCGACTGCGACCGACATTCAACATGTGCAGGCGATTGGGATCAATGGCTATCTTGCGGAGCAGTTCGCGCAGCCAGCGACGCAGCTCGCTGCCATTCCAACAAATCCTCTTCCGGCTGTGTGCCTGGCTAACAACACACCATATCCATGCGCGGAATCGGAGTGGTGGAGCACGGCGATCAACGCGCCTGATCAGCTGCGGCAGCGCGTGGCGTTTGCGCTGTCGGAGATGTTTGTGGTGTCGACGTTGACGGTTCCGGGCCAGTCGATTCCGCAGTTCCACAACGTGCTCTCGAACGATGCGTTCCTCAACTTCAGGACCATCATGAACGACGTCACGCTGACGCCTGCGATGGGCGACTACCTGAACATGTTGAACAGCGCGAAGCCGCCGACTGGGCAGATCGCGAATGAGAACTTTGCTCGCGAGATGATGCAGCTCTTCACGACCGGACTGTACCTGTTGAACCAGGATGGCACCCTGCAGACGGACGCGTTGGGCAATCCTGTTCCTGCGTATACGCAAGCGCAGGTGCAGGCGTTTGCGCGGGCCTATACAGGATGGACGTATGGCAACGCTGCCGGGAGCGCGGCGCCGAAGTTTCCAGCGACAGCGGATTGGGTAGATCCAATGGCGCCGTTCGATGCGCAACATGACACTACGGCGAAGGTGCTTCTGAACGGTACGACACTGCCCGCAGGACAGACGACGCAGCAGGACCTGAAGGGCGCGCTGGACAACATCTTTGCGTCGCCCAATGTCGGGCCGTTTGTGTGCGCGCAACTGATACAACACCTGGTAACGAGCACACCGAGTCCGGCGTATGTGGCGCGCGTTGCGGCGGTGTTCGCCAATAACGGCGCGGGTGTTCGCGGCGATATGAAGGCGGTTGTCACGTCGATTCTGACGGACACCGAAGCGCGTGCCGGCGATACGAACGCGGCTTTCGATGGTGGACATTTACGCGAGCCGATACTGTTCATCACGGCGATGATTCGCGGTCTGGGCTTTACGAACACTGATGTGAATGGATCGTACTTCTCACTATCGGGGCAGTCCGCGAAGCTGAACGAACAGCCGTATCGCGCCAATTCGGTGTTCAACTTCTTTCCGCCGAGTTATGTGATTCCCGCGTCGACATTGAACGCGCCGGAGTTTGGGATCGAGAATACAGCGACGGCTGTGCTGCGGCTCTCGCTTGCAGACACGATCGTGAACAACAAGATTCCGGGCTTCAAGGTTGATCTGTCGAACACCAGTGCGCTGGGAACGATGGCCGCCAATCCGGCCAATCTCGTCGACACGCTCAGCACGCTGTTGATGCATTCGCAGATGTCATCCTCGATGCGCACGACGATCATCAACGCCATCACGCCGCTGACCAGCAATGCGCAGCGGGCACGTGTGGCGATTTATCTCGTCATTACATCTTCGCAGTACAAGGTCATTCACTAGAAAGAGGCCCGTTATGCGCGCCAATCGCCGCAGTTTTATCAAGTACGCATCGCTTGCTGCTGCCGGAAATCTCGCAGGGCTTCGGCCGTTTGGCACGCTCAACGCGATGGCGCAGACCTCGCCTGGATACAAGGCGCTGGTGTGCGTGTTCCTGTTTGGCGGCAATGATGCGAACAACATGATCATTCCTTTCGACACTGCGGGGTACAACAACTACTCGACTATCCGCGGGCCGTTGGCGCTGGCGCAGAACACGCTGCTGCCGCTGACGCCGCTGCCGAACTTTGCGCTGAACCCGAATTTGCCTGAGGTCCAGGCGCTGTTCAACAGCGGCAACGCGGCTTTGGTGGCGAACGTCGGCACGCTGGTGCAGCCGATGACGCGCGCGCAGTATCTCGCCGGACAGACTGTGCCGTCGAATCTGTTTTCGCATCCGGACCAGCAGCTCGAGTGGCAGAATGCCGCGTCGAGTGGAGCGACACCGACCGGATGGGCGGGGCGGATGGCTGACCTGCTTGGCCCGAGTTACAACTCCGGTGCGAGCATTCCGATGATCACGTCGGTTGGCGGCGATACGCTGTTCTGCAACGGGGCGCAGAGCACGCCGGTGTCGGTTTCGCCGGGAAACCTTGGCGGAGCGACGTGCTCGGAGGGAGCGGCGTGCACGGCGCGGCAGGCGGCGGCGCAGGCGATGCTGACGTTCAACTCCGGGATCTCGCTGGTGACGGCGGACGATCAGATCACCTCCAATGCTTATAACTATGCGAAGACGCTGAGCGCGGCGACGCAGTCGGTTTCACCCCTGCAGACCGTGTTTCCGACTGGCGGGCTGGGTGCGCAGTTACAGCAGATTGCGCAGATCATCCAGGTGCGCGCGGCGCTGGGCGTGCAGCGACAGATATTCTTCGCGGGCATCGGGAACTTCGATACACATGCGGGACAACTGGCGCTGCAGAGCACGCTGCTGGCGGGCATCAGTCCGGCGTTGGCGGCGTTCTACCAGGCGACGCAGGAGATGGGCATCGCGGACAGCGTGACGACGTTCACTATGTCAGACTTTTCGCGGACATTCCAGCCGAACTCGAACTCGGGGTCGGACCATGCGTGGGGATCGCATCACATCGTGATCGGCGGCGCGGTGAAGGGCGGCAAGATGTACGGGACGTTTCCGACTCTCGCTCTCGCTGGGCCGGACGACTCCGGGTCGAATGGTCGCTGGGTGCCGTCGACGGCGAGTTCGCAGTATGCGAGTACTTTGGCGCAGTGGTTCGGTGTGCCGGTCGGGCAGCTTTCGACGGTGCTGCCGAATATCGGGAATTTCGGTGTGAACAATCTTGGGTTTGTGTAGAGGTGGTTCCGGGTACCCCCCTCCCCCCTCAAACGTAAAGTCCTTCGGATGTGCATCTTGCAGTCTGCTGTCGGTGTAAAGTCCTCAGCTTGAGTACCTTACGCCTAAAGTCCTGCGGCACAATGCGTTAGCTCTCTGGCTGGTCGTTTGCGGCGGATGACGTTTGGTGGTGAGTTGCCAGTGGCGAGTCCCTGTTTTCAGGTAAAGCTTCTACTTCTATTGTAGAGAGCCCTCAGAATAAATATGCAAATGGACGGCATTGGATTTCGTCTGTATCCATGCGGGTTTGCGGAGTTTTGCACAGGGCGTGGGGCTTGACAACTCGGCTCAAGCTTTTCCTTCCAGGCTGGTTTCTGAAAGGTCTAAGGACGCGGGCGGTAGCCCCAGTTTTCAGAAACAATCCTTTTCATCGAGTTCCAGCGTCCCCAAGTCCCTTCCGGGAGGGTGAGCGGCTCTTTCAAGGAACTCATGATCCGAGTGTGTGCCCGCAACAAGAGCAAGGGCACGAAGAAGACCCTCGAGTGGGACCACAAAACGACGATTATGAAAACGATGAAGATGGGCCAATCGGTGACGTAGAACAAGTGCCGCCAAGGTAACAATTCTGGCTTGTCCCAGCGATTCCGCCTTACTCCCCGTTCCAGCGCCTGGGTGGAACGCCAGAGGAGCATCAAGCCGCCTATGAAGAGCAGAAGACAGCTGACGAGCAAAGGGAAAAATGCGACGTGGGTTCGCATCGCGAGTAGTGGCTTGGAAGGTGTAACAAGAAGATCGGGGATGAAGAGCGACAAACTTGCGATAACAGTCCCCGCGCTGGCGAGCGAGATGAGTTGGGGTAGGTTCCGGTCATCGAGCCAGCGCGCGAGCTTCATGGAGAGAGCTTAAATGCTAATCGAGTCTATGGGGCAATGAGCTGGGTTTTCGTCACTTTTATTTCAAACGTTCCTCGCCGCGACAACGTGGTCGATGTGCGTCGACGGCGCGATCGCGGCGAAGGTTTATGGGCATCGACCCGGCCCGGGCTGAAGCCCGCTCCAGATAGCCGCCCGTTACCGCGGGCTGAAGCCCGCTGCTACTCCGGTAGAGCGGGCCGTTTAGTGTGGTCGTTAGGCTGAGGCGGAGCGGCGGGTGAGCAGGGAAGCACGGCGGCGGAATGCGCCTGCGGCTCCGAGCAGTCCCGTTCCGAGCATGGCGAATGTGGAGGGCTCGGGGACCGGTGAGGTTGAGGGAGGGTTGTAGAAGCGGTAGGTGTCGCCGCTGAAGAGATTCTTGAAATCGTAGGTGATGGAACCACCTGATACGGAGCCCTGATAATAGCCGTTTGACGCGAAGATGCAGCTAGTCCCGAGCGAGGGATTGCAGGCATAAGTGAAATTCGCGAAACCGCCGAAGGTGGGCGGAAATCCCTGGAACGTGAGAGCAACCAAGGTGTTCGACGTGATGCTCTGGATGTTGGCGGCGGGGTTGGGGCTGGTAAAGATGACGGTCAGATCTGTGGCCGTGAAGTCGGCGGAGATGTTGAAGTCCTCGTTGAAGTTGGTGCTATGGAGCGTGCCGGTGAATTCGACGCCGGGGCCGACCGTGGCGGGAGACGTGAACTGTGTGGGAACGGTGAAGCCCGTGCCCGGCGTGATGGTGGCACAGAGGCTGGTGCCGATGAGGCTGGCATCGGCAGCGTGCGGGGAGAAAAGGAAGACGGCGAGGAGGAGCGGTGCCGTTGCAACTCGGAGAAGCTTCATGGGGCGATCACCTTTATGCGGCCGGCTCTCGGTGGGAATGAGGTTGGAGCGGCCGTCACTTAGACAATCGAAAAGGAGGCGGAAAAAGTATCATTCCCGCAAAAGTTTTTTTGGATGGGAAGTTTAGCGCGTGAGTAGCGCGACGCCGATGGCGACGAAGCAGGTGGCGAGCCAGCGGCGCTTGTCGACGCGTTCGCCGATGACGAACTTGGCCGCGATGGCGTTGCCGATGTAGGTGAGCGAGGCGATGGCGGGGCCGGCGAGTGAGAGGTCGGCGATGGAGAGCGCGAAGAGCATGGAGAAGAAGTTGAATGCCATGCAGAGCGCGCCGATAACGAACTTGGCGTTGGTGAGGACGGCGCGGATGGTGCCGACGAGGCCGGCGCGGGCGCGGATGTGGTCGAGGTCGCCGAGGTCGCGCATGCCGGAGGCGATGAGGACCTCGCCGGCGACGGCGAGGGCGGCGACGAAGGCGATGACGCCCCAGACTTTGAGCATGTCGGCCGAATGCGGGATGGAGGGTGAGAGCATCAGCGGGCGGCTCCGGCGTCCATCTGGTCGAGGTCGGGGTGTTCTGTTCGCGAAGGGCCGCCCGCGACGAAGCCCACGGCGCAGACGATGAGCGCGATGCCGAGCCAGCGCGAGAGGGTGAGTTGCTCGTGCAGCCAGAACTTGCCCATGAGCGCGATGACGACGTAGCCGAACGCCGTGGCGGGCATGACGAAGCTGAGGTCGGCCCAGCTGAGCGCGGTGGTGTAGCAGGCGAAGAAGCCGATGAGGAGGACGATGCCGGCGTCGACGAAGGGGTTGAAGAGCGCGTGCCAGAGGAGGGAGAGGTGGTGGATGTCGACGGGGCCGACCTGGGTCATGCCGCGGGCGAGGAGGGAGTCGCCGACGGATGCGGTGAGCATGATGGCGATGAGGACGGCGTATTGCGAGGGTTTGAGGCGGTGGGTCACTCCGACTATTTTACTTTGGCATGTGCGGCCCTGGTTTGTGGGTCACGGACCCGAAGCTCACTGCCGGCCTCAGCACAAATACGTCCAGTTCACAGCAAACCTTAAGCCATTCTGAAGTTTTTGTTAAATGACGAATTGTAGTCATGCGAGCCGAGTCGCTGCAATGGAAATGAAGAAGAGATAGACGTGTTTGACGTTCCTGAAACATTCTGTTCGCGATCCCGCAACAAATTCACTCTAGCGTCACTTCAGACGTGCCTGAGATACCTGAGAAAGTGTGTACAGCGCTTTCGGGTCCAGGAAATCCCCGTCTGGAGGCTATCCCTTGCCGATCATCAAGCGCTTATTTCTATGTCTATTTCTGTTTGGCCTGTTTCCCACCGTCCCCCTGCTGGGACAGAGCGGACGTGCTATCGTCGCCGGCACGATGATGGATTCGAAAGGCCTACCGCTTCAGGGTGTGCGCATCACCGTGGAGCCTGCCGGAGCGACCGGGCTCACGGACTCCACGGGACAGTTTGCTATTGTTGGCCTGGCTCCTGGCCGATACACGGTGGGCGCGGCGTATGCGGGTTTTGCTCCTTTCTCGAAGGACGTCACACTGACGCCGGGACAGGTTACGCGCGTCGATGCGTCTCTGGTTATCGCATCGAATGTGCAGAACGTGCAGGTCTACGCCGGTCGCGAAGGTGGAGAGCTGGAGGCCATCAACCGCACGATCAACGCCGACAACATCATCAACGTGCTTCCGGCTGAGGTGATCACGAGCCTTCCGAACGCGAACATCGCCGACGCGCTGGGGCGTCTGCCATCGGTGACGCTGGAGCGCGACGAAGGCGAAGGCAAATATGTACAGATTCGGGGTACAGAACCGCGCCTCAACAACACGACGATCGATGGCGTGAACATTGCTTCCGCGGAGACGGTGCGGCAGGTGAAGCTCGATCTGATCCCGGCGGACCTGGTGGAGTCTGTCCAGATAAACAAGACACTGCAGGCCAACATGGAAGGGGACGGCATCGGCGGCTCGGTAGACCTTCGCACCAAAAGTGCGAGCGACACTCCCACGATCTACCTCGACTCAACAGGCGGCTATACGCCGATTATTGGGGGACGGCCCGTTTACCAGTTCGATGGGACGCTCGGCAAGCGCTTCCTGGAAGGGAAGAAGCTCGGCACGCTCATTGCCGGTTCCTACGACTGGAATGGCCGTGGCATCAACGACCTGGAGCCCGCTCCGGTCCTGAACGGTGGGTACGATGAGCGCGACTACCAGTACTATCGCTCACGTATGGGCTTTGCCGGGACAATCGACTTTCGCTTGAGCGACACGTCCAGCATTTATCTCAAGGGGCTTTACGCGCTTTTTCATAACTACGGAAACCGCTGGGACTATAACTTTGGGACCACCTTCACACCCGCAGGCCAGCCTGACGGCACGGGCAGCACAAGCTTCGGCGCGGAGATCCGTCGTCCCGTGCAGGATGTGGGCAGCTTGCAGTTAGGTGGCCGCCATGTCCTCGGCCGCTCCTTGTTGGCCTGGGACACGGAGACCTCGGTCGGCCGCACCAGGGACAAAGGCTACTCAGACGCGAGCTTCTCGCCGATCGCCAGCTCCAACCTCAACGCGATCCCGTTTGGTCTCGACACCAGCAACCCGCTGATGCCGAAGCTGACTACTCCCGCGGGCTATCATCCTTTCGATCCCTCGCAGTACGAGTTCACTGGGTCGCGGATCAACAATTACTACAACCCGGAGGTGGACCTTGGTTTCGGGGGTTCCCTAGCCACGAGCTACACCGCCTCCGGCCACTCCGGAACGCTGGAGTTCGGCGGGCGGTTTCGCAACGTACATAAATTCGCCAACAACGATACGAAGTATTATCTGCCTGTTGCCCCCCTGGGAAGCGCGGCCAACTCGATGACCAAGTTCCTGAACGACTTCTCGGACCCGAACTACTACGGCAACAATTACACCTTCGGGCCGGCGGTCAGCTATGACCTTGTCAGTGCGGCACCTCAGGTATTCGACAGCTCTAATAAAAGAAATGCCTCTGGCCAGAACTTCGACTATGTTGAAAAGGTTTCGGCCGGGTACGTCATGAACACGATCAACGTACAGAAATTTCGCTTTGTCGTGGGTCTGCGCCTAGAGGGCACGACCGACAAGGACGCGGGTACTACCGGCACCAGTTCCACCGTAAGCAGCGTCCGCACGGGTTCATATATCAGCGTCCTGCCCAGCGGCTCGGTGCGTTACGCGTTGACGCGTGGGAGCGGTCTTCGACTGGTGTACGGACGCGGCCTGGCCCGGCCGAACTTCTCGGATCTGGTCTCGTTTGCCTCGATCTCGCCGGGCGGCGTGCGCACCACCTCCAGCATCGGCAACCCGAACCTGAAGGCGGAACATGCGGACAATGTGGACCTTCTGTACGAGCAGAACCTGCAGCATGCGGGGCTGCTACAGGCGGGGATCTACTATAAGCACCTGTCGGACCCGATCGTCCCGACGGTTTCGAACATCCCGGACCCGAGCCAACCTGGGCATACGATCCAGCAGAGCACGGTGAACAATGCAGGCTCAGCATATGTCTACGGGTTTGAGATTGCCTTTCAGCAGCACTTCACCTACCTGCCCGGCTTGTTTGGCGGCTTTGGCCTTTCGGCCAATTATGGCTACTCCGCCTCGCAGGTCAGCTTTCCTCCGTTGAACGCTGATGGTACGGGCAACGGCCTGGGCCGTTCGGACAGCCCCAACCTGCTGCGTCAGGCGCCGCACACCTGGAATGTCAGTCCCACGTATGACAAGCGGCGCCTCTCCGTGCGGCTTGGCCTGAGCTACAACGCAGCCAACATTTTCGCGTACAACTACAGCGATGCGGCCGCTGGACCTATCGCCTACACTGGCGGCGGAGCGACCGGGAACAGCGTCTCGGGCGGAGGTATCCACGGCCCGCTGGGCGACATTTACCTGTACGCTCACCTCCAGGCCGATCTGCAAGGAAGCTACAAGCTGGGGAAGGGATTCACGGCAGTCGCTTATGGGCTAAACCTGAACAACGAGGTATTTGGCTTTTACCAGGGCAGTAGCATCTATCCGATCCAGCGCGAGTTCTATAAGCCAACTTTTGGTGGGGGTCTCCGCTGGTCGCCTGTTCGTGAGCACTAAAACCCCTATGCAAGAGAGTTAGCCAGGCGTTACGGACGCCCGAGCTGTCCCTGTTAGTCAGCATGGCAATGCAGAAGGAGATTCGCTGCGGGTATGACAAAACGAAAAAAGGCAAAAGGGAAGGCGGTCAGCAGAAGCTGACCGCCTTCCCTTTGATTTGTCGATGAGAACTAAGCGTTCATGCTGACGGATTCCTGTGCCTTGAGCGCCTTTTCTTCCTTCATTGCGCGGGAGGCTTTGTTGCGCTGAGAGCGGAGCTTCATGAAGGACTTGGCTTCGACGTAGAGGCGGGGCAGGTCGCGGTTGACGACCGCCTTCCAGACTACGCGGGCTGCGGCCTTCGGGCGGAAGTAGTATTCGTCGTAGAACTTGTGCACCATCTCCATGACGTACTCGACCGGAAGGCCGGGGTACTCGATGTGCGCCATCTGGTGGCCCGCATCGTCTTCCATCTTCTGGTTGGTGATGAAGCCGTTCTTGGCGGCAAAGTCGTAGAACTCCGTGCCCGGGTAGGCGTGCGCGATGGAGACCTGGATGGTCTCGCAGTCGAGACCCTTGGCGAAGTCGATCGTGTTGCGGATCGACTCCTTGGTTTCGCCGGGGAGGCCGAGGATGAAGTCGGCGTGGATGATGAGGCCGAGGTCGTGGCAGTCCTTAACGAAGTCGCGCGCGCGCTCGACGGTGGCGCCCTTCTTGATGTTCTTGAGGATCTGCGGGTCGCCCGATTCGAAGCCGACGATGAGCAGGCGGCAGCCAGCTTCCTTCATCGCTTTGAGGGTGTCGCGGTCGGTGGTGACGCGGCTGGTGCAGGACCAGGTGAGGCCGAGTGGCTTGAGCTTCGAGCAGAGCTCGATGGTGCGCGCCTTCTGGATGTTGAACGTGTCGTCGTCGAAGAAGAACTCCTTGACGTGCGGGAAGTTTTCCTTGGCCCACTTCATTTCGGCGGCTACGTCGTCGGTGGAGCGCTTGCGCCAGGCGTGGCCGGAGAGGGTCTGCGGCCAGAGGCAGAAGGTGCACTGCGCCGGGCAGCCGCGCGTGGAGTAGAGCGAGATGTAGGGGTGGAGCAGGAACGGGACGTTATAGCGCGTGACGTCCATGTCGCGCTTGTAGATTTTCGTGGCCCAGGGCATGGCGTCGAGGTCTTCGACCTGCGGGCGGTCCGGGTTGTGCTGGATGACGCCGGAAGGGTCCTTGTAGGAGATGCCGAGGATTTCAGGCAGCGGCTTGCCGTTGGCGAACTCGACGACGGAGAAGTCGAACTCGCGGCGGCAGACGAAGTCGATGACGGGGCACTCGTTCAGGGCGCGGTCCGGGTCGGTGGTCACCGGGGGGCCGACGAAGCAGATCTTCATGGCCGGGTTGGCGCGCTTGATGGCCTCGGCGAGGGCGTGGTCGCCGTGCCAGCCGACGGTGGAGGTGAACAGCACCAGGAACTCGTAGCTCTTGGCGATCTCAATGGTCTGCTCCGCGGTGACATGGTGCGGCGGGGCGTCGAGCAGCTTGGAGCCTTCGAGCATGCCGGCCGGGTAGGCGAGCCAGACGGGGTACCAGTACGACTCGATTTCGCGTACGGCGGGCCAGCGCGAGCTTGCGCCCCCGTCGAAGTTTTCAAAGGAGGGCGGGTTCAACAGCAGTGTCTTGAGAGGTGGCATATCTGTCCTTAAGTTTACCATCCGGTTAGCCCCGCTGCACATGAAACGGTGCAAACGGACGGCCTGGGACGCAAGAGTGGTTCGGGTTGAGGGCGTGTTCTAAGGCTGCTTCGAGGGTAACGAGGGCGCGGTTGGAAGCGCTGTCTGGACGGTATTTGGCGGTGTGGAGATGGCGACGTGGATCCAGTCGGCGAGCTGGCCGTTCTGGCGCATGAGCTTGATTTCGGTCTGACGAAGCTGGAGGTCGGAGTCGAGGACCTCGACGAAGCGCTGACGTTCCTGGAGGCGGGCGTTCTGCTCGTCCTTAGGCGTCATCTGGGTGGCGTCGGGTGATCCTGCACCGGCGTTGAGTTGAACCTGGATGGCTTCGAGCTGATCCTGGGCGATGTCGCGGTCGAGGGATGCGAGCTCGGCGCGGGCGGAGAGCTCGGTGGCGGCGTGCTGCAGCTTCTGGCGGCCTTCGAGGAAGACCATGCGCTGCCCTTCGGCCTCGAAGCGGATGCGGCGGGCTTCGGCGGCGGCGCCGCGGGCGCGGGCCTGGTGGACGAGGTCGACGATCGGGATCGAGATGGAGATGCCAATCTCGAAGGAGTTGTGGCTGAAGTTGTCGTTGGCGAAGCGCGGGTAGTAATCGCTGTAGCTGGACCCGACGAGGCTGATGCGGCTGTAGGCGGCGGAGAAGGCGATCTGCGGGCGCAGGCGGTAGCGGCCGTCGCCGTGCGCCTGATAGCCCTTGGCGGTGGCGTTCATTAAAGCTGCGCGGATGCCGGGGCTGTCGTCCAGCGTCGTGGAGAAATCGGCTGGGGAAGGAAACGCCGGGATGGAGTCGGCGACGGTCGCGGTCTGGGGCCCGGTGACGCCGGTCAGGCGCGCGAGGTGGTCGGAGAGGGTGGCGATTTCGTTGTCGACGAGAATCTGCTGGAGCTTGAGCTGGGTCGCGGTGCGGTGGGAGCGGGTGACTTCGATGTGCGGTTCGAAGCCGCTGTCGAAGCGCTCCTGCACGATCTGCACGAGGCGGGCGGCGACGGTTGAGCTTTGCTGCAGGGCGGCGCGGCGCTCGAGGGCGTTGTTGAGGGTGATGTAGGTGGTGGCGGCGTCTTCGGCGGCTTCGTTGCGGGCTTCGCTGAGGGCGAAGTTGGCTGCGGCCACGGCGGCGCTGGCTGCGCGGACGTAGTCCTTCTGCGAGAAGTTGAAGACCAGCGACTGCGCCGACATGCTGAAGACGATGGGCAGGTTGAGCGGGACGCCGGTCGAGCCGCCATAACCTCCGTTGGCGGTGACCGCTGGAACATAGGCGTCATGGGCCTCGGCGAGCCCGGCGCGGGCTTTTTCGAAGTCGGCCTGTGCCGCCTTGACCTTAGGGCTGTTGCGGAGCGTGAGGTCGACGGCCGTGCTGAGGGAGATTTGCGCGGAGGCGTGCGGAAGGGCGAGAGCGAGTACGCCCAAGAGCATCGCCAGATATCCGCGTCGCGCCATTTTTATCGCCATAGTTCCTTATAGTGCCTGCAAGGCTTTGCGGGCCCGAGAATAATTGGAGGCGAGCGCAAGCGCGGCCTCATACTCGGATTTTGCAGCGGCTTTGTTGCCGGCGGTGGATAAAAGCTTTCCTAAGAGATAGTGCGCCTTGAAAGCCGGGTTGGCGTCGCTTTTGGCGTTGGATTCGAGGTAGTCCCGGAGGACGCGCTCGGCGAGCTGCGGCTCGCGCTTTATGTCCATGAGGATGCTGGCGATGTCGACGAGGGTAGCGTCTTTGGCGCCGTCGGCTTCGAGGGCTTTGCGCAGAGTGGCGACGGCCTGATCGCGTTGCTTGCGGCGGGAGTAGAAGTCGGCGAGGTCGGTCCAGGCATCAGCGTGGCCGGCTACACCGACGGCGGCTTTGAACTCGCGCTCGGCGGTGCCGTAGTCCTTCTGCTTTTCGGCAATGAGGGCGCGCATGCGGTGGGCCGGCTGCGGGAGCCGCGCTTCAATGCTTGCGGCGAGGGCTGTTGCCTTGTCGAGACCGCCGCCGATGAAGCCGGGCGCGCCGACGTAGAATTCGCTGAGATCGTTGGCCGCGGCGGGGTTGCGGGGATCGAGCTGGACGGCGGCTTCGAAGGCGATCTTCACTTTTTTGGCTAGAGAGATGCCGGAGATGGGGCCCGACTCATCGGCCTTCTTGCCGTAGGCGCGGCCCATCCAGTCCTGCGCGGCGCTGTCGCGCGCGAGGCCGTTGCCGAGAGCACTTTCGCACGCGCTGACGGCTTCGCTGGAGAGCTCCTCGGAATAATAGGCGCGGCATAGCAACAGATAGGCTGCACCATCTTTTGGATTCGCGGCAATCACTGTATTCAGGAGGTTCACCGCCTCATCCACTCGGCCCTGGATCAAGGCTCGCTCGGCAGCAGGCTTCCCGGCTGCGGGGCTTTCGGCGGCCGCGCGGAGACACACTGCCAGCAGCACGGCCAACAGAGTGAAGCCTGTGCCGCGAAGCCGGCCCTGTAACGCTCGGATCATCTAGGGCAGAACCTTCACGTCGAGGTCGTCCTTGAGCTCCGCGTTGCTGGGCGAGTTGAGCGCCACCTCGTCGCCTTCCTTGAGGCCGCCGGTGATCTGGAAGCGGGTGTTGTTGCTCGCTCCTACCTGGATCTCGGTCTTCTTTAGCTTGCCGTTCACAATGCGATAGACGAAGTTCTTCAGGCCTTCTGTTCGGAGAGCTTCACGGGGAAGGCTGAGTGCGCTGGGAAAATGCGTTACCGTGACGGTTACGGTGACGTTAGTGTTGGGCAGGAGGTCGCCCTTGGCATCGTCGACAGTGATGAAGCACTCGCCGACATTGCGCGTGCCGTAGGTGATGACGGTGCTGGGAGCGAGCGTGATGTGGCCGTGCCAGGTCTGGAAGGGTTTGGCGTCCCAGACGATTTTCACCGGCTCGCCGACCTTGAGCTTGCCGATCTCGGGCTCGTCGAAGTAGGCGCGAACCTGTATGCGGCTGAGGTCGGCCATGTTGAGGAGAGCTTCGCCGCCCTGCACGAAATCGTATTGCGAGACCGGGACGGAGTAGACCGTGCCGGGGAAGGGGGCGCGGATATCGACGCTGCCGTAGGCGTTCTGAGCGGCGGCGAGAGCGGCGCGAGCCTGTTCGACCTGGGCACGCTGGGCCTGCAGATCGCTTGCGGTATAGCGGCCGTGGCTCTGGGTCTGCAACTGCGCGATGCGGGCGTTGGCGTCGGAGAGACGCTGCTGCGCGGCGGCGACTTCATTGGCTGAGGCGGCGCCCTTGGCTTGCAGGGTCTGGAGCGCGGCGAGAGAGCTCGCGGCCTGTTTCTGCTGGCTGCGTGCCGTGGCGAGATTGGCGTTGTTGTTGATCAGCTCTTCCGCATTGCCACCGGCTTCCATGTTCTTGAGCGAAGCCATGGCCGCGTCGAGCGTTGCCTGGGCTGCGGCAATCCTGCTGCGGGCATCGGTGACGTCGAGCATGATGAGTTGCTGGCCGCGGTCGACGTGCTCGCCGACCCCGACGAATACCTTCTTGACGACTCCGGGCGTGGGGGCGGGAGCCTGGTAGTCCTCGGTGGGCTGAACTTTACCGTTGGTGGAAATGGTGGTGACGAGATCGGCGCGGGAGACCTTCGCGGTGCGCACTTCCACCGTGTCGCGGAAGGCGGAGCGCGCGACAAAGGCCAGCGCGACCAACATCACCACAACAACCGCGCCGATGATCAAATTGCGGGAAGAATTTGTAGGTCTCTCTGCCATATGCGAATCACGAGTATATAAGACGTGTGACGATGGCCCATGGGTCCAGAAACTTTGGCATATCAGGCGATACCCTTGTTTTCCTGATTGCGGGCGGGACGGATGACGAGGATTTCCAGCTCCCAGCCGCCGAAATCGGGATGGCGATTGTGGTGGAGGCGGAAGGCGAGGTCGACGAGCGCGCCGGGCTGGAGACCCCAGGTCTGGGCACACTCGGCCCAGTTGGTGCGGCGGCTCCAGGCCATGCCACCGAAGCGGGCGTCGCCGTCGGCGTCTTGCACGGCGACGCGGAGGTGGCGGTCCTTGACGACCTTGAATGCGGTTGTGAGGCGGAGGCCGTGGGACATGAACAGGGGCTCGCCGTTGCCGTTGCCGAAGGGGCCGAGGCGTTCGAGCCAAGCGAGGAAGCTAGGTGTGAGGTCGGCGAGGCGGAGCTCGGTGTCGCACTCCATCTCCGGTGCGGTGGGCTCACCGGCGAGTCTCCGTTCGGCTTCGGTTGCCATGCGGGACCGTAGCTCGGCGACGCGGCCGGAGGGCAGCGAGAAACCGACGGCGTGGGCGTGGCCGCCGAAGCGGGACAGCAGCTTTTCGGGCTCGGATGCGTCGGCGGCGGTGAGGGCGTCGAGCAGGTGGAAGCCGCTGACGGAGCGGCCGGAGCCGTAGGCCTGGCCGTCTTCGTGCGCGATGACGAGGGCGGGCCGGCCGGTGCGGTCGACGACGCGGGAGGCGAGGATGCCGATGACGCCGCGGTGCCACTCGGCGTCGTCGAGGACGAGGCATGCGGTGAGTCCGCCAGGCTCCTCGCGCATGGTCTCGATGCGCTGTTCGATGTCGCGCAGGGCTTCGGCTTCGACGGCGCGACGCTCGTCGTTGAGGCGGTGGAGCTTTTCGGCGAGGAGGCGGGCCGCGACCGGGTCGCGGGATAGGAACATTTCGACGACGTCGGAGGCGATGTCCATGCGGCCGGCGGCGTTGATGCGCGGGGCGAGGCGGAAGCCGACGTCCATCGCGGAGATGGGAAGGGTGGTGTCGATCTGCGCGAGGTCCATGAGCGCACGGAGGCCGGCCTGGGAGGGCTTCTGCAACTCGCGGAGGCCGAGCGCGGCGATGACGCGGTTTTCGCCGGTGAGGGGGACGGCGTCGGCGATGGTGGCGATGGCGAGCAGCTTGAGGAACGAGGGGAGGGTTTTGTGGCGGAGGCGGACGCGCTCCTCGGGATTGGCGGCGGCTCTTTCGAGCAGGGCCTGCGCGAGTTTGAAGGCTACAGCCGCGCCGCAGAGGTCTTTGTAGGGGTAAGGGCAGCCGGCCTGGTTGGGATTCAGCACGGCAAGCGCTTTGGGGACGCCTTCGAGGGCGTCGGGGAGGTGGTGGTCGGTGACGATGAGGTCGAGGCCGAGGCGCTCGGCTTCGCGTGCGGCGGCGAAGGCGCGGATGCCGGTGTCGACACTGACGACGAGGCGGACGCCTTCGGCGGCGGCGGCTTCGAGGCGGGACTCGGTCATGCCGTAGCCTTCGCGGATGCGGTGCGGGATGTGGTAGCGGACCTGGGCGGTGACGCCGAGCATCGCGGCGACGCGCTCCATGGCGGTTTTCAGGAGTACGGTGGCGACGGTACCGTCGACGTCGTAGTCGCCGTAGATCAGGATCGGCTCGCCGGCCGAGAGGGAAGAGCGGATGCGGCCGACGGCGGGAGCCATGCCGAGCATCAGGTACGGATCGTGGAGCTGGTCGAGGGTGGGGTTGAGCCAGGCGTGGGCTGCTGCGGGGTCACGGAAGCCGCGGCAGACGAGCAGATGTGCGATGGCCAGCGGCATGTCGAGGGCATTGGCGAGCGCTTGCGCCGCAGCTTCATCCCGAGCCGGCGTTACCCACTGAGCTTCTGCCGCCAGGGTCACAGGGGGCTAGTCTTCTCCGTCGCCGTCGTCGATCATAAGGCCGCCGAGGTCGGAAACGGTCTCCATGAGCTCCTGAAACTGGTCGTACCAGTCGGTGGCGGCTTCGTAGAGGAACATGACGCCCTGGTGCGCAAAGCCTAGTTGCAGGTAGCCGGTTTTGCCGGTGTACTGCATGAGATCCTGCGCTTCGTCGAGTGCGGCGGCGTCGTGGTCGGGGAAGTCCTCGTCGCGCACCTGGCCGATGAGAGTGGCGACGTCCTCGGGTTCGAGGATGACCTCGCTCATGGTGATGAAGGCGGCGCCTGCTGCCTTGGCGTGCTCGACAAAGTCCTTCCAGCCGTCGGCGTCGTCTTCTTCGAAGACAACGGTGGGGACTTCTTCTGTGACGTACGCATTCATCCGCCGCATCCCATGGCCGGAGATGAACGCGACCATATCGTCTTTTACTGAAGCGAGATCATCGATGCGCATAGCTTTCTATTCTCTCAGAAACCGCTGTGCGGTGGATGCCCGCGCTGTGGCGATTCCGAGGGTGGGGTCGAAACAGGATACGCTATCCGGAACGGCTCGGGAGTATGCCGGGATTTGGGAGGATCATGCCGAAATTTGAGCATCACGTTTTTGTTTGTATGAACGAGCGGGACGAGAGCGCCGCCCGCCCCAGCTGCGGCCACAAGCACAGCAAGAAGCTGCGCGGCGAGATGAAGGACGCTGTGAAGGCTGCGGGGCTGAAGCATCGGGTGCGCGTGAACGAGTCCGGGTGCCTGGACCAGTGCGAGCACGGGCCGGTGATGGTGGTTTACCCGGAAGCGGTGTGGTACGGGTTTGTCCACGCCAGGGACATCGAGGAGATTGTGAGCGAGCACCTGGTGGGCGGGCGGCCGGTGGAACGGCTGCGTCTTGCGGATTCCTGCCTGAACACGGACCACTGCCCGCATCGGAAAAAGTGAGGCGGTTGGTTTTCACCTCTTTAGCCTGTTCACTCTACGGTCTGCACCTGATGCGTTACACTCGAAGACGCCAATGATTTTCTCCAAAGACTATGTAGGCTATCTCGCGCGCCAGACGGTTAAAGAACTGGTGGCCACGAAGATGATCAAGACGACGAAATATGAGGTCGTCAACGAGCGCGTAACCGCCGGGCTGATCGACGAGCTGTCGCTGGAAGACCGGATCAACGACGAGGTCCGCGTGATCCTGGAGGCATTCCAGGACGACATGCTGAAGACCGGCGCGAGCTACCCCGAGATGTTCAAGAAGGTGAAGCTCGAGCTCGCCCGCAAGTACAAGGCGGTGCTCTGATGCGCATATCCCGCGACAAGTTGAACAAGCTGGCGCATGTGGTCGCTGATACTCTTGCCGAGATCGACGAGGTGGAGTTTTTGGAGGACCGCAACACGATTCGGCAGGAGGCGCGCAAGGCGCTGGAAGCGCTGCTGATCGCGGAGACGAAGATCGATGCTGCGGCCCGGCAGAAGATCGCTTCGCAGCGCAAGATCATTATGGAAGGGTCGCAGGAGTGGGACATCCTGTACCGGAAGTATTACAACGATGAGGTGAAGAAGCTGGGGCTGTAATGGTCGCTCCGGCTTTGCTATACTTATCGAGTCGCAACGGAATCCTCTTTCCGTGCCGTGGCGTTATGGTGTAACTGGTTAACACGTCGCCCTCTCAAGGCGAAGAGTCCGGGTTCGAGCCCCGGTAACGCTACCAAAATCCCTCATAAATTCAATAACTTGAAGGCAAGTACGGAGAGCCCGTCGCTTGCCTTTGTTCGTTGTGTGCTATTTTTGTGTCATTTTTTTGACGCTAATTTGTGCAACGCTGTGCAGCCGCATGCCGACCAAGATGAAGAACAAAGACCTAAACGTCGAGGCTTCAGGCGAGCATGCCTTCGACTGGTATATGAACATGACCAGAAGGATTGGCCCCAGGTTTCGTTCCGTCGGAAGCGCATTGTGATTGAAGAGACGAAGAAACGGTAGCAGCCGTGAGATACCGATGAACAAGTGAAGTATCGCCACGGTGGAAGCGCTTTATCAGAACCCGCCACACGAAGGACGAATGTGCCAGGTTTCTGAACAACACAGTCAATCTTGATACAGGCTGCGTATTCGGTGGCAAACTAACGGCTCTCCGCTATCCCGAGCGGGAGATCGTCTCCGTGCAATCGCATCGAACCTATTACGAACCCGCTCGCCCATTTCTTCCCGAAGTGCCCCTCGTGGGCTTCGAGTGTGGATGCCGCCAAGCCTCGTTGAAGACGCTGTATAAGCGGTCAATAACCTGGAGATGCAGTGTACTGATGGCGGTGCCTCCAGCGATGCTGTTGCCTCGGATGTTGTCCCTCGCAAATTAGAACCGGAACCGGCCGGCGAACTGCCAGTCACGTGGAGGCACTGCAGGATTCTGACCGCCAATGGTGCCGAAATTTATAGCGTTGCATTGCTGGACCGTCGTCGATCCGGCAGGACAGGTATTCCAGTTCGTAGCGCCCGAAGCGAGACTGAAAAACGTGGAGTTAGTGATATTGGTGACGTCGGCCTCTAACTGCAAGGTGAGGTGTAGCGTTGAGCGTTCGATAACGTCGAAGGTACGCCGGATACCCATATCCATGTCCTTCCATCCAGGGCCCCGCAAGCCGTAAGGGGCCGTGCGGGGGACGTTGCCGAGCGTATACCCGGTGCAGCCGCCGCTTGTCATGCCGGTGCCCTGGCACTGGAATGCACTGGTGTCGATATAGTGAATTGTCTGGATGTTGCTTGCATTCGCCCCGGGAGCACGGCCCCATTTGCCATTGATGTGCGCACTGCTCTTTGTGAATGCCGGATTATAGTCGGGAAAACAGGTTCCTTGCAGACCGCTCTGAGCGGCGGCACAGCCACTCGAACCGAGTTCCTGGACGGTAATGGTGAGTGGGAAACCCTGGCGCAGCTTGACGATGCCCGAAACAGACCACCCGCCGGCAACTGCACTGCCGATCCTGTTCTTAGCAAGCCATTGGCGGCCGCGGCCGAAGGGTAGGTCGTAGTTGAACGTTCCGTTGAAGTTGTGCCGCTGATCGAAGCTTCCGAGGCTGCGGTCGACCTTGTTCGCGGGAATGTTCTGTGTAAAGTTGCCGTCCAGCGGGCCCACTCCATATTGGGTGCGATGGCTGCCCGTGTCGTCGATTGACTTGGCCCAAGTGTAGTTAACGAAGCCGCTGACTCCGTGCCATGGACGTTGCACGTAGGTTAGCTGCATGGCGTTGTAGTTGGAGTTGCCGGTTGCGCCCCAGATGTCGGTTAGATTGCCGAACTGCGGGAAGGCGGAAAGCGAGCGCGCTACTGTTGCCAGGCTGCCCCCGAAGTTGGCATAGGGAAGCTTCCAGTTCGGGGCTACCTGCTGAAGCTGCGCGAGCTGTGCGCTGTTAAGCGTCGATGCCACCTGTCCAATAATCGAGCCTAACTGAGCGGGATAGTCAGGGGAGATCGAGTTCACCGCAGCGCCACGACCGGCCCCACCCGGCAGGAAGTGAGTCTGTGAACCGACATAATTGATGCTAATGACACCTTGCTTGTTGACCTGCTGCTGGATGCCGAGGTTGTAGTTGACAAACTGCGGGCCGCGGCCGCCGTAGTACAGATCAACGAAGTTCTGGGTGGTAGGATTGCAACCACCGTTCACCTGATTCGATATTGGGCAATTGCCAATGTTGGCTGCGGTGAGTTGGTAGTTGCCGGTCGTGCTCAGTGGGTTGACGATGTCGCTGGCGCCGATCCAGGCGGGGATGGACGCGTAGTCGGACTGTCCGCTTGGTGTGCCAGGAGGGAAGAGACTGTTTTGCGGAGAGCCCTGAATTCCGGGGTTGAGGAAGAATGCCGGAGCCGAGGTGCTGTTCGCGCCCTGCCAGACGTTCGTAAACGCATACTCTGAGTTGTTACCGGGGCCTGATGTGGCGTTGGCGTGTCCGCCGGTGCCGCCGGCATGGGTGGTGATCATCCCGAAGTTCGCGCGGATTGCCATGTTGCGGGTAGGGGAGTATGCGATCGCGATCTGCGGCTCAAAGTTCTTGTTGTACGGGTGAATCGGCGTGCTGCATTGACAGACATAAGGCGAGTAGTTCGCATTAGGACCGGCTCCGTAGCCGCCGTAATAGATCACTCCCTTGTTGCCGGTTACCGGATTAGTTACGTCGGGTTGGACATAGGCAAAGCGGTTCTTCGCTTCGTGCCAAGGTTGCAGGTAGTCATAGCGCAGACCCACGACGAGGGTGATTTTAGGGGTGACGCGCCAGGAGTCCTGCACGTACGGAGCAATGGGTTTGAAGCGGCCGCCAACATCCGAAATCGTCTGCGTACGAACGTTGCCGGTATAGACGGCGCCAACAAGGAAACTGGCAAAAGCAGAACCACCTTGCACGGTTGCAGTCGCGTTGCACGGTATGGAAGTGCAGGTGTAATTCAAATTTTCCGTGCTGTACCCGCTATAGGTGAGTGCTGTGGCGCCGGAACTTCCTCCATAGGAAGCTGCATTGGTTTCCAGCCACTGCATCTGAATGCCGAAAGTCCAATTATGACGGCCCTTGACCCAGAGAACGTTGTCGATCAGGGTAAAGCTGTTGGTAGCCTGGGGTCCGCTCCAAAGGTTCGCAGCCCAACTGGTTGGCGCCACCTGGGCATATAAGCCACCACCAGCGAAGGTCACGCTGGGCATCTCTTTTGTGGAATTACCCGCGGGCAGATTCTTGATCCCGGCTTTCCCAGCAGAGAAGTCAGTCTTATCTGTGGGAGAGAATGACTGGCCCCAGGTGCGCGTCAACGAGTAATTGAACGTATTGATGAGATGCTGGTTCACGGTGAAGGTGTAAGTGAGAATGCCGGTCGAGCTCTTCTGAGACGTGAACGTACCGGCAGCATAGGGCACGGGCAATTGAGTCTGGTTGTTGTAGTGGGGAATCGTGTTGTACCCGTTTAGGCCGCCGAGGCCAACGATCGAAATGCGCTGCCGGGCCGAGAGGTTATAGTCGATGCGGCCGTTGATGCGGTAGTCATTATTCTCGAGCGGAAGACCGGCAAGATAGTTGTTCGATGTTGAAAGGTTCGTTGGCGTCGGCAGCGCCTGCATGAGGTACTGCGAGATGCTCGAAATCTCGTTCTGCGGGATGACGTTGAATGTAGGAACTCCGTTTAGTAGGCCACGAAACTGGCTTCGGGTGCCGCCGGGGATGGGGTCGAAAATGCCGGCGACACCAGGCTGCGTCGCATCGCCACTCCCGAAGGCATCCGTGAAGTCTCCTTGCCGCTCACGCATCGTGGGGATGGTTAGATACTGCGGCGTATTGCTGATCTTGGTGTAGTGGAAACCCTCATAGGCGAAAAAGTAGAAGAGCTTGTCTCTGACGATGGCGCCGCCAAGGGTGGCCCCGTACGAATTCTGGTGCTCGCCGGGTTTACGTGCATAGCCATTCCCTCCCGGCACCTTGGTGAAATATCCCCAGGCATCAAACATGGTGTTCCGGATGTAGTCGTATGCCGTCCCATGCATCTGGTTTCCGCCACTTTTGATGGTGTAATTGGTCACACCGGCACCACCAAAGTTCACGCCGGCACCGTTGGTCTTGACCTGGAACTGATCGATGGCGTCGACCGAGACTGCATTACGCACCGTTGTGGGATCGCCCTGTGCTGCAATTGAACTCACCGGGATGCCGTTGATGTAGTTCTGGTTCAGGTATTCCTGACCGGATCCACCGAAAACGCCTGTATTCCCGCCGCCCTCCTGCACGCCGGGCATCAGGTATTGAAACTGCGTTGGGTCGCGCGGGCCCTCATTCATCGACAGCGGCAAATCCGTGTAGAGCTCGTTTTCGATGGTTCCACCCATTGCTGCGTCCTGTGTATCGAGCATGGGAGGAGCATCCGTCACAGTGACTTCTTCGCTCGATGAACCGACGCTCATCTTCATGTTCAGACCAAGAGTCTGGAGCGAGTCGAGAGTGACGTTCTCCTGCAACAGGCTCTGGAAGCCTTTGGCTTCCACGTGGACCTGGTAGTGCCCAGCCTGCAAGGGAGATGCATTGAAGTCGCCCGCCTTGTTGGTCACGCGCATGACCTGAACGCCCGTCGCGACGTTCTTCACGGTAACCTTCGCGTTCGGGATTACGGCTCCTGTTTGATCGCTGATGGTTCCCTGGATTGTGCCGTCGCCCTGCTGTGCGCGCGCCAGCGGTGAGCAAAAGGTCGCCGTGCAGAGCAGAATCAGCAGAAAAAACCGCGGCGGATTTCTCAGACGACGGCATCCGCCCACGAGCGGATGCGCTTGGATGAATCGGGACATGGCGACTCCAACAATGCAGCTGTGTGTGATATGAAGCGGTGAGTGGTTGGCGGGCCTGCACAGCACCCATCTTTGTGCGGCCAAAGCCGTACAGAGAAAGTTTTTTTGCAGGTATTGCGACGTACGCCACGCTAAGAAATCCAGACGATATTGTCAATGGAAAAATATTTCCACATGAGGAATAGATCGCTTAAAGACTTTTTTATGGAGCAATCGTTGAAATTACTTCCCAAAGCGGAGTACACCATGCTAGTTTGTTTTTCGTAATTCAATAGCGGATTTTTCTTTCATTTGAAGTGGACCAATTTTCGACCAGTTGGATCCGTTCACTGTGCATTTGCCGGCTCCTATGGTCAATGCAAGCCATCGATCCACCCCAGAGACGGAGTGCTGAGTGATCAAGTCGGAGTGGAAGAGCGCCGTGCTCATCGTGGTTGCCGCCGCGTTCCCGGCAGTCCCTATTCCCCTTCGAGCGCAAAACCCGGCACCGGCGCAGCAGCCAGGAGACTCTGCAAGCACCTTCACTTTGAAGACGTATTCACGGCTCACCGTCGTGGATGTGTTGGTTTACGACGCCAAAGAAAATCCTGTTCGTAACATCCCGCAGAGCGCGTTCACCGTCTTTGAAGACGGCAAGCCTCAAGCGCTTCGAGCCTTCACCGAATACAGCGCTGCAACGCCTGTTGTGACGCGGCAGTTCCCAAAGCTGCCTCCACACATCTACACCAATCTGCAGCCCGCACCGACCACCACGGCAGTGAACATCCTGCTGTTGGACTCGCTGAATACGTCGCCGGCAGATCAAGTGTTCATGAAGGATGAGGCGACGCGTTACCTGAAATCCATGCAGCCCGGAACGCGCATCGCGATCATGGGGCTGTCTTCTCATCTGCGCCTGCTGCAGGGTTTTACGTCGGACACATCTATCCTTCTTGCGGCGCTGAACACAAAGAAGAACCGCGCTCTGCCGTCGCCTTTCATCGATACCGCAACGCCGGACGCGATCGACTCGCTGATGGATGTTGCCGATGCGGACACGGCTTCCGCGTTGCAGGAGTTTGAAAACGAGCAGAGTTCGTTTCAAGCCGACATGCGCAATCGCATGACTATGGAAGCACTGAACCAGATCGCCGCGTACGTCGCCGAGATCAAGGGACGCAAGAACCTCATCTGGTTTACCGATGGCATGCCGCTGCAGGTGTTCCCTCAGGGAGGCGTGAACGATCTTGCCGCCATGACCGACTACACCCGGGACTTGCGGCACACGACCGATTTGCTGACGGCGTCGCAGGTCGCCGTCTATCCCGTGGATGCAAACGGCGTTCAGGCGAATCCGAATGCCAGCGTCGTCCATCCTCCGACCGGATTTGCGAACGGGCGTGGCGACTCCATGGGCAAGGCCATTGCCAACTTCGACATGAAGACCAGCCAGGCGCACCTGGGAATGGAAGCCGTTGCCGAGGCCACCGGCGGCATCGCGTACTACAACACGAACGGGTTGAAGGAAGCGGTAGCCAAGGCCGTGAATAACGGCGAAAACTATTACACGCTGGCGTATGTTCCTCCCGATCCCAGCTTTGACGGCAAGTTCCACAAGATCACGGTGAAGGTAAACATCCCAAATGTTCACCTCTCCTATCGCAATGGCTACTACGCGGACAACATCGCTCGCAATGAGATGATCCCGGGCCTCACGCTCGCAACCAGCGCTCCACAACCTTATGGCAGCAACATGGCGGCCTCCATGGGCCGCGGCGTTCCGACGTCAAGCCAGTTGTTGTTCACCGTGCGTGTTGAGCCGCATGGTGACGGCTTGGTGCCCCCCACGGAAAAAGTGCTTGGCACACTCGATCCCAAGCTATCCGGCAAACCGCTGCGGCGCTACGACTTTCAATACTCGCTGCCCGGCCGGCAAATCACGTTCAAGGACGGCCCCGACAACACCCATCAGGGCACGCTGGAGTTCGATATCGCGGCCTACGACGTATACGGCAAGCTGGCTACAAAGATCAGTCAGACGATTAATCTCAATCTCACTGAAGACCGGTATCAGCTACTACAGAAAAAGCCCTTTGAACTGCTGCAGGGCCTCGACCTGCCGGCGGGTGAGTTGTTTGTCCGCATGGGCATTCTAGACGCCACAACAGACAAAACTGGAACGCTCGAAATTCCTTTAGATATCTCAACCAGGATCAGTGCAACCAGCAAGAACACTCCGCAAAGCAGTAGCAACGGCAAGGCTGATCTCCAGTGAAGTAATGCAGAAGAAGCAACAACCGGTTCACCTTTCATCGTTGGCTGTGCAACCGCAGATTCAACGTGTATCTACATCTCGGCAGGTATTGTCTATGTCTCGTGCGGTAAGCTCTCTCTCGCAAACCCTGGTCCGCAGCCTCGCAGCAGTTCTGCTTCTCGCTGGCGCACAAGCTTTCGCACAGACGGTCGCTCCTGTGCTCGTCCCCTACAACATCACGGCCATCGCGGGAAATACCCAGAGTGCGGTCGCCGGGTATGGCGGAGAAGGAGTCCCGGGTTTGAGTGCTACGCTCAACGGCCCGAACGCGCTGGCAGTGGATTCGGCGGGCAACGTGTACATCGCCGACCAAGCCAACGCGCTGATCCGCGAGTGGAACCCGCGTACGAACATTATCAAGACCATAGCCGGTGTCCTGCCGAGCAAGTGCACCGGGACAACATGCACCACGATCAATTCGGGGTGCTCGGATGGCGTACCTGCCTACGGCAACCTTGTTGGTTCGCGCATGCAGGGACTGGTCGTTGACGGTTTCGGCAACGTCTACTTTTCCGATTACAACTACCAGGGTGTGTGGGTGATCTACCGCGGCGGAGCGAAAGTGGCGAACTTCATCGCGCTCGTCGATTCCGCGACTGTTGGGGGCTCCGCATCCGCCGTGCAGCCCGGCTACGTTTATCACATCGCCGGAACAGCTACGCCGAAGGCGGGCGGATGCACCTCATCCAGCGGCGCAGTCTCCAATGTGCTCGCCACGTCGGCCAAGTTCCACAACCCGCTGCAAATGGGGATCGACGCCACAGGCAACATCTATGTGCAGGACTCCGCCAATAACGTCGTGCATGTCATCAACACCCAAGGCACCCCGCAGACTATTCTCGGCGTCACTGTCCAGCCCGGGTATGTCGCGCCGGTTGTCGGCTGCAACGCTGTGCTGACGGGGACCTGCCCCTCCTCGGTTCCACCCTGGGGCAGCCCGGCCACGGGGGCTCTGTACAACGTGCTGGCCGGCATGACAACCGATCAGTATGGCAACGTGTACCAGGTCAACACCAAAGGCGCGACGGGTTCCATCTACGGCGGGGTCGCGTATGCCGGCGGCAGTGGTCTTGCACACCTGCTCAACCTGGAAAGCGGCCTCACAGCCACCGTTGGTGGATGGTACGAAGTCATCAACAGCATTACCAACAGCTATCAAACCGGCTATAACAACGCGGTAACCCCCGTAGTGGGAATTGCGCTTGAGCCTGCCATCCAGGCAAACGCAGCCAACAACATCGCGCTTCGGCCGGCGTCCATCGCAGTCGACCCTCTCGGCAACGTCTATATGGAGGACACCCACTGGGGGACCATTTATCGCGTTGATGTGAACAGCCAGATGGCCACGCGCTTGATGCCGGGCCTGCTGAACTCGAGCCAGCTAGCCCCAGCGGGCACAATCGCTGCGCCGGTGTACTGCTCCGGCACCGCCGGCCCACAGAATTACGACGCGTATGGGGATGGCTGCTCTATCCAGAAAGCGAAAATGAGCAGCGCAGGCACTGGCTATATCACCTTCGATAGCGCCGGGAACCTGTATTTTTCCGACACTGCCAGCAATATCGTTCGCAAGGTGTCCGTCGGGAATCAGTTTGGCTCGACCAATCTCGGCTCCTCAGCGTCGCAAACGCTGCAACTGCATTTCGATCAGTCGAACCTTCCCACGGCGACTGACACCACTGCGTTCAAGATCCTGGATGCGACAACGGATTTCTCGATCAGCAACGTGAGTTGCTCTAACTTCACCATCCGCGACAGCAGCATCGAGTGCTATGTGACCGTTGCCTTCGCTCCGCAGGCAGTCGGCACTCGCATCGCGACCCTGCAGACCACTGCCGTGGGCGGAACGTACAACTTCTCTCTGACGGGAATCGGTGGCGGAGCAGAGATAGCCGTTGACGGCGGCCTCGCGGCAACGCTGACGGTAACGGGGCTGGGCGGCGCGACCGGCGTGGCGATCGATGCGCTGGGCAACATTTATGCAGCGGACCCGACGAACAACCGCATCACCAGGACCGCCGCTGCCAGCGGAACGACGACGAGCGTCGGCTCCGGCTTCAAGACCCCGCAAGGTGTCGCTGTCGATGCTGCGGGCAACGTCTATGTTTCCGATACCGGTAATAATCGCGTCGTAAAGATTGCCGCCGTTGGCGGTACACAGACGGTTTTGTCCGCCGGTCTCAACAGCTCTACGGCGTTGAAGGCACCGCAAGGGATCGCGGTGGACGCTATCGGCAACGTGTATGTCGCAGACACAGGCAACGCGCGCGTGGTCCAGATCTCGCCGTTCGGAGAACTGGCCCCGGTCCCGATGCTCGATTACACCGGCTCCCAGACATTCGTAACACCAGTAGGCGTCGCGGTGGACACGGCCGGCAACGTCTATGTGGCAGATTCCGGCAATAGCAATGGCATTATCAAGATCGCCCCAGGCGGCGGCGATCTGCAGGTGCCTACCGGCGGTACCGTGATCGCTTCGCCGACCACGCTGGTCAGCTTCGGTACTGCGCCCGTCACCAAACCAACGGGCGTCGCGGTGGACGCTGCCGGAAATCTTTACGTCAGCGACGGAGCCTCGAACACTGTCCAGGAATTGCCCGCCGGAGCGGGCCCTGGCAGCGAACCCGTTACGCTGGGTTTCACCGGCCTGAGCTCTCCGAGCGGACTGGCGCTGGACGCGAGCAACAATATCTACCTTGCCGACACCGGGAATAATCGCATCGTCTACGAAAACCGCACGCAGGTGCCTGTGAACTTTGGCACAGTCGCACAGTTCGCGCCCGCGTCCACTTTGCCGCTATACGCGACCAACATCGGCACTTCTCCCCTCCAGCCAACATCGCCTTTCGCTATCCTCACAGGTGCGACTTCGGAATATAGCGAGACGGACACTTGTGGTTCCAGCAATTTCCCATTGGGCACGCTCACCAGTGGTCTGCACTGCGCTCTTACAGTCGGCTTCCAGCCGGTGGTGAACGGTCCGCTCGCCGGGTCGATAAGCATCCAGGGAGGAGCGGCCACAATCTCTCTGACTGGAGCGGGCGAGAATCCCCTGGCGGCGATCAGCCTGGCTATCACATCGCCATCCGGCGGCGCTGTGGCCAACTCGCCGGCGACCATCATGCTGACGGCCACGCAGCCGAACGGCACGCAGCCGCCGAGCGGCACAGTGACCTTCAACTACACGATCAACGGCGTCGCTCAGACGCCGGTGACTGCCAACCTGACAACCTCTGGCAACGCCTCCACCGCAACTTTCACAATCGCCAGCCTGTTGCACGGCCGTACCTACGTGATCAGTGCCGTGTATAACGGCGACGCCTATACGAGCCCTACCAATGCCGCACCGTTCACGATCGCCATTCCAGGCATCCCAGTAACGGTGGTGGCGAACTCAGTCTCCTACACGTACGGCGGCACGGTGCCGACGTTGACCGGAACAGTCAGCGGCATATTGCCGGCTGACCAGGCGGGGATCACGGTCACGTTCACCTCCAAAGCGACCCCATCCAGTCCGGTCGGCACCTATCCGATAACCGCGGTTCTCACCGGCGGCAATGCGGTGGGCTACACCACACAGCCAGCGCTCACAGCTGCTGGGGGGCCTGCGACCGTCACCGAGAACCAAGCTCCGCTGACCGTCATGGCGCCGACCGTTACCGTGCCGTACGGCTTCACGGACGTCTCATACGCACCGCCCGCAACAACGACCGTCGGGTTAGTGAATGGCGATACGCCCGCCTATACCTTTACTCCTGCGCACTCCAGCTTGCAGCCGGTCGGAACCTACACAATTGTGCCGACGCTGACGATTCCGACAAAGGGCTCGAGCTATGACAAAATCAACAACTACAGCGTGAAGATCACCAATGGATCGCTGGTTGTAACGAAGGCGGCACCGTTGATTGCAGTGGCGCAGGCGGCGACGGCCGCGCTACCCACTGGGCTTACCGGCGCAACCGTCACCATCACCGTTGCGCCGCAGTCGACCGCATACTACGGTACGCCGGGCGGCACACTCACGATGACGGACACCTTCACTCCGATCACCTCAACCGGTAGCGGCACCGTGGTCACCAACGCACCGATCACGCTCAACCTCGCCCCCAAATTAGTTACGGCATATGGAAACGTGCCGGTGGGCGTTGCCACATATACACCGACCAACACAACGCTCGGAACCCACGTTTACACCTTCAGCTACAGCGGCGACTCCAACTTCACAGCTGCCGACACAACATCTACCCCCACGTCGCTGATCATCGATCAGGCGGACTACACCGTAACCTCCACCACCTCGCCGATACTGGTCGTCCCGGGCATCATTCCGGGCGGCGACGCAACGGTATCCGGCGAACAGGCAGCTACACCGGAACAGGCGATCGTGTATGTGGCTCCGATCCTCGGATCGACCACAACGGTGAACCTCACCTGCACTGCCCCGGCGAGTTACATCACTTGCACCCTGTCGCCAACCTCGCTGACCTTGGCCGGCAAGACTCTGACCAGCACCATTTCCGTGTCGACACCGGCGACACTGCCGATTGGCTTCACCAGCAGCATCGGCCGTTCCAACGGAGTCTTCTACGCCATGCTGCCGGTAGGTCTTTTGGCGGCGATTCCGCTGTTCCGTAAGCGCCGCAAGCTTTCGCGGCTGCTGCTCGTGCTGGCCGCCTTCGGATGGCTGATCACAGCTAGCGGATGCGGCGGAGGCAATCTGGTGCAGTTCTTCACGCCTGTACCAGCCGGCCCAACTTCCGTCGTAATTACGGGAACGAGCGGCACAACCTCACGCTCGTTTACCGTGCCGATCAACATTCAATAATGATCGTATCCAGCGCGGAGTGATTTGAGCGTCCATGGCGACATTTCTTCAGGTGTCAGATACCTATCGAATTGACACTCTAATTGACCCGCTGTCCCAGATTCTCCCTTGACCCGAAGTACGGTCACACTTATACGCCCACTCCGGGGCATGGAAGCGGGAAGATAAGGAAAATGTGACAAAAACAGAGCCCATATTGACATTTGATTTGCTCCATGACGGCGGGAGGTCAGCCATCGGTGAACTGATCCCCTGGCACTAGATGTCGGTGGCTCTAAGTGATGGGTTTGCGCTGACGGCCAAGGCCATGGCCATGGCTCGTGCCTGCTAATTGCGGCACACCCAGCTTGTAATGGTGGTTCGGCCTCCGGCTCATCGCATCTATTAGCGTTCGCAGGCTCTCGAGTATTTTCCCCGGTCCACCATGAGCTTCTCCGCCTGCGCGTCGGCGAGAAACAAACGAAGTGTCGTGCCCTGTTCGCCCGCGTGCGCCTCTGCAACTTCCATCCCGCCGAACTTCTGCTTCCAGCCGTAGAACGTCGCCGCGTCGCTGCCTTCTGGGGTTGGGGTGGAACGAAAACCGTTCGGCCTGGGCGAGAAAGTCGAAGTCGTTTTCGCGCGGGATGTCCATGTGTCCGGTAAGGACAAGGCGGAGAGCGAACCCCCTCAGCTTGTCATCCGGCAACTCAGCAAGCGTGGAATACAGAAGCCGAATCCAGGAATGCAAGACAGCGGGTTATACATGTTGCTATTCACGACGCGACCCCTGGGAACTAGGGCTTCTTGAATTCCCAGCGGCCCTTATCACTCTTCGGATCGAACTTGGTTAGAACCGGGGTGCTCGCTCCGATCGCTACCAGAGCCATCGGCTCTGTCATGCCTGGTGTCAGCTTCGGCATGATGCGGTAGGTGCCGTCGGTCAATTGATCGATGCGCCATAGCTGCTCTTGGGCTCCGGTGAAGGCAGGAAGCGCGATTACGGTGCCTTCTCCTGCCGCAGCCAAAGTGCGCTCCGTGCCGGCGATCTGGATTTTGAAGTAGGGCGATCCGGGATAGCCACCTACATCCGCGACCGGCGTAATCTTCCACTTCTGATTAGGGCGGACCATGTAATCGTTGAGATCCACTGGAACCGAGCCAGTCGGCCACGCCGCTTGGACTTGCGCGAGGTCCTGGTTCGGAATTGGAACCACGGGACCGACGGGGGGGCGGTTGAACCCGGCGCCGGGACCGGCTGGTGGGCCACCGGCGGGCGGAGCGCCTGCCGCGCCGTTTCCAGTTGCGGCTCCGCGAGCACCCGCTGGACGGGGGGCCCCTGTGCCCGGTCCCCGTCGCCCAGTATCCATGCGGACAAAGTCGGTTGCCATTTGCAAGCTGAAACCGCTGCGTTCCGACATGATCTCGTAGATGCCTTCCTGGAAGTTATCCCCACCAACTGGCCAGCCATCCTTCCAAAGGAGCGGGCGAATATCCAAAATGCTGCGGCCACTGCGATCAAGGTCGGCCTCATAGTGGCAGGAGAACTTCTCCACGTCGTTCCCGAGTTCAAGCAAACCAAAATGTCCTGGGCCGATATGGCGACCGCTGGCGGCTACCACCAGCTTGCCACCGCCCTTGAGTAAAGGAATACCTTCATTATCGAGATAAGGGCCCGCGGGCTTGCGCGAGCGGCCGACGCGGATGTTGTACGTTGAATTTGCTCCGTCGCAGCATGTACCGTGCGTACCCAGGAGGTAATACCAGCCATCGCGGTACATCATGTCCGTTGCTTCCATGTCAATCGCGACATCGACGGGCTCTTTGCCGGGTATGCGCTTGGCGGTCTTCGGATTCAACTCGACGACGCGAATGAACCCAAAGTATGTGCCATAGCTCAACCAGAGATGGCCCTCGGCGTAAAGGAAAGCGGGGTCGATAGCGTCTGCATCTTCCACCCCATTGCTTGATGCCACAACGCTATCGTCGCGATAGGCGAAGTCGGGTGAGGCTGGATCCAAGGTTTTGGTCCACATGGTCTTGACATTGCTCGCGTGCCCCCCGGACATGCCGCCGCCGCCGACCGCATACGCCACGAAGAATTTATCTCCGATCTTGATGATATCGGGCGCTACGCCGCCGCCTGTGCGGACTGCGCCGCTGTGCCACGTCCAGCCACCGTCGTCGGAGATTAGACCTCCGGAACCCGTTCCGAACGTGAAGTACTTACCGTTGTCGTACACGACAGACGAGGGGTCGTGGATGTAGGGATCGCCATTCAACTGAGCCGTCGCTCGTTGAACCGCCGAGGCGGCGAGCAAGACCAAAGAGGCAGTTATTACAAAATTACATTTCATTATGGGCTCCGCGAACAAAAATCCTGAGTTACCGGAAACTGGTTGTAAGGCCTTTGACTGGCTGGCCATTCTCATCGACAAAGCGCACGCAGAAATCGCTTAGACCCGGACCATTAATGACGGCACCGCGGACAATGTTTTCACCCTTATTAAGGGTAAGTGGCTTCGACAAGACGTCGTCCATGACCATGCGTCGATCATCGAAGAGATCGACAGTATCATTGCCATTGAGCCACCACATGGACGCCGAGTTGGAACCAACGGCCATACGGACGTTCTTCATCTCACGAGGGCTGTTGACCACCGTCACAGCCCAGAAGATTACGCCATAGGTCTGCTTGTTAAGCCCATACGCAAAGCGGAAGAGCTTAACGTCAAAATGCGTCGAATCCAGCGCGTGCCACGCAAGGTCCTGGTCGCCGACTTTTACTTTGGAGCCATTCTTTGGCACAACGGTGAATTGATCAGGAAAGTACTCGGCACCAAGTGTTTTTCGAACGTAGGCGCCAACGAAGACGTTGTTGCTGCGGTTTGGCTTGTCGATTGGCTCAAGCAGCAACCAGCGGCGGAGAAACCCATCGGAATCCGGCCCTTTGGGCAACGACACGGCTGGAACAAAATAGGGCGCAAGTGTGCGGGGCGCATTCGCGACTTTGGGATCGATTGCGAGCCGGCCCATACCCTGGCCTGTCTCCGGGGCAGGACTCGTGGCGGTTCGCGCGGGCGCGTGAGTCGGAGCCTGAGGTGTCTGGCAAGCCACCGCGGGAGCGAGACACGAAAGCTGCATTGCCAAAACGGCCAGAGCACCCACTCCTGGCATGACGATCATGCTGCGCGACTTCATAAATAGATCCCTCACTCGTTCTCAGCTAGATACGAAAAAACGAGAACTTTCATTGGAGCCAAGAAGCAAACGATTACATAGGCTTATGTCAATCGTTTCTACCCAAAGTATGTATTGACATTACGCGATTCATGGTCTCACCCGCTTGATCTCTGCCGTTTCATTTTATGGCTTTAACACATGTCAATGTCGTGGAGTTCAGTACATAGATCGAGATGTAAACTCGGGGACCGATAAACTCCAGATCTGGATATGCTATCGATACAGAGAACTCAATAAATCAATATTTGGCCCAGCCATTTCGGTCTTTTCTCCAATATTAAACCTGAGAGTCGGTAAGGCTCGATCACGGTGTCAACTAAGGTCGCCGCTAGTTGGTCTTTCATGTTCCAGGTACTTCTCGCGGAATTCCCTGACGATATGGGTGGAGGCCATGTGGCGTACCACTCATGATTATTGCGCCAATACTGCATAGCACAAAGAAGAGACGGACGGATATTTGCCGGCCGTCTCGTGTTGGCTTCGATTCAAGTCTGAGTGAGATAGGTCAAAAACTGTATTTGAGTTCAAACTCCATGGTGCGCTGGCTATTACCGCTGACAAATCCTTGCTTGAAGTGCTGAGTGCCGAACAGGTCGTCGGGATGGCCGTTTGCGTTGCCGTAAACGTTGCTCGCAACGATGGGGCTACCCGGATTGGCCGATCCGCTGGTACTGCCAGCGCACACCTTGACTCCGCCGCAATCATTCGGGGTGATCGCGTGGGTGTTGTAGTCGTAGAAGTAGAACTCCGTTGTCGATTCTCCAGAGCCCAAGGTGGGCAGTGGGTGATTGAGCCAATTGAAGGCCGAGGCCGTGAACTGAATCTTGTTGTGCTCATGGATGACGAAGGTCTTGGTGACCGAGAGATCGTTCTCAAGAAATGACTGCCCAGCTACTAAAGGCAGACCGAGCCCGCCAGACGATCCGAAGGGCGCTGCGGTGAAGCAAGGCCGGTACAACTGGTACCTCTTCAGGCCTGACTTCGGGTCGCAGGTTAGCTGCGGACGACCGGTAACGTAACCAGCGTTGGTACCGTAGAAGGTGCTTGCACCTACGCCTCGGGTGGTGGGTGTCAGCGATTGTGGATTTGGCGACGTGGGCAGCGAGGCTGGATCATATTGGATATTGATGGTCGGCAGCGTGTTCAGACCGGACTGCCACAGCGTAATCCCGGAGATCTGCCAGCCATTGATGGCTCCGCCGATCAACCGATTGCCATGGAAGAAGTTAGGTTCGCGATAGACGTAAGAAGAGTTGAAGACGAAGGGCCGGTTCAGGTTGGTGTACGTGTTGTTCGGCGCGACGTTGAAGGGATCCCAGTTGACGACCGTGCCCAGCGATTTCGACCATGTGAAGTTGGCGTTGATCGTGACCGGACCGGCGCGCTTGAGCAGGGTGGCCTGTAGTGCGTTGTAGTTCTGGTAATTGTTGTGCTGGAACATGTTTACGGCACCCGAGCCGTAGATCGTGCAGTTAGGATTTGCTGTAGAAGTGCAACCAAAGCCTTTGCCGAACGGCCGGAAATCCGCGTCTGAGCTGCCCGACGAACACAGAGCGTTCAGGTTTTCCGGGTTGCAGATCGTCTTTTGGGTGATTGGGTCCTTGTTGCCCTGCCAGGTGCCGTTAACAAGCTGGCCAAAACCATGCAGCGGGACCTTGTTCTGGTTGGCGATGTTACCCGTGGATGTACCGTCCTGCCCGTTGTCGGAGAGGCGCGACGCATGGTTGCCCACGTAGGCGACGTCCAACAGCATGTTCCACCGAAGTTTCTGGTCGATGGTGAAGTTCCAGGAGTAGGTCAGCGGGACACCATAATCGCTCGGATCATAGCCCGATTGAGGCGTTTGGGCGCACTGAATCTGGCACTTCGGCACGAGGGCAGCAAGCTGACCGATCTGCGAGGTCAGAAATGTGCTGTTCGATAAGCTGTTCGTGACACTGCCCGAAGCGCTGAAGTTCTGAACTCCCTGGGCCGTGTTCAGAGCAGCCTGAGGGGTGTTCGCCGCTTCCTGATAGCGATAGGCTCCCCAACCGCCGCGGAACAGGGTCTTCTGGTTGCCAAAGAGGTCATACGCGAGACCGAAGCGCGGCGATACGAAGCCGAACCGGTCCGGATGTCCGGTGAGAGGAACGCCCGCATCGATACCGTGCCAGTAGAATCCCGGCGCATACTTGCCCGAGTAAAAATCAGGCAGAACACGGTTTGCATAGAAAACCGCAAGACCATTCCCCTGGCGGTCGTACCATCCACCGATGTGCTCGAAACGGAAGCCCACCTGGATTGACAGTCTGCTCGTTGCCTTGATCTGGTCCTGAGCGTAAACCGCAATCTCCTGGAAAGCCAGATCCGACAGCGGCGAGGAGTTGCTCTCACCATAGTTGCTCAAGTTGCCAGTCACGAAGTTGGCCGTGTTGTTGTAACTACCCATGTTCTGGCCGGCGACGGCCCCATATGGGCAGGCGGCGCTGACCGTTCCAGTGCAAGTGGGGTTATTGGGAGGTGCCGCCGCATTCGCCGCATTACCCTGCGCTCTGGCGAAGTAGTTGTAGTTGTTCGCAGGGTTTCCGCTCGTGTTGTTTGTGCCCGCGATCGTCAGTGTGCCCTGAAGATTGGTGCTCTGGTTTCCCTGGTAGTTGTCGGTGTTGGAGGTCATGGCTCCGAACTTCAATGTGTGGTTGCCCCAGACTTTGGTGAGGTTGTCGGCAAAGGACGGGACCGACTTTCTCACGATGTAGTAGTTGTTGGGTTCCCAGTTGTCCGATTGCGCGATGCCCGGAAATGCACCTTGCACTCCGTTGCCGCCGAACGTAGGCATGTACGCGGGGTGCGCGCAGTAGATGCAAGCGAAGGAAGCGCCGAGGGTCGAGCGGTAGTCAGCGGTGTAGTTGGTACCGGGCAAGATGGGGATATTGCCCCAGACCCAGCTGGCCAGCGCCTCGTTGGTCAACGTTGGGCTGAAAGTGTGAACGTAGTGACCGGTCAAGACCTTCCCGAAGGTCTGCTTCTGGAGGCCGCCACCAGGAAACACGAGGTTGCCGTTGGAGCAACCACTGTAGAAAGCTTCACCGCACCCGCCCGATAGCTGACCGTCATAGCTCTGCTGATAGGAGATATAGAAGTGGTTGGCCTCGTTGAAGTCGTAATCGATCCTGCCGCGCGCGATCCAGCCGTTGTCGTGGTTATGGATCGTCTCGACATAGTTCCAGCCGCCGTTGTTGATGATCTGATCGGTCGTCGTGGCCACATTGGGGGAACCCCAGGCTGGCCAGAGCTTGGCGTAAGCGACCATGTTCGGGTCAATGAACTTCGCCGGAATGAAGCCGCCGTTCGACGCGGTAACGCTGGTACTTCCGTAGGAGGTTGTGACGGTCCCACCCATCGGCGTGGCCTTGCTGCCGTCGGCGAAGATCGTGTAGTTGGTATTGCCGTTATCTGGAGTGATGTTCTGACACCACGAACCCTGGCTATAGGCAGCGCCGGCATAGCCGACGTTGGTGCTTGCTGAGTTGACAAAGCCACCGGGACACAGAACCCGATTGTTCGCGGGTCCCATGGAGAAGTCTCCCATCAACATCTCTGGCGTCGGAATGGAAGCTCTTGCGACGTTGAGGTTGCCCTGGTTCTGCAAGGGGCGCTCAAAAGCTCCGTAAAAGAAGGCCTTCTTGTTCGTATGGGGAACCGGGCCACCGAAGTCGCCGCCGGGATAATAATAGGCAGCACCGCCCCTCGGATTGGGCGCGGAAGCGCCGGCAGCGTTGGTATGGTGGTTGTCCTGCCAGTCGTTGGCATTGAGCACGTCGTTGCGGACGACGAACCAAGCCGTGCCGTGGTAATTCTTGGCACCCGATTTGCTGGTGGCGTTGATGACGTTGGGGCCGCCGGCAGTATCCGCTCCGAAGCCCGACGTCAGCACCTGGACTTCCTGGGTCATGTCAGGGTTGATTGACGCGAGTGCGGAGAAGTCATCGCCAATGTCGAGAATGCTGGCGCCGTCCATGTTGATCGCTGTTCCGCCCTTATAGGGTGCGCCGTTGATGCTGATTCCATTTGCCACAGCGCTGTTGCCGGTGGTCGTGGACAGATCGTTGTAGCCGTTATTATTGCCAACCATCACAGAGCCGGGCAGCACCTTCAGCAGCTCGGTCGTGTCGCGGCCGGTTAGAGCCAGGTCCTGGATATCGCGATAGGTAAGGGTCTCGCTGCGCTGGCCGTTCTCGGTCTCCATGATCTGGCCGGCGGCCGTGGTCACGGTCACGGTGTCGGTGGTTGCGCCTATCGCAAGGACGAACGTCTGCAGCTTGACATCATCGCCCGCGTGGACGTCGATGCCCGTGAGTTCCTTTGGGCCGAAACCCTTGGCAGTAACGGTGACCGAATAGGTGCTGGGATTCAGGTTAGGGACAGCGAAGACACCGCTCTTGTTGGTCACGACCAAACGCGGCTCGTTCGTGGCCTCGTTCCTAACCGTAACAGACGCGCCTTGCACCACCGCCCCGGTATGATCCGTTACCGTACCCGATACCGTGGCCGTGATCTGTGCAAACGATGCGGACGAAATAGCCATCAATACCGCAATTGCGAGAAAGGTGCCGTAGCGATGGATGAGCTGCTGCGCCACCCTGCCGATTGTCGTCTCTTTCATCGTCTTCTCCTCTGTGCCCAAGAGGGCACTTTACGAATGGATATATGAGTCGGCCAAAGCTCTCCCTGGGCTTCTGAGAGCCGTGCGTGGTTACAAGCGTCTAAAAAGTGCGCCTCCCTTCTATTGAACGCGGCACTCGATTGTCAATCAAAATTGCGCACTTTCCGACATTTATTTGGTTGTGGCTAATAAATCGGAAGCCGTCAAACCCGAAACCAGTGAAGACCGTCTGCCCTCGCTCGGGAAGGAGACAGATCACGATGAATGCGTTGCAACAAACTTTATCGTTGAAGATAAAAGGCATATTCCTGCGGGCTGTCCTGGCTAAATTGCCCTACAGGGCAAGAAATGGGCGGTTGCGGTATGCGGAAGAGCCGGTTGAGCTGAGCAGCGCACCGTTCACGCCGGCCAGCCGTTCGAGCTGTTGCCTTAGCCACAAGTCCGCTATCAAGACGAAACCGTGGGGCCACCATGGAAGAGACGCGGCAGGAGTCAAGAGTCAGTGCAAGAAAATCTCACCGATCCAGGTAGGACCTCACAGATCCGCAAGGCCATTCGTTCAAGATGGCTGTCGACTCCCATGCTTTCAATGACAGCGCCCCGACCGACCAGAATCGATACTCAAGGTCTTTGGCGTATTTCTTTGCGGCAGGCGGATGTCAGGTCGCTCAACTAATGCGGGCTGAATGCCAATCTCTTCTTTTTGGCTGTAGCGAAGGCGGGGACCCGGTTGCACAGGGAAATACGGCTGTATTAGAGTAGCTGCTCATCAACACTGGATATTTGTTTGTTCAAAATAAATCCGCGAGCGAGTCCAAACTCCAACTTGGTAAGAGGACGGAACAATCCATGCCTATATTCCGCAGGTTCAATCTTGCCGAAGCATCTCTCTCGCTGATGTTGCTTCTGAGCATGTTGGCAACGTCAGCCACAACATCGGCTCAGCGGCCGGTATCTGACGCTGCGTGGGTCCCTGCTGTGACCGACAAGAATTACCTCGATACTCAAGGTTTTAGCGTATTTCTCTATGACAGCACGTACCATCCAGTTTTCGTAGACCAAAAGAACACGGCCATGGAGATGATTCTCCACGGCCAGCGCATCGCCACGAACGGCGACGTGCGCCTGATGCCGACTCCTGAGCAATGGGACCTTGTGGCGACCCTGAAAGGGAAGCAAGCCGATAAGGCGAATGGGCGGCTCACCGCCAACCTCGCTTTCCCGACCTTTGATCTCAGCTACACCCTGGAGGTCGCAGCGGAACCTGGTGGCGTGAAGGTCAGCATCAATCTCGACAAACCGCTGCCAGAGAAGCTGGCCGGGCGAGCGGGCTTCAACCTGGAGTTCCTGCCCTCGATCTACATGGGCAAGGCTTACCTCGTGGATGGAAGCAACGCCGGCATCTTCCCGCTAACTCCGAACGATCCGATGATCAAGGTAATGCCACTGGCGGATGAACCGAAGAAGGCGTACTACCTGGAGGACTGGGATAAGGCTAAAGGCTACACACAGCCGCTGCCGTTCGCCGAGGGCAAGAGCATTACGCTGGGGATCGACGACGCGCTGGCGCGGGTCAACGTGAAGTCGGATACGACGGACCTGATGCTGTTTGATGGACGCGACCGCGCGCAGAACGGCTGGTACGTGTTGCGTTCGCTGATCCCTTCAGGGAAGACTACGGGCGCGATCGTGTGGCACATCCGGCCGGACGTGATTCCGAACTGGACGCGGCCTCCGATGATTGCGCACAGTCAGGTCGGTTATGCACCGGAATTCTCCAAGGTGGCGGTGATCGAGCTCGACCCGAAGTACACCGGCCCGAAGACGGCGAAAGTTCTGCGCCTGATGGAGGACGGATCGTACAAGCAGGCGTTCGAGGGCCCGATCACGCCTTCCGCGCCCTGGCTGCGCTACGTGTATTCGAAGTTCGACTTCACCCCGGTGAAGGACCCCGGCCTTTATGTCATCGAGTACGCAGGCCAGCGTACGGCGTCGTTCCCAATCTCCAAGGCCGCTTACGCGAACATCTGGCAGGACAGCCTGGACCATCACATTGCAGAGCAGATGGATCATGTCTCCGTTCGCGAAGGTTACCGCGTGTGGCACGGGGCTTCACATCTGGACGATGGACGAATGGCGCCGGTGGTTGGGCAGCAGTTCGACGGCTGGAATCAGGCGACGGCGACGGACGGGAAGTTCAAGGGCGGCGATCATATTCCTGGGATGAACGTGGGCGGCTGGTATGACGCCGGGGACTTCGACTTGGAGGAGCCTGCGCAACTGAACGTGATTCAGAGCCTGGCGCTGGCGTATCGCGCCTTCGATCTCAAGTACGACGAGCTTACGGTGGATGAAACCGCGCGCGAGGTGGAGATGCACCGTCCCGACGGCGTGCCGGATACGGTGGAGCAGGTCAAGCACGGCGCACTGCTAATCCTGGCGCAGTTCCACAATATCGGCCACGCGATCCGCGGCACGCATGAACCGGATCTGCGCCAGTACACGCACCTTGGCGACGGAGCGTCGAAGACCGACGGCCTCATCTATGACCCGAAGCTCGGTCCGAACGAGGTGAAGGACGGCTCCTCCGGCAAGCCGGACGACCGCTGGATTTTTACATCGACGAACTCGTCAACGGAGTGGAACGCCATCGCATCGCTGGCTGCAGCGGCCGACGTCCTGAAAGGTTGGGACGACGCATTAGCGAAAGACTGCCTGGAGACCGCGATCAATGCATGGAACGATGAGAAGGCTCATCCAACGCAGAATTCGGCGGGCTTCGGCTTCGGCGGAGGGGCGCCGGGTACTCGCCCCGCCGGAGTGCTGGGCGCATCTCAAGGCGCGGTGGCTGGCGCTCCAGGCGGGCAGGACACCCCGGCCCCTCCGCCCGGCTTTGGCCGCGGCGGCTTCGGCGTCGGACAGGACTGGGCCGCGGCTTTGGAAATGACCATTGCCACCCATGGCGCCGAGCCCTACAAGTCGCGGGTGAAGGAGTTGTTTCCGCAGATCATCACCCCGCAGCAGATGGGCCTTCGCGGCTGGACGGCGGTCCGAGCATTGCCTTATCTGGACGCGAGCGCAAAGGATCAAATGCGGGAAGCGGTGAAGACATACATGGCGGGTGTGGACAAGCAGTTGGACGCCACTCCGTTCGGCGTGCCCCCGAGCCTGGGCACGTGGGGCGGATCGGGTGCCGTGGTCGACATGGCCATCCGGATGTACTTCCTGCACAAGACGTTTCCGGATATTGTCAGCCCCGAATACACGCTCCGCGCCGTCAACTACATTCTCGGCACGCACCCGGTATCCAGCACTTCATATGTGGCTGGCGTAGGTACGGTCTCGAAGATGAAGACGTACAGCAACAACCGCGCCGACAACGCTTATATTCCGGGAGCCGTCATTCCGGGATACATCATCATCAAACCGGATTTTCCGGAGCTCATTGACGACTTCGGATTTCTCTGGTTCGAGGATGAAGCCGTCGTTGCCGGGTCGGCCAGCTGGGTCGTGGCCGGCAACGCTGCGGACGCGATCACGAAGGAAGTGAAACAAGGCGAGCAGTAGAAACGCCCGGCGGCTCCAAGAACGATTGACTTGTCCAGTGCAAGCACATTGATGGGGACATTCAATGCACGTGCGCCCGCCGTTCAATTCCCGGTCGTAGCGCGAGAAGTTTAAGTATCGAAGCAGGGGATGAGGGAGCATGAAACGCAGAGATTTCTTGACCAAAGGCACGCTCGCTGCGGGACTAGCGGCGTCTCCGCGACTGCTTGTACCAATTCTGGAGAGCGAAACCAGTTCCGCTCAATCGACCAAATCCGGGGAACATCCGGCAAACGCTCCCGGGGAGATTCGTTCCTCGGACTATCTTCGCCGTGCGCGCGAGGATCAGCTTCTGCCCAAGTTGCCAGCACGTATCGAAACTCACCTGTCGGGAGTGAAGATCCTGCCGATGCCGCTCGAGGAGCGTGTGCGGCGCGGGATTGTACCGCGGCGCGGATTCTGCAGTACCACACCAGGAAGCGATGCTCTTCTCATCTCCGGTAATGGTCCCATCAACGTCGACATCCTGTGCGATCCATACTCCGAGCAGGTCAATCTCCGTCATGAAAGCATCTTCGTGCCACGCAAGCCTTTCGAAGCTCCGAAGATCGCAGGCCTACTTCCGCAGGTGCGGCAGATGATTCTGGATGGCAAATACCACGAGGCTGCTCAGCTCGCTCACGACGAATGGCACAAGAATTCATTGCCCTCGGGCGGATTCGGCGGTGGTCCGGCGTTCTCGATGCACCTGGATTTCCCCAAGACCACCGCGGTCAGGGACTATCTCCGCACCGTTGATTTCGAAAGCACCGAGGTCAAGGTTCACTGGACCGACGATCGCGGCGAATGGGTTCGCCGCACCTTCACGTCTCGTCCCGATAACCTCGTTGTGCAATGGCTCACGGCACCGAAGGATGAATCAATGAACGTCCGCATCTCGCTGCAACGAGCCGCGGCCCCCTTTCGTCCCACTGGGATTGCAGCCCAGCAGGCTGCGGCCGCACCGGCAGGAGGTGTAGTCCGTCGGCCCGCAGCCGCAACCCCACAGGGCGAGTTCCATCAGGACTACAACGAGCAGCGGCTGATCTTCAAGGGGATCCTGGATCCCTCGGTCAACAATCGCGGCTATGCCGGCGTCACTCGCGTGATTCGCGAGGGTGGATCGGCCCATATGGATGGCGACACGCTGGTGATTGAGAAGGCGGCGTCCGTCCTGCTGCTGACGCGCATCGAGCCCTTTACCAACTACAGTGAGCCGCAGGTGGAAGCGCTGCGGCAAGCGGTGGAACAACTCACACCGGATTACGCTGTGCTGCTGGAGAGCGCACGCAAGGTCCAGTCCGAGATGCTCAATCGGATCACCGTGGATTTCGGAGGCGCATCGCACTATGCCCATTCCTCCGAGGAGCTTCTCGCGGAGCAACGGTCGAGCCCGGGATATTGCGGCGCGTTCCTCGAGAAGTTGTTCGAGATGTGCCGCTACTGGTTCATTCTTACCAGCGGAAAATATTGCAGCATGCAGGCTGAGACTAACGCCAACATCAACCTTCAGATCGCTCCCGGAGTGCAGGGTGACCACCGCGAAGGCATGCAGGCTTACTTCAATTGGATGGAGAGTCTTGCTCCAGATTACCGGACCAACGCGAAGAACATCTACGGCATGCGCGGCGCTCATTATGCCCTCACTCCGACCAAAGAGTCCGGCGTGGATACGCTGTTTGACTACGCGAGTTCGACCGGAGAGATATGGCCGCATGCGTATTGGCTTTCTGCCGGCGGCTGGTGTGTGCGTCCGTTCTGGGATCACTATCTGGTCACAGGCGACATGGAATTTCTCCGCAATCGTGTTGTGCCGGCCTACAAAGACCTGGCGCTGTTTTATGAGGACTTCCTCACGCTCACCGACGCCAATGGGAATTACATTTTTGTCCCATCCTTCTCGCCGGAAAACAATCCCGGAAACCTGAACCCCGGTTGCATGGCTGTGATTAACAGCAGCATGGACATTTCAGTTTGCCGCGAGGTCCTTTCCAACCTGATCGAGGCATGCGAGCTGCTGGGCAGCGATGCCGACAGCATTTCGAAATGGAAGGTGATGCTGACGAAATTGCCGCCCTATCTACTGGAGCCGGACGGCGCCATGAAGGAATGGTCGTGGCCGTCGCTGCGTGAACGTTACAATCAACGCCACATCTCTCATCTTTACGGCGCATGGCCCGGCGACGAAATCGATCCGGACCGCACTCCGCAACTGGCACGGGCGGCTCTGATCGCCGATCGACATCGCGTTCCGGAGCGCCTGGCGGCGCACGGCCGCTGCCATCGGGCTCTGGTTGGCGCACGGCTCAAAGATAGTTACCTGGTGGACACCGAGCTGCGTCAGTTGATTGAAGAAGGCAATGTCGGTCCCACGCTCCGCTGTTCGCACGACCCCTACGCCATGCCTATGCCGGATGCGCAGGGCGGCATTCCGCTCATCATGATGGAAATGGTCGCCTACTCACGGCCCGGCGTTGTCGAGGTACTTCCTGCACTTCCTCCATCGCTGGTCAAAGGCTCGATGAACGGCATGTTGCTGCGTACGTTTGCCCGGCTCGACAAGTTCTCATGGGACATGAACACCCGCAGCGTCGAGATGACCATAACTTCGGCCAGAAAGCAGAATGTCACCCTGATTGCGCGGCACGGGATCCGGGCGGTTTCGGCCTCTGCCGGAGTGTTGGCGGCAAAGCCACCCCTAGACGAGAGCGTCTGCGAGCTGCACTTGCCGGAAGGAAAACCGGTCGAGGTTCATCTGAAACTCGGACAGCGCAATCCGCTGGATTGGGTCAACTGGGTCGCTTAGTCAACTGAGTCGCGTGTTAAGCGCAGCACAACAGACTTCGAGAGGAAATCATGAAGCGCAGAGATTTTCTGAAGACGGGCGCCGCCGCCGCCGGAATGGTAGGGTCTCTGGCGGTATCGCCAGCGCTGGCCGGGGCAGAAAGCAATCCTTCAAAGCCGGGTGACCACCGCGACAATCGTCCCGCTGAATATCTTCACCGCGTACAGCGAGACCGGTTCCGGCCGAAGCAACCTGCGCCCGCACGACCCTATGCCATCGCACCGATGCCGTTGGGGCAGCGGATCAGCCGCAAAGTTGTTCCGCAGCGCGGTTTCTGCAGCATCGCGCCCGGCGAACTGGTAAGCGAGTGCCTCACCTCCGGCAACGGAACGATGAGCATTGAACTGATGGGCGATCCCTACGCAGAACTAATCATGTTTCACCACGAAGGTCTGCTGATGCCGTGGAAGAAGCCCCTGGAGGCTCCGCAGGTCGCCGCCATCTTCCCGGAAGTGCGCCGGTTCGTGCTGGCCGGAAAAGATCACGAAGCAATGGCGCTCGCTCTGCAGCACATGAACGATGGGGCTATCAAACAGGACACCCAGCCTCACCTCACCGTGCCGGCCTTCCTGATGCACCTTGATCTGCCCAAAACCACAGCGGTCAAAGACTACCTCCGGACTCTCGACTTCGAAACGGGAGAAGCCAATGTCTACTGGACGGACCAGCCCGGCCAGTGGGTGCGTCGAACCTTTACCTCCCGTCCCGACAACGTTGTCGTGCAGTGCATCACCGCACCCGCTGGCCAGTCCATCAATCTGCGTATCGCGTTGCAGCGCTCCGCTGAATGGAGCGTGGTCTCTGGAATGGACTGGGGCAGTCACCCGGGCATCGGCAACATCTCGCCGGATTGGGAAGCGTTCTCGCCGGCAACGAGGCCCAAAGCGCCCGCTCCCAAAGGCGTCGAAGCGGGCAACGTTCGCCAGGATGTCAACCAGCAGTCTCTGATCTACCGGTGCATTTTCGATCCCTCGGTAGACAACAGCGGCTACGCCGGAGTGGTTCGCGTGGTGCGCGACGGTGGAACGGCGCGTAACGACGGCGACGTACTCGTGATCGAGAATGCTTCGTCGGTGACGCTGCTCACCCGCATCGCGCACTTCCACAATGTGACCGAGCCGCAGGTGGATTCGCTGCTCCGATCCGTCGAGGTGCTCGCTGCGGACTACTCTGCCTTGCTGGACCGCCATCGCCACGTCCAGGCAGAAGCACTGAACCGCGTGACCGTGGATTTTGGCGGCGCCTCCCAATTTGGATGGTCGACCGAGGAGCTTCTCACCGATCAGCGGTCCCGCATCGATTACTCCCCCGCGCTGCTGGAAAAAGTTTTCGAGATGGGCCGGTATTGGTTTATCGTCAACAGCGGCCAGTATCCCAGCATCGCCGCCCAGGTTAACTCCACGCTCGACCTCCAGACCGCCGCAGCCGTGCAGGGTGATTTGCGGGAAGGCATGCTGGCGTACTTCGATTGGATGGAGAGCCTTTCCCAGGACACCCGCACCAACGCTAAAAACATCTTCGGATTTCGCGGCGCTTCGTATCCGCTGTTTCCCGACAAAGGCATCGGCGCGAACTTCTACTACACCGGCACCTCCGATATCGGAATCTGGCCCTACTGGATCTCCGCCGGAGGCTGGGTTGCGCGCCAGTTCTGGAACCATTACCTCGTCACTGGAGATCAGGAATTTCTCCGCACCCGGACCGTGCCGGCGTACAAAGACCTGGCGCTGTTCTACGAAGACTTCCTTACGCTCACCGACGAAAACGGTCACTACATGTTCGTCCCTTCCATTTCGCCGGAGAACGTGCCCCGCAGCACCAGCCCGTCCTCGCCCGTGCTGATCAATGCCACCATGGACATCGCGGTGTGCCGGGAGGTGCTGACGAATCTGATCCATGCATCCGAGATACTGGGCATCGACGCCGACAGCGTACCGAAATGGAAGGCAATGCTGGTCAAGATGCCGCCCTACCTGATGGAGTCCGACGGCACACTAAAGGAGTGGGCGTGGTCCACGGTGCAGGAGCATTACAGCCATCGTCATATCTCGCATCTGTACGGCGCGTGGCCTGGCGATGAAATCGATCCCGACCGCACGCCGCAACTGGCTCGGGCCGCTCAGATCGCCAATCGCCGGCGCACAGTCGATCTATTGGCGACCTCAGTCGCGGGCGAGACCCTGCCTGCTTATGCCCGCTGCCATCGGGCTCTGGTGGGTGCAAGGCTTAAAGACAACGTCATGGTGGACATTCAACTCCGCCAACTGATGGAGCAGGGCTACATCAGCGCCGCGCTACGGACGTCGCGGGAGCCGTATGGCACACCGGTGCCGGATGCCCACGGAGGAATTCCAGCAACGATCATGGAGATGCTTCTGTACTCACTCCCCGGAGTGATTGAGGTGCTGCCCGCGCTTCCTCGATCGCTGGCCAGGGGTTCGATCAACGGAATGCTCGCCCGCACCTTCGCCCGCATCGACAAGCTGGCTTGGAATATGAATTCCAGAAGCGTCGACCTGACGATCACCTCTTTGCGAGACCAGGACGTGACGCTGATTGCCCGTCATGGCATCCAGCAGATCTCGGGACCCACCGGTGTTGTGGCGGCAAATCACCAGCCGGGCGCGGCTGACTGCACCGTGCATCTGCCAGCCCACAAGCCAGTGGAAATCCATATGAAGCTGGCTCGTCGAGACGCGCCTGATCGGGCCTCCCAGGTGAGCAACGCATAGCCTTTGCCGCAGCTCCTAGGGTTACCATTCAAAGCAAGAAAATTCGGGCGGGACAGTTGCCATCGTCTGGCACCCGTCCCGCCCGAATCCTCTCCTGGAATTCGTCTGGATCGCTTCGCCTATTTGGCTGGCGTTCGCTTGGCCGTGAACTCCTGCGGTGGACGTGCGCCACCCGGGCCGCCCCCGGCGGGACCTCCGCTGATGGTGCGGGTGAATTTGATCGAGTCTGCACCGTCGGCTTTGCCGGTGTAGGCCAGCGTGATCGTGTTGTCACCGAAAGTGCGGACCACGTTAAAACTGATGGCATCTCCATCCACTTTGCCGTCCGCGATGTTCACCTCGCCCATCTGGCCGGACATGGTACCCGCCAGTTTTGCGCCGCTTACCGTGAAGGTAAATGTCGTGGTGACTGGTGTACCATCACGGCCCGGTACTTCAGCGGTCCATTTGCCGTTGAAGTCGGCAGCCAATGCGACCATCGAACTGACCGCAAATAACAATGTTGCGAAGACTAGTTTTTTTATCACGCCCGCATCTCCCTTTAGAACAAATTCGAACTACGAAGCGAATTGCTTAAACCGAGATTTTCATGACACGCCGAGACGCGAATCGAAGGATCGCTGTCTATTTGGAACAGACTGTTTCGGTCTTGAGCGCCACCGCGGAGAATGATATCCAGCATGGTAGTTATCAGTCAACGAGTGAGCGCGATGAACCATCGATCAGGACTTTCCGAAGGCGCCGCCCTTGAAAAGTAGAGTCATCTAGTCAGCCCGCGTTACGGTACGGTGGCGTGACGGAAGACTAACTCAAACTCAATCGATTGCAGCCAGTCACAGGAACGAGTGCGCGCCCGACACTATAGAGACCCTTTCACGAATGGCGTGCCGTTCAGCGGTTGCCCGCCTCCGACGCTGATCTCCAACTTGCCCTGTGGAACGTCTTCGTGAGGTAGCGTAAACGACACTTGCCGGCTCTCACCCGAGCCGAGATGAATCCGTTGGAACCCGCGCAGGCTGCGGATTTCCTCTCCCGGACCTCCACTGACGTAGAGCTGCACCACTTCATCGCCCTCGCGGGACGATGTATTCTTCACCGTCGCCAGGACCTCTGCTCCAGCGGCCGTGCGCTTTGTCTTCAGCCCGGAATAAGTGAAGCTTGAATAGCTCAATCCGTAGCCGAACGGGTATAGCGGCGCACCTGTGAAGTAGCGATACGTGCGTCCCTTCATGGAGTAGTCAGTAAATTCCGGTAGTTGATCCAGACCTTTGTAGAAAGTCACGGGCAGCCGGCCCGCGGGATTATTGACGCCAGCCAAGGTCTCCGCGATGGCTGTGCCAGTCTCTTCGCCGCCATACCATGACGAAAGCAAGGCCGTCGCGCCTGCGGCCGCTGAGTTGGCAGCGATCGCGCTTCCCCCGGTCAACACGACAACTACCGGCTTGCCGGTCGCGATCATGGCCTTGACCATAGTTTCCTGCGGTTCCGGCAGATCGATGAAGCTGCGGTCGTGCCCTTCGCCTTCGAGCGACGAGTTCAACCCCGCGAACACCAGAATCGCATCCGCGTTCCTGGCGGCCTTTTCCGCTTGCTCCAGCAACACTGCAGCCGGCGGAATCCAGTTCAGTTCCGCTCCGCCTCCGGCGCCATTCTGCTGGTACTCCACGCGAACAGAATAGCTGTGGCCGCCCTCAAGATGAACGGGCGGGGGACCACCGCGCCTGTTTCCCTGAGCTTGCCCCTCTCCCGGTCCCAGCCCAGCCGGACGAGGACCGCCAGGGCCGCCCGAGATCAATTCTTTGCCATGCAGGAGCAGTCGGACCTTGCCGTTACGATTCCATTGGCCCGTGCGTGCCGTTAGTACATAGTCTCCCGTGCCCGGAGGAGTGAGAGTCCCGCTCCAACGCACTGAATATTTATTTCCCTTGAACGCAGCGACGACAGCCGGCTCTTCCATATTCGCGTCGTAATACAAACGCGATTCCGTGCGGCGGAGCCTGGGCTCTCCCTGGAAATCAGGATTGTCGAAGTACTCGGCCAGCAACCCGTGTCCACTTCCAACCGAAGGTGCGAGGGCATCGGAGGAGACCAGGGCCCCGGCGGTGGTTGTATACGTAGCCCCGAGTGCGAACTCCACCTTGGCTGCGGAGAACTGCTTCACAATTCCTTCCAACGGTGTCACCTGTTTCGAAGAGATTCCGTTGTAGTTCCCCAATAGGCCGATGGGATCGTCCGCGGATGGCCCGATGACGGCGATGGTGTGGATGGAAGACTTGAGCGGCAAGAAGCCACCCTGGTTCTTCAGCAGCACGATGGCTTCGCGCTGCGCCCTGAGGGCAAGCTGGCGATGCTCAGCCGAGTCATTCTGCGAATAGGGAATCTTCGAATACGGCACGCGTTCGGGTGGATCGAACATTCCTAACCGGAATCGCGCGGTAAACAGCCGCTCCGTTGCGTGCGTGATTTCCGCTTCTGTAATGTGGCCTGCCTTCACTTCGTCGATTAGGCTGCGATATTCGCCGCCGCAGGTGAGGTCGGTTCCAGCCTTCACGGCCGCAACGGCCGCATCGCCTTCAGTGGCCACATACTTATGGGTGCGATAGATATCGCCCACCGCACCACAGTCGCTGACAACAAAGCCTTTGAAGCCCCACTGCTCGCGAAGCCGCTTCTCCAGCAGGTCGCGGTTGGCGCACCCGGGCGCTCCGTTCACGGAGTTGTAAACACACATGATGGAGTCGGCCTTGCCTTCAACGATGGCGGCTTTGAACGCCGGCAGATACGTGTGCTGCAGGTCGTACTCGCTGGCCTTGGCGTCAAACACATGCCGCAGCGGCTCCGGACCGCTGTGTACGGCGTAGTGCTTCGGCGTAGCAACCAGCTTTAGATAGTGCGGATCGTTGCCCTGCATTCCGGTCACGAATGCCACGCCCATCCGGCTGGTGAGATATGGATCCTCACCATAGGTTTCCTGGCCCCGTCCCCAGCGCGGATCGCGAAAGATGTTAATGTTCGGCGACCAGTAGGTCAGCCCGGCGGTTCTGCCGGGAGCGGCACCTGGCGCGACTTCTTGAACTGGCGGCTGCCGTTTGGCCTCGTTATACTTCGCACGCGCTTCGGTCGAGATCGCCTCTGCGATCCGGTGAACGAGCGCAGTATCCCATGTCGATCCCAATGCAATCGCCTGGGGAAAAACTGTCGCACGCCCCGTCGCAACACCATGCAGGGCCTCGTTCCACCAGTTATAGACGGGCACGTCCAGCCGTGGAATCGCAGGAGCGCTATTCTGCATCTGCAATATTTTCTCTTCCAGCGTCATCCGGCCCACCAAGTCCGCTGCGCGCTTCTCCGGGGTCAGATCAGGGTTCTGGTAGGGTGCGGTTGACTGTCCAAAAGAGGGCATGACAATTAACACCACCAAGGCAACAAACAAACGACGCTGTTTCAAAATGGCTCTCCTGCATTACGAACTAGGGAATGACAAAGATATCGGAGCGAATCAAAGCAACGCAACATCGAGCCAAATCAGGGCTTCTTCGACGTCATCACACATCTCTCGCGTATTGGCTGGAACCTAAACCGGTCGAAGACTACTCTGACCTTGGCCTAGAAAGGCCAGGCCCTTCAAGCAGCGCTACGCTAACAATCTCGCTGGTATAGAGATCGGACAGACCAGAGAAAGATCCAGCTCCAAATTACATGACGAAGTTTGCCCAGGTAAGATCGAGCGTCGTATGATTTCGGTCGAAATGCCCCACACATGTCTACGTGTCGCTGTAACTCCAGATCGCCTTGCGAGACTCAGTCTCGCGCGAGCCTGTTGACGCTGATGGACCTACTGTTCTGAACGTCTGGACGCGGACGCTAATAGATATCTGAGGAGCGGCGATGGAATCGGGGAAGCAAAAGTTTGTTTCACATTGCAGTACGACCGTAAGCGAAATTCCTTCCACAGGCGTAGATCGCAGGCAGTTTCTTCAGTACGCGGCTGGCGTTGGAGCCACGCTGGGTCTCAGCCGAAGCGCTTTGGGCCAGATGACGGCAGCGCAAATCGACAATCGTCTTCCCAATGGGACGGAGCATATCTCATGGGAACAGCCGCTGAAATTTTCTAAAACATACTTTGTCGACAACAATTCTTCCAAAGCTGATGACAATGGCCCGGGCAGCAGCGCGCGTCCGTTCCGCACGATCAATAAGGCCGCTAAGGTTCTGCAACCGGGCGAGCGGGTGGTGATCGCGACGGGTACCTATCGTGAATGTGTGCGTCCGGTCCGCGGCGGCACAAGCCTTGCGCAGATGATCAGCTATGAAGCCGCACCGGGCGCCCAGGTCGTGATCAAAGGCTCCGACGTGCTGAAAGGTGGTTGGCAGCAGGAGTCGGTCGCAATCGGCCGTGGTGCGCCTGTCACGCAGGTCCCGGCGTGGCAGCATGAATTGACGGCGGCGATGTTTCCGGATGCCTACAACCCTTTCGCTCTCGCCAGCGTGCCGGGAGACCGGGAATGGCTGGACACCAAAATGGTGGACATGGGGCCTTACTTCCGCCGACGTGGATTGATCTTTGTTAACGGTAAGCCTCTCGAACCTATGGAGAAGCTGCGCGAACTGGCTATTGCCACCCTGCCCGGACCTCCGCCGCCAAACACGCCGCAACCGCGTAACGGGCTGCCACCTCGCATTCGCACCGGTCCAATCATGCAGGAGATCGGAGGCACGCCAAATGGACGGTTCTGGGTAGATAACTCCGGCACTACCGTCCATGTTCGCCTTCCTGAAGGCACCCCAGCAGAGCATCTCGTGGAAGTTACGACTCGCGAGCAGGTGTTTGTTCCCCTACAAAAGGGACTCGCGTTTATCCGGGTAAAGGGCATCACATTCCAGCATGCGGGCAATGGATATCCGGTCCCACAGCGCGGCCTGGTTTCTACTGCCGGCGGAAATCACTGGATCATCGAAGGAAACACGATCGAGTGGGGAAACGGAGTCGGCCTTGATATCGCGAACGGTGACTGGAATTCCGCCCCAACTCCTCAGGCGGGGCTAAATCAGATCGTTCGGAGCAATACGATCCGCTACTGCGGCATCGAAGGCATAGGTGGCATGGGAACTGTCGATGCGGTGATAGAGGACAATCTCATCGAGTGGTGCGGCTGGGCCGATGCAGAACGTTCCTGGGAAGCTGCTGCGGCCAAATTTCACCGAGCGCACAACATGCTCTTTCGCCGTAATGTGATCCGTCACATACGCCATGCCAACGCGGTGTGGTTCGATAGCGGCAACGTCAACAATCGCATCACGGGCAATATTTTTGCGGACATTCTGACCGTGAGCGCCGCCGTGCATTTCGAAGTCAATCTGGAGCAGAACCAGATAGACAATAACATCATCTGGAACGTACGCAACGCGGAGCCGGGGACGCCTGGACAGAGGGGATGTGCCGGTTCCGGTGTATTCATCAATGCCAGCAATCGTTTGATACTGGCTCAGAATCTTATCGGGCGCTGCGATAACTCCGGTGTTTTCGCCATCATCCGTGAGGACCGCGCGGGCACAGGCACGGCTTCGGAAAACAAAATCTATAACAACATTTTCAGTAGCTGCGGTAAATCGGCAATTTTATTTCTCAACCAGAACAACGACGCTGATGGCAACGTCTATGCGTCCATGCCGAAAGGCTTCCTCGGATTTGCGACACACGACGAAAAAGAATGGCTCGACTTACCGGCCTGGCGCGATGAGCATGGTTGGGACAAGCACGGTGCGACTGCCGACCTTCAGATCGAGTTCGATCCTGAGCTCCTGCAACTAACCCTGAACGGAAGCCAGTTGCTACCAAAGGTAAGTGCCTTCAATAATATCGAAACCGATATATTCGGCAGGCCTACCGGAAGCTCTACCTTTCCAGGACCACTCGGCGATCCAGGCGCAAAGTCGGTCTGGAAAGTTGACCCGCGTTCAACGCCTACATAGCGCGAATGGAGCGCCACAGTTGTACGCATTCTGTAATCAATGCCGATCGGAGGTATCCGCATGTAGGATGCTGGCGAAAGATTCTTCTGAATTGAGCCCGCTGTTGAGCAGGACATACCGAGGAGAGAAGGATGAGAATGAATCGACGCAAGTTTGTCGTGGGCTCCGTAGCGGGAGCCGCGATGCTAAAGCAAAACATAAAAGCTTTTGCCAGTCCGGCTGCGAGTATTCAGTTCACTGCCGACGCGAGCAAGGCCGGCGCGCAGATTAATCCGATGATCTTCGGGGGCTATATGGAACCGGCGACCACGTCGGTATGGGCCGAGGTCTTGACCGATCGGAAGTTTGCGAACCCGGTAACCAGTGCAGTACCCGCGGTTCCGGCAAATCCCACTTTTCGACGTTTCGGCGGCGAGCGCTTCAAGCCGGTAGGACCGGAGGGCACGCTCGAAATGGATACCGAGCGACCCTTTGTAGGCAGACACAGCCCGCGCGTAAGGCTCAGCCCTACCGAGCCGCATGGGATTCGGCAATCGAGACTGCGTATCGGCAAGAAAGCATATCGAGGGCGTGTAGTACTGGTCGGAGATCCCGGCACGAAAGTGACCGTCCGCTTGTCCTGGGGCTCAGAAGCCTCGGAGGCGCAGACCATAACGATCCCTGCACTCCACCAGCAGTACCAGACCTTTCCTCTGAAGTTCGCTCCAGCGGCTGCGAGTGAGGAGGCAAGCCTGGAAATCCTCGGAGTTGGAACGGGGGCTTTTCACATCGGTGCCGTGTCACTGATGCCGGCCGATAATGTGCAGGGGTTTCACGCAGGGATGATTCGGCTTTTCAAGGAAGCCGGATTCAAGATGTTCAAGTGGCCGGGCGGGAACTTTGTTTCCGCTTACGACTATCGCGACGGTCTCGGTGATCCGGACAAGCGCCCGCCCCGGCTGCAACCGATGTGGTCCGACAGAGTGGAATCGAACGACCTCGGTCTCCACGAATTCATGGCTCTTTGCCGGCTTGTCGGAGCCGAACCCGACCTGACGATCGATAGCGGATTCGGGTCACCCCGGGAAGCGGCGGAGCAGGTTGAATACTGCAATGGCGCGGTCACTACTCGGATGGGCAAAATGCGCGCCGCGAACGGCAGTGCTGAACCCTTCCACATCCGGTATTGGACCATCGGGAACGAGATGTATGGTCCGTGGCAGTACGGTCACATGTCGGCTGATCAGTATTGGGTGAAGCACAACCGGATCGTCGAAGCGATGCGGGCGGTCGACCCGGGCATCAAGGTCACGCTCTCCGGGGCGAGTATCTGCGAGAAGTCAGTCGACGCGGCGGAGAAGAAAGGAAACTTTTTTCCCAGCATCTGGGAACCTCCAATCCCGGAGCCGTTGCCGTTCAAGTTCGGTTCAACGACCGACTGGGATGGCTGGCTGCTGAAGAATTGCGCGGACTACACCGACACAGTTTCTGAACACACCTATGCGTATCCGAACCTTGTCTTCGATGCACAAAAGCAGCTCTTCGTGGACGCTCCGAACGAACCTTTGCAGTTCAAGGCGCGGCGTCTGGCAAACCGAATCGGCGGGGCATTCGATTGCTGGGACAGGTATGTGCAGGACATACCGTCGCTGAAGAGTCGAGACATTAAGTTCATCTTTGATGAGTGGGGTAACCGTCCGCGGTCGGCAGATGGTCAGAACCATCCGCTGCCTGGCATGCTGACGCCCCTTTCCTATGCGCTTTGTTTCCATGAGATGTTTCGGCATTCCGATAAGATCGCGGCGACGTGCGCGACCGGGGGTTTGCGACTACTGACGGATGTTTCGGGTGATGCGGTTGGATTGCCGGCTGAGCAGGTGGTGATGAAGTTGATGCACACGCACTTCCTGAACGCCTTTCCCATACCGGTGGACGGAAACTCTCCGCAGAAGCAGGTGCCGGGCACCGACTTCGTCGACAGGGGGCCGACGCTTACGGGAAGCCCCACATATCCTCTGGACGTCCTCGCGGGACTCTCGAGCGACAGAAAGAGATTTCTTCTGTCGGTTGTGAATCCGTCAGAAGCGGTGCAGCAACTGGTTTCAAGCATCAGGCAGATCAAGCTGCGTCAGCGGGGCAAGTTGTACCAGATTGCGCCTCCCGGCTTGAACTCCGTAAACGAAGCAGGTAAGGAGCCGATCGTCAAGATTGTTGAAACGGAGCAGACTTCTTTTCCGGAGATGCTGCAGGTGCCTCCGGTAAGCGTGAGCCTCTACGAGTTTGAAGTGGAGAGTGTGTGAAAAGCCTTCTTTTACAATGTCCGTGAATCTCTGGGGCAACTTGCTAAAATAAATCTTTTATTTTTGGCCGGTTACAAGATGTTCATCGGGATTCACGTCGAAAGGCGCCTGAACGTCGTTTCTCGTAGAAAGACGGTATTGCGCTTATCTGGAGTGATCCTTTGCGCAGTGGAAGCTGGAGGCCTTGGCGGGATCGTCATGACCATCCCATCGTGCGATCTGTGGGAATGGGCAGAGTAAGCGTTGGAACGTAGCTTTGCCGCCAACATCGTGAGAAGCCAGGATGCTGTCCGGGATTGCAGTCCCTGTGACCCATCGATCGAGTGCTCCAAGGGCATCGAAGCTCGAAGCCCCTGGACCGCCACCGCAGTGACCCATGCCTGGAACCATGAAGAGGCGAACGGAGTTCTCCGTCGAGGGTCCGAGGATCTTCTTCACCTGTTCGTAATACCCGATGGTGTCTTGTGCCGGCACGACTGGATCTGCCCAGCCGTGGTAGACCAGCAGCTTGCCGTTGCTGTGCTGAAAGGCGGTCAGGTCGGGGTTGACGGCTTCGAGAAATGGAAATTTTTTACGTGCGGCGGCTACCGAGGCTGGCGCGTCGAAGCTGCCGAAGTCGAAAGATGGCGAATCGAATATCCAGGAAGTCCAGAACTCCGAGCGAACGGGTTGGGCGGGGAATATAAGATAGGCGCCCCAGCCGTTCTCGCTGCCGCGCGGCCAACCTGGATACATCGGCTTGCCTTCCGCGCTTTGTACCGGGGCGTCATACAAACGGCGCGCCATGCGTACTTCGGCATCAGTGAGGCACGTTTTCGTGTCACTGGTCGTTGCGCAAGCGAGACTGCCAGGATCAAAGGAGCAGTTCATAGGATCGCTGATTACGCCATCCATCACGCCATCCGTCACGCCGTCCTGCTTGCCGCATGCAGCGGTGGCCGCATTCGAGAGGAGTGCGAGCTTTGACGCTGGGAAGGCGGCTCCATTTGTTGGATGGGTCACGCGCCAGCTCTCGACGAAGTCTGCGTTGAGAAGAATGCGGTCGTTGCCAGGGTCTCCGGCCACGATTCCATCGAAATCCTTCGGATAACGCTGCGCCTCGCTTAGTGCCTGCTGTCCTCCGGTGGAGCAACCTGCGAAGTAGGCATGCACAGGAGGCTTGCCGTAGAAGGCAGTTACCACTGCCTTTGCATCTTCCGCCAGCACATGCGTGCTGCGGTAGGCCCAGTCGCGAATTCTTTCCGGATGACCTGTACCAAAGCTGAGCGCGTCTCCCTGGTGACCGGTGTCCGAACCACCGACAGCGAAACCACGCTTTAGACCTTCCGCCATCTGATCGTAAGAAAGCGCGCTTGAATAGCCACCATTTCCGGTACCGAGCAGCTTGCCGTTCCATGTCCCGGGATCGGGCAGCCAAATCTCCGAAGTGACGGCGCTGTCGGAACTGGTGGGTGTGGATATGCGGACGAAGCAGTGTGCCGGCAGCACGATCCGCCGAGGTCCGACCGGACCGATGGGCGGGAGCTGGAGAGGACCTTCCGCGGCGTAGTCTGCGGCCAGCACTCGTGACGAGCTTTTGTGGAATGAGCGCAAGCTCTCGCAGGCAGCCTGACCGCTCTCTGCGCGAACAGCCGCGTGGGAAAGCCCAAGCACAGCTGCCGCTATCATTAGGGAGTGGCGCATCATGCTAGATCTCCATGGAGAGCATCAGCGAGCTCAGGCTTTTGCCGTGGGCGTCGAGACGAAGCGAACGGGTTACGCTTTCCGTGAGTGGACGGTGCAGCACGAAGTTGAGGGCGAACAGATTGGGGACACAATAGCGCACTGCGGGTCTGGTGATGTGTTCCCTAAAAAGTGCGTTCACTTGCTCCTCGGTTACCCGTTCTACAAGAACCGGATAGTCTTCCTCGCGATAGGCGATTACGGAAATATTGACCAGGTTTCCCTTGTCTCCTGCACGCGAATGGGCAATTTCTCTAAGCTGCATTAAGCCTCCTCGATGCACAGGGTAGTGGTGACAAGCTCTCGTGCGACGAGAGCTGGAATGATAGCGATGTTCTCCCGCACCGAGGATGTAACACCGCATCCTGCCGCTGGCCCGTTTAGATAGAGGCTTTCGACTTCGCGCGCGAGGCACCTCGCATCAGTCTCTTCATCGAAACGCGCCGCTGCTCGCAGCCTTATCTCATAGGGCTCCGCGTGAGCTATCGAATTTTCGTGAATTGCGTTCAGGCCGATCAGGTCGAAGCGGAGTTCGCGAGCTCCGCTTTGTGCCAATCGCTTTTGGAGTATTTCTCGCGCGAGCTCGGCTCTCGCCAGGGCGCCAGGGCCCGCATAGGAGATTTGACCTTCGGCGATCACACCGTCGCCAATGCCCACCGAGACTTTGTATTGGTTCGGCCGTGACCTTCCGCTGCCACCGGAGACCAGCATCCTGTTCGGGGCTTGCTGTTCGAAGCGGACGTTGGTGACGTCGGCTGTGACATCGGGCGTCACATAGGAGGAAGGGTCGAGAACCTCATACAAGAGTTGTTCTCGGCAGGTCTGCATATTGATCATGCCGCCTGTACCTTCCAGCTTTGTCAACACCGCAGCGCCAAGATCGTCAACCTCAGCGATTGGAAAGCCGATGCGATCCATATCGGGGACGTCCTTGTACCCAGGATCGGCGAAGTATCCGCCGGTGAGTTGCCCAGCGCACTCTAGAAGATGACCGACGACGATGCCCTGACCCAATCTCTCCCACGACATGGGATCCCAGTGGAGGGCATGTAAAAGAGCGCCGAGGAACAGTGAAGGATCGGCGACCCTGCCTGTGAGCACGACGTCAGCACCCCGGTCGAGCGCCTCTGCGACGGGACCTGCGCCGAGATAGGCATTCGCGGAGAAGTATGTTTTGGGATCGGGCAGCGGTTCATCCGCGAAAGGCTTGAAGCGGTCTCTCAGATGAAGGACGTCGTCGCCTTCTATGTACGCCACTCGCAATCCGTAGAGGCCTAGACTTCGGGCGATCTCAATCGTCTTCCTGGCGGCGGCCCGCGGATTCGCCGCACCCATGTTTCCAATAACACGGGTTCCGCTGCGGCGGCATGCGGGAAGCACGGCAGTCATGCGATCGACGAGCATGGGATCATACCCAGACTCAGGGTCTTCACGCTTTCTTAATTGGCTGAGCGCGATTGTCCTCTCTGCGAGGCATTCGAAAACCAGAAAATCGAGTCGTCCAAATTCTGCGAGCTGAACCGCGGGATCGATGCGATCGCCAGCGAACCCCGCTCCCGCGCCAATTCTGACACTCTTCATCTGTGCTCTCCGGAGCGGAACTGTCTGTGGTTGTGTGTACTCGATCGTTTGAATTGAGAGAAGCGACTACCTGCAAACTGCCGCCGGATCCGTGCGTTCACCTGTATCTCCGGACGCATCTGGCGGCTCGTAGAGTATATGAATCGCAGGTGTAATTTGTATATTGAATAAATGCGAACGGAACGTTCGTATCTGTCGATGACTCTAATTGCAACCTCGAGCGCGACCGCAGTGCTTTCCGATTGCTCCTACAAAGGAATGATGTGCAGCAAGACGGCGGCGACGGTCATCACCACCGAAGCGCCGAAGAGGTAAGGGCCGGCGTAGCGTTGGTGAGCGCCCAGCTCAACTTCGCTCAAACCGGTAACAAGGAAAGTGGCCGGTGTGAGTGGGCTGACGGGGAAACCTGTCGTCATCTGACCGAGTAATGCGGCTTCCGCTACAGTTGCCGGAGCTACTCCGAAGCCTTGCGCGGCGCCGGCTAAAACGGGGAGTATGCCGAAGTAGAAAGAGTCAGGGTCGAAGAGCAGACTCAAGGGCATGGAGATCAAGCCGAGTATTACCGGGATGTGTGGTGCAAAGCCGGCGGGAATGTGGGCGATGGACGTGTGGGCCATCGCGCCCAGCATGCCCGTCCCTTTGAGAATGCCGGTGAAAACGCCGGCGGAGCAGAGGATGGCGCACATGGAGATTGCGGCTTTTGCGTGGCGGTCCAGAGCGGCACCCTGTTCCCGCACTGTTCTGAAGTTAAGCAGCAGCGCCAATGTTGTGCCGAGCATGAAGCACAAGGCAGGTTCGACTTTGCCGCTAATGACGACTCCGAGGACGGTCAGCGCGAGAAGCAGGTTTGCGATGAGACGCGTGCGGGAGAGAGTGTGGGCGCTGGCAGGCGGCTCGACCGCGAGCCCACGCCTCGCCGCAGATGGACCGATGCGCTTCTGTTCTTTACGGCCGAGATAAAGTGCAGCGGCAAAAACGTAGATCAGTCCGATGATCTGGACCGGAATCAAAGGACGAAACAATGCCAACGGCGTTGTGTGCAGGGCGCTGGCGGCACGAAGCGTGGGACCGGTCCATGGCAGAAAGTTCACCCCGGCAGCCATGGAAGTCGTGCATGCGAGGACGCGGCGATCCATGCCAAGCTCCTGGTAGAGCGGCAACATCGTAGGAATTGCGATCAAAAATACTACGGCCCCCGAACCGTCCAGATGCAATAGAAGGGCGAGCAGGGCTGTGCCGGGAACTATGAGCAGAGGGTTCTTGCCAACCTTGCGCAGCAACCACTGGACTAGCGGTTCCACGAGGCCGACATCGGTCAGTATCCCAAAGAAGAGGATGGCGAACAGGAACATCGCGACAACGGGAGCAATCGCTTCCAGTCCGGCAAGCGCAAACGCGCCGGTGCGGATGCCGAAGCCGGCAGCGACAGAGGTGGCTGTAGGGAACAGCAAGAGAGCGATCAGAGGAGAGACACGGCGGGTCGCGATCGCTGCGATCATGCCCATGATCGTGATGAGACCCCATAAAGCAAGCATGCTGGACATGCGGGTAGTCGCCCCTTCGCAAATGAATGGCAGTATAGAAACTGAACGCATCATGTGTACATTGCATAATTGCGAAGGCTATAATCTCGCCTTCCAATGGTTCATGAACTTCGCCACGTCCGCGCGTTTTTGAAGATATCAGAGACCTGCAACTTCACACGCGCCGCGAACGACCTGCACATTTCTCAATCTGCGTTGACGGTCCAGATTCAACAGCTCGAAGAGAGCCTTGGCATCCAGCTCTTCGACCGCAATAAGCGCGGAGTGACTTTGACCGCGGCGGGTAAAGATGTCTACGGTCCTCTTCAGCGCTTGTTTAACGATGCGCAAGGTATTGTCGAGCACGCACACGAACTGAGCTCAGTGGCAACGGGCTCTGTGACCATCGCCGCTCTTCCAAGTGTCTCTGCGGGAATACTTCCGGAGTTGATCCATAGCTTCGTTGTTGCGTATCCCGGCATTCGTATCCGGATCTCAGACATCATCGCCGAACACGTGCGCGAAGCTGTTCTGAAACGGCATGTGGACCTTGGCATCGGAACGCGGCATGGCCGCGATGCGGATCTGCGGTCCACTCCTCTGTTTCGGGATCGTCTGGTCATCTTTACTCTCCCAAATCATGCGCTGGCGAGAAAGAACGTGACTACTCTGCGCGAGGCGGCCGCATTCGATTTAGTCCTGCCAAGTCGCGACAGCAGTGTCAGAGAGACGGTGGAAGCCATCGCGCATCGGGGCCGGGTTGCCCTGCAGATGCGCTATGAGACAAACTTCATGTCGACGGCGCTTGGTCTGGTTCGAGCGGGGCTGGGGATTGCTATCCTCCCGGAGTCCGCGGCTGGGCGGGAAACATCCGAGTTCGCGAGGATCCCGTTAAGCGACAGGTCCTCCAGCCGGCAGATTGAATTGCTACAGAGGCGAGATCTTACGCTTTCGCCTGCGGCGGAATGCTTTGCGCGGCATCTTCGGCAGCACTTCGCGCCAGGTACTCGCGCGGCACCGAAGCCCGCTGCTCGCGCGCGTAAGAAGAGCTAGAACGTGCCATCGGAAATTGCGATGGATGCGTTCTCATCAATGAATTGTACATATGCTCAGAGGCGTTGCTATAGTCCTAGCCGTTGGACGATGTGATGTTTTCGGAGGATCTATGTACCTGCTGAAGGGGCTCGCCTTGACGGCGACGATCGTTGTAGGGACGCAGTTCATGCTCGCGCAAGCGACCGCGGTCAGAACGAAGTCAGGGCCTCTTCAGGGAGTTACGCAGGACGGCGTGGAGTCATTCAAGGGTGTGCCGTTCGCGTCGCCTCCGGTTGGGGAGCTGCGCTGGCGCGCTCCGCAACCCGCAAAGCCCTGGACGGGTGTGCGCAAGGCCGACACCTACTCGGCAGACTGCATGCAGGTTCCGTTTCCGAGCGACGCGGCTCCTTTGGGCACCACTCCCGCCGAGGATTGCCTGTATCTGAATGTATGGCGACCGGCAGGAACGCCGGCTGACGCGAAGCTTCCCGTAATGTTCTGGATTTATGGCGGTGGATTCGTCAACGGTGGCAGCTCCCCGGAGGTTTACGCGGGCAACAAGTTCGCGGAGAAGGGCGTGGTCTTCGTGAGTGCGAATTATCGCGTGGGGCGCTTCGGCTTCTTCGCCTTCCCTGAGCTCACCAAACAAGACGCCGACGGGATGGTTGGAAACTATGGGTTCATGGACCAGATTGTCGCGCTGAAATGGATTCAGCAGAACATCGGCGCCTTTGGCGGCGATCCCTCCAACGTGACTGTCTTCGGTGAGTCCGCGGGCGGATTCTCAGTGAGCATGCTGCTCACGTCGCCCTTGACGGGAGGACTGTTCTCGAAGGCGATCATCGAGTCGGGCGGAGGACGGACGAATCTGGGAGGGCAGCGTTACTTGAAGGTTGCGCTGCCGAACGGGCCCTCGTCGGCAGAATCCGTTGGCGTGGAGTTTGCCAGGAGCATGGGCATTGAGGGCACAGGCAAAGAAGCTCTGGATAGCCTGCGGCGCCTGCCAGCGGAGAAGGTGCGTGGCGATCTCAACATGGCGACGATGAGCCAAGCCGGATATTCGGGGTCCATGATCGACGGCCAGGTGGTAGTGACGGACCCGCAGTCTGCTTATCTCTCCGGCGCAGGATGGCGTGTCCCGCTGATCATCGGAACGAACAGTCTGGATATCGGTTTCGGATTTGCCAAGACCAAGGATGAGTTATTCGCTCCATTCGCAGCCAATCGCGAGAAGGCAATGGCAGCGTACGATTCTGGCGGGAACGGTGATCTGACCGCGGTGCAGTACATGGTCTCGATGGATCGCTTCATGATTGAACCGGCGCGATTCGTTGCAAGCGTTTTTGCGTCCGAGGGTGTACCGAGTTATGAGTACCGTTTCTCTTATGTGGCCGAATCGATGCGCAGCAAATGGCCGGGTGCACCACATGCCACGGAGATTCCGTTTGTCTTCGACACGGTGAAGGCCAAGTATGGCAAAGATCTGGCGCCGAACGATGAAAAGATCGCTCAGGCCATGCTGAGCTACTGGGTTGCCTTTGCGAAAACGGGTGATCCGAGCACCGGCAATACCCCGGCGTGGCCACGCTATTCGCCCACAACAGACATGCTGCTGAACTTCACTACGGATGGCCCCGTCGCCGAGGCAGATCCCTGGAAGTCGCGGTTGGACGTTACGGCGGCTTATGTTTCGGGCTCTGCGCCTGCTCCGACACCGAAGACGCCTCCCCGCCGCTAACTCCGGTGATAGGAAATGGCACGCGGGCCGGCGTAGCCATTTCCCCTTTCCTTTGCTTCGGCTGACTGCATGTCTTTGAGTATTGGAGGTTGTATGCGTCTCGCTCGTCTTACTCTCATCATTGTTTCGGGTGTCATGGTCCCGACTGTTCTGCTATGCCAGGCGGTGCCCAGGGAACAGGCCAACGAGGCCCGTATCGAAAAGCTGTTGGGACAGATGACGTTGGAAGAGAAGATGCAACTGATCCGGGGAGAAGTTGAACCCGCCGGCACGAATCAAGGCCAGGCTGGATATCTTCCTGGTGTGCCGAGGCTCGGTATACCTAGCCTCCGATTCGCGGATGGGCCTCCGGGCCTGCTGACGCGCGTGCCAGCGCAGGCCGAAACCGCAACCATGGGCGTTGCGGCCACCTTCAGCCTTAAGGACGCTTATGACAACGGGGTTGTCATAGGCCGTGAAGCAAGATCGTTGGGGATAGACGTCGTGTTGCAGCCGTTCATCAACATGGATCGCGATCTGACATTTGCACGCGGCTATAACACCTTCGGAGAAGACCCATTATTGACCGGATTGATGGGAGCGGCGGAGGTCCGCGGCGCGCAGTCTCAGGGAGTCATGGCCCAGGCGAAACACTACGTTGGCTATGACTCCGAAAACTATTCAACGGTGATCGATCCTCAAACACTGCATGAAGTGTATGTGGCGCCGTTCGACCTGGCAGTAAAGGCTGGCGTTTCCAGTATCATGTGCTCCTACAATCGCCTCAACGGACCGTTTGCGTGCGATAACCCCGCAACGCAAATAGACATCCTGCGCGGCGACCTTGGCTTTAAGGGCTTCGTCACGTCGGATTGGGGCGCTGTGCACAGCGCAACGTTTATCAACCACGGCCTGGATATGGAGATGCCGGGTCAGATGTCATCAGCCTCTCCGTTCGCGGCGTTCATGCACACCTTCTTTCTTACAAAGCCGGCAGCAAAGGTGGACGTGCCGAATTTCGATCCGAGTCAACTCGCCGGCATCCTGGGAGGAAGCATCCCAGAGGAGCCGCCAGCTGCGTCGATGAGCCTGGAGGCGTTTCCGCGCGACAGCGACGGGAGCACGCTACAGCAATTGCTTGCAAACGGAACGGTCACGGAAGCTACGGTGACGACGGCGGCGCGCCGTGTGCTGTATGAGATAGACCGTTTTGGTTACCTGGACGGAAAACAAAAGCACACCATCACGCCACAGGATGTGACCGCGAACGCAGCGGTGATTGAGCGTACGGCGGAAGATGCAGCTGTACTACTTAAAAATGACGGAAGCATCCTTCCCTTGAAGCCCAGCGACCTGGCCTCCATCGCGATGATAGGACCGACCGCAGGTCAGGTGGATGCCATCGGAGCTTTCGGTGAGCGATCGCCCGGGCTGACAGAACGACAGGTGGGTCCGCTGGCGGCTTTGCGTAGACTGGCGCCCGGAGCGAATATAGCGTTTGCAGTTGCGGATGACATGACCGGCGTGCCCGTGCCAGCTGACATTCTGAGACACGAAGGCACGCCAGGCTTACTTCGTAGCGGCAGCGCGGGACAATCCGGGGTGGATGCGACGCTGGATTTCACATCGGCAAACGGGAAAGCGCTTCCACCAAACACGACAACGAAGTGGGCTGGTGAATTGGCGATTCCACACGATGGAGAATATTGGCTCTACCTTCAGGTACTCGGGGGGCGCGCTGCATTGAGGATCGACGGCAAGCCGGTGAGCCAAACCGGGGCGATGCTGGGAACGGTCCACGGCGATATTCAACATGCGACCCAGGACAATGTTCTTCCGACAACCGATGGCTTGGACAATGTGCGTCGGGCTGTGAGCCTGACCAAGGGTTCGCACCGCATTGAGGTCTCGCTATCTCCCGATACTTCGAATGCTCCGGCACAAATTCGGCTGAACTGGATGACTCCCACAGCGCGCGACGCTGCTCATGCCGCAGCGATGTCCGCTGCAAAAACCGCCCGAGTCGCCGTCGTATTTGCGTGGACACGAGGTAAGCCGGTCTTTGAATTGCCGGGCGATCAGAACCAGTTGATCGAGCAGATCGCTTCGGTGAACCCGAACACGATCGTAGTCCTGAACACAAGCCAGCCTATCGCAATGCCATGGCTCGATCATGTGAAAGCGGTGCTGGAGATGTGGTGGCCTGGAGATGAGGGCGGCGCAGCAACAGCGAAGTTGTTGCTGGGGCAGTCGAATCCTGCGGGGCACCTGCCGGTTACGTGGGCACGCAGACTAGAGGACTACGCCGCGAACGATCCCGCACATCCCGAACGCTCGGCGAGGGGTGTCGACGGAAAGACAACCTACAGTGAAGGCGTGTTGATCGGCTATCGGTGGTTTGATGCAGAGAACATTACGCCTCTCTACCCCTTCGGATTCGGTCTCAGTTACACACGCTTCTCGTACGGCGAGCCGCATGCCGTGGCGCAGGCCGATGGAGGAGTTCTGGTAAGCGTCTCCGTCACAAATGCGGGGGCCGTAGCCGGCTCTGCGGTTCCCCAGGTTTATCTTGATAGTCCTACAAACAAACCTGCGGGGGCCCAATTTGCACCTCGGGTGTTCGCCGGGTTCGAGCGTGTCACCTTGAATCCTAACGAGACCCGGGTGGTACAGATGCACATTGCTGCTCGCACCTTCCAGTACTGGTCGACTGCGGACCGCAAATGGCTTTTGCCTCCGGGCCGCAGGACACTGCATGTTGGGGAAAACTCGAGGGACCTATCGAAAGCGATAACGCTGGACATACCTCGGCGCTAAAAAGCTTCAGAGCGAATGGTGGCGTGCTCAAGACACAGAGAGCAATGGAGCTGGGGATTCATCCGAGGACGCTCTACAAGCTTCGAGACGATGCGCTTCTGGAGCGGCTGGATCGCGGTCTCTACAGACTTGCCGATGCAAGCCGCTTGTTGGCAATCCAGACTTGATAGATCTCCGACGTGATCCTGCCGTTGGGGTGACGCATCAGTTCCTGAGCCGTTTTCAAATCGACATCTTGCTGCCGAAGCATCGTACCGAAGCCATGGCGCAGGGAGTGATAGCCGATCCGTTTGGTGACCCCAATCCTCTTCAGCGCCGGTCGAATGTGGCGTCGAAGGACCATGTCCGGCGTGATTGCCTGTGTTCCATTCTTTGCGACGGAAGGGAACAGGAAGTCATTCTCGGAGCGATACAAACTGGTGAGCCGCCATTGCTGCAACTCCTCAATCACCATGAGCTGAAGCGGCACAGGTTTCTGTGAGGCTTCGGTCTTCGTCTTGCCTTCGACATTCCGCCAAACGGTGCGCGTGACGTTGGCCTGCCTCAGGTCAAAGTCAATATCTCGCCAACATAGACCGATCAGCTCACCACGCCGAAGCCCGGTACCCGCCTGAAGACTCGGTTGAATATCTCGAAGGCCAAGTCGACGCTCTCCGTCGTTGAGACGACCGCGGTCGGGGGGTAGGCGGGCAGCACCTCAAGGATTAGAGAACTACATGGGATTTCCGCATGGAATAACCGGATGAGAAGTCGCAAGCCGCGCACGTCAACAGGCACTGCGTCTGGGAGCGGAGATCATCGTCGCCGGCTAAAAATGAGTTGAACACCAGCCGACTTCGCATCAGCTTCAAGAACGATCCTCGCTAGCGGAACTGTAGCCCTTCTCTGCCATTCGTCTCCCCATCTCGACATACATTTGGCCGTTTTGCGGCTGCCAGGTCCCCAGGCCATCGACGTACCGGTTGTACATGCAAAAGGCTGCGGCGATCAGAACGGTGTCGTGGATGTCGAGATCTGTGGCGCCCGCGGACCGGGCCTGGTCGATGAGCTCGGGGGTTACGCGTTTGCCGTCGATCTGGACTTGCCCGGCGATGGCGAGGAGAGCTTTGAGTTTGTTGGAGATGGGCGCTGAGTCGTAGTCCTTGCACACTGCATCGACCACGTCTGCGCCACCTTCGTTGAGGTGCGCAGCAGCGGCGCCGTGGCTGGTCTGGCAGAAGAAGCACGTGTTGCGCGAAGAGACGAAGGATGCGATGAGTTCGCGGTCCCCGGAGGTAAAGCCCGGGTTTCCGGCGGTGTGCAGCAGGATGTGGGCGAGTTCGCGCATTGGCTTGGCGGTTTCAGGTCGAAACGCAAAGCCGGCGGTGATTCCGGGTAGACCTTCGGGCAAATCGATGTGCGGCATACTTATCCCTCCAGGGAGATTGGGCTTCCAGGTAGAGTGGCGGCGGTACCGTGCGGTGTGCGGCGCAACATGAGGCTGACGGCCGCGGCGGCGAAGGCGACCAGTGCGAGGTAGACGATGTGCTGGGTGCGGTAGGTTCCGGAGCCGTCGTACAGGTGACCGATGAACATGGGGCCGGTGGCTCCGCCAATGGCATAGGCAGTCCAGGTGAGGCCGTAGAGGACGGAGAAGTGTTTTCTGCCGAAGTAGTGTGCGAGCAGGTAGGGCAATACGTCTGCCTCGCTGCCCAGGCCGATGCCGAGGAGCGCGGCGCCGACCAGAGCGATGGCGGGCGAGCCGGCCAGCGCGAGCACCAGAGTGCCGAGAGAGGCGAGTACGAGGATCATGGTCTGGATGCGTTGCGGCGAGAAGCGGTCGATGAGGAAGCCCACGCAGAGTCTGCCAATGATTCCTGAGCCTCCCCTGACAGACAAGGCGAGCGCCGCGCTGCGGGCTGGAACGCCGTGGTCGGTGAGGATGGCGGCGAGATTTGTGACGAGGCCGTTTTCGCTGAATGCGGAAAGGATCGTGATGCCGCAGAGGATCCAAAATGCGGCGCTGGTGAAGGCCTTTGCGACGGTGACTCCGGAGATGGGGGTATCGTCGTGGCGTATGGCGGGGGTGGGGCGGTTGCGAACCAGCAGCGCGGTGAGCGGTAACCCGAGCAGTGCGATGCCGCCGAGGAGTAGGTAAGCACTGCGCCAGCCGTGGTGTGCGATGGTCCATTGTGTGAGTGGCGGTATGAGGATCGAGCCAACGCCGCTTCCAGTGAGTATGAGGGCGAGTGCGAGGCCGCGATGCTTCTGGAACCACGTGAGGATGGTGCGCGTGTATGCGAATTGGGCGGTGCCGTTGGCGACAAGACCGAGGATGAAGAACGTGAGGTAGAACTGTCCGATGCCGCCGTGCAGGCGACTGAGCGAAGCCAGTGCCAAGGCGAAGACAAGGATCGACGGCAGGATGATGCGCCGCGGTGGGAAGCGATCCAGAAGCATGCCGATGAACGGAGACACCAGCGCGACAGTGATTGCGGCGATGGCGAACGTGCCGTCGATCGTTTCACGCTTCCAGCCGAACGCGGCATGCAAGGGGTTGAGAAAGAGGCTGAAGGTGTAGGGCACGATGGGCGCGAAGCTTGTCATCACGCCGATGAATGCGGCCGTCGCGACGCTCCATCCGGGATAGCGGGCGGAACTCTCGTCACTCATTACTGTGTCGGGAGTGTTACGCATTTGCGGCCTTGCCGTTTTGTTGTGGCGGCTGTTCGCGACTGTAGCCTTCCCGCGCCATGCGCGCGCCCAGCCTGGTGAAGGCCTCTTCCGAGACCATTTTGACGCCGTTGGCGGAGACGAAACGGTTGTAGAAGTTGAACAGAGCGCAGACGGCGATGGCGTAGTAGATCGAAGCGTCATCCCAGCCGGCGGCCTTCAGAACGTCGTGGTCCTGTTGTGTGATCGAGCCGGAGCCGAGGGTGACCTTACGTACAAAACGCAGGAGCGCCTTGTCCTTCTCTTGCAGTGGTGAGGCTTCGAGGTCGTGCAGCACGCTCCAGACGAACTCCTTGTCGCTGTAAAGGTGAGAGGCAACCGCGGCGTGGGCGTTCATGCAGAAGTCGCAGCGATTGAGAGACGACGTGTATGCAGCTATGAGTTCGCGCAATGCGGGAGTTATGGGGGCGTCGTTGAACATCAACTGCTGCGAAAGTTCACAGAGGTGATACGAAGCCATGGGCTGGAACGCGAGGATATTCCAGATGCCCCAGTACTCCGCGCCGGTTTTGGTTGCTGCGGCAATGGCGTCGGCGTAGGGGCCGGGCTTTGGATTGGCTTCGACGTCTGCCAGAAAGATGCGGTCACCGGCCATGGTTGGAATCCTCCTCGAATAACTTCAGCATCTCTTGCGACGGCAAGCCGAAGGCGTTCACGACGCGGTTGAACGACGCAAAGAGCGCAGTGACGTGGATTGTTTCTGCGATCTGCAGATCGGTCCAACCTGCTCCGCGCATGGTGTAGATGTCTGTGGGCGTGATGGCCTGCGAATCGACTGTGATCTTCTTCGCGAACTGGAGGAGGGTGCGCTGTTCTTTTGTGATGGCCGGTGAGTCGGTGTCGCAGGCGAGTACTGCCTGGAGCGCGCCGGCGTCGCCGCCGTTGGCGCGAAAGGAATAGGCATGGCTATCCATGCAGTATGCGCATGCGTTGGTGGCGGAGACGAACGTGGAGATCAATTCCTTATTCTGGCGACCGAGTGCGCCGTCGACAAATAGCATCGACTTGGCGAGGCCCATCATGTGTTCGAGCAGGGGTGGATGTGTGGCGAAGCACTGGAGTATGCCCGGCACGCGGGATCTTCCGAACACTTCGCGGAAGTTCTGGTAGAGCTCTTTTACATCACCTGAAGCGAACGCTTCGTCTACTACTGCGAGGTTTGCCGCTTGTATCGGCGGCGAGGTTGGTGCTTCTGGAAGTTGGGCAGTCTGTGAGGGTGTCATGTTTTTAGAATTCCAGGCGCGCGGCGAACTGGAAAGCGCGGGCGCCTCCGGACCCGAAAAAACCGCCGGCGATTTGATCGGGGCGATAGAAGTTGGTCTGCACCGGTGCGGCCGCTGTGTAGGGGCTGATGGAGATATTCCGTCCAGCGAAGTTGGAATTATCGGAGCCGCGAACGTTGACCTGGTTGAACATGTTGAAGCCCTCGCCGATGAGGCTGAGTTGGAGGTTTTCATGGAAATGGAAATCTTTCCTAAGCCGAGCATCGAGCGAACTGAATGGGCTGAAGAAATTGACACCGCCGGGAACATTCGCGAGCCGGCCCCCGGCCAGACAAGGAGCTGCGGCGGGGCAGGCGGGCAGCGAGTTCCAGCGGTTGATAGCGGCGTTGAGCTGGTCGCTGTTCCTGATTTCGCGTCCGAGTGCGTTGCGGGGCAGGATAGGCAGGCGTGAACCTGTAGCGGAGAGATACGTGTCGGCCGGGACGCCCGAGCCGAACGTGTAGAGCGGAGCGAGAGAGAACCCCAGGGGCAGATGTGCCACTCCGTAAACTGTGATGCGATGGCGCTCATCGGTGAGGGCGTAGCCCTTCTCCTTGCGCAGGCCGGAGGTGCCTTCGGTGAGGTTCACCTGTTCGTCCTTGTTATTGTCTTCGAGCTGGTCGTCGTCGGAGTAGTCGAAGGTTTTGGAGAGGGTGTAGCTGATGTTCAGGTCGTAGCCGACGCGGCCAAGGTGACCGGAGCGCCGCCCGACACTTACTAGCAGGCCGTCGTACCAGCTCTTTGCGGACGAGTCGATGATGGTGACGCTGTCGGAGATGCCGGAGAGGGGATCGGTGATGATGCAGAGCTGGTTGCCGCCGGGGCACTTGACGTAGGGCGAGGTGGAGGTTGTGTTGCGCAGCAGGCTTCCGATGAGTTGCCGGCTGCCGAAGACGTGCAGGCCATCCGCGCTGACTGTCCAATCGCGGCCTACCTGTTGCTGCGCACCGAGGGAGAATTGCTGGAACAACGGATGGTGCGAGTTCGCTCCAAGGGCGACGATGCCAACGCCGCCGGTCTGGTGAGGGCCGCTGAAGGCGTTTGCGATAGTCGGGCTGGCGCTGGAGAAATGTGAGCCGGGAGCGAAGCAGAGCCCCAGACTGGCAGGCGCGGGGATGCCGGGATTGGTGCAGGTCGAGCCCGCGTATTGCGTTACGGTGAGAGCGCGATCGTTCTGGACCAACTCTTTCGAACCAGCCTCGAGGGTGATGCGGTCGTAGTAGATGCCGTAGCCGCCGCGAATGGCGGTGCGTCCATGACCCCACGGGTCATAGACGAATCCGACGCGCGGGCCGAAGTTCCTGGCGTCTGGGTCCTTGTGGAGTGGAAGGACGTTTGCCATCCATGTGCATGGCGACGTGGGAAGCGACGTCAGGTTGGGGCAGGGAGCGTGGGCTGCGCTTTGGCCGGTTGCGTCGGAGTCATACTCCCAGCGCAAACCGAGGTTGAGGGTCAGCCTCGAAGAGAGGCGCCAGTCATCCTGCGCATAGACCGCGGCATAGTTGTTGCTGATGCGCGGAATGGGGACCGGGGTGACGGGCGCTGTACTGTGGATGCCAACGGCCACCGGGATATCCAGATCGTTCACGACCCCGTCACCATTGAGATCCGCGAAGCCAAAGTCGGAGACGAGGATGACGGTCCCGGTCCCGAAGACGTTGATCTGTCCCGTCGCTCGATAGTGCTGAAACTCAGCGCCGAGGTGCAGTGTGTGGCGGCCGAGCGCGGTGGTAAAGGCATCGCGAAACTGAATGCGGTCGAGGTGCGTGGCCTGGGGGAGATTGAAGTTGGCGCCATCGGCGAGGTCTGGGAAAATGAGTTCGTTGGTCAGCTTGAGCTGCGGGTTGGTGAGGGACTGGTTGTTTGAGAACGGCGGAAGATCGTTGTAGAAATTATCGAAATGAACGGAGAAGTCGTTGCTGCGATTGGTGCCGAGGGCTCGCGTCCACGTGGCTACGGCCGAGTTGTAACGGTTGCGTGCGTTCTGGCGCTCTGCCCCGGTAAAGAGCGGAGTTGCCTGCGCTGCGGTGGCCTCCGCCGTGTCGGTTGAACGGTTGAAACTGTAGCGCAGACTGAAGAGGTTTGCGTCGTTGAAGTGATGGTCGAAGCGGTTTGAAAACAGGAGATCGCGCAACGGTGCGGCGGCCGAAGTATTGATGATGGTGCCGTAGGGAGGCGCCGCGGAGAAGACGCGTGTGCCCGTTTGCAGGGCGGCGTTTTGATTGCGATATTCAACCGAGGAGAAGAGGAAGGTCTTGTCCTTCAGCAGCGGGCCACCGAGGGAGCCGCCGAATTGTTCGCGATCGAATCGTGGGACAGGTTGGGAGCGATCGAAAGTGGCAGGAAGGCCCTGGAGGTGGCGATTGCGCTCAAAGAAGAAGGCCGAGCCGTGGAACTTGTTGGATCCGGAGCGGGTGACGATGTTGATGATGCTGTTTCCGGAGCGGCCCACCTCGGCTGTAAAGCGTGCTGTGGCGATCTGAAATTCGGCAACAGAATCTTCGGGTAGATTGGCGAGGGTGCCGCCGACCACTTCGTCGTTATTGTCGCCACCATCGATGGTGATGTTGCCGCCGCGGCCAAAGCTGCCGGCTGAGCTTACTTCGACGGTATTCGTCTTCGTGGGGTCGAAGTTTGCAGCGGGGCGGTTGCCAGGGATGAGGAACGCGAGTTCGAGGAAGTTTCTGCCATTGAGCGGGATGCTGGCGATGGTAGGCGCGGTGATCTGTCCCTGCAAGATGGACTGGGTGAGATCGACTTGCGCATTCGTTGAGCCCACCTCGACACTGGTGGCGACTGCGGGGCGGAAGGTGGTGTCGAGGGTGATGGCTCGTCCGGCCTCGATCTGTATATGCGGGTAGCTCACGTCGCCGAAACCTGTCGACCGAAGCACAACGCTATAGGTGCCGGGGACGAGATTGGGCAGGGAAAAGAAGCCGTCGGCGTTGGAGTGGCCTTCACGCACAGCCCCTTGCGCTTCGCTGGTTGCAATGACTTCCGCGCCGCGTAGACGGGCACCGGTCGGATCTTTGGCTATGCCATCGATCGATCCGGTGGGCAGTTGGGCATTTACCGAGATTGCAAATGCAGCCATGCACAAGGCTACAGCGGGACGGATCGATAGCATCGCTTGACTCTCCACGAATGGTGGTTCTTGTAAGTACGGCGCCAAAGGCACGCTTGTTTGTAGTTGTTTGTTACACGCGAATGTTATGGATCGTGGCGCATTTTGTCGTCAACCTTTAGGTGTAGAAACATTTGCACCTATCGCACTGGGGTGTGGACATTTATGCTGTTGTCGCCATCGATCTGGCGCAGGAGACGAAATGCCGCACATCAAACTTCCCGAAGGCCTTCAGGGTATTCGCAGCGCCATGGCCTTCCGGCCAGAGACAGCAAAGCCTCTCAATGAACTTGCCGAAGCGCTATTGCACGCGCCCAATTCATTGCCCCAGGCGGATCGCGAACTCATCGCCACGTACGTTTCGCATCTTAACGACTGCTACTTTTGCCAGACGGTTCACGGTGCGATTGCTGCTGCATGTCTGAAGGATGACTACGATTTGGTGAAACGCGTGAAAGCCGATTTTCAAGCCGCCGAAATCTCGGACAAACTAAAGGCATTGTTAGTCATCGCCGCAAAAGTTCAGAAAGGCGGCAAGAACGTCACATTGGCGGACGTCGAGGCCGCTCGCGTCCAAGGCGCAACCGACACCGAGATTCACGACACCGTTCTAATCGCCGCCGCCTTCTGCATGTACAACCGCTACGTTGACGGGCTCGATACGTGGCAACCACGTGACGAGGCGCTCTATTTGGAACGCGGCAGAAAAACTGCGCGCGAGGGCTATGTAGAAATGAGCAAGGAGTACATACCGCCGGTGCTTGATCGATAGATATATGGGAGACGGTCGAGCATCACAGGGGTGATTGGCTTAGTTGACCCAGGCTGTGATGGCTTCCCGCCTGCTGCTGAGCACTGCGGGTCACCTATTAATGGGATCAATCCGGCGGCTTTCTCTTTTCGGTCCAAAGCTTTCATGGCGTCTGCTACCTGACCCTTCGACAAGTGGGTATACCGAGCACTCATTGCGAGCGAAGAGTGACCGAGAACCTCTTGTATAACTTTCTGATTAGCTCCGCTCGCAGCCAGCCGAGAGCCGGCCGTGTGTCGGCTGAGATCGTGCCACCGCAAGCTACGGATTCTTTGACAAATAAAAGTTTACGGAGTTTCGGCCCAACCTACGCCACCGTCTGACCAACCGTGAAGCAGCAGAACCGGGTTGCCGTTGTCTGGTTCTCCCAACTTGACCTTCACATCAAGAAGCCTGTGGGAATAGAAAGCACAGGCTTCCACCTCTGTTCTTAGGGATGCATTGCCCAAAGGTCGGCCGTCGATGCAGCTGCCTCATACAAATGAATGGGAAAACGGACAAATGAGAAATCATTGCACCGGTACGACGCACCGTTACAAACCAATCTGGACGATTTACCAGAGGCCATCTTTCGCATACGGTCGTGACCACAGCGTGACGTGAAGAAGCACAGCCTTTATCCAAGCACCTTCAAGTCGTTGGAGTTCGTCCTCGTCCTTGATGGATTCTTCGAAAAACTGGCGTACGGGCAAAACGACCGGGACGAAGCCAAGCAAATATCGGAGAGGAACGACAGGCGGCGTGTGCGCACTGTCCGTCTTGTTTTTCTTGGCAGGAGTATGACGTAGACCGATCTCGTCCTGGTAGTTGAGCCAGTCACGATCATGAGGCCGCTGTGCGACGTCCACAACCCACTGTATAAAACGGCGTTTCACGCTCGCCTTATAGGTGTCATCGGGTGCACCGTCGGGTTTGACGAACCAATGGGCCAGATGCGGCTGAGAGGCAATGACGGCACGCCACGAGTCAACCATCGATTCAGCCTTGGCCCGAAATAGATCGGCGTGTCGCGCCAACATATCAGCATCAGCAGGTGTCCAGCCGCAGGTCAGTTCAAGCTCCGATTGCCCGGTCTCTGATACCGGCGATACGGCACTCCTGCAACTGCCATAGTCATATCCCGGAATCGACAACTGTGACTTGTCCGGTGAGTTCATCTGGCCTTGGCCTCCGGTTCAACCTTCTGCATGATGGCGCGATAGATCGAGTGAATCGCGCCAGCCGCCTCGCTGTGGCGAGCATTCTGCCGGCAGACGGGGTGGGCCGCAAGCTTAGCGCGATCTACCTCATATTCGGCCATTGTGCCTACATCGATGGATGCGTTTCCTCCGATAACTCTGCGAAATCGGCGTCTGGGCCGCGGTCCCGCTCAAAATTGAGTGGTTTGATAGCTTTTGCAGCACTATCGCCGGCGACCAGCCAGGCGGAAGCGCCGATCACCCACGTGATCAGGAAGGCGGTGAGAGGAAACCGCGGTCCTGATGGCGCTCCAGCCATTTTTGGCGTTGCGGCGACCCACGTATCGGGCCCCCAGACCAGGAAAGCGAACAGAGCCAGCATGCCCGTTTCTATCAGGGCTGCGATTCGCGGCCAGACAGAAAACAGGATTGCCAGGCCGCAGGCCATCTGTCCAATCCCGGTCAGGTACGCAAAGCCCATTCGGAACGGCAACCACGATGGGACGAGAGTGGCCGTGATTTTGGCATAAACGATATGCGAGAGTCCGACTGGAATCACGGCCAGCCCGAAGACGATCTGAGCCATGCGGACTCCCTTTGTTCCGGTGATTTGCGAAAAGAATGCTGTCTCCTGCAAGTCAGACAAACGCGCAAACAGGACCCATCCGCCGGCAAGCAACATGGCAATTTCGCCGGTTCCTAACCAGCGACCTTCCCTTTGTGGCATTGCAATCAAGTAAGGAATCGGGAGACACATCCAGGCCAGAAGAAAAGCAAACACGGCCCGGACGGCGATGGCTACTGTGGTGCGAAAGAACAATGCGACACCTGCCCCGATCATGAAGACACCGCAGGCCATCGCGAGCACATCTCGCCCGGGATGAAATGCCGGGACAGGCTGCCAGGTATAGGCAAAGTCCCGGTAGATGACCGAGAGCGCACCGAGTGCAATCAGTCCGATGGAGAGGAGAGATATCCCCGGCTGGCATTCTCGAATTATCTCGGTTCCTTTTTTCGGCATATCGATCTACTCCGTCGTATTACTCGCTTCGGCGGTTCTGGTTCCCAGCCGGCGGCCAGGAAATCGTCTATGCAGGTAGTACGACTTTCCTGGTGGCGCCATCGGACTTCAATGATTCATCGATGAAGCTTTCGAGCACTTGACGTCGGGGTTCCAAGGTGCAAAAAGACCGCTTGGATCCGGTTTCCAGGTCCAGACGTGAAGGAACCAGAGGCCAATCGAATCCACCTTCATAAGAGCCTGCCCCATGATGCGTGGTGGTTCGGCTGACTTCCAGGCGGAGATCGGCACAAGGAATTCCACGCCATTCAATTGAAAAGTGCCGTCGGGCATTTTCTCGTAGACCAGGACCTCCGGATGTTCCAGGTCGAGCTTCGCGTCGAGGAGGGAGTTGTTCTGAAAGTGATACCCCATCGCGCCCGCCGGTTGATGTTCTACGCAGTCACTAACGCGTTCGTAGCCGGCCCCTTCGGCAGCACTAGTCGCCTTGAACTGGGCTGTCGCGTTACGAATGGTCATAATGTCGCGATCGACTGCATCTCCAAGACCGCTTGGAACAATGCCCGGCGCCGCGCCCATGTCCTTTGCGGACGTTTGCGCGGCTGTTCCGGCTGCCAATGCCAACGCCATCACTACCAACATCAACACTCCCATTTGAGTTTTCATCCTTCGTGCTCCTTAGCCTTTTTTATTTTTGGTTCTAGCCTCTAGCTACGCGGCCATCCTAGAGGCCTGCGGAGGAGGCGGATAGCTGTTTTTGATAAACGGTGCTGGTGAGATGCCGAACTGGATCGAGGTCCTTGCGGGCGCGGTCCGCCATCGCTATAGGCCACTTCATCAAAAGCCGACTGAGGCAAAGAGCCCGCCGTGGCAGAATGGAGCAGTCATGTCGCCTCGGATGCGTCAACGAATTCGTCTGGTCCTGGGGGTGTGGCTCGCCTGGACGATCGCCGGGCTTTTCTACATCGTCCAGGACACGGTGCCGCGGCTCTACCGAGGCGGCGCCGTGCCATGGAAATATGTGTTCGTCGGTTGGATGACGGGCATGTATGTTTGCGCCGCTCTCACACCGGCGCTCCTTTGGCTCAGTGACCGGTGGCCCATCGAGCGCCGCGTCACCTACGCCGCATTGCATCTCTGTTTCAGCGTGGTCTTCTCGATTTTGGCCAGTTCGCTCGAAGTCCCGTTCCTGCTGCTGCTCGGTGCCTTTCCTGCCCCGCCTCCGGCGCCATCGCTCGCGGCGGGAGTCAGAATCATGCTGTCGTTCGGCCTCCAGGGCGGCGTCATCCGTTATTGGGCGGTCATCGCGCTTCACGCGGTGTACCGGTCACAAAAGAACGCCAAGACCCGCGAGCGGGAGGCATACGAGCTCAAGGTACAAGCGTCCGAACTCGCCCAGCAGCTTGCAACAGCACAGTTGAGTTCACTCAAGATGCAGCTGCAACCGCATTTTCTGTTCAACACGCTTGGCGCCATCATGGTCTTAATTCAGCAGCAGAAGACAGCGCAGGCCGAAGCCATGGTTGAGAAACTCGGCGATCTCCTCCGGCTCACGCTCGAGGACGTCGGAGCGCAGGAAGTCCCGCTCTGGCGCGAACTCGAATTCCTGCGACTGTACCTCTCGATCGAGCAGGTCCGGTTCGAGGACCGTCTGCGGGTGCAGATTGCGCCGTCTGCCTCGCTGTCCGAAGTTCTCGTCCCGCATATGGTGCTTCAGCCGATTGTTGAGAACGCGGTTCGCCACGGTCTTGGGCAAAGCGAGGAGGCAGTGACAATCAAGGTGGTGGCGTCCAGCTCGAATGGGTTTCTGAACCTCATCGTGTCCGATGATGGACCAGGGCTTCTCTCGTTGCGGCCCGGCCGTTCTGGAATCGGGCTGGCTAATACCAGAAACCGGTTGGCGCGACTTTATGGCGATAGCGCGCATCTCGTCATCGAGCAAGCAGTGGAGCGAGGTGTGCGGGTTACGATCACACTACCAGTCAGGACAGGGCCATCCGAGATGGTATTGGCTGAGAGCTCACGATGCGACTGACTGTCCTGGTCGTGGACGATGAGCCTCTCGCGCGTGAGGGATTGAAACTGTTGCTCGGCCGCAAGTCCGAAGTGGAGTCCGTCTCCGAAGCACGCAACGGTCGCGAAGCCATCGCTCTCATTCGTGAGAAGAAGGTCGACCTTGTGCTTCTCGATGTGCAGATGCCGCGCACTGATGGCTTTGCGGTGGTGCAAGCCGTCGGCGCAGAGCGCATGCCGCCGGTGATCTTCGTGACCGCGCACGACCAGTATGCGATTCGGGCGTTCGAAATCGCGGCAATCGACTATCTGCTCAAACCGGTAACCGAGGAACGGTTTGAGATTGCGTTCCAGCGGGCCATTGGAAGGCTGCGAGGCGTGCCGCAGGAGGATGCCACCAAACAAGTGCTGGCGATGCTCGATGCCATCGCGAATCCGCCGCGGCAGCTTGAGCGATTCGCGGTTCGATCCGGCGAGAACACCATCTTCGTGCCAGTCAACGAGGTGGATTGGATCGAAGCCTTTCAGAACTATGTTCGGCTGCACGCAGGTTCGGCGACGTACCTTCTCCATGTACCGATGAACACCATCGAGAGCGTGCTCGATTCCAGGCGCTTCCTGCGCATCCATCGATCGCACATTGTGAACGTTCGGCGCATCGCGCAATTGTGGTCGATTGCGCACGGTCAGTATGCCGTCGAACTCAAATCAGGGCAACGCCTGCAATCGGGGCGCACTTACAGCGAGCGCATTCGCGGCACGCTTTCAAATCCGTTCTAAGCCAAGAGTTGCAAGTTCCCGTTCGCTCACCGAGCGCGCCCAATTACGTTGGGGGTAATCGACTTCGCTCTCGGTTGCATGGAACCATGCAATCAGTCGCGGCACAATGGCGATCGCCGCGGGCGAAAGGAAACAACATGAGACGAAGAGAAGTTCTATTTGCAGGTGCGTCGTTGGCAGCTGGCGCCAGTGCTTCATTGATGGCTGGTGCAGCTCCCACAGGCAACAGAGTCACAGCCGGTCCGGGAGTCGCAGCTTCTCCATCCCCTTTCATCGCGACCGGAGATGGCGCGTTCTTGTTCTGCAAGGAATGGGGGACCGGCAAGCCAGTCCTGTTCCTACACAGTTGGGCGGTCAATTCCGACCTGTGGCAGTACCAGATGATTGACCTGTGCGACCGGGGCATGCGATGCATTGCGTATGACATGCGAGGCCACGGCCGGTCATCGGATCCTGGACGCGGCTACAATTTCGACAATCTGGCCGACGATCTCCACGTGGTAATAGAGCGCTTTCGCCTTCGGGAGGTGTGTGTAGTCGGCCACTCGGTGAGTTGCGGCGTAATTGTTCGCTATCTCCGCCGCCACGGATCCAGCCGCATCTCGCGAGCAGTGCTGGTCAGTCCGAGTGTGCAGCTGAAAACGGACGATGACGTGCAAGCGAGCGGCGCGCCTGCATCCGAGCAGGCCCGGCCGCCCTGGACCAGGGACTTTCCCAAGTGGTTGGGCGAGAACGCACGTCCGTTCTTCCTGCCCGAAACGTCGCAGGAAACGTTGCAGTTCGGCATTGAAATGTGCCTGCAGGCCTCTCTGAAGGCTCTTCTTGACGTCCATCTCGCGGACGGCGGGACCGATTTTCGCGCGGCGTTGCCGAAGGTCAACGTACCGACTCTGGTGATCCACGGCGACCGCGACCGCAGCGTTCCCGTCGATCGCGGGCGCGCAGTTGCGAAACTGATTCCCCGCGCTGAATTCAAGCTCTACGAAGGAGCGCCCCATGGGCTGATGCTCACCCATGTCGATCGATGCACTGCCGATCTGCTTGCATTCTGCACGAGCTGATCGCGCGAGGGCACACAGCGGCGTCATGCCAGTCGGGCTCCCGGTCCCGCGGCGTAGAGCGATCCAGAAATCCTGACTACGACTGAGGCTTCTAGCACGCCTTTTGATTGGCTGGACGGCGTTGCCTGTTCACAACCGCTGTTGACAGGTGATCTTGAAGAAGAGCTGTTTCCCATCATTGTGCGACGGCGGTCAAGTGCATTGTGAGCCGCTGTTCGGCTCGCAACTCGACCACTGCTTGTTGCAGAACCCAGGAAAAAGTTTTCTTCCGGACTGCGAATACCCACACCAACAGATCAATACTCTACACCTCGGCACGGAAGGTGCTGCCTAGCTCTTCTCCGAGGCCAAAGTAATGGCGGAAGTTGTAGATAAGGGGTTGCCATTTGTGTGGGTCGATATAGTGGCCATTCGAGATGAAATCACGCCGGACGTGGACCCGCAAAATCTCGACCTCTACGGATGCCGCGCCGCCAAGCTTTTGGATGCGAGCCTCGCCAACGAGAGGATGGATCGATCGAGTAACTGCTTCCAAATGTACGGGGCATTCTGCTACACGCGGAACCGAGACAACGTCGCTCGCCAGAGCCGTGAACGATCCTGCAGCAAATTTATCTTTTTCAAACCGGAATTTTTCCTGTTTTTCTTCCGGCACAGGATTTCGACCGGTGAGCGGAGCCAGTGCTTCCACCTGCCGCCACAATTCAGGGGAGGGAATATTAACGACGCAGTCGGGCCGTTGCTGAAGATTTTGCAGTGTCTTGGTGTCGCTGAGAAGCCCCAGCGTCATTGTCCATCCCAGGGCCCAAAACGACGATATCGGTGCGAGGTTTGGTGTTCCATCTTCGTTCATCGAGCTGATGAGCGCCACCGGATTTCCAAAGTAAAGAATCTTCGGCGAGATTGTTTCAAATTGAGAGTCGGTCTGTGTCTTGTGCATAAATAAATCACCTATTTCAGCAAGACAATGGATGCAACACCGTAGTTGGATGCCGCAAAAACATAAACGGCTAAGCGCCGCGCCTCGCATTCACACGGACCTAATCGTGCACTGCAGAGAGATGCGGCAGGGCATCTGACTGGGGAGCGATGATTGCCTGATCATGTCGCGGGACGGAAGACGCATCTATTCCAAGAGCTCGTGCAGTCTCTTGATCTGCCGGATAAAAGGCTTCCAGCGTCACCTCCGATAATTCAATCTCGACGGGAGTGCCAAATACCGTCACAGTGCTAAGAAATGAAAGCACTCCATTTGGCGTTCTCAGCCGAAGAGGAATGGCAACTTCATTGGCGAGGTAGTTGTGGGAATCATTCGACGGCTCACTAGAGTCGAAAGGATAATCGCTCAATTCCCTCAGAAGAACATCCAGTGCCGGATCGCGACAGATCCGAAATTGGCGGCGTAAGCGATCGAGCAAATGCTGGCGCCATTCACCAAGGTTCACAATACCTGGAGCGAGCCCACGAGGATGAAGGCTGATCCGCAGGGCGTTGGCAGGAGGCTTCAATAGCTCCGGGGCGACGCCATCCAGCAACGGCGCAAGAGCTTGATTTGCAGCAACGATATTCCAGTGCCGGTCGACTATCAGCGCGGGATAAGGTTCATGGGCTCTTAAGAGGCGTTCGAGAGCAGCCATGGCGTTAGTCAAACTGGGATCGTGCAGTGAGCGATCGCCATAGATGGGGGAATATCCCGTTGCGAGGAGCAATAGATTCCGTTCCCTCAAAGGAACGTCCAGGTGTTCCGCCAGGTGCAAAACCATCTCCCTGGAGGGAGTTGCTCGTCCGCTTTCGATAAAGCTCAGATGCCTCTGCGAAATCTCAGCTTCGAGAGCGAGGTCGAGTTGGCTGAAACGCCTGAGCTCACGCCAGGACCGCACGATCTCGCCCACGGTTTGAACTGCACTGGCCATGTGCCCGATGCTATGAGATCGCCTGCTCAGGTTCAATTACCTCTCAAGTAATTGCTCGCTGTGTCGTTTTATCACACGATCTGAGTCGTGGAGAAACCCACGACGGAGGAACGATTCATGTTTCAACTCGATCGCCGCCAAATCATCCGAAGCGCTGCAGGAGGCGGTCGGGCGGGCAAGAGTCCTGGCCTAACCCGCTCTGACCATCCTGCGCATCCAGTTTGTCAGGACATTTTACCAACTTGTCAAAAACAACTTCTCGGAGTGGTACGCAGCCTGCACACTGCTTGCTGGATGCCGGAAAAGGAGACAAACACCATGGTTCCACGCACGACACGGCTCAAATTTACTAGGCATTAAGGTATACGGGATGGAAATCGGACTACGTAATGTGCGGCCGGATGAGGAGGCATTAGTTTTCAGCTTTTTGACTCTGGCACCCAGAATGCCCGAGGCCGACGAGCCGATCCAAAAGGCCCTCTCTGATCCAGCCCTAAATCGATATTGGATTGGCTGGGGGAGGACTGGTGACGTTGGAATCGTTGCTGAAGTACAACCGACCGGAATGCCGATCGCCTGTGCGTGGCTTCGACTCTATACCCATGAAGAAGCTGGCGCATCGTTTTTCGGCGAATCTGTTCCGGAGTTGGCGATGAGCGTAGTGCCGAAGTATCGGGGAAACTGGACCGGAACAACAACACTACGCCGCCTCATTGAGGATGTTCGGTCTCAGGTTCCGGGCATTGTTCTAAGCGTCCGAAGGGACAACCCCGCAATCAGGTTCTATGAGAGGCTTTCTTTCAAAACGATTCCTGAGTCGCAGATGGTCAGCAGAGTGGGTACTGAATCAGTCCATATGTATTTGGCGCTGGGAGTGGAATTGGCATTGCTTAGCCCTCCAGTTGAGTTACGGTCATGAATTCTCGTCCGCAATACAAGGGAGGTACCGATGGACATGCGACAGGAGATGCCAGTGGTTCGGATCACAACAAAGCTCTCAACGCCCATCGCTGGGAGACTTTCCGTCATGAATGGCAATTGTGTCGCGAACATTTCGAGTTTTTTCGGGACTGGCAGCCTGGCCAGCAGCCCTGTTGTCTGAATCCACACCTGGAACTGGAGAAACGCACCGTGAATCGTAGAAGTATCCTAAAAACTGCCGGAAGCGCCGCAGCGGCATCTCTCAAATTCACCCTATTTCAAGCATTATTCGGGGAGAGTGTGAATATGTTGGACGTCCATGGCTACACCGCAATGCGCTGCTATGCGCAACTGACAAGCTGTCGTGTGGCATACGTTGAGGAGGGTCGTGGACAAGTCGCGCTCTTCCTGCATGGCTTCCCGCTTAGCGGTTTTCAGTGGCGCGGAGTTATACCGCGTCTCGCAGCTCACCGCCGTTGCATTGCTCCCGACTTCATGGGGTTGGGCTACACAGAGACGACAGAATCACAAGAGATCACACCGGAAACTCAGGCTGCAATGCTTGGTGAATTTCTAGACGTTTTGAAGATCAAGGACGTGGACATTGTGGCAAACGATTCCGGTGGAGAAGTTGCTCAGCTCTTCGTGGCGCACTACCCCACCCGAGTGCGAACCCTGCTGCTCTCCAACTGCGATGTAGACACCAATAGCCCACCTCCGTCGTTCGCTCCGCTATTGGCAGCTGCACAAAAGGGAGTCCTTGCCGACAGCTTCGCCCGCCTCTTGGCTAACAAGGATGCTGCACGTTCTCAGAGGGGCTTAGGAGCGTTCTATACACACCCTGAGAATCTCACTGATGATGCAATCGAGTATTATCTATCTCCGCTTGTCAGCACGCCATTACGGAAGAAGCAACTGAACAGCTTCGCAGCGTCTTTCGCGAACAATCCGCTGGTTGCGATTGAGCCCGCTCTCAGGCAGTGTCCCTCACCGGCTAGGATCGTCTGGGCGACTGCCGACACGACATTCGACGTGAAATGGGCAGATTGGCTGGACAAAACCCTCCCGCATTCGCAAGGCGTCCGCCGGGTGGACGGAGCAAAGCTCTTTTTTCCCGAGGAAATGCCGGAAGTGATCGCTGAGGAAGCAACCAAACTTTGGCGGGTGTAACCTGCAGGCATCGAGTCTGATTGGAGGGCTGATCGAATGCAGTTTCTATTGGGTGTGGTTCTCTTCGTTGTTGTCATCGGCGCATTGGATGCCCGATTACCGTGGCCTAAAAGTAGAAAGGAGAAATTGCGACCGTGATTGCAGGACACTTCGGCTTCGCTGCGCTCGTGAAGAGTCGCGAGCAATCTACACCCCTCTGGATATTGATGCTTGCATCAGTGTGGCTTGACGTGGTGTTCGTGCCGCTTTTCCTCGCGGGTATCGAGACAATTCAGCCTATCCAAGGTCATTCAGGTTATGGTTCCGCACTGATCTATGCCGACTACACTCACTCGCTTGTCGGCATGCTCGCGCTCTCGGCGCTACTGGCGGTGCTTTGTTTACCATTTTGGGGATTGCGCAGCGCAGCCGTAGTCGGATTGGTAGCTGCTTCCCATTGGGCGCTTGATCTGATCGTTCATCGCGCCGATATGGCTATTCTCCCTGGCAACTTCGGCAATTTTCCCCGGCTGGGGTTTGGATTGTGGCGCATTCCCATATTCGCCGCCATGATTGAAGCTTTGCTTGTGCTTCTGGGTGCCAGACTCTATTGGAAGGCCGCAAGAGCCGTATCTATTCAGGCCAAGCGCGGGCCTTTCTGGGGGATGGCTGTATCCGTGTTAATTGCGACCTTCGGGCTGTTCATTCTTGGCGTGGACGTATTGAGCCCGTAACCGATTGATTTTCGAGATGTGCATCGATGAGAGGAGCAACAAACTCAGCGTGAACACGAGTAAGGTCATGCTCCCCCTCGAAGGTATGATCTGCAGCCTGGCATTCGGGATGCGATTCAACAGGGCCTTGCCAACGGCCACCGGACAGATGGGGTCCAGTCGCCCCAGATCAATAGGGCCGGAACGCTTATGCTACTCAGCTGATCTCTTAGGTCGGAACTGTAGGAGGTGAACCAATTTGGAAGATCGGGATAATCATGACCGGCTCCCCACAATTTTTGCAAGAGACTTTCCCCTCGTGCACCTCCCCTTTACTGCGCCTTCACCTGCTCCCGTGTTCTTCCAAACAAAGCCGGAGGAATGCCTCCCGCCAACCGGCACAACAACGTGAGCTGACCGCGGTGATGGACGCTATGCAGCAACAGTTTTCGCCAGAGCAGGTCGCTGATCGTCCACAACGTTCCATCGGCGTACCGAAGTTCTTCATTCAGATTGGTAGCCTCCAGTCCTTTCACCCTGGCGAGCGCCTCCAAATGGACGACCTCAAATCGGGGTGACAGCGCTTCCACGGTTCGGGGACGTTCAATATTCGGCGGCTTGATATCGAATTTGAACTCTCGCCGCTCGACACCAAGCGAGACAAAGGCGTCGACCTCAGCAAGATGCCACGCCAGTTCCCCCAGGGAGCGGCCACCTGCATCTGGGCGGAAGTCATAATGCTCCGGCGGCAAAGAGGCCAGCAGAGAAAGGGTTCCATTTGTTTCGTGCTCCCATTGTCGAATGAACGTCTGCAACTCATGATTCATTTTCATCGCTCCTGCGCTTACGCGCTGTATGGCATGTTGTCTGCGAAAGTTATTGTCTTGACTTGACGGCGAGGGACTCGTCTACCGGGATCGTGATGACAGCAAAGGGTGTTCCGGCATCATCTCCAACTGCAGGAAGATGGTGAAAGTCTTCGCTGCCGCCGAGCATCGAATTCACGTAGTTGGGTGCGAATACCATCACGTGAGGATGCCAGTGACCAAACGGCCCGAGGATTTGATCCGCAGACCACATATAGGCAAAGCTGACTTCATGCCTTTGCGGGATGCCGCCGTTCACGTATGCAGCCTTGACAGCTTGGGCAATCTCTTCAGGCGTCTTTCCTTCGAGCCCAAGTCCGTTTCTGAACTCGTAATAGGGCAAGACGGTACGCGCTGCCTGTGGGTCGAAACAGATGGGAGCGCGCGTCTTCGAGTCATACGCAATGGCCGTGCGGACCGGGAGGGGGGTAAAGGTTGGAGCTCCGGTGAATCCGCGCATCACAACACACACAAACCCGTTGTCGCCTTGATGCACCACACGATATCCCGATGCGGTGAAGACCTTGATCGTTGCGTGATCTGAGATGCCGGCAGGAGCCGCACTTTTTGCGAGCGCGATTTCCGCATCCTGCGGCATCATGTATTCGCTGATTGGAGGATATTTCGTTCCCTGTGCCATCGCTCCGATAGCGCCGAATCCTAAGAGAACCGCAACTGAGCTGAACCTGAATCTTGCCATTTCACACCTGTTTCCTTCGAGCTGGATTTGCCCTTCACTGCGTTTCACGTTCACGACGCGCAGTCCTGGTACATAGCTAATACGAAGCTCGATGCGTTTGGGATACGCGGTGGCGTGAAGGCAGCGGGTTGGAGAGCGGATGGTTCGTACGATTCGTCTTTCAATCGGTGGCGCGCTGATTGAGTCATGCGTCGCCGCTGTGGCCGGACGCATCACATGGATGCGTGGAGGTGTGATGAAAGAGAATTGGCCAGCCGCCGTCGATCTGTCATTGGAAGCTTCAAGAACGGACACGTACGACAATCATCCAGTGGCGTTCGTCAATGATCACGTGGTGCGCATCAGCACTATGACGGAGGCATACCACTGGCATTGCCATCCTGATTCCGACGAGACATTTTTAGCATTGGAAGGAGGTCTACTCATCGATCTGGATGATCGGACCATTGAGCTTGCCCCTGGCAATCTATTCACGGTAGAACGCGGTGTACGGCATCGTACCAGGCCAATGAACGCGCGCTCTGTCAATCTAACGTTCGAGCGGAACAACGCCGCCAGTGTTGCCGATCAACACGAACTCACCAAACGCGAATGATGGAATGCGAGGACGTATCCCGGGAGCGCCGATGTTCGTAGATAACAGTATGGAACCAAACTCTCAAGCTACGGGTGCGTTCGAGGTGCGCTATCTCGCATTCCTGGAGACCGTCGTGCAAATTCGTCCACGTCTGCACCGTTATTGCTCCCGCATGACCGGTTCGGCGCTGGATGGTGAGGACGTGGTTCAGGACGCCTTGTTTGAGGCCTATCGAAAGCTGGACCAATACGACGATAGCCGGTCTTTGTCGCCTTGGCTTTTTCGGATTGCGCACAATCGCTGCATTGACTTTCTTCGGCGCCAGCAAGTGCGTGATCGAGCCGAAACCAGTAACGCCGTTGCGGATTTCATGCCGTCGAAAGAGCCGGCTTTCCTGGGGGTGCGTCCGGCGCTGGAGCACCTCGTCTTGACTTTGCCGCCAAAAGAACGGGCGTGTGTTTTGCTCAAAGACGTATTCGACTATTCGCTGGAGGAAACTGCGGAATTGGTGAACTCCACAGTCGGCGGGGTCAAAGCAGCGCTCAACCGTGCCCGGATGAAGCTGGCGTCCTCTCCCGCTCTCCCTCGGTCTTTGCGGAAGGCAAATCGTGATCCTGAAGCGACCCGCGTGATGCAACTTTACGTCGATCGCTTCAACCGTCGCGACTGGGACGGTGTGCGTGAATTGATCAGTGCGGATGCAACTCTTCGGGTCGCTGACGCGTTTGCCGGAAGGTTAAGCGATTCTCCCTACTTTGGTAACTATGATCGATGGTCAATGCCCTGGAAGATGTCATTGGGAGAGGTGGATGGCGAACTGGCAGTGATCGTACTGCAGCGGGGTGTCGATACGTGGACGCCCACTGGAGTAGCTCGGCTCATGCTCGATGGCCGGCAAATCCGCCGTGTAGTGGATTACGTACATTGCCCGTGGGTGATCCCAACTGCAACATCTTTGACCCTTGCGACAGCACGCCGCTAGCGCTGAACGCGATTTACTTCGCCTTTATGTCGACCGAAGCGCGCGTTGTTTCCCAGTCGATGTTCATGGTGCAACCAGTTCCGGATTTCTCATAAGAAATGGAGAACTGTTCAACTGGAGAGGAGAGCTTTGCCGTTCTCATGTCGATACGAGCTAATTCATCACCCTCGTATTTGTAAGGTATTCCCCATTCCCCGGTCTTCTTATTGACGATCAGGGTCCACTTATCCGGGTTGGGAACGGTAAAGATCGTGTATTTTCCAGCAGGCACCAACTTACCGCCTACAACAAGATCACTGGTGGATGCGAAGGTTGTGGCTTCATTTGCCCCGGTGCGCCACACCTGGCCAAACGGAACAAGAGCCCCGTAGATCTTGCGCCCATTCATATGAGGACTCCCGTAGTTGGTTTTGACAGACTGGCCTGCTCCGATATCGCAGGAGGCTGACGCAGACGGGCTCGGCCTTTTGCGTCGGCACCCGGCAAGGACCATGAGGCTGAAGGTCAAAGTAACGATGATGGCGATTCGTTTCTGCATTGATGCTCTCCTTGAATGCCCTGTAATCGGAGCAGATTATTGAGTTATGAGCTGAGAATTAAGTAGCTCTCGCGTTACTGTGCCATTTGCAGCCATGAAGAAAATGACATCAAGTCGGGGTGCTCTCGCTTCAGCTCCGGGATATTCGCTTGAAAGCCTCGCTCCGCAAACCAGGTAAGCATGCTCGACAAATCTTTCGGGAGAAGTTTTAGAGCAATGTGGGGGACAGGCAAGGGTTTCGGAGTGTAGTCGCCAACTTGACGGTAGGCATCGAGAATCTCATCAATGTTCAATTCGTCACCGGCCAGCGGAATGGTGCGGCCGGAATATAGAGCAGGCTGTTCGAGAGCTCGCGCTGCGAACCAACCGACGTCTGAGGTCGAGACCAGCTGAAGCCGTTTGGATGTGCCGAGGGCAGCTTTAAGAATTCCGAGAAAGACTGAACGCGCAGCGCCGCCGTTCGAGAAATTTTCCATGAACGCAACGGGTCGGAGGATTGTCGCCGACAAGTCAAGTTCGCGAATTCGTTGTTCGATGCGCCACTTACTCTCGTAGTGCGGCACGCCGCTCCCTCGCTCTGCGCCATCGAGCGACGAATATACGAGATGCGGCGCGCCCGCCACCTTCACAGCATCAGCGAACATTTCTCCATGCTGTACTTCACGTGCGCCGTCACCCTGAACAGAGAAGGCGGCCGAAACACCGGATAGAGCTGCAGCAAGCGTTCGAGGAGCACCAAAATCCCCTTCGGCAAGCTCTACTCCCTGGGCGGCGAGACGCGTCGCCTCGTCCGAACGAGGATTGCGCGTTAATACCCGCACTCGCACTCGACCACCTTCCAGCAGATGCCGGACCGTTGCTCCGCCCTGCTTTCCTGTGCCACCTGTGACCAGGACAATTCGATTTGAGGACTCAGACATTCGCATTCCCTTTGCAGAGACGGTTGGTCAACTGTGGTGTGTTCGGTACCGCTTCTCAGACCTGTTCGAAAAGCGCCTTAATACACCACACCCAGCACCTGGCGCACATGGCGAGGATGTTCGAGCTCATCGACGAGTGCGACAGAAAAGTCCTCCGCCGAGATGCTGCTCTGGCCATCCGGGCTCGGCATGAACGTGTTTCCGCTAAGCCGAAAGACGCCAGTACGTTCGCCGGGCTGGATGAGCGCAGCAGGGCTGAGACTCGTCCAATCGAGGTCTGACTGCTTCAGGATTGAGAGAGCGTCTTTGTGGGCCAGCCCGTGAGATATCCACTCCTGCGGAAAATGCGGCGTGTCCACAATGGGAACGCCTGGAGCGACTTCTAGATTTCCAGCGCCTCCGACCATCAGGAACCGCCGCACTCCTGTTTGCTCCAGAGCCGAGAGCAGCGAACGGGTTGCGTCCGCGAGCAGACGTGTGGCATCTTCGGGTGGAGCATAGGCACTGATGACGGCGTCTGTGCCCCTGGCTGTGTCGGCCACGCTGTGCGAATCGAGCACATCTCCGGCGCGGACATCCACGCCAGTGCGTGCGATCTTCGATGGATCGCGAGCGACTGCAATTACCTGATGTTGACGCAAGACGAGTTCATTGAGAATTCGGCTTCCGATCATGCCGGAGGCGCCGTACAGTGTGACTTTCATTGAGATACCCATTTGAGTTGGTGATTTCGTTGAGGTTGTCGATCTGAACGACTCATCGGTTCGGACCGTCTTTTGAAGACTGTGATAGAGCTAACAATCCCTGCGGCCAATACGGACCGTGCGATCAATAGACAAACTGAGCCTCCTCAGCGGTTTTTCGCGTTGTTGGCTTAACTCGAAACCAAATTGTGTATAGGGCGGGCAGAAACAGAAGTGTGAGCACCGTCCCGACTGCAGTGCCGCCAATCAGCGTGTAGGCCAACGATCCCCAGAAAACGGAAAAGGTCAGCGGAATGAACGCAAGCACTGCAGCCAAGGCTGTAAGCACGACTGGGCGGGATCTCTGAACGGTGGCTTCAACGACCGCGTGAAAGTCATCGAGGCCCTCGCTCTTATTCGTCTTGATCTGGCCAATCAGGATCAGCGTGTTGCGCATCAGGATCCCAGCCAGTGCTATCAGGCCGAGAATGGAGTTGAAGCCGAATGGCACGTGGAACAGGAGAAGTGTGGGAACCACGCCGGCGAGCCCTAACGGAGCGGTAAGGATGGTCATAGCCAGCGCGGAAAGAGACCTGACCTGAACGATGATGACCAGCAGCATGCAAACCAGCATGATGGGAAACATCTTTGCAATCGAATCGTTCGCCTTGGCAGAGTCCTCTTCATTCGCCCCGGCGCGGATACTGTAGCCGGCAGGCAGCCGATCAATGATCGGTTGAATTGCTTTTGCGATTTCCGCCGTTACCTGCGGTGGCTGCAATGAGTCGTCGAGATCGCTTTGCACCGTAATTGTTGGCACACGGTCGCGCCTCTTCAGAATCGGGTCCTCTTCCTCGACGCGGACCGTTCCGATCTGGCTTAGTGGAATCAATCGCCCGCTGTTGCTGGTTAGCGTTAAGTTGAGCAGCTTTGTCGGGTCGAGGCGGTTTGGCCCCGATGTGCGCGCCACCACATCGACCGTACGAATCCCTTCGCGGACCTGCGTTACGGTCACACCGGTGGTGAGGAATTGAATCTGCTGGGCGACATCGGATGAAGAAAGGCCAATGAGTCGAAGACGATCCTGATCGAGTACAAAGTGCTCTACGGGAGCGCGCTCGTTCCAGTCTTCGTTGGCCTGCCGCACATTAGGATTTGCCTGCATCTTCGCCAACACCTGGTCGGCAATCGTTCTCAAAACGTTTGGATCCGACCCCATCACGCGGAACGCAATCGGCCAGGGTGAATAGGGTCCAAATACAAACTTGTTCGCCCGGAGTCGCGCCTCGGGAGCGAGTCCCGCCGCAACCTCGCGACGAAATCGGAGGATGAGTTCATCTCTGTCTTTTGGATTTGGCGTCAGCACCATCATCTTCGCGAAATTTGGCACGGGAAGATCGGGATTGTAGGCGAGCCAGAAGCGCGGCGCGCCTCCACCAATGTAAGAGCTGACGATCTTTGTTTCAGGCTGCGCGCGAAGCCAGTTTTCTACCCTGGTTACAGTAGCCTGCGTCGTTTCGATGCTGGAACCCTGCGGCAGCGTGATATCAATCAACACCTCCGGCCTGTCGGATGTGGGAAAGAACTGTTGCTTGACGAAGCCCATTCCGAAGGCTGCTGCGAAGAAGACGAGTACCACGGCGCCGGCTACAAGGAATTTGTGCTCGACGGACCAGACGATCAGCCTCCGAAATCGCTGGTAGTTCGGCGTCTCGTAGATGGCAGCGTAGCCTCCCTGCAGCGGGGCGATCTTTGGGAGAAGCTTGACGCCGAGATAAGGAGTGAACGTAACAGCAACAATCCAGGATGCGAGCAGTGCGAAGCAGACGACCCAGAACAGGTTGCCGCAATACTCACCAACACCCGAGTGCGCAAAACCAATGGGCATCAGGCCGATGACCGTAACGAGAGTTCCAGCGAGCATCGGCGCTGCGGTGTGGCTCCAGGCGTAGGTCGCTGCTTTCACGCGGTCCCAGCCTTCATCCATCTTCACCACGATCGACTCAATTGAGATGATGGCGTCGTCGACTAACAGACCGAGAGAGAGGATGAGCGCCCCCAGGGTGATGCGATCGAGCTCCTTGCCGGTCATCAACATGACGACGAGCGTCGCCGAAAGTGTAATGGGCACTGCGGCCGCCACCACGATGCCCACACGCCAGCCGAGACTGACAAGGCCGACGATCATGACCACGAGCAATGCAGCCAGGAACTTCTGTTGGAACTCGCCGACCGCTTGTTTGATAATGGCCGATTGATCGGTCACCTTCTCAAAGGTCATTCCGACAGGGAGACTCGCCTGGATCTTCTTCCGTTCTGCCTCCAGCGATTTTCCAAGTTCGAGGCCGTTGAAGCCTTCCCTCATCACGACGTTGAGCATCATGGCCGGTTGGCCATTGTGACGGACAAGGAAGGTCGGCGGGTCTTCGTATCCTCTTTCCACATCCGCGATATCTGAAAGCTTCAGAGTTCGGCCGCCCGCAGTGATTGGGGTATCTCGAATCTTGTCGAAATTATTCAGAGCGCCATCGAGGCGTATATATACCTGGGCGCCTTTGCTATCTATCGATCCCGCGGGCGTAACAGCATTCTGCCTTACAAGGGAATCGAAGATGTCTCGCGCGCTGACACCCAGCGTTGCAATCCGATCATTGGAAAATTGAACAAAGATTCGTTCCGGCCGCTCTCCAAAAATATTCACCTTTTCGACGCCGTCGATATGCAACAGGTTCTGTCGCAGTGTCTCGGCCTCTCTGGTCAGCAGCCGGGGAGGCAGCCCTTGCGCTTCCAGGGAATAAACCGCGAAAACCACATCTTTATATTCGTCGTTGACGACTGGCGGCAAGACTCCCAGCGGCAACCTGGAGCTTTCGTCCTGAATCTTCTTTCGCCCCTGGTAGAACTCTTCCTGAACGGCGTCAGGAGGGGTGTAGTCCTGCAACTGGACAGTGAGGAAGGCGAGGCCCGGCCGGGTGTAGGTATCCACATGATCGTAGTAAGGGAGTTCCTGCATCCGCTTCTCGAGCGGGTCGGCCACCAGGTCCTGCATCTCCTTCGCAGTTGCGCCCGGCCATGCTGCTACGACCGTAAACACCTTGATCGTGAGGTTGGGATCTTCGGCACGGCCCAGCTTGAAATATGCGAAAGCTCCGGCGATGATGACCGCGAGTAAGAAGAAGAGTGTGACAGATCGCTCTCGCACCGCGAGCGCGGAAAGATTCAGGCCGCTCCCGGCATGGCGTTCCTTTTGGAAATCGGGTTCCTGGATTTCAAAATTGTTCATCGGATCGCCGCCCTCTGGTCGTCGACCCGGACCTGTTGGCCTTCACTGAGCAGATGCGCGCCCAGGGCGACAATCCGTTCTCCTGGTTGCGCACCGCCGGAAAGGATGGCGTCTTCTGCTTCCAGACGCAGCACGTTCACTGGGAGAAACGAAACAGTCGAAGATTTTTCATTGAGGACCCAGACACCAGGTCCTTTGCCTCGATCAGTCAGGGCACTGAGCGGTACTCTAGAGCACGTGATTCGGCCGGGCCTCGGAAGGCCGATGGTGACCGTCTCTCCAAGTGGAGCATTCGCGTCCGCGCCTTCGAGAACGAATCGCGCTTCGTAGGTCCGCGTTGCCGGATCCGCCGCGTCGGAGAGTTGTCTCAGCCGCGCGGGAGAGCTCTCTTTCGCGGCATAAAGGAAGGCGCGACCAACTGATCCGAGATTGGGCCGCACCGTTTCAGGAAGGTAAACTGCGGCTTCGCGTGGACCGGCATGGGCGAGCTTGATGACGGTCTGTCCCGCCGCAACGACCTGCCCAGGCTCAGCCAGGGTTTCGACGACTGTTCCGTCCGCATCGGCCACAAGGAGCGAATAGTCTCCCTCGTCTTTTGCCACCAGGGCTTGCGCCTCCACAGCCGCAAGTTGGGCTTTTGCAGCATCAGCCGTTGCCTTGACCTGGTCGTATGCGGAAGCAGAAACGGCGCCGGTGCTGACCAATCCGCGATAGCGCGCCTCGTCGGCGGCGGCCTGTGCCGCTTTGGCTTTCGCCACTTCGACATTTTGAGTCTGGGTAGTGATGACGTGCGCATAGTCAGTCACGTCGATGCGTATCAGCGGCTGGCCAACGCGGACCGTTTGCCCTGTCTCGACCAAGCGCTTTGTCACTTTGCCCGGAACGCGAAACCCAAGGTCGCTCTGAACCCGAGCCGTGACGACCCCTGTAAAGCTGCGGTCGCCCTCTTGCGCATCTGCTACTGTCGCGAGGCGGATCAGTTCGGGAAGGGTCCTGGGATCTTGATGCGCTTTGGCGTTGCATCCTGAGACCGCTGCCATCAGAAGGCTGGCAGCCAGAATGGCAAAAGGGGATTTCAATGCGGGCATGATTCCACTCCAGAGAAGCGACTGGAATCAAATCTAGTATATGAGTAACGAATATGTCAACTCATAACTTAATAAATTATTCGACCACGGTCAAGCCGTCAGCGAGCGGATCGCGACATTGGCGACTGCCAGTGCTTCCTCCTGCTGACTTCTACCAGCCTGATGCAGGAGCGTCGGATGATAGAACAGCTCGGTCATGCGAGCGATCGCCCTCGCGGCCTCTTCCAAGGGCGTCTTGCGCTCAAAGTCACCGGTCTCGCGTCCTTGAGCGACAATCCTCCGAACAATCTGGTAGATGCCTTCTCTGAAGCGCCCAATAGATTCCCAGTTCTCTTCGAACGAGACCGAAACCATTTCGTGGATCTTTTTCTGTTCACTAAGCAACTGCCATGTGGCCGCCTCTAAACCAAGGAAAACACGGCGCAATTTCTCAACCGGGGATTTGGTCTGCTCCACAGATCCGTCTATCACCGCGAGAGCTCCGCCCAGGCAATGCCAGCACATCGCCTCTCCGATCGCCTGCTTAGAATCGAAGAATTTGTAGATATAAGGCGTTGAGAGGTGAATCGACTTCGCGATATCTGCAAGGGTGGTTTTCTTGTAGCCGTAGAGTCGAAAATGTTCATCCGCTGCCTGCAGGATCTGCTGGCGGCGTTTGTGCTCGACCGGGCCCCTTTGTCCGGAAACCCCACTGGCTTCGATGGTCGCCTCGTGCTCCATAGCTTTTTGATGATAGCTTACGATTGAGCTTGACACAAGGTTATGACTTAAGATAATCGTTACTCATTATGGCCCCGTCAAGCCCCGCATTCCCTTCGCCCCTCGTAATCGGAACTAGCGCACCGCTTTATCCAACATCAATATTGTGTGTGGTTCTGTCTGTTGTGGCGGTCCTCCTGGCCGGATGCTCGGTCGGCCCTAGGTATAACCGGCCGGTCGCAAACCTTCAGCCTTACCACAATGCTCCAGCCATAGAATCCCGCACCGCCGCTCTTCCCACTCCTTCGCTTGATACCTGGTGGACGGGTTTTAACGACGCGGAGCTCACGAGCATTATCGAGAGAGCGCTAGCTCAGAATCTCGATCTTGCGGCAGCGTTCGCACGCGTTCAACAGGCGCGGGCTGCCGCACGGGAGGCCAGCGCAAATCGCAAGCCGGAATTCGATCTGGCCGGAAGCGATTCGGCCGCTCGCCAGTCCATCGCCACTCCCATAGGACGGGCTGTCTCAGGCGTCATTCCAGGGTTCAACCTCAACCAGAACATCCTGGACCTCGGCATTGGAGCGACCTGGGAGACAGATATCTTCGGCAGCCTAAGGCACGGCTCCGAAGCAGCCAATGCAGAGGCCCAGGCGGCTGAAGCGCAACGCCTCGGAATTCGGGTCTCTGTTGCCGCAGAGGCGGCGGACACCTACTTACAGATCAGAGGCGCACAAGTACGCCGCGCTTTTGCTAACGAACAGATTGCCACCGATGAACATCTGCTGAAGTTAGTTCTTCAGAGACGGGATGCTGGAGTTGCATCAGACAGGGAAGTGGCGCAGGCAGAAGCTCTGCTCTCCAGGGCGAAAGCGACGGTTCCACAGCTCAACATAATCCTCGAGGCGCAGCTCAATCGGCTGGACGTTCTGATGGGCGTGCAGCCAGGAACCTATGCCGCCGCACTAAGCGCACCGCGAGACATTCCGGCTGTTCCCGGCATCGCAAAGAGCCTCGATACTGCCGACTTGCTCCGGCGCCGGCCCGATATCATCGCCGCCGAAAGAAGAGTTGCAGCCAGCAATGCGCGCATCGGGCAGGCTCTTGCCGAGTATTACCCGAAACTATCGCTTTCGGCTTTGCTCGGCAGTGCAGCAGAAACTCCGGCGAGCCTGTTTCGCGGGGCTGGGTTTCAGCCGGCTGCGATCGCCGGTCTTCGCTGGCGTTTATTCGACTTCGGTCGTATCGATGCGGAGGTGAAGAGGGCTCGCGGCGCCAATGCAGAAGCGCTGGCTCTATTTCGGAGTTCCGTGCTGCGCGCGGCCGAGGACGTAGAAGACTCTTTTAGCGCGTTGGTACAAGCTGAATCGCAGCGCGGTGAACTTGTCCGCGAAATCGACTTCCTTCAGCGGGCTAAGGATCTGTCTCAGCAGTCGTACGAAGCTGGAGTAATCCCGCTGACCGATGTGCTGGACGCAGACAATCAACTGCTCATTGCGAAAGACGAACTCGCTTCAACCCGCCAAAATGCAGCGCGCGCGGCAGTCGGTTCCTTCCGTGCGCTTGGCGGTGGCTGGACGCCGTAGACGATGGTCGATCTAAAAAGATGAACGCATCCGGTGCCATTTATCCCTACTCATCCTGCATAGACCACTTTGCACGATAACCCAAACTCACCCAGCCTGGAGAGCTTTCAAAGACGAATTCACATGGCCAGAGCTGCTACAACGACCGATGTCTTCAACGCGATCGCGGAACCGCGGCGGAGGCAGATCATTGGGCTCTTAGGCGATCGCGAGGAGTGGACCGTCGCAGAAATCGCCTCTCGCATGAAGATTGCTCAACCCTCTGCGTCCAGGCACCTGCATGTGCTGAAAGAGGTTGGCGTAGTAACCGTGATGAAGCGCGGCCGGTTTAGGTGTTATCGACTACACGCGGCAAGTCTGAACCCTCTGTTTGAGTGGGCGGGTGCCTGCAAACTCTGAGTTACTTACCAAGCCTGGAGAACGAAAATGAATAGGTCTGCAACTAATCCCATCTCGGCCTGCATGGCACTTGTGCTTGCCGGAACATTCGCCATCGCTCCAGCTTCGCATGCGCAGTTTCCGGGTATGCCTCAACCCAAACAGTTTTCATGGTCAGACCCCACGATGTCACCCGACCAGCGGGCCGATCTTGTCATCAAGGAGATGACCCTGGATGAGAAGATCTCGTTGTTGCACGGCGAGAGAGCGCACTTCTTCAATCCCGTTGGAGCGGATGGCACAAAAGCGATTCCCCGCCTGGGCATCCCGGCGCTTCAGATGGCGGATTCTTCCTATGGAGTCACGAAGGGCGCCGCGTCCGGCCGCTATTCCACAGTGTTGCCCAACAACCTTGCGGCAGCATCGTCATGGGATCCCGACCTGGCTTTCCAATACGGAGCACTCATCGCGCGCGAGTTGCGGGACCAGGGCTACAACGTGTCCCAGGGCGGTGGCGTGAACCTGACCCGCGAGCCGCGCAATGGCCGCACCTTCGAATATCAGGGTGAAGATCCGCTGCTCGCTGGCACCATGGTGGGCAACTTCGTAAAGGGCATCCAGTCTGAACACATCATCGGCGATCTGAAGCACTTTGCGGTCAACGACCAGGAAAGCGGCCGCAATTCTCTTAATGCAAACATCAGCAAGCGGGCTATGCGCGAAACCGACCTGCGCGCTTTCGAGATTGCGCTCGGCATCTCCAATGCTGGTTCCGTGATGTGCGCCTATAACCGCCTCAACGGAGATTTCGCCTGCGAAAGTCCTTACCTGCTCACCGACGTGCTTAGAAAGGATTTCGGATTCAAGGGCTTCGTCCTTTCCGACTGGGGCGGCACCCACTCAACCGTCAAAGCGTCACATGCCGGCCTGGATATGGAACAGCCTCACAACATCTTCTTCGGTGATGCACTTAAGCAGGCTGTCGAACGCGGTGACGTTTCTCAGGACGAGATTAGTGAGCACGTTCACCGTATCCTGCGTACCGTCTTCGCAACCGGTCTGTTCGACCATCCCGTGAAGGGGCAGGTGCCTGACGTGGAGAGCGGCTATCGGATAGCTCAGGAGATCGCCGAAAAGAGCATCGTACTGCTTAAGAACCAAAACCATGTGCTTCCGATTTCTACCAGCGTTCGCACGGCGGCTGTTATCGGAGGGCATGCTGATGTGGCTGTGCCGTCCGGCGGTGGCTCAGCACAGGTTGACCCTCCAGGAGGCACACCGGTTCCGCCTCCACCGCCGCATGACTTTTTCTCCGCTGGCATTCGGCCGGTATGGATGCGCAGTTCACCTTTACGCGCGCTGACCGAGAAGATGCCTTCCGCTAAGGTCTCCTATATCTCGGGCGATGACTTATCCGTCGCCGTAGCTGCCGGGAAGTCCGCTGACGTTGCTGTTGTTTTCGCGTATCAGTGGGAGTCGGAGGCTGTCGACCTGCCAACGCTGGATTTGTCTCCGGATCAAAACAAGCTCATCGAAGCTGTTGCTGCGGCGAATCCGAAGACCATTGTCGTGCTTGAGACGGGAAGTCCGGCAACCATGCCCTGGATCGACAAGGTGGCCGCTGTCGTCCAAGCTTGGTATCCCGGGATTCGAGGAGCTGAAGCGCTCGCGAACATCCTGACCGGCACCGTGAATCCAACCGCCAAACTAGCCGTTACTTTCCCGAGGAGTGACGCTGATCTTCCGCATCCGAATCTCCTGCAGCCACCGCCCGGATCACTTCCGGATTTCAGTCATTTGGTGGCCGACGATTCGAATATTTTCAACGTACTCTTCCAACCTCTCCCCGCATTTCAGGTCAACTACGTCGAAGAACTGAAGGTTGGTTATAGATGGTATGACGCAGAGAAAAAGCCTGTGCTCTTTCCGTTTGGCTTCGGACTTTCCTACACCACTTATCAATATTCCGGGCTCACGGCTACGGCCGGCGAAAGTACAACTGTTGCCTTCACTGTGAAGAATACCGGGGCACGACGGGGTACGGAGATCGCGGAGATTTATGCATCGTTGCCGCAGACTGCAGGCGAGCCTCCAAAACGCTTAATTGGATGGACAAGGGTCCAACTCGCTGCGGGAGAATCGAAGCAGGTCTTCGTGCCCATAAACCGAGATCGGTTAACTATCTATGATGAGGCCTCAGATTCCTGGAAGCTTGTCCCCGGAGAGTACGAGATTTCTGTGGGCGGCTCGTCGCGGGATTTGCCTCTGCGACAGGCGATCTCATTTCAATAGCGGACATTCGAGATCTGTGCCACAGCGGAAATAGGCGCGTGAATGGGCAGCGAACTTGCTTTCACGGTATTCTCTCTGCGAGGTGATCACTATGTCAGAGTCCGACACTTTCCCTTACGAAACGCGCCTTGACATTCTGCATGCTCCGCTCGAGCTAATCGATGTCAAAGCGATGGCCGAGAGCTGCCACTACAAATGGTTCAATCAGACACTCTGCCAAGTCAATGGCTCCGTCGTCCGCGTGGGTAGGAGGTCCAGCGCGGTACGAAGATGAGCAATGCGCCGGCCCTATCCAAGGCTCCGGAAGCGTAGCGGAACCATTGTCCCCAACCAATCGCATCGAAGAATGGAATCGCCCCCATGGTTCCGGTAAGCTTTTCCACGCCGATCCCCCAGGAAAGCTAACCCCAAAACGACTCTGAGAAACCAAGTGATAATGAGGCGGACTTTGCCACTCGTCTCTGATCATTCTCTTCCTAGACCGAAAAGGGTCAAACGCTCGACGTGAAGTGCTCAAAGGTCGTGTTCAGACCAACACCCTTGGATCGTGTCAAGAGGGAAACTTCGAATACTTACTCTTGCCGTCCTTCTCAAGGAACGTCTGCACAAGGTCGGCAACGAGCAACCCACCGCGGCTATTCAGGTGGACCCCGTCTGTATGAAACTCCCAGCCGTTTAATCTGGAGACGTCATCAGGGCTCTTTCCGAGCACCAGCGTACGAAATGCATCGCGATAAAACGGGAGAAAACGGAACTCCGTCAAAGGATGCCGCCGAGAATTCTTCATCTGCGCGCTGAATGCTTCATAGACACCGATGTAGGCGACATTCTCTTCCGTAGCGACTTCTCGAATGATTGTGCTGAATCTCCGGACCTGCAGATTGATTTCGCGCTGGAACGGGTTCGTCGAATCCAAATCTTCACCGATCGGGGCCAGGGAACATAGCGCGAGATCCGCAGAGGTGTCTTCTTTCAGTCGCTGAACGATGCTCCGAAAATTGGCTCGGAACCATTCAAGAGATGGATATTGCGGTAGTTTCTTCGCAAATCGGTAGAACCGTCTCACCTTAGCCGACACAATGGCCAGAACATCGTTAGCGCCGATGAGAACCACAACTTTTTGAGGATTCGATTCTATCAACTGAGAAAGCCGTTGAAGGGCGCTGTAGGCAAGGTCGCCTCCAACCCCAAAATTGCGCAATACAAATCGTTCCTCTCCCAGCTTGTTCTGCAACGCTCCGACCCAATTGAAGGCCTGGCCTTTGCCCGCCGTGCTACTTGAACCGAGGCACGCCACAACGCATTTTTGTTGTTGCACCGGCATACGCGATATCTTATGGTCCCTTTGCGGCCGTGTCATTTGGATCAGCGATCATTTGAGGGCATGGTCAACGCGTAATCGAGGATCAGGCTGGGAGAGGTATAAGTCCAGGGATACAGTTTCCGAATGCCGTCAATAATGAATTTGGCTTCACGTTACCGCAGAAATGCCTCGATCGATGTCCACTGGTCGAAGATGCCGTGTCCTGATTTCGGTTGGTAATGAACCTGGGCCCCCGGAAGGACCGAAGCAATTCTCGCGCGTGTTGCTGCCGTGTCGATGATTACATCCTGTGCGCCAAGATAGATGGTCACCGGCATTTGCAGCCTTCGCAGAGCTTCATCGGGGAATTCAGGGAACTGGACCATACGCGGGTGATAATTCTCCTGGACCGTGCACATGAACCCCATTAGGTCCCTGTCCACCGGCCCGGGACCAACGACAATCTTGGTCATGCGATGTTCCCCCCAACTGCCGAGAAGCGATAAGGGAAGAACTTTGAATAGGAAGCTGAGCCTTTGCGGCCCCAGCCCCAGGGGCGAGATAAGGGCGAGGCGTTCGACACGGTCTGGGTGCCTCGTAGCGAAATCGAGAGCAATCCACGCTCCGAGCGAAGCGCCCGCAACAGAGACGTGTTCGACCGACAGTGCCCGCAATGTATCTTCAAGCCAATTTGCGTATGCATCGCTCGAAGGAGATGGGCGCGACGGGGCACTGAATCCAGGCTCTCCTATGACGTCGATTGCGAATATATGGAAGTCTCTGGACCACAGAGCTACGGCGTCGCTCCACATGGCCGACGTTACCCCTCCGCCGTGCAACAGGAGAAGGGGGCGGCCACTCGGATTCCCACATTCGATAACGAAGGTTTCGCCTAGGCGAGTAGAAACGTGGAGTTGCCTGTTCGGGACCGGCCAGCGGTCGAGCAACCCGCGGTATTGCCGCTCGATAGTCTTCGCGCCTGCTTCCGATTTGTAGATTGACGAAGACGCAGCAGTGCTGTGTAGCTTCCATCCGCCCCAGGCGAGCACCAGCAAGACAGTCCCAGACGTAAAAAAGCTGCGTGAGGGCATGGTTCGATCTCCTTCCGGCGGCGATTATGCTTCTCGGCGCATGTAATCCAGCGATGCGGGAGTAGTCAGCATCTCGCCGGTTTCGAGGATCGTCTTGAGGCCGGAGAGAATCATCGGCCAGCCGCCGTAGAGTTCAGGGTTCGCCAGTTCGGGCAATTCATCGTGCGTGACGGTGAGCCTGCAGGAGTCCTGGAACTGCTTAATTTGCCACGTCACGCGTGAGGTCCCCTGTTCCTTTACGTCATCGCTCCACAGAGCCCTGTAGCTCTGGACGAGTCGCTTAGGTGGATCGACTTCGAGAATCTCGCCATCGACAAGACACAGCCCCGGAGAGATTGAACTGCCACCAGCCACGTGCTCATACGAGGAGCCCTGTTTCCAATCGGAATGGACCTCCACTCCGAAAGCGTATTTGGCACGCATCGTGGGATCCGTTATCGCCTTCCAAAGTCTCTCAGGAGTGGTTTTGATGTAGATCTCGAATATTTTTTCCATCGTTTCGTACTCCAATTCGTGCTTGAGATGGCTGAGCCCAGCGGACCACCGCTCGGTGTACTTGCTGACCCAACGATCGTGAACTATTCGTATCGGAACAGGATTTAGATAGTGCAGCTTTTCCCTCCCTCGTCGTTTAGTGACGACGAGTTCCGCCTTCTCGAGCACCCGGAGATGCTTCATGACCGCGAACCGGGTAACTGGGAGGCGTTGCTCCAGCATCGTGAGCGACTGGCCGTCTTCCTTGAACAGAGCGTCGAGAAGCTTTCGGCGGGTAGGATCGGCGAGCGCTTTGAACACGTCGGACACAGTTCGATTAATATGTGACCAATTGGTCACATGTCAAGAAAAAAATATATGCCTTCAAGATGGACTCTTGCACAATATCCTCACCGTCGACGAACGACCCAACGATGCGTGCGCAATACCGATGTAACTTTGGTCGAAGCTCGGCGATGAGTTGTACTGGATCTGTCGTGCTACTCACGCGCACCTCGCTGTGAACATGATGACTTGCTCACAAGAGAGACGATGCAGTCTTCCCGTTCGATTCACTTTCTCGAAAAACATTTATTTTGTAGGGGCCGAGAATCATTTAGCCCTTCCGGAACGTCGTTTGAGCACGAAGCGTCGCAAGAGCCGAACTCAGATAGCTACTTTGGCGCGAGGAGTAGGGCGGATCATTGGATGGCCAAGGCACTGTGGCCAAAGAAGGTGGAACAGAAAAACGCGAAAGTCAAGCGGCCGCCGAGTGACGGTTTTACAGCCGTTCTTGTTACTGTTGAGATTTATGACCGGTCTTCGAAACCGCCTTGACGATCACCTCGCGAAAGGCGCGCATCGCTGGATCAGTGTTGGTTCTTTCATGCCAAACAAGCTTAATCTGTGTCGTAAAGCGGGGCGCGGGGCCAGCTATCCGTCGTAGCCCAAGTCGTTCCCCCATCAGATCAACGAGGCTCGCAGGCAGCGTAGCGACGAAATTTGTCTCAGCAACGACAGCGGCAGCGGTAATGAAGTTGGGAACTATAGCGGCGATCGTTCGTTCAATTCCGAGCCGCGCATAAGCCTGCGCCAATTCTTGGTGCCCGCGACCCGGCGCGACCTGGATTTCTACATGTTTAAGCGAGGCGAGTTGACGTTTCGTGATACTCGCTCCGACCTCCTTATTGCCTTTACGCAGGGTGAGGACACTATTCTCCTTGTAGGCGGGGATCGCGTGCACACCCGGATTTACTTCGACATGCGTGATTAGCGCGGCGTCGATTTCAGTTCCAGAAATGCCGCCTGAGGAGATGTAGGTATCGATCCCCACGGTGCGAAGTCGAGAGTTAGGCATCTCCTTGCCGAGGAGTCTCACAAGGTGCGGAACGTTCGATATCTGGCCAGCATCTGCAATTGCCAAGGTGAATTGCCTGGTTGTGGTGAGCGGGTCGAATGCGTCGGTCTGGACCAGACCTTCCAACTCCCGTAACGCTCGTCTCAGTGAGGGTGCGAGACTCGCCGCATGTGGCGTTGGAACAATTCCGCGGCCACTTCGAATAACGAGTTGGTCTCCGAGCAACGCACGAAGACGCGCAAGTGCGTTGCTGACGGCAGGCGGGGTTACGTGCAGACGTTGCGCGGCGCGCACGACACTGCGCTCTGAAAGTACGGTATCCAGAACGAGAAGAAGGTTTAGATCCATGTTAGATAAGCTCACGATGGGTGAGTATACATGTCACGAATGATCACTGGTCAAAGCGCTTCTGAGAACCTACTCTTCTTGTGTGACATGTAGTCGAAGCTAGCCACCAAGCTTAGCTCGGTTCTCCAGGCGGGCAGTTGATCGGCGAGGAAGGGAACATGCGAGTTCTTGTATTCGGTGCGACAGGCCGTGTCGGCAGAGAGATCGTAAGGCAGGCTAGGCAGACAGGACACAGCGTAACGGTCTTTGTGCGCCATCCTGAAAAGGTGTCCTCTGAAATTGCACCCTCAAGTGTGATATGCGGCGATGTTCTGGATCGCACTGGGGTCGCTTCGGCCATGGCCTCAGGCCCCTTCGACGCAGTGATGAACGCCATCGGCACAGGAAAACTTGCACCATCCAATCTCCTGACGGAGGGGACCCAGTCGATTGTTAATGCCATGCGCCTGACAGGCATACAGCGCTATCTCGCCGTCAGTGGCACCGCGGAAATGCAAATGCAAACAACCTTGGGCCGCATCACGAACGCCATTTTTCGGACCACCCCCGTCGGCCCCGCGATAAGAGACCACGACGAAGCCTACGCTCTCGTGAAAGCATCAGAGCTTGCTTGGACATTGGCAGGATGCCCCTACATCCGAGACGGCCCGGCGAAAGGAACCTACAGGACCGAACTCACGTTCCCCGGCGGCTTCAAAATCATCCACCCGCCCGACGTTGCAGATTTTCTTGTACGTGAGCTTGCGGATGATCGTTTCTCAAGACAGATCGTCGGACTTTGGTACTGAATCAAACGGAACTCGTTTCATTCCACAATCCCCGAACAATGATTCAACACCACCGTCAACCACTAGATTCAAGGAGAGACTCATGGACCACGTAACTTTGATCAATCGTCTAGTCATAAAGGTCGGCATGATTGATGAATTCATCGCCGCGCAACGCCGAGTAGCCTCTTCGGTGCCCGAAGGACTTCTTGGCGGTCGTGTTTATCGGAGTATCGACGGGACCTCAGTGATTCTGGTGAGTCAATTCAAATCGATGAGTGCACAACAAAACATCCTCCAAAATGAGGAGTTCAAGGAACATCTAAAGAAGATGGCTCTTATGGTTGAGTCGTCGAGTCCGGTGTCTTATGAGGAAGCCTACACATACGGCGATTTCAAGTAATACAGACCAGTCGTACTCTTACGGCGCGAGGAGATCTGAATGACGCTCTACTCCACCATTCTGTTTGTTCATGGGGTTGCGGTTCTACTTTTGACTGCTACATTGACCATGGAAAGCCTGCTCTTGTGGAGGCTTCGACGAACGCGCGGGGCGGCCGAAGCTCGAATCTGGACGGGTGCCGTACCAGCTATCGCCATCGTCGGAGTGAGCGCACTTTTCACAATATTTGTGACTGGTGGCTATCTTACCAACAGGTTAGGCGCGACGGGGCTTGCGTGGTCTCGCTTCGCGACCATCGATGTACTCATCTTCGCGCTTTTGGGCGGGGTGACTGGCTTACGCATTAGAGCAATACGGAGATTCGTTCGTGAGAACAGGGTTGACGAGTTGGAATGGCGTACGCTCACGCGCGCTCCGTTTCTCAAGATGTCTCTGAGTATCCGAATCTTCATCGTTATGGGTACCATGCTACTTACGGCAGCAAAACCAACTCTTCTTTTGTGCGTCGCCATTGTCGGCATTGCTTTAGCTCTGGGTGCATTGTTTTCGTTCGTATCGATCGGACGTTATTGGGTGGCAACCGCAGACGTGCGTTAAAAGCAGAATGCGACGAGTACGACGATCGCTCCTGGAAAAGGTGCGGCTCGTGTCTTACCGAAAAGATCTTAGGAGCCTGGTACGAGACGTGCTGCCTTTTGGCACACGGCTGCGAGATTGCGGGAGCGCAGGCCGCAGTAGTCCTATTGACCGATGATATGTGCCCCACAAAGGCGGAGTATGCCGGATTTTACCGGTGCCTTTCTTGCTGAAACGTAGTATCCTCGCCATCCTTTGCCACCTATTGGTCGAGGACCGTTCAACTGCTGGTGAGGACAGTGCAACTTCTGATGGTGGAGATGAACAAATCAAAATGGGCAGGTCCTCGATGCTCCAATCATGCGGCAGATCCAATACACGCCAGTTGCTGTCGTTAAATCCGGGAGCTTCCGCTCCCGGCGCATCACCGCGTAAAAAACGCCATCCTTCATCGAAGGATTGATCGCGTTTGCCGACGGCAACGGCGAAAGGTGGGTCCCCTGAGCCGGACGTGCATCCTGTGCTTCTGCAATGGCCTACGAAACGACAGGGGTGATGGTCAGAACCGCCAGGCCCTTGAGGATGTCTCGCCTGAGGTCATCAGGCGGCTTTCTCTTTCCGATCCAATGCTTTCATAGCGTCTGCTACCGCGTAGCACGAGGATCGATAGGGAATGACCCGCTACGACCTGTCGCGGAATTGATGTCCGGGCATGTAGAACGTTTCCTTTGGGGAGCGTTCTTCATTTCGGGGAGCATTTCATGCCTTGAGACGATGGGCAGCTTGGGCTCTCGGCATTCATTTTGCAGGATTTGGCATTCTGTAACCTGTAAGACTGCTGATGGGGGATTCCGGCAGAAAAACTATGGTGGATCGAGGGTCAGCGGCCGGCCCACCGGATCGAAGCTCCGGCGGGATGCGAAAAGTAAGGGAAAACGTACTATTTTCGGCTGGCCACAGGTTGCCTTGGGCGTGTACAGTTCTCCTGCTCACACATTTCAAAAGGGCCAACCTGTCTAGCCGGGGAATTGTTATGTCCGTAGTCGTGCCCTGCCTTGTGCCGCTTTGCCGGCACACCTTGCGTTTACTGAAGACGCTTTGTCTTGCCCTGTCATGCATAGCCATGCCGGCTTTTGCCGTCGTCCAACTCGACTCGACCAGCACGCAGACGGCGCCCCAGGGGGCGACTTCGCTGAGTTGGAGCCATGTCCTCGGCAATGGCGGCAACCGCATGGTGGTGTGCGGCGTCACGTTCGGGTACAACGATACGGCGCAGACCTCGCCTCTGGTGCCCGCGCCGACGATGACGTTCAACGGTGTGGCGATGACCTCGGCGCTGCAGGCGCCGACCCATGCGCTTTCGAGCACGTCCAAAGTTTTCTCGCAGATCTTTTACATCAGCGACACGACGCTGGGGACGCCGGCGGCGGGCACATACACTGTCGCGCTCAGCAACTTTACCGCGGTGACCGGCGGGCTCTCGGCGGGATGCAGTTCGTTCTTCGGCGTCGCGCAGCCCGGGACGGTGGAGTCGCCGGTGGTTGCGTATAGCGGATCGGCGCTGGGTACAGCCACGCTGAATCTGACCGGACTGAGTGCCGGCGATCTTGTCGTGGACAACTTCGGCGGCGGCTACGGAAGCTCCGGAAGCGCAACGGTGGGAAGCGGGCAGACGCAGCTCTACAACGTGCAACAGGCTGCGGGAGCGAAGACAACAGGCGCCTCTAACGGCGGTGAGATTTCAGCAGGCAGCTATCTGCTTGCAACCGGCAGCACCGCGAGCGTGAGCTGGGCGAACAGTTCATCGCGCTTGGCCTATGCCGCGGTGGGGTTTGCTGCGGCGCCCTTTACCAATTACTCGGTGACGACTTCCATCACGACCAATGGCTCGAATGGTGGCGCGGGCGGCAGTGTTTCGTTGAGTCCAGCGGGCGGAAGCTATGCCAGCGGAACCAGCATTACTGTGACGGCGAACCCTGCGATCGGGTATGCGTTCTCGAGCTTCAGCGGAGCGATCACCGGGACTACGAATCCGGCAACATTGAACGTGAACGGCGATAAGTCTGTCGTGGCAAACTTCGTTACTGCGCCATGCACGCTCTCGACGAATGTCGTCGGATCGGGATCGGTGACGCTCTCGCCCAGCGGCGGGACGTATACCTGCGGGACACAGGTGCAGGTCACCGCCGTTCCCGGCAGCGGCTACAGTTTCGGCTCGTTCAGTGGTGCGCTTAGTGGCAGCACTAACCCGCAGACCATAACGTTGAATGCAAACTCCAGCGTCACGGCGACGTTTGTGCAGGGAACGTCGTGCCTGCTTTCGACCAGCGTTACGGGCTCGGGCTCCATCACCGTGAGCCCCGCGGGCACAAGCTTCAGTTGCGGCACATCGCTGACCATTACAGCTGTGCCCGCGCAGTACTACTCGCTTACGGGATTCAGCGGCGCGATCACCGGAACCACGAATCCGCAGACGTTCGTGATCAATGCGGACTCGAGCATTTCGGCCGGGTTTGCGCAGACTGGATATCCGATCGTTACGACCATCGTGGGCCCTGGTACGGTGACCGCGAATCCGCCGGACACAGGCAACGGTTACGCCTTGGGAACCCAGGTCACGCTTACAGCAACACCCTCCGCCGGCGCTTCATTCACCGGCTTCAGCGGGGCCCTGACGGGCAGCACCTCGCCGCAAACGCTCACAGTCAACGCGGCGAAGAACGTTACCGCGACGTTTGTTGCCTCTACCATCACGCAGGACGCGGTATCGCACGGCGCGAGCACAGGGACGGCCAGCACCCTTTCGTGGCAGCACGCGCTGGGGGCCGGTGGATCGCGGGCCGTGGTCATCGCGGTTGGCCAGACAGACACGCTGGCCAGCCCCGATCCTTCCTCGGTTGTGACCAGTGTGCTCTTCAATGGCGTTTACGCCACGCCTGTGCCGAACTCGATCGTCTACGGCGGCACTAGTGGAAGCGTTCAGACCCAGCTCTTCTACCTGCTCGAATCGGAGCTTCCCGCGGCGGGGACCTATACGGTTACGGTGAATCTCGCGGGGACCGTTGCTGGTATCCAGGCGGGCGCTGTGTCCTTCATCAATGTGAACCAGGCTGGGCCGGAAGCCGTGGTGATACACAAGGACACGAGCGGGGCAGACTTGATCTCTACTGCGATCACTACGTTGACCAACAACGCTGTTGTGGTCGATGTCGTGGAAGATAACAACGTTGCGGCGCTGACTGCGAATCCCGGCCAGACGGTCGCGTGGACCGCGTCGGCGGCTCTGGGCAGCGGCGGCAGCAGTGTAAAGTTCACGCCCACGGCGGGCAGCACGACGCTGGGCTGGGCGGGGTCGGCGAGCCGGTTGACGCAATCACTGGTGGCGTTTCCGCCGGCCACTTCCAGCTTTCCACCCACCTACACGCTGACCACCAGCGTCGCCGGCGGTGCGGGCGGCACCGTCACGACGAACCCCGGGCTGTCGCAGTTTCCGGTCAGCACCGGCGTTCTGCTGACGGCGAATCCTTCAGTAGGCTACGTGTTCAGCAACTGGAAGGGCGATTACACATCTACTGCGAATCCGCTGCCGATCACGATGGACAGCAACAGGAATGTGGTGGCCAACTTCGCGACGGTTTCCACCTGCACGCTGGCGATCAATGTTGTCGGCTCGGGCACAGTGACACCGGCCCCCGGCACGTATAACTGCGGGACAGTGATCCACTTTGTCGCGACGCCCGCGAGTGGATACACGTTCACGTCCTACAGCGGAGATTTCAACTCGGTCGATAACCCGTCCGACTTCACTATCTCCACGAACTCGACAGTCACCGTGCAGTTCGATCCGATCGTGTATTGCAGTCTCAACATCACGGCGGCGAATGGCTCAGTGTCGCCTGGTTCGGGCAACTTCAATTGCGGCAGCGTCGTGACGCTGCAGGCGACTGCCAATTCGGGCTATGCGTTCAGTGGGTTTGGAGGAGATATCACCACAACCGCCAACCCGACGACTATCCAACTCACGCAGAACACGAACATCACGGCGAACTTTACGGCGGCTCCTGCCTGCACACTGACCACGAGCGTAACGTCAGGGCTGGGCACGATCACGCCGAGCTCCGGAACCTGGGCCTGCGGCACGACCATTGCCATCGAAGCCAATCCGGCGTCGAAGTACCTTTTCAGCGGATGGGGCGGCGCGCTCTCGGGCATGACTTCGCCGACCACACTTACACTAACGAGCAACCAGAACGTCACCGCAGCGTTTGCTCTCAACAGCTCCGGCGTCACCGGCGACCCGCGCACTGTGACAGAACCGACCTATCCGGCGGTGTGCAGCGTGCTGACTGCTGTGCAGACCTCGGGGAGCCTGGTAGAAAGCTCGCCCGACACGGCGCGCGTACAGGCCGCGCTGAATGCATGTCCGTCCGGAAATGCTGTGCAGTTCTCCGCCAATGGGAGCGCCAATGCGTTCATCATCCAGCCGATTACACTGCCGGCCGGCGTGACGATGCTGGTGGACCCGGAGGTGACGATTTATGGCTCCATCAATTCGGCGGACTACGCCTGCATCGCCGCACAAAGCTGGTGCACGCCGCTCATCGATGTTGCGCCCAACGCTTATCCGAATCCAGGCTCGGCGATCATGGGACTCGGTGTAATCGACGGGCGGGGCGGCACAACGCTTACCGATTTGCATAAATCGTGGTGGGCCACAGGGTCGAATGCGCGCCCGCGCATGGTGTTCCTGAACTCGCATAGCAACACCATCCCGTCGGACAACTTCACGATGTACAAGATCACGCTGAAGAACTCGCCGAAGTTCGAGTTCTCTGGAATCGGCAACTACCTGACTGTGTGGGGCATCAAGGTGATCGCTCCGCCTGACTCGCCCAACACCGACGGCATCGATCCCTCGGGTTCGCACAACATCACCATCACCAATTCCTACGTCTCGACCGGCGATGACATGATCGCTATGAAGGCGGGCAACGGTCACATCTCCAACGTGACCATCTCCAACAACCACCTGTATTCCGGTCACGGCATTACGGTCGGGTCGGAGACCAATGCCGGCCTCAACAACATGCTGGTCATCAATAACGCCATCGACAACGGCTTCGGCGGATCGTCGCTGGATTCTCTTCGCATCAAGTCCGACACCAGCCGCGGCGGCGAAGTGTACGACGTGCTCTATAAAAACATCTGCATCAATCACGGCGGCGACACGATCGTGATCGATCCGTACTATTCGTCGCAGACCGGATCGCTGATCCCGAATTTCCACGACATCACGTTCTCCAACGTGCATAAGCTTATCCACGACTCCAGCCATAAGTCGACGTGGACCGGCTACAACACGAATGGCATCATCAATCCGCTGACGGTAACGCTCGACACCGTGTACTTCGACGGCGACACTGCTAACGACTTCAAGGCTCCGGACAACGTGAACAACGTGCAGTTCACGCTGGGAGCTGGACCGGTAAGTTTTGCATCGTACCTGACGGCCGACGCAGCCACGCCCTCCAACTACGTGAGCGTGACCAACAGCGTGGCGAACTCGAATGGACCGCTCGACTGCTCGGCGGCATTTGTTTATCTCGCAGGCGATTTGACCGCTCCCAGCGCGACGGTCACTGCGGGCACATCGCCCAACATCACGGCCGTGCTGCAGAACGTGGTCAGCCCTTACGCTGCTGGCACGATCACCTATCCGCAGCAGAATATGCCTACCGGCACGATCCAGTTGCTCGAGGGCACGACCGTGGTGGGTACCGGCACGATCACCGCAGGCAGCCGCGTCACGTACATCAGTGTCACGGGCATCACCGCAGGCACGCATACCTACACGGCGAAGTACCTGGGCGACGGCAACTATGCGGCGCTCTCCTTCGGCAGCTTCACGGTGACGGCCAACAATCCGGCGCCGACGGCCAACCCGCAGACTGTCAGCGTGCCGTTCAACACCGCAACCGCAGTAACGCTCACGGCGACCGGCGTCGGCACGCTTGCATACAGTGTCGTGGCCACCCCAACGCACGGGACGCTTGCGGGAACGGCGCCCAGCCTGACGTACACGCCGACTTCCGGCTACGTCGGGGCGGATTCCTTCACCTTCAAGGCCAATAACGGCACCGACAGCAACATCGCTACCGTGACGCTGAATGTGCAGAGCGGCGGCGGGGCGACATCGCAGACCATCAGCTTCCCAGCGCTGGCGACCCCGGTTACCTACGGGGCCGGCGCGATCTCGCTGGGAGCAACGGCGAGTTCCGGCCTGCCCGTCAGCTACACGGTCACCGGGCCCGCCACGTTGAGCGGAAGCACGCTCAGCTTTACCGGGCAGGGGAACGTGGTCGTCACGGCGATGCAGTCCGGTGACTCCACTTATGCCGCGGCTTCGCCCGTGATGCAGACAGTGGTCGTCAGTCCGTCACCACTGACGGTTGCGGTCAACGGAGCGCCGTCGCGCATATTCGGTCAGGCGAACCCGGCGTTCACGTACACCATCGGCCCATTTGTCAACGGCGAAACGCAGCAGACGGCGACGACCGGCGTACCGAGTCTGACCACGACGGCGGTGCCCAAGTCTCCGGCCGGAACTTATCCGATCACGCTGAGCATCGGAACGCTGGCCGCCGCGAACTATACTTTCAACCTCGTCAGCGGGCAGCTTTCGGTTACTGGAAACGCTGCCCAGGTCATCCTGTTCCCGGCGCTGGCCAACTTCACCCACGGCACAAGTGTTCCTCTGGCGGCCTTTGCTACCAGCGGACTTCCCCTCTCCTTCGCGGTGACCAACGGTCCCGCGACGATCGGCAGCGGCAACACGCTCAACATCACGGGGACGGGCAGCACCACCGTTACGGCAACGCAACCGGGGGATGCAAACTTTGCCGCCGCGACCGCCGTGGTCCGCACCTTTATCGCTCAGTAAAACAGCATACGCAGTAAAAGGAATTCGATGATGCGACCTAACCCTTCGGCCCCCTTCGCGCAGCTTGTGCGGTGCGCACTTACCCTCACCGCAGCCGCGTGCACGCTGCTGGTTTCCGGCTGTGCCTTCAGCGCAAAGTCCACGGATGCAGGTTCGAACACAACCGGTGGCACGCAGGCGAGAGTCAGCGGAACGGTGTTCGGAGGTCAGCAGCCCGTCAGTGGGTCAACCATCCAGCTCTACACGGTCGGAACCAGCGGCGCGGGATCAGCGTCCACGGCACTGATCAGCGCGACGGTGCTTTCAGGGGCGGGTGGGCAGTTCAATATTACCGGGGACTATAGCTGCACATCTGCGACGCAGGTCTACATCACTGCAACCGGAGGCAATGCGGGTTCGGGGACGAATTCATCGCTTTCGATGATGGCCGCTCTCGGCTCCTGCGCGACGCTGCAGGCCAACGCCGCCACCACTTTCATTAATCTGAACGAACTCACGACGGTCGCCGCGGCGTATGCGCTGGCGCCGTTCATGTCGGACTATGCGCATGTGGGCGCTTCGGGCTCGAATCCTACCGGGCTGCTGAATGCGTTTGCCACCGCGTCCGCGCTTGTGAATACCTCTACCGGCCAAATCACTGCGGCGCCAGCCGGCATTACGCTTCCTGCCCTGCGCTTGAATACCCTCGCCGATATTCTGGCAGCTTGCGTCAACACGGCGGGGGCCGCGTCTGCGCAGTGCACCGCGCTGTTTTCCGCCACGGGAGCAAATGAAACCATCGGAGCAGCGCTGGCTTTCGCGAAGAATCCAGGATCGGCCGCGCTGACAGCGCTGTATTCGCTTCCCAGCGGCACGACTCCGTTCGTGCCAACGCTCAGCGCACAGCCTAACGACTTCTCGCTCGCCATTAATTACAGCGGCGCCGAACTCCTCAGCCCGTATGGCATCGCCATCGACGCCGCGGGGAATGCCTGGGTGAGCAACGAAGCCGGAAGCTCGGTCGTCAAGCTTCCGCACCCGGCCGCCAGCTTCAATACCAGCACGTACACGGGGAACGGCAGCATTCTTGCTCCACGCGGTTTGTCCATTGATCGCTCGGGCAACGTTTGGATCGCCAATACCGGTGCGAACAATGTGGTGGAATTATCCGGCTCCGGAGTGGTCCTTTCCGGCACGGGCTACAGCGGCGGCGGCTTGTCTGCACCGGTTGCGATCGCCAACGACTCCGCCGGGAATGCCTGGGTAGCGAACCTGAACGGCAACTCTCTCACGGAGCTTGGGCCGTCCGGAACTGCATCCGGCGCCAGCCCCATTACTGGTTCCGGCGCGCTTGCGGCTCCTGATGCGGTTGCGGTGGATACCACCGGCCGCGTGCTTGTGGCCAACGCCGGCTCCGGGACCATGTGCATCTTCAGCAACGCGGCGGCTCTGCAGAGCTGCCCTAGCGACGGTACGCTCTTCGGTGCAACCGGAATCGCGGTGAACGGCTCGGCGATTGCGATGGCGGGTTCTACGACCGGCGCGACTGTGTCCGGCGCCTTCACGCTTGCCAGCAGCGGGGGAGTAGTGAACGGCGCCAGCCCGGTTACGGGTGGAGGCCTCGCGCTTCCGACAGCCGTCGCTCTGGATGGTGCCGGCAAGGCGGTGTTTGCGAATGCTTCATCGATCTCAGTCTTTGCGGGCGCGACGGCCATTTCACCTTCTACAGGCTTCAATGGCCTCAACGGCCCTAACGGCATTGCGATCGATTCCAGCGGTGACGTATGGACGGCAAACTCGGGAGACAACTCGGTATCGATGTTCGTGGGTCTCGCCACGCCGGTCAGTACTCCGTTAGCGGTGAACGCAGGGCCATAGAACTGAATGATGTGGGCCTTCAGCGGCACGGCTGCGTTCTCCCCGCCCAGCGTGCTCTCAAGGCGAAGACTCCGGGTTCGAGCGCCGGATAATATAAGTGTGTCGGGCACATCGATCTGCCGTGACATTTTCGCGCAGGCCTGGCGCGTTCTGCATACAGAATGGCGTTTTTCGCATATCGCGGAATGCGTGGGCGGGCCTAAAGTAGAGCCATGTACAACGCGAAAGCATTCTCCGCTGCCAGTTCGACTTCGCCGCTAGCGTCCACCACGATCGCGCGGCGCGATCTAACCGATACCGATGTGCAGATCGAGATTCTCTTCTGTGGCGTCTGTCATTCTGACCTGCACCAGGTGCGCAATGAGTGGAGCGGCGTGATGCCGACCGTCTACCCGTGCGTGCCGGGTCACGAGATCGTCGGCCGCGTCACGGCTACAGGATCCGGCGTGACGAAGTTCAAGGTCGGCGACCTCGCTGCTGTTGGCTGCCTGGTCGATACCGATGGCACTTGCCCCGAGTGCCGCGAAGGGTTCGAGCAGTTCTGCCCGAACATGACGCTCACCTATAACTTTCCCGATAAGCACACCGGCGGCGTTACGTATGGCGGCTACTCCGACAGCATTGTTGTGACTGAAAAATTTGTGCTGAAGGTGCCCGCGAACCTGGACCTGGCCGGCGCGGCGCCGCTGCTGTGCGCGGGTATCACCACGTATTCGCCGCTGCGGCACTGGGGTGTGACGAAGGGCAAGAAGGTCGGCATCGTTGGGCTGGGCGGACTGGGGCACATGGGCGTGAAGTTTGCGCATGCGCTCGGAGCGCATGTTGTGCTGTTCACCACCTCGCCGGGAAAGAAAGACGATGCTCTTCGCCTGGGCGCGGATGAGGTTGTGATCTCGCGCAATGCCGATGAGATGGCGAAGCATGCGGGGAGCTTCGACTTCATTCTCGATGCGGTCTCTGCCGACCACGACATCAATGCTTATCTCGGGCTGCTGCGTCGCGATGGCAACCTGTGCCTGGTGGGCGCGCCGGAGAAGCCGCTGGCCGTGTCTTCGTTCAATCTGTTGTTTGGACGGCGCAGCCTGTCGGGCTCTCCGATCGGAAGCCTTGCGGAGACGCAGGAGATGCTCGACTTCTGCGGCGAACACAACATCACCGCCGACGTGGAAGTGATCCCCATACAGAAGATCAACGAGGCGTATGAGCGGCTGTTGAATGCTGACGTGAAGTACCGGTTCTCGATCGACATGGCTTCACTCAAATCGGCGTAACGATGAGCAAACACTTTCGGGTTCCCGGCCGGTTGCAGGCAGGCCTGCAGGAGTCGGGAATCCGTGTGTCTGCGGTGCTTAGGGACGCGGGGTTGCCGCCGGGGTTGTTCGATCAACCGCGCGTCGCCGTGACAACCGAGGAGCTGTTTGCGCTGTGGCGGGCGATTGGGCGGGCGAGCTCGAACCCCGCCATTGGCCTTGAACTGGGGAGCGAGAGTAAGCCCGAGCACTTCGATCCGATTGCGCTGGCCGCGCTTTCCACGGGGAGCTTCGGGGAGGCGATGCGGCAGGTGGCCCGCTATAAGCAGCTCTCGTGCCCGGAAGAGATCGTGCACGAAACGAATGACAAGGAGTGGACCATACAGTTTCGCTGGCTGCTTGCCAATGAGGCGGAGCCCGACGTGCTCGTCGACCTCTGCTTCGCATGGGTACTGAACATTGCGCGCCAGGGGACGGGGACGCGGCTGTGTCCGTTGCGTGTTGAGTTTGCGCGGCCGCGTGCGTACGGGAAAAATATTGAGCGCCACTTCGGATGCGCTGCGCGGTTCGGGGCTGTTCGCAATGCGATTGTGTTTCGTGCGTCGGATGCGGAGCTGCCTTTCGTGACGCGCAACGCGGATCTTCTGGCCATGCTCGCGCCGCAGCTGGATGAAGAACTGAAGCAGCATAAGGGGCAGGAGACTTTTCCTGAGCGCGTGCGTGCGGCGGTCCAGAAGAAGCTGATCGGGCGGCGGCCGAAGATGCAGGACATAGCGCGGGAGCTGCACATCAGCTCGCGCACGTTGCAGCGCCGTTTGCAGGAGGCGGGCTACAGCTTTCAGCAAGTGCTCGAAGAGGCGCGGCATCAGCTGGCGCGGCACTATCTGAACAACTCAGGGCTGGAGCTGAGCGAGACCGCGTACCTGCTGGGCTACGAGGATACGGGGTCGTTCGTGCGCGCATTCCGCACATGGGAAGGCGTGCCGCCGGCATTCTGGCGCACGAGTCAGAAGACAAGCGCGGCGTGATTCAGAGTGCGTTGGGGTAAGTCTCGGGCGCTTCTTCGTGATGTGGTGGCGTGGCCGTTTCGAGCGGTGTGAGCGCACGGGTGCGGTCGATGTGAATAACGGCATCGAACTGCTGCGATAGGCTGGCGCGGAAGTAGTGGCTCTGGCGCTCGGTATCGGGGCGATAGATAACGCCGATGGCGCGCTCCAGCATTGGAGCGGCGAGCGCCTCGCGCAGGCGGGGATCGTCGCGCAGCGGCAGAAGAAAGTTGCCGAGCCCGGTGTCGTGGAATAGCTTTTCGTAGCTGCCGTCGAGGCCGGGGCGCACGATCATGCGCTCTGCCGGCTCGTCCCAGTCGTTGGCCGCGGTGACCTCGCCGTTGTGCGTGGTGAAGCCGATGTTGAAGCTCTGCGCGCCGTAGCGCTCGCGCACAAGCTGGCCGAGATTCAACTCGCCACGTTTGCCCATCTGTGTGGCGCGCGCATCGCCGAGATGCGAGTTGTGGGCCCACACGACGACCTTCGCTTGTGGACCGAGGAACTCGAGCAGGCGGTCGAGCGTGTCGGCCATGTGGGTGTCGCGGAGGTTCCACGAACTCTCGCCGCGATCGAACATGGTGCGGTAGTAGCGCTCGGCGTCGCGGACGAGCAGCGCGTTGAGCTCGGCGGAGAAAGCTTCGCGGCGCGCGGCTGGGCCGTCCCATGAAGCTACCTCACCAGCCTTGCGCTGCAGCTCAGTGAGCTGCGCGATGACGGCGGCTTCGCAGCTTTCGGTCATGCCGAAGTTGGCGGCGTAACCGTAGGCCTGGGTGTCTTCTTCAAAGGCATCGAAACAGCTGTAGCGGAAGCGCGCCCGCTTGGCGGCGGCGGGATCCGTCTTGTCGAGATAGGCGAGAACAGCCTGGGCCGACGTGTAGAGGCTGTAGAGGTCGAGGCCGTAGAAGCCGGCGCAGTTATGCCCCGAGCGGTTATGTTCCCGCAGCCACACGATGAAGGCGACAAGATCCATGTTGCGCCACATCCATGCAGGAAAGCGCTGAAAGCCGCCGAGGGCGGCGATGGCGCTGTTATCCTCGGCGGTCTCGGCCGTGGGTGGAAGACCGAGGACGTAGCGGTTGACACGATAGGCGTCGGGCCAATCGGCCTCGGCGGCGACCGCGCAGAAACCCTTTTCCGCGATGAGGCGCTGCGTGATGCGAGCGCGCTCGCGGTAGAAGTCATGGGTGCCGTGGCTAGCCTCGCCGATGAGCACGATGCGGCTGTCGCCGATGGCGTCGATCAGGGCATCGTAGTCCGGATCGTCGAACGAGAGTGGAAGCGCAGCGCGGGTTACCTCCAGGATCATCCGCGATTCGCCGTTGAAAACCATACGCTGGCTATGATGACGAGCGCGCGGCTGCTGTTGCCGTCTCAGATCCAATGAGCGGCACAACAACCCGGTGTGGCGCGGCGGCGTCGTATTCGGGTACGGGGTTCCTGCGCTCGTTCTGGTCCCGATGCCGAGAGGAGATCAGAACATGGATGCGTCCGATGTGCTTGTGGAGCGGCTGCTGGCCTGGGGTGTGGATACGATTTTCGGTCTGCCGGGCGATGGCATCAACGGTGTGATGGAAGCGCTGCGGAAGCAGCAGGACAAGATTCGATTCATCCATGTGCGGCATGAAGAGTCGGCGGCCTTTATGGCGTGCGCGTATGCGAAGTTTACGGGGCGGCTCGGTGTTTGCCTGGCGACCTCGGGGCCGGGCGGCATTCATCTTTTGAACGGACTGTATGACGCGAAGTTGGACCAGCAGCCGGTGCTTGCGATTACGGGCATGCAGTTCAACGACGTGACCGGAACGTTCTCGCAGCAGGATGTCGAGCTCGACAAGGTCTTCATGGATGTGGCCTGCTACAACACGCGTGTGATGAGTGGACCGCACATGGAGTCCGTTGCCGATCTCGCGATCCGGTCCGCCATCATGAAGCGCTCGGTCGCGCACATCACGATCCCGATCGATGTGCAGCAGCAGCCGGTCGGGAAGCGCAATCGTTCTGAACGCAATGTGCCGCACCACAGTTCGTCGCATCCGGCGATGAGTGGCAACCTGCCTCAGGCCAATGAGCTGCGACTTGCTGCGGACCTGATCAACCACGGCAAGCGCACCGCGATCCTTGCCGGCCAGGGTGCTCTGCATGCGACCGACGAGTTGTTGCAACTGGCCGAGGTGTTGGCTGCGCCGATTGTGAAGCCGCTGCTCGGCAAGGCAGCGGTGCCGGACGATTCGCCCTATACGACCGGAGGCGTGGGCCTGCTGGGCACCGCGCCGTCGCAGGATGTGCTGGAGAACTGCGACACGCTGATCATGATCGGCACATCGTATCCGTATATCGAATACCTGCCGAAGCCCGGCGACGCGAAGTGTATCCAGATCGATGCAAATGCGCAGCGCATTGGACTGCGGTATCCGGTGGACGTGGGTCTCGTGGGCGATTCGAAGAAGGCGCTGCAGATGCTGATGCCGATGCTGAAGAGGAACAGCTATCGCAGATTCCTCGAAGGCGCGCAGAGAGACATGAAGGACTGGAACAAAATTCTGGAGAGGGAAGGAACGAGCCTGAGCACTCCCATGAAGCCGCAGGTCGTGGGTTGGGAGCTTGGCAAGCGCACGCGCGAGAACGCGATCATCGTTTCCGACTCCGGCACGAACACGACGGTGTGGGCGCGCTACATGCCGGCCAAGCGCGGGCAGATGCACTCGTGCTCGGGCACCCTGGCGACCATGGCGTGTGGGTTGCCGTATGCAATTGCCGCGCAGATCGCGTATCCCGACCGGCAGGTGATTGCAGTCGTCGGCGATGGCGGGTTCACGATGCTGATGGGCGAGATCATCACTGCGGTTGCGTACAAGCTGCCCATCAAGATCGTCATCATCAAGAACAACTCGCTCGCGCAGATCAAGTGGGAGCAGATGGTGTTCCAGGGAAATCCTGAGTACCAGTGCGATTTGCTGCCGATTGATTTTGTAGCGTTGGCGAAGGCTGTCGGTGCTGATGGTGTGCGGATCGAGGATCCTGCGAGGGCAGGTGAGCTATTCGACCGCGCGCTCGCGATGCCCGGACCTGTGGTTATTGAAGCGGTCGTCGATCAGTTTACGGCGATGCTGCCGGCGAAGATCGGCGCGAAGCAGGCGGTGAAGTTCTCTGAGGCGTTGCTGCGTGGAGAGCCGAACCGCACGAAGATCGCTCTTACTGCCGCGAGCGACACCGTGCGGCAGATTATCTAACTGGCTGGATCCGGCAGCCTAAACGAGCGCCTGCTCGAGTACGCAGTTTCTGCGTTCCGGATAATGCACCGCTCAGTTGGCGTTAGCTCACTCAGCCGTTGACCGTGACGGTTGCATGAATATCCAAAATATTCCCACTAATACAAAACTGTTACAGAACTGCCAAGAGGTGGTGGTAACGCTAACATCTTCTCTACATAGTGTGCGAACTGCCGGGTTGACATATCACTCCAGGTATGTAGACGCATTAAATCCGAAGATAGAACTAACTCTAATAACAACCGATCGACGGGTCGAATCAGCTTCTAATTGCCTAAGCAAGCTTCACATATGGGGTCATTTATAGCTTGTACATTGATGCCTAGAACTAGACGATAGCCCCTGGGTGTACTGAGACTATCCCGAGATAGTGACCTGTTGAAATCGTTCTAAGTAGAAGCTCGGAGGAACTAAGTTCCTCGCGAGATCCGTCGCGTGCGCGGACCTCTTTGGGGGATTGCGCCTCGCTGAGCATGCAGCTAGTCTCCACCTAGTCAATCGGTACGAAGCGCATTTGCTCTTCTCGACTTTGCAGTGTTTTCGAGGCAACGGGCGCAGTGTGGTTCTGAACGGCAACTGTCAACAGGTGAATTGAACCCACCAGGAGAACGGGCCCAATGCTCAAGAAGTTTCTCGGTAGTCTTGTATTCGTGTGCGCCATCGGCGCTGTAGCACAAACGCCATCCTGCTCCAACCTGACACTTGGCACCAACGGCGCATTCAACGGCTATGTTCCTTCCCCGAACGATGCCTGGCACCTGGATGTCACCAATGCGGCGGTCGATCCGAAATCTGCAACCATCCTGACGAACACAGCCGATCTCGGCGGCAGCACCCTGCATCCGACGTTCGGCTCTCCTGCGGCCGGGGGTTACGGTATCCCGTACGTGGTCGTCGATTCATCCACCACGCCCGCCGTTCCGCTCCCGATCACGCTGTATGGCGGTGACAGCGACATCATGTACAACCCCATTCCTTCGGGGCTTCCCGTTGAAGAAAATCCGGTGCAGTGCGTGACCGACGGACAGGACAGGCACGCGATCATCATCGACCGCAAACAGTGCGTCGCGTACGAGATGTACCAGGCCGTGCAGTGCAAGGGTGGATGGAGTGCGTCATCGAGCGCTGTGTGGGACCTCGCGTCGACAGAGCAGCGGCCGTATGGTTTCACGTCGGTCGATGCGGCGGGGTTGTCGGTCTTTGCGGGCCTGGTGCGCTATGACGAGATCGTTGCAGGCGTGATCAATCACGCGATCCGTTTCACGGCCAGGCACACGCTGAATAATGCGAACCACGGGTACTTTGTCTATCCCGCGTCGCATGCTGCGGGCACATCGTCCACGACCAACAACATCATCGGCATGCGAATTCGGCTGAAGGCGAACTTCGATATTTCGGGCTACTCGACGACGAACCAGATCATCCTGAAAGCGATGAAGCAGTACGGCATGATCCTCGCGGACAACGGATCGAATCTGTACTTCCAGGGCACGGAAGACTCGCGCTGGAACGATTCGGACCTGCAGAAGCTGAGGGCGGTTCCGGCTTCGGCGTTCGACGTGATCAAGATGGGAACGCCCTACGACTCCAAGAGCGCACCCAAGGGTGCGGCTCCGAACATCACCAGCTTCACGGCTTCGGCGACAACGGTTCCTTCGGGTGCGTCCGTGACGCTGACTCCGACGGTGACCGGAGCGTCGTACAGCTACATCGACAAGGTCGGTTTTGTGCGCGGCCCCATGACGGTTTCGCCGACGGCTACTACAACCTACACGCTGACCAGCAGGAACGCACACGGCAGCGACAGCGCTGCGGTGACGGTGACCGTATCGGGAACGGGTAATGCGCCGACGCTCGGCATCAATACCATCGCGACGCAGACGGCTGGTGTTGCGCCGTTCGCGGTGACATCGACGTCGAACTCCACGGGTGCGATTACGTACTCGGTCGTGAGCGGGCCTGCAACCATCGCGGGCAACATCGTGACAGTGACCGGCGCAGGCACGGTGACGATCAAGGCGAGCCAGGCTGCGGCGGGAACGTACACGGCAGGCAGCGCCACGACCAGCTTCACGGTGAGCCCCGGAGGCGCGTTGCTGGCGTTCGTTGCGATACCGGCACAGACGTATCCGACGGCTCCGTTCACGGTGTCGACGACGACGAAGTCTTCGGGCAGCATCGCGTATGCGGTAGCGAGCGGGCCGGCGACGATCAGCGGCAACACGGTGGCGGTGACCGGTACGGGCACGGTAACGCTGCGGGCCAGCCAGGCGGCGGCGGGTAACTATGCGGCGGCGACGGCGACGACCAGCTTCACAGTGGGGCAGGGTAGTGCGTCCGCGCTGACCTTCGGGCCGTTCGCGGACCAGCCTTTCGGTGCGACCGTTGCGCTGAGTGCGAGTTCGCCTTCGCCCGGACCGATTACCTACTCGGTGGTGAGCGGGCCGGTTGTTGTTGCGGGCAACGTGCTCACTGCCACAGGTACCGGCAAGGTGATTGTGCAGGCGAGCCAGGCGGCATCGGGGAGCTATCCTGCGGCCAGGGTGCAGGCGACGTTCCACATCGTGGCGGCGGTGCCCACTCTGACGCTCGCAACGATTTCTGCGAAGAGCCTCAGTGGGTCGGCGCCTTTTGCGATCAGCGCGTTGTCGCAGTCGAAGGGAACGATTTCATACAGCGTGGTTGCAGGCCCTGCCACCGTCTCTGGAAACGTTGTCACGTTGACGGGAGTGGGCGCGGTGACTGTGCGCGCTCGCCAGGCGCCGACGACGACCTTTACGCAGACGGATGTTGCCGCGACCTTCAACGTGACGCCGTAACGGCCCTGTTCAACTTCCACGAATGGCGCGACTGGAGTTTCAGTCGCGCCATCTTTTTGGTGTGCGGCTACTTTGAAGGCGCGTAGTTGATCTGCACGGTTTGGATCTGGAAGGGCGTGACCGGAACGGTGACCTTGTCGGCGGATACGCTGAGTGCGGCACCCTCAGGCTTCTCCATCAGGTTGACGACGGTTGCGCTCGCTGCGCCTGCGGGGACGCTGAGGGTGACGTTGCCGCCTTTGCCTTCGGACTCGTAGAAGCGCAGCACGAGCGCGCTGCCGTCTTCAGCTTTCTTCATTGCAGTGAGCACAACGTTGGGTTCGGCGATGCTGACGAAGGAGTGCTCGGAGGGCATGGCGCCGCTGTGCGGGAATACCTGCATGGCCTTGAGGCGGTAGTTGAACTCGTACCCATGGCGCACGCTGCGGGCCTGTTTCCAGTCGCCACTGTGGGGGTAGAGTGCGTAGAGGAAGTGGTGCTCGTGACGATCGGCTTCGGGGTCGGGCCATGTGGGCGAGCGCAGCAGCGTCAGACGCAGCAGGTTGCCGACAGCGTCGTAGCCGTACTTCGAATTGTTCAGCAGGCTGAAGCCGTGATGTTCGTCGCCAAGGTCAGCCCAGCGCAGTGCGGGCACTTCAAACTTCGCCTTCTCGAAGCTGTTGTTACGCGTTGTGGGGCGAGCGATAGTGCCGTAGGGAATCTCGTATGTGGCGGAGTCGCTGCTGGCTGCGAGAGGGAACGCGGCTTTGAGCAGCACGTGGGTCTCGTGCCAGTCGATGGTGTTACTGATCACTGCATGGTCGTCGCCGGCATAGAGTGTGATGTCCTGTACGAACTTTGAGCTTTGCCATGTGCGCGTGACACGGATGATGGAGCGCAGCGGGCCGCTTTGGACGAGCTTCACGGAGTCGACAGCGTGCAGCAGTGTAGGCGCGGCGTCGTAGGTGCCGGGATCGATGTTCCAGGCGTCGTACTCGGTGGGTGTGTCTTTGAAGGCCTGCAACTCGTTGCCGCAACCGCCTTTGGCGAGAGACTCGAAATTGGACTTCTTGTCGAAGAGCGATGTGATGCAGCCGGTCTTGGGGTCGACCGCGATGCGGAGCGTGGCGTTCTCGATGGTTGTGCCAGTGGACCTGAGGTCGGTGGGGAACTCGCGCTTGCCGGCAACCGCGTGCAGCACGGCATAGCCGAGCGATGGAACGTTGCGCGTGGAGAAGAGCACGCGGAAGGTGTTGGTCTTCTCGTCATGCGAGACGACCTGCGACGGCACCACGCGGCCCTTCGCGTCGATAAGCGCTATGCTGCCGGCCGCGGCCGTGGGCAGTTGCACGGAGACTTCGGCGACACCGCCGCGCTCCCAGCCGAGCGAGTTGAAGACGATGACAGGAACACCTGCCGTTACGCGTGTGTCGACACGGGCCGCGAGCGTCTCGAGTGACTTGCGCGAGACCTCATCGGTGGCCCAGCGCACCTGGTCGTAGTCCTTCTGGGCTTCCTTGTAGATGATGCCGATGCCGGAACCGGCGGCGAGGTCGTGGAACTGGTTGAAGAGCACGTGCTTCCACGCGCTGTTGAGTTCTTCAGCGGGGTAAGTCTTGCCATCCAGCCACGCGAGCGAGGCGTACTTCTCCGCGTCGAGCATCCACTCTTCGCTCTCGCGCATGTTGCGTTTGTGATTGGCCTGCGTGGTGAAGACGCCCCGGTGGTATTCGAGATAGAGCTCGTCCTTCCAGGTGGGGACGCTGATCTCCGACGGCGGAGGTGTGGGCAGGGTCGTATTCCCGATCGCGAGCGTCTTGTAGTTCCATGTGGGCGAATCAGGGTTCAGCTGTCCTTCGACCTTCGTCAGGTAAGGCAGCGCGGTGCCATACTCTTCGCGCGCCATGACGACGTCGGGCTGCATCCAGCGCAGGCCTTCGTCGAGGATCTCGCGCGTGGGGCCGCCACCGTGGTCGCCGATGCCGTAGAGGTCCATCATGGTCGTCATGCCGGGCGCGAAGCTGCGTGCGATGTTCAGGTCGCCGGCGAGGCGGGTGGGGTTCAGGTTGTTATTGGCGTAATCGTGCGGGAAGTAGGTGAGCACCTTGCTACCGTCGGGCGATTCCCACCAGAAGAGCTTCAGCGGAAGATTGTTGGTGTCGTTCCAGGCCATCTTCTGGGTGACGAAGTAGTCGATGCCGGAGCGTTTGTAGATCTGCGGAAGCTGCCAGTTGTAGCCGAAGGAGTCGGGGTTCCAGCCGATCTTAGCCGTCTTGCCGTAGAGGCGGTTGAAGGTGGACTGGCCGACGAGCAGTTGGCGGACGAGCGATTCGCCGTCGGGCATGTTGAGGTCGGGTTCGAGCCACATGCCGCCAACGAGCTCCCAGCGGCCTTCGCCGACGCGCTGCTTGATCTGGCTGTCGAGCACGGGATACTTGTCGGCGATCCACTGGCTGTAAACCGCAGCGGATTGAGTGTAGGTGTAGGTGGGGTACTCGTTCATCAGTTGCGCGGCGGTACCGAAGGTGCGCTTTGCCACGTCGACGGTTTCGGTCCACGGCCAGAGCCAGGCCGCGTCGATGTGCGAGTTGCCGGTAAGGTGGATGGTCGCGCTGTGGAGTAGAGGGCGCAACGGAACGAGTGCGGCCTGGGCGCGCTGCAGGGAAGCGTCGAAGCTGCCCTGGTCAGCGTGATCCAGCGCGGTGATGTCGATTTCGTCGACGGCTTTGGTCAGTATGGCGGCGTCAGCGGGATTGCCGGGAGCGAGGCTGGGGACGAGTGCCGCGGCCGAGACGAGTTGCTTGCGAAGATCTTCGGGATTGGGGCGGTTGGGGGCAAAGAGCACGCGCATGGTCGCGCCGCGGAAGTTTTTGTCGTCGGCGCTGGCGAGCAGCTTTACGGCGACAAGAATTTTGTCGCCGGGTTTTGCAGAGCCGAAGAGCTCGATGGCTTCAAGGTCGTCGCCGAGAGCGACGCGACGGCCGTTGAAGTAGATGATCTCGGTCACCGGACCGTTAGCGTTGGCTCTGAACTGGAAGTTGATGCTGGCGCCGGTGAGGTCGTAGCCGTTGAGCGTCTTCGGGATTTCGATGGTGCGGCGATACCAGACGGCATCTTTGCCGGCGTTGGAGCGCGGCTCGACCGCGGGCCACTTTGAGTCGTCCAGCGAGGGCAGCTCGCCGTGCGGGACGTCGCCGGCGTGGAAGCGCCATGGGCCGTCGGGGAGAGTCTGCAGTGTGGCAAGACGGGCCAGGGTCTTCTCTTCAGCGGGCGAGAACTTCAGGGAGTCGGGCCTCGGCATAACCCGCTGTGCGTGCAGGGGCGAAATGAAGGCTGCGCCAAGCAGGGCAGTGGCGACGATCTGGAGCGAACGTGTCATGAATCCTCCGCAGCAAAGATGTTAGGACATCAGGCGAGTGTCTTGTGCGCTTAAAACCACAGCCGCCGGTCCTTTGGGGCCGGCGGCTATGGTTTGCAGCGTTGTTAGAGGAAGAGAGGAGCGAGAACCAGTGTGATGGTCGCGAGCAGTTTGATCAGCACGTGCAGCGAAGGGCCGGCAGTGTCCTTGAACGGATCGCCGACCGTGTCGCCGACCACTGCAGCCTTGTGCGCGTCGGACTTCTTGCCGCCGTACTGGCCCGTCTCGATAAACTTCTTCGCGTTGTCCCACGCGCCGCCGCCGTTGTTCATCAGCATGGCGAGCAGCACGCCGGAGATGGTGCCGACCATCAGCAGACCGGCGACAGCGGAGGCTCCGCCGAGGTTTACGGGGATGCCGTTGATGGTTGGGACGGCGAGGTTCGGCATGCCGGCGAGACCTTCAGACCCGCTGCCGTACGATGCGCTGAAGTTGCGGAAGAGGAGGCCGACAGCTACAGGCAGACCGACGGCGAGGATGCCGGGAAGCACCATCTCCTTGAGCGCGGCGCCGGTAACGATGGAGACGCACCGTGCGTAGTTGGGCTTGGAGGTGCCTTCCATGATGCCGGGGTTTTCGCGGAATTGGTCGCGAACGTCCTTGACCACCATCTGCGCGGTGCGCCCGACCGCCTTGATGGCGAGCGAGGAGAAGAGGTATGTCAACATCGCGCCGAGCAGCGCGCCGACGAAGACGGGAATTTCTGCAAGGTTGATGTTGGTGAACGACCACCCAGCCGGCATGCAGCCGCCGGTGAGCCCCGTGCCTGACTGAAGGCAGGGGCCAGCCGCGACGATCTTGGCGGTAACGATCGTCTTGATCTCTTCGAGATAAGCGGAAAAGAGCAGGAACGCGGCCAGCGAAGCCGATCCAATGGCGTAGCCCTTAGTCAGCGCCTTGGTGGTGTTGCCGGCGGAGTCCAGCTTGTCCGTCTTTTCACGCACGCTGTGATCCTGGTTGGACATCTCGATGATGCCGCCGGCGTTGTCGGTGATGGGCCCGAACGTGTCCATGGCGAGGATGTACGCGGCGCAGGAGAGCATGCCCATGGTGGCGATGGCTGTGCCGTAGATGCCCTTCGCGTAGTTGGAGATTCCAGCAATATCGGAGAGTCCCTGCACGCCAAAGTAGTAGCTGAGCAGCAGAGCGGCGGAGATGACGATCACCGGAAGTGCGGGGGTTTCCATGCCGACGGCAAGGCCGCTGATGATGTTGGTGGCGGGGCCGGTGAGTGATGCTTCGGCGATGGACTGGACGGGGCGATAGCGGCTCTCGGTGTAGTACTCGGTGATCCACACGAACAGGAACGCGGTCACCAAGCCGATGACGCCGCAGCCCAGCAGCCACGCCGGATGTACAACATTGCCGTTGACGCCCGAGAGCATCGTGTACACCGCAGCTGCAAAGCCGGCCAGCGCGAGGATCGAAGTGACGTAGAAGCCGCGGTTGAGCGCGTGCATGGGGTCTTCATCTTCGCGGCACTTGACCACGGCCACCCCGACCAGCGACGCGACCAGGTTGATGGCGTGGACGATCAGCGGGAACAGAATGCCCTTGATACCGAACACCGGATAGAGCGCCGCGCCGAGGATCATGGCGCCGACGTTCTCCGCTGCGGTGGACTCGAAGATGTCGGCGCCACGACCGGCGCAGTCGCCGACGTTGTCGCCGACGAGGTCGGCAATGACGGCGGGGTTGCGGGGATCGTCTTCAGGGATGCCGGCTTCCACTTTGCCGACGAGGTCGGCGCCGACGTCTGCGGCCTTGGTATAGATACCGCCGCCCAACTGTGCGAAGAGCGCGACCAGCGAGGCTCCGAAGCCGAAGCCGACGAGCTGGTAGGGGATGCGCTCAGGGTGATCTCCGAGCCCGCCGAAAGCGAGGAAGAGGACGGCAACGCCGATCAGAGAAAGCGCCACAACTACCAGGCCGGTGACGGCTCCTCCGCGTAGTGCGGCTTGCAGAGCCTTATTGAGCGACGTGCGCGCGGCTGAAGCGGTGCGAATGTTGGCGCGAATGGAAACGTACATGCCGGTGAATCCGGCGAGCCCGGAGCAGACGGCTCCGACCAGGAAGCTGATGACCGTTTTAGTGGCGATGTCCTGGGTCCTGGGCGACATGTAATAACCCAGGAAGACGACAACTGCGAGCACCGCGGCGAGGATGCCGATGGTGCGGTACTGACGTGCGAGGAACGCTTCCGCACCCTCCCGGATCGCATCCGAGATGACTCTCATATCGGCGGTGCCCGTGTCTCCGGCGAGCACGGTCCGCGCAAGCAACGCAGCGGCTACAAGCGCGAGCAGCCCGACGCCGAGGGCGATCCACAGCCAGAGGGCGTCGCTTGAAGACACTGAGGCATTGCCGGTAGTTGATAGATCCTGAAAGCTGAGCGACAGTGCGGCTAGTGCGCCGAAATGCATGAAAGGCGTTCCTCCTGAAAGTGCTACCTGTGGTTGAGCAGTGATCTCTTGCGACTCGCGAAGCGTGCGTTACGTGCATGCATGGGAAAGCTTCGGAAATTCTTATTCTGCTGAACTGGCGAATTAGAGCATACGCGCATCGGGTGGTGCAATGGCATCGGCCCCGCACAATCGCAAGACGTTGAGATGCCTTGGCAGCCCTCCCGAGGTGTAGCAGGACAGCTTAAAACCCACGGGCATAACACTTGCGCGGGGGTGTAATGTACTTGGGAAGGGTTTAGCGCCTGAAGTCCGCGATCGGCTATCGCACACGCGGCGAGGCTGACGGGTGCGGTGCTGAACAGGCAACCGTTTAAACGCGATCAGATAGGTGGAAAAGAGGTTCATGGCTACACATCGCAGGTACCAGGAAGTGGCAACGCGCATCTCGCGCTACATTGCCGAGCACGGTCTGACAGCCGGCGCGCGCCTCCCCGGAGAAATCGACCTCGCCAAGGCCTGCGGCGTCAGCCGGCCGACCATCCGTGAGGCGATGGTGGCGCTCGAAATTGCGGGAGAGCTGGAGATACGCAGCGGCTCCGGTGCGTACGTGCGCGAGGCCGTGAACCCCATGGCACTTGTGCTGGACTCGGGCCCGGGGCCGTTTGAGTTGCTGCGCGCGCGCATTTTGATTGAGGGTGAAATTGCGGCCGACGCGGCGCTGCACGCCTCGACGACCGACCTGACCAAGATTGAGAAGACGCTGCAGCAGAACCGCAAGCTGATAGCGGCGAAGGCCAACGCGCAGATGTGCGACCGGCAGTTCCACGTGACGATTGCGGAGTCGGCGAAGAACAGCGTGCTGGCGAGCATCGTCGACGGGTTGTGGGCGGGAATTTTTGCGCCGATGTATCACCGGCTGAGCCAGCGCGCCGGTCTTGAAGGCCACCAGGCTGAGGCGCTGGTCGATCACGAGGCGATCTTCGCGGCGATTGCGGAACGCAACCCTGTGGAAGCGAGGCGGGCGATGCGGCGGCATCTGCAGCATGTGGAGGAACACCTGACCAGCGATGACATGCCTTCGGGATCGCGCGGTTCTGGCCGCTCACTCGAAGTGGAGACTGCCGACCGATCGTAAATCGCGGACTGCGTTGCCCAGGTAGATTGTCGAGGCGAGCGCGAGGTCTTCGATGCGCAATGTTCTTTCGGTGACGTTCGCGCGTGTCTTCATAAGGTGCTCGCGGAAGACGCCCGGGAGCGCGCCGGCGGATAGAGGCGGCGTGTAGAGCTGGCCGGCGATCTCGATAAAGAGATTGCTGATTGCGCCTTCAGCAAGCTCATCGCGCTCGTTCATGAACAAGACTTCATGGGACCCTGAGGCGCGGGCCTGCGCAAACTCGCGGTCGTAAACGGCGCGGCGGGTCGTTTTGTGGGCGCGCCACGGATCGGTGGAGAGGATGCGCCGGGCGGCGATGCGGACGCGGAGATCGCCGCTGGGGCCGGTGATTTCTCCCGGCTCGATGTCGTAATGGCCGTCGGCCGATAGCAGCAGCCGGACGCGTCGCTGTTCAATGGGAGGAAGAGGCAGCGCGGCGAGGGTGGCGCGAATTTTCTCGATATCGCACTTGAAGCCGAGGTCTGCGGCGGAGTTTCTGAGGCGTGCGATGTGCAGTTCCAACAATGGGAAGCCATTGTCCCAGAGCAGTGTCTCGATGAGGCATGGGGCGGTTGCGGCCTTTGACAGGAACGAGGCCTTGAGCAGGCACTCGTCGTACTCCGAAGCTGCGGCGGAGTCCGCGACGATGCCGCCGCCGACTCCCATGCTGATGCGGTTGCCGCGGAGGTCGAGCGTGCGGATGGGAACGCTGAAGCAGGCGTCGCCGGTGGGTGCGAGGAAGCCGATGGCGCCGGTGTAGACGCCGCGCGGGGCGTCTTCTAGGGTGTGGATGATTTCCATGGTGCGGCGCTTGGGCGCGCCGGTGACGGAACCGCTGGGGAACAGCGCCCGCACGACGTCCTTAAAGGATGCAGTCGGGTTCAGCGAGCCGGAGACCGTGGAGGTCATCTGGAACAGCGTGGGGTACGTCTCGATGCGGAACAGGTCGTCCGTCCGTACGGAGCCCGGCGCGCAGATGCGGCCGAGGTCGTTACGTAGCAGGTCGACGATCATGACGTGTTCGGCGTGGTTCTTTTCGTCGTGTGCGAGCCACTCGCGCTGGGTGGCGTCGGCTGCGGGAGTGTTGCCGCGCGGCGCTGTGCCCTTCATTGGGCGCGTGATGATGCGGCGGGAGCTTGCGGTGGGTTCGATGCGGAAGAAGAGTTCGGGCGAGAAGGAGAGCGTGAGGGACTCGTCGACGTGCAGGATAGCCGCGTAGTCGACGGGCTGAGCTTCGATCAGAGCTTTGTAGAGCCCGAGCGGCGAACCGAGGAGATCGGCTGTAACGCGGGTGGTGAGGTTGACCTGGTAGGTGTCGCCGGCCGCCAGAAGGCGCTGTACCTCTGCAAACTTCGAGGCGTAGGCCTCGCGGTCGATTTGAAGCTGAGGTGTGGAGAGGAGGGGATTGGCGCTTGCGACCGGGAGCTTGTCGTCGGTGGGGAGCGCCGGGCCGGTTGCTTCGCCGGTATGGTGATCGAAACGCAGCGGCTCGCGGTAAATGCCGAAGCAGGCGATGACCCGCGACGGCGTATCCGGAGGAATGTCATGCAGCGCGTAGCCCGCTTCGTAATCGATGCGTCCCGCGATGTAGAAGCCGCCGTTCGCCTTGCCCTTAATGTCATCGAGCAGGCTCAGCAACTCCGCGCCTGTGGAGGCTCGCAGCATAAGCTCCGGCGCGGTGAAGAGATAGCTGATGTGGTCGGAGCCGAGGCCGCCGGCCGTCTCCAGCAGCACTGTCCCTGGTGTGCGGATGGCGTGATCGCGCCACAGCGGTGGCAGCGGATACCACGCGGGCCGCGCACCGGGAAGGACGTTCATCGGCGTGCGGCTCTACTTCGCGAACATGCTGCTGAGGTCGGCGAAGGCCTTGAACTCCAGGGCGTTACCGGCGGGATCGAGGAAGAACATGGTGGACTGCTCGCCGATCTGGCCTGCGAAGCGGGTGTACGGCTCGATGATGAAGGAGACTCCGGCGGCGCGCACGCGGTCGGCTAGAACGTTCCAGTCCTCGGGCGTGAGGACGACGCCGAAGTGCGGGATGGGCACGGCGTGACCGTCCACCGGGCTGGACGCGTCGTCCTTGGGCCGAGGCGGCTGGCGGTGCGCGACGATTTGGTGGCCGAACAGGTCGAAGTCGATCCAGGTGTCGGAGCTGCGGCCCTCCGGGCAGCCAAGGACGGTGCCGTAGAAGTGGCGGGCGGCGTCAAGATCGTCGATGGGGAAGGCGATGTGGAAGGGCCGAAGGGCGGACATGCATTTACCTCGAGGAGCAAAAAATGGGGTTACAGGACACCACTATGATACCTAGGCTCCGTCACCTAATCTCCACGGAATGCCCGAATGGAGGACAATAGAAGCGACACTGCACCGGCGGGCCGATAACTGAGAACGACAGGCCGCGAAAAGGGGGCAGTTTGGCTCAACGCATTATTCTTGCCGATACACAGATTATCTTTCGCGCCGGCGCTGCAAGGGTGCTGGCCATGGAAGACGATCTCCGCGTGGTTGCCCAGTGCGCCGATCTGCAAAGCCTCAACGACGCCATCGAGAGCTTCCGTTACGCGCTGGTGCTGTTTCCGTCGAGCATGTCGGCGGATATGGCCGGGCTGCTTGATTCGATTGAGAGCGCGGGCAGCAAGGCTGTGGTGATCCTTGAAAATGGAGCTGCGCTGGAGGAGCCGCTTGCGGGACGCGTACGCGGCATGACGCTGCGGTCTGTCGACGGGCGGCAGCTGGTGGAGTGTCTGCGCCGCGTGGCCGCCGGCGAACGCTGCATCCACAAGGCCGAGGTCAAGCCGATCTCGACGGAAGACCGCGTGGGAACGCGCGTGCTGGGGCGATTGACCCCGAAGGAACTGCAGATCGTGGCGCTGGTCTCAAAGGGCAGCAAGAACCGCGATATTGCCGTGATGCTCGGCACCACCGAGCAGGTGATCAAGAACACGCTGCGCAATATTTACGACAAGGCGGGCGTGTCCGATCGCCTGGAGCTGGCGGTGTTTACACTGCATCATCGGGTGCTCGCCGACGCAGCCGGACGTGTGCGGCAGGAGCTGCAGGCTTCCGCCTGAGGCTCGCTACAGCCCCATCCTCTGTTCCTGCTCTTCGACTTCAGGGGAGACTACGCCAAGCTTCTCAGCGACCGACTTGGCCTGCGTGAAGAGCGTTAGATAGTCCGGTCCGCCAGCCTTGGAATCGGTGCCGCTCATATTGAAGCCGCCGAACGGATGTGCTCCCACCATCGCCCCAGTGCACTTGCGGTTGAGATAAAGATTGCCGACCTGGAACTCGTCGCGCGCACGATTGAGGTTCTCGCGCGAGCTGGAGTAGATGGCTCCGGTCAGCCCGTACTCGGTGTTGTTGGCGATGGCGAGAGCGTCGTCGAAGCCCTGCGACTTGATCACCGCGAGGACGGGCCCGAAGATTTCCTCCTGCGCGAGCCGTGCGGTTGGCGCTACGTCCGCAAAGACTGTCGGGGCGATGTAATATCCGTTGCCGGGCGTCTCCACCGGTGTGCCGCCGGTGAGGAGGCGACCTTCGCTCTTGCCGATGTCAATGTAGTTGAGCACGCGCTTGTGGGCGACCGCGTTGATGACCGGGCTGCCGTAGAAGTTTTCGGCGGGGTCGCCGACTTTGATCTGCGCCACGCGCTCGGCGAGACGGTCGCAGAAGATGTCGTAGATTGCCGCGTCGACGATGACGCGCGAGCAGGCCGAGCACTTCTGTCCGCTAAAGCCGAAGGCCGACGCGGCAACACCTTCAACCGCGGCATCGACGTCCGCATCCGCCGCGACGATGATCGAGTCCTTGCCGCCGAGCTCGAGGATGGTGCGCTTGATGAAGCGCTGTCCCGGCTGCGTGCGCGCGGCACGCTCGTGGATTTCGAGGCCAACCTTTTTTGAGCCGGTGAAGGCGATGAGGTGGACCTGCGGGTGCTCAACGATGACCTGCCCGACGGCGGGCCCGCCCTGCAGCAGGTTCACGACGCCGTCGGGCATGCCCGCTTCTTCCATCAGCGCGACAAAGCGCGCGGCCATGGTGGGCGCATCGGGCGAGGGCTTAAGCACGACCGTGTTGCCGCACACAACAGCGGCGGCGGTCATGCCGGCCATAATCGCGAACGGGAAATTCCATGGTGGGATCACCGCGCTGACGCCGACGGGAACGTAGCGCAAGAGGTTGCGCTCGCCCGGAAACTGTATCGGCGTAGTCGCGGTATTGAGGCGCAGCGCTTCGCGGGCATAGAACTCGAGGAAGTCGATGCACTCGCCGACATCGGCGTCGGCCTCCGCCCAATTCTTGCCAACCTCAAACGTAAGCCAGGCGCAGAACTCCAGGTGGCGCTCGCGGATCAGCGCGGCGGCGCGGAGCAGCAGGTCAACGCGCTCATCTACCGATGTGCGCGACCAGCCAGCAAACGCAGTGAGCGCAGCCTGCACGGCCTGCTGCGCGATTTCGGCAGTGGCTTCAGTGTGCGTGCCGATCAGCTCAGCGGGGCGCGCCGGATTCGTGGAGGTGAAGGTCTGTCCAGAGCGCACGGGCTGTCCGCCGATGACGAGGTCGTACTCTCGCCCGAGCTCGCCGCGCACGCGGTCCAGTGCTTCCAGCATCGCTCGCTTGTTGGCGGAGGCGCTGAAGTCCGTGAAAGGTTCGTTGCGGAATGGAGGGAGCTGGCGTGCGGTGGAAGTCATGGGAACTCCTGTGCCGGGACCGGCAAGGTTACGTCGTGAACTCTTCCGTGGATGCGGACATCTGGGCGGTGCGGTCGAGCTTGTCCCAGTTGAAGGGCTTGCCGTCGATCGCGCGCTTGATGGTGCGGATGAGCACCCACGAAAAGAGTTGACGATAGGTGAAGCGTTGAATCCATATGTGGACCAGCAGCCACGCATCGCCCCTGCTGGCCGGATGCTTCCGCTCCAGCAGGAAGGCCAGCGTGGACGTGACGAAGTCGATGACCAGGAACATCACGAAGAAGGTGAGCAGCTTGTAGAGGTTGGCGGAACTCGCCGTCTCCGGGTGGAAGTGCTTGTCGATGAAGTAGTGAATGACGCCGGCGACGAACATGAAATCAATCAGCGGCGATACCAGGGGAAGCAGTATCTGGAAGATTAAGATGTTGGGCAGGGCGAAAAGACCCATCGCGCGATGCCGCCGGATGGCAGCCTTGTGCTTGTAGATCGCCTGCAGAATCCCGAACGACCAGCGGAAGCGCTGCCGCGCGAGGCCGTCGGCGTTGTCCGGGGCTTCCGTGAAGGCGAGCGCCTGGTCTTCGTAGATCACCTGATAGCCCTGCTCGAGCAGGTTCATGGTGAGGTCGGCGTCTTCGGCGACAGTGTCGGGGTGGTAACCTCCGCCAGCCTTCACGGCGGCGGTGCGCCATGCTCCGATGGCTCCAGGGACGACCATCACGACGTTGAACAGATCGAGCGCGCGACGCTCGAAGTTCTGGCTGGTGATGTATTCAAGCGCCTGCCAGCGGGTCCACAGGTTTACGCGGTTGCCGACTTTGGCGTTGCCGGCGACGGCGCCGATCTTTGGGTTGGCGAAGTGGCAGACGAGGCGGCCAATGGCGTCATGCGCGATCACGCCGTCAGCGTCGATGCCGACGTAGATTTCTTCGTCTGTCTGCGTCAGCGCGAAGTTCAGGGCCTCGGCCTTACCGCCGTTGGGCTTGGTGAGCACCGTCAGGCGGCCGGCCGCGATGTCGGCCGCGTAGGTCTCGGTGGCGATCTGGTAGGTGTTGTCGCTCGAGCCGTCGTCGATGACGATGATGCGAATGTTCTTGTAGTTCGACATCATCACGGAACGGATGGTTCGCGCGATCACCTTCGCCTCGTTGTACGCGGGGATCAGGATGGCAACGCGCGGCTGGTAGTCGGCGGGCGCGAAGTTCTGGCGCTTGCGGAAGCGGTCGATCAGCGCACAAAGCCCAAGGACGAGCAGGCGGGCGCTCATGAGGAAGTCGCCGATGAAGAAGACGTCGAGTACAAAGTGGTTGAAGAAACCGATGAGGAAGAAGGCGATGGAGTCGACCCAGGCATAGTAGCGCTGTCGCCCCGTGAGCGGCGGCATCACCTCGTCGCGCGTCTTGCCGACAAGCTGCGATACCTGAACGATCTCGTATCCGCGCGCGCGAAGCGCATCGATGAGGACGGGCAAGGCATCGACGGTGGGTTGGCGATCGCCGCCTCCATCGTGCATGAGGATGATGGAGCCGCGCGTCCACGGCTTGGGATCCATCTGAGCGAATTGCTCGAAGACGGTGTCGACGATCTCCTGCGGTCTCTTGCGCGGATGCTCGTCCCAGTCGGACGTGTCGATCTTATTGCCTACGATCACATAGCCAAGCCGCTGAATACGATCCACCGGGGCGGCCTGGTCATTAGTATCGGGCTCCTGATCGATGGAGTACGGCGGACGGAAGTAGACGGGGTTGACGCCGAGTTTGGAGGCGAACAGCCGTTCGGTCAGGTTCAGTTGCAGGTCAACCTGCGTGTTGGAGATGTCGCTGATGTCAGGGTGCGTGAAGGTGTGGTTGCCAATCTCGTGCCCTTCTCTGAACACCCGCTGCATAACGCTGACGTTGTCCTGCGCGACCTCGCCGATCATGAAGAACGTCGCCTTCACATTCTTCTTCTTCAGGATGTCGAGAATCTTCGGGGTCCAGACGGGGTCGGGGCCGTCGTCGAACGTGATGGCAACCTGGCGCGGATGATAGCCATACTGCGCAACCGTATAGGAGAGGGGATACGAGTCCATCGTCTCCGACACGACGCTGAGGTACTGCGACGGAATGCTCTTGTCGTCGTCCATCTGCACGGTGCGATGGCCGGGCTGCGGCTGGCGGGTGACGCGCAGGATGTCGCCGTCGCCTTCGGTGTCGACGTCCTGTCCGGGGTTGACGTTGGCGAGGTCGGTCACAGGATTTGACTTGAGCGGCGTGTCCCAGACCTTCCAAAGCGAATCGTCCTCCGAGCCGAGCCGCCAGAGCGCGAACGTCTGCAGGCCGAGCGCGCGGGCGACACGTATCTGGTTGAGGACCGTAACGCCGTCGAGGAACCAAACTTCATGGCGCACCTTGGCGTCCATGTCGTCGTAAGCGAAATGCGGATTGAGCGAAGTGTCGTCAAGCTCGATGCTCGCGCCGGAGTCTGACGCCGCCTGCCACGCTTCCTGCGTCGACATGTTGGTTGCGTTGACGATTTCCGGTTCGGGTTCAGGCCTCGGCTTTGGTGCTCTGGCACCCTTGCGGGTTGGCGGCGGTGGCGGAGGAAGCGTGGTTTGCCAGTCGTAGCCGTAGCTGCCGATGCCGCATATGATCTTCTCGCGCGGAACGATTTTGAGCACGGCGCGCAGGTTGTTGGCGAACCAGTCCTGGGCGGCGACCGGTCCGGGTGCGCTGGCGGTCTGGTGCTGGTCGTAGTTGAGCAGCACGATGCCGTCCGAGTGGTCGGAGAGGAACTTCATATCGAAGTTCGGATCGCCGACCGGGACCATGATGTAGATGTGCAGATTGCGCGGGTGGAAGTCGTCGTACAGGGCCTGCAGCAGGGTGCGATAGCCGGCCTGCGCTTCGGGCGGGATCATCTGGAAGTCGAGCGTCAGGCCGCGATAAAAGGTGTTGGCGGCGAGGAAGCGGTCGACCTGGGAGATGAAGTTCTGGCGCGCGTCAGGGTTGGAGAGAAACGTGCCGACGGAGGTTTCGAAGTATCCCCTGGCGGGGTTGAAGTTGTTGACCATGGGGAAGACTTCCGTGTCTTCCTTGGCCGCAGTGATCGCGCGGATCACCTTGTTCTCGTGGTCGACGCCGTGGACTCCGGCGCGATCGACTACCGCAAATGGCGTGTTGTCGGCAGTGTAGGAGGTCATGCCGCCGTCCGGCGTGATGACGTGCAGCCACTCCGGAAAGAGGATGTCAATCTGCCTGACGTGCTGCTTGAGCGAGGCGTACGCGGCTGGATCGTTATCCGTATAGAAGGCTGCGCGCAGGCCTTCGCCCGCGTTCAGGATCACGTCCGAGGGGCTGAGGTCGCTCTTGCGGTGGTTGGAGCGGTTTAGGGAATCCCTGGTCTTGACTTCGTTCGCGGGCGGGCTGGAGAGAGCGCGGTACTTCTTCGCGGTGGAACGCAGGTCGAGCCCTTGCAGAGGCTTCATGCGCAGCAGACCGACGATGAAAAGGATGCCCAGAAGAGCACCGGCGAGCGCGAGCGAGTCGGTGACGCGCCGCAGCCGCTTCCATCGTTTACGCTGCGGATCGAAGAAAACCTGTTTGTTCATGAATAAGACTTCATCGCCATCGTATTAACACCGGAGGTTGGCGTCAATCGGCTGGCAAAGACGGGCACGCTGACTTCGCTGTGCAACAGTTATGATGCACACAAAGCATGGCATGGCTGCGGAGAAATCGGTGGGCGCTGGCGGCGGTGGTTGCCGGTTTGTTGCTGCGCCTGTTCTTTGTCATCCGGCACCCGCACGTTGAGGGCGACTCGCTGATTTATGGCGATCTTGCTGCTAACCTCCTTCAGCACCATGTATTCGGCGTAACGGAGGCCGAGGGCATTCGATCGACGCTGATCCGGCTGCCGGGTTATCCGTTGTTTATGGCAGCGTGTTTCGCGCTGTTCGGAGCGGGGAATTACACCGCCGTTCTGTACGTGCAACTGGCGCTCGACCTGTCGGCGTGCTGCCTACTGGGTGCCCTGGCGGCGCACCTGATGGGTCGACGTGCTGGGCTGGTGGCGCTGTGGCTGGCAGCGCTGTGTCCGTTTACGGCCAACTATGTGGCGGCTCCTCTGACTGAGACGCCGAGCATTTTCTGTGCGGCGCTGGCGTTCTACGCGCTCGAGCGCTGGTCGTCGCGACTACGGGAAGGAGCGGCGGCGAACGGCTGGTTGTGGCCGCTCGCGTTTGCGCTGGTGTTTGCGGACCTGTTGCGACCCGACCGCGTGCTGCTGACCTTTGCGGTTACGGCAGCGGTGATCTGGATGGCGTGGAAGGCGCCAGGGCGACAACACAACCATGCGCTTCAGCCGGTTGGGGTGTTGCTGCTGCTGCTCGTGCTGCCTGTGGCGCTGTGGGGCGCGAGGAACTGGCGCGCTTTCCACGTCGTGCAGCCTCTCGCGCCGAAGAGCGCTGCCGATCCCGGCGAGTTTGTCAGCAACGGCTTCAATCGCTGGTACAGGACGTGGGCCATTGAGTTCGTCTCCACCGACAACATTTACTGGAACTACGACGGCGCGGAGATCTCAGTCGACGACCTGCCTGATCGCGCATTCGATGCTCCGGAGCAGCGCGCGAGGACGGAGGAAATCTTCGACCGCTACAACGAGGCCAGCGCCGCCACGCCGGAAGTGGACGCCGACTTCGCCGCCCTGGCGGCGGAACGCGTCCGGGCGCACCCGCTGCGGTATTACGTCGAGCTGCCGGTGCTGCGTGTGGCTGACATGTGGCTCAGGCCGCGGACCGATATGCTTCCGGTAGCGGTCGACTGGTGGAGGGTCGGTGACCATCCGGCAGAGAGCATGTTCAGCGCGGGCTATGCCGCGTTGAATCTCGGATACTTGCTGCTGGCCGCGGTTGGCGTTTGGCGATGGCGGCGGCAGGCGTGGAGGGGGAAATTGGTGCTGGGAATGGCAATGGTGGGCTTCGTGCTATTGCGGTCAGCCATGCTGCTGACGGTGGATAACTCCGAGCCGCGGTACACGATTGACTGCTTCCCCGTGGTCATTGTGCTGGCGGCGTTTGCGCTGCGGGTGTCGAAGTCCGAGGCGCAATAGTTAGTTGACGCCGAGTTGGCCGTCGAAGTCGACGACGAGGGCGTCGCCGGAGACCTGCATGGAGTGGATGCGGAGCTGGTCGAGCTTCATATCGTAGCCGGTGCTTTGCTGCGATTGCGCGAGGAGCTTGCGGAGCATGTCGGCGATGTTGACCGTCATTTTCTGGGGGAGCTTGCGGCTGAGGAAGGGCATCAGGAAGAAGTTCAGTTCTTTCGAGGTGCTGAGGTTCTCGACGCGGGCGTCGCGGAAGCCGATGTTTTCGCCCTGCGCGTCGGGGAGGATGGAGACGTCGGCTTCGGGGGAGAGGCCGACGCCGAGGCAGGCGCCGCGGAGGCTCGTGCCCAGCTTTGAATGCGTGTGCACATGGACGACGATGCGGTCCTGGACGAAGGTGACCTTGGCCTGGTCGACGTAGACGAAGCAGGGGGAGTGGTCGTCGCCCCGAATGTAGTAGCGGCCCTGCGGGCCGGTGAGGAGCTGCTGGTTGAGGGTGTGCTCGAGGGCGCGGGCGGAGATGCGGAGCTCGATGGCGCGGGCGGTGGGTGTGATGAGAAGAAGCGAGAAGAGCAATGCGCGAAGGGAGATCGCCATGGGTTAAGGATACGGCGTGGGCTTGGACTTCGTTCCTTGTGCTGCTGTATACAAGTAGGGTTCCCGGTCAGAGCGGTTTGCGGTGATGGGCTGAAGGCAAAGGCAAAAGCAACGACGAACGCGGAGGAAAAACGCAGAGGACGCGGAGGGGTCGTGTGGGTTTGGAGGTGGGAGGTATTGAGATGGATTGGAGAGGGCGATGATGAGGATGGTTTGGGTTGTAGGGCTGGCGGTAGGGCTGGTGGGGGTGGCGGCAGGTCAGGCTAAGCCGGTCGTGGTTGTGGCGGCGGATGGGTCGGGGAACTATGCGACCGTGCAGGCGGCGGTCGATGCGGCTCCGGTGCAGGGTGAGGTGGTGCGGATTAAACCGGGGGTTTACAGGGAGAAGCTGGCGATCGCGAAGAACGGGGTTGAGCTACGGGGGATGGGCAAGTCGCCGAGCGAGGTAGTGCTGACGTATGACGACGTAGCGAAGACTGCGGGAGGGACGGGGAAGTCGTGGAGCGTGAGTGTGACCGGGAACGACTTTTATGCCGAGAACCTGACGATCCAGAACGACTGGGAGAAGAAGAATGCGCGGCTGGGTGAGGGGTCGCAGGCGGTGGCGCTCTCGATAAACGGCGACCGCGAGGTGCTGCGGCATGTGCGGCTGCTGGGCTATCAGGACACGCTGTATGCGGCGAGCAGGACGTGCCATGCACCGGAGGACGCCGCTGGCGGGCCGTGCCAGGCCGCGAGGATGCTGTTTGAGGACTGCTATATCGAAGGGCATGTGGACTTCATCTTTGGAGATGCGAAGGCAGCGTTCAAGAACTGCGAGATTCACGGGATGACGCACACGATGGTGGCGTTGACCGCACAGAGCAAGCTGTACCCGGCGGAGGATTCGGGGTACCTGTTCCTGGATTGCACGGTGACGGCGGATGTGGCGGTCGACAAGCTGTACTTCGGGAGGCCGTGGCGGGCGTACTCGACGGTGTACTTCGTGAACACGAATGTGAAGGGCGCGGTGGTGCAGCCGGAGGGCTGGCTGGAGTGGAAGAACGCGGATGGGACGGGGAAGCTGGCGACGAGTACGTATGGGGAGTATGGGACGGTCGATGGAGCGGCTGGACCGGCGAAGACGGATAAGAGGATTGCGCCGTCGCGGCAACTGACGAAGGCGGAGGCGGCGAAGCTGACCGTCGATGCGTGGCTTGCGGGGAAGGATGGGTGGAAGGCTGAGGCGGTGCGGTAGAACAGGCAAAGGCGAATGCAAAGGACGCGAAGGACGCAAAGGAACGCAACGGGTGTTGTGGAGTGTCCGGGGATTCTGGTGGGAGAGAGGGATGATGATGCGGAAGGTTTGGGTTGTTGCGGTGGGAGTGGTGGGAACCCTGGGTGTGCGTGCGCAGGATACGCGGACGGTGACGGAGCCGGTGATTCCGGCGGTGTGTGCGACGTTGAAGGCTGAACTGGAGAGTCGCGGGGGGATTGCGGCGGCTGATGAGGTGAAGCTTGATACGGAGCGGGTGCAGAAGGGGATCGATGCGTGCGGTGACGGCAAGGCGCTGGAGCTGGCGGTCGATGGAGCGCGGAATGCGTTTCTGATTGGGCCGATCCAGATGAAGAAAGGTGTGACGCTGCTGGTGGACAAGGGTGTGACGGTGTACGGGTCACGAAACCCCAAGGACTATGAGACGTCGCCTGGGAGTTGCGGCATTGTGAGCGAAGGCAAGGTGGGATGCCGTCCGCTGATTGGCGGGAAGAATGCGCCGAATGCGGGGATCATGGGCGATGGCGTGATCGACGGGCGTGGCGGGTCGAAGCTGCTGGTCGATGGGAAGGAGCAGAAGAAGACGTGGTGGGACCTGTCGGAGGATGCGCGGACGGGTGGGCATCAGCAGGACCCGCGGCTGATCGTGATGGATGCGAGCGACAACTTTACGCTGTATCGGATCACGCTGAAGAACGCGGCGTTCTTTCACGTGACGTATAACGGTGGCAATGGATTTACGGTGTGGGGGCTGAAGATCGATACGCCGAAGACGGCGCGCAATACGGACGGCGTCGATCCGGGGGCGTCGAAGAACATTACGGTGACGCAGTCTTACATCCGCGATGGCGATGACAATATTGCGATCAAAGGCGACAAGGGTCCGGTGACGAATATGACCGTAATCCACAATCACTTTTATTACGGCCATGGGATGTCGATCGGCTCGGGGACGACAGCCGGCGTGAGCTCCTTGAGGGTGTCGGACCTGTCGCTGGATGGGACGGATGCGGGCGTGAGGATCAAGTCGGCTCAGTCGTATGGCGGGCTGGTGCATGATGCGGTGTATGAGGACATCTGCATACGCAACTCGAAGGCGCCGATCACGCTCGACACGAACTACACGGCGAACCCCAGCCCGGTGACGGGACTGATTCCGGTGTTCAAGGACATAACGCTGCGGAATGTGAGGGTGTCAGGCGGAGGGAAGATCGTGTTGAACGGGTTCGACGCGACGCATCGGATCGGCGTCCAGTTCGATGGCGTGCTGCTGATGGACTCGCCGTCGCTGTACAAGTTCAGCGCGAACCATACGGATGTGACGGTGGGGCCGGGGCCGGTGAACTTCCAGATGCAGGGAACGGATTCGACGCAGAAGGGGACGCCCGGGAGGGGGAGCTTGTCCTCGTGTGAGGCGAAGTTTGTGCCGTTCCCGGGGTGAGCGCTGTGCGGCCCACCTTAGCGACGATGAAGCGGTCGCGAAGATGGGTCACCCAAGTTTAGAGGCCGCTAGTTGTTGGGGGCCTGCGGGCCGAGGCCTAGCTTGATGAGGGCGCGGGAGTCGGGGACGTTCTTGGTTTGCCAGCCGTTGTCGGATTGCAGCTTCTGCATGGCGGCCATGCTTTCCGCGTCCCATGTGCCGGTGGGCTCGCCGGAGAGATAACCGGACTTGATCAGCGCACTCTGAATGGCGGTGGCGCGCTCGGCGTCCATGGGCGCGTGTGAGGCGGTGCTTTTGGTGTGCGCGGATTTTGAGCGGGTGGTGCGCGACTTGCCGTGTGCGGCCACGCGTTGCGCAGTGGGGTGCTTGGGTGCTTTGTGTTTGGTGGGAGTTGTCGCTGACGCTGTGAGCGTTGCGCCGACAAGAGCGATGGGGAGGAGAGAAGCAAATCGCATCGTGCGTGGGGGCCTTTGAATAGATTTTGAGGCGGTGGGAGTCCGCCTTTGTTTTTGGGGCCGTCCGCGAGTTCCACTTTTGCGGGTGAAGAAGAGATACCACAAATGGCGCCCGGGAAGAAGGAAAAGGGCGCGAGCGTGTTGCCCGCGCCCCCGGTTGAACTGCGTTGCTTACGGCAGGGTTCCGCCGACGAGGGTGTTACCGCCGCCCTGGAGACGAGCGTCGCGGAGCACGAAGACGACGTCGTCGCCGGACTTGAGCCCCGCGACGATGGAGCGGTAGCTCGCCTCGTCGGTGACGGGTTTGTGGTTGATCTCGGTGATCACGCTGCCCTTGAGCAAGTTGATCTCATCCGCGAAGGAACCGGAGCGCACGCTGGTGACCATGACTCCGCCCTTGACGCCCAGCTTGCTGACCAGGTTGGCGGGGACAGCCGAGACGGTGATGCCGAGCTTGCCCTGACCGGCATCGGCCTCCGCGGGGCCCGACTCGTCGTCATCGCCTTTGTTGCCGGCGAGGTCGTCGTAAGTCTTGTTGCGGTCGCCGATGGCCACGGTGGCGGTGCCGGGCTTGCCGTTGCGCAGGTAGCCGAGCTTGACGCTGGTGCCCACCTTACGGCTGGAAATATCAGCCACGAGGTCGTCGCCGTCCTTGATCTGGCGGCCGTCGATGCTGGTGACGACGTCGCCGGGCAGGAGACCGGCCTTGGCCGCGCCGCCGTTGGGCACAACCTGGTTGACGATGACGCCGCCGCTCTTATAGCCATAAACGCGGTTGACGGCGGAGGAGGGCGCAGCCTGAAACTGGATGCCGATGGAGCCGCGTGTGACCTTGTGTTCCGGCCCGATAAGCATGTTGTAGACGTTGATGACGATGTTCGACGGCATGGCGAAGCCGACACCCTGCGAGCCCATCGACTGGGTGTAGATGGCGGTGTTCATGCCGATGACCTGGCCGTTCATATCGACGAGCGGGCCGCCGGAGTTGCCGGGGTTGATGGCTGCGTCGGTCTGGATGAATTTCTGGAACTGGCTGGCGGAGACGCCGTTGGGCGAAGGTTCATCGATGGAGCGGTTCTTCGCGGAGACGATGCCGGCGGAGACAGTCTGCGACAGGCCGAAGGGGCTGCCGATGGCGAGCACCCAGTCGCCGACCTGCGCGCCGTCGGAGTTGCCGAGCTTGACGGTGGGCAGGGGCTCCTTGGTGTCGATCTTGATGACGGCGATGTCGGTTTCTTTGTCGACGCCGATGACGTGCGCGGGACGGCCGTTGTCGCCGGGCCCGCCGTCGGGGTCGGTGGAGAGCTTGACGTAGATCTTGTCGGCCTTGTCGACGACGTGGTTGTTGGTGATGATGTAGCCGCGCGGGTCGACGATGTAGCCGGAGCCGAGGGCGCGGCGCTCGCCGGCGTCACCGCCGCCGAAGGGGTTGCCGTCCTGGTCGTCGCCGCCACCGCCCTGGCCGCCGAAGAAGCGGTTGAAGAGGTCTTGCATGTTCTGCTGGTCTTCAGGGCTGTTGCCGCCCTGTCCGCGGCGGCCTCCGCGCTTGGGGAGGGCGGACTGCTTGGGCAGCGACTCGGTGTTGATGTTTACGACCGCGGGGCCCACCTGCTTGGCGATCTGCGAGAAGCTGTTGGAGAGCGTGACCGGCGAGGGGATGGTCAAGGGGCGGGCATCGCTGGAATCGACGTGCTGCTGGCCTTCCTTACCGCTGACACCATGGGTGATGACCGAGCCGGCGAGAATGCCGACTGAGAGTGCCGAGAGCACGAGAAATACAGTGGTGAAACGGCCGCTGCGGACTTTGTCCAATATTCCGCGTCCGGAGAACGGATTCGGTGATGCCGATGTAGTCATCTGTGTCTTCCTATTCCAATTGTTTTCACCGTCGCGCACGGGCGCGGACGGGAGATTTCTGGTCGCTGCCCCTCTGTTGATGCTAAGCCGGAAAGGCAACAGCTCGCCGAGGTTTTAGACGTCACGCGGGAGTAAAAGTCTCCGTACCGTCAGTCGTTTGGATGCAGGCTGAGCGGCAAGGGAGCGGGCCACAGTTCAGTTACAAGAATACCCCCGAGGATGAGGGCTGCGCCGGAAAGCGCGCGGGGGCCGAGCCGCTCGTGGAAGAAAAGTAGCGAGGTGAGCCAGGCGAAGACCGGCTCGAGGGTGAAGATGAGCGCGGTGTGCGTAGGCGAGAGGTGCTGCTGGGCCCAGCTCTGGATGGTGAAGGCGGCGGCGGTGGCGAGGAGGCCGGTGATGGCCAGCGCGAGGAGAAGACGCGGAGAGAGGTGCAGGTAGGGGTGGCCGCCGAGCGGGAGCGTGACGAGCATCAGCAGGGCGGCGACGCCGATCTGCACGGTGCCGAGAGTGCGTGCGCTGGTGAGGCGAGCGGCGTGCGAGAGCGTCAGCAGATGCGCGGCGAAGGCGATGGCGCAGGCAAGGGTGAGGGCTTCGCCGAGGCCGATGCCGGAGAGGAGGGCGGCGCCGGAGCCGGGCGGGGTGGTGAGGAGGATGAGGCCGCAGAAGGCGATCGTGGCACCGAGGAATCCGGAGAGGCGCGGAGCGGGGGTGGCCGGCGGGCGTGCTCCCGGGATAGCGCTGAGGAACGGGACGATGACCACGACGAGGCCGGTGATGAAAGCGGATTTTGAGGGTGTGGTGAGGGCGAGGCCGGCGGTCTGGAACTGGTATCCGAGGCCGAGGAAGACGCCGGCGGTCGCGGCGTAGCGGAGTTCTCGGCGGGTGGCCTGCTGGAGGGATCGCCAGTTGAGGGTTGCGAGGACGGCGAAGGCGAGTGCCATGCGGAGGAGGTTGAAGAGGAGGGGGGAGGCATCGGCGAAAGAGGCCTTGACGAGCGTGAAGGTTGAGCCCCAGACGAGGACGACGGCGAGGAGGAGAAGGTGGGCGGTGCGGGTTTGGGAGCGCGTGGGCGGCATAGGGGAAGGCAACGGCAACGACAAATGCAACGACGAACGCAGAGGGCGCGGAGGAAAAACGCAGAGGGCGCGGAGGGGGTTAGTCGGCGTCGGGGAGGCGGTGGTGGGTGGGTTCGAGGGCCGCGGTGGGAGGGGCTTCGTAGACGGTGGCGCCTCCGACGATGGTGCGGAGGACGCGGGTGTGGAGGACGTCTTGTGGGGAGGTCTTGGTGATGTCGCGGTCGAGGACAACGATGTCGGCGAGGAAGTTGGGTTCGAGGCGTCCCTTTTGGTGTTCCATGTTTTCGGCGAACGCGGAGCCCTGGGTATAGGCGTAGATGGCCTCGTTGATAGTGAGCTTCTGCTCAGGGTGGAAGGTTTGTGTGCCGGCCTCGTTCTGACGCGTGATGGCGGAGTAGAGGCCGCGGAAGGGGCTGACGGACTCGACGGGATAGTCAGTGCCGAACGCGAGGGTGATGTGGTGGTCGAGGAAGGAGCGCCAGGCGTAGGCGTATTTGGCGCGCTCGGGACCGATGCGGTCGGTGGCCCAGGCCATGTCGGTGAGGAGATGCGAGGGCTGCATGGAGGCGATGATGTGGAGGCGGTCGAAGCGTAGAAAGTCTCCGGGGAGGAGAACCTGGGCGTGCTCGATGCGGAAGCGGGCAGCGTCGGTTGCCACAATGTGGCTGTGAGCGGATGCTTCGAGTTGAGGAAGCAGCTTCTCGAGTGCTTTCATCCGTTCCGTCTTCTCGACCTCAAACGCTGTCAATGCCATGCTGTTGGCACGGTCGCCGATGGCGTGAAAGCCGATCTGGAAGCCGGCCGCGCCTCGCTCGGTGGTCATCTGGTCGAGCACTTTCTGGCTATAGCGGGGGAGGCCATAGTTCGATGGCTCGTCGGAATAAGGTGCTTGCATCGCGGCGGTGCGGGAGCCTAAGGATCCGTCCATGAAGCCCTTCAACATGCCGGTGTGGAGCATGGCGTCGGTGGCGGGGTGGTGGTCGCGGTGGGCTGCGAGGGTGGCAACCGGGTCGGCGAAGGTGAGCCAGGAGGAGACGCGGACGTGGAGTTGCCCGTCGCGTTCCATCTGTTCGAGAACGAGGAAGTCATCCCAGTCGGAGAGGTCCTGCACGGAGGTGACGCCGTGGGCGGAGGCGTCCGCGAGGGCGATGGTGAGAGCGTGCCGCCGGGTGGCGCCGTCGGGCGGAGGGATGCACGAGCGGATGAGGTGGACGGCGGCGTCGCGAATGATACCGGTGGGTTCGTGGGTGGCGGGGTCGAGGTCGATCTGGCCGCCGATGGGGGACTTGGTGGCGGCAGTAATGTTGGCAGCCTTCAGTGCGGCGGTATTGACGACCACGATGTGACCGTCGGTGCGCTCGAGGAAGGCGGGGTGGTTGCCGGTGACGGCGTCGAGGTCTTCTTTGGTGGGGAGCTTGCCGCTGGACCATTTGGTGTGGTCCCACCCGCCGCCTGTGATCCAGTTTCCTTCGGGGACGTTGCCGGCATAGCCCTTGACTTTGGCCTGCATAGCGGCGAGCGAGGGGATGTTGTCCAGGTCGACGGAGAGTTTTTGCTGGCCGGCGGAGGCGATGTGCGTGTGCGCGTCGTTGAAGCCGGGCATGGCGAAGGCGCCGTGGAGGTCGATTTTCTGGGTGTGGGGGTCCGCGAGGGCGAGGATTTTTGCGTCGGTGCCGAGGGCGGATATCTTGCCGGCCGTGATGGCGATGGCGGAGACACGGGCCGGGGTGGCGGCGGTGTCGTCGGCGCGAAGGTGGGCGCCGGTGAGGATGTCGCCGTGGAAGAGGATGGTGTCGGGGGCTTGGGCGGCCGCGGCAGTGGAGAGGAGAAGAAGTGCGAGGAGTTTCACGGGGCGAGTGTATCAAGCGGGTGCGGAGCCAGCAGAAGGAAATGCGAACGCGGAGGACGCCAAAGACGCTAAGGAGCGCAAAGGGGATGCGGCGGGCGCTGGACCGGAGTTTTGCTATGCATCGGAGAGAGCGGTCGCGCGATGCGCGATGCCCACCTTAGGCGCAAAGTGCGCGCCGAAGATGGGGCACCCGAATTCACGGCAACGCGAAGAGGGTGCAGGCGTCGAGGAGCAGGAGGAGGATGCGGCGCAGGGCGAGGGTGCGGCCCGTCGGGTCGTGCCACTCGTTGAGCGTGTGGATGCCGCCGGATGTGCCGCCGCAGCCGATGGCGAGGGCGGGGATGCCGAGCGAGAGCGGGAGGTTCGCGTCGGTGGAACCGATGCGGGTGTCGGTGGCGATGTTGAGGTGGCGGTCGACCGCGCGGAGGCTGGTGAAGAGCGACGAGTCGGGTGCGAGGGCGGCGGCTGGGCGGTCGCCGATGCGGGCGAGTTCGAGACGGAGAGGGTTGGGGGTACGGGCGTTGACCGCGTCGATGGCGGAGCGGATGGTGGCGAGGACGTGAGTTTCGCTGAGGTCGAGTTGCGCGGGCGAGACGGAGCGGAGGTCGAGGTCGGCGGTTGCGGATTCGGGGACGGAGTTGACCGAGGTGCCGCCGGAGATGGTGCCGCAGTGGAGTGTGGTTCTTGGCGCTCTGGGGAGTTCAAGGCGGGATATTGCCGCGAGGGCTTCGGAGAGCGCGAAGATGGGGTTGGGGAGGGCGGCGTCGGCCCAGGAGTGTCCGCCGGGGCCGCTGAGGGTGATGCGGAAGCGGCGGCTACCGAGGGCGCGGTCGACGACGGTGGCGTTGCCGCTGCCTTCGAGGGCGATGGCAGCTGCGATGTTGTGCGAGTCGGAGAAGATGTGGCGCATGCCGCGGAGGTCGCCGGGGCCTTCTTCGCCGACGTTGGCGGCGAAAATGATGGGGCAGGCCGGGGTGAGCTCCGCGTACTGCATCGCGGCGGCGATGGCCAGCTGCGCGGTGAGACCGGCGGCGTTGTCGCAGGCACCGGGGCCGAGGATGCGCGGGCCGTCTTCGCTGGGTGTGCAGTCGGTGGTCGGGGGGAAGACGGTGTCGAGATGGGCGGAGAGGAGGATGGAGGGTTTAGGGTCCAAGGCCCAGGGTTCAGAAGGCGCGGGCTGCAGGCCGGGCAGGGTCGCGAGGGCGTTGCCTTCGGTGTCGAGGTGGATGTTGGTGAGGCCGAGCGTGTGGAAGCGCTCGATGAACCAGGCGGCGCGGACGGCTTCGCCGAAGGGCGGTGCGGGGATGGCGAGCATTTCGAGCTGCCATTGGCGGAGCTGGAGCTCGTGGATGTGTAGCCAGTGGAAGGCGCGATGGACGCGGCGGTCGGCGGCGAGAGTGGTGATGCGGCTGAGGGGCGTCGCGGTCACTCGGTGACCTCGGGGTATTCGACGCAGACCAGGAAGAGTCCGTGGGCGGGCGCGGTGGGGCCGGCGGCGGAGCGGTCGCGGGCGGCGAGGATGCGGTCGATGTCTGCGGGGGTGAGCGCGCCGCGGCCGATCTCCACGAGGGTGCCGACGATGTTGCGGACCATGTGGTGGAGGAAGCCGCTGCCCGTGACGCGGTAGATGAGGGTTTCGGGGGTGAGGGAGAAGGCTGAGGCGAAGAGGGTGCGGGTGGTGTTCGCGGGTTCGCTGGAGTCGGCTTCGCGAGAGGTGCGGTCCGGGTCGGAGGCGGCGAAGGAGGCGAAGTCGTGCTCGCCGACCAGTCGTGCTGCGGCATCCTCCATATCGTCGAAGTTGAGGGGCCAGCGGCAGTCCCACACGTAGGGCGCGAGGAAGGGGGAGCAGATGTGGGCGTCGCTTTCCCGCGTGGCAGGCCGGGGACGTTGCTCGAAGATGCGGTATTCGTAGGTTTTGCGGATGGCCGAGTGCCGGGCGTGGAAGGCCGGAGGGACGTGTTCGGCGCTGCTGATGCGGACACTCGCGGGGAGGACGGCGTTTAGCGCGCGGAGGAGGTTCGCCGGTGGAATGGCCGCGTCGAGAGGGAACGAGGCGACCTGCGCGAGGGCGTGGACGCCGGCGTCTGTCCGGCCGGAGCCCTGCGGCAGGACGATCTCTCCGGTGACGCGGAGGATGGCGTCGGCGAGGGTGCCCTGGATGGTCGACAGGCCGGGCTGGACCTGCCAGCCGTGGAAGCCGGTGCCGTCGTAACTGAGTGTGAGCTTCCAGTGATTCACAAACTGCACACTACCATGAGGATATTGAATCGATCTTCGCGTGGAGAGCGAGGGTGGCGGGGGTCTCCGTTGATATACTCGGGGATGTCTAAAAACGCTTATACAAATGAAGCTCCGGAACAAACGGGGCATCTAAGCCGTATCTAGTGCAGAACGCGCGGGGATAACTGTGCTGTAAGCGACCGCGATGGGCCCTTGGCCTGGCGGCGGCAATGAGAATTTTCGTGGCCGGCAGCATGGATGTCAGTACCAATGTTATGAGCAGCTTGGACGTTGAGCAGCATGGAAGTTGGAGAGACCGAATCGTGAGACTTAAGGATTTGCAGGCAGCGGCATGCGCCGCTCTGGTGTTGATGAGTGGAGCGCAGCCCAGCCTGGCACAGCAGCCGGCGACGAGCGCGCCTGTGGCCCAGCAGCCGGCCGGAGCACAGGTTCCGACGCCGCAGACTCAGGTGAACCCAACGGCTCCTGCAGGGCAGCAGCCGGTGCAGAACGATACGACGGGGACTCCGGGGTTGCCGCAGGCTCCGCAGCCGAAGCCGACGGAGCCGTTCGACCTCCGCAGCACGGGAACGGACTACAGCGAGGCGCATCGGCTCTTCAAGAGCCCGCTGAACCTGTACAAGCCGATCGAATATCCTCAGCCCCGGCTGGGCAATACACCGCGGCTGGATAACCTGCTGCGCGATGGCAAGATTTACTTGAGCCTTTCGGATGCGGTGACGCTCGCGCTCGAGAACAACTACGACATCGCGATCGCGCGCATCAACCTGGACATCGCGGACACGGACATCCTGCGCGCGAAGGCGGGTTCGAGCTTACGCGGTGTTTCGACCGGACTTGTGACCGGCACGCTGGGTGGGTCGACGACGACGATCCAGGGTGGCGGCGGGCCCGGTGGGACGTCCGGCGCGGCGGGCGGATCGGGTACGGGTACATCCGGCCTGGTGCTGAGCACGAATGGTGGCGGACCGTTTCCTGAGAACCTGGATCCGTTTCTGACGGGGACGCTGCAGTACGAACGGCAAACTGTCCAGACGTCGAGTGTGTTCGCAAGCTCGCAGAACAATACCGCAACCTATGATTTGGGTTTCAACCAGGGGTTCGTGACTGGTACGGCATTGACGGTGGCCTTCAACAACGTCAGCGCTACGAACAATGCGAATCCTCAGTTCTCAACTTTCAGCAGCACACTGAATTCGAGCCTCAAAGCGACGGCTACGCAGCACGTACTGCAGGGATGCTGCATCTGGTTGAACCGGCGGTTTATTGTGCAGGCCAAGAACGATCGTCGCATCACCGATTCGGCGTTCCGGCAGCAGGTGATCTATACGATCACACAGGTGGAGAACATCTACTGGGCGCTGGTTTCCGCGTACGAAGATGAGCAGTCGAAGACCCGCGCGCTGCAGCAATCGACGCAGCTGACGGCGGACAACCGAAAGCAGTTGGAGATCGGCACGCTGGCTCCGCTCGACGTGGTGAACTCGGACTCTCAGGTAGCGACCGACAAGCAGGCGCTGATTTCATCGCAGTCGAACCTGGAGTATCAGCAGCTGCTGATGAAGCAGGCGATTGCGCGCAACCTGAACGATCCGCAGCTGGCGAATGCGCCGGTGGTGCCAACGGATCGCGTGGGCCTTGACCGGCTGCCGGAAGAGGACATGCAGGTGGAGGACCTGGTGCGCCAGGCGTACACCAACAATCCGCAGATCGAACAGGCTGTGCTGGCGATGGAGAACAACAAGATCACCATCCGCGCGGAGAAGAATGGGCTGCTGCCGGTGCTGGACGCATACGGTTTCTACGGTTCCAGCGGACTGGGCGGAACGACCAACGCGCAGACGACAACGGTGGGAGGGGTCACGACCACTACGCCGTCGCGAACAACCGGTTATGGCACCGTATTCAGCGATCTGTTCAACAACAATGCGCCGGACTACGGCGTGGGTGTTTCGCTGAACATTCCGCTGCGCAACCGGACGGCTCAGGCTGACCAGGCGCGGTCGCAAATGGAGTATCGCCAGACGCAGATGCGGTTGCAGCAGCTGTACACGCAGGTGCGGATCCAGGTGATCAATGCGCAGTACGCGTTGACCAACGATCGCGCGCAGGTGCAGGCGGCGAACGCGGCGAACGACTTTGCCGGGCAGAGCCTCGAGGCCGAACAGAAGAAGTATCGGCTGGGCGCTTCGACCACCGCGAACGTGTTGCAGCAGCAGCGCAACCTGGCGACCGCGGCGAACAACCTGATCTCGGCGACTGCGGCTTATGCTCGCGACCGCGCGGCGCTTGGGCAGATTCTTTCGAACACGCTTGATCGCTACGGTATCAGCCTGAACGACGCAGCCAGCGGAACGGTGGCACAGCAGCCGAACATTCCAGGGCTGACGGCACCGCAGGCTCCGGCGCCGCCGAAGCCGCTGACGGAAGCTCCGGCACCGCTGCCGCAGTAAAGCAGGGAGTAGGGAATAGAAAGGCCGCTGACGCGATGTCGGCGGCTTTTCTTTTTGAGGGGCACTGCGCTAGCTGCGGGGCTTGGCGGGCTTTGGTTTGGACTTGCTGGCGAGGTTGAGGGCGACTGCGGCGCGGATGAGGTTCTTGAGCGCAGCTTCGTTGATCTTTTCGCCTTCGTGAATGTCGATGGCGCGGCGGACGTTGCATTCGAGGCTGGAGTTGAAGAGGCCCTCCGGATCATCCAGTGCGGCGCCCTTGGCGAACGTGAGTTTGACGACACTCTTGTAGGTCTCGCCTGTGCAGACGATGCCCGCGCGGGAGAAGACGGGTGTGCCCGGCGATGTGGCCTTGACCCATTTCCACTCTTCGACGATCTCGGGGTCTGCGGCGTGGATGATGGCGCGCACCTTCGCGAGCGTCTTGCCGCGCCAGTCCTCGAGACCAGCGATCTTGTCGTCGATGCGTGTGGAAGCGGATTCTACTGCGGCTGGCTTGTTCATACGTAGCTCCAAAGCATTGTTCTATTCGAGGGCGAAGCGCTTCGCACTGCGAGCTTTCAAGCGCGCTGCTTCTTCTTCGCGGTTCCTTGCAGGCGCGTTGGTCTCAAGCGAGCGCAGGAGTTGAGTGGAGGCGTCGGCGATGGCATCGATGGCGGCCTGGAATGCTTCTTCGTTGACCTTCGACGGCTTGTTGAAGCCGCTGATCTTTCGCACGAACTGCAGCGATGCAGATCGGATCTCCGAGTCGGTAACCGGCGGATCAAAGTTGAACAGCATTTTGATATTTCGGCACATGTCTGGGGCCCTCCTTCTGTCACGTACAGGCCGTCTTTAATGTACTGCGATGCTGGGCTGCAGTCGCCGCCAGAAGAAGTATGAGAGCGCCCAGAGCACGAGAGTCGCGGCAGCCCAGCTCCATGCGGCGAATGCTTCACCCATCGCAAAGTGGGCGATGAGTGCGGAGGTGAGCGTGATGGCGAAGCCGGCGTAGGCCCACTCCTTGATGCGCGCCGGGACCATGGGGACGAGGAGGGCCGCGACGCCCAGCAGCTTGGCCCAAGAGAGCTCGACGCGGAAGTACGCAGGGAAGCCGAGGTGGGCGAACTCTGCGGCTACTTGCGGTAGCCGCAGCTGGGCGTAGGCGGTGAAGCTCATCTGCAGTGCGAAGAGCGCCGTAGTAATCCAGAAGCCGGCGAGCAGTGCTTTGGAGCGCTTCATGCGGCGTCTCCTTCCAGCAGCGTCTCCAGCTTGCTGAGGAACTTCTGCCAGCCGTACTTTGCGCCGCCATAGGCTTGAGGCTGATCGGCACGGAAGCCGGAGTGCTCCATGCGAAGGTGTGTGCCGCCTTCGGCTTGAGTTAGCGTAAAGAGCACGACGGAATCAAGTCCGAGGGCGCCCCAGCTGTAGGAGAGTTGCTTCAGCGGCTCGACGACCAGCACCTCGCAGTCGACGATGCCGTTCCAGTTCGGCATGGGGTCGGAGCGGAACTGGAACCTGCGGCCGGGGACGGCTTCGAAGTCGTTGTTCATCAGCCACTGGGCGAGGAGCGGGCTCTCGGTGAGGGCGCGCCAGAGTTTTTCGGGTGGATGCCGAAATACTCTCTCGATCACAAGTGTGCGGGTGGTCTCGGTGCTTTCTGCTGGAGTGCTCATCAGTCCATCCTTTCGAGGAGTGATTCAAGGCAGTCGAAGCGCTCGCGCCAGAAGGCCCCGTAGAGGTTGAGCCAGTCGACCATAGGGGCGAGCGCGTCGGGGCGCGCGCGGTAGTGGGTTTCGCGTCCTTCGCGGCGGTGCCGCACGAGCTTAGCGCGCTTGAGGACGGTGAGGTGTTTGGAGACGGCGGGCTGCGATACGCCCGCGTAGCTGGTCAGGGCATGGACGGTCTGCTCGCCCTGGCGGGTCAGTTCCTCAAAGATGGCCCGGCGTGTGGGGTCGGCGAGGGCGCGAAAGACATGGTTGGCATTGGCCGGCTTCACAACGAAAACCATAGCCAAATGGTTATGGTTTGTCAAGATTGAGTGCGCGGCGAGAATGAGGCGAGTCGCGTAGGCTTAAGGCTATGAGTACAGAGCATGAGAATGCGTTAGGCAAGGCGGCTTCGGCGTATCTGAGGTCGGCGCGGCATCAGCCGATTAAGTGGAATGAGTGGGGCGCAGAGGCGTTCGAGAAGGCTGCGCGTGAGGATAAGCCGGTGCTATTGGATATCGGCGCGGTGTGGTGTCACTGGTGCCATGTGATGGACCGCGAGAGCTATGAGAATGAGCAGACCGCGCAGATCATCAACGATCTTTTTGTGCCGGTGAAGGTCGACCGCGATGAACGGCCGGATGTCGACACGCGGTACCAGGCGGCGGTGCAGGCGATCAGCGGGCAAGGTGGATGGCCGCTGACAGCCTTCCTGACGCCCGATGGCAAGCCGTATTTTGGCGGCACGTATTTTCCGCCGGAAGACCGCTATGGCCGGCCGGGGTTTCCGCGCGTGCTGCTGACGATGGCGGAGGCGTTTCAGAAGCGGCGCGATGAGGTGGATGAGTCGGCGAGCAGCGTGATGTCGGCGATTGAGGAGAGCGAGACGTTTTCCGGGCGCGGTGGAGAGCTTGGGCCGGAGCTGCTGGAGAAGCTGGTCGAGTCGGCCGTGAAGCAGTTCGACGAGCGCAATGGAGGCTTCGGCTCGCAACCGAAGTTTCCGCACTCGGGCGCGATCGACATGCTGATCGACGCGGCGTCAAGGTCGGGGCCGTATGCGGAGCGAGCGCGCACAGTGGCGAGTGTGACGCTGCGCAGGATGGCTGAGGGTGGGATACACGATCAGCTGGCTGGCGGGTTTCATCGCTACTCGGTGGACGAGCGCTGGGTGGTGCCGCACTTCGAGAAGATGGCCTACGACAACAGCGAGCTGTTGAAGAACTATGTGCACGCGTTCCAGAGCTTTGGGGATGTGGAGTTTGCGCAGGTGGCGAAGGGGATAGTGCGCTGGATGGATGAGTGGCTGAGCGACCGCGAGCGTGGAGGGTTTTATGGGTCGCAGGACGCGGACGATTCGCTGGACGATGATGGCGATTACTTCACGTGGACTCGCGCTGAAGCGAGGGCGGTGCTGACGGACGAAGAGTTTGCGGCGGCGGCGGAGTTTTTGAATATCCGCGAGGTTGGCGACATGCACCACAACACTGCCAAGAACGTGCTGCATGTGAAGGGAACGCCGAGCGATGCGCAGCGCGAGGCGCTCGACGAGGCGAAGCGGAAGATGTATGCCGCGCGGATGAGGCGGCGGACGCCGTATGTCGACAAGACGATGTACACGGGATGGAATGCGATGTGCATCTCGGCGTACGTGGTTGCGGGGCGCGTGCTGGGTGTGGCGGAGGCGGTGGAGTTTGGGGTGAAGTCCCTGGAGCGCGTGCTGGGTGCGGCGTGGGATGCGGATGCGGGACTGGCGCATGTGGTGGCGTATGGCGAGGGCGTGGCGCCGGCGGGGCGTGTTGCGGGTGTGCTGGAGGATTATGCGTTCCTCGGCAATGCGTGCCTGGATGCGTGGGAGGCGACCGGCGAGCTGCGGTACTACGCGACGGCGAAGGCGATTGCCGATGCGATGGTTGCCCGGTTCCATGATGCGGCGGGCGGAGGGTTCTTCGACACGGAGTTGGTTGCGGCGCCGCTTGGGGCGTTGAGTGCGCGGCGCAAGCCGTTGCAGGATGCTCCGGTGCCTGCGGGGAACCCGGTCGCGGCGACTCTGCTGCTGCGGCTGGAGGAGTTGACCGGCGAACCGGAGTACGGGGTGAAGGCGCAGGAGACGCTGGCGACGTTCGCGGGGATCGTAGAGCACTTTGGTTTGTATGCGGCGAGCTATGGTTTAGCGCTGGCGCGGGTGGTTCATGCTCCGGTGGAGGTATGCGTCGTGGGCGAGGGTGCGGGCGAGCTTGAGGCGGCGGCGCTGGGCGGGTTCGCGGTGAACAAGAGCGTGATTCGGCTGCGGGGAGTGGAGGCTGGAGGGTTGCCGCCGGCACTGGCTGAGACGCTGCCCGGGTTGCCGGAGATTGGTGGGAGTTTTGCGGTGGTTTGCAGGGGGAATGCTTGCTTGCCGCCGGTGGGGGATGTTGAGGGGTTGCGTGCGGCTTTGGGGGTTTCTTAGCTCGGATAAGGAGAGCAAAGGCAACGACGAACGCAGAGGACGCGGAGGAAAAACGCAGAGGGCGCGGAGGGAAGGCGAACGATGAGCGCGGCCCACCCGTCGCGCCGAATGCTGCGCGACGAATGGGGCACCCACTGTTTGCCAGTGCGGGGGAGAGCGGTTTGCGTTGGGTTGCGAGTCTCGAGTTAAATTATGAGAGAGCGGGTGCAGTTGGTGGGGCGGTGGGATCGGTGCGGGGGAGGATGAGCGTGCTGGCGGTGGTGCCGAGCGGGATGTTTTCGCGCTCGAAGAGCTGAAGGACGCGGCGGCGGAGCTCGCGCAGCACGCCGTCGCGCTGGTTGGCCTGGACGCGGACGTTCATCAGGTAACTGACTTCGTGGCCGTTGATCTTGTCGACGCCGAGAACGCTGGGGGCGTCGATGATGACCTGTTTGAAGGCCTCGTCCTGGCGGATAGCCGATGCGAGTTGGTGCAGGAGCGCGATGACGCGGTCGGGGTCGACGCTGGAGGCGACACCGACGGTGAGTGACGCCACGGAGAAGTCGCGAGAGAGGTTGGAGACAGTCGCGATCTGGCTGTTGGGCACGATGTAGACGGTGCCGTCGCCGTCGCGTAGCGTGGTGCAGCGAAGGGTGAGGTGTTCGACGGTGCCCTGGAGGCCGGCGAGTTTCACGACGTCGCCGACGTTGAACTGGTCTTCGATGAGGATGAAGATGCCGTTGAGGACGTCCTTGAAGATGGACTGCGCGCCGAAGCTGATGCCGAGGCCGATGACTCCGGCGGACGCGATGAAGGTGCCGAGTGGGACACCGAAAGCACCGAGGATCTGCATCGCGAGATAGGCGCCGACGAAGGTGTAGCCAGAGGCGCGGGTGATTCCGGCGACTGTGCGGAGCTGGGCGGCGCGCTGCGAGTTGCCGACCATGCGGTCGGCCCGGCGGCGCATGCGTCGGACGAAGAACGCGATAGTTCGGGAAAGGAGGAAGGCGATCAGCAGCGCGACGAGCACTTTAGGTGCGCCGCGTTGCAAGAAGATGACAAAATCGTGATGCCAGACACGTTCGAGTTGTCTTAGAGTGAGTTCATCTTGTGGCAAAGTGTCGGGAAGAGGCATGATAGTAGAAGCTCGCGAGTGCGCGACCCTCTTTACAGAATAGCTGAGCGATCGTGCGACCCGGGACGAGCAGGGAGGCGTGTATGCGAACTTTGTGGCTGACGGGGTTAGTTGGCGCGGCACTGGTGGCGGTGCCGGTGGGTGCGGCGCGCGATCCGGGGCAACAAAATATCGGAACGCAAGCGATACCCGTTCCCGGCGGGACCGCTGCGGGAATACCAGCAGCTCAGATGGTGCCAGCGGCTGCGGATGACCGGCAGGCAAAGATCGCCAAGGATTCGGCGAGGCTGCTGGAGCTGGCGAACGAGCTGAAGGCCGAAGTGGACAAGACGAACAAGGACGAGATGTCGCTGAATGTTATCCGCAAGGCGGAAGAGATCGAGAAGCTGGCTCACGATCTGAAGCAGCGGATGCGGAGCTAGGCCGGGCCTGCTGAAGAGTTGGAGGTGTGCGATGCGTATCTTATGGACGGCAGTTCTTGCAGGCACGGTTATCGCGACGGCGACGGGGGTTGGCGTCGCGAAGATGCAGTTTCAGAAGGCGCCTACCTCGACCCAGACGACTCCGCGCACGTCGGTGCCATCGGCTTTGCCGCCAATCGATGGCCAGCCCGCTGACCAGCCGGACCCGATGGGGGCGATGCGCGAGGCGAGGCGCGTGCGCGCGATGGCGTCGGAACGGCAGAAGAAGATCGTCGACGACACGTCGCGGTTGGTGCAGCTGGCTACGGAGCTGAACTCGGATCCGGATAAGGCAGCGAAGGATGAAGCGGCGCGGAAGCTCGATGAGATCGAGAAGCTGGCGCGGGATGTGAAGCAGCGGATGAAGGGATAGGTCTTAACTTCGAGCGCTACTGGTAGATGAGTGCCGCGGCGGTGTTGAGCTGGGGTTCAGCCATGCCTGGAGTGATGGTGGCTGAGTTGCGCATTGCGGTCACGATTTGCTGGGCGCTCCAGCCGGGGTGCGCGGCGTGCAGGAGCGCGGCGGCTCCGGCTACGAGCGGCGCTGAGGCGCTGGTGCCCATTGCCTGAGCGTATGCGGCGTTGCCCTGGTCGAAGCAGCCGCTGGTAGAGCAGGCGCCGCGTACCAGGCCGTTGACGCCGGTGTCGCTCACGTTGGGATAGCTGCCGCCCGGAGCGGCGATTGCATTGAGTGTCGCACCGAAGTTGCTGTAGTACGGCCGCGTAACCGGGCCGGCGATGCATGTGGCGCCGGCGGTGAGGTTTTCGGCGCAAGAGGGGTTGGTGGAGGCGACGACGGGGAGCACGTCGCGGGCCTGGGCAGGCAGCTCGATGAAGCGGCCACCGGAGAGATCGAGGCCGTCGTTGCCGGCGGCGGCGACGATAACGACGTTGGCGACCGAGGCGGCGTGGGTGACGCGGTCGAAGCTGGCCTTCCAGCCAGCGCCGTCGCCGCTGTAGAGGTCGACTACGGAGCCGAGCGAGAGGGAGATGACGTCGGCCTTGTGGGCGATGGCGTCGCTGATGCCCTGGAGCACCCAGCTGAGGAGGCCGCCGGTTTGTCCAGCGGAGCATTTGGCGGTGGGGCTGCCGGCGGCGTCAAAGGGAACGCGCTGGAGGACCTTGATGTTGAGCAGGCTGGCCTGGGGAGCGACGCCGATGACGCCGCCTGTGCCGTGGCCGGCGGCTCCGGTGGCGAGCGAGGCGGTCCAGGTGCCGTGGCCCTGCTGGTCTTGCGGAGTGGCGTCGTCGCAGGTGCTGGGGAAAGCGGCCTGGTCGACTTCGCTGATGTTCAAGGCGAGGTTGGGGGCGATGTCGGGGTGGGAGGCGTCGACGCCGCTGTCTAGAATTGCGATGCGGACGCCGGCGCCCATGGTGGTGGACCAGGGGCCGGAGGCGGGGCCGCCGGTGATGTGGGCGCCATAGCCGCCGGCCTGCTGGACGGCCCAGCCCTGGGGCGAGCGGTAGAAGTTGTCGGCTGGGTCCTGATTGGGGTCGATGGGGAGGACGGGGGCGGTGCCCGTGGCGGTGCCGGTGGAGAGCTGGTGGCCCTGGACGTAGCGGTCGTGCATGACGTACGCGACGTCAGGCTGAGCTGCGAGGGCGGCGAGGGTAGCGGGCGAGTCGGGGGCGGAGGTTTGCTGGACCGAGAGGCCGAACGCCGGGATGTTCTGGACGAGGTGCGCACCGGATTGGAGCGCGTCTGTGGCTGCTCCGGTCGGGATTGTGCCGTCGCGGTAGACCACGATGTAGCGGCCGGGGACGATGTTGCTGACGCCGGCGGCGTCCTTGATGCCGGGAACCGCGGCGGTGATCAGGTGATCGGCAGGGAAGGTGCAACCTGCGAGGGTGAGTGTCAGGGTGGTGGCGATGACGGCCTGAATTGATCGGTGCATGTAAACCTCAGTCCCTCACTGCATCGGCTTGGGACAGTCGGCGAATGGCGCGCTGCGTCGTTTTGCGACAGAGCTCAAGTCACCCCGCCGCGGCGGTGGAAATCGGGGGTGGCCGGTTCTGGTTCCAGCGTGATACGAGTAGAATCACGAATGGGTTTTGCCATTCCGGAGACGAGAGAGTTGGCCCAGAAAAGTGCTCTAAACACGAAGGTTGCCGCACGCAGCGCCGATGCGCCTGTGGCCGCGGGACTGACGGCGGCGCAGCTCGTCGAGTTCTACCGGCTGATGTACCTGTCGCGGCGGACGGACGACCGCGAGATTCTGTTAAAACGCCAACAAAAGATTTTCTTCCAGGTTTCCTGCGCGGGGCACGAGGCGCTGCTTGTGGCTGCCGGGATGGCGATGAAGCCGGGGTACGACTGGTTCTTTCCGTACTATCGCGACCGGGCGCTGTGCCTGGCGTTGGGGAATACGGTCGAGGAGCAGCTGCTGCAGTCGGTAGGAGCGGCCGATGACCCGGCCAGCGGCGGGCGGCAGATGCCGTCGCATTGGACGAGCAAGCGGCTGAATATCGTGTCGCCTTCGTCGTCGACCGCGACGCAGTGCCTGCACGCGATCGGGTGCGCGGAGGCGGGACGGTACTTTACGCATCATCCCGAGGCCGCGAAGAAGGCCGACGGGGACTATCGGCAGTTCAAGGATGTGAAGTTCCACGGCGACGAGGTCACGTATGTGTCCATCGGCGAGGGGTCGACGAGCCAGGGTGAGTTCTGGGAGTCGCTGAACACCGCCTCGAATGCGAAGCTGCCGGTGGTGTATGTGATCGAGGACAACGGGTACGCGATCTCGACGCCGGTCGAGGCCAACACTCCGGGCGGAAACATTTCGCGTCTGATTGCCACGTTTCCCAACTTCCACTTTGCCGAGGTGGACGGCACCGACGCCGTCGCCTGCTACGAGGCGATGGTGGAGGCGGTTGCGTACTGCCGTGCGGGCAAGGGGCCGGCGGTGGTACATGGGCATGTGATCCGGCCGTACTCGCACTCGCTTTCGGATGATGAGCGGCTGTACAGGAGCGATTCCGAGCTCTCGGCCGACGCGCAGCGCGACCCGATCTCGCGGATGCAGATGTGGCTGCTGCGTGAGGGCATCCTGGACGCGGCCGGGTTCAACGAGCTTGAGCGCAAGGTAGACGAAGAGGTGCAGCGCGCTTCTGACCGCGCGTTGGAGGCGGTGCTGCCGAAGCCGGAGTCGATCCTGCGGCATGTGTACTCGGAGGATCTGAAGCCGACGGATGCGCGGTTTGAGACGGAGCCAGAGTCGACTGCGGACCCGAACGAGCGCACAATGCTCGACCTGATCAACAACTGCCTGCGCGACGAGATGGCGCGTGATGAGCGGGTGGTGGTGTTCGGCGAAGATGTGGCCGATGCGACGCGCGACAAGGACCTGCGCGCGGGGAAGATCAAGGGCAAGGGCGGCGTCTTCAAAGTGACGCATGGGCTGCAGAAGGAGTTCGGCAACGACCGCGTGTGGAACTCGCCCTTGGCCGAGGCGAACATTGTGGGCCGGGCGATTGGTATGTCCGTGCGCGGTATGAAGCCGGTGGTGGAGATTCAGTTCTTCGACTACATATGGCCGGCGATGCACCAGATGCGCAACGAACTCGCGCTGATGCGGTGGCGGTCGAACGGAGCGTTCAGCTCGCCGATCGTGATGCGGGTGCCGACGGGCGGATACCTGACCGGCGGGTCGATCTATCATTCGCAGTCGGGCGAGAGCATTTTTACGCATACGCCGGGTGTGCGGGTGGTGATGCCCTCGAATGCGCTGGATGCGCTTGGGCTGCTGCGCACGGCAATCCGCTGCGACGATCCGGTGTTGTTCCTGGAGCACAAGCGGCTGTATCGCGAGACGTTTGGGCGGTCGGCATATCCGGGGCCGAACTATACGATTCCGTTTGGCAAGGCGCGGACGGTGAAGACGGGCAAGGACCTGTCGGTGATTACGTATGGCGCGGTGGTGCCGCGGGCGCTGCAGGCGGCGCAGCGGATGCAGCGCGAGAAGGGCGTCGATGTTGAGGTGATCGATTTGCGGTCGCTCTCGCCGTATGACTGGGAAGCGATTGCGACGTCTGTGCGCAAGACCAGCAAGGTGCTTGTGGCGCATGAGGACATGCTGAGCTGGGGTTATGGGGCGGAGATCGCGGCGCGAATCGGCGATGAGCTGTTCCACGACCTCGATGCGCCGGTGCGGCGGGTGGGGGCGATGGATACGTTTGTGGCGTATCAGCCGCTGCTGGAGGACGTGATTCTGCCTCAGGCGGAGCATTTGTTTACGGCGATGGCGGATCTGGCGGCGTTTTAGCAAGCCCCAGAGTACAGTTGCTGCATCAGCAAACAGCAGGTCCTTCGCGTTGCTCAGGATGACAATGTCCTGGGATGCGCAGCAGAATTTTTTTCTGAGCGCAACTTGCTGGTCACGGGCCGTGTTCCAACTTGTGAGCATGGGCCCTGCTGTGTGCAGCGCGTTAGCGAAACAATCCAGGAGCTGCGAAATGACCAGGCGAACGAAGTTTGCGCGGGTGAGTTTGGAAGCCGCGAAGGCGGCGGTGACGGCGTCGTTGTGCGCTGTGATGGTGGTAGGGCCGGTGATGGCCGAGACGGCGGAGCCTTCGACGAAAGCACCACAGAAGTTGACCGAGCAGCAGAAGGTGCTGCATGCGCTGAACCGGTTCACCTTTGGGCCGCGGCCGGGAGATGTGCAGGCCGTCGAGAAGATGGGGCTGCAGAAGTGGTTCGAGCAGCAGTTGAATCCTCGCAGCATCGACGACGCGCGGCTGAATGTGATGCTGGAGAAGTTTCCGGCCATGCAGTTGAGCCAGGAAGCGTTGTTGAAGAAGTTTCCGTCGCCACTGCTGCTGCGGCAGATGTCGCGGCAGGGAACGCCGCTGCCGAGCGATCCGGTGGAGCATGCGATCTACGCTCACGCGATCGTGAATTATGAGAAGCAGATTGCCGCGGCTGGACTGTCGCCGCAGCTGAAGCCGGGCAATGCCGGTGCGGGTGAAGGCGAGAACCAGATGGTGCCCGCGATGGACGCTTCGGCGGCTCCCGCGCCTGACAGTGGCCAGGCGATGGCGACCGATATGGCGGGCACGCCGGTGACCCGGAACGCGAAGGGCAAGGCGCGCATCGCGAAGGTGGACTATACGGGCGAGGCGCCGGCGACGATTGTGGCGCTGCCCCCGGATCAGCGCATGGCGAAGATTCTCGCGATGTCGCCGGAGCAGCTGAACGCGTTTCGCGCGGAACTGCTGCCGAGGCAGCGCGTGCAGATGATGCAGGGTCTCTCACCTGAGCAGATGGAAGTAATTGCCGCGCTGCAGGGGCCTATCCGCGTTGTCGGCTCGGAGACGCTGGAGACGCGCCTGCTGCGCGATGTGTACAGCGACCGCCAGCTTGAGGCGGTGATGACCGACTTCTGGCTGAACCACTTCAACGTGTACCTGCGCAAGAACCAGAACGAGCCTTATCTGCTGGCCTCGTATGAGCGGGATACGATCCGTCCGCGCGCGCTGGGCAAGTTTGAGGACCTGCTGGTAGCGACGGCCGAGAGTCCGGCGATGCTGGTGTATCTGGACAACTGGCAGAGCGTCGGGCCGAACTCGATGGTGGCGCAGCGCGGCAAGCGCTTCAGCCAGATGGCGCCGAATTCGCCGCTCGCGAAGGGTATGCCGAAGGGCATCAATGAAAACTACGCACGTGAACTGATGGAGTTGCACACGATCGGCGTGCGTTGCGAGGTGAGTGCCGACAAGCCGGCGTCGATGCTGGAGCCGTCCTGCGGTTCGGGATATACGCAGGCGGACGTGACGAACGTGGCGAAGGTGCTGACCGGATGGACGATCGACCGGCCGTACCAGGGCGGCGGTGGTTTCACGTTTGAAGAGCGCCGGCACGAGGGTGGGTCGAAGGACGTGCTGGGCCGGACGATCCGTGAGAATGGACAGAAGGAAGGCCTGGAGGTGCTGCACATTCTCGCCACCAGCCCCGCTACCGCGGCGTTCATTTCGCACAAGCTGGCGGTGCGTTTTGTGAGCGACGATCCGCCGAAGGCGTTGGAAGATCGCATGGCTAAGACGTTCCTCGCGACCGGCGGTGACATCAAGTCGGTGCTGCGGACAATGTTCGACGCGCCGGAGTTCTGGTCGCCGACTGTGTACCGCGCCAAGGTGAAGACGCCGATTGAGTTTGTGGCGTCGGCGCTGCGGGCTAGCGACGCTACTGTGATCAACGCGCTGCCGCTGGTCCAGGCGATGGATCGGCTCGGCATGCCGCTCTACGGGATGCAGACGCCCAACGGATATCCGTGGGTGGCGGAGCCGTGGGTGAGCACGACGGCACTGGTTTCGCGCATGAACTTTGCGCTGGTGATGAGCGGCGATGTGTTGCCCGGAACGAGGTCGAACTGGCCGAAGCTGCTGGGGGACTCGGCTGCCGGGGATTCGGCGACGCCATCGCCGCAGACGGAACAGCAGCTTGAGATGGTGTTGCTGGGCCAGCCGGCGACGGACAGGACGCGCGCGGCCGTGCTGGCTCAGGCGGCGAAGCCGGGGCAGGTGCAGGAAGCGGAGAAGAACCTCGCGCTTGGAGCCGGTGATGGTGGCGACATGATGATCGCGGGCGGCAAGGGCAAGCGGGTGTATGCGGGCGCGGGTGTGTCGATGACGGATCTCGCGTCCAACACAGGGAACGACGGGCCCGTGGCCGCGATGGCTGGACTGCTGCTGGGGTCGCCGGAGTTTCAGCGGCGGTAGAAAGGGTTGAGCGTCCAGCGTCAAGGGCGGGCAACTTTGGCTTATAGTCTGCGTTAGTACTGGCAGGGATGTTTCCGCGGTTTGAGGGAGAGGCGTTATGAGCTCGTCGAGATGGAATGTTGACCACAGTGACTGGGGATGCGATATGCACGGCCGCGACCTGGCGCGGAGGGCCGTCACGCGGCGTGGATTTATGAAGAATGGCGCGCTGGCGCTGGTGGGTACGTCCGTGATTCCGGCGTTCCTGACGCGCAGCGTGATGGCGGAGGTGACCACCGCCGCCGCCAATCGCAAGAAGCTCGTCGTGCTGTTCCAGCGCGGGGCGTGCGATGGCCTGAACGTTGTGGTGCCATACAAGGAAAAGAATTACTACGCGATGCGCCCGACCATCGGCATCAAGCCGGAACAGGTGATCGACCTGAACGGCTTCTTCGGGCTGCATCCGTCAATGGCAGCGTTCAAGCCGCTGTACGACCAGGGGCATCTCGCGATCGTTCACGCGGCGGGCTCGCCTGACACGACGCGCTCGCACTTCGATGCGCAGGATTACATGGAGAGCGGAACGCCGGGCATCAAGTCCACACCGGATGGATGGATGAACCGGGCGCTGCTTGACGAAAAAATCACAGGCAAGCCGTCGGCATTTCGGGCGGTGGCGCTGGGCACGCAGGTGCCGCGCAGCCTGCAGGGCAAGGTGCCGGCGATTGCGATTGCGAACCTCGCGGACTTTTCAGTGGGCGGACGCGGGCCGACGACGTCGCCGATATCGGATGCGTTCCAGTCGATGTACGACCAGAGCACGGATGCGGTGCTGCATGGCACAGGCGAAGAGACCTTCGAAGCGGTGAAGATGCTGAAGGCGGCTGACCCGGCGCACTATGCGCCCGCGGCTGGCGTCAGCTACCCCAACACCGCGTTTGGCAACAGCTTGAAGCAGGTTGCGCAGTTGCTGAAGGCGAACCTGGGTGTGGAGGCAGCGTTCTCTGACATGGGCGGATGGGACACGCATCAGAACCAGGGCAACGTGAACGGGCAGCTGGCCAACAAGCTGAAGGAGTTCTCAGAGTCCATTGCGGCGTTCTGGAAAGACATGGGCGACGACGCGGAGAACATCACGCTTGTAACGATGTCGGAGTTCGGACGCACGGCGCGGCAGAACGGCACGAGCGGCACTGATCACGGGCATGCGAATGTGATCTTCGTGCTGGGCGGCCAGGTGAAGGGCGGCAAGGTGTACGGCAAGTGGCCCGGCCTTGAGAACGAACAGTTGAACGAAGGGCGCGACCTTGCTGTGACGACGGACTTCCGCAATGTGCTGGGTGAGGCGGCGTTGAAGACGCTGGGCTCGCGCGATATGGACGTGGTGTTTCCCGGAGCGAAGGTTGATCCGAGAAATTTTCTGAGCTTTGTCTAAAGTGTCGCGAGCATGCTGTCGATAGAGTTTGAAACACAGCACGCCGGGCAGTGTTAACCGGCCCTGTACTTTGTGAGAGCCTGTGCAGAACTTTTGTCCAGAGTTTGCGTCTTATGAAGTGTAGTATGCAAGTGCTGAACCTATCTCCCCACAGGTTTGGCTTCACCTATCCGCAACAAACCCTCCCACCTATTCGCAGGGCTCCCACAGTATCGGGAGCCCTCGCTTCTTTAAGCCTCTCTATTGCGTGAGAGACGGCACCGGCAGGGCGCGCGGCGCATACAGCTCGAGGAAGCGGGTGAGGTTCTGGACGAAGGCGATGTCGTCGCTGCGGGGGAATTCAACCGTCATCTTGGGATCGGCGACACGGTGTGCCGCTAACGGTGGCTGAGTGTTCGTGTAGCTGACGATGAGCTTGGGTGTCTTGAGTGTGCTGAGGGGATCGGCGAGAGCGAAGTGCTGGTTGAGAAAGAGACCAGTTGGTATCAGTTTTGTGCGCGGGTCGTGGGCGACCGAAGCCTCGATGTCGCCTATGGGAGCGTCGAGCACGAGCGCGGGGAGCTCAGGGTGTTGCCCGCAGAGGCGTGTGGCGAGTGAGGCTCCGATACCCTGGCCGACAGGAATGATGCGGCCGAGCGGGATGCCTCGCGTGGAGGCGAGAAACGTGAGGGCCGATTCGGCGTCGCCCTGCATGAGCTGCTCGGTAGGGTGCTGGCCGCTGCTGGCGCCGTAGCCGCGGTAGTCGAAGAGCAGGACGTTGAAGCGCGCGGTGTGGAGGCGCTGCGCGAGGGGAAGCGCGTCGGCGATGTTGCCATCACCGCTGTGCAGCAGAAGGGCGGTGGAGGCGCCGGGTGAGTCCGATGGGATGAACCAGCCGCTGAGCTGGGGCGTGCCTGTGGCGTCGACTCCGAAGCGGACAGGCTCGAAAGGGAGGCTAAGCGCTGCGGGCGTTTGCGCGACAGGCCGCGTGGGGTGCAGGGCGAATTGCCACTGGCCCTGGTAGAACAGCAGGCAGAGCGTGAGGTATGCGCAGAACAGTGCGGCCAGCAGCGTGATGGCGCCGGCTTTGAGCAGCCAACGTGGGTCAACAACTTCAACGACTTGAGGCCGGGGCGGTGCTGGAGGAGGTTGTGGGGCGCGCTTTGCCATGCTGAATTCAGCATCTCATGTACCGAAGTTGGTTCAGCCGAGAGTTTCCACCGGGGCCGATGCATCATAGTGGCGAAAGCGGTCAGAGACTGCATACAAAGAGGGGTTCTCCGATGAAATTTCGCAACATAATGCTTACTGCCCTGGGGCTGGTGATTCTTGCCGGCTCAGTTGTTCCTGCTCACGCGCAGGGACATCGTCGCCACCACCGTCATCATCATCGCCACCATCGCTCGTAGCAGGAGAGCGGGAGCGGCGTTGCAGAGTGCTGTGGCGCCGCTTCTGATGCCGCGGGATGAGATTTTCCGCACCATAGCCTGTTAGACTTGCTTGGATACCCTCCAAATCACCGGGAGAGGCTAATGCAAGCAGTTCTGGCGCTCGAAGACGGGCGCATATTCAAAGGCAAAGCGTTCGGCGCTATTGTCGAACGTGTCGGCGAGGTTGTGTTCAACACCTCGCTCACCGGCTATCAGGAGATTTTTACCGATCCCTCCTATGCCGGACAGATCGTCGTTTTGACGAATCCACACATCGGGAACTACGGAACCAGTCCTTCGGATGCAGAGGCCTCGCGGCCCTACATCGAAGGACTCGTCACGCGCGAGTTTTCGCCGGTGAGCTCGAACTGGCGCTCGACCGAGGTTGCGGACGAGTATCTCGAACGCAGCGGCGTGCCGGTGATCGCGGAGATCGATACGCGGGCCGTGGTGCGGCATCTGCGCGCCAATGGCGTGATGCGTGGCGTGATCTCGACGGCGGTCGAGGATACGGACGCGCTGGTGGCCAAGGCTCGCGCGCATAAAAAAATGGACGGCACCGACCTCGCGTCTGTGGTGAGCACGAAGCAGACCTATACGTGGGACGCCTCCGAAGCGCGCAACCAGACCGGCGACAAGCTGCTGCCAGGCGCGGATGCGGCGGCCAAAGAGACGCTGCACGTGGTGGCCTACGATTACGGCATCAAGCAGAACATCCTGCGCATGCTGAGCCGCGAGAACTGCCGCGTGACGGTGGTGCCGGCAACGACTCCCGCGGCCGATGTGTTGGCGATGGAGCCGGATGGAATCTTCTTTTCGAACGGCCCGGGTGATCCGGAGCCGCTCGATTATGCGATTTCAAACGTGCGCGAGCTGCAGGGCAAGAAGCCGATGTTCGGGATTTGCCTCGGGCACCAGATCTTCGGGCTCGCGCTGGGTGGCAAGACGTACAAGCTAAAGTTTGGGCACCATGGCGGGAACCATCCGATCAAGAACCTTGAGACCGGCAAGGTGGAGATCACCGCGCAGAACCACAACTTCAATGTCGATCCGGCGTCGCTTCCGGAGGATGTTGTGCGGACTCATACGAATCTGAACGACGATACGCTGGCGGGCCTGAAGCACAGAACGGACCCGATGTTCAGCGTGCAGTATCACCCGGAGGCCAGCCCCGGGCCGCATGATTCGCATTATTTGTTCAGGGATTTTCGCAAGATGATGGAAGAGTGGAAGAAGTAGATGCCGCGTAGGAATGACATTGCGAAGATTTTAGTGATTGGCTCAGGGCCGATCGTGATTGGGCAGTCGGCTGAGTTCGATTACTCCGGCACGCAGGCTTGCAAGGCGCTGAAGGCTGAGGGCTACGAGGTGGTGCTGGTGAACTCGAACCCGGCCAGCATCATGACCGACCCGGACGTTGCCGACCGTACGTACATCGAGCCGCTGACGAAGGAGTACCTGGAAGAGATTCTGCGCGTAGAAGCGGAGATGATGGAAGGCCGCGAAGGCAACTTTGCGGTGCTGCCGACGGTGGGTGGGCAGACCGCGCTGAACCTGGCCGTCGATCTTGCCGACGCGGGAGTGCTCGATAAGCTCGGCATTGAGTTGATCGGCGCGAAGCTGGAGGCGATCAAGAAGGCTGAAGACCGGCTGCTGTTCAAGGATGCAATGAACAAGATCGGCTTGGATATGCCGAAATCCAAGCTGGTGAACAATATTCGCGATGGCCTGGAGTATGCGAGTTCCATCGGGTTTCCGGTAGTGATTCGGCCGAGTTTTACGCTGGGTGGATCGGGCGGCGGCATTGCTTACAACCGCGAAGAACTGATGGAGATTCTTTCGCGCGGGCTCGATCTTTCGCCGGTGCATGAGTGCTTGCTCGAAGAGTCGGTGCTCGGTTGGAAGGAGTATGAGCTGGAGGTGGTGCGCGACCTGAAGGACAACGTCGTCATCATCTGCTCGATCGAAAACTTCGATCCCATGGGCGTGCATACGGGCGACTCCATCACCGTCGCGCCCGCGCAGACGCTGACCGACCGCGAGTATCAGTGCATGCGCGATGCGGCGATTGCCGTGATTCGCGAGATCGGCGTGGAGACCGGCGGCAGCAATGTGCAGTTTGCGGTGAACCCGCAGAACGGGCGCATGACTGTTATCGAGATGAACCCGCGCGTATCGCGCAGCTCGGCGCTGGCGAGTAAGGCGACGGGCTTTCCGATTGCGAAGATCGCGGCGCGGTTGGCGGTGGGCTATACGCTCGACGAGCTGCAGAACGATATTACGAAGGCCACGCCGGCGTGCTTTGAGCCGACCATCGACTACGTCGTCGTGAAGATTCCGAAGTGGCAGTTTGAGAAATTCTCCGGCGCGAACGAGACGCTGGGGCCGCAGATGAAGTCTGTGGGCGAGGTGATGGCGATTGGCAGGACCTTCAAGGAAGCGCTGATGAAGGCCGTGCGTTCGCTGGAGACAGGCAAGAAGGGGACCAACGATAACATCGATCCTCGGCGCTTAACGCAGCGGCTAGTCACGCCGCATCCGGAACGCCTCGCATATCTTCGCTATGCGTTCGATATCGGCAAGACCGTGCGCGAAGTGGCGCAGATGACGGGCATGGACCCGTGGTTTCTGCACCAGATGAAGCAGATTTCCGATGAGCTGAAAGCTGTCGGTAAGTCGACGCCCGACGCGATGGATGCGTACACGCTGCAGCATGCGAAACGCATGGGCATCTCCGACGAGCGGCTTGCGGCGACCTGGAATCTCGACGGCAAGGACGCCGTCGCGAGTGTGCGTGCGCTGCGCAAGAAGCTCGGCGTAAAGCCGGTGTTCAAGCTGGTGGATACATGCGCGGCGGAGTTCGAGAGCTTCACGCCCTACCTGTACTCCTGCTACGACGAAGAGGATGAAGCAGCGCCGACCGCGAACAAAAAGGTGATCATTCTCGGCTCGGGGCCGAACCGCATCGGGCAGGGCATTGAGTTCGATTACTGCTGCTGCCATGCGGCGTTCGCGTTGCGTGAAGACGGCTTCGAGACCATCATGGTCAACTGCAATCCGGAGACCGTGTCGACCGACTATGACACGAGCGACCGCTTGTACTTTGAGCCGTTGACGCTCGAGGATGTGCTCGCGGTGTATGAGCACGAGGCCAGCGGCGGTGCGCAGATTGGCATGATCGTGCAGTTCGGCGGGCAGACGCCGCTGAACCTCAGCCTGCCGCTGAAGGGCGCAGGCGTGCCGATCATCGGGACGTCGCCGGAGTCGATCGATCTCGCCGAGGATCGTAAGCGCTTCGGAAAATTAATTACGGAGCTGGAGATTCCGCAGCCTCCTGGCGCGCTTGCGACGAGCGTTGAAGAAGCGCTTGCAGGCGCACGGCGTGTGCAGTATCCGGTGCTGGTGCGGCCGTCGTATGTGCTGGGCGGGCGCGCGATGGTGATCGCGTATGACGATGCCGAAGTTGTGAAGTACATGAGCTCGGCGATTGAGTACTCGCAGGAGCGGCCGGTGCTGATCGACCACTTCCTCGAGGACGCACAGGAGGTCGATGTCGATGCGCTGTGCGATGGCAAGGATGTGATCATCGCCGGCATCATGCAGCATATAGAAGAGGCCGGGGTGCACTCGGGCGACTCGTCGTGCGTGCTGCCCGCGGTGGATCTTGCGCCCGAGGTGCTCGAGACGATTCGCACGTACACGCGCAAGCTCGCGCTGGCGCTGAATGTGATCGGGCTCTGCAATCTGCAGTTTGCGATTCAGCGCGGCAAGGTGTTCGTGATCGAGGTCAATCCCCGCGCGTCGCGTACTGTGCCGTATGTGTCGAAGGCAACCGGAGTGCAACTGGCGAAGGTGGCCGCGCGGCTGATGACCGGGCGCACACTGAAGGAGTTGCTGCCGGAGGAACTGGCGAGTGGGAAAGACCTCGGAACAGGCGAGCACTTCTTTGTGAAGTCGCCGGTGTTTCCGTGGGGCAAGTTCCAGGGCGTTGACCCGGTGCTGGGGCCGGAGATGAAGTCGACCGGCGAAGTGATGGGCGTGGCCGACAACTTCGGCGAGGCGTTCGCGAAAGCGCAGACCGCGGCTGGTCTGCATCTGCCGCTTGAGGGCACGGTGTTCGTCAGCGTAAACGACCGCGACAAGGAAGCGCTGGTGCCGCTCGCGAAACGGTTTGTCGACCTCGGATTCAGGTTGGTCGCGACACATGGCACCGCAGCTGTGATGGAGAAGGCGGGTCTGCAGGTCGAGCGCGTGTACAAGGTGAACGAAGGCCGGCCGAACGTCGTCGACTTCATCAAGGGCGATCGGATTCAGCTGATCGTCAACACGCCGCAAGGGCAGGAGCGCGTGTTCGACGACCAGGCGATCCGTGGAGCAGCCGTGCTGGCGCGCGTTCCGACGATTACGACGATGGCGGCGGCACGAGCGGCGGTCGAAGGCATTGAGTCGCTGCAGAAGGGCACGCGGAGAGTGGAGGCGTTGCAAACGCTTCATGCAAGGCGGGCGGCTTCAGCGTGAGTTTGCTGGCTTGACGAGCTACCCGGGGGGGGAGACTTGGCGGGCTTGGAATTTGGGTTTGCGGTTGAGTTTCGAGTTCCCAGTTTCGAGTTGCCAGTTAGTGCGACTGGGTCATTACTTGATGGCGAACTTTGCGCCTGTGGCGTAGCCGAAGAGCGAGAGCGGAATCCATGTGCCGACCATCAGTCCCTGACCCGCGAGCAGGCCGCTGCCATGGTAGATGTCGAAGAGCGTGCGCGTGAGCTTTTCGGTGGCGAGGCAGTGCTCGCAGAGGCCGGGGCCGGTGGGCAGGTCGAGCACCCAGACGCAGACGATCGCAAAGATGAGCAGGCCGGAGATCCAGACGTAGCAGGCGACGTCGTTCTGCAGGCGCCACGCGATGATCGCGCCGGCGAACAGCGGAGCGAAGAACGCGAGGATCGTGCCGATGATCTTCGGCGTGGGGTCGTCCATGGATGGGCCGGTGAGCGAGAAGAGGCCGATGGCGACGAACATCGCGCAGATCGCGAGCGCGGTGTGGATGGCAAACCAAGCAGCTTCGACCCAGAGGTCGCCGATAGATTTGCCGCCATGTGGGACATCGAGACTGTTGGCCATAAGCGTTGAGGAAAGTGTACCCCCGACGGCATAAACTGGAAGAACTTATGCTGCTCGATGGAATTTTCGTTCCCCTGACCACACCTTTTTCTCGCGATGGACGGCTGTATGTGCCGAAGCTCGAGCACAATGTTGCGCGCTTCTCGAAGACTCCGGCGGCGGGGATGATCGTGCTGACGGCGAGCGGCGAGGCGAGTGCGCTTTCCGACGACGAGACGCGCGATGTGCTGCGTGTGACCGCGCAGGTTGCGGCGAAGGAGAAGGTGCTGATCGCGGGTGTCTCGCGCGATAGCGTGCGTGGGTCGCTCGCGGTGGCGGAGGCTGCGGCGGCCGAGGAGTTCGATGCGGTGCTGGCCCATGCGCCGTGTGGCGGTGGGTTGAGTGCGAAGGAGACGCTCGTGTATTTTGGGGCGCTCGCGGATGCGTCGCCGCTGCCGCTGGTTTTGAGCAGTGGCACGGGTGCGGTGGCGCTCGATGCTGTGTGGGTCGCAGAACTGGCGCGTCATGCGAACGTGATCGGGATGGTGGATTCGGCGCTGACCGTGCCGCGGTATGAGGCGCTGGTTGCGGCGATGGCGGGGGTGTCGCGTGAGGTGGTGGTGACGCAGGTGTTTGCGGCCGCGACGGGCCGGATGCTGGCGGTGAACGGAGCGTCAGCGGGCGCGCTGGTACCGGCCGATAGCCTGGGTTACGGCAAGCCTGCGTGGACGCCGGCGCAGGCCGAGCCTGCGATTCGGACGAGGACGAAGAAGGTCGGGTTCCAGATGCTTCCGGCGGGCAGCGTGGATATGCTGCCGCTGTTGCTGGCTGGGGCGGCAGGTGCTGTGCCAGGGCTGGCGGCGTGCGCTCCACAGGCTTGCCACGAGGTGTATGCGGCCTGGAAGGACGGCGATCCGGCGCTGGCGGCGGAGAAGGCGGAGAGGATTTCTGCGACGACACTATTGCTGAACGATGAGCTCGGTGTGTCCGGGGTGAAGTATGCCGCGGATTTGAATGGGTACTATGGCGGGGCGCCGAGGCTGCCGCGCTTGCCGCTGGATGAAGCGGGAAGGGTGCGGGTGGAAGAGGCGATGCGGCTGCTTCGGAACTGAGGGGCGGGCGTTCAGTTTCGAGTTGCCAATTCCCTTAGCGTCTGGGTGTGATGGGGACGCCCATGGCGTTGAGCTTGCTGCGGGCCTGCGCGGCTTCGGGGGAGTTGGGGAAGCGCTGGATGAGGGTGCGTAGCTCGCGGACGCCGGCGTCGGGCTGCTTCATCGAGATGAGCGTTTCGCCCTTGTGCAGGTGGGCGGCGGGTATCTTCGAGTTGTCGGGGAAGTGCTCGATGAGGTGGTCGTAATCCTTCACCGCGAGCGAGGGCTTGGTGCTCTTGTTGTTGATCTCGCCGAGATAGAAGTAGGCGTTGCCGGAGAGGTTGTCGTCCGGGTACTGCTTGACCAGGTCGGCGAACTCGGAGGCCGCGAGAGGGTACTTGCCGGCCATGTAGTCGCCGAGCGCGCCACGATACATATCATCGGGCGAGGGGCCGGCGGGGGCGGGCGGGATCTTGCCGGTGGCCGCTGCGGGCGGAGGGTTGTCGGTGCCCTGCGAAGGACCGCCGGTCGGGGCGGGCCCGTTGGGAGCCGCGCCGGTGGGCAGGTTCTGCAGCATGGAGTTAGTGGTTTGCTGCTGGCTGTTGATGGTGGCGAGCGCGCGGTCGAGCTTGGCCATGCGCGCTTTCAGCTCGTCGAGCGAGTCGTTCAGGGACTGAATCTGGCCGGAGACCTGGTCGGTTTTTGCGGCGGTCGCCTCCTGCTGCGACGTGATGTGCTGCTGCAGCGTGCCGACGGTGAGCGACATGCGGTTGACCGAGTCGGCCGTCTGCTGGACGAGGTCTTTGAGGACGCCCATGCGCTCGTCGTTGGACTGCTGGAGCCGCGCGACAGCGTCTTGCAGCTGCTGGACTTGCGTCTGGAGTTGCACCATCTCCTTGCTGACAGCGTGCGCCGGGAGGGTGAAGGAGGACGCGAGCAGCGCGGCGGTGAGGGTGTAGCGGCGGACGGAGTGCATGGGTGGCTCCTTACAAATGACTCGCGTGCAGAGTCATCTTGAGGCGATTGGATTGTCGAGGCCGGTTGAGGAGAACCCGGGGCTAAAGCCCATTCAGAATTGGAGCGGATTCAGGGGCTTGAAGGCCCCTGCTCCCTCCGAACTTCCGTCGTCCTCGAGTGCTTCCTGGCCGGTTACTTGTCGATGTTGAACTGGGCGCGGCGGTTTTCCTGCCAGCAGGTTTCGTTTTCCTCGGTGCAGAACTGGCGCTCCTTGCCGTAGCTGACGACGCGGATGCGCGAGGCCGGAACACCGGCACTGATCAGCGCCGAGCGGGCGGCGTTGGCGCGGTTTTCGCCCAGCGTGATGTTGTACTCGGCCGAGCCGCGATCGTCGCAGTAGCCACCGATGAGCACCTTCATCGCGGGATGCGCGGCGAGGTAGCGCGCGGCGTTGAGCGCGGCGGTCTGCGCGTCAGGGCGGAGGTCGTAGCTGTCGTAGTCGAAGAAGATGTCCTGGACGTTCTGGTGGAATGCGGCCTCGCTGGTGGAGTCGCTGTTGAGGTCGCTGCTCGTGCCGGTGGTGGTTGGCACGGTCGGAACGCGGACGGTGACGCGGACGTTGGCGTCGGTGCTGCCGCCGTCGCCTTTGGCGACGAGATGGAAGTTGGTCGAGTTCGAGGGCGAGACGGTCTGGGTGCCGTTGAGCGGCACAGGCCCGATGCCGTCGATGACGACGCTGGTCGCGTTCGTGGTGCGCCAGTTGAGCACGACAGACTGGCCGAGGTCGATCGCCAGCGGGTCGGCGGAGAAGGTGGCGGTGGGCGCCGGCAGCATGCTAGGCGCGGTCGAGTCGATGCCCGTGCCGGTGGTGCTGGTCGGTTTGTGATGGCAGCCGGTCGCGAGAGCCAGGAGTGCGGTAGCGGCTAAGAGCGTGAACTTCAGGGGCATCGATTGCTTTGTCATCTTCCATCCTTCTGTGTTCCCGGGGAGGTTGGTGGAGGCGGGGACACGGCACCATAACTTATTCAAACAGTTTATTTCCAGCTCCAGTTCGGCATGTCGGCGCCGGAACCAGTGAGGGCACGTTTCTGCGTTCCGTCGGCGAGCATGGTCATGATGCGCACGCTCGAATTGCCGCCTGCAGTATTGGCGAAGACGATGTGACGGCCGTCAGGCGACCACGAGGGGAAGTCGCAACGCCCGATGTCGTGGGTGAGCTGGATCCAGCGCTTGCTGGCGATCTCCATGATGTAAATGTCCTGCCCGCCGGGAGCGCCGGGGCCGTACTTGCGGTTCCAGGCGAAGGCGAGGAACTGGCCGTTGGGCGACCATGACGGCGATGTGGCGTAGCCGCCGTCCGTCATGCGCTGCACGCCGGAGCCGTCCGCGTCCATGATGTAGAGCTGCGGAAGGCCGGTACGTCCGCTGATCCACGCGATCTGCGCTCCGGTCTTGGGGTTCCAGACGGGCGAGACGTCCGGGCCGCGGAAGCTGGTGATGCGGCGGGCGACATTGCCTTCACCGTCCGCTGTCCAGATTTCGGGATCGCCGGTGCGCGAGGACGAGAACGCCAGTTGGTTTCCGCTGGGCGACCATGCCGGCGAGAGGTTCGTACCGCCGGCGGCGGGGAAGTTCACGATGCGGTTGAGCAGCATCGAAAACATCTTGATCTGGAAGCCTTCGCGGCCGAGCGCGCTGAAGGCAAGCCGAGTGTTGTCCGGCGAGATGCGCGGCGACAGCGACACTGTGCCGAGATGCGTGAGGGCGTGCTGGTTCTGCCCGTCGTAATCCATCTCCCAGATCTCTTTGTTCGGGCCGGTCTGCTTGACGTAGTAAATCTTCGTTTCGGCAATACCAGCAACGCCTCCGCCAAGCCGCGAGATGATCTCGTCGGCGAACCGATGTGCGATCTGGCGGGCCTGGTCTTCGCCGGGCTCCTCGGTGTATTGCTTGCCGAACACCTGCGGATACTGCGCGTTCTTGGTGTCGTCGAGATAGCCGTTGACAACAAGCCGTCCGCCGCGCGTGCTGACGCTGCCGAACGCCACCATCGTCGCGCTCGCGGGCGGAGCCGACCACTGCGAAAGGTTCATCTCCGCGGGCGCGCCGGGAGAGTTCTGGGGGATCTGGCTCTTCGAAACGATGTCGAAGATGCCCGCGACGTTGAGGTCGGAGAACAGCGTCGTGTCGAAGGCGCGCTTGTAGGACTCGGTCGCGGGGTCGGGCGTGCCGGGCTTGAAGTCGGCGACCGCTATGCGTATGCGCTCGGCGCCGTTCGAGCTTTCAAGGTGGAACCAGTCCTGTGCGCGCAGCAAGGGCGAGGCGAATACAAAGAGGACCGCAAATGTGACTGCATGGAAAGCGGGACTCGACTTGAGAGAGCGGGGAGTTCTTCTCATCATCTTTAGGATAGACGCTTTCGGGCTGTGTAAAGGCACCTGGGGGGACTCAGGGACGGTAATCAAACTTGTACTCGATGGTGATGTGATCGCCCTCGGGCAGGTCGCCGAACGTATCGATCCGCTGGATCGCGCGGAGGGCCGCGTTGTCCAGCGAGGGCGAGCCGCTGCGGGTTTCGATGCGGAGGTTGGTGGGGGAACCGTCGCGCTGGATCTCGAACAGGACAGTGACGCTCTTGCCGCGGGAGGCCACCGGGTCGGGCTCCTGGAGGTAGTAGTTCTCCGTCACCTTCGCGCCGACGATGCGCAGGTAGTACGCATAGCGGTTGCCGAAGGCGCGGTTCTGGACGGTGACCGTGGCGGTGCCGTCCTTGACGTGCGAGATGGACTGCGGAAGCTGCGTGGCCGCGTCGCCCGTCGCGGCCTTGGGCGTCTCCGGAACCGGCTGCGGATGTTTGGGCGGCGCGGGCGTTTCCTTCGGCGCAACCTTCGTGTTCTTCGGAACCTCTTTTTCCTTGATGAGGAGGTCGGTCGGTTTGGGTGGCGGCGCGGTCTTTTCTCTGGGCGGAGGCTCGGGGGCCCTGGTGACGTTCTCGGAGGCGAGCACGGAGTGTTCTACCGGCGGCGCTTTAGGCGGCAGAGGGATGGAGGACACCATCGAGGCCTCGATCGCCCCGATGGAAGCGGCATTGTCGCCCCAGGGATTCTTGTGCGACGGATGCAGGTACGCCGCGCCGATCAGGACGGCAACGACAGCGATGTGCAGCGCGATGGCTCCAGCGAAGCCGCTGCCGAGGGGCTGCTGTTCAGGCGCGGGATGGACGTTGCTGGACATGCCTATTTGCTGAGGGGTTGGGTCACGATGCTGATGTTGGTGATGCCCGCTTGTTTGACGGCGTCCATGACCGAGGCGAAAGCGCCGAAGGGCACCTTCTCGTCGGCGCGCACGTAGACCACCTTGCTCTTGCCCGGGCCGTTGGTGGCGTGCAGGAGCGTGGGCAGGGCATTAACGTTGACGGGCTTGTCCTGCAGGAAGACATTCTGGTCTTTGTCAATCGTGATGACGGTGCGCTCTTCGGTGAGCTGGTTGACGGAGCGCGTGTGCGGCACGGCGACTTCGACCCCCGACTGCAGCACCGGTGCGGTGAGCATGAAGATGAGCAACAGCACGAGCACGACGTCGACGAGCGGCGTGATGTTGAGCTCGGCGAGGGCGGTCTGCGTGCGTCCGCGGCTGTTGGTGAAGGCCACGCTAGAAAGTCCTCCGGCGGGAATCGTCTGTGGCTACGGGCTGCGCGGCCGCTGGAGGCTGCGGCGTCACCAGCGCGGCGTTCTCGATGGCGTTGAGGAGCTCGCGGCCGAAGTCGTCCATGCGCGCGCCGAACTCGCGGACCCGCGCGGTGAGCTGGTTGTAGCCGACCAGCGCGGGCACGGCCACGACAAGGCCCGCGGCGGTGGTGATCAGGGCTTCAGATATGCCCGGCGCTACGGCCCGCAGCGTCGCTGCACCCGCAGTGCCGAGGCCGTGGAACGCGTCGACGATGCCCATAACGGTGCCGAAGAGCCCGACGTAGGTTGCGCCCTGTGCGATGGTGGCGAGCCAAGTGAGGCGCGATTCCATCTGGGTGAGCGACTCGCTGGAGGCGGTCTGCGCGGCGCGCTCTAGCGCCTGCGGATTGGGCGGCGTGCCGCGACCGCCGGACTGGCGCTGGTACTCGTCATGTATCTCGTGGAAGACCGCAACCAGCGGGCTGGGGCGGAACATGTCGGCTGTGGCGGCGATTTCGCTCAGGCGGCCCGATTTGCGGAAGGCGCGCACGAACTTCTGGCTCTGCGCCTGCGCTGCGCGGAAGGACTTCCACTTGGAGATCATGATGGCCCAGGAGAAGATGCTCGCGAGCAGAAGGATGACCAGCACAGTCAGCGCGGTGGGGCCGCTGTTGTGGACCATGTCCATGATCGCGCCGCCGTGGGCGGGGGGGAGCGTCGCCGGGCCGGTCGGGATGTCGGATTCCTGGAAGAGGAGGAGAGCGAGGGAGAGGAGACTCATGCCGAGGATAGTTTACTTTGCCACGAGGTTTGTGGCCGAAAAGGCAGGTGTTGAGGGTGATGCGGGCTTGTGCGGCACTCATTGCCCAGCACTCAAGCCGTGATGGGAACCTTTACAGTCGCACCAGCATTGCCTGGCAAACTATTGAGGATTATCACCTTTACACAAGGTGTCCGACGATGAAAGGATCGCGGACATGGGACTGGCTGAAACGATCGCGGTTGTGTTGTTGGGCCTACTCCTCGCTGCGTACTTGCTTGCTTCTGAGTTTCTGGACACTATTGGGCGTCTCGAGATATTGGAAAAGAGATGGCCTTCGGCGTGGCGGGCAATGAGTAATCGCCCGTTTCGGCTAGTAATGCTCGTATTTCTGGTTGTCCTCGTAGCCAAGGATGTGACCGAGCGACTGCACGAAAACGAGCCAGCACCGGTCGTAGTCAACATTCCTCCTCCGCCCGCGCCAACGATTGTGATGGGCGTACCGAATTTTTCTGTTGCAAAAGGATCAATCAAAGTCGAGAAGCACAAGACGGGTATAGATAGCGTGTTTGTTCTTATTACAGCCAAGGGAATTGTTGAAAACCCTGCGTTTGAGATTGCGTGTAGCAGGGCTTGTTATGTGGAAAACCCGAGAGCGATCGACTCTGCAACGTATTCACGCCCCATTGATGGGCCGTCCGGTTCGCCGTCGGTAACTAGGATTGGATTTAGCATTCCACCCCGTTTGGACAACGGAAAACAACTGACTTTCGACGTTTTCTCTAAAGAGCCTTCGATGCCAGGCGCTACCGATCAACTGTCGCTCACTTATGTAAAGCTTTATTCGCCTAAGCGGCAGTGAGTTCCTAGTATTTCAGCGCCGGAATTCTCGGCGTACGCTATCTCCAGCACGAAGCAGTAGCAAGTCATGGCCTCCAATTCCATCCCGACAGTCAGAACCCATCCCGAGGAGAACGAAAAAACCCTGACGTATGAGGAGGGCTGGGCTCTGCTGTGGAGCCTTGAGGGCAGCATGAAGGGTTGGTTCCCAGAAGAGGGTGGAGCGTCTGGAATCCTCCGCAAGGAGCTCGAAGACTGGGGCGAATGAACGCGAGTGGCCCGCTTAAGACCCACCACCCCAGCAGCCCAACCAGCAACCTCAAATCCATCAACCACTTACAAAATAATTCCTCAAAAACGCCTGAAAAACCGCATGTCAAGCCCCCAAACCCTCTAAATCCATCATTCCAAACGCAATACATCTTGCACATATATACCCTCCCACTCTGTACAATTAACTTGAGAGTTCAAAAAGGCTGCACGGCATCCCGCCGTTGCAGCCTTTTCCATTTCCGCGGGAGGCAAATGTCATGAGCAACACCGAACTGACCCAACGCAGACCTCACCAGACTCGAAGACCAGACCTAACCCCTGCAAATCTAGACTTTAGGACCAAAAGATGGGGGGAGTACCCCTGGCAGCGGTGTTGATGCTGGTGCGCTCTTTCTTCGCCCTGCAATGCGGGCTTTGCTATGCTCTCGTTGAACAGGTTTGAGGGCGACATGCTGCTGGAGCTGCGCGCAGAAAATTATGCGGTGATCGACCACGCCGTCGCCGAGTTCGGCGCGGGGTTGAATCTGCTGACCGGCGAGACCGGTGCCGGGAAGTCGATCCTGATAGACGCGCTGGTGCTTTTGTTGGGTGGGAAGGCTTCGGCGGATCTCGTCCGGTTCGGCGCGGAGAAGGCTGTGCTCGGTTGCGTGTTTGAGGCGACGCCCGGGGCCGAAGAGATTCTGGAGCGCAACGGGATCGATGCCGAAGGCGACGAAATTCTGCTGCGGCGAGAGATTTCATCCAGCGGCAAGGGGCGGGTGTTCATCAACAACCAGCCGGCGACTGTGGGCGTGCTGCGCCAACTGGCCCCGGAGCTGGCGCTGGTGCACGCGCAGTCGGAGACGATGGTGGCGTTCGATCAGGCGCAGCAGCGGCTGCTGCTGGATCGCTACGGCGTGATTTCGACCGATGCGGTAGGCGCGGCGTTTGCCGAGTGGCGGCGGCTGCGCGAGGAAATCGACGAGCTGCAGGGGGCGGAGCAGGACCGGTTGCGGCGCGCTGATCTGTGGAGCTTCCAGGCGCGCGAGATTGAGGCTGCCGGACTGACAGACGCCGAAGAAGACATGCGGCTCGAGACCGAGAAGCGCGTGCTGGCGAATTCCGAACGGCTGTTTGCAGCCGCCAGCGCGGCCCAGGAGTTGCTGTACGAGGCGGAGACTTCGGCGGAGTCGCTGCTCGGCGCGGCGCTGCGGCAGATCGAAGACCTCGCGCGGTTCGATGCGCAGTTTCGCGAGACGGCCGGCCAGATTGCCTCGGCGAAGGCGGCTGTGGAGGACGCGTCGGCGACGCTGCGGCAGTTTGCGGGGAACATGTCGGCGTCGCCGGAGCGGCTGGCGGAGATTGAAGAGCGGCTGGTGGTGCTCGACCGTGTGAAGCGGAAGTACGGTGCGACCCTTGGCGAGGTGATGGCGTTTGGCGCGGATGTGGCGCAGAAGCTGGCCGACCTGGAGAACCGCGATGTGCGCCTTGCCGAGTTGCAGGCAGAGTTGGCGACAGCGGCGAGTGCCTATCGCAAGGCCGCGAGGGCCCTCACCGATGAGCGTGAGGCTGCGGCGCGGAAGCTGGCGAAGGTAGCCGAGCGACAGATCAATGAACTGGCCATGCAGACGCGGTTCCAGATCAGCGTAAGCGCGGATGAGGAGTCGCCGGCGTGGACGGCCGCCGGATGGGACGCGGTGGCGTGCACCATTGCGACCAACCCCGGCGAGCCGCTGAAGCCGCTGACCGAGATCGCTTCGGGCGGCGAAATGTCGCGCGTGATGCTGGCGCTGAAGGTGTCGGTGGAAGAGGGCGGGGCGGCGGGTGCGGGGAAGCGGAAGAAGTCCGCGCTGCCGCGGACGCTGGTGTTCGACGAGATCGATATCGGCATCGGCGGGCGCGCGGCGGAGGCTGTCGGGCAGAAGCTGAAGGCCCTCTCAAGGGCGCAGCAGGTGCTGTGCATCACGCACCTGCCGCAGATCGCGGCCTTCGCCGACCAGCACTTCCTGATCGAGAAGACGGAGAAACGCGGACGCACGCAGACCGGCGTCCGGCTGATGCAGAGCGGCGAGCGGGTGGAGGAGATCGCAAGGATGCTTTCGGGTGCGAGCCTGACGGAAACGTCGATCCGGCACGCCGAGCAGATGCTGGCCGGGAGTCAGTAGCCGGCTCACGACCGGTCGGAATTGTTGTCAAGCCCCCTCGCCTGTGCAAAACTCATAAACTCCGCACCACGACTGGCGATTTCCGATTCGCCCTGCGTGCATTTTATATCCCGCAAATCTCTACAATTGAATCAGGTCAACAAACGGGCAGCGTGCCAGTCGATGACTTCACAGACCTTTGGAGACTTCCGACAGACCGTTAGACCAGACCTAACCCCTGCAGATCGAAACTTTAGGACCAAAAGATAAGACCTACCCCCCAACATGAATCTGGCGCTCGTTTTCCTTCACGACGGCGGGCAACTCGCTCCTCAATGGCCGCGCTCCAATCGGTGAGCAAGACATGGGAGGCTACACGATGGCCGAACCAAGGAAATGCGGACACGCAAACTGTACATGCGTCTGCACGGACGGCAAAAAGTACTGCTCGCAATACTGCGAGGACTCGAAAAACATGCAGACCATCGCCTGCAAGTGCCCGCATCCGGACTGCGGCGGGCAAACCTAAGCCAAGCCGCCTCTAAGGCTGTATCGAGGCCGTGCAGCACCGGCTCGCGTCCATCCCGGGGCGAGTCATCCGCCCGCCGTTTTGCACCAGTTCTGGTTCAAAGCGGAGGCGTTCGGGCCTCAAAACGGGTATACTGGATCAGTGAGTACCCTAACAGTCGCACCCACCGATGTTAACCAGTCTGTAACAGGACAGGCGGCGAAGCGCGTCCTCTTGTTGAAGCCTCGCGGCTTCTGTGCGGGCGTGGTCCGGGCCATTGATATTGTGCAGATTGCGCTGGACACGTTTGGCGCGCCGATCTACGTTCGCAAGGAAATCGTCCACAACAGCTACGTGGTGAACGATCTCGCGCAAAAGGGCGCGATTTTCGTCAACGAACTGGATGAGGTGCCCGAGGGCGCGCGCGTGATTTACTCCGCGCACGGCGTTTCGCCGGCGGTCCGGGAGCGTGCCAAGGAGCGCGGGCTGAAGGTGGTCGACGCGACCTGCCCGCTGGTGACCAAGGTGCACGTTGAGGCGATCAAGTTCGCCAAGCAGGGCTACTCGCTGGTGCTGGTCGGGCATCGCGACCACGAAGAAGTTGAAGGAACGCAGGGCGAAGCGCCGGATGTGACGCAGGTGGTCTCGACCGTGGAAGAGGTTGCCGCGCTGGTGGTGCCGGACCCCGACAAGGTCGCGTACCTGACGCAGACGACGCTGTCGCTGGATGAAGCGCGCTACATGATCGAGGCGCTGAAGAAGAAGTTCCCGAACATCGTCGGCCCGCACGCGCAGGACATCTGCTATGCGACCGAGAACCGCCAGACCGCGGTGAAGAACGTGGCGCACGGCGCGGATGTGGTGCTGGTTGTGGGATCGCGGAATAGCTCGAACTCGAACCGCCTAGTCGAGGTTTCGCAGAACCTGGGCACAAATTCTTACCTGATCGACAAGGCCGAGGACATACGGCCGGAGTGGATTGAGAGCGTCAGCACGGTCGCCATCACGGCGGGCGCGTCGGCTCCTGAAGTGCTGGTGCAGGACGTTGTGCGGTATTTGCAGGGCAAGGGATACGGGTCCGTGGAAGAGATCGAGGTAATGCCGGAAAACGTACGTTTCGGCCTGCCACCCGAGATCATCAAGGCGATCGGCTCGACGCCCGTAGCACAGCCCCGGGCATAAGTCAGGGCGCACGCCAACGATCGGCCGTTCCGCTCAATTTGCGGGTGCGGCAGCAGGAATTCTATAGCCGCATGAGCGCATCTCCATCCAATCCGCAAAATAATCCGGGGGCTAAAAGAGCTTCAACGGCGCAGCCACGCTTTGGACGGATCGACCTCGGCCTGGACAAGGTGATCGACGGCATCAAGCGGTCGTGCGACTGGCTGCTGGGGCAGCAGTTCGAAGAAGGCTACTGGTGTGGGGAGCTCGAAGCGGATGTGATGCTCGAGGCGGACTACATCTTCATGCACACGCTGCTGGGGACTGGCGATCGTGGCAAGATGAAGCGCGCGATAAACGAAATTTTGCGCCACCAGAATGCTGACGGCGGATGGAGTCTGTATCCGGGCGGCCCTTCGAATGTGAACTATGGCGTGAAGTGCTATCTGGCGCTGAAGTTGATGGGCTGGACGGCGGACGATCCAGTGCTGGTGAAGGCGCGCGAGAATGTGCTCTCGCTTGGCGGCGTGATCCAGTGCAATACGTTTACGAAGATCTATCTCTGCTCGCTGGGGCAGTACGACTATGACGCGGTGCCCGCGGTGCCGCCGGAGATCGTGCTCTTCCCGGACTGGTTCTACTTCAATATTTACGAGATCAGCGCGTGGTCGCGGTCGATCCTGGTGCCGCTGTCGATCATCTACGCGAAGAAGCCGTTCAAGAAGATCCCGGCAGAGCAGGGGATCGACGAGCTGTTTGTCGGTGGGCGTAAAAGGGCCAACCTGTACCCGCGACGGGACAGGAAACACCTGTTCTCGTGGCGCAACTTCTTTCTGTTTACCGATCGGCTGGCGCACTGGGCTGAGCGTGTGCATATTCGTCCGCTGCGCAAGATGGCGCTGAAGAAAGCCGAGCGCTGGATGCTGGATCACTTCGAGCGCTCCGACGGGCTGGGCGCGATTTATCCCGCCATGCTGAACGCGATTGTGGCGCTGTTCGCGCTGGGGTATACGGCGGACGATCCGCAGGTTATCCGCGCGATGGATGAGTTTGAAAAACTGGGTATCGATAAGCCGAATGGAGAGCCGGATTATCCGACTCCGACGTTCCGCATGCAGCCGTGCTTCCCGCCGGTTTGGGATACGGCGCAGGTGCTTTCGACATTTGGCGAAGTGGGAATGCCGAAGGATGATCCCCGACTTCTAAAGGCCGCCGACTGGCTGCTGAGTAAGGAGATCCGTTATCAGGGCGATTGGTCGCACAACGTGAAGTGCCCGGATGCGAGCTGCTGGTGCTTCTTCTTCAACAACGACCATCAGCCGGACGTCGACGATACGGGCGAGGTGCTGCTGGCATTGCGTGCGGTGGATAACCCTCGCGAGCGCTATCAGCATGAAGTGACGCAGCGCGCTATCGCGTGGGTGTTTGCCATGCAATGCAAGAGCGGTGGATGGGCGTCGTTCGACAAGGACAATACCAAGAAGATTTTCGAGTCGATCCCGTTCGCCGACCATAACGCGATGATCGACCCGCCGACGGTGGACATCACCGGCAGGATTCTCGAGATGCTCGCCAGCTATGGCTACACGCGCCGCGATCCGCGCGTGGAGAAGGCGGTGCAGTTCATCCTGCGCGAGCAGGAGCCGGACGGCTCGTGGTTTGGGCGCTGGGGCGTGAATTATCTGTACGGGACATTTCTGGTGCTGCGCGGTCTGCAGGCGATGGAGTACTCGTACCTGGAGCCGGCGGTGCAGCAGGCGGCCGAGTGGATTCGCATGGTGCAGAACGCGGACGGTGGATGGGGCGAAACGTGCGGTACGTATGACGATCCGGACCAGCGCGGCATCGGGCCTTCGACGCCGTCGCAAACCGCGTGGGCGCTGCTGGGCTTACTGGCGGCGAACGACACGCGATCGGACTCGGTGGCGAAGGGGATTCGTTGGCTGATCGACAAGCAGCACGAGGATGGATCGTGGGATGAGCTCGCCGCGGGACGGAATGGTGAGTCTTACTACACGGGTACGGGATTCCCGCGGGTGTTCTACCTGGGATATCACTTGTACAAGCAGTATTTTCCGCTGCTGGCGCTGACGACTTATCGCAAGGCGATCGAGCGGGAGCAGGCAGAGGCCTAGTTGATTGGATTGGTTTCGGTACTAGAAGCCAGACGCTTAGCTACCTTGGTTTCAAATAAACAGGCGCCGTGGATGGCCTTCAAGTTCCAGTAAAAGCTGCTTGCGCTGTATGCCGCCGCCGAATCCGGTGAGGCTCCCGTTTGTCCCGATAACGCGGTGACATGGAATAACCACAGGAATGGGGTTACGACCGTTGGCGGCACCGACGGCGCGTGTCGCCTTCTCATCTCCAAGCCTGCGCGCGATGTCCAGATAGCTGCAGGTCTCTCCGTAAGGAATGTTCTGCAGTTGTTCCCAGACGCGCAGTTGAAAAGCCGTACCTCTCAGGTCGAGCGGAATATGGAAACTCGCTCGTGTACCTGCGAAGTATTCTGCAAGCTGCTCTGCGGCCATACCGAGGACAGGGAAGCGTTCATCACCTGGGCGAACGCGTAGCGCTTCGACAGGCACGGCACGTTCCTTCCAGAGAATCTCGACAAGGCCCGTGGCGCTGGCGATGAGGTGCAGGTCGTCTATCGGCGCTCGGATTGTGAGGCAGCCGAGCTGTATGGCGGTTTTCCGGTTAGCTGTTGTACCCATCTTGAGTCGAGCTGCCTCGTGAGATCGCCTGATCTGCGCACACCTTGTGCGATAAAAGTTGATAAAATACTACCTATGGCCGTCCCCGTATCTCAAGCCTTTACCGTCGCTACTTATGTGTTGAAGCAGAAGCTCACCGGCCGCAAGAAGTATCCGCTGGTGTTGATGCTGGAGCCGCTGTTTCGCTGCAACCTGGCGTGCGCCGGCTGCGGCAAGATCCAGTATCCGGCACACATTCTGAAGGCGGAGCTGACGCCGGAGCAGTGCTTCAAGGCCGTGGAAGAATGCGGGACGCCGATGGTGGCGATCCCTGGCGGTGAGCCGCTGCTGCATCCGCAGATGCCGGAGATTGTGGCGGGCCTGGTGGCGCGTAAGAAGTATGTGTACATGTGCACGAATGCGCTGCTGCTGAAGGAGAAGCTGCATTTGTTTACGCCGTCGAAGTACCTGAGCTTTTCGGTTCATGTGGACGGCGAGCGTGAGCACCACGACTTTGGCGTGTGCCGCGAGGGCGGGTACGACATTGCGATGGACGGCATTCATGCGGCGGTGGCCGCGGGTTTTCGCGTGACGACGAATACGACGCTGTTCGACGGGGCCGATCCTAACTCGGTGCGGCGGCATTTCGACCAGATGATGGATGCCGGCGTGGAGAGCATGATGGTGTCGCCGGGCTACACGTACGACAAGGCTCCGGACCAGCAGCATTTCCTCGGCCGCGCCAAGTCGCGCAAGATGTTCCGCGCGATCCTCTCGAACCGCAAGAAGACGTGGGCGTTCAATGCGTCGCCGATGTTCATGGAGTTCCTGATGGGCAAAAAGGAACTGACGTGCACACCCTGGGGCATGCCGACGTACTCGATCTTCGGCTGGCAGAAGCCGTGCTACCTGCTGCAGGACGGGTATGCGGACACGTTCCAGGAGCTGATGGAAGCTGTTGAGTGGTCGAACTACGGGACGGAGAGCGGCAATCCGCGCTGCGCGAATTGCATGGTGCACTCAGGCTATGAGGCGAGCGGCGTGAACTACACGTTCGGCTCGCTGAAGGGCTTGTTGCAGACCGCGAAGGCGATGTTCATGGGCGAGTACAAGGATCCGGGCGCGCAGAAGTTGCTGAACGAGTGGCGCGTTGAGGGCCATGGGCCGCTGGTGCAGATTGCGGGGCAGCCGACGCCGGTGGTGGTGACGACTTCGGTGGATTCGAACATGACCAGCGTGGCGGGAGACTAGCGATGTCGACATTGCAGCAGGAGCACCTGAAGGTTGAGCAGTTGCAGCAGCTGAATCCCGATGAGCTGGAGCATGCAGCCGGACGCGAGCGCGAGAATCTCGAGGGCTCGATTCCGTCGCTCGCGAGCGATGCGGAGATTCGCGAGGCGCTCGAAAAGGCGTTCGACTATCGCGGTGACATTACGGTGACGCGCAAGGATGGCTCGGTGGTGGAGGGCTATCTTTACGATCGTTACAACGGCAGCACGCTGGAGACTTCGGTGATACGACTGATGCCGGTGCCCAAGCCGGGACAGCCGCATGAGCGCGTGAACATTGCGTATTCGGATGTGGCAGCGCTGAAGTTCAGCGGGCGCGATACGGCGGCGGGTAAAACGTTCGAGGCTTGGGTAAAGAAGTACTGGGAGAAGAAGGCCGCGGGCGAGAAGAATATTCAGATTGCGCCGGAGAAGCTGGACTAGCAATGGCTGACGCGGGGATTGCCGTGCAGGACTGTGGGTGCATCGCCCTACCTGACAACGTCTCTCGCGTGTTGGGTGTCGTCCCTGGAACGCGTCTTGCAATCAGCATCGATGGTGCAGCACGTAGCATCACGCTGACAGTACTAGAAGGCGAGTCCGTGAATGGGAACCCAATCCTCGCGGCTTGCCCTACACAACGATGAACGTATTTCTTACGGGTGCGACGGGCTTCGTTGGTTCACATGTGGCGCAGCTTGCGGTGGAGCAGGGTGCGAGCATTGTCTGCCTGGCGCGGTCCACTTCGAATCTCGCAAATCTTCCGAAGGAAGCGACTGTTGTGCAGGGCGATCTACGCTCGCCGGAGGGCTTTGCTTCGGCGCTGCGTGGATGTGATGCGCTGATTCATGTGGCGGCGGATTATCGCCTGTGGGTGCCGGACCCGGCGGATATGTATAAAGCCAACGTCGAGGGCACGCGGGAGCTACTGCGGCTGGCGCGCGAGGCCGGCGTGCCGCGGGTGGTGTATACGAGCAGCGTGGCGACGATGGGCTTCAAGACGGACGACACCGTCGTCGACGAAGAGACGCCGGTGAGTGAGGCCGATATGATCGGCCACTATAAGCGGTCGAAGTGGCTGGCCGAGCAGGAGGCAATTGCTGCGGCGCACGCGGGGCAGCATGTGATGATCCTGAATCCGACGACGCCGATCGGCGCGCAGGATACGAAGCCGACGCCGACGGGGCGGATTGTGGTGGACTTTCTGAACAAGAATTTTCCGGCGTATGTGGATACCGGATTGAACCTCGTCGATGTGCGTGAGATTGCGCGGGCGCACCTGGTTGCGGTGGAGCGCGGGACTCCCGGAGAACGGTACATCCTGGGTGGAGAGAACCTTACGCTGAAGCAGATACTCGACCGGCTGGCGGCGATTACGGGGCTGCCATCGCCCCAGCACAAGGTGCCTCATGCGGTGGCGATGGCGTTCGCGTTTTTCGATGAGACGATCACCGGCAAGCTGCGCGGCAAAGAGCCGCGTGCGACGGTCGAGGCCGTGCGCATGGGGAAGAAGATGATGTTTGCGAGTTCCGCGAAGGCGGAGCGCGAGTTGGGGTTTGAGGTGAAGCCGGTGGATGCGGCGCTACGCGCGGCGGTGGAGTGGTTCGTGGCGCATGGCTATGCGCCGAAGCTTCCGGTGGCGTTGTGAGCGCGCGGGTCGCGATTATTGCTGCGCTTCCTCGCGAGATCGCGGGTTTGGTGAAGGGTGGCAAACCTGACCCGATGCTGCGGCGGCGGGGAATCCTTTTGTACCGGTTGAACGAGGTGGTCGTCGTTGCGGCAGGTATGGGAGCTGGGCGCGCTGCGTTGGCGGTGGAAGCTGCTCTGGCGACGGGTGGGGTGACGGATCTGATCTCGGCCGGGCTGGCGGGTTCCTGCGATGCGGGACTGTTTCCGGGTGCGGTAGTGGAAGCTACGCTCGTCGTTGATACGCAGACGGGCGAGCGCTTTGAGTGCTCGTCGAGGCCGCCGGATGGGAATCGCGAACTGGTGTTGGCGACGGCTCCCGGGATTGCGACCGTTGCGGAGAAGGCGCGGCTGGCTGCGGCGTATGGAGCGGTTGCGGTCGATATGGAAGCGGCGACTGTGGCGCGGCTTGCTCGTGCGCATGGGCTGCGGTTCCGAGCGATCAAGGCGATTTCAGATGGCCACGATGCGGAGCTGGGGGATTTGTCTGCCTTCACCGGCAAGCATGGGAGTTTTCGCACCGGAGCCTTTGCGTTACATACAGCAGTGAGGCCTTGGACGTGGGGTCGAACGATTGCGCTTGGTCGGCATAGTGCGGCGGCTCTGTTAGCACTTGACCAGGATTTGAAGTTCACGTTGGCTCTTCATGGAGTGAGGACGAAGTAGCGATCTGCATCCAACCGCACAGAGGTTTGGGCGATGGCGTTTTTCGCGATGTTAGTAGCGGTCCTTGGCGGGTTTGCGAATCCGTTGCAGAGTGCAACGAATGCGGAGTTGAACAAGCGGCTCGCGCAACCGGTGTGGGCGTGCTTCGTGGTGTATGCGACGGGGCTGATCGGTCTGGTGCTGGTGCTTGCCGCGATGCGGCAGGCGTTTCCGGCGGGGCGCGCCAATGCGGTGCCGTGGTGGGCTTGGATGGGCGGCGTCATCAGCCTGGGGTCGACGATGGCGGGACTGACGATGGCGCAGAAGCTTGGCTCGGGATTGTTTACGGCGGCGAACCTTACGGCGGCCGTGGTGATGTCGGTGGCGCTCGATCACTTCGGGGTTGTCGGGATGAGGCAGCATACGGCTTCGCCCGGACGGTTGGCGGGGTGTGCGCTGTTGATCGCAGGCGTCTGGCTGGTGGCCAAGTTCTAGCAATGTGGGTGGGTGAGCGGCGTTGGTTTGAGATATGAGTTTCGAGTCTCGTGTGACGAGTAGCGAGTGAAGTATGAACTGTCAGCGTGGAGCACAGCTTTCGCGCGGCGGCAGTGTCCTCTAAACTTGAAGGGATGCAAGAAGCTATTCCTTCCACGATGCAGGCTGCGGTTTATCGCGCCGTTGATGATGTTCGTACAGAGACAGTAGAAGTTCCCGCAATCGGTGCCGGCGAGGTGCTGGTGCGGATCGACACGTGTGGGATTTGCGGAACGGACCTGAAGAAGATCCACACCGGGTCACACTCTGCGCCGCGGGTTTTCGGGCATGAGATGGCCGGGACGATTGCGGCCATTGGGGATGGCGTGCGCGGTTTTGCGGTGGGCGATCGAGTGATGGCTTTCCATCACACTCCGTGCGGGCGCTGCTTCTATTGCCGCAAGCAGACATTCGCGCAATGCGAGACGTATAAGAAGGTGGGGACGACCGCAGGTGTGGGTGAGGCTGCCGGCGGCGGGTTTGCAGAGTACATCCGCGTGATGGACTGGATTGTCGGAGACGGTGTGAAGCCGGCAGGACTGATCAAGGTTCCCGACGACATTCCGTTTGAGCAGGCCGCGTTCATCGAGCCGGTGAACACGTGCTTCAAGGCGATCAAGCTGCTGGCGCTCGAGCCGGACGATACGGTGCTGGTGATCGGACAGGGGAGCATTGGCATATTGCTGGCGGCGCTGGCGAAGCAGACCGGGGCAACGGTGCTGACGTCCGACCTGTATCCGGAGCGTCATGCTATTGCGGCGAAGTTTGGATTGACACATCCGGTCGATGCGCGCGGAGATGTGGTTGCGGCGGCCAAGGCCGCGACCGAGGGCCGTGGAGCGGATGTCGCGCTGGTGGCCGTTGGAGCGGACGCACTGATCGCGACCGCCATGCAGGCGATACGGCCGGGTGGGCGTGTGATGTTGTTTGCGAGCACGCAGCATGGAACGGCGCCCTTCGATCCGGCGGCGGTATGTATGGATGAGAAGACGCTGATGGGGTCGTACTCGGCTTCGGTGGCGATACAGCAGGAGGGCATCGACCTGGTGTTCGAGGGCTACCGCTCGGGGAAGATGGACTTGACACAGCTGATCTCGCATCGCTTTTCTCTGGAGCAGGCGGCGGAGGCGGTGCGGCTGGCGTCGAATCCGCAGCCGGACTCGATGAAGATTGTGCTGAAACCCGGCTCAAAGTAACAGTCGAAGCCCGCCCGCAGCCGCAAACAGTTGCAAAAGACACAGCATACGGGACTAGAATCCCGCCATGAGTCTCGACGCCGATCGTGCGCGGGCAGCATTGGATGCGGGCGAGTTCGTGCCCTTCTTCCAGCCGGTGGTCGCAATCCGTACGGGCAGGCTGGTGGGGTTCGAGGTGCTGGCGCGCTGGCAGGATCCCTCAAACGGCACGATGCTTCCGGACGCCTTCATCCCTATGGCGGAGCGTGACGGCTGGATTTCGGAGCTGACGTTACACATGTTGCGTGGGGCATTCCGGGCAGCGACCGCTCTGCCAAACCCAGTCGAGCTTGCCTTCAACATACCGGCCCAGCAGTTGCACGATCGCATGCTGCCGCGGCAGATCGCCGATATCGCCGCTGAATCGGGATTTCCTCTCCACTTGATCTCGCTTGAATTGACCGAGACGGCGTTGGTCCAGGAGGTCGAAGCGGCGCGCGACGTGGCGTCTGAATTGAAGGCCATGGGCTGCAAGCTCGCGCTTGACGACTTCGGCACCGGCTACTCCAGCCTGCGCAGTCTGCAGTCGCTGCCCTTCGATGTGCTGAAGGTCGATCGAAGCTTTGTGGGTTCGATGACGAACAGCAAGGAGAGCCGCAAGATTGTCGCTGCGGTTGTCGGGCTTGGGCAGAGTCTTGGCATCACGACGGTGGCTGAAGGCATCGAGACCGATGAGCAGGACGAGATGCTGCTGTGGCTGGGCTGCGACCAGGGGCAGGGATGGCTGTATGGGCGTGCGGTGCCGCCGGAGGAACTGGCTGCCGCGTTTGCGCAACCCCGAGAGCGCATTGCGGTATGGCCCGTGGCGGATGGGAAGTCGGCGCACGGTTCAATGAGCGGGTTCGAGACGTTGCCGGCCGTTCGCCTGGCGCAATTACGTGCGGTGTACGACGGCGCGCCGGTGGGGCTCGCGTTCCTGGACAGGGACATGCGGTATGTGACATTGAACCGTCGGCTGGCGGAGATGAATGGACCGCCGCTCGCCGCGCACCTTGGCCGTACGGTGGAGGAAATGATCCCGTGGATGTACCCGATCGTAGAGCCGTACATACGACGCGCGCTAAGCGGCCAGTCGGTGCCAGGGGTCGAGATCACCAAGCCTGCCGACGGTCCGAATGCGGGTAGCACGGTACTGCTGACGTACGAGCCGGCGCGAGATGAGGCGGGCGAAGTGATTGGCGTATCGGTCGCGCTGGCGGACATGACGGCCATAAAGCGTGCGGAGGAATCGAGGCAGGAAGCGGAGGAGCACTTTCGCTATCTGCTCGACCTGAACCCGCAGATACCGTGGATTCTCGACAAGACCGGGAGGGCGCTGGGTGTGAGTTCGCGGTGGGGAGAGGTGACGGGGCGAGAGTCCGGGTCGTGGAAGGACTTTGGGTGGGTCGACGCGCTGCATCCGGACGACGTGGAGCACACGCTGGATGTGCTGTTGAGCGCGATGAAGAGTGGCAAGCCGATCGATGTGCGTTATAGGGTCAGGCCTGCCGGCGGCGAGTGGACCTGGAAACGGAGTCGGGGATGGCCGCGGTACGACGCGAATGGAGAGATTCTGTACTGGTACGGCGTGCTGGAGGACGTTGCTGGCGCGGGGTGAACCGGTGTCAGCGGAAACGCCGCAGGAGCAAAGTTCCGCCGATGAAGACGGCTGTTCCGGAAATGGCGAGGACTTCAATGGCGTGTCGGTAGGCGCGCTGCACGGAGGGTGGTGTGGACTGCATGTTGTCGCGGCACTGTGCGCAGCCCTGCGCGCGAGTGGCGCCCGCAGGAAGGCAGAGAGCGAAAAGCAGCGCGAGGCGCAGCTTCACTGGCAAAACTCGAGCAGGATGAAGAGCAGAATCCAGAGCGCCCCCATGGCGTGCCAGTACCACACGGTGGTGTCGACGAGGACCTGGCGGGTGGCGAACTGGCGCGACGCGCGCAGGCCGACGAGGGCACCGACCAGCGCGCTAAGCCCCACGAAAAGGTGCACGGCGTGGGCGACAGTGATGAGGTAGAAGAAGTGGCTGCTGGGGTTGGAGCGGAAGAAGATGTTCTGCGCGGCGAGCTCGTGCCAGGCGACCCACTGGCCGGCGAGGAAGCCGAGCCCGAGCAGGAGGGTGGCGCTGAGCCAGATGGCCGCGCGCCGGGAGGTGGGGCGGCCGAGGCCGATCCACTCGTCCATGATGTCCTGCTCGCGGAACATGCTGCGGCGAGCCATCTCGGCGGTGGCGGAGCTGAGCAGCAGGATCAGCGTGTTGAGGCCGAGGATGCGGGGGACTGCTGTCGGCATCCAGGCGTAGACCCACTCGCCGTGGGCGTCGAAGTGGCCGTTGCCCTTGGTCGCGAAGAATGCGCTGACCATCGCGACGAAGAACATGAAGATGCCGCCAAGGCCGAAGCCGAGGCCGATGCGGCTCTGCGCGATGCGCTCGCGGGGGCCACGCGAACCCGCCGGCCGGTCGTTCCAGTTATCGCCTTCTCCGCCGCCGCCGGTGCGCTTGTCGGTAGGTGGGCGCCGCCCTGAGCCATTGTCGCCCTCTCCAAGCTTGTCGCGAGGATCGATCTTCGGTGGTGTGAAGATGGCCGGCATGACTCCCCCTGGTTCAGATTACTCCGCTTGATCGGGCTGCGTCACCGGCTGCCACTGCGGATGAAAATGGCGGCCGTCGAGCGAGTATTGGCAGGGTGCGACGAAGGTCTGGGGATCGTCCGTCCCGGCTGGATTGAAGGCGTCCGGGGCCCATTCCATGGTGGTTGCTTCCCATGGATTGGATGCAGAAATTGCAGGGCGGCGCAGGGTGATCCAGAGATTCACGACGAACGGCAATTGCGCGGCGGCGAGGAACAGCGCGGCGTAGGTGATGTGGCGCTGCAGCGGCATGGTGGCCGCGAGCAGCGCGCCGCCGGGGCCGGGAATTCCGGTGAGTTGCGCGTAGTGGCGGGGCTCGCCGGCCAGGCCGGTGATGTGCATGGGCAGGAACGTCGCGTACGCGCCAAGGAGCGTGGCGAAGAAGTGGATGCGGCCGAGAGTTTCGTTGAGCATGCGTCCGCGCAGGAGCGGGAACCAGTAGTAGAGCGCCATGAAGAGTCCAAAGACGCCAGCCATCGCCATGATGAGGTGAAAGTGCGCGACGACGAAGAAGGTGTTGTGCAGGTACTGGTCGAGGATGGGCTGCGCCAGGATCGGCCCGGTGAGGCCGCCGGCGATGAAGAGCGAAACGAAGCCCAGCGCGAAGAGCATCGGCGTAGTGAGCCGCGGGCGCGATCCCCAGACGGTGGCAATCCAGCTGAGGACTTCGGCGGAGGAAGGTAGCGCGATCGCGAGGGTGGATATCGCGAAGACCGAGCCAGCAAAGGGGTTGAGGCCGGCGACGAACATGTGGTGTCCCCAGACTAGGATGCCGAGGAAGCCGATGAGGAGGGTGGCGGCGATCAGAACGCGATACGCGAAGACGCGGCGGCGCGCGAAGTTGGCCAGCACCATGGACGTGAGTCCCATGCCGGGAAGGATGGCGATGTAGACCTCGGGGTGTCCGAAGAACCAGAAGAGGTGAAGCCAGAGGAGTGGCGAGCCATCGGCGGCGTTGTGCGTGACGATGCCGTTGACCGCGAGCGTGGCGGGCAAGAAGAAGCCCGTGTGGAGGTGGCGGTCGCAGAAGAGGAGCACGAGCGCGGCGAGCAGCACGGCGAATGCAGGAACAGAGAGCAGCGCGGCGGTGAACCATCCCCAGACCGTGAGCGGGAGGCGGTGCCAAGCCATGCCGTCGCAGCGCAGGCAGACGATGGTGGTCAGCATGTTGACCGCGCCCATGCAGGATGCGACTGCGAAGAGCGCGATGCTGCCGAGCCAGAGATCCATGCCGGCGGACTGGCCGGGGCCGGAGGAAGCGAGGGCGGAGAGTGGAGGATAGGCTGTCCAGCCGGAGATTGCCGAGCCGCCCGGGACAAACGGCGAGGCGAGCAGAAGGATCAGGGCGGCGGCGGTTGTCCAGAATGCGGCGGCGTTGAGCCGGGGGAAAGTCATGCCGGTTGGGCTGCCGATCTGGGCCGGAAGGATGAGGTTTCCGAAGCCCCAGAGCGGAGCGACGGTCAGCACGAAGAAAAGCATCAGCGTGCCGTGCAGGGTGACGAGGCCGAGGTACTCCTCGGGCAGGACGGGGCCGTGCAGCGGCAGTGGCCAATCGGGCCACGCGAGGTGCAGGCGCATGAGGAGCGAAAGGAGCACGCCGGTGACGAGGGCGGTCGCAGAGACCGAGAGGTACGCGATGCCGATGGAGCGGTGGTGGGTCAGCTTCATCGCGCAGCTCCGGCAGCTCGGTGCTGCGTGAGCCATTGGTCAAAGGCAGGTTGCGGGAGCACGCGGAGTGTCGCGGCCATGCGGTAGTGGCCGAGGCCGCAGAGCTGGGTGCAGAGGATGGCATACTCGCCGGGCGCGGACGGCGTGAAGTGGACATGGATGGTCTGGCCGGGGACGGCATTCTGCTTCAGGCGCATTTCGGGCACGCTGAACCCGTGGATGACGTCCTGAGACCGCAGGCGGAGGTCGACCTGGCGGCCGGCGGGAAGGACGAGCTGGCTGCTAACGAAGTCGTCCTTAGCGTTGGGGTCGGCGCGGTCGAGGCCGAGGGGATTGCCTTCACCGGGGGAGACGAGCTCCGGTTTCGTGGCTCCGAAGATGGCGTCCCTGCCGGGGTAGCGGAAGTACCAGGCGAACTGCATGCCGGTGACCTCGACCTGCAGCGCGGCGGGGTCGGGGCCGGTGTAGCGGGCGGTCTCCCACAGCGCTTCGGCGCGGGCGGCGAGGAAGGCGAAGAGCAGGGCGAGGGCGGCGAGGGGAAGGAATTCGGCGACGGCCTGGCGGCGCGGTGGAGTGTGAGTGCGGCGTAGCGCTAGGCCACCGAGGATGAGGATATGCGCGAGCGTAAGGAGTGCGAGAAATATCCAGAGGTTCAGGAGCAGGTGGCGATCAAGTGCGGGGCCATGCGCGGCGGCGTCGGCGGGCAGGTGCCAGAAGCTGGGCGTTGACGCGGCGGCCTGCGGGAGGAGCATGGGTTGATTGTAGCGACAGGCGGTCGGACGACCTGAAGCAGCTTAGAGCTAGCTGGTGAGCTTAGAGGAATTCGCGGCAACCATGTCCAGGAAGAGTTGGTGGATGCGGAGGTCGTGACCCAGTTCTGGGTGGAAGGTGGCGGCGAGCAGGTGGCCTTCGCGAACGAGCGCGGGGTCGTCGCCGCGGCGGGCGAGCGTCTCGACGGCGGGGCCGGTGTGGGCGATGCGCGGCGCGCGGATGTAGACCATTTCGAGCGGCCCGCCGGGGATGGTGGTTTCGCCGGAGAGGATGACGGAGTCCTTCTGGCGACCGTAGAAGTTACGCTCGACGGCGATGTCCATAGCGGCGAGCGAGCGCTGCGTTGGGTTGGCGACGTCCTTCGCAAGCAGGATCGCGCCGGCGCAGGTGCCGAAGGCAGGTTTTTCGCACACGAAGGCGCTGAGGGCGTCGAAGAATCCGGCGCGCTCGAGGTGCTTGAGGAATGTCGTCGACTCGCCGCCCGGGATGATGAGGCCGTCCAGTCCGGCGAGCTCTTCGGGCTTGCGGACGAGCACGGCATTCGCGCCGAGGCGGCGCAGCATGGTGGCGTGGGCTTCGTAGGCGCCCTGCAGAGCAAGAACGCCGATCGATAGGGCAGTGGTCAAAGGTCTCGGTTTCCCTCCGGAACGTGGCATTTCTATTTTAACGGAGAGGATTGAAGAAAGAGCCCCATGTCGCTTGATCCGCCGGCGCACTTTGGAATCGCTGCATGAGTGTGGTGTGTAGTATTCGGTGTGCGGTGGGACGAGAGGAAAGGTTCGGTATGACAAAGAGAAGCGCGTGCGTGCGCCTGATGCTGGCAGCGTTTGTACTGATGTGGAGTGGAACTGCGCTCGCCTTGCCCCCGCAGCCGCGGGTCAGAACGGCTCAGGGAGAAGCTTCAGGCAAGTGGATCATGAACGGGACACAGAAGGCTTTCCTGGGGTTGCCGTACGCGGCGCCGCCGACGGGCAATCTGCGCTGGAAGCCGCCGCAACCCGCCGCTGCATGGACCGGCGTGCGCGACGCGACGCGGTTCGGGGGGCGGTGCGAGCAGTGGCACATCTGGAATGACTACATCTTCCAGGATGCGGGGCCGACAGAGGACTGTCTCTACCTGAACGTGTACGCGCCGGCGGTCGCTCAAGCCAGGAGCAGGCTGCCGGTCATGGTGTGGATCCATGGTGGAGGATTTGTGGCCGGTGCCGGATCGGAGCCGCGATATTCAAATTCCGCGCTGGTGTCCAAGGGCGTTGTGCTGGTGACGATCAACTACCGGCTGGGCGTTTTCGGCTTTCTGGCGAGTGAAAACCTGGCGCGGGAGAACGGTGGACACGCGGGCAACTACGGCCTGATGGACATGGCGGCGGCACTGCGGTGGGTGAAGGCGAACATTGGGGGATTTGGCGGCGATCCGGGCAATGTGACCATCTTCGGCGAAAGCGCGGGCTCGTTCGCTGTGAGTGCGCTGACTGCGGCGCCGGAGGCGAGAGGCCTCTTCCACAAGGCAATCGGGGAAAGCGGAGCATTCTTTGGAGGAGCGATTCCGATGTCCGGGGCCGCGGAGCGGCAGCGGCGGGACCAGACCTGGGTCGACGCGCTGGGGGTGAAGAGCCTGGCTGAGCTGCGCGCCATGCCGGCAGAGAAGGTGCTGGACGCGGCGCGGAAGGGAAGCGTGATCGGATTTGCGCCGGTGGTCGATGGCGAGTTTCTGAAGGAAAGCCTGCCGGAGACGTACGCTGGCAAGCGACAGGCATCGGTGCCGATGATCATCGGATGGAACCGGGACGAGCGGACGGATACTTTGTCGAAAGGTATCACCGCGGAGAAGTGGAAGGCATACGCTGCCGAACACTATGGCCAGAGAGCGGCCGAGTTCCTGGGGGCGTTTCCCGCCGGCAGTGATGAGCAGGCCGTGCGCTCGGCGGACGATTTCACCACTGCGGGGTTCATCGCGATAGGCGCATGGAAGTGGGCGGAGGCTGCGGTGGCAGCCGGTGTGGCGCCGGTCTTCCGGTACCGCTTTGACCGGCCCGGGCCGCCTGAAGAGAACCATCCGCAAGGCAAGTATGCCTTTCATTCCGCCGAACTGGAGTATGTTTTCGGGACCCTTGATGTTCGGAAGGGCGCGGTATGGCAGCCAGAAGACCGCAGGCTGAGTGAGGCCGTGATGCACTACTGGACGAACTTTGCGCGCACCGGGGATCCGAATGGACCCGGCCTCCCGACGTGGCCTCGCTTTGAGAAGACCCGGCAGGTGCTGCATCTGGATTCGACGATCAAGTCGACGGAGGACGTGACCCGGCCGGAGTTCGAGTTTCTGGTTCGGGAGGAACAGGTGCGGCCATAGCAGGCACCGCGGGCGAGGAGAGCTCTACTTACTGAGAGGTGAGGACCCTTAAGTGACCGGCTTGCGAGCGAGCGCGGAGCGGAGTTTCTGGTTTTCCGCTTCAAGCTCGCGGATGCGCAAGGCCAGGGCGCTGCCGCGTAGCTCGTCGACCGTGTAGCGCTGCGGGATGTGTTGCGGGCAGTTCCAGTCGAAGGCACGGACGTGGAGCGTGACGACGCGCTCCGGACGGTACCCGGGGTCGCGAAGAAGGAAATGTTTCCATGCTGGGGCGGCGGCCCAGGGGTGGATTTCGGCTTCGGCGAGGATCTTGAGGCGAGTCTGGTTGGGGTAGTCCATGAGGAAGAGGGCCACCCGAGGGTTGGCGCGGAGGTTGCCGGTGCTGATGTACTGGCGGTTGCCGGTGACGTCCGCGAAGGCGAGGGTGTGGTCGTCCAGGACGTGCAGGAAGCCGGCGGGGCCGCCGCGGAACTGGACGTAAGGCCAGTTGGATTCGGTGATGGAGGCCATGTAGAAGCCGTCGCGCTCGGCGATGAAGCTGCGCTCGGATGTGCCCAGGGTGTCGTTAGCGGGGCCGCGGGTGTTGAGGGCGACGTTGGCTGAGCGGCTTCCGTTTTCGGTCTGGACCTGCTGGACCGAAGGCGTGAAAGTGAGTTCGGAGAACTGATGAGGCATCATGACCTCGTTCGAGAGCGGAATGTAAGAAGGCCCTCTGCATCAGAGGGCCTTTGTGGTGCTGGGGATTCAATTTGCGCAGGATGGTTTGCTACCAGCCGCGGTTCTGCATACGGTGCTGCTCTTCGATCGCGGCGGCGGCGAGGCCCTTCATGCTACCGAGGACGCCTTCGGAGGCTTCGGCGACGATCTTGGGGTCGTTGAAGTGGAGCGTGGCCAGGACGATGGCCTTGGCGCGCGAGATGGCCTCGGCGCGCTCGTCGGAGGCGCAGGGCTTGCCGACTTCCGAGGAGGTGCAGAGGCCGACTTCGGCGTCCTGCTTGGAGAAGACCGCGACGTTCAGCGGACGCGCTCCGTCCTTCATGAAGATGCCGGAACCGACGAAGACCGTCTCCGCACCGAGCTGCATCATCAGGGCTGCGTCAGCAGGTGTCGCAATGCCGCCGGCGGAGAAGTTGGGGACGGGGAGCTTGCCTTCCTTGGCGACCATGCGGATCAGCTCGTAGGGTGCGCCGTGGACCTTGGCAGCGTTGTAAAGTTCGTCGTCTCCGAGCACGGTGAGCGCCTTGATCTCCTTGGTGATCTGGCGCATGTGCTGGACGGCGTGGACGACGTCGCCGGTTCCGGGCTCGCCCTTGGTGCGGATCATGGCCGCGCCTTCAGCGATGCGGCGGAGCGCTTCGCCGAGGTTCTTGGCGCCGCAGACGAACGGCGTGGTGAAGGCATGCTTATCGATGTGGTGGGCTTCGTCGGCGGGCGTGAGGACTTCGGACTCGTCGATGAAATCGACGCCGAGCGACTGCAGCACCTGGGCTTCGACGAAGTGGCCGATGCGGGCCTTGGCCATCACCGGGATGGTGACGGCGGCCATGATTTCCTTGATCAGCTTGGGGTTGGCCATGCGGGCGACGCCGCCCTCGGCGCGGATCATGGCGGGCACGCGCTCGAGCGCCATGACCGAGACCGCGCCCGCTTCTTCGGCGATGCGGGCCTGTTCGACGTTCATGACGTCCATGATGACGCCGCCCTTGAGCATTTCGGCGAGGCCGGTTTTGAGGCGGAGGCTGGAGCGGGTGTCGGTGGTGTTTGGCTGTGTCATTTGAATCTCCGAACGATGCGCCGTGCATGAGAGCAGGCCGCAAATAACAAGTTTAGCAGTTTCGCGGGGTGGGCATTGGCCGGCGACTACACCGATTGTGGCCGGTGATTCGTCACACACTCTGGGGTATGTCGTCACGACGCAATGCCGCGAGACAACTAAACCCGTGCGGATTCGCTATGCTGAGAACGCGAAACAGGATGCACCGAAGAATTGGGAAAGGATGTACATGAAGAAGTTCTTGAGCACGATGAGGGCAACGGCAGCCTTGGTGCTGCTGGCAGCAGTGGGAACGGCGCAGGCGAGCGCTCCTGAGACGGCGTCGAATGGCGTGACGCGTGGGACGCTCGAAAACGGTCTGCGGGTCGTGATCATTCGCAATACGCTGGCGCCGGTGGCAACGGTTGAGATGAACTTCATGGTCGGTGGGAATGAGACGCCTGTTGGCTTCCCCGGCAGCGCCCATGCGCTGGAGCACATGGCGTTCCGCGGCTGCGAGGGCATGACGGCGGATCAGACTTCGGCCATCTATGCGCAGCTCGGCGGACAGAACAACGCCGACACGCAGCAGAATATTACGCAGTTCTACGCCACGGTGCCGGCGGCCGATCTCGATGTGGCGCTGCATGCACAGGCGGCGTGCCTGCGCGGCGTCGATGTTGCACCAGCGGAGTGGGCGCAGGAGAAGGGCGCGATCATTCAGGAGGTGCAGCGTGATCTTTCGAACCCGACCTACAAGTTCATCAGTCGCTTGAACGAGGACATGTTTGCGGGCACGCCGTACGCGCATGATCCGCTGGGGACGCGGCCGTCGTTCGATGCCACGACGGCGGAGATGCTGTCGAATTTCTATAAGCAGTGGTACACGCCGGGGAATGCGATCCTGGTGATCGTCGGCGATGTGGATGCGGCGGCGACGATGACGAAGGTGAAGGAGCTGTTCGGCGGCATCAAGGACCATCCGCTGCCGCCGCGGCCTGAGGTGAAGCTCGGCACCTTGAAGCAGGAGACGTTCACGCTGAACAGCAACCTGCCGTACGTGCTGGGGTTCATCGCGTACCGGCTGCCGGGGACGGAGTCGCCCGACTATGCGGCGGCGCAGATTCTTGCGGATGTGCTGGGCAGCCAGCGCGGCGATCTGTATGCGATGGTGCCGGCCGGCAAGTCACTGGAGACGACGTTCGGCGTGGCCGAGACGTATCCGAAGGCGAGCGTGGGCTACGGCGTGGTGGTGCTTCCGGCCGCATCGGATGCCGCGGCGGGCATCGCGGAGATGCGGACGATTCTTGCGAACTATGCGGCCAAAGGTGTGCCGGAAGACCTCGTGATTGCGGCCAAGCGCAGCGAAGTGGCGCAGGCGGAGTTTCAGCGCAACTCGATTCCAGGGCTGGCGGAGGTGTGGTCGAATGCGCTGGCGGCGGAAGGGCGGAAGTCGCCGGATGAAGATGTCGAAGCGCTGAAGAAGGTTACGCTCGCGGATGTAAATCGCGTGGCGAAGCAGTACCTGGTCGATGCGAACTCGATTACGGCGACGCTGAAGCCGGTGCCGAATGGAGAGCCGGTTTCGGCGAAGGGTTTTGGCGGGGCGGAGCAGTTGACCTCCGCGCCCACCAAGCCGGTGGTGTTGCCGGCGTGGGCCGATGCGGCGCTGAAGGATCTGAAGGTGCCGGCGCCGTCGACGATGCCGTCGGATGTGACGCTGGCGAACGGTATCCGGCTCATCGTGAAGACGGACCATACGAGCCGCACGATCTCAGTCACGGGATCGGTGAAACACAATCCCGATCTGCAGACCCCCGCGGGTAAAGAGGGAACGGCCGAGTTGCTGGAAGGGCTGTACTCGTACGGAACGCAGACGCTGGATCGGCTGGCGTTCCAGAAGGCGCTGGACGACATTGCGGCGAGCGAGAGCGCGGGTGCGGAGTTCTCGTTGCGCGTGCTGCGCGATGACTTCTCGCGCGGTATGCAACTGCTCGCGGACAACGAGCTGCATCCGGCGCTGCCGGCTGAGGCGTTTGCGGTGGTGAAGCAGCAGAACGCGCAGTATGTCGCGGGCGCGCTGCAGAGCCCGGGGTACAAGACGACGAAGGCAATCGAGTTCGGGCTGCTGCCGAAGGGCGATCCGGAGCTGCGCGAGACGACGCCCGAGACGCTAGGCAAGGTGGAGCTCGCCGATGTGAAGGCGTATCACGCGGCGACCATGCGTCCTGACCTGACGACGATTGTCGTGATCGGGGATGTGACTGCGGCTGAGGCGCGGACGGTGGTCGAGAAGTGGTTCGGCGACTGGAAGGCGACCGGAGCGAAGCCCGAGACGACGCTGCCAGCGGTGCCGCCGAACAAGGCGACTGCGGCGAACGTGGCGGACTCCGAGAGTGTGCAGGATGCGGTGACGCTGGCTGAACAGCTCGACCTGAACCGTTTCGACCCCGACTACTATCCGCTGCAGCTCGGCAATCATGTGCTGGGCGGAGGGTTCTATGCGACGCGGCTGTACCACGATCTTCGGCAGGTTGCGGGGCTGGTCTATAACGTCGACGTGAACATGCAAGCGGGCAAGACGCGGACGACCTACGCGGTGACGTACGGCTGCGATCCGGACAAGGTGTCGAAGGCGCGGGCGCTGATCGAGCGCGACCTGAGCCAGATGCGGTCGACGCCCGTGAGCGCGGATGAGCTGCACCAGGCGAAGGCTTTGCTGCTTCGGCAACTGCCGCTGTCGGAGTCGAGCCAGGCGGCGGTGGCGGGCGGGCTGCTGCGCCGCGCCGAGCTGGGACTGCCGCTGGATGAGCCGGTGAAGGCGGCCACGAAGTACATGGGGCTGAGCGCGGCCGATGTGCAGGCAGCGTTCGCTCGCAAGATCCGGCTGGAGGACTTCGTCCAGGTGGTGCGCGGGCCGACACCGCAGTGAGGGCAGTGAGTAAGTAGATAGCGAATAAGGCGTGGCGGAAGCGGTGATTGCAGCTTCCGCCATTCTTCTTGTGTGGGACAGTGCTCACCCGCCTTGGTGAAGTCAGCGTTGCGGAAGTACCGCAATGACACGGACGTTCGGCCCTGTGACGCGATTGCGCCTTGCGTTTTGAGAGTGCGGTCAGGAACACTGCTGTACAGCTATGACCAGCCGACGTTTCTGCCGCTTTGCCGCAAGTGGACTTGCGGGTGTACTCGCCTTGCTGCTTGCTTTGCCCGCGATGAGGGCACAGCAGCTGGCCGCGGTGCCGCTGGGGGCCACTGATCTTGGGGCGCTACCGGCAGCGACCCCGGTGAGTGTACGGCTTTATCTGCAGCCGGATGCGGCGAAAGTAGCGGCTCTCGATACATTCCTGGCGGACGTCCAGGATGTGCGCTCGCCGGCCTTTCGGCACTGGCTGAAGCCGGCTGAGTTTGGCGTGCGTTTTGGTCTTGGAGCGGATGCGGCGGCGCTGACCTCGGTGCGGGAGTTCGCACAGAGCCAGGGTTTGAGCGTTGCGGCTGTTTCGGCCTCCGGGCTGCGCGTGACACTGAGCGGGACGGCGACGCAGATGGAAGCGGCCTTCGCGCCGAAGCTTCATGCGTACGTGGCTGGGTCTGCACAAGCGATGGTGAACACGGCGACTCCGATGGTGCCGGTTGCGTTGGCGGCTAATGTCGCTGCGATGAGCGGCTTCGATACGCTGACGCAGAATGTTACAGAGCAGCTTGGCGATGCTGTGGATGCGAATACTGCTCGCGTCCTCGCACTCAGATCGAGTGCGTGCGCGAGGGATGTACCGGCGGCGGAGCAGATGGCGTTTGCGCTGGAAGCGAAACAGGCCGCGGCGCAGGGGATCACCGTGTTAGCGACCGCTGAATGCGCCGTGGGAGCGAGCTTCCCGGCAGCGCTGGCTGAGGTCACGGCCGTGGCTCACGCGCAGGGCGGTGCGCCGGAGACGGCGTTGTCGAGTGAGGCCAGGCCGGCGTGGCAGTGGGCGCCCGGACTGCCGGATGATGGTCTGCGGCACTCGCCCGACTTCGCCGCTGCGGATGTGAACGCGCTCATGCAGGCACTCGATGCGATCGCGGCGTCGCTGCCAGTGCAGGCGGATGGAAGCCCGGCGCGGCTGGGGAATATCAATGCGGCGGTGTATGCGATGGCCACGATCCCGACAGTGTTTGCGCAGCCGGACGATGTGCCGGCGGGGATGTGGGAGCCGGCTACGGGATTGGGCGTCGTGAACCTCGAGGCGCTGGCCAGGTATTTTCCGCGCGCCACCGGGACCCTTGCAGTCTTCGTTTCGGGGAGCGCGACGAATTATGCGCCGACGCACGGCCAGGCGACCACGCTGATGTCGAGCGTATCGGATATTTCCGGGCAGGGAGGCGGCGTGGTGCCCACCGGGACCATAACGTTTGCGACTTCGGCGGGAGTGACGGTAGGAACGGCGCCGCTGGTTAACGGGACGGCGACTCTGACGACGAAGGCGCTGCCCGGCGGGTCGGTGGACGTGATTGCGAGCTACGGTGGCGATGCGACCTATGCGCCGGGGCAGGGGTATGGGCTCTACCTGAGCGTGCAGGGCGAGCCGACGTCGCTGTCGGCGGCGGTGGCTGGATCGGTGCCCGTGGGGGGAACAATTTCAGTGGCAGTAACGGCGACCTCCACCTCGGGCGTCGGCACGCCGAGCGGATCGATCAGCATCGCACCCCAGGGCATTGCGAATACCGGCACGTACAGTGCGCATCTGACCGGGGCCAACGGAACGGCCACCGCGACAGTGACGTTCCCTGCGACGCAGGCGGGGACGATTGCGCTACTGGTGAGTTGCGTGAGTGCGGATGCCAGCTTTACGTGCTACTCGCCTGTCCGCGCAACGGTGGTGGTCAGTCAACTGGCGAGCACCCTGAGCTTTACGGTGTCGCCGAACCCGGTGGTGACCGGGCAGACGACGGACTTTGTGGGGACGGTGACGGGCGCGCCGGCACCCGCGCCCGCGCCTACGGGCAAGGTGAGCTTCTATGACAGCGGCAACCCGCTGGGTTCGGCGACGCTGATCAACGGCACGGCGACGTACTCGAACACGCTGCTGACGGCGGGGGCACATGCGTTTACGGCGAGCTACGCGGGCGATGTGAACTATCCCGCCAGCAATGCGGCGTCACCGGGCGCTGCGCCGCTTGTGCCGACCGTTACGGCGCTGACGGTTTCGCCGAACCCTCCGGTGAGCGGGAGCACAACCACCTTGACCGCAACAGTCGGGTACACGACCAGCGGAAGTGGCGCGACGGGGAACGTGCAGTTCTTCGAAGACGGCGCGATGCTGGGGACTGCCGCGGTGAATGCGTCCGGCGTAGCGAGCTATACGAGCACGACGATCAGCGGGACGGGCGCGCACAGCTTCTACGCGGTGTACGTGGGCGACACAGTGTATGCGACGAGCCAGTCGGCGGCGGTGTTCGTCGGTGCGGTCACGCCGGCGTCTCTCTCGGTGACACCGGCTGCGGGCGCGATGTACTCGAACCCGGTGACGGCGACGGTGAGCGTGGCTGGTGTGGCGACGACCAACGGGGCGGGGCCGGTGGGTAGCGTGGTGTTCACGGTGACGCCGGTGGGTGTGGGCTCGACTGTGCTTCCGCTGATGCAGACTGTGGCGATTGCGGCGGCGGGCACAACTGCCGGAAGTGCGAGCTATGTGTTTGCCGCGCCGGCTCCGGGCAGCTATACGGTGAGTGCGGCGTGCACCGGCACGAATTTCAGCTGTGCGGTGGCGCCCTCCACGGCGCCCTTGGTGACGGTGAAGGGAAGCACTGTGACGACGGTGACGGCATCGCCTCCGACCGTGATTGCGGGGCAGAGCACGATGCTGACGGCGACCATTGCGGCCCTGTCGCCGCTGGCCACGGCTAGTGATTTTACAGGCACCGTGACGTTTTATAACGCCGGTGTACCGATTGGCGTGGGCACGGTGACGGGGGCGCAGGCGACGTTGACTGTGGCGCTGACCTCTGCGACCGGCAATGTGATTACAGCGGTGTACTCGGGCGATGCGGACTGGAGCGCGAGCACGTCGGCGGCGCTGACACTGCTGCCGTACCTGGTGCCGACGACGACAGCGCTGAGCGCCAGTGTTGCGTCGGTGTTGCAGGGAGGCAATGTCGTGTTTTCGGTGACGGTGACGGATGCGCCGAACGCGACGGTGCTGGTGCCGGGGACGCCGGCGGGGGCAGTGACGTTCGTTGATCGCTACAACGGCCAGACTGTGCCGTTGGGCACGGTGACGCTGGCGGCGAGCGGGCCGTATGTGGCGGTGGCGCAGATGAGTACGACGGGGCTGTTCCATGGCCTGCACACGGTGACGGCGACGTACGTGGGGAACGCAAGCCTGGCGACATCGGCGTCGACAGCGACGGTGAACGTTACGGACTACAGCGTGGCATTCAGCCCGCCGTCGTCGACGCTGGCACAGGGGGCGAGCGGGACGGCGACGGTGACGGTGGCCGCGCTCAACGGCTTTGCGGGAACGGTGTCGCTGGCGTGTACGCCTCCGGCGGGGACGGCAACGACGTGCAGCTTTAGCCCGACGAGCGTGGGTGCGAATGGCAGTTCGGTGCTGAGCATCGGCACGACGGCGCCGCATGCCGCGGCGGGGGAGCAGGCGGAGATGGAACGCCTGGGACTCGGCGTCTCGATGGCCGCGCTGCTGAGCTGCATGCTGCTGCCGCGCAGGCGACGGCCGGCGCTGCTGGCTGTTTTGGTGCTGTGCGGGCTGATCGGCGCGGCGGGTTGCGGGTCGTCTGGGAATGCGCCGGCGGCGCTTACGGCAGGCTCGCCGCTGGGGACGCAGACGTTTAGCATTGTCACTTCCGGCAGCGATGGGGTATCGACGAACCGGCACAATGTGCAGTTCCAGGTGACGATCCAGTAGCCGGGTGCGGTCTGCGCGATTCGGGAAAGTTTGGGAGATTGCGAAACTTTCCGGGGCCGGAACTCGACTCTTCCTGTACTGGAATCTTCAGCCACGGCATCGCTTCACCCGCTTGTAAACAGATCGTCACAGGGGAGACTTTTCCTGCAGGCGGGTGTCTAATGTCGCTAGATACTCCGGACAGATGTAAGGCCGCAGGTTGGCAGGTTCACCTTCCCTGCACAGGTGTGGACGAGGTCTGTTTGCGGAGAAAAAGGGTGTTCATGCGTCCATTCAATCGGGTCCGTCTCGTTGCAGCTTCGTTGATGATTTGTGCAGGTGCAGCGCAGGCTGCAGTCGCTCCGCAGCGCATCGTTACGGCGATCGATGCGACGCAGACGGCGGAGCTGCCGGACAATGTGCCGTTCGAAGCGCGCCGGGCCGTCGACCTCGGAGCAGCGCCTGCGGATAGCCAGCTCACGGAGCTGTCGCTCGATTTCGGCATGACCACGGCGCAGCAGGCGGCGCTGGCGCAGTTGATGGCGGACCAGCAGAACCCCAATTCCTCGCGCTACCACCAGTGGCTTACGCCGGAGCAGTTCGCGGCGCAGTTCGGCCTGGCGCCGGCGGACCTGCAGAAGATTTCTAACTGGCTCACAACGCAGGGATTCACGGTGACGGAGGTCGCACGAGGCGGCCTGTTCCTGCGCTTCAAGGGGACGGTTGCGCAGGTGCAGAGTGCGTTTCACACCCAGATACATAGCGTGTCGGTTGACGGCGAAACGCACATCGCGAACCTGACACCGCCGGAGCTTCCGGTGGCCGTGGCGACGGTGACCAACGCGATTGGCGGGCTGCATGATTTCCGGCTGAAGCCGCATTACCACGCCTACTCGGTGCCGGCGCCACAAGCGCAGGCGAACCCCGCGTATACGTCGGCGGCCAGCGGCAATCACTTCATCGCACCGGGCGATTTTTATGCGATCTACGACGAGAACCCGCTGCTGACGGGCGGCACCAACGGGACGGGCGTGACGGTCGCAGTGGTCGGGCAGACGGATATCAATCTCTCGGACATCGCGACCTTCCGGTCGGTGTCGGGGCTTTCTGCGAATGTGCCCACGATTATGCTTGTTGGGACGGACCCTGGCACGTCGACGACCGACTTGCTCGAAGCCGAACTGGATGTGGAGTGGTCCGGAGCGACCGCGCCCAACGCGAATATTCTTTACTACAACTCGACCAATGCCATTGGCGGCTCCCTTAGGCAAGCGATACAAGACAACCTTGCTTCCGTCATCACTGTGAGTTATGGGCTTTGCGAGTCCAGCGAAGGCCTGTCGAACCTAAACACCTACAACCTGCTGACCCAGCAGGCGAACGCGCAAGGGCAAACGGTGATTTCGGCTGCCGGCGACTCCGGCGCAACGGACTGCGACTACCACGTGGCGAGCGCCACGCTGGGGCTTGCCGTGGACTTTCCGGCCACACTGCCCAATGTGACGGCCATCGGCGGCACGATGTACAGCGAGGGTTCGGGCACCTACTGGAACGCGACCAACGGGACCAACATGGTCTCCGCGCTGAGCTACATCCCCGAAACGACATGGAACGAGGACAGCACCGGCGTTCTGAGCTCGGGTGGCGGTGGTGTCAGCTCGTTCATCACTAAGCCGGTGTGGCAGGTAGGCACGGGCGTACCGGCGGATGCATCGCGCGATGTGCCGGATATCTCCTTCAACGCGGCGTCGAGCCATGACGGTTACCTGATCTGCACGCCGGGATATTGCGTTGACGGATACCGGAACGCATCGGCGCTGCATGATGTCGTCGGCGGAACTTCCGTGGGAGCGCCGGTGTTCGCAGGCGTGATGGCGCTGGTGGTGCAGAAGACGGGCGGTCGGGTTGGCAACGCGAACCCGACTATCTATGCGCTGGCCAACAGCAGCTTCTATTCAACGGTGTTCCATGACACAACGTCGGGAACGAATGCCAGTCCATGCGACATCGGGACACCGAACTGCCCGGGCGGCGGCAACATCGGCTACAACGCGGGTACGGGCTATGACTTGGCGACGGGCTGGGGATCGATTGACGTGTTCAACTTCGTCAACAACTACAACCGCGTGACGCCGTTGATTTCCACCATCGGGGTAACGACCTCGAAGACGACGCTGACGGGCACGCCGACTAGCGTGCTGCAGGGCAACACCATCAGCCTGACGGCAACGGTGGTTTCGGGAACGACGTCGAACACATCAACCCCGACGGGCACAGTGCAATTCCTGGTCGACAACGTGGCGTTCGGCACGCCGGTGGCGCTGACCGCGGGCACGGTCGCAGGGACTGCGACGGCAGCCTATACGCTGAACACTTCGACGCTGAGCGGCGGTGCGCATACCGCGGCGGCGGCGTATCTCGGCGATGCGACGTTCGCGGGCTCCAAGGGATCGTTCGCCGTTACGGTGCTGGGGCCTGACTTCACGCTGACTCCGGCGACGAGTTCCGCGAGTGTGAAGTCGGGGTCTACGGTTTCGGGCATCGTGTACACCGTTACGGGAATGAATAACTTCGCGGGCAATGTGACGTTCAGCGTGAATACTGCGAATGGATCGTTCTCGACTACGCCTCTGGTGCTGAACGCGACGACGACCAGTGGCACAACCACACTCACCATCACGACAGCGACGGCGCTGGCGACTTCCACGTCGTTGGCTGCCAACAAACCCGGCGGTATGCCGTGGTACGGTGCGGGTTCGGGTGTAGCGCTCGCGGGTTTGCTGATGCTTGTGCTGCCCAAGCGGAGGCGCTTCATGGGTGCGCTGGTGGCGGTGCTTTCTGTCGGGATGATTGCGGTATCGGGATGCGGGGGCGGCGGAGGCGCTTCGGGCGGCGGAGGCAGCATAACGGCGCAGCCGGGGACGTACGCGGTCGTGGTGACGGCGGTAGGTGTTTCCGGCTCGACGACGGTTTCGCATACCGCCGCTTTGACGCTGAGCGTTCAATAGGCAAGATGCAACAGGGCCGCGTCCTTCGGGGCGCGGCTTACTTTTTTGCGTTGACGCCGGGGCCGGTGGGGAGGGGCTTGCGGGCCTGCTCCATTAGCCACTCCTGCGCGCTGAAGCCCGAGCCTTCGTGCGGGACGCGGGTGTAGGTGCCGTCGCTTTGAAGGATGCGGGCCTTGCGGTCGTCGCGTAGATACGCATCGAGAATTTCGTCGCGCAGGCGGCGTACATGCAGCGGGTCGGTGACGGGGAAGACTACCTCGCAGCGCTCGTACAGGTTGCGGCCCATCCAGTCGGCGCTGCCGGCGTAGATTTCTTCGCTACCCGCGTTGGCAAACCAGAAGATGCGGGTGTGCTCAAGGAAGCGGCCGACGATGGAGCGGACGCGGATGTTGTCGCTCAAACCCGGGACCCCGGGGCGCAGAGCGCACATGCCGCGGATGATGAGGTCGATCTGAACGCCCGCATTTGAAGCTGCGTAGAGCGCCTCGACTGTCTTCTGGTCGAGCAGCGCGTTCATCTTCGCAATGATGCGCGCGGGCTTGCCGGCGTGAGCGTTCTCGGCCTCGCGATTGATGAGCGCGAGCATGTCCTCAGCGAGCGTGATGGGTGCGACCAGCAGCGGACGGTACGCGTCGGGCTCGGTCTCCCAATCGGCAGTAAGGTAGCGGAAGACACCCTGCACGGCCTGAGTGATTTCAGGGCGCGAGGTGAGCAGGCTGATGTCGGTATAGAAGCGCGCGGTCTCGGGGTTGTAATTGCCGGTGCCGAGATGTGCATAGCGCCGCACGACGCCGTCGGGATCCGTGCGCACCAGCAGCGCAAGCTTGCAATGCGTCTTGAGACCGAAGATGCCGTGGTACACCTGCACGCCGGCGTCCTCGAGTTCGCGGGCCCAGCGGATATTCGAGGCTTCGTCAAAGCGCGCCATCAGTTCGACGACGACCGTAACATCCTTGCTCTGCGCGGCTTCGGTGAGCGCGCGGAACATGGACGAGTCGGCGCTTGTACGGTAGAGCGTCTGCTTCATCGAGACCACGCTAGGGTCGTCGGCGCCGGCTTCGATGAAGCCTTCGACGGCACCGTAATTGTCGAAGGGATGATGGAACATGATGTCGCGCTGGCGCAGGTCTTCGAAGATGTCGCGCGCCTTGCCCTGCGGTTTGTACTCGCGGCCGGTGAACTCGGGGAACTTCATCTGGGGCAGCTTGACTGCGCTGTAGAGGTTCATCAGACGCGAGAGATTGACAGGTGCGCTGGTGCGGAAGACCTGCCAGGGCTCGAGCTCGAAGTTGACGCGCAGCCGCTCGACGATCTCATCCGCGGCGTAGTCGTCGATCTGCAGGCGGACGGCGTCACCCTTGCGGCGGTTGTGCAACTCGGAGCGAACGCTCTCCAGCACGGAGCGGCTTTCCTCCTCCTGCATGTAGAGGTTGCTGTTGCGCGTGACGCGGAAGGCGCCGCGGCTGAGCACCTCGTATCCGCGGAACATGCGGTCGGCATGCGCTTCGATCAGGTCGTCCAGGAAGATGAAGTTGTGATGGCCGGGCTTCGACGGGAGAGCGATAAGTCGCGGCAGTGAGCGCGGAACGGTGACGACGCCGAGCGATGTGCCTGCACGAGACCCGTTGGTCTTGCGTTTATGCCGCAGCAGCAGCGCGAGGCAGAGCGCTTTGTTGAGCACGCGCGGGAAGGGGTGCGAGGGGTCGATGGTGACAGGCGTGAGCAGAGGGTCGACCTGGTCCTCGTAGAAACGCGACGCGAAGGCGCACTCCTCCTTGGACATCTCTTTCCAGCGGAGCAGGTGAATCTTCGCGGCCTTGAGTGCCGGTAGAATCCGATCGTTCCAGCTCGCGTCCTGGGCACGACCGAAGCGGTGCAGGCGCTCGCGCACGCTGGCGAGACGTTGCTCGGGCGTGAGGCCGGCTTCATCGGGGCGCTGCGGAAAACCCTCTTCCTCTTCCATGCGCTGCAGCTCGCCAGCAATGCGGATCTCGATGAATTCGTCCAGGTTGCTGGCGGTGATGGCGAGGAACTTCACCCGCTCGAGCAGGGGATTTGTGGGGTCGTCCGCCTCTTCAAGTACGCGTTCGTTGAACGCCAGCCAGCTTTCTTCGCGATGGAAGTAGCGGCTTGGCGGCTCGGGCGGTGGCGCAGCTTTGCGGACGGGCTTCCGTGCCGGCGTGCGCGCGAGCGCGGCCCGCTTTTTCGCGGCACGAGGGGTCGAGGGTGCTTTGGGTCGAGCCATGGAGTTCTTCAAGCTTAGTGCAACGGTTTGAAGGCTGAATGAATTTACGCGGAGTTACTGGCCGTAGGTCGCGTCCTTGCCGTGTTTGCGGAAGTAGTGGCGATCGAGCAACGCCTGCGATACCCCGGCGGCATCCGCGCGCAGCGTGAGCGTGCGGTAGGCCATGCGTGCGACGGCTTCGAGCACCACCGCGTTGTGCGCGGCATCGTGCGGCGTCTTGCCCCAGGCAAACGGAGCGTGGCCCGCGACGAGGCATGCAGGTGTAGCGAGCGGATCGAGCGGCACGCCGTCGGCGGTGTTGCGAAAGCGCTCCACGATCGCGAGGCCGGTCTCGTGCACATAACGCCCGCCGATGGCTTCATCCGAGAGCGGCTTGGTGACCGGAACGGGGCCATGGAAGTAGTCGGCGTGTGTCGTGCCGAAGGCGGGGATGGCCATCTCGGCCTGCGCGAAACTGGTGGCGAACTCGGAGTGGGTGTGCACGACCGCGCCGATGGAAGGGAACTCGCGGTATAGCAGCGTGTGCGTGTCGAGATCGGAAGAGGGGCGCAGCGTGCCTTCGACGGTCTTGCCATCAAGATCGGTGACCACCATGTGCTCGGGGCGGAGCGCGTCGTAGTCCACGCCGGAAGGCTTGATGACCACCAGCTCCTGCTCGCGGTCCACGCCGCTGGCGTTGCCGAAGGTGTACAGAACTAGGCCGCGGCGGACGAGCTCTAGATTGGCCTCAAGGACCTGTTCGCGGAGAGTTTTCAGCAGCATGTTGCTCCTTATAATTTGGCGCGCTGGAACGCCTGCCGCAGGGCTTCGGCGGCGAGTTCCGGCGTCAGGTCGCGTTGCGGTGAGCCGAGCAGTTCGAAGCCCACCATGAATTTGCGGATAGTCGCAGAGCGCAGCAGCGGCGGATAAAAGTGCGCATGGAAGTGCCACGCCGCATGGTCCTCGCCGTCGCTCGGCGCGCCGTGCAGGCCCATGGAGTAGGGGAACGACGTGTCGAACACGCGATCGTATCCGGCGGTGACGCGATGCAGCATCTCCGCGAACAGGTCGCGCTCGTCGCTTGTGAGGTCAGAGATGGAACCGAGGTGGCGCTTCGGAAGCACCAGCGTTTCGAAGGGCCAGACGGCCCAGAAGGGAACCAACGCAACCCACGCATCGTTCTCTGCGACGATGCGCTCCTGCTGCGCGAGCTCAATTTCGGTGTAGGTGCAGAGGAGGCACTTGCCGTGCTCGGCGAGATAGGCGTGCTGGGCGGCGAGCTCGGCGGAGGGCTCGTTGGGGATCGACTCGGTGGCCCAGATTTGTCCATGCGGATGCGGGTTGCTCGCGCCCATCATGGCGCCGCGGTTCTCAAACACCTGCACGTAACTGATGTCCGGGCGCGCGCCGAGCTCTTCGGTCTGCTTCGCCCACTCGTCCACGACGATGCGGATGTCAGGCACTGCCATCTTCGCCAGCGTCAGGTCATGGCGCGGAGAGAAGCAGAGCACCCGGCAGACACCTCGTTCTACTTCGGCGCGAAGAAGGCCCGCAGCACCAATATCCGCCGAGGCGGGCGGGAGGTCCGGCTTGAGGGCCGCGTAGTCGTTTTCAAATACGTAAGTGCTGGTGTACTTCGGCGTCTGCGCTCCGCCGGCGCGCGGGTTGCCGGGGCAGAGATAACAGGTCGGGTCGTAGGGTAGTGTGGCAGGTTGCGCGGTGTCTTCAGTCTGTCCCTGCCAGGGGCGCTGCGTGCGATGCGGTGAGACCAGCACCCACTCGCGGCGAAGCGCGTGGTACCGGCGATGTGAGGCGTTGCGAAATAGTGGGTCGATCATGCGAGTGAGACCTCCGCAAGCGCCGCGGCGTTGCGCAGCATGGCGCCGTCGACGGGCTCGCAAACGAACGTATCCGCTGTGATGTTGAAGCGCTCAAGATAGCGCGCGCGAAGTTCTTTGGCGAACGCTTCCGCGGCTTCATCCTTAACCAGGTTGACGGTGCATCCACCAAAGCCGCCGCCAGTCATGCGGGCGCCGAAGCAGCCATCGAGAGAGGCTGCAGTGTCGACGAGGAAGTCGATCTCTTCGCAACTGCATTCGAAGTCGTCGCGCTGACTGGCGTGTGCAGCCAGAAGGAGTTCGCCGAAGCGGACGGCATCGCCCGCGATCATGACCTCGCGCGCGGCGAGGGCGCGGCCGTTGTCGCTGAGGATGTGGCGGCAGCGTTTGAAGGACTCCGGCGACATCTCCTCCCGGCAGGCCTCAAGGTCGGCGAGCGTGGCGTCGCGGAGCTGCTGGATGTGCGGAAACTTCGCGCGAATGACGCGCTGTCCGTCTTCAACCTCGCGGCGCCGAACGCCGTAGTCGCCCGTAGCAATGGAGTGGCTGACCATCGAGTTGCACACCACGATGTGCGTGCCGGGAAACAGCGGCAGCAGCTCGTACGTGAGCGAGCGGGTGTCGATCAACATCGCGTGCCCGGCGCGCGCCGCAGTGACTACGAACTGGTCCATGATGCCGCAGGGCGAGTGGACGTAATCGTTTTCAGCACGCTGGCATAGAAGCGCAATCTCCTTCGCCGAGAGCATCACGCCGCTGTGTGTAAGCATGGCCACCGCACTTGCCACTTCCATCGACGCGGAAGAACTGAGCCCGGAGCTGAGTGGAACATTTCCGCCCAGCGCGAGATCGAAGGGTGGCGGCTCGATGCCGCGTTCCTGCAGCATGCGCAGAACGCCGACGGGGTAGTCGCTCCATTCGCCGCGCGAGGGTGAACGGTCGTCGACGGCGATCTCCAGCTTTCCAGCGGCGCGCAGGCTGATGAAGCCGTAACGTCCGTCGCCACGCGGTGAGATGTCGGCGACTGTGGCGAAATTGATGGCCATCGGAAGCACGAAGCCGCCTGTGTAGTCGGTGTGCTCGCCGAGCAGGTTGATGCGGGCCGGAGCGAAGAAGCGTGATGTATTGGCCGGTGGTGCGGGGCCATTCTGCTGCGGGGTTGTTTCAGAGGTCATTGATGATTCCATGAAGACAGGATTCCTTGAGCTTGCGTCCACCTCACTCCATAGTAGAGGCAGAGCCGGAAAATCGCCTCACCCGAAGTGGTGGATTACGGACGCTGCGCTAGGCCACGTGCCTCATATCCGGCTGGCCGCAGGCGTGGGCGAGGATGGCGCGGACCTCGTCATCGCTGGTCTGGCGGAAATCGCGATAAAAGCTGCCGACCGCGAAAAACGGCCGCGGAGTCTTCGGGCACACGACTGTGTCGGCTTCGCGGCTTAGCCGGTCGCAGGTTCTCTTCGCGGCTACGGGAACGGCGACGACAATACGCCGCGCACGGAGGCGGAGCGCGCGGACTGCTGCCAGCATGGTCGATCCTGTGGCGAGGCCGTCGTCTATCAGGATCACTGTGCGACCGTCGACCTGGGCTGGCGGCCGGCCGCTACGATAGGTGTGTTCGCGACGGGCGATTTCGCGGCGTTCGCGTTCGGCAACGGCGTTGATGGTCGCTTCGGGGATGCCCAGCTCATGCACGATGTGCCAGTTGACGACAACGGTTCCGCCGCTCGCAATGGCGCCCATGGCGAGCTCTTCCTGGCCGGGGACTCCGAGTTTGCGGACAATCAATATATCCAGCGGAAGATTCAGCACGCCGGCTACCTCACCGGCCACGGGCACACCACCTCGCGGAAGCCCGAGCACAACGGCATCGTGCAGATCTGGGATTTTCGCTACATCGCGCGCCAGCACTCGGCCGGCGTCTCTGCGGTCCTGGAATACCATTTCAACCGCCTAATTAAGGAGATGCCGCCGTGGGGTCCGTGGATGTCCGCTGTCCTATGCTTGTCCCGATGATGAAAGCAGATCCCATCCGCTCATACCGGTGCTGCCGTTGACCAGGCGTCTGCGTCAGCCAAGCATTTTCGCGGGATCGACGATCTCGTCGAAACGTTTTTCATCGGTGAAGCCGAGGCTCAGTGCGGCTGCCTTCAATGTGGTGCCTTCTTCGAGCGCCCTGTGCGCGATCTGCGACGCCTTGTCATAGCCGATCACCGGACTGAGCGCCGTCACCAGCATCAGGGAGTCTTGCAGGTACTCCTTCAGCTTCGGCTCGTTGACCTCTGTGCCTTCGACGGAGTAGACGCGGAACTTCTCGGAACTGTCGGCTAGTATGCGGGCGGAGTGGAGAAAATTGTGGATGATGACGGGCCGCATCGCGTTCAGCTCGAAGTTGCCCTGAGAGCCGGCGAAGGCCACCGCCGTGTCGTTTCCGATGACCTGGATGGCAATCATGATGATTGCCTCGCACTGCGTCGGGTTGATTTTGCCGGGCATGATCGAAGAGCCGGGTTCGTTCGCTGGGAGGATCAGCTCGCCGAGCCCGCAGCGTGGACCGGAGGCGAGCCAGCGCATGTCATTCGCGATCTTCATCAGCGCGACGGCCACAGAGCGCAGTGCTGCGTGCGCCGCAACCATCGCGTCCGACGAGGCCTGCGCGGCGAACTTATTGGGTGCGGTGACGAAAGGGAAGCCGGTGAGCGCGGCAATCTCTTCCGCGATGGCGCCGGCGAAACCGGGCGGCGCGTTCAGGCCGGTGCCGACCGCGGTGCCGCCGGCGGCGAGTTGATACAGGCCGCCAAGCGAGGCCTTAATCAACGCGATGGCGTCGCGGAGTTGCGTGGCATAGCCTGACCACTCCTGCCCAACGGTGAGCGGCACAGCGTCCTGCAGATGCGTGCGGCCGATCTTGATGATGTGCTGCCACGCGGCGGCCTTGGTTTCGATCGCGGACGTAAGCGCTTCAATTCTGGGCAGCAGGTAGCGCTCGATCTCGGTGACCGCGGCGATGTGCATGGCGCTGGGAAACGTGTCGTTGGAAGACTGCGACATGTTGACGTGGTCGTTAGGGTGGAGCGGCCCCGGTTCGCCGAGCGTGCCGCCCGCGAGTTGGATCGCGCGGTTCGCGATCACCTCGTTCACGTTCATATTGGTCTGCGTGCCGGAGCCCGTCTGCCAGACGTACAGAGGGAATTCGGTGTCGAGCTTGCCGGCGATGATCTCGTCGGCGACTCGCACGATGAGCTCGGTTTTGTCTCGTGGAAGGCACTCGAGCCTGTTATTCACTATCGCCGCCGCCTTCTTGACGTAACCGTAGGCGTGGTAGACCTGCAGCGGCATGCGGTCGTTGCCGATAGAGAAATGAGTCAGCGAACGCTGCGTCTGGGCACCCCACAGACGGCTAGCGGGCACGCGGACTTCGCCAAGCGCGTCGGTCTCGATGCGGAATTGCTGCTTTACCGGGCTTACCGTGCGCGTGTCAGGTCTCGAAGCCTGGGACTCGCCGTGAGTGTGATCTCGTTCCGGCATAGCCCCACTTTACTCGCAAAGCGGGGTGCTTAGTGGCCGCGTTGTCATTCCAGAAATTTGCTTCCCGAGAAGGGCAAGCGAGGGTAAATCTGATAAACTCAATCTTGTCGTCGCGATGGTGGTTTCGGTTCTTGTGGTGTCCGGATTTTGCTTTCCGACATCCAGAAGATCTGAATTATCCCGCTTCGACAAGGTAGAGGAGAGCGATTTTGCCGTGCAGGCGAGGTGCTCGATTCTATGTGATGAACATCCAGGGTGTTGAACGCAATCCTGGGGACGTAGCTCAGTTGGTTAGAGCGCTGCCTTCTAACCGGCTACCTTTGGAATCAGTAACATACCTCCTTGGTGTCCACGATGGTGTCCACGCTTTGATAGAGTTGGCCTCAGAGGAGGACTCTTTGGATGCCCGCTCTCAAGCCCCTCGGCACACTTCTCAACGCTCCCGACTACGCGGACCGCGTCAATCTCATCAAGAAGATCAAAACTGCTAACGGATGGCGCTTCGCGCCCGTGGTTCCTGAAGCCAACGGACGGCTCAAGGATCGCGTCCGAATCAACGGCCAGATTGAAGTTCATCCCGAAGGCGCCTACTACATCGAGTGGCGCGTCGGTGGTCGGCGAGGGCGCCGCTATCGCACTGCCGTAGCCAAAAACGAGGCTATCGACCAGGCCCGACGCAAGGCCGTCGAGCTACGGGCCATCCGCGACGGCCTCATTGCTGGTCCCGAGCCAGAGCCGGAGGTTGCGCCTAAGACAACAATCGGCGATGCCATTGACGCCTATCTCCGGTATGTGAAGATGCAACGCAAGCCTCGCACCCATCTGACCTATCGGTACACGCTCGACACTCTGCTCCGTGCCGCTTACAAAAAGAAGTACGTCGAGGACGCGACCCGAGACGATGTGCTCGACTTCATGACGCATTGCTATGAGTTGGGGCTGGGCGCCCGGACCGTCTACGACAAGGTCGTGACCGTGCTGCAGCTCTTCAAAAAGCATGGGCGCACCGGCTTGATGGAAAAAGGCGACTGGCCCAAGTATGTTGATGCCATCCGCCCGATCTATGAGCCCGAAGAGCTGATAGCGATGTTCAACGTGGCGACCGAAGACGAGGCCGACCTACTTAAATTTATCCTTGGCTCCGGCTTCCGCGACCAGGAGCTCCGTTATGTCGCATATCTGGACCTCGACTTCCGGCATCATCTGGCGCGTGTCACGGCCAAAGCGAAGTGGGGCTTCACGCCGAAGAACTGGGAGGAGCGCACCGTGCCCCTGCCCGCGAGGTTGATGGAACGTCTACGCAAGAGGAAAGAGCGGAAGCATGCGAGGCCGCACGATTTCGTCTTCGGCAATACGAAGGGCCGCCCGGATAGCGAGATGGATACGGTCGTGAAGCGTGTCGCCGAACGCGCCGGCCTGAACTGCGGACAGTGCGTGACCGAGCACAACAACAAGTGCGCCGAGGGACCGTACTGCATGAACTTTTTCCTGCACAAGTTCCGGCACACCTTCGCCACGAACCATCTGCGCGACGGCGTGGACATTCGCACCGTACAGAACTGGCTCGGCCACCGCGACATCCAGTCGACGATGGTGTATCTCAAGGGCGTCAGGTCGAAGGACGCCGCGATGAAGGTCAACAGCGGCGAACTGGCGACGCTGGTTGCATAGAAACCTAGGGGGTAATGCGACGATGAAGGGCCTCCTGAGATGGAGGCCCTTTTTGATTCTCCGAAGTAAGATCGCGACCGCAGGATCTCGCATAAGGGACTCCGAAACGTATGATTAGTTCATCTAGCAGTTGATGCTTTCCCATCCCAACAAGATGGGTTGTCGAAAGGCTTGGATCAACGTGGACGAATTTCTGCTCGACTATCTGAGATCGGGGAAAGCATGGCTCCTAATCGGTTCTGGGCCCTCGTCCGCCATCGGCTATCCTTCATGGCAGCGACTTGCACAGTCAGCAGTCCAGTTATGCCGTTTGGAATGCGAGGCGAAGGACCGCGTTTCCGTCGAGCGCTCTTATACGGCCAAAGATTATCCGAAGGTATTCGACGATGCTGCAACCTTGGTCGGGATGCCCCGACTACTGCAAGAGCTACACAAGATCATTCCGGTCCATCCTGATAAGGCAGTTGGCGACAACATCTACAGCCAAATAGCGCGATGGCCGATTCCGGTGTACCTGACAACCAATTATGACAACGAGATCTTGAAACATCTATCACTCAGCGGTGAATCGACCTACATTGAGTACTCCAATAGTGCCGATCACATGAGCCGATTGTTGCCTGAGTTGTCGGGTTCAGTTGTGCATCTTCACGGGGATCTCAGATCCGAAACAGGACTCATCCTGACATCGACCCAATACAAAGAGATTCTTGAAGGCCCGACCTGGGAATATTGGCGAACGAAAATGACGTCGGTGTTCCAGATGAATCGTGTTGTAGTGATTGGCCATTCTCTTAACGACCCACATATACGGCATGTACTGGAAGCAGCGAGACAGGGATCGGGTGTCGCGCAACCGGTTTGTTGGATCGCTCCTGATGTGTCACGTGTGACCGCAAAGGAGTTTCTTGAAAAATACAGAATTCGGGTCATCACTTACGATAACCAAGATGGGACTCATCGGAACCTCGCGAGGTTAGTGGATACGATTTCCGATTTTGTGCCTCCGCGAATCACTGTGCATCTGAGTGAGGCGGTGCGAAACGCAACGGCCTCCCCGTTGGGAAATAATGCTGCGGCACCTGGCTTTTTCGTGTTCAATAAATTATCGAGCCAAAACGACTTTGAAGAGAAACGGGCAGATGTGCTGGTAGCGGCTCTTTATGGGATGGCCCCAAAGCTGAAGACGATCCCACCCTTTTCTCTTCAGGAAGCTCTCGGAATTGCGGGCTGGCCTGCGGAGTCCCCAATTCCGAAAGAACTCGCAGATCAGGTCATTGTTAAGGCTACAAAAGACGGCTTGCTCATCCCCGTCGATAGCCTATTTGCAGTGTCACCGGAGGCAGAAGATCGCGCCCGGATGGAACGGGACCAGTTCGACCATTTACAGCAGCGCTTTAGGCTCTCTATTCGCAACCGGTTGCGACGAGATTTTCCAGCGCTATCCGATACACAAGCAAACGAGATAGCTGTAGATATTGGTACTGCACTGACCGCGTTCTTTCGCGAGGGAGGGCTCACGCTAGCGAGCACCTTAGCGACCACAGCACCCGGAATGACCAACCAAGCCGCTAAGCCAACGATTCCTACCTTCATTATCGGCTTTATGAATGAAGCTTCGGCGAAGTACGACGATGCACTTAGTAGGCAAGCATTTTCTGCAGTTTCGCTAGAATGCTTCATTCGATCCGAAGCTGTTGAGAGAGAATATCTCGGCAGAGTATCTCAAGGATTTTTCGCTTTTCACCTTCTGGGTGTTTTTGGAGATGCGGCATCCGAGCGTCTAAAGCACGTCAAAGATACAGTGTGGATTGTGGATTCGAGTGCGCAGATCCCGGCTGTTGCTGTTGGCAGTCCGTCGCACAATGCGTTTCGAGATGTATTTCATCATTTGACCAAACTTGGTCTCCGCTTTTTTTCCACGGAAGGGTTGTTTGAAGAAACACAAGTGCATCTTTGGTTTGCTGATCGCGTAATTAGTGAAGTCGGAGCATCGTCACCAACCATCGTAGATGCGGCGATGGGAAAGCTCCCTTATCGTAAGGGGAACCTATTTCTGGAAGGATTTGTTAGCTGGCAGGCCGCCGGGAATCCAGCAGATTGGAAGCAATATTTAATTCACATTAGTGGTTCAGCCCATGTCGCTGCGGATGCAGTCCGCGGCGCACTCAGCCGCCTGGGAATCGAAACGGTCGCTTTTAGAGATTGGCCAGGATTTGATCCCCAAGACTTGGCAGATGCGGAGAAGTCCACTCAGAAACTCATGGAAATTGCAGAGCGGCGCAATAACATTGTCAATGATGAGGACTTAGAGGCACTACATCGAAAGACCAAGCCTGAAGCAGAGGTATTCGAGATCATACGCGGTGAGCGTAACGGCAAATACAGTATGCTCTCGCAGAAGGGAAAGCCCTCTGCAGCATGGTTTATCAGCCAGACCGCCGTGCTGAATCTTCTTCGTTCAGGATTGACGATTACGTGGCAGCCGGAAGCGTTTTTGAGATTCGCGGCAACATTGATGCCAGCAACCGGAGAAGAGGCTGCGGAGAGAGCATTCAGCACATTGCTGTGGACGATCGCTCAATCGGGAATGACCGTTTTAGACGATCGTGTCGCAGCTCAAGTTTTTGGGGGAGTAATCGACCAAGCGAAGCTTGTGATCACGGAACAACATGCAGCCTACGACGAAGTGCTAGCCGAAAAGTATGGAACATCTATCGAAAAGGTAATGAACCAGGTTCCATTATTGGATCGTCCGCTTGCCGCTCTGCAACTTGCGAATGAGCGAGCACAAAAGGAAGCTACGCTTCGAGCGGCGGCCGTTAGTGTTGCGGAAGTGGAGAAGAAGCGTGCATCGGAGGCGGAGAAGGAATTGTCGAAAGTTGAACGATTCCGTAAAAAATTGCAGACGAAAGAGAATCAAGCTGCGCAGCGTAAGCGAAAAAATCGTGCTCAAAAGAAGAAACGGAAATAGCTCCTAACTGTCTGCCGATTCCGCAGATGACCCTTAGAATACTTGGAGCCGGATCACTATAATCGCGGATTGTGCTCAAGCGATGCTTCCCCGACGCCGTGCCTTCACTCAGCTTTCAGGCGATGCGCTGTTCCTCGGTGGGATCAACTCGCACCCGTGCAGAAGGTCTCTTGCCGTCACTAGGAACTACGCCGTACTTCACGCGGAGCCACTTTGCCACTTCTTGCGGATCGAAGCGGACGGCACCACCAACACGGAAACTCGGGAGCTGGCCTCGGGCTGCCATGCGGTAGATGTGCTTATCGTCTACTCCCAATATGGCCGCAAGGTCGGAGACCTTGATGCCACCACTGCGGGCTTCCAGCTCTTCAATCAGATTGAGTTTCACGCAATCCCTCCAAGCTATTCATTCAACTTGCCCGTTCCTGACGATCCAGCCACGCATTCAGGTCGGACGCGCGGAATCGCCACATCTTTCCAACGTGGGAGCCATGAATCTCGCCACGCCTTGCCAACTTCTGGAGGGTTTTGCGATTGATGTCTAAGAGACGTGCAGCCTGATGACTGTTCAGGAGCGGTTCAAAATCAGTTAAGGCGAATGAATGATTGTTGACGGAGCGAGGGGGGAATTTCGCGAGCGTGTGTGCCATTACCGACCTCCTTTTCCAGAGAATGCCCCAAAAATCCACAGGCGTCCAAGACCTTTTTGGTCAAGACCGATGCCAGACAGGCATCAGTAGGGTGCGTTCAGGTACCTTCAGGAATTGGAAGGAATTATCAGATGCGCCATGAGAATCCCCGTTCTCCATGATTTTCTTCAAGTCAGTTTTAGAAGCCGGAACGGTAGAATCTACGCAACACATCAATGCGAAAGAGCGCACAATGTCCCGATCTCTGGCAATGGCCAAGTGCCCGATTCTATTCACTCATTGGGATCCGGATGTTTACCCAGCTGGATCGTTGACTCTGCCACCCGTTCAAGAGCTCTTGCTTCACATCCTCGCGTATGGCGAGGTCAGGATCAAAGATGTTGACCTATTCTTGAACCCGGCAATTCGCTCGTACTTTTCGGACGAATCAACTCGTGAGCAATTCGCAAGCCTCCTTGAGACCGGTCGACTCCAAGTTCTTGTTCCCCCGAAATCAACCGTCTTCGACATCGATCCACTGGAGCGCCCGCTGACCGCGGTTGCCCTAGAGAGACTGAGGAACAATCGACCGTTCAAAGACCAAATATGGAAGTTTACGCCCGAGACCAAGCGCTATTGCCAACAACTGGACGACATCATTGCGCGCGCTCATGCCAGCGTTAATGTGATTAGGTTTCGATCCGAATTCCCCGCCACCGAAAACACGTTCGCGAAGAAGTTTGCGGGCATCTTGAGCGGGCGGGATGGCAATTGGCGCAAACGGCCTCAATTTTCGGGGATCACGGGAGAGACAGCGGCAAAGTTCGCGCGTTTAGCGGAAGATCCAGATTTCTATCGGTCGGCAGTATACGAGCACTCAAGGTTGTACCCGCAGCATCAACGCCGATCGCTCAGAAATCTTGCTCAATCAGTCTATGCATATTGCGAATTATCTTGGGAAAACGCGGCCGGCACATATTTAGGTTCTCGGATCTCCGAAATGCCTCCCGTGGACGATTGCCCTGTAGACACTTCCATCATTGAAATGGTGCCAATTCCAGGACAGCTGAGAATACCCGTTGCCACGAACATTGGCGAGATTGTATGCAATGTCCTCGACGAATGCAGTGAAGAAATGCGCGTCTTCTGGGAATCGGGGGTCGTTTCCGATCATCCAAATAGCGCATTCATAGAGGCATGGAATCATATCGCGGATGCATTTGCGCGGCACTCCGTTAATGCAAGGTCAATCCGCACAAACAAGAGGTTGGATCGCGGTTGGCAATCGGTTGCACACGGACTAGGCCTTGCTCTCATATCCACTGATTTTGGTGGAGTTTGTGGCTTCAAGCTTCTAACTGATCTCACTGCGGATCCGCTCATTCACGCATCGATGCTGGGCATTTCTGCGATTGCCTCGTTTGGCGATATCGCAGTCAATTTGATCAGAAAGGGCCAGGCCTACGATGCACGTGACACTCGGAGAGAGCAACTTCGACGCATACTCCTGGACTCGGCAACAATTAGGGGCGGAACAATCCGGTAACGAAGGTCGATTTGTCTGAATCCAAGAGGATGTGAAAAACCTGGCAACTCCGTGGCGAGCATTTGATCTAGCCCTCTGTTTTTTGGCATTATTGGGTCAAGGGTAATGGTGCGCATTGCGATTCAGAGTCTCCCCCACTCTTCGCATCGCTACCGGATTGCTCCTGGCTGTCCTGTTGGGTGTTGTTGGATATCACGTCCTCCATTGGAGGATTCCGGGCTCCTCAGAGGCGTTGCTGGAACAAGCCGACGAGAAGTCATGGGTCAATAACTGGATCGCAGCAGAACCCCTCTACCGACAAGCGGAACTCGGGTTCATTCGGAAACGTGAGCTATCGAAGGCTCTGTACGCGCACGTCAGCGAAATTCCCGCCCAGAGTGAATCGTCGATCAGTGTTCCGGCCCAGCTAGCGGAACTGACAGCGGATCTTTCTTTGCCGCAAGCCCAAGACCCTGAGACAAAACTTCGCATCCTGACGATACTTGGGATGCTGGAAGTGAATTACGACTCCGCGATGGCACGAGCCACGTGGGCACAGGTGGAGGCTCTCGCCAGGCAACGACAACACTATTTGCTCGCCTCCAGAGCAATTGGCGAGCAAGGGATCGCGGCATTCCTTCTGGGAGACATTGCCACTGCGAAGAAGAACGTAGTCAAGGCATGGACCGTGGCCAAGGTTGCTGATCCTGCTGCTCACATTAGATATGCGAGTGTCTACGGTACTGGCTTGGTCGAACTGCAAAAGTACGGCGAAGCTCTTGGACCGCTCGACGAAGCAATTAAGGTGTCGAAGGACAAGCCGGATGTTGCGTATCCGACCATCGCCATCAATGCGAAGATCGAAGCTTTGAGCGGGCTCGGGCGCAATCAAGAGGCACTGGCACTGGCTTCGGAGGCGATGCAAAGAGCGTCCAATTACCACCTGGCTGGACACCTCTATGAGCTCTATCAAGCCCGAGCCGGTGTCTATGGTCGAATGGGCCAGTGGGATCAAGCTGCGGATGACTACGCCCGCGCGATCCAATTTGCAAAACAGTTGTCCTATTGGCGAGGCCTGACTCAGGCGGATGGGTTACTGGCCAAGGCACAACTCCAACGTGGGCAGTTGCAACCTGCTCTCGCAGCCGTCAACGACGCAATTGAAGCCAACAAGCAGATTCCCGATGAACTCTACTTTGTGCCGCGAGACCTAGCGATAAAAGCAGAGATCCTGGCCAAACTTGGGGATGCCAAAAGTTCGGATGAGCTCTACCGCAAGAGTACGGATCTCATCGATGCACTCTTGTCGAAAGTTCCGACACCGACTGTGGAGCGTCAGTTGCTCGGGCAACTGAGCGAAGTCTACGCCGGATATTTTGCCTCGTTGAGCAACCGAGGCAAGAACAGAGAGGCATTCGGAGCAATCGAGCGTGCACGAGGCCGAGTTGAAGCGCAGGCGCTTGAGGATCACGAACCAGTCGCACCACACGAGCCCACGATTACAGAGAAGCTTCTCACGAATCTCAATTTGCGATTGCTGGACACAGACGACGTTGGATCCAGACAGAACATTCTGCAAACCATCTATGATACCGAGCAACAGATCAACCCCAATTTCAGACCGGATCATTTCTCGACGGAGCCGGTAGACCTAAGTGAGCTGCAACGTGACCTCGGTCAATCGGAACTCTTGCTGGAATACGTTTTGGACGAGCCAAATTCGTACGTGCTCGCGGTTACCAAGACTACGGTGAAGCGCTACACATTGAAGGCGAAGTCTGAATTGGAAAGAGAGGCTGCAGATTATCGATCCGAAGTGATGAAGCAGAAAGCAGACGTTGGGTTGGCGCAGCGGTTATTTAATGACTTGGTCGAACCAGTTTCGGCATACACGCAAATGCAATCGATCATCGTAGTGCCTGACGGAAAGCTTCATCTGCTGCCGTTCTCGGCTTTGTCGGATGAGGGCCACTACGTCCTGACTTCTCATTTGGTAACGGTGGTTCCATCAGGAACCGTGTTCCACATTCTCCGTCATCGGGAACAGAATTTGGCTGTCGAGCCAATGCCGTATCTGGGGGTAGCTGCCTGGACAATTAGCAAGCCGAAAGAGACGCTGTTCTCAGGCATCCTCCGCGCTGCTTCTGGTCCGGAGAGAAGTGAACTTATCGCGTTGCCTGAAAGCCGACATGAAGTCGAATCGATCGCCTCTGATCTCCCAAAACCAGATACGGTGCTATTGGGAAGCGCTGCGACGGAGACGCAATTCAAGCGTCTGCCGCTCAGCCAATACAACGTTTTGCATTTGGCACTTCATGGCTACTCCGATATGGAATTCTCTGACCGCTCGGCTCTGGTATTTGCCCCAGAGGAGCACGGACCAGATGACGGACTCCTCCAGATTCGCGAGATTCGCAGTCTTCCGCTGAAGGCAAACCTCGTGACTCTATCCGCGTGTGACACCGGTGTGGGACCGGTCGGCGAAGAGGGGGTTGCCAACATCGTGAATGCCTTCGTCGAAGCCGGCGCACAAACAGTTGTGTCCACTCTTTGGGAACTTGAAGATCATGCAACGGCTCATTTGATGACTGTCTTCTACGAGCATCTTGGACGCGCTGAGGAAAAGGGACAATCGCTAAGAGAGGCACAGCTTCAGATGATCGCATCCGGAGATCCGCCCTACTTTTGGGCTGGCTTCGAGGTCGTTGGTGACCCGACCGGCAGCCTATTCAATAAATCCAATCTGAATCCGACCGCCAGGAGAAACCAATGAATGAAGCTCAGTCGGCGACCCTCTCTGCTGATCAGCGAAAGAAAGTGCTTGATCGCGTTCTCGCAGCGCTGCAAAAGCGATTCTATGCACCGGAGAAGTTGAACGGTGATTGGAAAGCCGCCGTGGAGCGGCATCGGCCGTTGATTGAATCAGCGGATACAGCAGCCGATTTCGAGAAGGAAGTCAGTGACCTATTGAAGGCGCTGCAGACGTCGCATCTCGGATTCTTCCATCGCAGTGCACAGAGGGCCTCAAGCCGCGCTGCGCTAAGCGCGACTTACCTGGAAGATGAGACAGAGTATGGCAAGCGCTGGATCTTTCAGGATGTACATACCGGTGGCGCTGCTGCCGCCGCCGGTATAGAGCCAGGAGATATTCTCTTGACCGTCGATGATGAAAACATCATCCCGCCAGAACACCCTGTGTTTACGATGGGCGAAAAGACAAAAGTAGAAGTGGTCGGAGCGGATGAGAAGAAGCGCACGGTAATCGTTGATGTGGCCCGGCCAAAAGGGAAAAAGCTGCACTTCGTCGAACCAAAGTTGGTTGAGGCCAGGCGTTTGAACGATGGTGTGGGATATCTAAAGATCGCCATGTTTCCTGGGCTCGTCGGAGTTGAGGTAGCAAACGAAATCTCTCGGTCGCTTGCGGCATTAGGCGAAATAGACAGCCTGGTAGTCGATCTCCGAGGAAATACCGGTGGGGGAATAGGGGCTCTACGAGTAATGAGCCTCCTAACGCCAACGAAAATTCCAGTCGGGTTCGCACTTGCGAAGGACCGGGTAACGCCAAACCTGGACACGGCAAAGCACAGCTTTCGAAGGTTCGACACCATTCCCGAATCCAAGAGTTCTCTATGGTTTCTCGCTGCGAAGTTCGGGCCGGCGATGTTGTCGAAGTCGCCGATCGTACTTGAGGCGGAAGGACTCGGGGCTAAGAAATTTCATGGCAGAGTCGTGGTTCTGGTTGATCGGCACACCGCAAGCGCAGCTGAGATGATCGTTGCATTTGCTCGGGAGAACAAGCTTGCGATGATTGTCGGCGAACCAACGGCCGGCCGGTTGTTGTCCGCCACCTCTGTGAAAGTTGGAGAAGGGTACAGATTGGCTCTGCCCACAGGAGCCTACTACACCTGGAGAGGATCAGTACTTGAAGGGACGCCTATCGAGCCGGATGAACTTGTTGAATTCGACTGGAGAGAGCGGAGAGGTGGAGTGGACGCGCAACTGAACAGGGCGCTTGAATCTCTAAGAAACGGAGGTTTAGCGCAAGCCAGTTGAGTATCAAAAGTGATACATCATTCGCAGGTCGATTTGTGGCCAGAAGCCGACATATCTGTACCTGTCTGGCGTTTACTCGTCCTCTGCCTTGTCACGGCATTCTCGCGAAGTGTCGGGAATCGACAGGCACGGAAAGGAACGAACGGTAACAGTAAAGGTTCGGTTTAATGCGGGGGCGTAGTTCAGCTGGTTAGAACGCCGCCTGTCACGCAGGAGGCCGTGGGTTCGAGTCCCGTCGCTCTGGCCAAGAATTCTCGGAGCCCGAGTCTCGATTCTCTCCCAGGTCGATGGGTGCATCGGAGGACTGCGCGTCGATTCAGAATGAGTGCTAGATGGCAGTTGGAGTTTCCAAGCGAAAAGCATAGAACGCAAGGACGCCCATGCCGAGTTCGACGAACGCAAAGCAAACGAGTGCCTCGCTAAAATACGGCATCATCAGGCGTCGAAATCCAAGAGCTCCAATTGCCATTCCTGAAAAAGTGGCAAATGTCGCCAGCCCAGTTATCTGTCCTCGATGATTCGGAGCGAGCGATGTTGTAATGCTCGACATGAGCGGATGAGTAGCATCAAACCCAATTGATAAAGCGGTAATTAAGAGAGCTGTGATCAAAGGCGTTGTGTGGAGTGCCAAAAGAAGGGCGCAAATGGACGCGCAAATAAAGCCGATTGATAGCACATAGCGCCGGCCATACCGGTCGCCCCAGGATCCAATAGCTGTGCCGAAGAGCAGATCCGGCAGCCCGTATCCCATTAAAGCGAGCCCGATTCCAACATCTCCGAGGTGGTACCGACTGGCCAAGAGGACGCCCAGCCACGCAAAAATTCCGCCATGGAACGCGCTATTGGCGATGATAAAAGCGAGCACACGACCTCCACGCCGAGTGCGGAGAACGCAAGAATATTCCTGTGCATATTCCCACAGCGAGATATGCAGCGCTTGTGGATGAGCATCTCTCTGGTACCGGTAAGAAATCCAACAAGCCGCAGTCCCAAATCCGAGCGCGATAATTCTCAGCTCGTTTTGCCATCCGAGCAGCGGATTAAGGAGCGGCCCAAGGCTAGAGCCGAGCCCCATACCGGCCGCTATGGCGCCGAACATGCGGCCCATCGGGCGAGCTTGCGAAGCATATGGATAGTGATCTCCAATGATTGCCAATGAAATCGTCGCGATGCCGCCGGTGCCAGCCCCGGAGAGGAGGCGAAGCAAAAGAAGTTGATGCGCATTCATCGCAAACGATAGAGACAAAGTAGTCCCCGACGCAAAGATCAGGAGGATTCTGAGTACTGGATAGCGACCGAAGCGATCAGACAACAGCCCGTAAATCAAAGTGGCCGCGCCGTACAGCAGAGAAAAGCCAGGGATCAACCATTTGAGATCGTATGGGTGAACTCCAAATCCTCGCGCCAACGCTGGGACTAGCGGCGCGATCATGGAATTGCCATAGAAGACCAAGAAAGCGATCGCCACCATCGTTGACAGTTCGTTTCGTCCAATAGTGAAACTCGAGGGGCTTGCTGGGCCTGCAACAACACAAACGCAATGCTCTCGCCGCTCATCTGTCTTGGATGGAATCACTTCAAGCCGCTGTCTTCGCCTCATTTGGTGCGCCCGCAATTGATTGGAGAAACTCGTCCGTATCAACAATCGCGTTCGCATAATTGGGCATATTGATATCGAAGGCGGTGTGCATCATTTCCTCCGAATAGGCTGCGGTCGCGTCCTTTACCACTGTGACCTCATAGCCAAGTTCAGCGGCGTACCGGACAGTTGATTCCACGCACGTGTGTGCGACGAGCCCGATCACGATCAGTTTGTGCATACCATGCTTTTTTAGAAGCAGATCCAGGTCAGTATTGGCGAAGCTGCTGGAGCACCAATGTTCCTGAGCAACAACTTCCCCAGCGCATGGTGCAAATTGAGCACGAATTTCCCCTCCCCATGTACCGTCCTCGAATGTCTTTCTTCCCCACGCCGCCCTCTGGATGGGAGCAATGTATTTCCAAGTCTCGTAATCGCCTGGCCGGTAACGATGATGCAGCGCATAGAACACGCGGAATCCGGCCCTTCGCGCGGCGGTGAGCACTTCAAGCATGTGGTGAACACAATTATTTGCTTCTGCAACAGCCTTTATACGTTCCCACAGTTTTCCGCCCTCCGATATGAAATCGTTGTAAGGATCGATGACGAGAAGAGCGGTGACCTCCTTGTCGAACTGTAGACTTGTCATGTTCTCCTCCTTGTCTTTGTTCTATGCCACTTTCGCAGCATCCGCGGGACGAATCGGAATGCTGTTGCTCAAGGCGTAACGCTCAATGCTTTTCGCGAAGAAAGGCGTTTCCTGCTTGTTATGAGCTTCCGAAATTGGTTTACGTGCAGATTTGAAGACCTCCAATGGAATACCTTGCTTAGCGAGGAAGTCCAAGAGGTCCGCAGTCGCACTTGTGTGAACCGTGTTCGTGAATTCACAGGATTGATCGCCAATCTTCTTGACGCTCAGATCCCAAGTGACGCCCATCTTGATTCGTCCTGTAGGTGTAAAAATATCCGAAATCGATACAAGTCTCAGATGGTCGCGTTCACCGATTTCTTCCACATAGTGCTGGACCATCGGGCTTCCGCCGAGTATCTCGACATTGATCGACATGCGCCGGCCGTCTGGTGAAGTGGTTGCAGCTGCGGAACAGTGGGCTGGGGAACAGGCCTGGTATTCAGACTCAGACAAGCTGAACAACCAAGTAGGAATATCCACCTTTTCAATTGGTGCGTTGATTGTTGCTGAAAAGCTCGACTCGACTAAGGTGTTGTCATCCATTTGTCGCCCTCCCGTTGTCTTCTTCATGATCGATGAAATATCCAGCCGGTGTCTCCGCATATGCAATGCCCGTGAGATTCCCTTCAGCAAAGAGCAACGTTCTGCGATTCGATCCATCGAGATTGGCACTGTAGACCGACCCGCCGAAATCGGTAACGAACATTCGACCGCCCTTCAGATCCAAGGCCACGCCAATGCCTTCCATCAGATGGTTTAAAAGGATCTCGGGCTCATTGCCGTTTTCGGTCTCCCAGTCCAAGGGTGCGCGGTTCACCGTATTGCCACGCGGTGGATCGCCGCGGTCGGTCCAATACAGCATGCGATGAACCGGATCGATGTCCAGATCGATTGGCTCTGGAAGGCTGTCGTAAAGAACCTCAATGTCCCTACGATTCTCGGCCGACTGGCCTTGAGGCATCTGTACGCTGGCCCGGCAGATTCGACCCAAACCGGCATGGTGGCCACCCTTGTGTGTCCAATAGAACTTTCCGCCGTCACTGTCCACAGCGATACCGACACACCACTTCCTCTGATCCGTTCCCGGCCGCGGATCGCCCAGGCTCGTATCGACGAGGGTTTCGACCTCCGACCCGTCAATGTTTGCCCGCATCACGCGCATGCCTTCGCGGTCAGACCAATAAATCTTGGCGCTCCTCTTCTCCAGTTGGAGCTGCTTCGGCGTGAACGTACCGCCGGGAGGCACGATAGTGACCACGTTGCTGCCATTGAGATCCGATCGCATGATCGAACCATCATTCCGCACGGGATCACCCATATTGGTCCAGTAGATGTGTCCGGCGGAGAGATCAAGTGCGAGGCCGTCCGGCAACTTCCGACCTTCGCTGATGATCGTTTTCAAGTCCGAGCCATCGGAATTTGCGGACAGTATGCGGCCACCGCTGAGATCCAGGAAGAACAGCCTGCCGGCCGTGGTTGCGCTATTCGGCTCTGAATTCTTCGGTACGGACGTTGTCGCGCTCATGTGAAAGAACCTCCTCGTGGCCATGTCCAAAGTCGTCTCGGTGAAAACAGTCCGCGGGCCATCTCAGCTCTACTGTTGGTTTAAGAACGTCCGTAGCCTCTCATGCTGCGACCTTTGTGGCATGTGAGCGCAACGATCTGAAGCCCGCGCGAAGCTAATCTGAAAACATCTGCGGCTCGGGCGGTTCCCCGCTTTTCAGAAATGCGCTGGATCCGCCTCATTTTTCGGATCCCACCCCTTCATTTCATTGAGTTCCTCGGGCGTGATCTGAGGCAAGTGCCGGATGAATAAAACCAGGCGCCAGGTTTGCGGGACGGTGTGCGTTCCATGGAAGGCGGGCATGCCGCTCAAACGAACTCCATTCTCAATTGTGTAGTAGAGTTCACCATCGCTCTTGTTCTGCGTCTGGGCTGCGCGCAAGTCGGGCGGTTTCGGATAGAGGCCCCTGCCGAATACCGTTTGGCCCACTCCGTCATTCCCATGGCACTCGGAGCAATGATAGGAGAAATGCTCCATGCCTCCCCGAATGTTCTCCGTTGAAGCCATGAGGGGATTGTGAAGTTCGCGATACGCGGATGGCACTGCCAATTCGCGTGCCGTCGTAGCCGCGAACACCTCAACCGGTGACGGTGTCGCAAGTGAGCTGAAGCCTCGTCGCACGAGAATCAGCCCATATCCCGCGCCTGCAACCGCGAGAGTAATCAGAACTAGCGAAACTACTTTCCAGGGTTTCATATCTACCTCTCTTGTCTCGTGGCATCGTCCTCCGCCGGTCCGAATGAAGGTAGGTACCGGCCGAAGTTCAATTCGAAATCGCTCGGAACGCCATAACCGGCGTTGCGGACCTTCGCACGGCGCGCCCCTGCACCAGGCAAGGCGAGCAATGGGAAGAACAAGTCGTTGCTCGACTGAAGCTCGGCAGCTGTGGGCATTCCGAATCGATTGATCTGGGCCTTCGCCGCGGCTAGCGTTTCATGGTCGAACGAGGCCAAACGATGTGCAAGCGAATCGACAAACGCATCGAGGTCGTTATCCTCCAGCGTTCGGTTCACCCAGCCATAGCGCTCAGCGATTTCGGCATCGAAATCGTCGCCGCTGAGCACGATCTCAAGAGCGCGCGATCGGCCGACCAGGCGCGGGAGCCATTCGAGGGCTCCGCCACCCGGAACCAGTCCGACTCCGACCTCGGGGTTGCCGAACAGGGCGCGTTGCCGACTGGCGAAGCGCATGTCGCAGGCCAGCACGAACTCGTTGCCGATGCCGCGCGTGCGACCCCGAATCTTGGCGATGCTCACGACCGGCGAGGACGAGAGACGCAGTACAAATTTGCGCCAAAGACCTAACGCATCCGGCCGTTCAGTCGCCTTGGCTACGTCGAGATGAGCGATGAAGAAGTCAGGGTTCACCGACTGGAACACAACGACCTTCACCGAGGGGGCCGTTTCGATTTCGGTCATCAGCAACCCCAATTCGTCGATCGTCGTGGGGAGAAACATGTTGATCGGTGCGTTGTCGAAAGTGATAGTCCACCGTCCAGGATAGGTGCGGTCGATTTTGAACTGCGCCATGTTCGCCTCGCCGGCACCGTTGTTGGCGTGGATCTCATAGGTCGAATTCGCCATATTATTCCTCCTTCGCATTTGTCTTTCGGTATCGGGTTGAGGCGGAGACAGGAGAGTGAGGTTATCAGCACTCTCCTGTGGCGGGGTGTACGCAAGGCTGTTCTTCGCCGCGATGATCTTATGCAGCTGAGGCTGACACGGCCGATCGTAATGACCTGAAGCCCGCGCGAAGTTCTTCAGAGAAGAGCTTTGGCTGCTCCCATGCAGCGAAATGTCCGCCCTTTGGCAGCTTGTTGTAGTGGATCAACTTGGGATATGCCTGCTTCGCCCAGCTTTCCGGCGCGGGATAGAGTTCGTCAGGAAAAACGCTCACGGCCACAGGAATACTGACGCCCTTGGCATTGAAGTACCCTTTACCCCAATACTCCCAATAGAGTCGTGCGCTGGACTGCGAGGTGTTGGTCAACCACGTGATCGTGATGTTGTCCAGGACGTCATCCCGCGTAAGGCCCTCGGTTTCTCCCGCGAAAGCGCGTGAAATCATCTCGTAGCTGCGGGCATCGTGATCAAGGAAATAAGCGGCAAGACCGACGGGTGAATCCGAGATCCCATACAACGTCTGCGGGCGCAGGCCCATCTGGAACCCGTAAGCGATGCCCTTTTGATACACGAATTGCAACCGCTCGTATGCCTCCTTCTCATCGGCAGAGAGGCCCGATGGAGCTGGAGCTCCAGAGAAAGCCGCTTGGTCAATCGCGCCTGGAAAGATACCGGGCATATTGCTGTGAATGCCGAGCAACTCCGGTGGCGCTTGCACACCCATCAGATCGACAACGACTGCGCCCCAGTCGCCGCCCTGCGCCACAAATTTCGCGTATCCGAGGCGCCTCATCAACGTGACCCAGGCACGCGCGATGTGATCGGGACCCCAACCAGTCGTGGTCGGTTTGCCTGAAAACCCGTAGCCCGGCATCGACGGAATCACCACATCGAAGGCGTCTGATGCCTTTCCACCGTGTGCCGTGGGATCGGTGAGCGGATCGATGATCTTCAGCTGCTCAACTATAGAGCCGGGCCAGCCGTGCGTCACGATGATCGGCAAAGCATTTTCATGCTTCGAACGAACATGAATGAAATGGATATCCAGCCCATCGATCTCGGTGATGAATTGCGGCAAGGCGTTCAATCTCGCCTCGCACTTGCGCCAGTCGTATTCCGTGCCCCAATAGCGCGCCAGCGCTTGGGTCGTCGCGAGCTGCACGCCCTGGGTTGCATCGGTGACCGTTTCCCGTTCCGGCCACTTGGTGTTGTTGATGCGCCTGCGCAATTCTGTGAGTTCCGTTTCCGGGACATGAACCTTGAACGGACGAATTGGGGCGGCCTCAGCTGACAGGGTCGTTTCATGTAAAGCGACTGCTGTAGTCATGGGATTCTCCTTGGTGGTTTTCAAGTTGTGTGGGTTCTGCGATTGCAGAGCTGAAGATGCAGAGCTGCGCAAAGACTACGGTTATGGCGGCGAATCGAAAGTGTCGCTTTCGCTTGTGATCGATTGCCTCTCACAGCTCGGCTTCCGAGGGTTACTGTTCGCGATATCGTTTCGCAGAGACATTCTGAGTTCCTGGTTCTTGATCAAGAGCACGCAGACCCACTCTTCTAGACTGCGCAAGCGACGATTCCAAATCTCTTCTCGGTCGTCTAGACGTTCATCGACTTGCAGCTCTGTTTGAAAAGCGTCAATTTCGAACATTACTGAAGCGGTTTCATTTTGTGATGGAACGGGCGAGTCTTGATCTTGACGGACGCTCATAGCATCTCCAACGCAAAATCATCGAGAGCATCAGGCAGTCAATGAAGCCTTGCTGAACCCAACTCAGAATCCGGTATCAACCCAGATCCATCACGTGTGCCATTACGCCAGAAGCCAAGTTGCGAAACAAGGAGACGAAGGTATCCATTGACCCCTTGGTATCATGGAATGCACGCAATCCCGTCGCGCCGGGCCGACGAGCATTTCTTGAGGGCCAAGCGAATAACCCCGATGTTCTGATTCCGCTTAGCCTTGCCTCCTGATTTTGGCGTGTTTGTTTGCATTTCCGCTTTTGGGCCGCACTTCGAGGGGTCGGGTCTGAAGATAGTGCAAGTCTGGAATACAGATCCCGTTGAATCAGAAGAGCTGATTCTTGTCGCCTAGGGAGATCTGGTGATGAAGGCATCCATCTTGTTCGGCGCTGGCTGGGAGAACGATTCAGTAGAAGTACTGTGGCGCGATTCCGGGCGTATCTTCTGCAAACTGTGGCGTAAAGACGTTGACCGCGAAAGGCATGCGTTCATACCCATCACGGCTGGTGCAGGACATCCAACTCAAGAGAGCATCAGTCAGCTCGCGCGCGAACATGAACTTAAAAGCTATTTAGATGCTCACTGGGCACTACTGCCCTTGGAATTGGTACGTGAGCGCGGACAGACGTTGCTCTTAGTCGATTACGCAGGCGGCGAGCCACTCGATCGCTTCGTTCGGGAACCGATGGAGGTCGGGCAGTTCCTGGGCCTCGCTGTGGCGTTGTCAGGCGCCATAGGGCAGTTGCACAGACAAGGGTTGATCCACAAGGACATCAAACCCTCAAACGTGCTCGTGGATGTGACAAGTGGACTCGTACGCCTTACAGGATTTGGGGTTGCATCGCGTCTGCCACGCGAGCGTCAACCGCTTGAACCTCCAGAGTTCATCGCTGGAACGCTTCCTTACATGGCGCCAGAGCAAACGGGAAGAGTGAATCGTTCCATTGATTCCCGCAGCGACCTGTATTCAATGGGCGTGACATTCTACGAAATGCTTACCGGGAGCCTTCCGTTCGCTGCATCCGATTCGATGGAATGGGTGCATTGCCATGTCGCGAGGCAACCCGTCCCACCCAACCAAAAGGTAAGAGGTATTCCAGAGGCTCTTTCTGCCATAACGATGAAACTTCTCTCGAAAACAGCGGAGGAGCGCTATCAAACAGCGGCTGGAGTCGAGCGTGATCTTCGGCATTGTCTCTCCCAATGGGAGTCTCGAGGACTCATCGAATCTTTTACCTTGGGCGCACAGGACACTCCGGACCGGCTTTTGATCCCCGAAAAGCTCTATGGGCGAGAACATGAGGTGGAAACCCTACTTGCGGCGTTCGATCGGATTGTCGCCGGCAGCAGGCCAGAGTTGGTGCTCGTATCCGGATACTCCGGAATCGGCAAGTCCGCAGTCGTGAACGAGCTCCATAAATCGCTGGTGCCTCCACGGGGCCTGTTTGCGTCTGGTAAGTTCGACCAGTATAAGCGGGATATTCCGTATGCGACGTTAGCGCAAGCCTTCCAAAGCCTTGTAAGACCGCTTCTCAGTATGGGCGAGGACGAATTGAGCGAGTGGCGTGACGCACTTCGAGAGGCACTTGAACCAAACGGACAGCTGATTGTCGACCTCGTCCCCGATTTGAAGTACCTCATTGGAGATCAACCATCGGTTCCCGAGCTTCCACCGTCCGAAGCTCAGCGCCGTTTTCAGCTGGTCTTTCGCCGGTTCATTGGCGTATTCGCACGGCCGGAGCATCCGCTTGCACTCTTCCTTGATGACCTGCAATGGCTGGACGGAGCTACGCTCGATCTGCTCGAAGACTTGTTGGCTCAGTGCGACTTGAAGCACCTGATGCTGATTGGGGCATATCGAGACAACGAGGTCAGTGCGACCCACCCACTCGTCCGCAAGCTGGATTCGATTCGCCAGAGCGGAGCGGCGGTGCAAGACATCGTCCTAACTCCGCTTCGGCGCAACGATCTGATTCAATTGGTTGCGGACTCTTTACGCTGCGAGAAGGACCAGGCTGATTCGCTCGCAACTTTAGTTCACGAGAAGACGACCGGGAATCCGTTTTTCGCAATTCAGTTCATTTCTGCACTTTCTGATGAGGGTCTTGTCGCTTTTGATTACAGTGCAGGACGCTGGGTGTGGGACTTGAGCGGCATTCAGTCTAAAAGCTTCACCGACAACGTTGTCGAGCTGATGGTCGGGAAGTTAAACCGCCTCCCAGGAGACACTCTGGAAGCGCTCAAGCAATTCGCCTGCATGGGGAACAGCGCTGAGTTCGAAATGCTGGCGATGGCTTTTGACAAATCGATTGATGAACTTCACCACAACCTTTGGGAAGCAGCACGCACCGAACTTATCTTCCGCTCCGAGAATACCTATCGATTCCTGCATGATCGCGTGCAAGAAGCGGCGTACTCTCTTATTCCCAAGGAAATGCGTGCCGATGTTCATTTGCAAATCGGCATGCTCCTTGCCAAGCACACCCCCGCGGACAAGCGCGACGAAACCATCTTTGAGATTGTCAACCAACTCAATCGTGGCTCGCACCTCATTGCCACGATCGAGGAACGCGAGTGGGTCGCAGGTCTGAATCTGATTGCGGCTAGACGAGCGAAGTCGTCGACTGCATACGAGTCCGCGCTGAAGTACCTCGAAGCTGCGAGCGTGATGCTGACGGAGGCAACCTGGGGCCATAACTATGATCTCATCTTCGCTATCGAGTACCTCACGGCCGAGTGCGAGTTGTTAACCGCCCAAAAGGCCGTGGCTGAAAGCAGAATGACGCGGTTGGCAGAGCGTGCCACCAACCGTCATGACTTCTGTGTCGCGACGCGTTTGCGGCTCACACTCTACACCACGCTAGATCGATGCGATCGCTGTGCCGAGGTCTTTGTCGACTGGCTGCGCCGCGACAACACTATTTGGTCGATTCATCCGACCCGTGAGGACGTGATGCGGGAGTACGAACGCATCTGGACTTTGCTCGGCGATCGGACGATCGAAGAGCTCATCGATCTACCACGGATCACGGACCCCGATGTGCTCGACACGCTGGATGTCTTCACGGAGATCATGACGCCATCTCAGCTATTTGACGAGAATCTATCGTCGCTTGTGCTTTGCCGCATGGTGACGTTGAGTCTCGAGCACGGTAACTGTGATGCGTCGTGTTTTGCCTATGTTTGGGTGGCCATGTTCGCAGGGCCTCGATTCAACAACTACAAAGATGGCTTTCGGTTTGGCCAACTGGGTTATGACCTTGTTGAGAAACGCGGTCTGACCCGTTATCAGGCCCGGATCTGGATGAACATGGGATCGACCGTATTGCCTTGGATGAGACACGTCGCCAGTGGTCGCGAACTCGTGCGGCGGGCGTTCGATTTGGCGTATCGCATTGGAGACCTAACGTTTGCGTCGTACAGCTGGGATCAACTGGTCACCGTTTGTCTGGCGGTCGGAGACCCGCTCGCAGAGGTAGAAACGGAATGTGAAAATGGTCTCGCGTTCGCCAAGAGAGTACATTTTGGCCTGGTTATCGAACTGTGTGGAGCGCAACTCGGCCTGATCCGAACCCTGCGTGGCCTGACTCCGACCTTTGGCAGCTTGGACTGTGACGAATACAACGAGGAGGACACTGAACGTCGCCTGGCATCGGCCCCCACCTTAGCATTCGCAGAGTTCTACCACTGGACGCGCAAGTTGCAGGCACGATTCTTTGCCGGAGATTTTGCGGCGGCCGCAAAAGCCTCGCAGAACGCGGATGCAGATCGACTTGTCTGGAGATCAGCAGCAATGTTTGAAAGTGCAGAGCACCGGTTTTATGGCGCGCTCGCACATTCGGCCGCTTGGGATTTTGCGCTCTCTGCGGAAAGGCCGAAGCATTTGGAGGCGTTGCTCACTCATCACCAGCAGTTGGAGGTCTGGGCCGCACACAATCCTGACACATTCGAGAATCGTGCCGCGCTCGTCGGCGCGGAGATTGCCCGAATCGAAGGTCGCACGCTTGAAGCAGAGGAACTCTATGAGAGAGCCATACGGTCTGCACACGCAAATGGCTTTGTCCACAATGAGGCAGTCGCGAACGAGGTAGCAGGCCGATTCTATTTGGCACGCGGCTTCGAGAAAATTGCGACTGCCTATCTGCGTGAGGCGCATCGGTGCTACCGCCGCTGGGGAGCGGATGGCAAGGCCCGACAGTTGGAACAACTTTACCCGCAGATCGAAGTAGATACATCGGTCTCAGATGCGACCGCCACTTTACGTACGTCGACCGAGCGACTCGACCTAGCGACCGTGATCAAGCTGTCGGAAGCTGTGTCGGGTGAGATTGTTCTGGAAAAACTGATCGATACAATCATGCGCACAGCGATTGAGCACGCGGGAGCCCAGAGAGGCCTGCTGATTCTGCCTAGAGGAGAAGACTTTCGGATCGAAGCAGAAGCAACAACTAGCGGCGACGGCGTGAATATCGCTCTGCGACAGGCGCGTGTTAGCGATGAGGATCTACCAGGTTCAGTTCTGCAGTATGTTCTTCGGACGAAAGAAGGCGTTCTTTTACAGGACGCGTCTGGTCAGAATCCATTCGCCGCGGACGAGTATATTCGCAGGAAGCACGCTCGGTCTGTGCTCTGCCTTCCACTGCTCAAACAAGCCCGGCTGCTCGGGTTGCTCTACCTCGAAAACAACCTCACACCCCGCGCGTTCACTCCCACGCAAACTGCCGTTCTCAAAATGCTGGCTTCGACGGCGGCGATTTCCATGGAGAATACGCGATCTTTTGTTGATCTAGAAGACCGTGAGCAGGCGCTTCGCTCGACTATCAACGCGATTCCTACGACGGCTTGGGCAACTCGGCCGGACGGTTATTGCGAGTTTCTGAATTCGCGCTGGCTAGACTACGCCGGTATGACTGCAGAGCAGGCTGAGGGATGGGGTTGGGCAGGAGCGATTCATCCGGACGATCTTGATCGGCTTGTGAAGTACTGGCAATCGTGCCTCGACGCCGGGACACCGGTCGAGGTGGAAGCACGAATGCGTCGATTCGATGGAATCTATCGTTGGTTTCTCTTCCGAGCAAACCCATTGCGCGACGAATCGGGCAACATCGTCAAATGGTATGGAACGAACATTGATATCGAAGATAGAAAGCAAGCAGAAGACATAGTTCGCGCGAATGAGCAGGCGCTGCGCTCGACCATCAACGCAATTCCAACGCCCGCATGGTCGACTCACCCTGACGGCTCTGTGGATTTCCTGAATCAACGCTGGCTTGATTATGCCGGTATGACCGCGGAGGAGGCCCTAGGATGGGGATGGGGATCCGTGATTCATCCCGACGATCGGGAAGGTCTCGTTCAACAATGGCGCTTGTGTTTAGCCTCGGGCGCGGGCGCCGAGGTTGAAGCACGACACCGCCGCTTCGATGGAGTGTATCGGTGGTTTCTTGTCCGCGCGAATCCTTTGCACGATGAATCGGGCAAAGTTATTAAATGGTATGGAACAAACATCGATATCGAGGATCGCAAGAGGGCCGAACAGGTATTGAAGTCAAGTGAGCGAACGCTGCAAAGGATCGTCAATACAATCCCTGCACTCGCCTGGTCGTCGCGTCCTGATGGTTACGTCACGTTCCTAAACAAACGATGGTTAGATTATGCCGGTATCACGGCTGAGCAGGGGGAAGGATGGGGTTGGGCGATTGCGATTCATCCGGACGACGTAAACCGGCTAAGTGAGTATTGGCGAAGCGTTCTAGCTTCCGGGCAACAAGGAGAGATTGAAGCGCGCCTCCGCGGATCTGACGGGACATACCGCTGGTTCCTGTTCCGTGCGACACCGTTGCGAGACTCATCGGACAATATCGTGGAGTGGTATGGATTCAACACTGATATTGATGATCGCAAGCAGGCTGAAGAACTGTTGAAGCGAAGCGAGGCTCAACTCGCAGAAGGGCAGAGGCTTAGCCGAACGGGCACTTTCGCTTGGCGACCGGGTACAATGGCATCCGCTTGGTCCGAGGAACTCTACCGCATTCATGAAATCAACCCCGGCACGCCAATTCCGACAGACATCCCTAGTATTGGTGTGCACCCGGACGACCTACGGTCGGTGAGCGAGGCGATTGCAACGGGAGTGGAAACGGGTAGCGATTATGAGCATGCCCACAGGATCGTGATGCCCGATGGACGCGTTAAATTCCTGCAGGTGATGGCTCGTGCAACTCGGGATAGCGATGGCCGGTTGGAATACATCGGTGCGGTACAGGATGTAAGCCAGCGCGTGTTTTCCGAAGAGGCGCTTACAAAATCAAGATCCGAGCTCGCTCACATCACCAGAGTCATGAGTCTCGGTATTCTGACGGCTTCGATTGCGCATGAAATAAACCAGCCACTCGCGGGCATTATTACGAATGCGGAGACATGCCTGCAGATGTTGGACGACAATCCACCGGATATCAAAGGTGCGCGTGATACGGCTCTCCGCTCGATTCGAGACGGAAATCGGGCCTCCGATGTCATCGTGCGCTTGCGGTCTCTCTTTAAGAGAGAGGGAACAGTAGCCGAACTCATCGATGTAAATGAGGCAACGCGTGAGGTGATTGCACTCGTGTCGAGCGAATTGCGGAGGAATCGGGTGACCGTGCAGCAAGAATTGTTTGAAAGTCTCTTGCCGGTCCACGGTGACCGGGTACAGATTCAGCAGGTGATCATGAATCTCGTTCGCAATGCGATTGATGCGATGAAGGAGATTGAAGACCGGCCGAGGCAGATGCGCATCAAGACCGAGATTGATATCGACAACACCATCCGATTAACGGTGCAAGACGGCGGTATCGGATTCGCTCCTGATATTGCAGACCGGCTCTTCGAGTCATTCTACAGTACAAAGAAGGACGGTATGGGCATCGGTCTTGCGATTAGCCGTTCGATTATTGAAGCACACCATGGCCGAATTTGGGCTACGCAGAATCAAGGACCCGGGTCGACCTTTGCATTTACCCTACCGGCGGTTCAAGCGGTGGGGGAGCAGTAAACAATAAACTAGGTCCCTGACCATAGACCCCCTGCGAAATTGGATACCAAAGTATACTGGACGATCCTTCTAAGTCATTGCATGATGAACTGTTGGATTATTTCGAGAACCGACTCGATGGAGGAGAGAACGGCGGTAATGGAAGTGTTTTAGCAGCGGTTTCAGAGACGGGATTTGTCTGAGAGCATTGGCATTCTCGGCCAGACACTTCGATGAATTGAACGACCTCCGAATGTTTGTGATGTCCTTTCGAGGACGGTAAACGAGATTCCAAAATGAATTCGCGTGCTCTGATCACTTTGATCGACGATGACGAATCTGTACGCGAGTCGCTACCCCATTTACTCAAACGATTCGGGTTCGAAGTTCAGGCTTTTTCTTCGGCCGAGGAGTTTCTGGCCTCGGATCAGGTCCCGCGAACCCAATGCCTGGTTCTCGATATCACCATGCCAGGAATGTCTGGGCCCGATCTTGTCGAGGAATTGAAGCATCTTGGACGGAAGATCCCGGTAGTCTTCATCACAGCAGAAAGAGATGAGAAAGTGCGATCTCAGGTTCTCGATCAAGGCGCGATTGCATGTCTCTTCAAGCCGTTCAGCGGTACGACCCTTCGTGCAGCGCTCGATAGTGCTCTCAGTGTCTGATGAACGTTTCAGACGTTAAACCGAAATTGGCTCTAGAATGAATTCACCAGGGACGTGGGGCTACGAATCGAGGTCACTTCCATGTCGCAGGCCTCTCCAGTTGTGTTCGTCGTTGATGATGACGTCTCAATTCGCGAATCGCTTGAGGCGCTCCTCCAAAAGGCCGGGTGGTGCGTAGAGACCTTTGACTCCGCACTGAAATTTCTTGCGAGACCACCGGTCGTGGTTCCAAACTGCCTAGTCCTAGATATCGCCCTTCCTGGGCTCAATGGTCTCGACTTGCAAAAGCGAATGGTTGTAGAGCGTCCCGGCATGCCGATCATTTTTATCACCGGCCAAGGTGATATTCCAATGACGGTGCAGGCTATGAAAACGGGCGCGATCGAGTTTCTGACGAAACCTTACAAGGGCGATGTGCTTTTGCAATCCATCAGGAGTGCGGTCGAGAGGAGCAAAGCTCTACTAGGCCGCGAAGAGGAGACCCAGATATTGAAGGCTCGTTACGCCGACCTCACCTCGCGCGAACGCGACGTGATGTCTTTGGTGGTTGTGGGCCTCCTGAACAAGCAGGTCGGCAGTCGTCTCGGTATTAGCGAAATCACAGTGAAAAAGCACCGTGGCAACGCGATGCGAAAGATGAAGGCCGAGTCTCTGGTCGAATTGGCGAAGATGGCTAAACGACTTAGGTTGCCGCAGGCACCCGCTGAGACATTGCTCGTAGCAAAGTAACCCCTCGTCGCCGAAGCGCCTCATTTTGCCTGGACCTATTCCCCTACAAGTTCCCCTACAAGAAACGGCAGGCCGGCTCCTTGATCCCGCCTAAAGTGAGGAGAGGGCCAGTGCGGGGAACGTCGACGGGATTCCAACGCGCAAAGCTTCGGCGATCCGTTGCTTCTGTGTCCGATTGTGGTATCGCCCGTACATGTCTGCAAGCCTAGTTCCCGGGAGCGCTCATCCCCCGATCACTCGCTGTAGGATCTTTCGCGCCAAGCTGACACTGTCCGAGACTGCCGCATAGATTCGCGGGGACGACGAACTGATGTCGTCCCGCGCCAGCCGCACAGCCGCAATGATGGCCGCCGCGATCACAACAGTGCTCGCGAAGCGATCCTGATTTCGTCGTTCCTGCTCTTCTCGGGCGACTGCCCGCTTCATCTCGCCCATCTCTCGCCTCCCGTCTGCCGAGTTTTGACCACAAGGTCGTGCGAAAGGCGCCCCTGGAAGATATCGGTTGGCAGATATCGTCGCCGCTGGCGACAAAGTGGGCACTCCGCGACAATCCATGAGTCCGGCATCGTCTCAACCGGGGCCGGGATGTTTTGATGACATCCCTTGCAAACGATGACGAACGGATAAAGGTCGGAGGTAGGAGTGTGGAACACAGGATCAGTATAGGCGAACAAAAGGCGAATATGTCAAGAGCGCGTTGGGGATGAAGTCCGGGCCGTATCTTTAAGCTTTGAACCATGCCGCGAACCAGCCAAATCTCGATCCCGTTCACACTGCCGATGGAATGCCTGCTGGTTGCGACGCTCCCGGAAGGGGAGGAATGGATTTATGAGCTCAAGCTTGATGGCTACCGCGCGCAAGCAATTCGGGACAGCAAAGGCGTTAGGGTTCTATCGAGGAATGGCAAAGATCTCACAAAGAGGTACCCGCTACTACTGAAGGGTCTCAATGATGCGATTGCGGCGGATACTGCTCTCGATGGTGAACTGGTCGCGTTCGACGACGCTGGTCTTCCGAGCTTCAATGCTCTGCAGAATGCAACGCGCGATACGAAAGTCGTTTTCTTCGCCTTCGACGTTCTCGTGAGCGAAGGAAAAGATGTGAAGATGCTCCCGCTTCGGGCGAGAAAGGACCTTCTCAGCCGGATTTTCCATGCAAATGGCCACGTACAGCTTTCTGAGCATTTCGGCGGACCGTTGGACAAGTTCATCGAAGGCGTGAAGAAGATCAGCGGAGAAGGGGTCGTTGCAAAACGGCTCGATGCGCGGTACCAACCCGGTCGACGGAGCGGATCGTGGTCAAAGAAACGTATAAACATCGGCCAGGAATTCGTGATCGGTGGGTTCACACCCAGCGGCAACGGAATTGACTCCTTGGTTGTGGGATATTACGAGGACGGAAAACTGATATACGCTGCACGGGTCCGTGCTGGCCTGGTTCCGGCGTCTCGTCGTGAGCTTTACGGTCTGCTCAAACCGCACATCGTCAAGACCTGTCCATTCGCGAACCTGCCCGAAGCTACGAGTGGCCGATGGGGACAAGGACTCACCGCCGCGAAGATGAAAGAGTGCATTTGGGTGAGACCGCGACTCGTCGCCAACTTTGAGTTCCTGGAGTGGACCGACTCGAATCACGTACGGCACATTAAGTTTGTCGCGCTACGCTCTGACAAGGATCCAGTAACGGTCATCCGGGAGTGATTTCGACAAAGTCGCTGAGGGCCAAAACCGCAATCAGATGACGAGAAGGGCGTTATGAGGACCGAAACCTGTCTATGAGGGCGTTGGACTAAACGGGCGGAAAAAGCGAACATCGAGATATAGGCAAAATTCCTTGGGAGAAACGGGCCAAGCCAGACGCTCACGAGGATTTGGAGTCTCGATCGGTGACGGAACAACAAGTTTGCCCACTTTGCGAGATCACAAAGCAGGTGGGAGATTTCCGGAAAAGCCACTTCATACCCGGAAGCCTGTACCACTCCGGAAAGAAGGGACTCCAATATGGCACACGGACGGGGACCGGTCGCATTGAGAAGGAGATCAAGGACCTGCTGCTTTGCAGTAGCTGTGAGAGTGTTTTGGACCGCGGCGGCGAGTCGTACGTGCTTTCTCAGATCGCCGCTAAGGTCACGAAGGAATTTCCGCTTCAAAGAAAGCTCAGTCTAGCTTTACCCCGCGAAGGTTATCCGGATATCTCTCGCTTTTCCGGAGATGATCTCGGAATCGACATGGAAAAGTTCGCTCATTTCGCGTTGGGTGTTGTATGGCGAGCGGCCATACACGATTGGATAATGCCGGATGGGATGATTCTTCCCAGACAGGCGATAGGCGACTTCGAACCGCCCATCCGAAACTATTTACTAGGCGGGAAGTTTCCACCGGACACATCGGTCATTGTTATCGTCTGCAGCGATGATGAGTCCCGACGCATCTGGAACACGCCAACGATTCTGATCGAAGCTAACTGTCTAAATTTTAGATTTCTCGCACGCGGCGTATTTTTTCGAGTGATGATGGGTTATCAGATGCCTCAGGCATTCCGCGATATGTCATGCAATTCACCTCGCAAATGTCTTTTCTACGGAAGTGCAGCGCACCGTATGCCCGAAATTATGGCTGTCTTCGAAGCCTCTAAAGCAGAGTAGGCGCCTGCTCACAATGCGAGCTTCCGTCAGCCCTGATAGGTCGGCTAGCGTCATGGAATGGCGCGCCTGATTGGCAAATCGATATCGCCGTTGCCATCGGCGTTTATGGGGACTCAGCCTGCCAAACCCTCGGTAGCTCGCGGTGTTTCGTTTCCCGGCCTCTAGAATATTGAGATAGGCAAATGCAGAGCATGGGGGATGCGTTTCAGTGGGAGCGACACACGCCGTCTTAATCGGAATCGAAACCTATCAGAAGCAAGGCATCAGCTCGGTCCAGTTCGCCCAGGCTGATGCTGCTGCGATGAAGGATGTCCTCGTTCAACACTTTGGAGTGCCCGCCGAGAACATCACCCTTTGGCTCGATTCCGATGCTACGAGGTCGGCGTTCGAAAATGATCTCCCCTACACGATCCGCCAACTGTCTCCCGGCGATCGATTCATCTTCTTCTATGCCGGTCACGGCTTCTACGCCCTCGGAACCAATCGTCTGACTACCTGGGACACCCATCCCAGCAATCTGGCCGGAACGACCGTCTCTCTGGAAGAAGTGCTCCTCAAGCCCCTCAAGGACCGGCAGGACCTCGACAGCCTCGTCTTCATCGACGCGTGCGCAGCCGATCTCAAAACCAGTGTTGAACAGGCCAGAGACATGGTCAGCGATCTCACGCCCACGGAGTTCGAAGCACTGGTGCAATCCACCGACCATGCTGCCGCATTCTTTGCCTGCTCCCCCAACGAGAAAGCCTACCCCAGCGATGCCCTCATGCACGGCATCTGGACGTACCACCTGATTCAGGCACTTCAGGGAGATGCCGAAGGCGCTCTGGATCGAGACAGGTTCATCACAGGCGAGTCGTTGAAGAACTATCTAACGGTCGCAGTTCCCGCATATATCCGCACGAACACCAAGATTCAAGCGGCACAGAGGCCATACGCCATCCTCAGTTCCAATGGCCCCTTCAGCATTCGTCAGGTGCCACCGTCTGACGATGCGAAGCCCGCAGCCCCTTCGGCCACCGAATCCAAGCTCATGCCGGAGCAGCCGCCAGCGCAGACCAGTGGGATCCGGCCTCAGATTATGCTGTCGGCAATCGAGGGCCACTATAACCAATGGAGGGGCGATGTCTTTACGTTGCACCATCTGGGCGGTGATGCCGCCCTACAACTAGAAATCGCCCCGATCCACTTCGAAGGCTTCAACCAGGTATCTCTGCGTTTCGAGGCCGTTCCATTCATCGGGCCAACAAAGCCAAACGCAATGGTTCATTTTCATGTGGTGACGAACGACGACGCCGTGCCGAGGCACGGCGACAAACCCTCATTCGTGATGATGTCGTTTGTGAAAGACGCGCAGCACCTGAACAAGCCGGAGGTCTCCTACCCGGTTGTAGTCCGCTTCCAATGGGGAGCTAAGACGGAAGAGGAACACTTCCAGATCAGCTGGAATAACAACCGCCGCAGGATGACGATCGCGCCTTCGAATATTGCGGCACCGCAGAAGGAACGGAAGCACAACATTGTCTTCCTGAATGCGGAGGTCGTGAAGCTCGCGTATTCCGGCCCCGGATACAGTGACCGGACGGACGGGAAGCACTCCTTCAGCGAGGTGGTGGGAACCAGTACTGGTGACATGGTCGGCCTGGTCGCTCGTTTCAGGAATGACGCGATCTACGGCGAGGATGTCGCGGCTGTGCGTGGAGTGCGAGCCCATCTGAAGCTCTTCGACCGCAACGGCAAGGAGATCGGCACCGGCTTTTCTTCTGCCCAGTGGCTTGGTCATCCAGACGACACGTTCGATCTCATCCCGAACGGCCATGGTGGATCGGTGATTGTGTGCCGAGGAGGCAAGAAGACGAAGCCTCTCGTGATGTGGAAGGCTCACGATACAGCCGGAAGGGTGCGTGACCGGGATCTGGAGCTAAACGACGGCTATCCCAGCAGGGCAGAGATCACGCTGATGGATTCCAATCACAGGCCTTTGCTGCAACCGGTCGTACTGGACATAACGGAGTCGGCAGGAGGACTCTCGGTTAGCGCCAGGCAATGAATTGGAATCTGAATACCAGATTTGTCGTGATAAGTGTCCGGAAATTTGATTGCCGAACTTTGAAGGCAGCAAATTCAGTCCGATGCGCTTACTGAGTGTTCATCGCGAGTTTGGGTGGCTCTTGTTGCGAGTTCCGCTGTCTGTAGTGCTGTGTGTCTGAAGCCGATACGAATGGTGCTGCGCCATCGCAAAGGGGTTCTTTCCTTCCAGAACCGAATAGCCAACGTACCCAACCCACAGCATCGCTGCCAGCAGGCACCACACAACAACTACGGGCTTCCAAGGGACGAGTATTAGCATGAGTCGACCTCCGGGGACTGAGAGCAACTTGCGACTCAACACCATTCTACCGCCGAAAACTTTCAGAATTCACGCTCGATAGAGAGATTCGCGAGTTCCTATCTGATGTCGAGCGGATAGTAGTAGGAGGCTTCATCCTTCTCCCGCGTCGTCGATAGAAAATGCGGGCCGGTCGTTGCAGATCGAAGGTCCAGAGTGACAGTAATCAATTCGCGACTTCCGTGGCTCACGGCCGATCCTATGCCTTTGGCCACAGGGTCATTCCCAGATTGATCACGAGTCACGGCCACGAGGTATTGTCCAGGTGTGCTGTAACGCGGGAGGATAATTGTCACTTTTACTAGGGCAGTCGGCAAGGAAACAGATTGCAACGGGGCAGGCTGATCTCCTCGATAAGAGCCCGCATTGGACAAGTCCAGAGTTCTGGAAACTACCGCGACGTTAGGCGCCGGCAGAACTTGGCGCGACTTGCGACCGGAAATCCATACGACCGTCGCCACGAGCAGCACACAACAGGCAATGATGGCAGTGAGCGCCACTCGGCGGCCATGGCTGGCCTTCTCATTCCGAATAGCTAGCAGTTTCCTCATGCAAAGAGGGCATGAGGCCGCATGATCCACACGCGGATCTGAGAGATTAATGCTCCTGGATCTTCGAGCGAGATCGCGGAGAAACGAATCGTCGGGGTGCGGCCCTTGCGGAGCTTCGACTTGCCCTTCAAGAACTGACTCCTGCCGCCTTCGGTTGAACCATTCTTCGAAACGATCTTCGGCAGGTGGAGAGTCTGGCTTTCTCCACATCATTTTCTGCCTCCCCTGGATCGGGAAAGCTCGTTAAGCAACGTCTCTACTTCTCGGAAAAATGCGCGTCGAACGACTGTGTGATCCATTTCAAGAGAATCGGCGATTTCTCGCCATGAATATCCCAACCAACGACGGTTCGCAATAGAGCGCGCGAACGGTGACAAGCATTCCAGAAGCTCTCTCGCATAGACCTGTTGTTCCGCTTCCGGTTGACACACAAGAAGGTTGTCGAAATCAGCCAAAGAACCGGACTGAACTTCGAATCGCCTCTTCGCTGCCTGCTGCTGTGCGCGGCGCTTTAGGGTACTCTTCATGCGCCATTCCAACTTCTCTACGGGGAAGTCAGCATGTCGCCCGGCGTAGTCCCGCGTGTTTTCAATCGCGTGATCCATGAGGTCGTGAGCCGCGTCGTGATCGTTCAGATAGGTCCATGCGTACAGGAGGGCGTAAGGCCAAGCTGCTTCAGCAGCGGCCGCCAGCTTCTGATCAGAAGCAAGGTGCCCGGTCGAGAAGGCCCAACTCCACGTCAGCTCTTGCCATATGCGACCTTTTGGGGGCATGAGGAAATCACTGTCTACTCAAAAGTAGCCAAATCACGTCACAGTGTCAAAAAATGTCCCTTTCGTAAAAAAAAGCCGTCTGAGACGCCCCAAACGGACTTCGAAAGTGCCTTTAAGAAGTAACGGAACCCGCCCTCGGAAGGGACTATCGCGGGTTGAGAAAGTGACACATTTTCGTCAAAGGCAGCCAAGAGTATGAGCATCCCTCCCCCGCTCAGAAAGCTGCAATACGTGTTGGCCGTCGCCCGGGAGCTGCACTTCCGCAGAGCCGCCGAGCGACTCAACGTGTCGCAGCCATACATTAGCCGTCAGATCAAGGAATTTGAGGCAGATATTGGCTTCAATATCTTCCGGCGAGATCCCGTATGCCTCACCGCATCCGGCCAGGAATTAGTGGTCAGGATCAGCGAAATGTTGAGTCGCCTGGACGCGGACTTCCGAATCGCCGTCGATGCGGCCAGAGCCGTTAACCAACGACAGGCAAAGGAGTTCACTATCGGCCACTGCGCCTGCACTTCCCCTCAGTTCCGGCGTCAAATTCGCGTCGTCCAGAAGGTCAGGTTCCCCAAACTTCGTATGCGATTCCGAATTCTGTCGGCCTTGGATATGTTCGAGGCGCTCGAGTCTGGGCAGATACAAGTGGGCATCACATTTGCGCCACTCGGACGAGACGACTTGCGGCAAATCACGCTGCGATCAGAGCGGCTGTGTGCCATCCTTCCACGGCGCAATCCTCTATCCGTTGAGTCGTCTCTCTCGCTGGCGGACCTGAGCAAGCGAGCCCTCGTAACGGCCGACTTCAGGCGCACTCATCCGGGACTCCATCAATGGCTGAATGAACAGTGTCTAGCTACTGGATTTCGTCCGGCTTTCGTGGAAGAAGTGACCTCTACTCAGGAGGCTACCGATCTAGTGCAAGAAGGCGTTGGAATCGCCTTGCTTCCTGAAGGTGTTTGCCGAAACGACACGCAGGATGTCTGTGTGATTCCTATCCGAGATTTCAAGCCGCTTGAATTGGTGCTCATATACCGCAGCAATTGCTCTCCGATTGCAGAAAAGATTGCGATTGGTATTGCTGATTCCATTCGCAGTGATGAATTGGCGCGGACCGGCTAAAAAGTTTTGCGGCAAACAGGCTCCACATTTGCCACGTAATGTCCTTCCATTCCCATCAGAGACCGAACGATAACCGGTAGGCATTGGCAATGACCAAAAAAGTCTTGGACAGAAAATTTGGGTGAGATCAATCTGTCCCCACGACTTGCTTGTCGGGGTCGAATTCGCAGAAATGGAGCTCCCCATGAACCTCTCGCCCAAACAGCGAAAGTGGATCCGCAAATTGCCGAAATCGGTGTCAATCGCCACCATTCTAGTCTTAGTGCCCGTCGCCGCTTTGGCACAGAGCGGTTCACCGTTCGACACGGGCTTTACTTCTCTCCAAACGCTCTTCACTGGAACGGTCGCCAAAGTCGCAAGCTTGATTGCGATCGTCATCGGCGGATATGGCTTTGCGCACGGCGAGCCGGGCGCAAAAAAGGCACTTGCCGGCGTTGCCGCAGGAACCGGGATTGCCGTTCTCGCTGCGAATGTACTGAGTTGGCTCTGGGGCGTGTAGAGATACACTGCCCAACCATCTTCAACCACCCATTACAGCGAGCACAAGGAGGGGCATATGACAGACATGAAGCCACGACCACGACGGACAAACCGAGTCTTCAAGAGTCTGCATAAGCCCCTCACTTACCTGGGTGTCGAACGCACCCTGTTTTACTTCGTTTGCGTTGGTGCTGTCGGAGCTTTCAATCTTTTCAATTCCATCCTCGCCGGAATAGCCGTCTTCATAGGCGGATTCGCATTCGGCCAATGGGTCACGAACAGCGATCCCGCATTCTTACGAATTCTCGCCAGGTCCGAGCGTTACAAGTCTCGGTACGACGCCGCTAAACAGAGCGTTCCCCGCGTGGAGGTGATCTAATGCTGCGCCTCGACAAGGTCATCAAGCCGTGGAAAGAGAGCGCCGCTCTCAATGATCACATCAATCTTTACGGTTTCTGGAACGAGACGGCATTTCTCACCAAGTCCGGAGACCTCGGGATGGTCCTGCAAGTTCAGGGCGTCGATTATGAAAGCCTCGATACCGCGGGACAGGAGTATGCGGTGAAGCGGTTGGAATCCGCTCTCAAAGCTTTTGGGCAAGGCTTCCATGTCTACCAGTATCTTTTCAAGGCAAACCGCCCTGAAATCCTGTTTGCCAGCTACGACGATCCGATTGTGGAGGCCGCTGTCGAACAGCGTCGCCGTTTCTTCGAATCGAAGCGCGACAACCTCTACCAGATTGAGATCTTCTACGTTGTCCTCCTCGAAGGCGCACGTTCAAAACGAGGGATTGGCAACGCCATTGCGCGTCTCTTCTCCGATCCATCGGGAGCGATCGAAGAACTTCAAGCGCAGTTCTCGAATAGTCGTGTAAAGACACTGCTCCGACTACAAATCGAAGGCGACCTGGCCCGACTCGATCAACGCGTTCAGGCTTTCACTCGCCAGCTCGCCGATTTTGTGAAGATCACCCTTCTCAATCAGCAGGGACAATTCACATTCTTTCGCCGCCTGCTCAATTTCGATCCTTGGCGGATCGCAGGCAAGCCTCAAAGCACCCAGTTCCTTGACTACCAAGTGGTCAATTCGAATATCGAAGCCGAGCGCGACCACTTGCGAGTCGGAGAGCACCAGGTCCGCATATTGACTATGAAAGAGGCCATCACAGAAACTCGGCCATTGGTACTCGATTCGTTGCTCAAGATTCCTGCGAACTTCATCGTCTGCACGGAGTGGACACCCATTCCGGCGAGCAAAGCACGAAAGGAAGTGAACAAGCGGCGCCGGCATTTCAATATGTCGAAAACGGCCTTCGTCTCACAGATGGGCAACGACGTCACGAAGACCAACCCACGCGACGTCCTCGTGGATGAATCGAAACAGGCCGACATTGAAAATCTCGGCGATTGCTTGCGTGCGCTCGGAGATGGTCAATCGCTTGGCGACTTCTCGCTTTCTATCGTTCTCTATGGCGACTCAAAGGATCGAATAGATCAACTCGTGGGCGAATTCGTCAGCGTGTTTACCAACGCCGACGGGAATCTGTTCACCGAGTCCTACAACCAGCTAAACGCATATTTCGCGATCGTGCCGGGTAATTACGGCTTAAACCTGCGAAAGCTGTACCTGCTAAATACCAACTATGCGGATCTCAGCTTTCTCTTCACTATCCTGCCTGGCGAAATGCATAACGCTCATCTCGGGGCCGAATATCTGGCTGTGCTGGAGACGGACAACAGCACGCCATACTTTCTAAACCTGCATAACGGCGAAGTGGCCCATACGCTCATCCTAGGGATGACCGGATCTGGCAAGAGTTACTTTTGCAACTTCCTGCTCCAAAACGCACAGAAGTACTCACCACAGACATACATCTTTGATATCGGTGGCAGCTTCCAGTCGCTCACAACGATCTTCGGCGGGTCGTATCTCAACGTAGGCCAAGATGCGCGCGATTTCACGATCAATCCATTCTCGCTTGCACCGACCAAGGAGAATACGCAGTTCCTCTTCAGCTTCTTCCGTGTGTTGATTGAGGGCAACGGGCAACGCTATCGGATGGATTTCAAGGAGGAGCGCAGGCTTTGGGATGCAATCGAGCGGACCTACGTGTTGGAGCCAGAACAACGCACGGTTTCGAGCCTGGGGAACATCATCGGCGAATTGAAGGATCGGCTCCACCGGTGGACAAAGGCCGGTCAATATGGGTTTCTCTTCGACAACGCCAACGACACTTTGGCCTTCAGTCAGTTTCAGACATTCAACTTTGCTGGCTGGGGCGATGCGCCGGAGGTGCTTGAGCCCCTGCTGTTCTATGTCCTGCACAGGGCGTCGAACGAGATCGCCGATCCAGCGAAGTTAGCGACGTTCAAGATGTTTCTCCTAGATGAGGCTTGGCTCTTCATTAAGAACGAGACGATCCGCAACTACATCGTGTCCGCTCAGAAGACCTGGAGGAAACACAATGCTGCGATGATACTTGCCACACAATCGATCAAGGAACTTGAGGATTCAGGAATGCTGCAGATTGTCTCCGAAAGTTGCCCCACCAAGATATTTCTCGCCAACCCGGAGATGGACCGCGACCTTTACCGCGAAGCGTTTCACCTAAACGACACCGAATTGGACCTGATTGCGGGTCTCGTTCCCCCAGGACAGATGCTGATTCGGAAGGCGCAGAGCTCGAAGAAAGTGCAGTTGAATGTCGATTCCTTCTCGCATTGGACCGCGACAAACAATGCCCGAGACAATCTTAAAAAGCGCGACTACTTCGAGCGTTTCGGCATTGCGGAAGGACTTCGCCGTCTCGCTCAAGACTATCCCTTTCACCCTCGCAAGCTCGCCGCATCGCCGACTAGTACCAACCAATAAGGAGCCCTGCCATGAAACGCGTCATAGCATTTGCCAATATTCTCGTGGTCTTGATCTCTGTGAACGCCGTGGCGCAGGAATCAGCGCGCACAGTGCAATACCATTCCCAAGACATTGTGCCGATTCGCGCGAAGTTGAAGTTCACAACCCTCATTGAGGTGCCACCGACCGAAAAGATAATGGAAGCGGCCACAGGGGACAAAGAGTTCTGGATTGTGGATGTGGTCGGCAATTTCTGCTTTGTTCATCCTGCGAAAGCAGGAATTAGCTCAAATCTCAACCTGATCACCGACAAAGGGAATATCTACAGCTTCACGCTTCAGGACATCTCCGCATCGCCCGACAATCCGGATTTGAAGGTAATTGTTCAACCGGCAGATCAGTCCGCCATCGTTGCGGCTAATGGCCCACCTCAGTTTGTTCCCGCTGCCCAGTTGGAGCAGTCTAGGCAACAACTCGCTGCCGTGCAGACGCACATAACGCAGGCGGTCGACGAGTATAAGAGCGCCTACCCTTTGAGCCTAAAGTTCGACTATGCATTCAAAGCGAACGAATCACCCTTCGATATCGAGTCGATATACCACGATGACAAGTTCACCTACATCAAGACGAACGCGCCGGAGAAGTTCTCTGTTTATGAAATGAAGGACGGCAAGCCGGACCTAGTCAACTACGACCTTCGCGAAGGCACATACATCATCCCGAAAGTCATGGATTCCGGCTACGTGGAACTCGGTAAGAAGCGCATGGAATTTTCTCGCAAAGGATAGTGACACTCAAACAAAACGGGGCAGACAATGACTGAGACTACGATCAATGCGCAGCAGGCGGCTTCTCCGGAGCCAGAACTTGTTAGGGACCCGCACGAGCCAAAAGGCGTTTTGCGGAAGAACTTGAAACCGCTGATCTACCTCGGGGCGGCGTTGCTAGTCATTTTGGCAGCGGTATTCAGCGGGACCAGCAAGAAGACTCCATCTCAACAGCCTGCCGCTCGGCATGAACCGCCCCAGCCCACGGTCCAGGACAATACAGACAACAACGTCCGGGACCTTAAGAACCAGCTCGCCGCCGAGCAGCAGAGACAAGCGCAACAGGCGGAATTCGCCCCTCCAAGCGATCCGACTCTTTCCGCGGCGACTGCGGCCCAGCAAGCCGCCGCCGCGCGACTGAGTGCAACGGGTCAGACCGTTCCATGCGTTCCTGGTCAACCGTGCGCGCAGCCAAACATGTACGGCCAGCAAAGCGGCCAGCCGTCGATCTCTCCACAGGAGCAGGAGGCTCAACAATTGGCCGCCAAGGAGCGAGAACTAGCGTACAACTCACGGTTTGCATCGAATCTCGTGTACACCCACCAACCGGATGCAAGTGTTCCACAAAAGGCTCCGGCAGGGTCGGAGGCTCCGACTGTGGCTAGCTATTCACAGAGCTCGAACCCGTATGTGGAGGCTCCAACACAAGGAGCCAGCAGCCTAGTCACAGCTCGTCCTGCCGGTGAATCGGCAGCCGCAGCCGGGCAGGCTTCGATCAAACATAGTCCAGAAGTGAACATCGACTCTGCTGTAGGGCAGCCCTACGTCGTCTATGAGGGGCTAACAATGGACACCGTGCTGATGAACCGTCTGGACGGTGATTCCGTGGGACCAGTGAAAGTGCTCGTCTCGAATCCTGTCTATTCACATGATGGCCAGCATGTACTCGTTCCGGAGGGAACGATCGTACTGGGCGAAGCGAAAAAGATCGGCTCCAATGGCTTTGGCCAGCAGCGCCGGATCGCAGTGGCCTTTCACCGAATGATTATGCCGGACGGCTACTCCGTTGACCTCGACCAGTTTCACGGTCTCGACCAGATTGGTGAGGAAGCTCTGAAAGACAAGGTGAACAATCACTACCTTAAAATCTTCGGCACCTCGATTGCACTTGGCGTCATTGCGGGTGCGGGCCAGATCACTCAGGGAGGAGGCGCGATTACGACAAGCGGATCACAGGCGTTCACAACCGGAGCCGCTAGCGGCGTTTCGCAGTCCGCAACCACTGTCTTGGATCGGTTCATTCAGATTCCGCCGACAATCACAATTCGGGAGGGTCACCGGGTCAAGGTGTATTTCACCCAGGACATGCTTCTCCCAGCGTACGAGAACCATACAATCCCCACCTCGTTTTAAGGAGCGTCTATGCGACGTACAACGGGACTCATTGCTCTGACCGCAACACTCACGTTCATGCTCGCTGGATGCCAAAGCCATCAGGCAAAAGTGGATGCGGCTCAGAAGGAATATGACCAGCTGAACCAGCAATTTGCCAAAGACTGTTCGGCAGAGTATCTGAAAGTCCCTCCAACCCTCAGCCCAAAGTGTGCCGACGAGAGCAAGAAGTTGGGCGAAGCCGGCAAACGCCTTCAAGAAGAACGCGCCAAGCAGTAATCATCGGGAGGACCTAATGCTAAAGCAGTTCATTCTCTCTGCGCTCATCGTGAGCGCAGCGCCGGTATCCTATGCCCAATTTGGTTCGGGCATCGTGTTCGATCCAACGCAGTCGGCTCACGCCGCCCAACAGATTCTTCAGGCTAACCAGCTCTATACCACTACTGTCGAGACAGAACGGAACGTCATCGGAGCCTACAATCTCGCGCAGAAAATGGCCAACCTTCCGCAGGCGCTCTATACGTCCTACACCAATTTGGGGCGTCAACAGTGGACCATTCTGACTCAGCCGCAGAATACCTATGGAAACTCAATTCCGTGGATGAATGCTGCATCGGTCGGCTACGGCGCGGCCGCGGCGAATCAACAGGCCAGCATCCCGCGTACGGCTCAAATCTACGGCTACGGTTCTTTGAGCCCTGAAGGTCAACAGGCGATCGCGGCGCGCGGCGCCACGGTTGACCTCTCCGATGCAGTCAACGCAAGCAGCTTGCAGACCGCAGGCACAATCAGAGCCAACTCCGCGCAACGAGAAGCCGATATCGGCCAGCTCGAAGCTGCTACGCATTCCTCAGATCCTGCTCAGCATACCGAGATGGCGACTCTCCAACGGATCAACCAGGCACTTTTGATCCAATTGCGCGCCCAACAGGACACCAATCAGATGCTCCAGGCCCAGCAGCTTCAGCAGATGATTGGTCAAAAAGTTCAACAGGACAATCTCAAGTCGCTGTTCCAGACCGGCAATGGTTATCAGCAGACTTTCAATACGGTGACGCCGCAACAAACGACCGCGGGCACCCAATGGGCATTTCACTACTAAAGACATGGCGGAGGCAAGCGATGGACTTTTTAATCCTCATCAAGAATGGATGCGACAATCTCACGGCGACGGCTGCCCCGTCGGTCGATTCGCTTGGCCTGCATATGGTGCTATCGCTTGCCACAATCATGATGGTGTGGTTCGGCGTGCAGGAAGCGCTTGCCTCCGCGCAGGGTGGTCCGGGCTTCAATATGGCGAAGTTTTTGAATTTCTTCTTACTCCTTACGTTCGCTTACTGCTTCGTGAAGTTCTACGACGGCTCGATTCCGGGGATCGGATACTCATTGAAGAGTTTCATCAGTGGGGGAACCAGTAGCCTGGTCGACTACATCGGAAACGACTCGACGCAAGAAGTGCAGGCGACGATCCACAATGCCCTGGCAAAGGTTGGGACAATGTCACCGTCTTTGACCGAGCCCTACACGCTTCTCTGCACCTACACGGTGCAGATCATTCTGAGCATTTTGACCGCTTTGATCGCAGTCATCATTGCGTACGGGGCCATCGGGGCAACCATTATCGGCCTACTCGGTCCCGTGTTCATTCCGTGGATGGTATTCGACAAGACCGACTTTCTGTTTTGGGGATGGTTGAAGGCCTTCATCGGATTTGAGTTCTACAAGGTCGTAGCCGCAGCGACCCTCAGCGTAATGAGCCATCTTCTGATCAGCTATCTCACCAGCGGTGCGATGAACGTCGATGATCCCAAGAACCTCATTTACCTGATGCCTGCACTTCTAATGTTGTGCATTGTTGCTGGGTTCATTTTGCTGAAGATTCCGACTATGACCGCATCTCTCTTCTCCGGCCATACGGGTGGTCACGGAAGCGGAATGGGCGGACTCATTACCGCTGCGGTTCTTAAGGGATTCTAGAGGAAACTGGAGGACATATGACGACTGCGACGAAGCCCACACCCGAGATCACACGCGCAGCAGAGCGGTATCTCGAACAATATGGAGACCCGCTCGTGATGAATACCTATCTCAAGGTCATCATCCTCGTTCTCGCGGTCGTCTGCCTATCCCTGGCTGCACTTGTCTTTAGAGGCCAGAAGGCGCTTGCCGATATGCATCCGTTGATCGTTCGGATTAACGACGTCGGGCGGGCCGAAGCGATTGATTATCGCAATTTCCAATACCGCCCTCAGGAGGCGGAGAACAAATACTATCTGACCCGCTGGGCAGAACTCTATTTCAGCCGCAATCGCTTCACAATTGAGCGGGACCAGACGAACTCACTCTACTTTCTTAATGGTGATGTCCAACGGGCTGTGATTGACCTGGAGCGGAAGGACAATGTCATCCCCACGTACATCAAAGACAGCACCCTTCCGTATATCGATGTGGAGGTGAAGGAAGTGGTTCTAGACGACCTTCGTCAATCGCCCTATTCCGCCCGCATCGAGTTCGAGAAAGTGTTCACGAACCCGTCGGATCACACGGAACTGAAGCGGGAACGATGGACGGCCAGCGTTACGTATGTCTTCCGCGAGAACGTGAAGAACAACGAGTTGGCCGTGAATCCGCTCGGATTGACGATCGTTCGCTTCCGGGCCGACCAGGCATTCAGCTAAGGAATAGTCGGCATTGCCAAAGGAGAATCTATGGCCACACTCGCTGCCAATTTGGCTGCTTCACCCTCTCTGTCCCTAATCGCGCTTGAAACGGCGAATGCTTGGAAGATCGCACGAGAATCCGGTGAGGATAGCCTCTCGTTCTTGGGCGGACAAAGGCGCTCGAATGGATCCGCGATTGCCCCGGACTTCTGCAGTCAAGGCACCAATGAGAACTTTGGTCCCGTGTGCGTCTGGCGTTATGTATCCCGCTTTTTGCTTGGTCACTGCTTCGGGGCCATTCCGCGCCCGGCGGCACTGCGTCGCTCTGCTTCGGCTACGCCGCCCTTCGGGTCATGGTTCCTCCCTAAAGGGCACCCTCCAAGAAAGCGCGACTTGGCACTTGGGAGCCGGGCCCACTCGCTTGGCTTCGCCCGGTGTGACCCAAGCAAGATCGGGAAATTCAACAAACGGAGACACCTCATGTATCAGAACAAAGTAACCCTCATCGGCTTCCTCGGCAGCGACGCAGAAGTTCGCTCCAACGACAGCAGCAGCTTTACCACGCTCTCGCTGGCAACCAAGTCGTCCTACAAGAAAGAGGGCAAATACATTTCACACACCGAATGGCACCGTTGCATCGTCTTCGGAAAGCTTTCGGAGTTCGCCGCCTCCCTGAAGAAAGGTGCGCATATCCAGGTCGAGGGCGAACTGCGCAGCCGCGAGTACGACAGCAAGAAGACGGACTCAAAGCAGCGCATTTGGGAGATCAAGGTCGACTCGATCCTGAAGCTTGACCGGGCAGAGAAGTCCGCGCCGGAAGATGGCGAGCAGGACGATGCTTCCAACGAGGAAGTGGCCGCTTGAGGCCCTTCCTCTTCACTCTCGGGGGCCTGGCTACGTGCTGGGCTTCCATCTCTGTGAGGCTCCTGCAATGAGTTTCGAATTGATCCTCCCATTTCTCCGGCCGATAGAAGCGCTGCTATTGGATGACAACATTAGCGAGATCATGGGTAATCCTGATTCGTCCTGGTGGTGCGAGCGCGACGGTAAGATGCACCATGAAGTTGCCGTTTCGTTCGATGCTGCCAAGCTCTTGACCGGTCTTGAGGTCATTGCCAATCAGCTCGGAAAGAAGCTTGATGAGGACAATCCCTCATTACACGCGCAGCTACCAGACGGCAGCAGGCTCGCAGCGTGGATTCCACCAATTGTTCGGCCATCGCCGGCACTCGCGATCCGTAAGTTCACCAGCCGCAGATTCACCATCGATGACCTGATTCAGGGCGGCACCATATCGCGCGCGCTTGCAGAATTTTTGGGGGAACAAATTGCCATCGGCAAGACCCTGCTAATCAGCGGTGGAACGGGAACAGGCAAGACGACTCTCTTGCGGATATTGGCGGAGTTTATTCCCGACTACGAACGGATTGTCGTCATAGAGGATACGCCTGAGCTTCATATTCGGAAGCCCAACATAGTTGCTGCCGGATCTCAGACGAATACCTTCAAATCCCACGTTTCGTTTGACGACCTCTTGAAAGACGCGCTTCGGTTCCGACCCGACCGAATCATCCTCGGCGAGGTTCGGGGAGTCGAGGCCCGGACCCTCCTCGATTCGTTCAACACGGGCCATTCCGGATCACTGGCTACGATCCATGCAAACTCTGCGGAAAAGGCCCTTTGTCGCTTTGCAAATCTCGTGATGCGTGGCCACGCTCAGAGTACGTTTTTCGACACCGAGGCGGAGATCGCAGAGGCCGTGGATTTTGTGGTTCATGTGGAACGCCAACCGGGTAGGCGAGCGATTCGGGAAGTGTTGCAACTCAATGGCTATGACCGACGCACAGAACAATTTCGGGTTGAAGCCGTTTACGGCAGTGAAACAGCTTCCATTTCGGGGAGCTTTAGCCATGTCTAAATGCCAGGAAATCGCTCTGAAGTTCCTATCGGACTGGTTCCGGCCAGAAGAGACGTTTGCGCTGCTCGTTCGCTACCCGGAAGCATCGCGCTCAATGCAGCGAATCGTGCGTCTTCCAGACCTGATGACTGCCAACTATCTGGGTTGGCTTGCCTTTGAGAACAGCCGCGGCGCGAGTATCTATTTCTCAATCAATGCGCTCTCATTTGGAGCGAAGAGGCGGACAAAGAGCGCGGTCGCGACAGCAAAGGGACTGTATCTTGATCTGGATTCGGATGGCGATCGCAAACTCGCGACTCTGCTTGGGTCTAACGCCGTGCCCTCGCCCGCTGTTGTGATCCAAACTTCGATGGGGAAACATCAAGTCCTTTGGCGCGTCAAGGGATTCACGATTCCCGAGCAGGAATTGATGTTGAAAGGACTCGCCGACACATTCGGCGGGGACCGTGCATGCACCGACTGTGCAAGAGTCTTCCGCCTGCCTGGCTTCTTCAATCGGAAGTACTCTCCGGCGTTTCCGGTCACTGTGGAGATGCAGGCGACTCAGTGGGAATATTCACCGAGTGATTTCGGGTTGGAAGTCACCGTTGCCGCGGACGTTCAACCCCACCAAATCGACCGGGCAACGCGGCTTGGTTCTCGTACCAGATCGGAGAGCGATTGGCGATGGGTAATGGCGCAGCTGAACGCCGGCATTCCCGCTCAAGAAATCGCTCAAAGACTTGCGAAGATACGGAGCGACAAACCGAACCCGCATTATTACGCACATCGGACCGTGGACATAGCAATGGCTGTTCAATTGGTTCGTAGCGGCGTCGATTATGGATCTCTTATCGAGGAGCTGAAAGCGCGCGATTCTGCTCTTTCGGCCGACCGCGCCGCCGAGATCATCGCAACCGCTTCAAGGTTCGTTCAACGCACCCGAATTCTGCACTCTAAGGAGAATTAACATGCCCTTGCTAGAAATCACTCAAAGCCGCCAGATCAGCGCCTCGGTCCGGCTTGATGAGGCTACTGCAACCCAGGTCGATCAATACGCCGCATTCATAAAGGCCACGGCTGACGACGTGGTGGATAAAGCCCTGAACTACGTCTTCGCGAAAGATCGCGACTTTCAGGACTTCTTGAAGACGCCTGAGGCGAAGCAGATTAGCTCAACCTTGCGGGTCCGCAAAGCCCCGAGTTCCGAAGCGATCGAGCAGCCCACGAAAAAGGCAGCCAGCGCGCCGGTTCCCGTGGAATCAATGCGGACGGTGAAGGCGTGATTCGGCGTTCATTTCCGGGGTGGAGCGACGACGGTGCTTCGCACCGGATGAACTGTGACACTCCACCCCTGAAAGGGTACTGCCAAGGAACCTTGGTTCCTCGTTGCGAACGTTATCAAACTTCAGACCTTAACGAAATTCACGTTCCTTGTTAGGAACCAGTCAATTTGGAGCACACATGCCCGAACAAGCCCAGAAAAGTGAGACGAATTTGCGACGCCTCCGGGGAAGAATGGCGCGATCGCAGAGCATTGGCACGAAGCTGACGCCGGATGAGGAACATCAGATCTTGGTTGCAGCCGAGGCTGATGGGAAAGCGCCGAGCGAATGGGCACGTGATCTGTTGCTGCGCGGAGCAGTCGCTAGCAATCGTGGAGAGATGGAGATGCATATCTTCACTGAGCTAGTCGGTATCCAGATGCTCCTGATGAATGCTCTCGATCCACTTCTGCGCGGCGAGAAGATGACCCAAGAGCAACTCGCTGCGCTTTATCGCCGTGTCCAGGCGACCAAGGCCACGCAAGCCCAAGAACTCCTGGCCAAGCGCGGTCAGAACAAGGGGAAATGACTATGGCGACTGTTCAACAATGGGGACGTAAAGAGTCGATTATATGGCCGCCACGGGGCTACGTTTACACCCTTGGAGCTTTCATCTTCGCATGCATCTTGGCTGGTCTGTTCATCTACATTCGCTTCCAATACGGTCTTTCGCCACTCCAACGCTACTACCTTCCTTATTACTTGCGGACCGAGACTGCCGGCCTCACTCATCCCGTCAGCCAATACCAATTGCTATATGTGTCGGACGGCGAAAATGCGGGGCGAGCAGCCCTGGACTGCGATGTACAGCCGGGCTCCACTCCCCAATTCGGCGGCAAGCCGCTGCCTCTAATGCTTACAGCAGATACGGCAAAGCATGGCGCGTTTTATCTGATGCGAGAAAACCTTCGGAACTATCAAAACAAAGCGCTGCATGCATGGATTGCTCGCTGGATTTATCAGGATGTGCCGATCTACAAGCTCTTCGCGATGCAACTCGTCTTTGGCGTAGTTGCGTTCGGCCTGCAGCTTCCATTCTCAATTCCTAGGGACATCCGGCGAATCAAGGATCTGCGCTATGGACGTCGACTCAAAGGCCCGGTCCTTGTGAATGGCAAGCAGTTCACAAAGGCTGTGGCCGGCAACGGCATCGGAATCACGACCAACGATTCAAAGCTGCCGTTGCGGATTCCGCGCGATGCCGAGAACAAGCATTTCTTGATCGTCGGCGACACCGGAAGTGGCAAGTCGAGCGTCATTCGCCAGATGCTCTACCAAGTCGAGGCAAGAGGTGACAGCGCCATTGTTTACGATCCGGCTTGCGAATTCGTGAAGCAGTTCTACAGTCCGCATCGCGGCGACATCGTCCTCAATCCTCTCGACGCTCGAATGCCATATTGGAACCCTTCTAAAGAGTTGCGCCGCAAGGCCGAAGCAAAGGCGCTAGCTGTATCGCTTTATCAACCGGAAGGGGTGTCTAATCGCTTTTTCGTTGAGGCTCCGCAGAAGATATTTGCTCATCTATTGACGTACCTACCGACGCCCGAGGACCTCGTCAAATGGATGTCCGATCCTGCCGAAATCGACCGGCGGGTCAAGGGAACCGAGTATTGGATGCTGATCGACCCGAAGGCTCCGCAGCAGAGAACCGGCGTTCTCGGGTCGCTGAATATGAGTGCCGATAGCTTTCGCCTGCTTCCCAAAGAAGATGAGACAAGTTCGGCCTGGACGGCTACACAGTGGGCTGAATCGCGCCGCGGGTGGATATTCATCACGTCGCGTCCGACCATGCGCGAGGCGCTCCGCCCACTCATCAGTTTGTGGATCGACACTCTTGTGCTGCGGCTCCTTAATGAACCCATGCCCGACCAAAAACCTGTCTGGTTTGTGATCGACGAACTGGCCAGTTTGCAGCGTCTGCCACAGCTTCACACCGCCATCACTGAGAATCGGAAATCACAGAATCCCGTAATTCTCGGATTTCAGGGTCGTAGCCAGATGGAAGCTCGCTACGGGCAAGATGCCGAAGCGATGCTCTCGCAGCCAGCTACGAAGATATTCCTGCGCACGACGGAGCCGCGCGCTGCCAAATGGGTAAGCGAAGCAATCGGTGAAGTCGAGATCGAGAGGCTTAGGGAAACTCACTATGAGGGATCACGCGCGGGGAAGAACTTCGCTCTTGACCGGCAGACCGAACCGCTCGTTCTGCCTTCAGAAGTCTCAGGCCTGGATGATCTGCGTGGCTTTTTGAAGTACGGAAATCATGTCGCGCGGTTCTCGTTTCCATTCATCGCTCTTCGGGAGAAGAACCCAGGATTCGATGAACGAAGGATGGACGACCTGATCATTCCGAGCACTCCTCTTCCTCCAGAGTCGGAGGATATGCAAGGGAATCTGCTTGCGCCTGAAAACGCTGTCCAACCGCCGGAGCACCAAGTGGGGTAGTCGCCGATGCTTACCATTTCAAAGCCATTGTCCGCCGGCCAGGCGCAAACATATCACCAGAAGGAATTCACGGCGAAGGAGCAAAATTATTGGTCACAACGGGGTGTAATCGCGGGCGAGTGGCAAGGTCGTCTCGCCGCACAATTTGGGCTTGCCGGTGCGGTTTCTGCGGAGGATTTTGGAAAGCTCAGCCAGGGCCAACACCCGGAGACGGGCGAACAACTTGTTCGACAGCGAGCGTCCTACGAGTATCAGGATGCCGATGGGAAGACCGTCAAGACGATGGAGCATCGAGCCGGATGGGACGCTACGTTTTCCGCTCCAAAGTCCGTTTCGTTGACAGCTCTTGTCGGAGGCGATGATCGGGTGCGTGAGGCGCACCGCGAGAGCGTCAGCACAGCCCTCGAACAGCTCGAATACTATACCCAGGCTCGTATCGGAGGGAACCATCCACCAGAGACTACGGGAAAATTCATCGCCGCTAAATTCGAACACGATACTGCTCGTCCAGTGGATGGGTATGTTGCCCCACAGCTCCATACCCATGCGGTCGTTTTCAATTTGACCGAGCGGGACAACGGTCAGGCGCGAGCCGTCCAGCCTCAGAGCCTCTTCGCTTCGCAACAGTTCGCCACTGCTATTTATCAGTCCGAACTTACTTACCGATTGAAGGAACTTGGATATGAGATCACTGTTGGCCGAAGTGGAGCGCCAGAGATCAAGGGATATACGCAGGAATACCTCGACGCTTCGAGCCCGAGGAGCCAGCAGATACGCGAGTATTTGGAACGAACCGGACGCAACGGCAGAGAGGCCGCAGAGATTGCCGCACATTCGACCCGTGACCGGAAAGAGATCCATTCGCCCGGTGAAGTCATGGCTGCGCACCGTAAGCTTGCCGCCGACTTCGGCCACCAGGCCGATGCCGTTGTCCGTGCGGCTCGCGAGCGTCAACAGCATCAAGAAAAGCCGGCAAATACTTTGGACCGGGTGCGGGAGTCGCTGACATTTTCCCGCGACAAGAACCTCGAGCGCGAGGCCATCGTAGACGAGCGGGCATTGATCCGCGACGGACTCCGCCGCGGCATGGGCGACATCACGTTTGCTCAGGTTCGCAGCAATCTCAATGCTCGAATTGCATCAGGAGAATTCCAGGCTGTTCAAAGGGCGCACGCGCCCGGTCGCCAGTTCACAACGGCCAGGACTATCGCCGCCGAACGCGAAGTCATTGGCCGCGTTCGGGACGGCCGAAACGAGATCGAGCCCCTGCTACCGAGGTCGCAGGCAATTGCTTTTGCCGACCAACACCAGCATCTGAATCGCACGCAGCGGAGCGTGGTGGAGGATGTCCTGAGTTCGCCGGACCGCATCCAAGGCATCCAGGGCTTCGCTGGCTCAGGCAAGACAACGACCCTTTCCGTAATTCGGAGTGCCGCCGAGATTCAGGGGTATCAGGTCGAGGGGTTCGCCCCGACCTCCCGCGCCGCGCGCCAGCTCGGCGAGGCGGGCGTGGAGGCCGGAACCCTCCAAGGATTCCTCGCTCGGTCAACCGCTCCGTCGCCCTCGGACCAAAGACATTTCTACTTCGTGGACGAGTCGAGCCTCGCAAGCACGAATCAGATGCGCGACTTTCTCTGCCGTCTCGCTCCTCAGGATCGTGTGTTGTTGATCGGCGATACGCGGCAACATCAGGGCGTCGAAGCTGGACGGCCGTTCGAGCAGTTGCAAGACACCGGAATGCGTACTGCCAAGCTCGATCAGATCGTCCGCCAGAAAGACCCGGAACTTAAGTCCGCTGTCCAAATGCTTGCAACCGGTCAGGTCTCCGCTGCGCTAGATGCTCTACAGAAACAGGGCCGTGTCAGGGAGATTCGCGATGCCGATGACCGCATTCGGGCCATTGCGAGGAGCTACACCGAATCGCCTGAAAGGACCCTTATCGTATCGCCGGACAATGCCTCACGGCGCGAATTGAATGTGGCCGTCCGGCTTGAATTGAAGGCCAATGGCGCTATTGCTCCGGAAGATCACAGTTTCCGAGTCCTCATCCAGCGCCAAGACTTGACCGGCGCGGAACGCTCATGGGCGAGCCGCTACGAGATCAACGATGTCATCCGGTATGCGCGGGGAAGCAAGAGCACCGGAATTAAGGCGGGAGAGTATGCAAACGTAGTTGGAGTTAATTCCGCCGCCAATCTGCTTACTGTCGAAAGGTCCGCCGGGGAACTAGCGAGCTACGATCCACGGAGATTAGCCGGCGTCAGTGTGTATCGGGAAGTCGGGCGGGAGCTTTCTGTCGGTGACCGAATCCAATTCACCGCTCCGGACAAGTCGCTTGGTGTCGCCAACCGCGAACTTGCTGCCATCGAGTCCGTTACGCCGGATGGCCGCCTCTCCGTTCGCTTCGACAACAGCCGGCAAATCCGCTTCGATCCCAAAGTACATCGCCATTTCGATCTCGGTTACGCCGTCACCAGCCACAGTTCTCAGGGGTTGACGGCGGACCGTGTCTTGGTCAACGCCGACACCAGCGTTCACCCGGATCTGCTCAATTCACGTTTTGGTTACGTCTCCATCTCCCGCGCCTCGCACGACGCACAAATTTTCACCAACGATGCAACCACGCTCGCCGCAAGCCTCAGCCATGACGTGAGCAAAGCGTCCGCCATCGACTTCGCTACGTCCTACAATCCTGTCACGAATCTTGGCTTGGAACGTAATTCCGAATCGACAAGACTGAACGATAGTGGCTTGGGGTTGGCGCTCTAGAACACCTGGTCGGCGGGGAACGCAAGGCACAAGTTACGGCAAACGCGATAACCTTCATCCATGCGAAAATTTCGCCCTCCGCTCTCCGAATCCGAAGTTGCTCAGCTCAACGAATTGGCCGGACTGGATTTTTCAAGCTTTAATGAGACGGATGTTCGGGAAACATACATCCGCCCGATTCTGCGCCTGCTCGGGTATCAAAGGGACCGAGATTATTCCGTCAATACCGAGGAGAGTTTCAAGTTAAGTGAGCCCTTCCTCCGAATAGGTCGGGACAGAATCAAAGTCGATTACCTCAATGCTGTTCGGAAGCAGAACTTCTGGTTGATTGAAGCGAAGGACGGAGGCAATGGCAGAAACGCCAGGATCGCTGATGAGGATGTCTGTCAAGCTTATTTCTACGCTCTCCACCAATCCGTGAACTGTCGCTATTTTGTTGTTTGTAATGGATGGCTCTTCAACGTCTACGATCGGGACGCGCTTGACACGGAGATCAGGCCCCTCTTGACCATAAGGAGCTCAGAGTTGCTGACCCGCTTCTTAGAGATCGATGCGATTATCGGCGCTACCCAGGTGCAATCGCATGTCAAATTGCGGCTGGTTGAAGAGATCGAACGCGTGCTTGCCGCAGAAGTGACCCTTGAGCGGCTAGAGGAGTTCGTAGAAGCAGTTAAAGGAGCCTCAAGGCGAGCATGGCCCAAGGCCCTCGATAACTTCAGGGTGAACTATCGGCGAGAGGGATCTGATCGAGAACGGTCCTTCGCGCAAATACTCCAACAGGAACGGGCCGATCGGATTGTTGATACGTTCTTTCAGACAGTGACGACAAATGGTGACATTGAGAAGGTCTCTGAAGCATTAGTTGAGAAGGTGATCACGACCCGCGGCGCCGATCACTATTTACCTTTCGATCGACTTCTGCTGAATTCGCTGCGACCTGTCACTCATAATTTCTACATAAACTCGATTCATTTTCTGCTGCGCTTGGTGGATAGAGATATCGAAACCGTTGATTATTCAGAGAAGGGAGAGAAAGTACCAGTACGTGAATTGCTGCATCGATATTTGTGGTGGGCGCTTACACGATTTGAAGATAGACCCGACATAAGAATTATGACGCTGTTTGAAAGCGTATATTCGCGCACGTTTAAGCGCCTTTTTGTCATGTTGCCCGTGCAGCGCGGTTCCATTGAGCAGGCGGTTGTCTTCGAGCGATTTGTGCTTCCAGAAGAGAAAGTCTCGGCGGGAGCACTATGTCCCGCCCAGATACTCATCGAGCTCGTCCAAGGGGCAACGCTGCGAGCCTGCGGCGAAATGCTGGCGCAGTTTTACGATGAGGAGAAGAGGCACTTTAAGGTCGCCCTGGCTGAACAGGAACTTCGGAATGTGATCGCGACCTCTGCCCAGTTTCTCCAATCAACCGAGACCGATTATCTGCGCATCCGAAGCGAGCTTGGAACAAGTTGGAGCGAGACGCAGTTCTTGGATTCACTCTTTGCAGGATGGGATCGGGTGATAGCGGCGACCATGGAAATGCTGACGCCGAGAGAAGAAACCGTCAGACATCTTCCCACGAAACTCAAGAAACAGATTTCTTATGTCCTTTCCATCGGCGTCGCTGGAGGTTTCGGTGAGGGTTTCGCAAAGAAGTACGTGGTAAAAACGCAGCAGCTTCCCGAACGGGAGAAACTGATTACGGAATTCTTCAGTTCGGGGTACAAGACAAATTCAGAGGCCTTCGAGGACTTCTAAACTTTCGAATGAGGCCATGTGAAGCACCTCACAATCGCCACAGCCATCCAAGGAGTTGCTTTGACCGATGAATTGAAGAGGCCAGACATCGTAGTGCCAGAAGAGGCTTCTGGAAGAGGACCATTCTTGCGCGGTGAACTGCGTAAGGAACAATTCAGTTTTCCAGACATCCTCGCCCAGTTCGAGCGGATCACGCCGCACACCCGCAAGACTCGAATCTACCTGCTACTGACTGCCGAACAGGCTAAGAAGTTATTTGTCCTGCCCGGTCCATTCATATTTGAAGGGTCTTTTTGTACGAGAGATGGCGTCATCGAAACCAGGATAGCCAAAGATATTTGGCTGAAACCAATTACCCAGATTACGCATGAGGAAGCGTTTTACTGGACGCAAACTTCCGGTGCGGTTGGAAGTCTTGAAGTCAGGGCGAAATTCATGCCCGGCCCAGAACTTGATTCGCGTCGGGACAGAAAGTCCGCATGGTTCGTAGCGAGACCATGCTTCGTCCTAGGTATTCTCGCAAACCAGACTAAAGAAGAGGCTGAAGAATCCGCGAAATACGACGTTTTTCGGCAGGACATCAACTTCTCTTTGACAGATGGAGCTAAAGCCTCGATCCATCGCTACCCATATTTGCCCTTCTATGGCGCATCACGAAACGTCAAGCTCCGTGGCTATTCCATCACCCTCGAAGGGATCAAGGACCCCCTCACCGCCAAGAGAGATGTCGACGTTCTCATCCTCTTGGCCTCGTTTGCCTCGCGGCAGCGAAGCGTCAGCCCACACTGGAGCTATGACTCCAAAGAAGAATTCCATCAATTCTGGCAATTCAACTACGGCAAGTTTGCAAAGAGATACGACCGCGAAGAGCCGGTTCTGCCGCGAGACCGAGTGGAGTGCAGCACCTTCTTGCAGACGGCATTCTCCAGATACTTCACGGCTTCGCAGCACCAACTTTTGCTTGAGGCTGCGATTTACGCCCTATTGAACGAAGCAACGACGCTAGAAGTGGAGATTGCCCGACTGTTTTCTGCTATTCAGGGCGCGCTATATTTTGCGACGCAATTTCCGCTTGATCCCAGAAGACGCCCGCGGATTCGCGATCTTTGCCGCGCGTTCCTGGCAGCACATCCAAATGCCTTCACAGGGCTTTGGCCTCTGATCGATCGACAGGCCGGTCCACCATTGAGCGACCTCCGTAATGCCGTTGTTCATGGCGAAGCATTCACGGAGAGAGAGTGGACCGCCCTAAGTTATGCCGGGGAGCATCTTCGTTGGTACCTCGAACGCATCATTCTTGTTGCTCTCGGATGGGACATCGAGAAATCGGCCGTGTCAACCAGGGCACTAGGATTGTTCACCGCCTATCAGAATTGGAGGCAAGAACGCGATAAACTAGCAAGCCGCCTTTTACCGCCGTAGTTCTAACGAATCGTTCCGACTGGTCGAAACAGCCCTGCAGCGACCACGCTCCGCTCTTACCTGCACCACCACGTTACTGAGTCTCAATGACCGGTTTTGCAGGAGGAACAGCCCCCGCCATCCTGAGCGCCGTTAGAGCAACGGATTCGCCAAGAAACTGACCGTGCTTCCCGTCAGGATAGTACCGATACCTATGTGCATAGCCTTTGGATTCGTGGTTCGCTGGGTCAGTACCGAGGTTGATGGTGTAAATCTGGCCGGGAGAATCCTCCGTCAGGAACATATGAACGTAGGCTAGACATGCGCCGCCTGCGACTTCGGCCGCCAGAAAATGGGCCTTCCATCCATCGGGCCGAACACCCGGCTGAAGCATCTCTCGCAAGAGTGGATGCTGCCGCATGTTCATGATTTCGTTTACCCGACGAATCGGTTCCTTAGAGTCTTCATAAATGAAAGACCGAATGCGCGAAAAAATCGGTTCATGGCCTGAGTAGACCGGGAACTGCGTCAGGAAATAGTGAAACCCTATCTTGGCGATGCCGCGATAATAGCGATCTCCGACCTGAAATTTCACCGTAGGCTTTTCGATAACGTGGCTCATCAACTTCGGTTCGGAGAATGTCATCCCCGGAGAATGCTTCTGCAGCAGCTTCTCAATCCATACTTGCTCGTGCGGATGGCACGACAAGCGCGTCTCGAATGGCGTGGCAACTGCCCGCCTCTCGAATTCGGCGCGGAGCTCGTCTGCGGTCATCGATTCCTTGAGTGGGATGTGGTGGACCTTTCCCGTCTTTGTCTCGACAAAAATCAACTCGCACATCTGCGTCACGACGCCATTGCGGATTTCTAGGTTTACTTCGACGCCGACCTCACGATCGAATGTCGAGAACTCTAGCCTCTTTCCACCGGCACTCCCCCGCGCAAACGGGTTCACCTTCGCATGATGATCCCGCCCCGTCACTCCGTAGAATTCGCGCATAAATCCTTCCGGGCCGCATCGAGCTACCTGTTCGTCCAGCAGACCCAGGCGCTGGCAGTTGCAAGGCGCGCAAACTGGAGTTTGAAGGCGAGGTGCATCCTTGAATTCGCCGAAGGCAGCCGGGATCACGTGTTCATGTGTATCGCCTTCCGAGTCGCAATAGAGACACTTCGCCATACCTCTATTATCTCGCAGCCGGAAATTGGCCCGAAACAGGGACGTTTCGCCGTGCAAGTATGCGGGAGGCTGATATCCGTTGCCTCTGGGATCTTCTGATCGGGAGGCAGAGAGGCCCGTGCATGGAATCTGCACAAAGTGGCTGATCTTGGCAGGAATCAGGATCGAGATCATGCCCCGTTTTCTTCGCGCGACTGCGCTTGATGGTCAAGGCGGCGAAGAGAGTCCTCAATCATCTTAAGAAGGTGCCGGGGCGTCATCAGTTCCAGAAAGAGCCTCGCGAATGACCCTATCATAAGCTGCATGCTTCCATGTTTGGACACTCTGGGCATTTTGGCGAGCACTCCACGACTATGGGGCGATCCTGGTATGACTTGAGATCGACTAACGGCGCCTTTCGTCTCTCTTTGTGAGAGCCAGGTCAGTTCCATTCCATGTACCGCGGCGAGGCTGAACAGTTGCTCAAAATCAAGCTGCGCAAACGCGCGTAGCCTTCTTAGGGCGAAATCGAATATCACTGTCTTTGGCATGGGCCACATGAACAGTGGAGTTGGCCACTGGGCGCCAAGGTTGGCCTCCATGAGATCGAGAAATGGCCATATTTTTCCAATCGCTTCGACCTCACTCTCACGCTCCTCGGCCACAGATAGTTTGCAAGTCGCTCCCTTGTAGCGCCAGTGATAAAAGTTGTGTGCAATACCGTTCCGTCCTTGTACTGAATAGAAACTGTCCGACACGACCATCACACGGAGGCAGCCATCAACTACGAATGCAGATGATCCTGACCGCTTAGCGACAGAACAGCATCGGTTCAGCCGATCGAAGTAATCAACCACTTCCACCGACTCTGGACTTAGCTCGACAATCTCTTTTGTCAGCGGATCAATCCCTTTGTCAGTAGTGCGAAAGTTCTCTATTGCCTCCTCTCGTTCCTTTTGTCGGAGCATTCTCCGAACTTGCGACACGCTCTTCTGCCCAAATCGTTCTTCGATCCTGTCGAAATCGAGGTTTTCCTTTGAGACAGCACTTTGTCCGATGAGCCCGAGTAAGGCGTCATTAACTCTGCCTTCTTTCAACTCAACGATTTCCCAGCGGCGCGGATTTGAATCAAGACATAGCCGAACGAGGTCACCAATCTGAACTGCCGTGGTGAGGTCAGAAACGATATGGATACACTTTCTGTTTTCCCGGTTCAATTGACCCGCAGTTGCCAGAGTCTTCTCAAGCACTACCGAATCTATCGGAGATACAGAATCAGAGACCTGTGTTCTCCGAAGAAGCCAGGGTTCTTGGCTTACCATCTGCCAAAGAATGCTGTCGATTAGCCTTCGTAGAATTAGCTGCCTTCTAAGGAGGCACTCCAAGACATCCGTAATGGCTTCGATTTCGGAATTGTTCCGATCCCGCCGCGCTTGCTTTAGCTTTGCACGATAGTCCTTTGCGAGCCTTTCATACCCGATAACCAACTTTCCCACGTTGCGCTGAGTAAGGTCGAAGCCATAGTGGCATCCGCGGAAAAAGCGCCGCACCGCAGACGGGTTGTTGCGAAGCACGGACGGAAGCTCACTGTCGGCCCGCAGCAAGCCGCGCTCCTGCAGCGCATCGATCCCTGCATGAAATGCATAGTGATGAAGGTCAAGTAGTATTGGCTCGAAGGAAGGCAGGGATGCATGGTCGAGATTCATAGGGGAAACGATAACTGTACGCGGCTTGTGAGGGTTGCGCTGAACATCATACTAATCGTTCGCGGTCCAATGTGGGATCTGTTTAGCTCCCGCGGATCCAGTGGCGCGCCTAAATCATCAGGCTCCTTCCTCAAGGAGGGATGTAGCAATGTCAGCGACGCCGGTGATACGGCTAAATGGAACAATTCGCGGATTGTCGCAAATGACCGGGAAACGGGATACCAGTAGGTGTTGCACGGAGTCGAGGGAAAGTTTCAATTTCAACAGGTGTTCGCGATTTCGCTCTTTGGTCAGCGCTCGTTCATAGGACCGCACTAACATCGAGTTGTAGCGAGCGAACCGACGAGCGTCAGCGTCAACCCCCGCAAGGTCAACAAAGTTGTTCTTGCATTGAACGTTCCAGATCACATCATTGCGAACGGTGACCACATCGAACTCGCGCCGATTGATACGCGTAATATCCTGCACGACAAATCCCTGTCGTGTGAATTCGTCTGCTACTGCATGCTCGAAAATGAATCCCGCCCGGATTTGAAAAAGTTTGAGCCGGTCAAGAGATCGAGCGCGCCAGAAGTAGAGAAAGCGACTCAGCAGTGTGACTGTAGATCGGTAAACGCCATCAATGAGAACTAGTGGAGCATAGGTTGACAAGCAGGCCATGTAGCTGGTTGAAGTGTTGACGAAGGCAGCCCGCAACGCTCCCGATAGACCCAGCTCATCGGAGAGGGCAGCAAGATCGGCGGGGCTTATTGCAATCCAGAAATCGCGGTCGATAAAGTTCCTCGACAACCGACGAACCAGAGCCGCAGCGCTTGCAAAATCAGTGCCCGCAAGATCGAACTCCGCGTAGGCTGCTTCAATGGCGAGGATGTCGTTGCGAAGTTCGGCAGCGGAAAACAGCCGTTCAGGACTCAGCGGTTCCCTCGATTTGAGTATTTCAGCACCCGCTGTTGTTATCGGCACTTCGGTAATCCGGGCTCGCTCCGGCTCGAGAAAAAGGCTATCGAGCATAGCGATCTCACCGGACTCACACTCGGGAAGCCCGAGCCTGGCTCTGGACACCTTGACGATGAGCGCATTCTGTGCGCCCATCATTTGAATCGCGCTTAGTTCGATAATCGGCAAAAATATGTTGAGAGTATCGAGCGGTCCGACGATTTGCTTCCCTCGACAAGCATCCGGAAGCATATGCAACAGACCCACGAAATGGCGCCTTCGCGATTGAAGATATCCCATCATCGTGCCAACCGTCTGGAAGCCTGCTGTTATATTCATGAGCCCATGGCTGGCGAACGCTATTGCTATGGACATCCCCTGAATCAGAAGATTGCTGAAGCGGTTGCAGAATTGCTTGCCGAACCGCGCCTTAACTACCTGTAGCACCTGTACAAGGCCGCTCGAAACGATATGTGACTGAGTGAGTGGAAGCGAAATAAGGTCGCGCTCGAAGTCATCATCGTTCCAGTCAACGGTCATCAAATTGATGCATTCTTCAATCGCGCGTATCGTATCGAACCACGAGTAGGTGGCTGAGTGTGGCTCGTACGGAGCGAGTGCATCTGCAATCTGCCGCTCTTGGAGAACTATGCGCTCCACGAGCGCCTGTTCTCCTGCGGATGCGGTCAACATGTTTTCGGCCTTGTCCATAAAGCTATTTACGCGCCTGCCGCTCAACGCCAGGTCGAATCAAAATGGACGCTCCATCATTCCGGTAGCCTAGTTCGTCGTGGATGATGAAATATCCTTCCTCTTGGCGATATGCGGGATTAAGGGTCTCACGCACCTCTCGTATCAATTGATTGAGATTCTTCACATAGTCGAACAGCAACTCACCGTTGCGGGTAGACCATTTGTCCTGTTCCTGTTCCGCTTTTTGACGAGCCTTAATGGGTATTCCGCGATAAACATGATCGGACAACATGAAAGCTGCATCACCATCGCGATAACGCGCTCCCGAAGCAAAGTGCAAAGAGAAATCGCTCCAGCCGCTTAAGACCGCCTTCATCGCCGCTTCAAGGCTTGGAAGAGTACCAGGCCAGATCGCCTTTAGTAGGATTGTCCGCGCCAAAACACCCGAGTCAATCGCTTCCGTTGGTGCCAAGTCTCTCCAGAGATGGTCAATCATCCAAGTCCAACGATCAAACAGCAGAACATTCTCCATTCGCTGAAGTAGCGATGCATAGAAATTCAGGAAGCCGCTTCGTTTCCCTATATTGACCAAAAGTGTTTCGGCAACCCAGGATTCGTGCGCAGCCTTGAAATCAAGCAATCGTTTCGTCGGATAAGAAGTCGCATTCTTGTCTATCTCCGTGTGACAGGTGGGGCAGAGCAAAATGTGATTCTCATAGCGATCGCGAGCTTTCGCTGAAAGCATACCCTTTCCGCGCGGCCCTTTGAGGCTGCGGGCCACTAGATGAGCCATCTCCCCTAAGTGATAGAAACCGTCGCTGCCTCTGCTAAACCGAACTAGAAGCTGCCGGCAATCAGGAAATGAACAAAGACCCGCTGCTCTGGACCAAAGAATCTTCAAATCTGCGTCGAGTAATGGCATAGGTAAACTCTCGGGCAACTCGTTACACCCGTTCAATACAAATCTGGAATAACGTGTGAGAAGAAACATTGACGTGCTTCTGCATCTAAATTGATCGGATCACCCCACAATACCCGCCGTTGAAGCGTCACGCGACTCCAGAACCCTTCAACCTTGGTTTCCGTAGAAAATGCGTTGAGCAACACATCAGTACTCAGAATCTTGACGTACACCGCGCTTGCCAAAAGCTCGGCCTGTAGAGCGCGAAATCCAAATCCCTCATCGGTGGGTATGCCACGCACCTTCTTTACGCTGGGCATGATGTCTTTGATGTGCTCCACGCTACTCCGAATGTCATAGAGCTGCCGAAGCAACTTCGCATTCCTTTGTGAAGCGCCGGTCACGGTTTGTCCCCGGTCAATGAATGTTTGCGTGACATCTCGCCACGGCCTCTTCGCCGTCTTAGACCGTTTCCGTGCACGCACACTCCGCTTGCGAGCGATGGTCGGCTTCAAGATTGCTTCCGTGGCGCGGACGAACGAATGTAACCGTTCGATCCACTCCTCGCCCTCTTGTGCTCCGCGAATCCAAACATTGAACCCCTTTCTCAGGCGCCGATACAGCCGTCCCGGTACGTGACGGTAGATTAGCTCCAAACTCTCCAGAATCTTCGCAGCGCGCTCCAGATCCTCTATTTCAATCTGTCTCGACTGCCGATAGTACGGACGAAAACAAGGCGTCAAACCGGGGCGAACGGGACCGATGTGGACGCCTCCGCTGCGGTACTTTTCCCCGCCCACCATCAGCATCGCGTCGTTGTAGCCGCAACCGAGCAATACCAGGATGTGGTGAAACAGTCTTACACGATTGTCGAGGGACTGTGGAACGGATATATCTCCCGTATCAACCGCCAGTGGGTCCACTATAGCTGTAATGAACAGCGTGCTTTCTCGGAACGAATTGGCCTGGATTGTTCCAAGCCATTCCACCCAATGAGGCTCTAGCTCGAACGCATTTTGCTCGTGACTGATTATGACGCCGGGCAATACGGTCCGTTCTTGCTTGACCTTCAGCCGCGGTCCGTTCAGAGCCAAGCAACAAAAATGATTTCCATTGGGAATAGTCATCGTTCGATCCTCACCCGTGCTTTCGAGGAAGCACTTGTGTTCTCCGTCCGGCTTAGTCAACTGGTATCAAGCATCGCAGATTGGATTCGATAGTGGGAGAATGGCTCCTCCCTGGTTCAGCCGCCGAAAGTGCCGCCGTCCTCCGCGACCCTCCCCAGCGGACCTGTTCCTGCCCGAAACGCCGGCCCTGATTTCTTGAGAAGCAACGACAACAGCAAACGCTTCTAAGGGGAGCTCCGCCCCTCGCGCCCGCAAGGGTATCCCCAGGCTTCCGCGCTTTCGCTTGTGCAGCCCTCCGCTTCGCTCCGCCCCTTCCACTTCCGCTTCGCTTCGTTTCAGGGGTGGGAGATCCCCCTCCCCTTGCGCTTGCTACCCCCCGCCTTCGCCAGGAGGCGTTCGGCATGTATGTACACGCCGCCGCCCGATTTAAGGGCAAAGGCCACTGGAATAGCCCAAGGAGGAAACACCATGAACACGACCGCCGCAGCCGCCAACCAGTCCACCGCCAACACCAACAAGGAGCAGAAGCAGACCGCGAAAGAAGTAATCGCGGCCAACGTGCAAGCCCTCATCGAGCAGTTGGAGCAGGGACACTCCGACGCCCTCACCGCCTACCTCACCGCAATGGGACGGTTTCACAATTACAGCTTTGGCAACATTCTGGAAATTGCGCGGCAGAAGCCGGACGCAACCCGCGTTGCTGGCCTGTATGCGTGGAACCAGCTTGGGCGCAAGGTCAAAAAGGGTGAACGCGGCATTCGCATTCTCGCGCCCGTGATCGGGATTCGACGTAAGAAGGATGAGGAAGCCGAGAAGGACATCCGCACTCAAAATCAGGCCGTTTTGGTCGGATTCCGCGCCGCCTATGTCTTCGATGTGAGCCAGACCGAAGGCAAAGAGCTTCCCGAATTCTCCGAGCGCGTCTCCGGCAGCGCCGGAGAGTACCGCGACCGCCTTGTGGATTTTGTCATTGCTCAGGGCATCGCGCTGGAGTTCAAAGAGAGCATCGCCCCCGCCCTTGGCATGAGCTACGGAGGCAAGATCGCTTTGCTTCCGGGCCAATCTTCCGCCGAGGAATTCTCAACCCTTGTGCATGAACTGGCGCACGAGATGTTGCACAAGGCCGAACGCCGCACCGCCACCACCAAGACCGTACGCGAAACCGAGGCCGAAGCAGTTGCCTTTGTCGTCGGAAGGACCATCGGCCTTGAGACGGGCAGGGCATCGGCGGATTACATCCACTTGTACCACGGAAACGCGACCTTGCTCACCGAGAGTTTGGAAGTGATCCAGAAGACTTCCGCCCTCATTCTCGTCGCAATCGAAAAGCCCACTGCAGAAACGGCAGAAGAGCAGGAGTCGGAACTGGCGCAAGCCAGCTAACCCCAGACTTTGACGATGCGGACGGCCCGAGCCGTCCGCTCAACTCCCCGCAAGCCCAACCGCTCAAAGGAGAGCAATCCATGAATGCGAACACCGCGACTGAATACCGCAACCTTCCCCTTGCCGTCCTAACCGAGTCCGCCACCAACCCCCGCCGAATTTTCGAGGATTCCGCCCTCAAAGAATTGGCCGAAAGCATCCGCAGCCAGGGAGTTCTCTCTCCATTGCTTGTGCGGCCTCTCACAGATCAGAGCTTTGAGATTGTCGCCGGAGCCAGACGCTATCGCGCCGCACAGATGGCGGAAGCCCCAACCGTTCCCGTCCGCATCGTCAACCTCACCGACGCCGAGGCATTGGAGGCGCAGCTAATTGAAAATTTGCAACGCCGCGACGTTCACCCGCTGGAGGAGGCGCAGGGATTAAAAGCTCTGCTCAACTTGGAAGACCCTAAGTACAGCATCGAGCAGATCGCCGCGAAAGTTGGAAAAACACCAGCATATTGTGCGCAGCGAGTCCGTTTGACCGAGCTTGCCGCGCCAGTGGTCGAGGCTTTCTATGCCGAGGAGATCGGCGTTGGACATGCCTTACTGCTTGCCAAATTGCAGCGAGCACAACAGGAACAGGCGCTTGCCAATTGCTTCCGCGAAGAGTGGAACGGAGCCGGGGCAAAGGCAAAACGCATCCTGCTCCCTGTGCGGCACTTACAACAGTGGATCGAGCATAACGTTCTCTTGCTCTTGAAGCAGGCGCCTTTCAACAAACGCGATCCGCAACTTGTCCCCACTGCCGGAAGCTGCGTCGAGTGCCCCAAGCGTACCGGACACAACAAACTTCTCTTTGCCGATGTGAGCGGTAATTCCGATGCTTGCACCGACCCGAATTGCTATGCCGCCAAACTGGACGCGCACGTGAAAGCCAAGGTTGCGGCTAAGCCGGACCTTGTCCAGATCAGCACGGCATACAAGCAGCAGCCGGAAGGCGAGAAGACCATCCCGCGCAACAAGTACGTCGAAATTCGCGAGGAGAAGCCCGACACGCCGGAGAAGGCGAAATGGCCCGAGTTCAAAACGTGCAAGTACACCACCGAGGCCATCGTGTCGGACGGCATCGAGAAGGGCGAACTACGGAAGGTTTGCACCGAGCCGACCTGCCCCGTTCACCATCCCAAGAAGCAGATGCCGAAGGCCGATGCCAGCTTCAAGGCCGAGCAGGAGAAGCGCCGCCGCGAGGAAGCGCTTGCTAAGGCAACTGGAATCCGCGTCCTTCAAGCGATCGTGGCCGCGGTTCCCGTCCGGCTCATGAAGCGCGACCTTCTCTTTGTCGCCGAACATCTGCTCCCATTGCTGGACGAAAAGCGACTGCAGATAGTCGCGAGGAACCGGGGAATCAAGGCAAAGGAAGAAGAGTCGGTTCCCAAGTTGCTAACCGCCTTTGTCCGCAAGGCCGACGAAGGCACAATTGGCAAGCTCGTAATCGAAGCTGTGATTCTGCTGGCTGCGAGAAACCAAGCTGACGGAGGAAGAACACTCCGCGCAGCTGCTCAGGTCTATGCAGTAGATACCGACGCCGTGGCCCACAAAATCAAACACGATTTCGCCGCAAAAGAGAAGGCGAGGAAGGCCATCAAACCGGAGAAACAACCATCTCCGAAGGCAAAGAAAGCAGCGTAAGAAAAATACGAATCTCTTAGGGCCTGCCTTACCGGTAGGCCCATTTTTTCGTCAGCTCCCATCTTGCGTGCTCCCTCGTTTGTCGCTACGCCCTGCAGAGGCACTGGACGCGGCACCCTGGCTCCCCAAGTCTTGAAGCGATTGAGTTTCATTGAGTCATCAGAACCGCCCTGAAATTGTCGAGCGTCGCAGTCTGGACTTCGCCGACTGACAAACCCCAGAGATTTGCAAGGGCGCGAACGGTCGCTTTTACTGTGGTCGGCGTTGCAGGAGATCGTCCATCCTGCACAAAGGGGCCGTCTGTTTCAGTCAGGACTCGTTCTCGGGGCATTCGAAGCACAAGGCCCCGTCCGTTTTCAGAAAGCAGCATCGCGCTATTAACGGAAAAGAAGAACCCGCATCCTATTGCACGCTCAAGCTCTTTCTTGGTGCCACTGAACCAATGAAGAATAACCTGAGATTTGATTCCGTCCAAGATGGAGATCGCGTCACGCGTGGCCCGTCTAGAGTGCACCGTTAGAACTTTATTTCCGTGCTCGCTGACCCATCCCGCAATCGTAGACAACACGTGTCTTTGTGCCGATCTGACCTCTTCATCTGAAGTGGTATAGTCCAGTCCAATTTCTCCTACATAGCGTGTCTTCGAAAGGTGGGTGTGAAAGGCCTCTAGCTCATGCTTGTGAGAGTGAACCAGCTCCGGATGAAGCCCGATTGCCGGGCGGACATACTTGGAGTCGGCCACGAGCGATGCAGTATGTTCGAAGACGGAAGGAGCATTCGTAACCGCAATGGTGTAAATATGCTCGCTCTCCGCCTGTTCTATCACTTGTTGCGGCAGCGGGTAGAGATCAATGTGGCAATGAGCGTCAACAAAAGCCTGTATAGGTTCGGGCGGATGGATCACGGGTTCTGCCTCAAAAAGCGATTCACTTCTTCCATGCCGCGAGTAAATACGCCCGTCAAGCCATCGAGTTCGGCCTCATCGATGGGCCCGGCGCCAAGGATTTCACTCGTGATTTCAAGAGGCGACATGTCGTTCATTCTGGATATCGCCATCAAGAAGGCGCGCTTGTCATATCCGGCGGCCTCATTGGCTCTAATCTCGCGAGAGAGAACGTCTGTCACACGCGGTTCGTCGTCCAAGCCGACCGAATACAACGACGCCCTCCTGATGATGCAGGGAACGCAGTATCCGCAGTGTTGGCCGACCGGACGTTTGTGAAAACGTGCTGCCTGAGGACGCGAACACGACATCGTTGAATGAACCCCAGATTTCAGGACATTCTGGTCCTTGCAATCTCGCAGCATCTCACCCTTGGTCATGAATCGATAGGGGGTATGCAACACCACTTCAATGCCAAGGGCATCAAGGAGTTTTCGGTAAAGGTCGATGGTGTGTGGATGCGTGGTGCGCGTGCTGTGCGTCCCTGCCCTCCCAAAGGTCAAAGGGATGTTGAGCGAGATCAGGCCATTTTCTGGTACATACAGCGGGGTTCCCGCAGACAAGGCGCTCGCGACGCATGTCCCGAGCGCCAGGAAGAGAATCGACCGTGCCCTCATTGAGGATTCGACGATCTGCTCGTCTGAGGCCCTTGGCGGGACAAGGAAGAACCAAAGCGGAAGCATTTGCGCTTCGTACGTGGGCCGGAGCGCTTCATAAGCAGCAACCTGCTCGCGCTGTGTATGACCGTAGTGGCCGACCAGGGCAAGTCGGCGTTCTGTTGCAAGCAGATCGATCGCACCGACGAACGAATCTAGTCCCCCTGAGAAGAGGCACACGCCGTCGGGCCGAGGATCAGGGGGTTTTCCCACGGTCGGCGGCGGCAGGGGAACTTTGCCACGAAATTCCACCGTCCACTCATCCCCCGTGAGGAAGCTGAGAAGCTCGGTAAGCCTGGGCGCCGCTCCGTTCCATAAGGCAACGTCGGTAACGGGGGCATGGATCGAAATCTCTCTGGACCAAGCATCGTCGCCGTTATAGCCGCGCCAGATCCTCAAATCCGCCGTATAGGCTATTGCGGCAACGTGAAGCAAATCGATGGCAGTTTGGGAAGGATGGAGGCCCGCTTTGAATACGTCCGAGAGGAGGTGATGTGCAACTCCATGGTTATCTCCAGGCTTGTCTATCGTCCCGACGAAGCGTGGTTCTTTCGGATCGAGGGCCGGATAATAAGTATCTTCACCGATCTGCGCGATGACATTCCAGGGCATCAGGCTGTGCCTCCGAGAAGCTTGTAGGCCGCCTCGTAAATGTCCTGAACGAATTTCTTGCCTTGTGCCCCTTTCCAATCGAGTTGTATCGCCTCTTTACCGTCCAGTTTCAACTTCACTAATCCCTTCACGTAAGCTTTAACGTCCCGCTCCAGCCGCACTGCATCCGATTCGCTGACCGCGTTTTGCTCGATCCTCTGGCTGAGGTCGAAGAGCCAGCGTTGATACACGTACCCTGCAACTGAAAGCTCGATCGTCTCAGTCACGTCTGCGGGAGTCATCGCGTTGAGCGCGTCGAGGCCTGATTCCTGGACTCCATATTTTTCAAAGATTTCGCGAAGGGTCTCGCTTGCGGCCCGTCGTGCGATGGCGTCGTCGTTGTTCGTACCCGCCGGTGCAATCGCGTTGATGACAGCTGCAAGGACCGCGTCGACCTTTTTCCCTACGGTGTCTTGCAGGCCGAGTGCCCTTGCGGCCTCGGTAAATCCTCGGGCGGCTACATCAGATATGAAATTTCCGATGCGGGCGGTGGTGGAGCGTCCCGCGGCGGCGGCGGACGCAGCTTTTTTTGCTCCGCCCTTGGCAGACACATACCTGCGGCCCGCCGTCCGCAAGCGTCTTGTGCCCCCATTGCCACTCCCACCGCCCTTTATGGCACTGGTCATCGCACGGCGTGCTAGTGTCCATGAATTGCCGGCGTCTGCTGGAGTTGCAAGAGAGGTTGTCGATTCTGGTTGGTTCGTGTCGGGTGCTACTGGTGTCGGGATAGCCGGTCCATTCTCTGGCGGCGAAGTGGAACCATCGGGTTCGCCCGGCGTCGGTTCGCCCGGAGACGCGGGTGACGCAGCCGGAGCGCCCTGCGCCCATGCCGGCAGTAAGGGCGTTTTATTTTTCGGACCGGAATTGCTGGCAGAAGTTCCCATGTGTCAGCCTATCGAATTCAGCGAAGCCAAAACCGCTTTAGCGGCGTTCGCGAGGAAAGTGTTTTGGGTACTCGTTGACCACGTCGTGAGTATTTCCTTGAATGCGCGCTCCGCATCTGGATTTCCCTTGCACGCGTTCTGGATGTCCACGGGGGTCCATACAGGCAGCGCTTTTTCGGGCAAGGCCTTGACGGCGACGATGAGCGGCTGCAGGAGGGATGGACGCTCTTGAGCGGCATCGATCATCGGTTTCAAGGATGCACTGTCCGCCCCGAGATCTTCCTCTCTCTTGGCACGCTCGGACAGAGCTTCAAAAACGGCGTTCGCGTCAGCTTCGCCGAATTCTTTCAATTGTTTCAAACCGGCCAGGCGGACCGCTTTGCTGGGACTCTTCATCTTGTCAAGCACTCCGCGCGCCGCGAGACTCAGTCTCTGCCCCGCGGTGCCGAGCAGCCCTAGATTGTCACGGGAGAAGAAGAAGTAAGCTCGCAGGTCTTCCGCCGCCAGTGCCGGCTCCATTGAAAGCCACTCGCGAATCCAGGGATCGGCTGTCCAAAGGGCAAATTCCGGGCTCAATTCGCTCGCGTCGTCGGTCGAAGCCTTCTTGGTCGTGGATTTCTTGTGTGTGCCCGGGAACGGCTCGGACGGAGCCGCCTGGCTTTGTTCAGCCGTGTTCTCAAGCCGAACAGCTTTCTCCATCTGCCCCAATTCCTTCGGCGCGCCGTCCTGAGCGAACTGAATCTCTGCAAGGCGCCGGAACGATTCCGTCCGGAAATATTCGAGCAGCATCAGTTTCGCAAGCACACGCTGGTTGAGTTTGATTCCCCTGGAATGGGCCATTCCCAAGCGTAAAAGAAGCATGTTGAGGAATCTCTTACATTGCCGGGGATTGCCGTTCATGATGGTTCCGAGCAACGGCGCAACGCGTTCGACCATGCCGAGATCGTCTTCCAGCGATTGTGGGAGTGGCTTCAGCAGATCGCGGGCCACAGAGATATTAAAGGATGCGGTGGTGAGCGCCTCCATACTCGCCTCACCGACCTGCTTGCGTACGAGGCCTTTTTGTTCGGCGCTGAGATCTTTGCAAGCCGTCACAAAGAGCAGTCCCATGTAGCTTTCGACTTCGGCACGTCCCAGGGCTGGAATCCTGACGGGGAACTGAATGAGTTTCTCCAGGTAGTCTCGTCCCACTTCGCGCCGGTCACCAGGGAGTTCCGGAAATCGGCGGCGCACCGCATACCGGACAAGCTCCTCGTCGGCACCGATGATGAACGCTGTCCTCGGAACGAAGAGGAAAAGTTTGATCGCTTCCAGCGTCGGGATGATGGTGTCAGGAGAACAACGGTCCAGGTCGTCAATCGTGATTACAAGCCGCGTGATGCTGGATTCCTTCAGCAGCTCCTCGAAGTCGTTCCGGAAATTCTGGATCTGCCGGCGCGTTTCAGGCTCGTCCTTCGCGGAGTCTCCGTCGTCATCCTTTATGTAATCCTTGAGTTTCTCCGGCTCGATCTCTTCGACCTTCTTTGCTGCGTCCTTTGCCACACCTGCGAGATCTGCACCGCCACTGAATAGCAATATCGGTGCCGCGGGGCCTGTAAAGTGTGCTGCAACCAGTTTCCCGACGCCGAGGGTAGCCTTCATCCAATCGACCCGACGGAAGAGGCTCTTCAGGAGTTTCTTCGCTTTGCCACTAGCTTTGCTCTTGAAGGTTTCGTGATCTTGAAGTTCCTCAAGGATGGTGCCCATGAGGGCTGTCTTCGCACCTTCATACCCTTCGAAGAGCCAACCGTTGAATGAAAGCACGACGGTGCCCGCCTTCTTCTCCTCGTCGGACGTGAGCTGTTTCCTGACTATTTCAATCAGGGTGGACTTTCCACCGCCCCAGTCGCCGAACACTCCGATGGTCGCGGGCAGCAGTTCTTCGTTCTTGACGATCGAAACGACAGCCCCAGCCAGGTATTGGAACCCAAGGAGATCCTCTGCGGATTCGTTATCCGACCACATTGCCATAGGCCTCTCCGAAACTACGAGGTTCAATCAACGTAACTTAGCCTTTATGTTACGGCTTCAGCTTCGTTTATGACCGCTCGGTTATCGCGCGTTTCGGTTTTATCTGTCACCGCTGCGCGATCATGCCCTCGTGGAATAGCATGAATATCGAGAGCAAAAGTGGGACATAGCCAGCCATCAATCCGTACAGCGCGTGCAGCTCAGCTGCCCCTGATGATTCCGTTGCCGGCCGCAAGTATTGGTGCGGCAGAGCCCAAAGGCGTTGTGTACACCAAACGTTGGGTCGTCGACCTGCTTCTAGACCTCGCGAGATATACAGCCGATTGCAATCTCGTCGATGCCGTCGCCGTCGAGCCATCAGCCGGCGAAGGGGCATTCCTGGCACCGATGATTGAGCGCCTCGTCGATTCCTGCCGACGCCTCGCCCGGCCGATTTCAGACTGCCGCGATTCGCTGATCGCCTATGAGCTCGATGAGGGGAGCGCCGAACGCGCGCGGAAACTGGCCGTCGAGATGCTTTCAAGGCAGGGAATTGCTGTGCCGATCGCCGAGGGTTTGGCGAAATCCTGGGTGCGCACCGGGGATTACCTCTTCGACTCGATCGCCGTCGAAGCGGATTTTGTGATCGGTAACCCTCCCTATGTCCGCCTGGAGGAGATTCCGGAGGAGACCGCCCTACTCTATCGCGACGCCTACCCTACAATGTATGGGCGTGCGGATCTGTACGTGGCGTTCTTTGAAGCGGCCTTGCGCCAGCTGAAGGATGGCGGTGCCTGCGCCTTCATCTGCGCCGACCGCTGGATGCGCAATCAGTATGGCGCCGAGTTGCGGGAGCTGATCACCTCAGCGTTTGCGGTGGATGTCGTCATCGAGATGCACAATGCCGACGCCTTCCATGATGAAGTGGACGCCTACCCTGCCATCACCGTGATCCGTCGCCAGAAGCAAGTCCACACTATCGTGGCCAGCGCGGGCCCGGAAGCTGAATCCATCCCCTACGGGATGCTGGCCGCGACGTTGCTGAAGAACACAAACGGCGCGAAGGCAGCTATGCCAGCCGGGTTACGTGCCGCACGCGTCGATAGCTGGTTCAAGGGCGGCGATCCCTGGCCTTGCCAGTCGCCAGAGCAGCTGGCGCTACTGAGACGGCTCGAGGACAAATTCGCACCGCTCGAAGCCCATGCCAGAGTCGGCATCGGCGTTGCGACCGGCAACGACAAGGTTTTCGTCACCAAAGACGCCCATCTGGTGGAACCGTCGCGACTTCTGAAACTAGCGATGGCCAAAGACATCACCAGCGGCGCCATGCAGTGGTCCGGGCACTATCTAGTGGATCCGTGGAACTGCGATGGCTTGGTCTCACTCGAAAATTACCCTCGACTGCGGGCGTATTTTGAGGAGCATTGGGAGGCGCTGAAGAAACGTCATACGGCCATCAAGAGCGCGCACGCTTGGTATAAAACCATCGATCGCGTGACTCATTCACTCACGGAAAAGCCGAAGCTCTACATTGCCGACATCAAGAACATCCTCGACCCGGTGCTGGATGCCGGCGAAACCTATCCCCACCATAATCTCTACTTCATCCAATCGGATATCTGGGATCTAGAGGTATTGGGCGGGCTACTGATATCAGCGATCGGGCAGTTCTTCGTCGCATCCTATGGTGTCCGCATGCGCGGCGGCTATTTCCGGTTTCAGGCACAATATCTGCGTCGTATCCGTGTGCCTGATCCCACGACTCTCTCCAAGGCTCACGCAAAGTCGTTGGTAAAAGCATTCCGTAACCGTGACAGGCAACTTGCTACGCAGACAGCCCTTACAATTTACGGAATCGAAGAAAGCGAGATGGAGAGTGCCATTGGACATTGATAAGCGCCTGCAGGAAGCCGTGCAGAGCTATTGGGACGCACGCACCAAGAACAAGGAAAAGCAGGTCGAAGGCGGCAAGATTGATGCCGGCACGCGCGGTGAGGTTACTGGCGGCACGCAGATGGGCGCGATGGAGGTGTTGGTAGCGGACATTCTTGCCGATGCCGGCCTCAAAAAGCTCGATGTCAAAACCCGCACGGCGCTGGAGCTGCCCGGCTACTATCGCGCCGAAAAGAAATGGGACCTGATCGTCGTATCCGAGGGCCAGCTGGTCACCGCGATGGAATTCAAGTCGCAGGTCGGCCCTTCCTTCGGCAACAACTTCAATAACCGCTCGGAAGAGGCCATCGGCAGTGCGACAGATATCTGGGTGGCTTACCGAGAAGGCAGGTTCGGCAAGACCCCTGCCCCATTCCTCGGTTATTTCTTCCTTCTGGAAGACTGCGACCGGGTCAAGACGCCGGTGCGCAACAAGGAGCCTTATTTCAAGGTAGACCCGGTATTCGAGAAGTCGTCCTACAGCAAGCGCTATGAGCTGTTGTCCCGTCGCCTGGTGCTCGAGCGCGTCTATAGCGCGGCCTGTCTCATCATGGCGACAAACGCCCCGAAGACGCAGATAACGCAACCGGCGGAGGATTTGAGTTTTCAGCGTTTTGTAGCGGCGCTGCGCGGGCATGTGGTGACGTTCCTGGGCAGCCAGAAGAAATGACGTGATGCTGACCGAAGCGGCGATCGTCGCTGCCTCGATGCGGGCGCGTCGATCACGCTCTATGTCTGGGTGGCTGTTTGGGGCCGTTGATACTGCCGGTCGCTCAATGAACCAGTAGTTCCATCGCAATCGAATCGGAATGTGGCGAGCTGCTCGACGAGGCTTGTACGCCCTGCTGAAAGTTCAGATTTGTGGCGCGTTTTTTTATCAAAGGGAACGAAAAATTTTGCTCCTGTGAGAGGGTCGGTTGGACGCCAAATCACGTCTCATCTGATAGACTTTATCCTGTAGTTGCAGTGGTGATTTTGGTGTCCACCTTGGTGTCCACGTGGTGTCCACCGAGGCCCAAAATTGAGTCCACAGCAGCGAAATGGTAGAGAAGAGCGAGAATAGCGAAAGCTGCGAAACGCTTGATTCTATGTGACGTATAACCAAGTTGTTGAAAAACAATCTGGGGACGTAGCTCAGTTGGTCAGAGCGCTGCCCTGTCACGGCAGAGGTCGCGGGTTCGAGCCCCGTCGTCCCCGCCACTAAACTCAAGAAATAGAAGAGTTTGTGGCGACAGACCAAAGTGACAGTCCAAGTTGAGGGTGCTGGCGAGGGTGCTGAACATTAGCTATCCCCGCGTTTTGCATTTCTGCGGCATTTTCTATAGCCAAATGGCCTCGAACATGCGCTGCTTCCACCGACTCCCGAACGTTTGATGAGCCGTGGAAAACTGCCTCCGAAGATGACGTCGAGGGTGCTGGCGAGGGTGCTGAAATTGTCTTCCGTCCCGCATCCAGAAACATCTGCATCACTTTGTCGTTGGCTTCACGTTTCGTCGAAGAGATCGCCCTTGTGTACACCTCAAGCGTGATCCGCGAGTTGGCATGACGAAGAAGCTCCTGGGCGGTTTTCAAGTCCACCCCGGCGGCACGAAGGTTGGTTGCGAGCGAGTGGCGGAAGCTATGCCACCCGATCACCTTGTCCGTGATGCGGGCTCTTTCCAGAGCTGGTCGAATCATCTTCTTCAGGATCATGTCAGGCGAAAGCGGCTTCTTTCCATTCAAACGAACTGATGGAAACACGAAATCACTGTCGGCCGGATAAAGCGTCTCCGCTCTCCATGCATACAGTGTCTCCGCAACTGCCGGGTGTAACGGGACGGGCTTGCGGCTCGCTTCGGTCTTCGTGTCTCCGAAGTGATTGCGCACGCACGAGCGTCGGACGTGGATTTGCATCAAGGTCAGGTCGATGTCGCTCCACGTGAGCGCCACCAATTCAGACCGCCGAAGCCCGGTGCTGCCAGCCAGAATCACCATCGCCTGTTCGCGGAGCCGAAGCTCTCGAAGGAGAGCCGAAAACTCCGCGGGCGTCAGCACGTCGGTCTCACGAAGCCGCTTGGCCGAAGTCCTGACTTTAGTGATCGGATTTCGATCCATCCACTCATGGCGCACTGCGTGGTTGAACAGGGCGGACATGATGTTTCGGATTTTCGTGCGCGTTCCCGGGGCGTACTTCAGGTTGTGCAGCCACCTCTCAACTTCAACCGTCCGAACGTCAAGGAGCAGCTTCGAACCCCATTTGGGTTCGATATGCCGCTTCAGGTAGTGCCCGGTCGATTCAATCGTGCCGAACGCTTTACGTTCCGGAACTAATTCAAGTTGACGATAGTGGGAGATGAGCTCGGCGACCGTTTCCGGTGCCTTGTGCTCAGAGTTGATGTTGCGCCGAAAGGCAAGAATCGCCCCCTCCGCTTCGTACCGCGTCGGAATCCGGTCAACGGTTCCAATCACGGTCTTACGGTACCTGCGTTCTCCGTTGCTCTCGTCGTACCAACGAAAAACCCAGGCGTCGGGGCCGCTTTTGCGCTTCAGCCTCAATAGACTTCCTTCTTGTAATCGGCTCATGCAGATCTCCTTGCACGAGCGCCGATGGCTGAATCTATGCTACGCGCAGGAGGGCGTTTCTGGACCTGTGAACGGTTCTCGAACCAATCGAGAATCTCCTCTTCGATAAATCGCCAGAGTCGCCGCTTTCCTTCCCCCAGCGGGTGGGCGGGGACGTACCCGAGACGGGCCCAGCGGATGAGAGTACGGCTATCCATCCGCATTATGGCGGCGGCCTCAGTCGCGTCCAAAATCTTGATTCTGCGAACCGCGGGGCGCGGGTCAGTTGAAGGATCGTTCACTGGATTGATTGGGTTGATTTCAGAAACGCTCATAAAAGGCCCCTTTTCGTCACGCTTGCAACTTTCCGCGCTATCAGAATGGGTAACCATCTTGGTTCAAGTCCAATCAAATGTCGTAGCGGCGTTATTCCTGCAGGTTATGAAAACGCACGCCCGAGCCTGATGGTATGGCCGGTGTCCATGCAGAGAAGCGAGGACAGGCCTTATGACGAACGAGATCGACCTTCGCCTTCTGCGGGCGGCTGTGGTCGTCGCCGCAGAATTGCACATCACCCGTGCGTCTGAGAGGTTAGGTGTTACCCAGCCAGCTCTTACCAAGCAACTCAAAGAGCTCGAAGAGCGGCTCGGAGTCGTTTTGTTCGAGCGGGACACGCAAAATGTTGCACTTACCAACGAGGGCCGTGCATTCATTCCGGATGCTGAACGATGCCTTTACCATCGTGAGCAGGCTATCCTCGCCGCGCAATTAGCGGCAAAGGGAGCGGAAGCCGTACTGAAGGCTGGGGTGTCGCCCTACATCGATCCTTATCTGAGTTCGCTCCTCGCATCGCTGCATCTGTCCCGCTACCCTACGCTGCGGGTACAGGTCTTTAGCGATACCTCACCGAGTCTCATGCGAAAGGTAACGAGCGGCGAACTGGATATTGCCGTCGTCACGGCGGGTGGTGAGTCCAAGCAACTCAGCTCGATCGAGATCGCAAAGACGCCGTTTTACATGCTTCTGGAGGATGCATCCGAGCTTGCAGCATACAAAGAATTGAGTTTGGAGAAAATCAGGCATGTCCCGTGGATTCTTTTTGCTCCGCAGGTTCATCCTCATCTTTACGACCTCATCTCAAGGCGCGCTTTGGAACTTGAAATCATTCCGCGAGAGAAGCACCACGTAACGACAGCCGAACAGGCAGCTCAACTTGTCCATAGTACCGGCGGTGTCGCATTTCTCACACGGCCCGGTGCTTGGCGTGTCGCCGTAGACGGCCTGACGGTGCGACCCTTGTCGGAACCTGACTTGCAGGTTCGGACGGTGATTACCTCGCACATCGAAGCCGGCCGTTTAGTTGGTGAGTTCATGCGGGCGTTCGTAAGGAGAGCCGGCGAAACAACTCCTTCTATACGGAGACTCTTCCGCACAGCGTAGAAATTTCAGGTTCTTGGCTCTGTTTCGCGGCTCGGTGGCCGTTTCGTTGCCGGTTCGAGAATCTCCAGATTTAGAGCGCTTTCGTGATCGCACTTCGGGCATCGAATGACTCCGCTGATTTGAGCCTCGGGCAACACTTCGGAACGTTCCATAGCCGCTCCACAAGATTTGCAGACGTGTACTGCAATCAACCTGGAATCTTTGGCGTCATTCATACGATAGCCTCAAAACAACAATGATGGTTGGACGTTTGCATTCAGTTTCGTCTTCATGTTGTGGAGACGAAACTTGTCGCCCTCTTTATGGCGGGCTCTCTTCTTGCGATCCGGCTTCATATAAACGGTCTATGCGCTGAGGAAATAGGCTCGCATGTTTTCTCAGCAGTTCATGCATCACCTGAATACTGATTTTGGCTGCGAAACTGAGCTTCCCGCACCTCGGCTACGATCTCCCCGCATCCTTCCAATCGATCGGTTCGAGAAAGGCGTGGTCGTCGCGTTCGAGGATGGCCTGACAGCGCTGTACTCTGCCAAAACTCTTTACTCCATCCTCGACATAGCTGAGATACTTTCCGCTCGCGCGACCAGATCCCCGGCCTTCTGCACGCTATCAACCGGTTCACCCCTGCGATTGAAAAGCACCGTCGCATTCTCGCCGAAGAAAAAGGTTCACCGCTGTACATCACGGAACACCTTCGCGGCATTCTTCGGACGTATGCCCTTGTCGTTGGCGGCCTCAAGATCAAAGCTGCTAAGGGCTGAGTGTACCGGGACATGCGTTAAGTTGTGGACCTGAGGCATCCGTTACAGCGCCTCACAGTGGCGATAGCTTTGGGTTGACGGGGCACGAGAAGACATATACCAGTCGTCGAGGCCGTGGGAATCTTGGAATCGGGAAGGGATTCCAAACAGTGTGGGGAAAGCCGGCTTCAGGGCTTTGCACGCTTTCGATACTCTGTCATTTCCATGGCCTGGCGACCTAAATTCACAAGATCGTCCACCTGACGCAATCTGCCGCACCGCCACGAACGCTTAACGTGTTCGGCCGTCAATAAGTGCCTCGCCGAGGTTGCGTAAATCCACAGCCGTTCTTCCGAGAAGCGTGTCTCAAAGGACTGATCAGAGGGGGAATCCGCTGCAGTTCCGATGAGCCTTGACAAGCTTTGCGAGCTACCGGAGTCTGGAACCGGTTCTTGCAGGAGGTTTTCTTCTGACCATTCTTTCTGATTCGCTTTCCCGGCGCCCTGCGCGGATGCGCGGTTTGGCCGTGACGACCTTGAGCGGAGTTCTGCTTCTTGCTCCTGCCCTCGCCCAGCAGACCCCCGCGTTCCGAACGACATCGCTCTCGCCCGAAGCTCGCATCAACGACCTCGTCGCCCACATGACGCTCCAGGAGAAGATCGACTGCCTTGGTACGAACACGGCCGTTCCCCGGCTCGGCGTGAAGAGCTTCGGAAGCTCAGAGGGCATCCATGGTGTTGTGCAACGCGCGGACCAACGCCCCGGCGGGATCCCTATCTTCACAACACAGTTTCCGCAGCCGCCCGGAATGGGCGAGACGTGGGATCCTGCGATCGTGCGCCAGGCCGCGGCGGTCCAAGGTGCTGAGGCGCGCTACATCTCGGAGCAGCCACGCTACAACCGTCCCATGTATATGCTGTGGGGACCGCAGGCCGATCTTGCGCGCGATCCGCGCTGGGGTCGTAGTGAAGAGGTCTACGGTGAAGATGCGTTCCTGAACGGCACCATGGTCGTCAACTTTGTCAAAGGCCTCCAGGGAGAGGATTCGAACCATTGGCAGGCCGCCGCGCTCCTCAAACATTTCCTTGCCAACTCCAACGAAAACCTGCGCAGCCGATCCGACTCGGTTTTCGATCAGCGATTGTTCTGGGAGTACTACTCCGTGCCGTTCCGCATGGGATTCGTGGACGGTGGCGCCCGCGGGGTCATGGCCAGCTATAACGCCTGGAACGGAACTCCCATGGCCGTCAATCCGATCCTCAAATCGATCGTCGAGGACAAGTGGGGCGTTGACGTCCTGTCCTCGGACGGCGGCGCCGTGAAGCAGCTGTGGACGGACCACAAGCGCTTCCATGACCAGAAGGAAGCCGTCATTGCCTGTTTGCACGCGGGCATCAATCAGTTCCTCGACACCTACAAGGAGGAGACCGCTGCCGCGGTCAAAGAGGGTTCTGTGAGTGAAGCCGAGATTGATAACCTGCTCCGCCGCAAGTTTGTCATCTCACTCAAGCTCGGCCTTCTAGACCCCGGCCAGGAGTATAGGCCGCCTTCAACCAGCAGCAACCAGGCCGGCCAGCCGCCTTCCGGCGGGCCCGCTTCCGCCAACCAGCACGAGACCACAGCAAAGCGCACAGCAGCCGAGCCATGGGACAGCGAGCAGCACCGGGCTATTTCGCTGAAGATGGCTCTTGAGTCTGTAGTGCTCCTCAAGAATCAAAACAACGCCCTTCCGCTGGACAGGAAATCCATCAAGTCCATCGCGGTGATCGGTCCTCTCGCGGACTCGGTGCGCTGGGACTGGTATGGCGGTTATCCGTCCTACAAGGTCACACCCCTGGATGGCGTCAAGGCCGCGGTGGGTCCCTACGTCCGCGTCAACTATGCTGCGAGCGAGCTCAATCAGGCAGCTGTCAATGCGGCGCGCGAATCGGATGTCGCCATTGTGGTCGTCGGCAACGATCCGACCTGCGGCCCCGATATGGGGCATGACTGGCACACCACCGTGGACGGCGGGGGCACTCTGCCCTGCACGGTACCCTCGGATGGACGCGAAGGCCGAGATCGCGAAACACTCAGGCTTGAGCAGGAGCAGCTCGTCAAGCAGGTGTATGCCGTCAATCCACGCACGATCCTGGTGCTTGTCGCGAGCTTCCCTTACACCATCAACTGGAGTCAGGAGTACCTACCCGCCATCCTGCACATGACCCACTCCTCGCAGGACGAAGGCACAGCCCTGGCCAAAGTTCTCTTCGGCGACTACAACCCCGCAGGCCGACTCGTCACCACTTGGCCCGCTTCCGAGGACCAGCTGCCGTCCATGATGGATTACAACATTCGAGATGGCCGTACCTACATGTACTTCAAGGGCAAGCCGCTCTATCCGTTCGGCTACGGCCTGAGCTACACCTCGTTTCGCTACAGCAATCTTCGCCTCAACAAGACCCTGCTGCGGGAAGGTGAGGATCTGACCGCGACGGTCGACATCACCAACACAGGCTCAACCGACGGCGACGAGGTGGTGCAACTTTACATCGCACATCAGGATTCAAAACTGCCGCGCCCGAAAGAGGAGCTCAAGGCGTTCGATCGTGTGCACGTGCCGGCCGGCAAGACCGTCTCCGTGCCGCTTAACGTCAAGGTCAGAGATCTCGCCTACTGGAACGAGAGATCCAATGAGTGGACACTCGAACACGACCGTATCGACGTCCGTGTCGGCGCCTCGTCTGCAGATATCCGACTACACCAGGAGATCTCCGTCCAGCGCTAAGCAGAGCTCGTAACTCGACGGGCACAAGAGCGACTTCAGGCGGCGACCTCCAATGTTTTCAAGCCGTTTCCGCGAAGCCGTCCTGATGCTCCAAATCCGCATCCCACATTCGATGCGTAATGAGATCACCGACGAACTGTGGTACAAAAATGCGGTTCTATATTGCTTGCATGTAGGCTCGTTCATGGACGTCGCCGGTGATGGTATGGGCGATTTCCGTGGTCTGATGCGACGCCTCGATTATCTTCAGGGCTTAGGAGTGACAGCCATCTGGCTGATGCCGTTCTATCCCTCGCCCGGTCGCGATGGCGGTTACGATATCACTGATTACTACAACGTCGACCCTCGCTTTGGAACTCTGGGCGACTTTGCCGAGTTCACTCATGCCTGCGAACAGCGCGGGCTGCGCATACTGATCGACCTCGTCATCAACCACACCTCGGACCAGCACCCCTGGTTTCAGTCCGCTGCGAAGGACCCACACTCACCCTTCCGCGACTGGTACATCTGGTCCAAGACCAGGCCGAAGGACGCGACCAGCGGCATCGTCTTCCCCGGCGTTCAGAAAACAACCTGGACCCGGAGCAAGACGGCGCGTCAGTACTATTTCCATCGGTTCTATGACTTCCAGCCGGACTTGAACACCTCCAACGCGGAGGTGCAGGCAGAAATCCTCAAGATCATGGGCTTCTGGATGCAGCTTGGTGTCTCGGGCTTCCGTATGGACGCCGTGCCGTTTGTGATCTCCACCAAAGGAGCCGACGTTACTGAACCGGTTGAACAATACGACATGTTGCGCACCTTCTCGCAGTTCATCAGCTTCCGCAAGGGCGACGCAATCG